>Ga0268264_10000198_pt1 | contig 122906 bp, 100 predicted proteins | sample KBSSwiS32_FD_190357 | JGI IMG/M metagenome (GOLD analysis project Ga0268264, IMG submission 190357) | Switchgrass rhizosphere microbial communities from Kellogg Biological Station, Michigan, USA - KBS Switchgrass S3-2 (SPAdes) (version 2) | ecosystem: Host-associated > Plants > Roots >... | reverse complement strand
ACGACCCGGTGGTCGTCGCAAACGTCCCTCATCTCAAAGATGTTACGACCACCGTCGAGTTGCTCGGGCGCATGGGCGCCACAGTCACAATCGACGAGCGCATGCGGATTGAAGTTGAAGGGTCCACGCTGAAGGAATGCTTCGCGCCGTATGAGCTGGTGAAGACGATGCGAGCCTCCATTCTCGTGCTGGGGCCGTTGGTCGCGCGCTTTGGTCGAGCCGATATTTCACTTCCCGGTGGCTGCGCGATCGGTGCGCGACCCGTGAATATCCATATCGCCGGGCTGCAGGCGATGGGCGCGGATATCAGCATTGAGGGCGGTTATATCCGCGCTCGAGCAGATCGACTCCACGGTGCCCGGCTCGTGCTGGACACGGTTACAGTCACCGGCACCGAAAATCTGATGATGGCCGCCACTCTCGCGGACGGCGAAACCATTATCGAAAACGCTGCGCGGGAACCCGAGGTCGTGGACCTCGCGAATTTCCTGATCGCCATGGGCGCCCAGATCCAGGGTGCCGGCACGGACAAGATTGTCATCCAGGGCGTGAAGCGTCTGCGTGGCACTACGTACGATGTCCTGCCTGATCGGATCGAAGGCGGCACCTATCTCGTCGCTGGTGCGATTACTCGCGGCCACGTCCGGATCAAGAACACCCGTCCGGATCATCTTGATGCAGTGCTTGCCAAGCTCGAGGAGGCGGGCGCAACTGTGGGCGTCGGTGACAACTGGATCGAGGTTGATATGCGCGGCCGCCGTCCGAAGGCCGTCGACGTTCGAACCGCCCCTTACCCGGCGTTTCCGACTGACATGCAGGCGCAGTTTGCGGCGCTCAATACGGTGGCTTCGGGCGTGGGGACGATCATCGAGACCATCTTCGAGAATCGCTTCATGCACATGCTGGAGATGCGGCGCCTGGGAGCCGAGATCCGGCTCGAAGGTAATACCGCCATCATCCGCGGCGTCGAACGCCTGACGGCAGCGCCCGTGATGGCCACCGATCTGCGTGCGTCGGCCAGCCTCGTTCTGGCCGGGCTCATTGCCGAAGGCCGCACCGACATCGAGCGCATCTACCACATCGATCGTGGGTATGAGGCAATCGAAGAAAAGCTCGCGCAGCTGGGTGCGCAGATCAAGCGGGTTCCCAGCTGAAGAGCAGCCGCCCAAAGCCGTGCCGCACCTAACCCAAAAGGGCTAGCTGGACGTCGGACGAATCCGACTGCAGATTGACACCTGCGGCGCGTACTATTGCCAGCCTCAACTGCTGGAGTATCTATGCGCATCGGCATGGTTGGACTGGGTCGGATGGGCGCGAACATGGTGCGCCGTCTGCTGAAGGGTGGCCACGAAGTTGTCGCCTTCGATAATTCCGCAGATGCCGTAAAGGCATTGGCCGCTCAGGGAGCGAAGGGTGCCAACACCCTGGCCGATCTCGTGAACGGGCTGAACGCGCCGCGAGTCGTGTGGATCATGGTGCCCGCGAGCGTCGTCGATACGGTGATCGCGCAATTGCGGCCGCTGTTGAAAAAGGGTGACGTCATCATCGATGGCGGCAATTCCAACTACCACGATGACATCCGCCGGGCCGAGGAGCTGCAATCGGCCGCAATCCACTATGTCGATGTTGGAACGAGCGGCGGCGTGCTCGGGTTCGAGCACGGCTTCAGCCTGATGATCGGTGGCGAAAAGGACGTCGTGGCCTCCATCGAGCCGGTATTCGCGACGCTGTCGCCCGGCGGCAGGATGCCTGCGAAGCAGGGTTCAGGCACGCCGGCCGATGGCCAGGCGGGAATGGGCTATCTGCACTGCGGCCCCGTCGGCGCCGGTCATTTCGTCAAGATGGTTCACAACGGCATCGAGTACGGAATCATGGCCGCCTACGCGGAAGGCCTGAACATACTCAAACATGCCGATGCGGGCCTGCAGACCCGTGAGTCGGATGCCGAGACCGCGCCCCTCAGCAACCCGAAATATTTTCAATACAACCTGGACATCGCGGCCATTTCCGAGGTCTGGCGTCACGGCAGCATCATTTCCTCGCGCCTGTTGGATCTGACCGCGGAAGCCCTGGCGAAGAGCCCGAAGCTGGAGGAGTTCGGCGGTCGCGTTTCCGATTCCGGCGAGGGACGTTGGACGGTGCAGGCGGCGATCGAGATTGGCGTGCCCGCCAACGTGTTGAGCGCGGCTCTGTATTCGCGCTTCGAGTCGCGCGGCCGTGCCGAGTATGCCGACAAGCTGTTGTCGGCCATGCGGCTCGGCTTCGGTGGCCACCACGAAAAGAAGGAGTGACATGGAGCGCAGCGATTCCGATGCCCTGGTGATCTTCGGTGCCACCGGAGATTTGTGTTTCAAGAAGATCTATCCGGCTCTGTACAACCTGGTGCGGCGCGGACATCTTGCGATACCAGTGATCGGTGTCGCGCGGGCGGGATGGGACAAGGAAAAGCTGGCCGACCACGTGCGCGACAGCGTGCATACGGCGGTGAAGAAGGTAGATGATTCCATTCTGTCGAAGCTGATATCACTGTTGAAGTACGTCGATGGCGACTACACGAAGCCTGCCACGTACGACGCGCTGAAAAAGGCGCTCGATGGTGCGAAGCGGCCACTCAACTACCTCGCCATTCCGCCGAGTGTGTTTCCGCCGGTCATCGGATGCCTCGAGAAGTCGATGCCCATCGAGGACACGCGGGTCGTCGTCGAGAAGCCGTTCGGACGTGATCTGCCGTCGGCGCAGAAGTTGAATGCAACGTTGCTCGCCTCGTTCCCGGAATCCAACATCTTCCGGATCGATCACTACCTCGGCAAGGAGCCGGTGCAGAACCTGCTGTACTTCCGCTTCGCGAATTCGTTTCTGGAGCCCGTCTGGAATCGCAATTTCGTGAACAGCGTGCAGATCACGATGGCGGAGAAATTCGGCGTCGCCGGTCGCGGCAAATTCTATGAGGAAGTGGGAGCGATTCGCGACGTCGTGCAGAACCACCTGCTGGAAGTTGTCTCGCTGCTGGCGATGGAGCCGCCGCTGAGCGCCACGGGTGAAGCGCTGCGCGATGAGAAGGTGAAGGTGCTCAAGGCCATCCGGCCGCTGGCACCTGAGGACCTGGTGCGTGGCCAGTTTGCTGGTTACCGCGACGAAGAAGGGGTTGCCGGGAATTCGCACGTGGAGACATTCGCCGCGCTACGGCTGGAAATTGATTCCTGGCGCTGGAGCGGCGTGCCGTTTTACGTCCGCGCGGGAAAATCACTGCCCGTGACGGCGACCGAGGTCGTTGTCGAGATGCGCCGGCCGCCAGCGCGCGTCTTTGGCGATGCGAGCCCTGACCAACCCAACTACCTGCGCTTCCGCCTGAGCCCCGACACGGCAATCGCGTTGGGCGCGCATGCGAAAAAGCCGGGGCCGTCCATGCAAGGCCGGGATGTTGAGTTGTTTGTGGATCAGCGGGACCCGGATGAAGCCGAGGCCTACGAGCGCCTCATCGGGGCGGCGCTCATCGGCGATACGACGTTGTTCGCGCGGCAGGATGAAGTCGAGGCCGCCTGGGCGGTGGTCGATCCGGTGCTGAGCGTCGACTCGGTGCCATTCGAGTACACCCAGGGAACGTGGGGTCCGAAGGAGTCGGACGATGTCATCAAGGGCGAATGCAGTTGGCACAACCCGGGTGCGGATGCGCACAGTTGGACCCGGGCATGCGGGCCGGTCAACCTGAGCAGGTTCGCGCCTTGAAATTTCAATGAGAAATTTCGGCCGCAGCACTCAGTTGTTACGGGGACGTTCGCTGACCTGGGCGTGGACGTCGAATTCCTTTCGGGCGCGAATCCCATGAATCGTGATTCGCGAGCCCGGCTTGTGAGTGGCGATCTGCCCCAGGGTGTCCTGTGCGCCGCGCACCGGCACGGAGTCGATGGCGAGAATCAGGTCGCCGGGTTGCAGGCCCGCCTGCTGGGCCGGGCTGCCGACATACAGGTTGGCAATCAGGACGCCGCCCTGCGCCAGGCCGTACTGGGCGGCCTGCTCATTTGAGACATCTTCCGGCACGATGCCGATCCAGCCGCGAATGACGCGCCCGTTCGCAATGATGTCGCTCAGCACACCGCGCACCATGTTGACGGGAATGGCGAACCCGATCCCTTCCACGCCCAGGTTCTTCGCGACAATGGCCGTGTTGATGCCGACCACCGCGCCGCTCGAGTCAATGAGCGCGCCACCGGAATTGCCGAAGTTGATGGGCGCATCGGTTTGAATGAAATCCTCCAGCGCGGCGATTCCCAACTGTTGGCGGCTGGTCGCGCTGACGATGCCGTGGGTCACCGTCTGTGACAGGCCGACCGGGTTGCCTATCGCGAGCACCACATCGCCCACCTTCAGTTGGTCCGAACGGCCGAGCGTCGCGATGGGAATGGGTGTCAGATCGATCTTGAGAACCGCCAGGTCGGTGTCCGGATCACGACCCACAATGTGAGCATCCGCTATCCGGCCATCGGCGAGTTGCACGCGCACCGAGTCGGCATTCGCGATGACGTGATGGTTGGTCACGATGTGCCCTGCGTTATCCACGATAACGCCCGATCCGAGGCTGCGCTCGATCCTCTGCCGATACCGCGGCAGGAAGCCCCCGAACAGCTCACCCAGGGAAGAAGGAGCCACGCGTTCGGTGACGAGGCGCGCTGTGTAGACGTTCACGACGGAAGGTGCTGCCAGTTGCACGGCCGCGGAGTAGGTAACCCGGACGGGGGCCGGCTGGGTGGGCCGGGGGCCAGCCAGTATCGTTGACGGAATGATGGGTGGCGCATCGCGACGGATGAGATCCGGCCGCACCATTACCACCAGGAAGGCAAGCGCCAGCCCGCCGACTACCGATCCCGCCAGGAAAATCAGTCCCCGCATCCGGATCATCCTTTAATGCGGCGGACGTGCCGCTCGCGCAAATGGCCTGTTTCGTTTGTGTATAATGCGCCGCCCCCCGCAAGCCGGAAACTGCACGCGTGCTTGACCGAGTATGCGCGCCGGACGACGCGCGGATGGTTGGGCTGCAAGCGGGAGAACGGTTGATGGCGGAAAACGTTGTCGTCGGCGACGGCGAGGTCGATCAGAGTCGACGTAAGTTTCTAACCACGGCTACGGTTGCCACCGGGGCAGTCGGAGCGGCATTCGTCGCGGTGCCATTCATAGAATCATGGGCGCCGTCAGAGCGTGCCAAAGCCGCCGGTGCGCCGGTCGAGATGGATGTTTCCAAGATCGATCCGGGCCAGATGGCGATCGTGACCTGGCGCCGGCAGCCGATCTATGTCGTGCGGCGGACCCCCGAGATGGTGGGCCAGCTCAAAGGTCATGACGATCTGCTGAAGGACAAGGACTCCGCTGATTCGGATCAGCCGGATTATGCCAAGAACGAATACCGCGCGCGGCTTCCGGAAGTGCTGGTGCTGATCGGCACCTGTACCCACCTGGGCTGCCTGCCGAAACAGCGGTTCGAGGCGCATTCCGCCGAAATGGGCGCCTACTGGCCGGGCGGCTTCTTCTGCCCCTGCCACGGTTCGCGGTTCGACCTCGCGGGGCGCGTTTTCAACGGGTCGCCGGCGTCACTCAACCTCCGCATTCCACCGTATTCATTTCCGTCGTCGCTCAAGCTCGTCGTGGGTGTCGATGAGACCCATCAGGGAGCCGCCTAATGGCTGCAGCGCCTCAAAGCACAACGCCCCCCAGAAAAGGCTTCCTCGGCTGGCTCAACAAGCGGCTGCCGGTGGATGAGTTCATCTCCAGCCAGCTCACCGGCTACTACGCGCCGAAGAACTTCAATATCTGGTACTTCTTCGGCTCACTGGCCCTGCTGGTGCTCGTGCTGCAGCTCGCCACGGGCATTTTCCTCACGATGTTCTACAAGCCGGGCGAGCTGACCTCGTTCGACTCGGTCGAATACATCATGCGAGAGGTCAATTACGGTTGGCTGATTCGCTATTTGCATTCCACGGGTGCCTCGGCGTTCTTCATCGTCGTGTACCTGCACATGTTCCGCGCGTTCCTGTACGGCTCGTACCGGGCACCCCGTGAGCTGTTGTGGATCTTCGGCATGCTCGTATACCTCGCGTTGATGGCGGAGGCCTTCATGGGCTACGTCCTTCCGTGGGGCAACATGTCGTTCTGGGGCGCGCAGGTGATCGTGAACCTGTTCAGCACGATCCCCGCAATTGGTCCGCCGCTCGTCGAGTGGATCCGCGGTGACTATGGCATTGCCGATTCCACGTTGAATCGCTTCTTCTCGCTCCACGTGGTGGCCGTCCCGCTGGGACTGTTGCTGCTCGTTATGTTGCATCTTGTCGCCCTGCGGCAGACAGGGTCCAACAATCCCGACGGGATCGAGATCAAGAAGACCCTGGGTTCCGACGGACACCCGGTCGACGGCATCCCGTTCCACCCGTACTACACGGTGAAGGACGTCTTCGGTGTCGGAGTGTTCTTTGTGCTGTTCACCATCGTAGTGTTCTTCGTGCCGACCTTCGGCGGACTGTTCCTGGAAGGTCCGAACTTCGAGCCGGCAAACCCGATGTCCACACCCGAGCACATCGCTCCGGTCTGGTACTTCACGCCTTACTACGCAATCCTGCGCGCGGTGCCCAACCAGCGCATGGGCGCTTTGCTGATGGGGCTCGCGGTGTTTGCGTTCTTCCTGGTGCCCTGGCTCGACAAATCGCCCGTGAAATCGATTCGCTACAAGGCGTTCATTTCGAAGGTGGCGCTGGGCATATTCGCGGTGTCGTTCATCGCGCTCGGCTATCTGGGCCTGGAGCCGGCGGAAGGTTTGTACGTCGCGCTCGCGCGTATTTTTACGGTTCTGTACTTCCTGTTCTTCATTCTGATGCCGATCTATTCGCGAATGGGGACGCCGAAGCCGGAGCCAACGAGGGTGACCTACCATGCGCATTAATTCGATGCGCGCACTGAAAGCGTTGTTGTGCGGGACGTTGCTGTTGACCTCCGGGTCCCTGTTTGCCGCTGAGGCGGATAAGGGAGCGGAAGGGGCTACCCAGACCAACTGGAAGATGTGGCACGCGGATCTCGATATCGCGAATCGCGACCAGCTGCAACGCGGTGCCCGTAATTTCGCGAACTACTGTCTGGGCTGCCACTCTCTGAAGTACATGCGCTATTCGCGCATGGGACAGGATCTGGGAGTTCCGCCCGACCTGCTGAACAAGTACCTGGTACAGCCGGGCGACAAGGACACGAACTACATTCTGACGACCATGCCGGCCGCGGACGCGGAGGCCTGGTTCGGCAAGACGCCGCCGGATCTGTCACTGATGGCTCGTGCCCGGGGCACCGATTACCTGTATCGGTTCCTCAAGACCTTCTATGTGGACCCGAGCCGCCAGACGGGCGCGAACAACCTGCAGTTGCCGGCCACGGCCATGCCGCATGTGCTTTCCGAGCTCGAAGGGCTGAAGAAGCCCGTCTACAAGAGCGTGGAGAGCAAAAATGAGGAAGGCAAGCCCACGACCGAGCAGGTTTTCGATCATTTTGAGCAGGTTGCACCAGGCCGGATGAATGCCGAAGAGTACGATGCCTTCGTGCGTGATACCGTGGCCTTCCTGAGCTACGTGGGTGAGCCCGCGCAGATTCAGCGTCACAGCCTGGGAATCTGGGTGGTGCTGTTCCTGCTGGTGTTTACGTGGCTCGCGTATCTCATGAAGAAAGAATACTGGAAGGACGTTCACTGATTTTATTGGCGCGAATGAGTTCGCGCGGAGCCGGGGCGATTTTGCGGTAGGGTCTGGTTCGCCTGGACACGGAGCGGAAATTTGTCGAGCAGACGATCCATTATGACGCTCTTTTCCGCTCCTAATGACCCTTGGAGTCATAGGACGCGGATCGTGCTGGCCGAGAAAGGCATCAGCATCGATATTGTGAGCGTTGAGCCTGGCAAGCTGCCGGAGGACTTGCTCGACCTCAATCCCTACCACAGTGTTCCAACGCTCGTGGACCGGGATCTCGTGCTCTATGACTCGCGCGTAATCATCGAGTACCTGGATGAGCGGTTCCCACATCCGCCCCTCATGCCCGTGGATCCGGTGACCCGCGCGCAGTTCCGTCTGGCCCTGTATCGAATCGAGCGTGACTGGTATGCGCTGGTCCAGCAGATCGAGCAGGACCCCGACAAGAAGAATACGGTCAAACTGAAGAAGATCCTGCGTGACACGGTGTTGCAGAGCACCGAATTGTTCAAGGTGAAGCCGTATTTCCTGTCGGATGAATTCTCCCTGGTGGATGCGACGATTGCGCCGGTGTTGTGGCGCCTGCCGTATTATGAAATCGACCTGCCGCCGCAGGCGCAGCCGATCATCAAGTACGCCAGCCTGATCTTTTCGCGCCCGGCATTTCGCGAGAGCCTGTCCGACCAGGAACAGGAAATGCGACTCATCTGATTCAGCGTTATGGCTCCTTCAGCACCTCCGCCACCAGCACCACCCAAGCGTCCTTATCTGTTGCGAGCAATGCATCAGTGGATGTCTGATAGTGGACATACTCCTCACGTCATCGTTGACGCCGAACGCGCGGGCACCGAAGTGCCCAAGGCGTACGTCAAGGAAGGCAAGATCGTTCTCAACCTCAGCCCAAGTGCAACGCAGCGTTTAAAGTTGGGTAACGACGAGATTGAATTTGACGCGCGCTTCGCGGGCGTTGTTCACCACGTGCGTTTCCCTGTCGCTGCAGTAATGGGGATTTATGCACGGGAGACGGGCGAGGGGATGGTGTTTTCTGAATCCGACCTCGGGCCCGAGCCTCCCAAAGGTCCCACTTCGTCCAACGAGGAAGGCGGGAGCAGTGGGACCGGCCCCAAGCCGCGGCCGCAGTTGAAGGTCGTCAAGTAAAGGCGTGTTTGATCCAGTCGATGCCCGCCGGTGATACGGCGACAACATCGAAGCGCACTTTCAGCCCAGCCAGCTCTTTTCTTTGTTGTAGCAACAGAGCCGCTGCGCGCCGCAGCTTGTTCTGCTTGCGTGCGTCTACACTGGCGGCGGCGCCGCCAAATCGGTTGCTGGAGCGCTTTCTGACTTCGACAATGATCAGGGTGTCGCCGTCGAGGCCGACAATATCCAGCTCACCCAGCCGATAGCGCCAATTTCTGAGCGTTACACAGACGCCGCGAGAGCGTAGAAATTCTACCGCCGCGAGCTCTGCTGCCTGACCGATTCGTTGACGTTCCATGTCACTGCTCCCGCGGCGGGCAGCATCTTGACCTCGCCGTTGTGGATCTGAGCCCATCCGAGCTCGCGATGCACCCGGTGATCGGGATCGAGTGTCAGCCGGCCCGTGAGCCCGTCGACCTGTATGTTGGTGGCGCCGCTGTGGAGTGCCGTGGCGAGGCGATAGGCGTCGAAGCCGAAGGCGAAGTAGCGGTTCCGGCGTGGACCGCCACCGTTGGGATAGGCTGTCTGCAGGGCGTTGCGGACCGCTTCGGCGAGATCGCTGCCCAACATCCAGGGCATGTCGGGGAATATCAGGCCTTCGAGGTCCTGGTTGTTGTGTGGATCCGGCTCGAATGCATCTGAGGTCGCGTAGGTCGGTATGCTGCCCGCGAAGTGAAAGCGCAATTGTGGCCGCAGCAGGCGCTCGATGTTGGCCTGGGCCGGAGCAAAAATAAACTCGATGTCATTGCGGCGCCGCGGCTCGAACTGCAGCTTGGTGCCGAGAATGGATTCCAACCGGCGATGGCGGGCGCTGCTCTCGCTGATGCGCAAAACCGTCGTCAGCGAATCCGAATAGTCGGTCATCCCGGTATCGAGCGCGGTGGTTGCATACAAGCCGCCGCCGCCCGCTTCGAGCTCCTGTTTGAAAGCCGCAAGCACGCGCGTACCCCAATCGCCCGAGGGAACGATTGCCAACCCGTTCTTGTGGCCGTCCGCGAGAATGCGGTGGGCAGCCAGACGCGCTTCGTCTTCGGGTGAGAGCGCGTATTGGAAGAACGCGTTCGGAGCCGGCTGACCGGTTGGCAGGAAGTTGAGTGCAAGGACCGGCGGGCGCCGCGTAACCAGTCCTGCGGCAGCGACGACTTCGTCACGAGTGAGGGGGCCCACGATGATGTCGGCGCCTTCCTGCGTTGCGCGTGCGACGTTTTCAGCGATCCCGGTTTCGCCGGTGTCGTAGATGTTGATCGGTGTGCGCTGTGCTTCCGGTGTCTGATAGTACGCGGTCATGAAGCCATCGCGAATCGTGGTCGCGATCACGCCGTTGCGTCCTGAAATCGGAAGCAACAGTGCAATGTGCGCTCCGCCGCCGCTGACAATCGTTGGTTGCTGCTGTTGTTGCGAGTACTGCTGACTCAACAACTCACTGCGTACGATGTCGCTCGCGGGATGATTCGGGTAGCGGGAACGCCAAGCGTCAACGTCAGCAATCGAGGCGTTGGGGCTGCGAGCCGCTGCCGCGGCGATGGGGCCTAACTCCAACCAACCGCGGATCGTCGGATCAGTGGCCGAGCGAGGGTCGATGCGTATGTTCCGTTCGCTCGCATCGCGCAGCGAGGCCAGCAGGTTGACACGACTCTGCCGCAATTCCTGTGTGCCGGGCAGGTGGCGTTCCAACGACGATTGCGCGATAACCGCATCGTTGATCCGGCCGCTCGCGAAGGCGGCCTGTTGCCTGGAACGCCAGTAGTGCAGCGCTTCAGGCGCAGTTCGCGGTTCCGGCAGAGCACTGATCCGTTGCCAGGCCTGTTGACCCTGACCGCGCGCGAGCGCGAGGTCGACTTCCAACAACGGCTCGTCGGTCGCCTGTTGGACCGTGAGCGCGGGTTTTTCGATTCCGGCGAGGACGCGGGCCGCATCTTCCGGGCGGTGCGCGGACAGGTATGCACGTGCCGCGCGGAACAGATACTCATTGCGATCGGAAGCGCTGTTCTCGCCAGCCAGTGCCTCATACATGCGCCCCGCGCCGGCCAGGTCGCCCGAGCGCGCGAGCGCATCGGCGTTATCCACGGAAGGGGGCGATTCAGCGCGGGGGCTCAGGCTCGGGCAGCCCGTGAGGGCCCAGCCAGCCACGGCGACTACCAGTAGGCGGGAAATCCAGCGCGCTGAGTGCATTTGTCAAAAGGCCTTTCGTCGGGCAGGCAGGACCGGAGATTATAGTGTGACCCGCCAGGGGTCACAGGAGAAAAGGTTGGTCAAAGGGCCGGGACGGTTACAAGTTATCGCGACGCCTATAGGCAACCTGAACGATTTGAGCACTCGCGCGCATCAGGCGCTCGCGGGGGCCGATGTCGTTGCCGCCGAGGACACGCGTCATACGCTGGGATTGCTACAGGCGATCGGTGTTTCGAAGCCCATGGTGTCGCTCCATGCCTACAACGAAGGGCAGCGCGTACCTGAGCTGCTCGCGCGACTCGGCGCAGGTGAGGTGATAGCACTGGTCAGCGATGCAGGGACACCACTCCTGTCTGATCCTGGATATGAGCTGGTGAGCGCTGCGGCAAATGCCGGTTTCGAGGTCAACGTGATTCCGGGACCTTCGGCTATTACTGCCGCGCTTGCGGTGGCGGGGTTGCCCACGAGTCGCTTTTGTTTCGAAGGCTTTTTGCCGAGCCGTTCGCGTGAGCGTCGTACAGAGTTGGCGCGGTTGGCGCGTGAAACGCGGACGTTGGTTTTTTTCGAGGCTCCGCACCGCATAGCGGAAACGTTAGCTGACATGGTGAGTGAGTTTGGCGGTGAGCGTCGTGCCGTGGTGGCGCGTGAGTTGACGAAGACTCATGAGACGATTTATCGCGGGAAGTTGAGTGAGTTGGTTTTACTGTCGACAAACGACGCCAATTTTCAGCGGGGCGAAATAACGTTGGTTGTCAGCGGAGCTGAGGAAGTTGCCAGTACTGTTGATGCACAGCTGTTGAAACGTGCGATTGAGTTGTTGGCCAAAGAGCTGCCGCCCGGAAAGGCCGCGTCAATTGCGGCACGCTTGACGGGTGCTTCACGCAGTGAAGCCTATGCCCTCATTCAGAAGGCGGATACCTGATAAAATCCCCGCGGGGAGCCGGCCAGGCAATCGCTGTTCTCGTAAGAGGATGGAGGAAAGTCCGGGCTCCGGCGGATCAGGTGCCAGGTAACGCCTGGGGGGCGCGAGCCCACGGAAAGTGCAACAGAGAGTAAACCGCCTAAGGCCTCGAAAGGGGCCCGGTAAGGGTGAAACGGTGCGGTAAGAGCGCACCGCGGACTTGGTAACAAGGACGGCATGGCAAACCCCACCTGGAGCAAGACCAAATAGGGAAGTAGCGTTCAGCGCAGGCCCAAAAGCCGGCGTGAGAGCGCAGCGCCGATCCGCGCGCGCTTCCGGGTAGGTCGCTCGAGGTCCACGGCGACGTGGATCCCAGAGGAATGATTGCTCAATACAGAACCCGGCTTATAGGTCGACTCCCCACTTAGCCCCCCTTATAGGGGCACAGGCCGACGAAATCCCTCCCCGGCCGGCGATTTTCATGTGCTGCGCACAGGGTTCAACGGGGTCCCGGAGGGACCCCGAAAGAGTGGCGGCGCTGCGCGCCGGGAAGAGCGCTTCGTTTGGCATGGGTGCCGGGATTCCCCCACTTCGCTCCACTGCGGGAGCTACATCCAGCCCTATTTTCGGTCACCCACTGTATAAACAGTACCCCTCAACCTCCTGATTGCACTGGCTAATGACCGACCCAGCTGTGTGCAAGCTCAGCAATGCACCTATAAGTCTTTGTGACTGCGACGAATTTCTCACTATTTCAATAGACATGGGCAGCCCACGATTTTATAGTGGGGGCCGGTGGGAGATTGTGGGGGGAAATGGGCGAGTCCCTCGTCACGGATCATGTTTCGCGGTGCAACAAAGGTCACCTTGGACGACAAGGGCCGGATGGTCATGCCTACCCGCTATCGGGAGGAGATCGCCGAGCTCTGCCAAGGCCATTTGGTGGTCACCGTTGATCGCGATCAGTGTCTCCTCGTTTACCCGCTGCCTGAGTGGGAACAGACCGAACGCAGGCTGATGAGCCTGCCCAGCATGGATCCGGAGGCGCGGCGATTGCAACGCCTGTTGGTGGGCTATGCAACGGATCTGGAGTTGGACGGGCACCACCGGATATCGCTGCCCCCCGAGTTGCGCGAATTCGCGAAGCTCGAGCGGCTCGGGATGTTGATAGGTCAGGGCAATCGGTTCGAGTTGTGGGATGAGGGCCGCTGGCGCGACCAGTGGCTGGTGAAAGAGGCATCGGCGGGCGAAAGGTCCTCCGAGCTCGATTCGCTGAAGCTTTGAGGCGCAGCGATGAGCACCGAGGTGAGGATTTCAGGGGTTGTTCGCCCGGGCGGGCGGGCGTCGGGTAATAACGCGGGACCTCGCGAAGGGGGGCGGTGCGGATACCGCTTTCATCGTGAATGAGCACATACCAGTGCTCGTTGCAGAGGCGCTCGCGGGTTTGGCCCTCGAAGCGGGCGGTTACTATGTCGATGCGACGTTTGGGCGCGGCGGTCATACGGCACAAATCCTCCAGGCCTTGGGTCGGGAAGGTCGCGTGCTCGCGATCGACCGGGATCCTCAGGCCATCGCGGCCGGCCGCCAGCGCTTTGCCGACGAAGTGCGGCTTACGCTCCTCCATGCGTCGTTTGCCGATCTCGCCACGCTCGTGCCGGCTCACGCGCACGGTCAATCTTGCCGCGGCGTGCTCTTCGACCTCGGTGTTTCATCGCCGCAACTCGACGACCCGAGCCGGGGCTTCAGCTTCCGCGCCGATGGTCCGCTCGACATGCGCATGGACACGACACGCGGCGAGCCGGTCTCAGCCTGGCTCGCTAGGGCGGGCGTCGACGAGATTCGCGAAGTGATTGCAACACTGGGAGAAGAGCGCTTCGCGGGACGCGTTGCCCGGTCGATTGTCGAGGCGCGCGGCGAGCAGCCGATTGAAGGGACGAGTCAGCTTGCTGCGATCGTTGCCAGGGCCGTGCGCACACGCGAGCCCGGCAAACATCCGGCGACGCGTACGTTTCAAGCGCTGCGCATGTTCATCAACGATGAGCTGGGCCAGTTGGAAAAGGGCCTGGCCGCGGCTTTGGATTTTCTGGCTCCCGGCGGACGCCTGGCAGTCATCAGCTTTCATTCACTCGAGGATCGCGTCGTCAAACGGTTCATGAAGCAACAGACCGAGATTGATCCTGCATTGGCAGATCTGCCGGTGTTGCCCGTGGGCGCGGAGCCGCGATTGAAGCTCGTGGGCCGAAAGAGCCGGGCCGTGGCGAAAGAGGTCGACCGCAATCCTCGCGCTCGCAGCGCGTTGTTGCGCGTGGCCGAGAAGATCAAATGAAGCGCCTGTTGTGGATCGTACTTCCGGTTCTGTGGGTGGCCGCGCTCGGTTCAGCCGCCGCCGCGGTTTACCTGAAGCATCGCTCGCGCGAAATGTTTGTGGAGCTCGAACGGTTGGGCACTCGCCGTGACAACCTCGACATCGAGTGGGGCCAGTTGCAGCTCGAGCAGAGCGCATGGTCCACACACGCGTTCGTTGAACGCGTGGCGAGCGCGAAGCTCCATATGGCTATGCCCCCACCCAAAGAGATCGAGATCATCGCCCCGTGACTCTTCGATTCTCCCAATTCAAAAAGAAAAGTCGCGCGACTTCTCCTCCCGCCTCGTTCCGTTGGCGCGCGTATCTTTTGATGGGCATGCTGGCCTGCGGTGCCGGCGGACTCGTCTATCGTGCTGTCAGCCTGCAGCTCGTTGATCACACATTCCTGGCAAAGGAGGGTGACGCGCGCGTCTCGCGTGTTGCCACCATCGCCGCGCACCGCGGAACGATTACCGACCGATACGGCGAACCCCTTGCCGTCAGCACCCCCGTTGATTCCATCTGGGTCAATCCGAAGGAGCTCGCCCTCGCGACGGACCAGATACCGCGCCTCGCCAGCGCGTTGAAACAAGATCGCCAGGAGCTCGCACGCCGGATCACCAGCAACCTCGACCGCTCGTTCCTCTATCTGGCGCGTGGCCGCCAGCCGAGCGAGGCGGAACAGATCAAAGCGCTGGGAATTCCAGGTGTTTACCTGTCCCGCGAATACCGCCGTTACTACCCTTCAGGTGAAGTAGCCGGGCACATTCTGGGATTCACGAACGTCGATGACGAGGGGCAGGAAGGCCTGGAGCTGGCGTTTGATCACTGGCTGGCGGGCGAGGATGGCGCGAAGCGTGTCATTCAGGATCGCTACGGCCGGATCGTTCAGGATGTTGAAAGCATCCGCCCGGTTCGCCCGGGCCGCGACCTCGTGTTGTCGATTGACCTGCGCATTCAATACCTTGCGTACCGTGAGTTGAAGGCGGCCATCCGCCAGCAGCAGGCTCGCGCGGGCTCCGTCATCGTCATTGATGTCGCCACGGGCGAAGTGCTCGCCATGGTGAATCAGCCGTCGTTCAATCCGAACGATCGCGAGCAGATGTTGCCGTCCACGTACCGCAACCGCGCTGCCACGGACATCTTCGAGCCCGGTTCGTCCATGAAGCCGTTCTTCGTCGCCGCGGGCATTGCGTCCGGAAAGTACGACGACCGAAGCATCATCGACACATCGCCCGGCTACTTCAAAGTTGGCAGCTGGCCGGTTGAGGATGAGCACAACTTCGGGCCCATCAACATTGCGACCGTCCTGGCCAAGAGCTCCAACGTGGGAATGGCTCACCTCGCGCTGAGCCTCGAGCCTCGCCTGATCTGGAACACGCTCACGGGTTTTGGCTTCGGGCAGGTGACCACGAGCGGTTATCCCGGTGAGTCGGCCGGCCTGCTGTCGAATTATTCACAGTGGCGTCCGATCGGCATTGCAACGATGTCGCACGGGTACGGTATTTCCGTGACGGCGCTGCAGTTGGCTCACGCGTATTCCACGGTGGGCGCCTTCGGACTTTCACGCCCCGTGTCGTTCCTGCGTGTTGACTCGCAGCCGACCGGGCAGCGTGTGATGGCGGCGCCGGCCGCTAAAGAATTGATCGGAATGCTCGAGTCGGTGGTGGTATCGGAAGGAGCTACCGGCAAGCGCGCGGCCATTCCGGGTTATCGAGTGTCCGGCAAGACGGGCACGGCATGGAAGGCGTTCGCTGGGGGATATTCAACAGATAAGTTCATGGCGGTGTTCGGCGGTGTTGCGCCCGCGACGGATCCGCGGCTCGCCGCGGTGGTGGTGCTCGATGAGCCGAGCGCCGGCAAACATCAGGGCGGCGAGGTATCCGCCCCGGTCTTTTCCGCGGTAGTGGGCGGAGCGTTACGGCTACTCGCGATAGAACCTGACCGGCCGATCAACGCGCCTGATGACATAGTGCCCGCGCCGACGAGGGCGGGCGTGCGAACGGCGGCACTCCCATGACGCCCAACATGCACAAACGACTTCAAGCCGCCGAGGGCGGCCGCGCCGTTAGTGGCTCCGGCAAAATGAACGGGCCGCGGCGCCTTGCGGACCTGACAGCCGGGCTGGTCAATGTATTGGCCAACGTGCCGGCCGAGCTGGTTGTGCGCGACGTTACTCTGGACAGCCGGGCCGCGACCCCCGGCACCCTGTTCCTCGCCTGCAGCGGTCGAACCCACCACGGTCTCGAGTTTGCCCAACAGGCAGTATCGCTGGGCGCCAGTGCAGTGCTGTACGAAGCAACAGCCGGACAGGCTGTGCCTGACTTCGGGTCCGACATCTTCGTCGCAGCCGTTCCGCAGCTGAGCCAACACGTCGGTACCATCGCCGATCGTTTCTTCGGCGAGCCGTCAGCGGCGGTTACGGTCGTCGGCATCACCGGAACCAATGGCAAGACAACCTGCGCCTGGTTGCTTGCCCAGGCCCTGCAGCATTGCGATCGCCCCGCAGCCTACATGGGCACCCTGGGATTCGGAGTGCCGCCCGCGGTCACTGCAACCGAACATACGACTTCGGACGCAGTCACCGTACACCGACATCTTGCAGCGCTGAGAAATCTCGGCGCGGAATGCGTGGCTATGGAAGTTTCATCGCACGCAATCGATCAGAGCCGGGTGGGCGCCGTCCGTTTCAAGACTGCCGCGTTCACCAATCTCACCCGCGATCATCTCGACTACCACGGGACGATGGAGGCCTATGGCAACGCCAAGGCCCGGCTATTCCAGTGGCCCACTCTCACCAGCCGGGTCATCAACGCCGATGACGCATTCGGCTCGAAGCTCGCGGGCTTTCCGTCGGCCTCCCGCCTCATTCTCACTTCGCGGACGTCGATTGTCCCCGCCGGCGTCGAACAGGTTCGCGCTATACGTGCGGCTCCGCAGTCCGCTGGTCTCGCCATCGACGTTGAGTCGAGCTGGGGCAACATCCACCTCAACGTACCCCTGATCGGCAAATTCAACGTCGACAATGTCCTCACAGTGCTGGGCGTGCTCCTCGCGTGGGATATCCCAATCGCCCGGGCTGCGTCCGCCATTGAGAAGTGCCGCGCGCCCAGCGGCCGGATGGAGTTGTTCGGCGGTACTGCGCCGTTGCCCCTGGCCATTGTTGATTACTCGCACACGCCCGATGCGCTCGCGAAGGCTCTGCAGGCCGCGCGTCCTCACTGCCGTGGCCAACTTCGTGTTGTATTCGGGTGTGGTGGCGATCGCGATGCCGGCAAGCGTCCGCTCATGGGGCGAATTGCCGCGGAACTTGCCGATGATGTCATCGTTACTGACGACAATCCGCGCACCGAAGATCCGGCGCGGATCGTCGCTGACATTCTTGCCGGAATGCCGGGCCGGGAGACGATGGTTGAGCACGACCGCAAGCGCGCCATTCAAACCGCACTACGTCGCTCGGCTCCCGGCGATGTTGTGGTTATCGCAGGCAAGGGACACGAGGATTACCAGATTTACGGCACAGTGAAGCGGCCCTTCAGTGATCAGGCTGTCGTAAGCGCCGAATTGCAGGGGGCGACGTCATGAAGCGCACGCTCGGTGATTTCGCCCAGGCCGTTGGCGGCAAGCTGCACGGCACCGATCGCGAGTACAAGGCGGTCTCGAGCGATACACGCACGCTCGCCGGGGGCGATTTGTTCATCGCGCTCCGGGGTCCGCGCTATAACGCCAACGAGTTTGTCGCGGGAGCTACCACCGCGGGAGCTGCCGGCGCGGTGGTTGATACGCTGCAGCCCGTTGCGATCCCCCAGATCGTCGTACCTGACACGCAGGTCGCGCTGGAAAAGGCAGGTCACGCCTGGCGCTCGCAGTTTTCGATTCCAGTGGTGGGTGTCGCCGGCAGCAATGGCAAGACCACGGCGAAGGAAATGACCGCGGCCATACTCGGAGCGGCCGGTGAGTGCCTCGCTACGCGCGGCAATCTCAACAACCACATCGGCGTGCCCCTGACGCTGTTCCGCATCGAGGCCAAGCATCGTTTCGCGGTGGTCGAGATGGGCGCCAATGCCGCCGGTGAGGTAGCCCACCTGGTTGAGATCGGCCGTCCGACGGTGGGTCTCATCACCAACGCGGGTGCTGAGCATCTCGAAGGATTCGGCAGCATCGAAGGTGTTGCGCGCGCCGAGGGTGAGATGGTCGCCGGCCTGAAATCGGACGCCACGGCCGTCATCAACGCCGATGATCAGTTCGCTGACATGTGGCGCGGCTCGACGCCGGCGCGCGTTGTGACCTTTGGTGTGGAGAAGTCTGCCGACTTCCGGGCCACCGACGCGAATACGAGCGTGGGTCCCGACGGATTCCTGACGCGATTCAACCTCGTCAGCCCGTTGGGCCAGGTTGCGATCGAATTGCACATGGGTGGCCGTCACAACATTGCCAACGCGTTGGCCGCCGCCGCCGCCGCGACCGCCGCGGGCGCAAAGCTCGAGCACGTTGCTGCCGGACTCGGCGCCGTGCGCGCGGTGGCGGGTCGTCTGCAGTTCAAGAAGACCGCGACAGGGGCCTGGCTCATTGACGACTCCTATAACGCGAATCCGAGCTCAATGAATGCCGGTATCGAGGTGCTCGCGGGACTCGACGGCCGCAAGTGGCTGGTGATGGGAGATATGGCAGAGCTCGGCGAGTTCTCGGAAAGCTCACACAAGGAAGTCGGTGTGTTCGCCCGTGAGCATGGAGTCGAGCGGTTGTTCGCTGTCGGTCAACTGGCCGCACTGGCCGTGGAGAGCTTTGGCCGCGGTGGGCAGTGGTTTCCCGACGGCACTGCCATGGCCGAAGCATTGAAAGGCGCACCGTCCGATGTGCGCATGTTGATTAAAGGCTCGCGCGTCAACAGGTTGGAACGTGTGGTCGATGCACTCGTCGCACCGTCTACGGCCCAGACAGGGAAACGATAAGTGCTTTATTGGGTTACACAACATCTGGTTGGCTGGCGTTCAGGTTTCAACGTCTTTTCGTACCTGACGCTGCGCGCAATTCTGGCAACCGTTTCGGCGCTTGCCCTGTCGCTGATCGTAGGACCGTGGCTGATCGCGCGCCTGTCAAAACACCAGGTAGGGCAGGTGGTCCGGGATGATGGTCCGCAGACCCATCTCGTCAAAGCGGGAACACCCACCATGGGGGGCACGCTGATTCTGGTTACCACGCTGATCAGCACGCTGCTGTGGGCCGAGCTCAGCAACCGCCTGGTCTGGACGGTGTTGGGAGTGACCTTCGCCTTTGGACTGATCGGTTTCTATGACGACTACCTGAAGCTCGTGATCCGCAACCCGAAGGGCCTGGTCGCGAAGTGGAAGTATTTCTGGCAGTCGGTGGCGGGACTCGCGACCGCGTTCACTCTTTATTACACGGCGAGCGGACCGGCGGAGACCACTCTGTTCCTGCCGTTCTTCAAGACCTTCGCCGAGCCGTTGTCCGCATTCAGTTATATCGCGCTCGCCTACTTCATGATTGTCGGCATGAGCAACGCCGTGAATCTCACGGACGGCCTGGACGGTCTGGCGATCATGCCGGCCACGCTCGTGATCGCCGCGTTGGGCATCTTCGCGTATGCCACCGGTAACGCCGTGTTTGCCAACTACCTGCAGATCCCGGAAGTGCGCGGGGCCGGTGAGCTCATTATTTTCTGCGGCGCCCTGGCCGGCGCGGGTCTGGGCTTTCTGTGGTTCAACTCGTATCCCGCCCAGGTCTTCATGGGCGATGTCGGCGCCCTCGCGATCGGTGCCGCCATCGGTGTCATTGCGGTGATTGTGCGTCAGGAAGTGGTGACGCTGGTCATGGGCGGTGTGTTCGTGCTCGAGACCGCATCGGTCATTCTCCAGGTCGGCTCCTTCAAGTTGCGGGGCAAGCGCATCTTCAAGATGGCGCCCATTCATCATCACTTCGAGCTGAAGGGCTGGGCGGAGCCGAAGGTCATCGTCCGCTTCTGGATCATTTCCCTGCTGCTCGTCCTGTTTGGCCTGGCGACGTTGAAAATCCGATGAGCACGGCATCCAAACCATCTTCGGCAGTCATTGTCGGCCTCGGCCGTACCGGGCTGTCGTGCGCGCGTTATCTGCACGCGCTCGGATGGAAGATTGCCGTTACCGACACCCGCGCCCAGCCGCCCGAGCTGGCGGCGCTGCGCCAGTTGGATTCCGGTATTCCGGTCAGCACGGGCGGACTCGACGTGAAGTTGCTCGACGACGCGTTGTGCGTCGTCGCTTCGCCCGGCGTCTCGCTGAATGTGCCGTTTTTTGCGGAAGCACGCCGGCGGGGGCTCGAGATCGTGGGTGACATCGAGCTGTTCGCGCGCGCCGTCGATGCTCCAGTCGTCGGAATCACGGGCACGAACGGCAAGAGCACGGTCACGACACTGGTTGGCCGCATGGCCGCGCGAGCTGGATTGAAGGTTCGGGTAGGCGGAAATCTGGGCGAGCCCGCGCTCGATCTGCTGACCAGCGCCCGGGCTGATGCCGAGCGCACCGAGTTGTATGTGCTGGAGCTGTCCAGCTTCCAGCTGGAGGCCACCCATTCACTCGATCTGAAGACCGCCACGGTCCTGAATGTGACGGCGGATCACCTGGATCGCTACTCGTCGATCGCGGACTACGCCGCCGCCAAAGCCCGAATTTTTGCCCGTTGCGATATCGCGGTGATCAACCTGGATGATCCGCTCGTTGTGGCCATGCCCCTCCCCGGGCAGCGCACAGTCGGCTTTTCGCTGCGCGCAACGATCGGAGCGGATTACGCGGTCGCGGCGCGGGATGGTGACTGGTGGCTCATGCGACGCGGCGAGCCGCTCATGCCCGTGTCGCAAATGAAGATCAAAGGTTTGCACAACGCCGCCAATGCTCTCGCATCGCTCGCGCTGGGCGAGGCCTTGGGTTTGCCGATGCCGGCGATGCTGGCCGAGCTGACTGAATTCACCGGGCTCGCCCACCGCTCGCAGTGGGTAGCCGACGTCAACGGCGTCACCTATATAAATGACTCCAAGGGAACCAACGTGGGCGCCACGATCGCGGCGGTCAGCGGCATGAGTGGTCCCTTGATCATCATCGCTGGCGGCGATGGCAAGAATCAGGATTTCGCGCCGCTGGCCGAAGTGTTTCGCGGCAAGGTGCGGCATACCGTGCTGATTGGACGTGACGCCGAAGCCGTTGAGCGTGCGTTGAAAGGCATTGGTACGACTGAGCGCGCTGCCTCTCTCGAAGATGCCGTGAAGGCAGCTGCTCGCGCCGCGAAGTCCGGCGACACGGTGTTGCTCTCGCCGGCGTGCGCCAGTCTCGACATGTTCCGTGACTACACCCATCGCGGTGCTGTCTTCACCCAGGCCGTCAAGGAGCTCGCCGCATGAGTACGGTTGCGAGCTCAGCCCTGTCTTACGCGCGTTCCGGACGGAACGGCGGTGCCGTTCACATCGATAGCGTCACGATCGCGATCGTGCTGTCGATTGCCTTGCTCGGACTCGTGATGGTGACCTCGGCGTCGGTGTCTGTCGCCGCGAAGGAGACGGGCCAGACATTCTTCTATCTCGAGCGTCAGTTGGTCCTGATGCTGATTGGCGGCGCATTTGCCGTTCTGTTGTTCTGCATTCCGACCCAGTTGCTGGAGAAGGTGTCAGTTCCGCTGCTCGTGGTAGCGATTTCGATTCTGGCACTCGTCTTTGTTCCGGGTCTCGGGCACACGGTGAATGGCAGCCGGCGATGGCTGACACTGGCCGGGCTCAACTTTCAGGCCTCGGAAGCTGCGCGCGTCCTGGTGATCATCTACCTGGCCAGCTATGCGGTGCGCCGCGAGGAAGAGTTGCGAATGACCTTCGGCGGGCTCGTGAAGCCGCTGGGGCTGCTGGTGTTTGTGGGCGCGTTGTTGCTGGCGGAACCGGATTTCGGCGCGGCGACCGTGCTGTTCGCCACCGGCTTCGGGATGTTGTTTCTGGCCGGGGCGCGGCTGCGCTACGTCATTGCCATGACGTTGATTGCCGGGGTGGGCTTTTCGATCGTGGCGGTTTCCTCGAGCTACCGCATGCGCCGTCTCACGACCTTCCTGAACCCCTGGGCGGATCCTTACAACAGCGGCTTCCAGCTCACTCAGTCGCTCATTGCCATTGGCCGGGGCCAGTGGTTTGGAGTCGGCCTGGGGGAAAGCGTGCAGAAGCTGTTCTACCTGCCCGAAGCGCACACCGATTTCTTGTTCGCCGTCCTAGCTGAGGAACTCGGTTTGGCGGGCGTCGTTGCGACGCTCGCCCTGTTCCTCGCCCTGGTCTGGCGCAGCTTCTACATCTCACGTCTCGCCTCGGATGCGGGCCTGAAGTTCCAGGCCTATCTCGCATCCGCGTTTGGTTTGTGGGTCGGCATCCAGGCGTTCATCAATATGGGCGTCAACATGGGTGTGCTTCCGACGAAAGGGCTGACACTCCCGTTCATGAGCTATGGGCGGTCGAGCCTGATCGTGTCGCTTGCCTGGGTTGGACTGTTGTTGCGCGTATATCACGAAGCGATGCTCGAAACGCGTGGCTCGGCGACCGTCCGCCAGCGCAAATCGGCAGCGTCGGCGCCGCGGCAGGGCGATCTTCTGTTGGAAGACTCCGAATGAGCTCCGTACACGCACGCCCCATTCTCATCATGGCCGGTGGCACCGGCGGTCACGTCTTTCCGGCGTTGGCACTGGCGCGGCTGCTGCGCGCGCGCTCGTATGAAGTGATCTGGCTGGGAACTCAACGGGGCCTCGAGGCTCGCGTCGTACCGGCCGAGCGCATCCAGATTGAGTGGCTGTCGGTCGGCGGTCTGCGCGGCAAGGGTTTCATGACTCTGCTCGCGGCGCCGTTTCGACTGGCGTTGTCATTGAGCCAGGCGTTGCGTGTCATGTGGCGGCATCGGCCCGTGGTTGTTGTTGGCCTCGGTGGCTTTGTCACGGGCCCGGGTGGCGTGGCCGCATGGCTCACCCGTCGGCCGTTGATGATTCACGAGCAGAACGCCGTCGCGGGCTTCACGAATCGTTGTCTGTCGCACCTGGCCCGCGAAGTACTGGAGGCCTTTCCGGGAAGCTTCGGTAGCGGGGTGAAAGCGCGCGCGATCGGCAATCCAGTGCGCCAGGACATCAGCGCGATCGCACCGCCCGCGCTGCGCTTCGCCGATCGCACCGGCCCGATTCGGGTGCTCGTGATTGGCGGGAGTCTCGGAGCCGTGCGTTTGAATTCAGTGGTTCCGCAGGCTCTGGCCCGTCTCAAACAACTCGCGCTGGCGCAGATTCCGGCCATTGATGTGCGGCACCAGGCGGGTGAGCGTTGGATAGACGCCGGCCGGCAGAGCTATGCGAGTGCCGGTGTGCGCGCCGATGTGCGTCCCTTTATCGAGGACATGGCCGAGGCGTACTCCTGGGCTGACCTCGTGATCTGCCGCTCAGGAGCATTGACGGTGTCGGAGCTGGCCGCGGCTGGCATCGGCGCCATCCTCGTCCCGTTTCCCGCGGCCGTGGATGATCACCAGACTCACAACGCGCAGTACCTCGTCAAAGAAGGCGCTGCCGTGTTGATCGCCGATCGCGATCTGACTGCCGAGCGTCTCTGCGATGAGCTGCAGCGCCTGTGCGCGGGCCGGGCGAAGCTGCTGGCAATGGCCGAGCGGGCGCGGCAGCTGGCAAAGCCCGAGTCTGCCGAAGAGTTGGCGAAGTCGTGCCTCGAGATGGCCGCGAAGGAGGCCGCGTGATCGAGGAGCGACGTTCAAAGGATCGGCGCGTGAACCTCGAGCGGCCTTCGGTCGAGCGGCGTGCCTCCCCGGATCGGCGTGACCGCATGCGCCGCATCAACACGATTCATTTCGTCGGCATCGGCGGCAGCGGCATGGGTGGCATCGCCGAGGTGCTCATCAACCTGGGCTACGCCGTTCAGGGTTCCGATGCCAGGGAAAATGCGGTTACCCAACATCTCGCGCGGATCGGGGCCCGGATCTCCATCGGTCACAAGGCTGAAAATATCGCCGGCGCCGATGTCGTGGTGGTCTCGAGCGCGATCGCCAAAGGCAACCCCGAGGTCGACTCCGCGCTCGCGCAGCGGATTCCGGTTGTTGCCCGGGCCGAGATGCTCGGTGAGCTGATGCGCTTCCGTTATTCCATCGCGGTGGCAGGCACACACGGCAAGACGACGACGACGAGTCTCGTTGCGAGCATTCTCGCGGAGGGCGGTGAGGATCCAACTTTCGTCATCGGTGGCCGCCTGAAAAGCGCTGGAACCAACGCGCGCCTGGGCGCGGGCCGTTATCTCGTCGCCGAAGCTGACGAGAGCGATGCATCTTTCACACACCTGCAGCCGCTTATTGCTATTGTTACCAACATTGACAATGACCATCTGGTCACTCACGGTGGTGACTTCGAGTTGCTCAAACAGAGCTTCGTTGATTTTCTGCACAACCTTCCTTTCTACGGCCTCGCGGTGTTGTGCCTGGACGATGCCCACGTGCGCAGCATCGTTCAGTCGGTTGGCCGTCCCATCGTGTCCTATGGCTTGAGCTCGGAGGATGCGGACGTGCGGGCGGTGAACATCAGCCGCAATGGCCTGCAGACGAACTTCGATGTCGTGCGCGCCTCCGGCAAGCCACTCAACGTGACCGTCAACCTGCCCGGCACTCACAATGTCCTCAACTCGCTCGCCGCGATTGTCGTGGCCAGTGAGATCGGCATCGAGGATGCCGCCATTCAGCGCGCCCTGGCGAGCTTCCAGGGAATCGATCGCCGCCTGCAGCACATCGCCGATGTGAAGACCGCCGCCGGGCGCGTCACCATAATTGACGACTACGGTCATCACCCCACCGAGGTTGCCGCGACTCTCGAAGCCTTGCGCCAGGGTTATCCGGACCGGCGGATCGTGCTGGCCTTCCAGCCGCATCGCTACACGCGTACCCACGATCTGATCGACGACTTCAGCAAGGCGTTGTCCAAGGCGGACGCCTTGTTGGTGACAGAAGTGTATGCCGCCGGCGAGACCCCGATTCCCGGGGCGGATGGCCGGGCCATCTGCCGCGCCGTTCGCGGCCGCGGCAACGTCGAGCCCATCTTCATCGACAAGGTCGAGTCACTCGCCGAGTCTCTTGCGGATGTGATCCGCGACGGCGACGTGATCGTGACCATGGGAGCCGGCCACATCAGCGCCATGTCCCATGAACTGCCCGAGCGGTTGGCTGCGAAAGAGGGAGCCGCGTGACTGTGAGCATTGCCCCTGAATTCGCCACCAGAATCAAACGGAACGAGCCGATGAGCCGGCACACGTCCTGGCACGTGGGCGGGCCCGCGGAAGTGTTCTTCAATCCGCGTGATCGCACGGATCTGACGGCCTTCCTGAAGTCATTGCCGGGTGATGTCCCTATTCACTGGATCGGCCTGGGCAGCAACCTGTTGGTCCGTGACAGCGGCATCCAGGGTGTTGTCATCAGCACCATCGGCACGTTGGACCGGCTGGAGCGGTTGAGCCAGACGACGGTGTATTGCGAGGCCGGGGTTGCCTGCGCGCGGCTTTCCAGGCAATGCGTGAAGTGGGGGCTCGGCCCGGCTGAGTTCTTCGCCGGAATTCCGGGGACCCTCGGCGGCGCGCTGGCCATGAACGCCGGTGCGTTCGGCGGTGAAACCTGGGCCCAGGTGATCGATGTCCTGACCATGGACCGCCAGGGCCGCGAGCAGCGCCGGACCGCGAGCGAGTACCAGGTTGGATACCGGTCGGTGACCGGTCCCCTGCAGGACGAATGGTTTGTCGGCGCCCGTTTGAAGTTTGAGCACAAGCCGGGCATGAACGAGGCCAAGGTGCGCGAGCTGCTGGAGAAGCGCAAAGCGACTCAACCCATTGGCGAGTGGAGTTGCGGCTCGGTGTTCACCAATCCTCCCGGTGATCACGCCGCACGCCTCGTCGAGGCGTCCGGTCTGAAAGGCTACCGGGTAGGAGATGCGGCCGTGTCTGAGAAGCACGCGAACTTCATCATCAATCACGGGAATGCCACCTCCGATGACCTGGAGCGGTTGATCAACCACGTTCAGGCGACGGTCGAGCGGGATCACGGTATCCGGTTGCATCCGGAGTTCAGGGTGTTGGGGAACTGATGCGCCTGAAGACCGACATCATGCACAGGGCGACCGACGCGAAGGAGTTCGGCCGCGTCGCCGTGCTGCTGGGCGGCGATTCGACCGAGCGCGAGATTTCGCTGCTGAGCGGAAATGCGGTGTTGGCTGCGTTGACGCGTCGCGGAGTCGAGGTCTGCGCGTTTGACCCGCGTGAGGCATCGCTGGTCAGCCTTACGCAGTTTGATCGTGTCTGGATTGCGCTCCACGGGCCAGGTGGTGAAGACGGGACACTCCAGGGTGCCCTCGAGTATCTCGGCGTGCCCTACACCGGCAGTGGAGTCATGGGTTCGGCAATCGGCATGGACAAGTTGCGCACCAAGCGCCTGGCGCACGCGATCGGTGTCGCAACCGCGGATTACGTGGTGCTGCGGGGCCGGCCGGATTTCGAGCTAGCCATCGAGCGCTTGGGTCTGCCGATGATCGTGAAGCCGGCGACTCAGGGCTCGAGCGTGGGTATGTCGAAGGTCGAGAAGGCCGAGGACCTGCCGGCTGCCTACGAGGCGGCGGCGAAGATTGAAAGCGCCGTGTTTGCGGAAGGCTGGATCACGGGCAAGGAATACACGGTCGCCGTGCTGCAAGGGCAGGCACTGCCGTCGATCCGGATCGAGACGCCGAAGAAGTTTTATGACTACGAGGCCAAGTACTTCCGCGATGACACGAAGTACTTCTGCCCGTCGGGGCTTTCGGGCCCCGCCGAGCAGCACCTGGCGAACCTGGCTCTGGCGGCGTTCGATGCCGTGGGCGCCAGCGGCTGGGGCAGGGCGGATTTCATGATGGATACGACGGGCCGGCCGCTGCTGCTCGAAGTCAACACGATTCCGGGCATGACGGACCACAGCCTGGTGCCGATGGCGGCGCGAGCCTCCGGCATCGATTTCGACGAGCTCGTCTGGCGCGTGCTCGAAACCAGTTTCACTCGCGTGAGGGCCTGAGGACGCACCGTATGTTGGGCCGACGGAAGAAAAATAGTCGCAAGCAGACGGAGAGCCGCTGGCAGCTCCCTGACATCAACTGGCGGGCGCTCGGGATGTCCGTGGGCAGTATCGCCGTGGTGTGCGCGCTTGCCGCGATTGTGACCTGGACTTTGGATCAACCGATCCAATCGGTGTCCGTATCCGGTCGCTTCCAGCGCGTCGCGCCCGTTGACGTCGAGCGGGTCGTCAAGCAGCAGGTTCGCGGCGCCGGGCTGTTGAGTGTGAATCTCGATGCGGTGCGCAAAGCGATCCACACGTTGCCCTGGGTTGACGCTGTCAGCGTGCAACGTGCGTGGCCCCGTGGCTTGCACGTGCTGGTCATCGAGCAGGTGGCCGCGGCGCGCTGGGGCGAGACCGGGCTCCTCAACACGCGCGGCGAGTTGTTTTCGAAGGATGAGCGGCACATGCCGTCCGAGCTGGCCGAGCTCTCGGGCCCGGAGGGCAAGGAGGCAGCCGTGGCGCAGCGTTACCTGGCGGCGCAGGGCCGGCTCATCCAGGCCGGATTGCGCTTGACCGCGATGCGGCTGGACGCCCGCGGGGCGTGGGAATTCGATTTGTCGAATGGCGTGACGGTCCGGCTGGGACGCCGCCAGATCGATGAACGGTTTGACAAGTTTATCAATGCAGCTCTGAAGCTCGTCACTCAAAAAGGCGGCGATATCTCTTATGTCGACATGCGCTACACGAACGGGTTTGCAATTGGATGGCGCGGCAGAGCGACCAACACTTCTAAAGAAGACGGTGGGCGGGATGCTTAAGCGCTCCGAACGAAATCTCATAGTCGGGCTCGACATCGGAACCTCGAAGGTCGTGGCCCTGGTGGGCGAGGTGGGCCTGGACGGTTCCATTGAAGTGCTGGGCATCGGCTCGCAGCCTTCACGCGGCCTGAAGAAGGGCGTCGTCGTCAACATCGAGTCGACCGTGCAGTCGATCCAGCGCGCGGTTGAAGAAGCCGAGCTCATGGCCGGCTGCGAAATCCACTCGGTGTTCGCCGGAATCGCCGGCAGCCACGTGCGCAGCCTCAACTCTCACGGCGTGGTTGCGATCCGCGACAAGGAAGTGACCAACGCGGACGTCGAGCACGTCATCGATGCCGCGAAGGCGGTGGCCATTCCCGCGGACCAGAAGATCCTCCACGTGCTGCCCCAGGAGTTCATCGTGGATGGCCAGGAAGGCATTCGCGATCCGATCGGCATGTCGGGCGTGCGCCTCGAAGCGAAGGTTCACATCGTGACCGGCGCGGACAGCGCCGCGCAGAATATCGAGAAGTGCATCCAGCGCTGCGGGTTGGAAGTGGACGATGTGGTGCTCGAGCAGCTCGCATCGAGCTTCGCCGTGCTGACGGAGGATGAGAAGGAGTTGGGTGTTTGCCTCGTCGACATCGGCGGGGGCACGACCGACCTGGCGGTGTTTGCCAACGGAGCGATCCGGCACACGGCGGTGATTCCGATCGCCGGCGACCAGGTTACCAACGACATCGCGGTATCGATGCGCACTCCCACCCAGTATGCGGAGGATATTAAGATCCGCTACGCCTGCGCTTTGTCCCAACTCGCAAATCCGGACGAAAGTATCGAAGTGCCGAGCGTGGGTGATCGCCCGGCACGGCGGCTCGCGCGACAAACACTCGCGGAGATCGTGGAGCCCCGCTACGAAGAGTTGTTCGGGCTCGTGCGCGAGGAGTTGCGCCGCAGCGGCTTCGAGGAAGTCATTGCCGCGGGCATCGTCCTCACCGGCGGCAGCGCCAAGATGGAAGGTGCCATCGAGCTCGCCGAAGAAGTTTTTCACGTTCCCGTCCGACTCGGCCTGCCGCAATCCGTGCGCGGCCTGTCGGAGGTGGTCCGTAATCCCATCTTCTCAACCGGCGTGGGGCTGCTGCTCTACGCCCGAGATAACGTCATGCCCGCGCGCCGCGGGCGATCCCTGGGCGGAAATGCAAAGTCGGTGTTGGACCGGATGCGTTCCTGGTTCCAGGGTAACTTTTGAAGCTGGCAGTTGATTTGAAACAGGCAGACGAAGAGGCGAACAAAGAGCAGGGGAACGCCGCCGCGGGGCGCCCGCGGGGGGTTAGACCCCAACCAATCAAAAGGCACGAAAGAGTAGGAGCGCGCAATATGTTTGAACTGATGGACGCATACAGCCAAAGCGCCGTCATCAAGGTGATCGGAGTGGGCGGCGGTGGCGGGAACGCTGTTGCACACATGGTCACCAGCGGGATCGATGGAGTGGAATTCATGTGCATCAACACCGATTCGCAGGCTCTGAAGCATGCGAAGGTGAAGACCGCACTGCAGATCGGATGCAACATCACCAAGGGCCTCGGCGCGGGCGCCGACCCGGAAGTGGGCCGCCAGGCCGCGATGGAGGACCGTGATCGCATCGTCGAGCTCGTCGAGGGCTGCGACATGTTGTTCATCACCGCGGGCATGGGTGGTGGCACGGGAACCGGCGCTGCTCCCGTGGTGGCGCAAGTTGCCAAGGAGCTGGGCATCCTGACGGTCGCCGTTGTAACCAAACCTTTCGAAATGGAAGGCAACAAGCGCGGGTTCGTGGCGGATCACGGCATTGCCGAGTTGGGCAAGTACTGTGACTCGCTGATCACCATCCCCAACCAGAAGCTGTTGACCGTGCTCGGTCCGCAGACGACGTTGCTGGATGCGTTCAAGTCGGCCAACCAGGTGCTGCAGGGTGCGGTACAGGGTATTGCCGAGCTGATCACGCGTCCTGGCCTGATCAACGTTGACTTCGCCGACGTGCGCACGGTCATGGCCGAGACAGGCATGGCCATGATGGGCTCCGGCTCCGCAAGTGGCGAAGGAAGGGCGCGCGAGGCTGCGGAAATGGCAGTTTCGTCACCTCTTTTGGAGGATATCAACCTCGCCGGCGCACATGGCATTCTCGTCAACGTCACGGCAGGAATGGACCTGTCCATCGGCGAATTCCAGGAGGTCGGTCAGATCGTCAAGCAGTTCGCATCCGAAGATGCGACCGTGGTGGTCGGAACCGTCATCGACCCCGAGCTGTCGAACGTGGTTCGGGTCACGGTGGTCGCGACCGGCCTGGGCCGTCCCGCTGCAGCGCGGCCGATGCCCGCGCCACACCGTGAGACGACTCCTGCCCGCGAACAGGTGCATCACCGGGACCCGCTCGCTTCGCGGGCGCCGCCGGCGATCAGCGTGGTCCGTCGGGGACCGTTGTCGAATAGCGACTACGCCGCCCTGGATAAGCCCACGGTTCAGCGTCAGCGGGCTGTTGGCGATGGCTTGCGTCCTGAAGCCGAGGCCGAGGATCTGCTGGATATCCCAGCATTTTTGCGCCGCCAGGCCGATTGATGCCTGGTTTGTCCATCCAGGGCCGGACGATGGTCGAGCGTTAGTACTTCCGCGCCCCCGAAGTGATTGGCGGGGGTGTGGAAGTGAGCGGGAACACATTGGTGTCGCTTTTTCGCCTGTGATACGGTAACGCGCTCTTTTTGCGCCCCGGGGGCAGTGCTGTATGCCTGCAGCACTGTGTCCCGGCGGCCATACAGTTGGAAACAAGTAAGAGAAAGATGGTCGGACAAAGGACTCTAAAGAACTCTATTCGTGCCACGGGTGTGGGGCTGCACACTGGCAAGAAGGTTCTCATGACCCTGCGGCCCGGCCCTCCGGATTCGGGAATCGTGTTCCGGCGGACCGATCTGCCGGAAATGATCGACATTCGCGCGCACGCGGAGAATGTTGGCGACACGATGTTGGGAACCACCCTCGGCAAGGGGGAGGCCCGGGTCTCAACCGTGGAGCATCTGCTGTCGGCATTCGCAGGTCTCGGTATCGACAATGCCGTTGTTGAGCTGAGCGCCCCCGAAGTGCCGATCATGGACGGCAGCGCGGGCCCGTTCGTATTTCTTCTGCAGTCCGCAGGAATCGAAGAACAGCGCCGGCCGAAGCGCTTCATCCGCGTGAAGAAACGCCTGCGGGTGGAGGAAGGCGGCAAGTGGGCGCAGTTCGATCCGTTTGATGGCTTCAAGGTCAACTTCGAGATCGAATTCAACCACCCGATTTTCAAGCGCCGCGCACAGAAGGCGTCGATGGATTTCTCGACGACTTCATTCCTGAAGGAAGTGAGCCGGGCCCGCACTTTCGGCTTCATGCGGGACCTGGAGACGATGCGCTCGCACAACCTGGCACTCGGCGGCAATCTCGACAATGCCATTGTGCTGGATGATTTCCGCGTGCTGAACGAAGACGGCCTGCGCTACGAGGACGAGTTCGTGAAGCACAAGATTCTCGATGCCATCGGGGATCTGTACCTGCTGGGCCACAGCCTCATTGGCGAGTTCAGCGGTCACAAGTCAGGACACGCGCTCAACAACAAGTTGTTGCGGACGCTGCTGGCGGACCAGTCGACGTTCGAAGAGGTTTCCTTCGAGACGTACGCTGAAGCGCCGATCTCCTACATCGAAGCACCGGCCCTGCCAGGGGCATCGGGCTGAAGGCCCAGTCGCCGCTGCGTCAGCGCTCCGAGCTGACGTTCAAACAGAATACCCAACACGGGCGCCACGGCTGGCTGCGTCTCACGCCCGCTTATTCCGTGCGTCTGGTCGAGCAGATTCTCGCCGCCAGCGGCGCGGATGCCGGGATTGTATTCGACCCGTTCTCCGGGTCCGGCACGACGGCATTGTGTGCCGCGTATCTCGGCAAGACCGGTGTTGCCACTGACATCAATCCGTTTCTCATCTGGCTGGCGAATGCCAAGGCGCGCTCCTATGACGCCGGAGCGATCGCATCATTCCAACATGCTGCTCAACTTGCAGCGGTTGCCGCGGGGGATGCTTCGGGTCCGCTCGCCGCGCGCCCCGCGCTGAGCAACATCGAGCGTTGGTGGCGGCCGGCCGCGCTGACTTTCCTGTTGCGTCTGAAGGCGGCGATTGATGCTCATGAGGCGGGGGACGCGACGTTGCTGAGAGTCGCCTTCTGCCGCACGATGATGAAATTGTCCAACGCGGCGTTCAATCACCAGTCGATGTCATTCCGCGCGCCTGCTGAAACCGACGATGAGATGCCGGTCATGGTGTCTCAGTTCCTGGCCGATGTAGCACAGGTTGCCGATGCCGCGGGCGACAACCCGCTGGGCGTAACCGAGTACATACTCTCCAACGCCCGTGAGGGGGCCGAGGGGCTGGCGCGCTGGCGCGATCGCGTCGACCTGTTGATTACCTCACCGCCGTATCCGAACCGCATGTCCTACATCCGCGAGTTGCGGCCCTATATGTACTGGCTGCGCTTCCTGTCGAGCGGGCGGGAAGCGGGCGAGCTGGACTGGGATGCGATCGGTGGGACCTGGGGCGTGGCGACCAGCCGGCTGGCCGACTGGAGCCCGCGCCCGGGCTTCGTGCCCGCGGGACTGCCCGCCATTCTCAAAAAGATACGGGCCGCTCACGCGAAGAACGGGATCCTGCTGGCCAACTACATTCACCGCTATTTCGAGGACATGCTGAGTCACCTGGGCGCGATGTTGCCCTTGCTGAAGAGCGGCGCCTCCGTGCACTACATCGTGGGCAACTCTATTTTTTACGGGCACATGGTCCCCGCGGAAGACTATCTGGCCGAGCAGATGGCGGCCGTGGGACTGTGTGACATCCAATGTGAACCTATTCGCAAGCGCAACTCCAAAAAAGGACTGGTAGAGTTTCACGTCAGGGCCCGGCGGACTGTATGAGTCACGTTTTGGGCATGACGCGGACGCTCACCTGTTGAATTGTGGGGTGTGCCTGTTTGATCCGGGGCTCGAGTTCCTGCATGACGTAACGCAGGCGCGCGGACCAGGCGGCGGACTCTGCGAATATAACCAGTGTGTCGTCGCGCTCTACGACGCCCGACAGTCTGGGTGTCAGTTCAGAGGGTAGATTTTGCGCGAGCCACTGTTTCCAGAAGGTCTGACGGGCAGCCTGATCCGTGACGCGCGTCAAAGTCGGTGTCAGGCGGCCCAGGACCTCTTTGACAGAATCCGGGCGGCGGAACGGTTTTGAGACATTTGTCGCCGATTTGCGAGTACCGCCGCGCTTGTCTCGGCGAAGCTTATTGGGCATATTGATTTTGCTGTTTTTGGGCAAACCCGCCGAAAGGTGGGGACGCAAAGCCACCGGTCTAAAGCGAGGAGCTATGACAGCGGGGTTGCCAGCAAGGTGCAAGGTGTTTATATCGTTAATTGAACGAGAACAGGGCGCTCAACGCCCGGGCCACCGCCGTGCGCTTGTCACTCGGCTTTTGCCCACCGATACGGGGTTCTGCACGAGTCGTCATCCGGAGCGCACGGAATGAATGTGATTTTCTTTTCAAAGCGTGAGGGGCTGGCCCGCCAGCTCAATCTCGCGCACCCGGTGACCCTCGGCGTCCTGGCCGTTCTGGTGCTGGGAATACTGGGCACGGCGTTCGCGCTGGGCATGCAGCTCGGGCAGGGAAGCAGCGGCCGGCTCGCCAGCAGTGAATCAGCCCGCTGGGTACAGATTCTCGCCGACCAGAAGCACCAGATCGCCGAGCTGAAAGAACGTATGAATGAGCGCGTGGATGCCATGGCCATGCGCATGGGCGAGGTGAACGCCCACGTGATCCGCCTCGATGCCCTGGGCAAGCGGCTCACGGAAATGGCCGATATCGACAGCCACGAATTTGATTTTGACAGCGCGCCGGCCAGCGGCGGCCCCGAGTCCGAGGGCGCCGGTGTCACTGCCCAGATCCCCGACATTTCCATGAAATTGAATGATCTCGAGCAGAAGGTGGCCCTGCGGGACTCCCAGTTGAACGCCCTCGAGAATGTCATCATCGACCGCGACCTCAAGAAACAGATCCATCCGGAAGGCCGGCCGGTCAAATCAGGTTTCATCTCCTCGTACTTCGGTGAGCGTGAAGATCCGTTCTCCGGCGAGGAGGCTTATCACAAAGGCGTGGATTTCGCGGGCACCGCTGGCGCCAACGTGGTGTCGGTCGCCGCGGGCGTCGTCACCTGGGCGGGCAACCGCACGGGGTACGGCAACCTGGTCGAGATCAATCATGGTGACGGCTATGTGACCCGGTATGCCCACAACCAGCGGACGCTGGTTACCGTAGGGCAGACGGTCAAGCGCGGTGACCCGATCGCGCTGATGGGCTCGACGGGGCGGTCCACGGGACCCCACGTTCATTTCGAGGTCATCCGCAATGGCCGGCAAGTGAATCCGCTCACGTTCGTGGGTCAGCAGACCCCTGTCGTCGCCAAGCACTGAGCGCCTGTAGCCCAAACTGGTACTCTCCCGCCCCGTTGGGCGGCGGGGCCCAGGCGACGCCTGAGCCGCTGAAGGGGGGCGCTGCGGCCGCCGCCTTGAAAACTTCCCCATAAGAACCAATTGGGCGTAGGCGCCGTCTATTTTGTAGAATAGCCGGCTTTCAAAACGCCCCGTACGCTTCTCCAGGACGATAAGTTGCTGAATTTACTCACGCGCGTTTTCGGCAGCCGGAACGATCGGCTGGTTCGAGGCTATGGCCGATACATCCGGGCCGCCTCTGCTCTCGAGCCGACGATTCAAGCTCTGAGCGACGAGGCACTGCGCGCCAAAACCGACGAATTTCGTAAGCGCCTCCAGGACGGAGCCAAGCTCGACGACCTGCTGCCCGAGGCGTTCGCTGTGGTGCGCGAGGCTGGTCTGCGCACGCTCAACATGCGCCACTTCGACGTGCAGTTGATCGGCGGTGCTGTTCTCCACGAGGGGAAGATCGCCGAGATGCGCACCGGCGAAGGTAAGACGCTGATGGCCACGCTGGGAGCGTATTTAAATGCTCTGCCCGGCGAAGGCGTCCACATCGTTACCGTTAACGAGTACCTCGCCCAGCGTGACGCGGACTGGATGCGTCCGCTTTATAACTTCCTCGGCCTGACTGTGGGGGTCATCAAGAACGCCCAGTCGCCGCCGGAGAAGCGTGAGGCGTATGCCTGCGATATCACGTTCGGCACCAACAACGAATTCGGCTTCGACTATCTCCGCGACAACCTGGCGTTCCGACTCGAGGACAAGGTGCAGCGTGGGCTCGCCTACGCGATCGTGGACGAAGTCGACTCGATCCTGATCGACGAAGCCCGCACTCCGCTGATCATTTCGGGTCCCGCGGAAGAGAGCACCGAGCTCTACTTGCGAATCAACACGCTGGTCCCGCGTCTGACGCGACAGGAGCAGGAAGACGGACCTGGTGACTTCACCGTTGAGGAGAAGCAGAAGCAGGTTCACATCACTGAAGCGGGCCATGAGCACGTTGAGCAGTTGATGATTGAGTCGGGACTGCTGCGTGAAGGTGAGAGCCTTTACGATCCGGCCAACATCCGACTCATGCATCACCTGAATGCAGCGCTCCGTGCGCACGCGCTCTATAAACGTGATGTTGAGTACATCGTTCGCGGTGGTGAGGTCATCATCGTTGACGAATTCACGGGCCGTACGATGCAGGGGCGTCGTTGGTCCGATGGCCTGCACCAGGCGGTTGAGGCCAAGGAAGGGGTTCGGGTACGGGAGGAGAACCAGACGGTTGCCTCCATCACATTCCAGAACTACTTCCGCTTGTACAAGAAACTGGCGGGCATGACCGGTACCGCTGACACGGAAGCGCCCGAGTTCCTGCAGATCTACGGCCTCGAGGTCGTCGTCATCCCGACGCATCGGCCGATGATCCGCAAGGACCAGTCTGACTTCGTGTATCTCACGCAGGACGACAAGTTCAAAGCCATCATCGAGGACATTCGCGACTGCGTGCAGCGCCAACAGCCGGTGCTGGTGGGCACGACGTCCATTGAGACTTCGGAATTCCTGGCCGATCTGCTGCAGAAAGAGAAAATCCCTCATGAGGTGCTGAACGCGAAACAGCACGAGCGTGAGGCGACGATCGTTGCCCAGGCGGGCCGGCCCGGCGGCGTGACGATCGCGACCAACATGGCCGGCCGCGGTACTGACATCGTCCTGGGCGGAAATTACCAGGCTGAGCTGAGCGCACTCGGCGAGGTTGACGACGCGACCCGCGAGCGAATGAAGGCAGAGTGGCAGGCACGGCACGACAAGGTGCTCGAGTCCGGTGGCCTGCACATCATTGGTACTGAGCGACACGAGTCGCGTCGTATCGACAACCAGTTGCGTGGCCGTTCGGGCCGTCAGGGTGACCCGGGCTCCAGCCGCTTCTATCTCTCGATGGAAGATAATCTCATGCGTATCTTCGGTGATCCGCAGCGAACAAAGCGGTTGCTGCAGATGGCCGGCATGAAGGAAGGCGAGGTCATCGAGAGCGGCATGCTGACGCGCCAGATCGAGAAGGCGCAGCGCAAAGTCGAAGCACACAACTTCGACATCCGCAAACAACTGCTGTTGTTTGACGACGTTGCCAACGATCAGCGTAAGGTCGTGTACCAGCAGCGCACCGAGATCATGGGCACGGACGATCTGTCCGCTGCCATCCACGGGATCATGGAAGAAGCTGTCGGCACGCTGCTCGATCAGTACATGCCCAAGAACGCGTCGCCCGTTGATTGGGATTTTGCGGGGCTGTCCGAGGCACTCGTAAAAGACTTCAACACCCGTGTCGACATCAAGTCGATTGTGGAGTCAGATCCAAACGTCGAAGAGGCGACGATCCGCTCACGTCTCGTCGCTGCTGTGAGGGAAGCGTACGACGCGAAGGTTGCCCGTGTCGGTACAGCGGAACACGGCGAGCCGATCATGCGGCACGTCGAGAAGGACGTGATGCTGCGCATGTTGGACCAACATTGGCGCGAGCATCTGGGAGCGATGGATTACCTGCGCCAGGGTATTCACCTGCGCGGATACGCCCAGAAAGACTATCGGTTCGAATACAAGCGCGAGGCCTTTGAGCTGTTCGCCGCCATGCTCGACCGCGTGAAGTTTGAAACGGTATCGGTGCTCGCCAAGATCGAGGTCCGAACGCAGGACGAGATCGATCGCGAGGAAGAGGAGCGGCGCATCCGGTTGATGCGAGCGTTGCAGGCTCAGCACGCGGAGGCCCAGTCAGTCCTGGCGGCCGAAACAGCCGTCGCAGAGCCGCCTGCGCAGTTTGGTCAGCCTGCCGGGGCAGTTCCCCTGCAGCAGATCGGCTCATCCTCCTCCGCGGACGTGGAGAGCGCGGGAACGTTTGTCCGCAGCGAGCGGAAAGTCGGCCGCAACGAGCCGTGTCCGTGTGGCTCGGGCAAGAAGTTCAAGAACTGCCACGGGGCGTTGTCTGGCATCGGCTAAGCCCGTTATCTGCGTCGTTGCCGGTGCGCTCTTCGATGGGGGCGCCTCAGCCGGATCGCAGCGCGTCCTGATCGCCGAGCGCCCAGCCGGCAAACACATGGCCGGCCGCTGGGAGTTTCCCGGCGGCAAAGTGGCCACCGGTGAAACAGAAGCCGATGCTTTGGTGCGAGAGCTCCGTGAGGAGTTGGGCGTTACCGTTACCGCATGCCGGCCTTTCATGCGGTTATCTCATGAGTACGACGATCGGATCGTCGAGCTTTCCATGTGGCTGGTTGAATCGTTCACCGGTGAGCCTGTTGGCCTCGATGGGCAGGGTTTGAAGTGGGTGGTACCTGACGCCCTGGGTCAGGAGGACATCCTGGAGGCGGATGCTCCGTTTGTAGCTGCTCTGCGGGAGCGTTCGGTCCCGCGAGAGCGGGGCACCTCTTGATTTCCAACGACGCGTGTACAATCTACATACGCAAATCACGTTCTCTGAGACCGAAATGGCAGCCCAAAACGACCTTCCCGACGTAAAGATAGACGCCACCAGCCTCTACCGCGAAGAGGTCTACACAGACCGCCGCGCAGGCACCATCCGAAAGCTGCAGCCAGTGACCTCCACGGGCGCTGATGACAACAGCCGCCACGTACTTTTCTCCGGCCAGACTCAGCTCCTCACCCCGGCCGGCGTGCTCCCGTTGGCGTTTGAGCTCGAAGTCGACACCCTCGAAGCCGCAATCGATAAATTCCCGGAAGGCGTCAAAAACGCTCTCGAGCAGGCGATTGATGAGGCTCGCGAGATGCGCCGTGAGCAGGCATCGCGGATCGTCGTGCCTGAAGTCGGCGGCGGCGCGGCCGGCGGCGGGAAGATCAAGTTTCCTTGAAGTCCCCGGCGCAACCGTCGCTGCGCGATAGCTCAGCGACGGTCCTCGGGTTGCCTCAGCGCCAGCCGGATCCGCGAAGTCGGATCTAGCGGTCTTCCGCCTCGCCTGTCGCATCCGGTCCCATCGTCCGGTCAAAGAATCGTTTGATCGTCATATACCCATGCCGACCCATGTCGGCATGGCGTAACAGACCGTGCTTTCCGCCCGGGTAGGTCATCAACTCAAACGGCTCATTCAGATCCTGCAGCGTCTTCAACAGCGTCGTGCTGTGCGTAAACAGCACGTTGTCATCCGCCATCCCGTGCATGATCAGCAACGACCCTTTCAGGAAGTCGGCGTGATGCAGAACACTGCTCTTCTTGTAGCCTTCGGGGTTGGTTTCAGGCGTACCCATGAACCGCTCGGTGTAGTGCGTGTCATAGAGCTTCCAATCAGTCACTGGCGCACCTGCCACACCGACGGCAAACACGTCCGGCGCCTGCATCATGCACATCAGCGCCATGTACCCGCCGTAACTCCAGCCAGACACTCCGACCCGCGCCGGATCAACATACGGCAGTGATCGGAGGAACTCGACACCCGTTACCTGGTCCTCAATCTCGACTGAGCCCAGGTGGCGATACAACGCGGTTTCAAACTTGACGCCGCGCGATCCGCTGCCGCGATTGTCCAGCGTGAATACGATATAGCCGCTCTGCGCCAGGATCTGGCGGAAGAAGCCTTCGTTGCCGCGCGGGTAACCGCCCCAGGCCTTGCGAACACGCTGGTTGCCTGGACCGCCGTAGACATCGACGATGACAGGGTAGCGGCGGCCCGGCTCGAGGGTTTTCGGCTTGATGATCTGGTAATAAAGCGTCTGGCCGTCCTTCGCCGACAACGTGCCGAATTCTGTTGGAAGGTGATCTGATACGTACGGCGCATAGGGATGGTCGGGCCCGATCTTATTGAGTACGAGCTCGGCGAGCGTGGCGCCGGTTGCGGATCGCAGAGTCAGTGAGGGTGGACTTTCCGGGGTGGAGAAGGTGTCGAGGAACAAGTGTGCGTCACCCGACATGGCGATCCCGTGCCAACCGGAATCCGTTGTAATCTTCTGCATGGGAACAGAGGCGTCGGTAAACGACACGCTGTAGAGGTGGCGCTCGAGAGGCGACTCGGTGTTGGCTATGAAGTAGACGAGCCCTTTCTCTTCATCGATGCCACGTATTCCATGCGAGTCATTGTCACCCGTGACCATCCAGTTGCCCTGCGTGAGCGGACGGATGAGTTGCCCGTTCCAGTCGTACAGATACAGGTGTTGGAAGCCGCTGCGGTTCGATGCCCAGATGAGCTGATGGCTGCGGCCGAGGAAGGTCAGGTTGTCATTCAAGTCAACCCACTTGTCGCTGTGCTCGCTCAACAACTCCTGGGTGGCCCCCGAGGCCGGATCGGCGCGCAGCAAAGTGAGTATTTTTTGATCCCGGGACTCGCGCTGTACTGCAAGAGCATTGCTGTCCGGGAACCAGTTTACCCGGGCGAGATAGACATCAGTGTTGGGACCCAGGTCGACACGAGTGCGCGGAGGCGCGGCTGTTGCAACAACCTCCGCGACAAACAACTGCACGATTGCGTTCGGCGCGCCAGCGGCGGGGTAGCGTTGTTTGACCACCTGGCTGCGATCCGCGTAGATCTCAAATCGTTCCACCTCGGGGACCGGTGACTCATCCACGCGCGTGAAGGCAATCCGCTTTTCGTCAGGCGACCACCAGTATCCCGTCGAACGGCTCATCTCCTCCTGTGCAATGAACTCCGCCGTACCAAAGCTGATGAGCCCGCCACCGTCGGCGGTGATCGGGATCTCCTTGCCGGAAGCGAGATCGTACACAACCAGGTTCTGGTCGCGGATGAAGCTGACGAAGCGCCCGGACGGCGAGAACTTCGCATCCGTCTCATAGCTTTGCGTATGTGTCAGTCGCCGCACTGCCTCATGCGGCTTGGCGCGCAGATCGTAGATGTACAGATCGCCCCCCAGCGGCACCAGCAGTGAGTGCGAATCCGGGGAGAATTGATACTCGACGATTCCCGACAGCGAGGAGGTGCGTTGACGCTCCCTTCTTTGCTCTTCTTCAGACGAAAGTGCGTGCTCCTGAGGAACGAGCTTCGAGGCGTCGACGAGCAGCCGGTGATGGCGCTTCGCGATGTCGTAAGCCCACAGATCCATGCGGTCCTTGTTGTGCTCCGCTCCCTTCAGGTAGGTCACGAGCCCGCCATCCGGTGAGATCTGCGGCGCGCGCAGGCTCGGGCCGGACAGGTCCGGGGCGCTGAACATGCGCTCGATTGTAAGTTTTTCGGCTTTGGACACAGTTGTGAAAGACATCATCAAAACGATGAGGATCCAGTGCAGGTGACGGGGCAGTCGTAGGGTCATGCCGATTTGTTAGACTTCCGGTCTTTAGTGGCCGGTCTCGAGTTTAGGCATGAAGAACCTGAAGCGCCATGGTTGGCTCATCCTGTCGTGCGCCGTGGGCGTGCTGGCGGCCGCGTGTCACGGTCTCACACTCCAAGGAGCGCGCCCGATGCCCGGAAATGGCCCCAATGGCAGCGATGTACGGTCCAGCAGCCAGATCGCGGTAGGTATGTCCCCAACGCCTGCTACGCCCGCGGTCTATCCGCTCACCGTGCGCGTCAATGTCAAAGACAACTACCATGAGACGGTTGTAGAGGATCCTTACCGCTGGATGGAGGATCTCGATTCCGAGGCCACGCGGCACTGGGTCGAGGCCGAGAACCAGATCTCGAAGCCGCGGCTGGAATCGATACCGCATCGGGCCTGGTTGAAAACCCGGTTGACGGCACTGTGGAGCTACGAGCGCTTCGGGGTGCCGGTTCAGCACGGCGGGCGCTACTTTTTCCTGCGCAACGACGGCAAGCAGAATCAGAACGTCCTGTTCGTTTCCGACAATGTGAGCTCTCCCGGCCGTGTTTTGTTCGATCCCAACACAGTGCGCGAGGACGCGACTGTCTCGTTGTCCGCCTACACGCCCAACAGTCAGGGCACCGTGGTCGGGTATGCCTTGTCTGATGGCGGCACTGACTGGCAGACCTGGAAATTCCGGCGGGTCGCCGATGGCCAGGATCTGACTGACACCCTGCGTTACACGAAGTTCTGGGGAATTTCCTGGGCGCACGACGCTTCCGGGGTTTATTACGACCGTTACCCGGTGTTACCGAATGGCAAGGGTAACGATGCGGGCCGGCCCGCCATCTACTTCCATCGGATGGGTGAGTCTCAGGATCAGGACAGGCTCATTTTCGAGGTGACTGACCATCCCACGCGGGTACCTGTTGGACGGGTCACCGAAGACGGCCGGTACCTCGTCATCACGCAGTTCGATGGGTACGAAAAAAACTCGGTCAGTCTGCTCGATCTGCGCAAACCCGGCTCTACCGCGAAACCTCTGTTCTACGCGTGGGATGCGCTCTACGATTTCATCGGCTCAAAGGACGACGAGCTCTATTTCACGACCACGAAAAGTGCGCCGCAACGCAGGGTCATTGTCGTGGATGCCCGCTTGCCCGTGTCGACGCCATGGCCGACGGTTATTCCGGAGCAGAACACCGCGCTGGATTCGGCAGAATATGTTGGCGACAGGATCATCGCAAAATACGTACAGGATGCTCATAGCGTCGTGCACATCTACGACACTGAGGGTAAGTCTCTCGGCGAAGTGAAGCTTCCGGGTCTGGGCGATGCCAGCGGTTTCTCCGGACAGGTCAGCGACACCGAGACGTTCTATTCGTACACTGATTACCTGACTCCGGTGCAGATTTTTCACTACGACGTGAAGAGCAATACCTCCACGTTGTGGCGCAAGCCGGTGATCGATGCCAGCACCGATCAGTATGTTACCGACCAGGTCTTCTATAACAGCAAGGATGGAACACGCATCCCGATGTTCATCACGCATCGGCGTGACATGGTCAGGAATGGTGACAACCCGGTCCTGTTGTACGGCTATGGCGGATTCAACGTTTCATTGACTCCGATGTTTCGCGCTTCGGTGTTGGCGTGGCTCGAAATGGGTGGCGTTTACGCAGAAGCCAACCTTCGCGGGGGCGGTGAGTATGGTGAGAACTGGCACAAAGGTGGCACGCTCGCCAACAAGCAGAACGTATTCAACGATTTTATTGCCGCCGCTGAGTACCTGATCAGAGAACGCTACACGCGCAGTGCCCGTCTCGGTATTCATGGACGTAGCAATGGTGGGTTGTTGATCGGTGCCGCCTTGACACAACGGCCGGACCTGTTCGGGGTGGCGCTGCCCGCCGTCGGCGTGTTGGATATGCTGCGTTACCACACGGCCAGCGCGAATGCGCGCCAGTGGTCATCGGACTATGGATTGAGTGAGGACGCGCAGCAATTCAAGACGCTGTACGCCTATTCGCCGTACCACAATGTCAAGAAGGCAACCTGCTACCCGCCGACGCTCGTGACCACCGCCGATCACGACGACCGGGTCGTGCCGTGGCACAGCTTCAAGTTCACTGCGGCCCTGCAGGCTGCGCAGATCTGTCCCAATCCCATTCTGATCCGGGTGGAGACACGTGCGGGCCATGGCGCCGGCAAGCCGGTATGGATGCAGGTCGAGGATTTCGCCGATCAGTGGGCCTTTGCGGCACAGGCGTTGCGGATGCCGGTGCCGGGTGAGGCGGCGCCGTCTGGAATGTGACGGCGCGCACAAGATCCGGTGGAAAATGCGGTCTGCGTCTTCGCTCGGCGTGAACATTTCAGGAAAATGTGCGCGCAAATTCGCGGCGCATCAATCCGTATGAAATTCAGACTCCAGGCGTTCGGGCTGCATGTTTTCGCCAGCATGTGTTTGTTCGTGCTGAGCCTCGGCATACTGTACTTTGGCTGGTATCAATGGCCGGGCTGGTATCTGACCGGATCTCTCACCGTCGTATCGATGATGGCGGGGATCGATGTCGTGCTGGGACCGTTGCTGACCTTTACCATTGCCAACCCAAAGAAGCCCCGCCGCGAGCTCGCCCGCGACATCGCCATCATCGCCACTGTTCAGCTCGTGGCCCTGGGCTATGGCATTACAACCCTGTGGCAGGGACGTCCGTTGTACTACACGTTTTCCACGAGATTTCTGGAGATGGTGCAGGCGACTGACCTGAGCCCCGAGCAGATTGCCCTGGGCAGGCAGCTGAATCCGGATTTCGCACCGCACTGGTACAGCCGGCCGCGCTGGGTCTACGCGCCCATGCCCAAGGACGACAAGGTTGTGCAACAGATCGTGATGTCCTCGATCGAGGGCGGCGATGATGTGATTCAGATGCCGCGCTACTTTCGGCCCTGGGAGGAGGGTGTAGCGCAGCTGCGTAAAGAGTTGCGGCCCGTTGCGAAGATGACCGAGCTCGGCGTGCATGACAAAGAGGTGGCCGGCCAACGCATGCGCGAGTTTGGTGTTACGGTCGATCAGCCGGTGACGCTGCCGATGATGGGTCGGGGTAAGCCGCTCGTGGGCGTGGTGGATCCCGCAACCGGGAAGATCCGGGCGATTCTCCGCGTCGATTAGCGCGGAGCGCTTTCAGATTCATCCGCCCCGGGCTCCTCGTTGAGCTCGGGCGCATCTCCGGGAATAGCATGTTTTTCCGAGAGCCATGCGCCGAGGTCGATCAGCCGGCACCGTTCACTGCAGAACGGCCGGTACTCCGAGGTCGACCAGTCGAGCGTGCGCTTGCACGTAGGGCACTTGACGAGCGTCGGACTCATTACCCGCAACAACTGAGGATGAAGGGCACGTCCTGGGTCGTTTGCGTGGGCCGCGCCGTCAGGCCCTTCCACTCCAGGAACCGGACGCTGCACCGATAGTGACTGCCGCTGATCTCCGGATACATCCCGACACTCATCGGCAGAGAGATCCGCAGGAGCTGGTACGGTGTGTCGCGATCGAAGGTGATGTGGAACAGGCCGGCCGCCGCTTTCTCTTCCTTGGTGCGACCATTCTGGCGCGTGAGCCACAGCAGCTCGGCGATGGCATCACACAGGGGGCGCAACATCCCGAGCCACTGGTTGAATGTGCGGCTGCGCGGCTCATCGGACTGGGCGAGCCAGTAGTAGTAGTCGGGCAGATCAAACTCGCAGGTGCCGCCCGGAATGGCGCTGCGATGCTTGATTGCGCTGAGGAATTCCGAGTCGCGCAGCGGTTGCAGAAACGCGGATCCCGCGTTCATCAGCTCACCGCGCAGGCGCTGCAGGTTGCTGACCAGGGTGCGCAGGCGTTCCGGATCCACGCCGGGCTTGGATTGAAATTCGCTCAGGTTCCCCAGATGGCGTTCGAGCTCCTTGAGCACATCGGAGCGGACATCACCCCGCGTGGTGATCGCCAGGATGTCGATGAGGCTCGCCATGGCGGCGCGGCTGCCCCACTGGCTGGCGATCTCGTTGTGGTAAAGCGCCTGGTTATAAAGGAAATCGATCCGCAGGAAGGTCCGCATGCGCTCATTGAGAGGCTGCTCGAAGACGAGCGATCCGGTTTCTTCCTCGGTTTCGGGAGGCGCGCTGGCCTCCGGGGCTTCGGATTCTGTCATATGACGTATTGTGCGTTACGTCCGCGCCGCACGTAAATGCGGAATTCACCGTAAGGCTACGCTTGTTGCGCGAGCTCGAGATAACGGGCGTGGAGTTGCTCGACCTGCTCACGCACGGCACTCATGTCACCTTCGTTCTTGATGACATCGTGTGCGGCTTTCAATCGCGACGAACGCGAGGCCTGCGCGTTGAGAATGGCGCGCGCCTGCTCCAACGTTGAGCCGTCGCGTGACTGCAGCCTACGGATCTGCAACTCTTCATCACAATCCACGACGAGCACTCTGTTCAGTTGTGACCCCAGGTTCTTCTCCACGAGCAGTGGCAGAACCAGGATCTGGTATACGCCTCCGACCTCCGTGGACCTGGCTTCTACCGCGGCGCCAATGGCCGGATGTGTCAATGCCTCGAGGTCGGCGCGCGCCTTCGGATCGGAAAACACGATGTTGCGCAGCGCGGGACGATCGAGGTGGCCATCCTCCGTGAGGATGCCGGGGCCGAAACGCTCCACCAGTCTCTCGAGCGGTGGCTGTCCGGGCTCGACTACATCGCGCGCGAGCTGATCGGTGTCGATGATCGGGACACCGAGTGCTCCGAAGAATTTCGCCGCTGTGGATTTTCCGCTGGCAATGCCACCGGTGAGGCCCACACGATACGGTCTGCTACTCATGAAGAACGCTCACGGACGCGGGGCGAACATACCGAGGTATCCGATCACGACCTCGTGACCGAACATCAGTACGAGCCAGCCAGCGGCCGCCAAAAAGGGTCCAAACGCAATGGGCGTTGCCTTGCTCCGGCCCTGAATGGCCAGCATGGCAATGCCCACCACGGCTCCGACCGTCGCGGCGAAGAGAATGATGGGCAACAGCATCTGCCAACCCAGCCAGGCGCCGAGCGCGGCAAAGAGTTTGAAATCGCCGTAGCCCATTCCTTCCTTGCCCGTGATCAGCCGGAACAGATGATAGACGCTCCAGAGGCTCAGGTAACCCGCGATCGCACCGATGATGCTGGAGCGCACATCCACCGGCACGGGTGCCGGGCTGTCCGGGGAGGCCCACAGGCTCAACAGCAGGCCCATCCAGACCAGCGGCAGGGTCAGGCTGTCCGGGAGAAACTGGGTGTCGACGTCAATGAACGTGAGCGCAATCAGGAACCAGGTCAGAACGATGGCAGCGGCGGTCTGCCAGCCGTAGCCGTACTTCCAGGCAACCGCTGCCGAGAGAATTCCGGTCAGTGCCTCGATCAACGGGTAACGTGGGCTGATCCGTATTCCGCAGGAGGCACACTGTCCACGCAGCACGAGATAGCTGAGAACGGGGATGTTCTGGAGGGCCGTGATCGGCGCTTTGCAGCCCGGGCAGGCCGAGCGGGGGACGACCAGGTTGAACGGCTCCGTCGGCAGGACGACGTCCGCGTTGTTGTGCAGCTCCGCGCACTCACGCCGCCATTGACGGTCCAGGATGATGGGCAGTCGATAGATGACGACGTTGAGGAAGCTGCCGACCAGAAGCCCCAGCACCAGGCAGGTACCCACAAACAGCCCGGGTGAGGCCGCCAGCAGCTCGAAGACCGACATTCGGGCGGGTCGTTAAACGACAGAACCCAGCTTGAAGATCGGCAGATACATTGCGATGACCATGCTGCCCACCAGCACGCCCAGCACTGCCATGATCAACGGTTCGAGCAGGCTCGACATGGCATCGACGGCGTTGTCGACCTCGGCTTCGTAGAAATTGGCCACCTTGCCGGACATCGTATCGAGCGAACCGGATTCCTCACCAACCGCGATCATCTGGATGACCATGTTGGGAAACAGTCCGACGTTCTCCATGGCGCGTTGCAGCCGCTGACCCGTCGCAACTTCATCGCGCATCTTCATGACCGCATCTTCATAAACGATGTTGCCGGTGGCACCGGCAACCGATTCGAGCGCTTCGACCAGGGGCACGCCTGCCGCGAACATCGTCGAGAGCGTGCGGGCGTAACGTGCGATCGCCGACTTGTTGAGAATCGGGCCGATGACGGGAAACTTCAGGGAATACTTGTCGATGAGCTGCCGCAGCTTGCGGGAGCGCTTGTAGAAGTATCCGAAAGTCCAGATGGCGCCACCGACCACGACGGCGATGAAGATGCCCTGGTGTTGGATATACTTGGATATGTTGATGATGAGTTGGGTGAAGGCCGGCAGGTCGGCGCCGAAGCCCTTGAAGAGCTCCTCGAACTGCGGGATGACGAAGATCATCAGGATGATGGTCACCACCACGGCGACCACGAGCACGGCGGCCGGGTAGAAGAGGGCTTTTTTCACCTTCTTCTTCAGGGCCTCGGTCTTTTCCTTGTAGGTGGCGACCTTGTCCAGCAGTGACTCGAGCGCACCGGCCTGCTCACCGGCCTGCACCAGGTTTACGAACAGATCGTCGAAGTAGAGCGGATGTTTGGCCAGCGACTCGTGCAGCGAGGTACCGCCCTCGACGTCAGACTTGATGTCGAGTACCAGCTTCTGCATGGCCGGCTTTTCGTTGCCGTTGCCGACGATTTCAAACGCCTGCACCATCGGAATGCCGGCCGCGAGCATCGTGGCGAGCTGGCGGGCAAACACCGCGATGTCGCCCGCATTGACCTTGCCGCCGGACCTCATGGCCTGCGACTGCTTACGGATCTTCGATGGCGCGATGCCCTGACGGCGCAGATCGGCGCGCAGCGCCGTCTCGTCCGGTGCCAGGCTCTTGCCTTTGACGCGAGTGCCGCGCTTGTCCTTACCTTCCCAGGTGAAAGGAACGTCGCGTTTGATCGCCTTGACTGTGGTTGTTGCTGCCGGGGCCATGATTTACTCAGTCCTCATCATTCGATGGTGACGCTGTTGACTTCCTCGAGACTCGTGAGGCCCGCTTTGACCTTTTCCAGTCCGGAACGACGCAGGTCCCAGACGCCGTCTTTGGCAGCCTGTTCCCCGATGTCCACGGCACTGCCACCACCGAGAATGATACGAGCGATGGATTCGGTGATCGGCAGGACCTGATAGATACCCACGCGGCCCTTGTAGCCGTCGCTGCAGCTCTGGCAGCCCTTCGGCCCGAAGAGCTTGATGCCAGCGGCGATCTCGGTTTCCGAGAAGCCTTCCTTCAACAGCGCTTCGCCTGGTACTTCGAGCGGTTGCTTGCAACTGCCGCAGAGTCGGCGTGCGAGCCGTTGGGCAATGATCAGACTGACTGAAGTTGCAATCGCGTAGGGCTTCACGCCCATGTCCACGAGACGCGTCAGTGTCTGGGGCGCATCGTTCGTGTGCAGGGTCGACAATACCAAGTGGCCGGTCTGCGCGGCCTTGATGGCGATTTCCGCCGTCTCCAGGTCACGGATCTCACCGACCATGATGACATCAGGGTCCTGGCGCAGGAACGCGCGCATCGCTGCCGCGAAAGTCAGTCCAACCTTCGGGTTGACGTTGACCTGGTTGACGCCCGGCAGGTTGATTTCCGCGGGATCTTCGGCCGTGGAGATGTTGGTATCTTCACGGTTGAGAATGTTGAGACCGGTGTACAGGGAGACGGTTTTGCCGCTGCCGGTGGGACCCGTCACCAGGATCATGCCCTGGGGCTTGGCCAGGGTCTTCATGTAAAGGTCTTTCTGGAACGGCTCATAACCCAACGCGTCGATGCCGAGCGTGGCGGCGGTGGGGTCCAGAATACGCATCACGATCTTCTCGCCGAAGAGCGTGGGGCACGTGCTTACGCGAAAGTCGATGCCGCGGGTCTTCGACAGCTTCATCTTGATGCGGCCGTCCTGCGGCACGCGTCGTTCGGCGATGTCGAGGCGCGCCATGACCTTCAGGCGCGCGGACAGCTTCTGTGCAAGCTGTACCGGCGGCTGTGCCAACTCCTTCAGAACTCCGTCCATGCGCAAGCGGACGCGGTAGGTCTTTTCATACGGCTCGAAGTGTATGTCCGAGGCGCCCCGGCGAATCGCATCCAGCATCACTTTGTTGACGAAGCGGACGATCGGCGCATCCTCGACGTCATCACGGGTGACCTTGTCATCCGGACTCTCGTCGCCGCCGGTCGTTTCGAGCGACTCGAGGTCCATTCCCTCGTCGTCTCCGAGCGCGGGCATCTGGGCATCGGCCTGCTCGATCGCCTTGTCGATGGCCTTCTGGAGCTTGTCGTCCTCGACGACGACGGCCTCGATGCCGAGGCTCGTCTGAAACTTGATCTCATCGATGGCGTGCAGGTTGGTCGGATCGGCGACGGCCAGGAACAGCCGCTTGCCGCGCCGGAAAATCGGCAGCACGCGGTGTTTGGCCATCAGCTTGTCATTGACCAGCTTGACGACATCGACATCGATGGTGAGGGCGTCGAGGTCGAACAGGGGCACGCCGAATTCATTGGAGGCCGCGACCGCGATGTCCCGGGCGTTGGCCGCTCCGCTGGTCACCAGCTGCGTGACAACGCTCGTCTTGCGCTCACGCGAGGCATTGAGCGCCTCGAGCATGGCGGCTTCCTCAACGACGCCGTCTTGAACGAGTCGCTGTGGCAAACCACCCAGGCCCGAACGTTGTCCGCCGAGCGCCAAAGAAGCGTTGTCATTCATGGGCTTGTGGCAACCGTAATGCGTCCACCGGTAGTCTAGCGGAACCGATCCAATGCAATTGTCAAATCTTCAGCGATGTTCGCACAAGGCCGCCGCGCCCCTGCGTGATTGGCCTCCCAAAAGAAGAAGCCCCTCCGGGTGGAGGGGCTTCGATGTCGATCTACGCTTCGAGCGAAGCGAGGACCTTATTTGTGGCAGGAGCTCGGCAGATACTGCGTGGAAACGGTCGTCGCTCCCGAAGTGGTGCCCGTGGGCTGAACGGCCGTGGGGGCGGTAGCTCCACCGCAAACCCAGATGATGTCTTCGTTCGAGCTGAGGTACGGATTCAGGAACAGAACGGCGGCGTCGATCTTCAAGTTGGCAACCTGGGGGGTCTGTGACGAATAGACGATCTGGATGGCACCGTTGACGGCGCTGACCGATCCCACGTACTTGCCAGTCGTCGCGCCCTTCACATACATCACCGAGTTGCTGGCGGAAGCGGCGGTAGTGGTCGTGCTGGTCGGCATCTGGCCATTCTGAGCATAGAACTCGCTCATAGCCGTCTTCCAACCATCAGCCAGGTTCAAACCTTCCGTCACCTGCGCACGGATGGTGTAGTTCTGATAGGCCGGGATGGCGATCGCGGCCAGGATGCCGATGATCGCGACGACGATCATCAACTCGATGAGGGTGAAACCCTTTTGCACAGACTTCATTGACGAATACCTCGGAAGGTTATTTAAGGTGAAACCAGCGGCGCACATCGCCTGCGAGGGAAACAGAGCAAAGCCTGTGCCAATCGCTAAGCGACATGCAAGGAGCTGAATCGGCACGGGAAATTCAGCGATTTAACCTTTGGTACGCGACATAACGGCGACTGCGGGTGACGACGATTGCCCGCAGGTATGTCAGAAGCTGACGCAGATTGTCATGTCGACACGCGCGTTCGCGGACGCATCAGCGAATTGGCAATCCCGAGGACGTTTCAGTGCGATTCAATTCGCGCAACTGGGTCAACAGCCCGGCCGGTATTGCGTCGCGGACGTCCAGATACTCGTGCGGGTCGACACTCAGATCGAAAACGTGATCCACGCCCGTATTGCGATCGATCCAGTATTTCCAAGCATGTGTTGCATCGCGGCGATCGATCAGCCCGGCAAACGCATGTTCCTCGAAGTAGTTCAACGGCAGGCTCGGGACGGAATTGAGGTCGTGGCCAATCCACGTGCCGGGCCGCGGCAGACCCAACTCACCGAACAGGGTCGGTGCTATGTCTACCTGTCCCGGGTAAGCGCGCTCGGGACTGTTGGCGGCGGTGGTATATCCGAACGGGATCAGGATCAGCGGTATGTTCAATACCTCTTCACGCACGCTGTTGGCATGCGTAAACAATCCATGCTCGCCCAGGGACTCGCCGTGGTCGGCAGTGATCACGACCAGGGTGTTCTGCAGGTAGCCCTTGCGCAGCAGGAGCGCCAACAACTCATTGATGATAGCGTCGGCGCGCACGACGCCGTTGTCATAGAAGTTGACGGCAGTCGGTATGGGATCACTTCCTGGTCCGATTTCATGACTGTTGCGCAAGGCATAGCGCCGGGCCGGTTGATATGGGCCGGGTGTGTCATCGGACTTGCGCAGGATGTGGGAGGACATCAGGTGGAACTGGAACATCACCGGAGTTTGATCCCAATCGGGCAGGGAGCCGAGATGATCGACGAGCAGTGCGTCATCGTTGATGAAGTAGCCCTTGGCCTGGGTGCCATCGTAGAAGCTGTCTACTTGCCCGTAGAAGCCCTTCAGAGAGTGAAAATAGGTATGGTCGCCACTCAGCAGCATGTGGATCCGGTAACCGTTGCGCCGCAGAGCTTCGTGCAGGGTAAAAGGGCGGAACGAGAACTGATTCGGGAACCTGGAGCTGAACATGCTGAAAAGGGCGCAAATCGTATCGGCGCAGGTCGAATGCATGCCACGCACGATCTGTGAGGAATGTTGGCCCACGATCCGGGTCAGGTTGGGTGTGGTCGGTCGCGAGTAACCGTAGACACCCAGGTGATCGGGGCGCAGGGCGTCGACGACAATCAACACGAGATTTTTCTTGGGCCCTTCCGCAGGTCGGTAGTCGGCACGTGCCGCGTCCTCGAGTTGGTCGAGATGGCTTGCCGTGACGGGGTTGACCGAGTATCCCTCGAGGTCGAGCGCCGCCTGTGGTGGATAGAACGTGAGACTCAACGGCTCACTGGACGATGTCCAGCGGCCGAACGAAAACTCGTGCAGCTCCAACGAGGCAATCGCTGCCACAGCGACAGTCCCCACGGCGATTATGGAGGCAGGTATTCGCGGGGCGACATCGCCGGCCCAGTCGAAGCGCTTCAGATAATGCCAACACAATCCGAAGAGAGCCGCTGGCACGGCCGCGGCGGTCAGTGGCAACACCCACTTGGGAATCGCCAACGCATCGGTCAATACGGCCGTCTGCGCAAAGAATGTCGGAATGACATTCCAGGCTACCACCCCACCCCAGGATTTCAGTCCCACGAGCACCAGCACGTAGTAAGTGAGCAGCAGCCCGAAGAGGAGTGTCATTGGCATCGTGATGAGCACATTTCGCAAAAAGGCGCGGGATGTCAGCCGCTGCAGCAGCAGACGCAGAGTCACCAGTACGAGGAAAGGCAGTGTGACCAGCAGAATGTGTGGGCCCACTGCCGTGGACGGTTGGGCGAACAGCAGGACATACGCCCCCAAAAAAACTGCCGGCACGAAGTACCAGAGTGCAACGTCCATCCCGAAGCGCCGCATGGCGCGCTGGCACTCCATATAAGAGGTGCTGCTACTCGATGCCGAGCTTCTTGATGCGGTAGCGCAGGGCGCGGAAGCTCATGCCGAGGAGCTTCGCCGCCGCGGTCTTGTTGTAGCGGGTTTTCTCGAGCGCCTTGACGATGGCATCGCGCTCGATGTCTTCGAGTTGAGCGCCCAACGCGCCGCCGGAAGCCGCGGCTTCCTGGCTGAGGACCGGAACCGGTGTCGTGGTTTCTCCGGCGGGGCGAACCGCGGCGCGCAATTTGATGTGATCCGGCATGATCAGGCCGTCGGTGCACAGAGTCAGCGCGCGCTCCAGGATGTTTTCCAACTCACGGACGTTTCCCGGAAACGGATAGTCATGCAACATCCGATAGGCGTCTTCACTGATCTGCGGGGCGTCGATGTTCATGCGCTTGCTCAATCGGCCGAGGATCGTATCGCAGAGCTCATGAATGTCGTTGCCTCGCTCACGCAACGAGGGGACGCGCAGCTCGATGACGTTGATGCGATAGAACAAGTCTTCGCGGAAGCGCCCTTCCGCCACCAGATCCGCCAGGTTCTTGTGCGTTGCGGAAAGAATGCGGACATCGACGGTCTCTTCACGGGACTCGCCCACGGGGCGTACGGTTTTTTCCTGAACCACGCGCAGCAGTTTTACCTGCATGTGCAGCGGTAGATCCGCGACTTCATCGAGAAACAGCGTGCCGCCCTCGGCGCTCTGTACGAGGCCGCGCTTGTCGGCGACCGCGCCGGTAAAACTGCCGCGTTTGTGTCCGAACAGCTCGCTTTCCATGAGCTCGGTGGGAATGGCTCCGCAATTGACGGCAATGAACGGGCCGTCGCGGCGTGAGCCGCTCTCGTGCACGAGCCGGGCAACCAACTCCTTACCCGTACCGGATTCGCCGTAGATATGGACCGGAGCCTGGCTGCGCCCAACCCGGGCGATCATCTCCCGCAGTTGCTCCATCGCGGGGGAGCTGCCTATGAGGCGCGGACCGCGGATGTTGGCGGTCGCGGAGTCGATCTCGGTTCGATCACTGAGGCGGATCGCACTGCCTACGAGCTTGCGCAGAACCCCCAGGTCGAGCGGCTTCGAGACGAAATCAAACGCGCCCAGTTTGAGCGCGCGGACGGCGGATTCAACATTGCCGTGCGCGGTGATCACAGCGACCGGCAGCGTGGCGCGGTTCTCCTGGATCCAGGCGACGAGGTCGAGGCCGTCCCCATCCGGGAGGCGCATGTCGGTCAGACACAGATCGAATTGCTCGCTCTTCAGGAGCCGGCGCGCCGTGGTGACATCGGGCGCGGTGCGCGTGTCGAGATTCATGCGGCTCAGGGTCAGGCTCACGAGCTCGAGCAGGTCAGGCTCGTCGTCGACAATCAGTACGACGGGCCGGATGCTCGGAACTCTCGCGCTCGCAGCAGTCACTGTCATGTCAATCAGGCCTCCCACCGGCGTGGATCCGCGAACACCAATCTGAAAATGCTCCCGCCCCCATGCCGTGGCTCATACAACAGAGTAGCGCCATTTGTCTGCGCCAGCTCACGTGCCAGGAACAACCCGAGCCCGGTTCCCTTGCCGCCGCTGTAGAAAGGCTCAAAGATACGCTCTGCGTGCTCTGCGTTCACGCCGGCGCCACGGTCCATGACCTGCAGGAATGGGCGTCCTGTCGGGCTCAGCCGGCCGTGGCGGATTTCAACGACTTCATCGCCGCGTCCGGTGGCTCCATGCTTCAAGGCGTTCTCACACAGGTTCCATACTATTTGACGCAACTGTGACGGATCGACGCGCACGTCGACGTCGGGTGTTGCGTCGCTGGTGATCAAGCGGGAGGGTGGCAGTTGCATGGTCTCGCAGAATTCGGCGTGGAAATCTTCCGTCCAGCTTTCGAGAGTGATGCTCTCGAAGCGCGTTTCTTCGCGCTTGGACAGCCGCAGAACGTTGTTGATGATGGTGCTGACACGGTTTGCATTGGTGCGCATGATTTCCGTGAGGCGCTTCTCGCCAGGCGAGAGCACCGTCGACTCGCCGAGCAACTGGGCCGCATGGCTCATGGCACCCACCGGATTGCGGATCTCATGGGCAATGCTGGCGCTGAGCCGTCCTAACGCCGCCAACTTCGATTGCTGGACTTTCTCGGCCAGGAGGCTCGTATCCTCCAGGAAAATGATGACTGGCGCGGGGTTCGCGGTGCCAAGCGGCGCGAAGTTCGCGCGGACCAACCGGGCGCCGTCGGCGGCCACAAACGTCTGGTCCGGAGCGGGAAACACGGTGGTGTTTCCTTCATTCTGGCGCCACGTTTCCAGCAGGTAGAGCAGGCGTGGCGATGCCTCGCCCAGCAACGCCTCGGGAATGGCGTTGGTGTCACCGAGTATGTGAGCCGCGGATTCGTTGATGAGGCGTATTCGATCGTGCGTGTCGATTACGAGAATGCTCTCGCGCAAATGCTGAATGATGTACTGAGAGAGTTGCGCGAGGTTGGCGAGGTCGACTTCCTGCCGGCGGACCAGTGCTTCACTTTCCCGCAGGCGGTTCGCAATCGGCCAGGCGGAGAGCGCGATCAGAAAGAGAACGGCTCCCAGCACGCCCGCCGTGGTGTAGTCCGTTGAGGGCGCACCGCCGTTGAGGTTGACGAAAATCTGCGCCACCAGAACCGAGATCGCGGCGATCGCGGCGAAGAGAAAGGCATCCCTGTGATCAGCAAGCACAGCAGTCGCGCCAACCGGGAGGACGAGGAGGATGCCGAGCCCGCTCGACACACCGCCACTCGCGTACAGAATCAGTGCTATGGCCGCAGCGTCTACTCCGGCATTGACCAGTGCGACGATTCGGAGGCTCGACCATTCCAGACGGCGCGCGATGATGAGGAGAATTGCAGCCGTGAGGTATGCAATACAGGCGGACAGGAAGAACCGCGGCCGGGTTGCGAGAAGTGCCCACTGCGGACCCGCGAGCGCCTGGACCGCCATCAGTACGATCGGGACGAGCAGCCGATAGAGATTGAGGAGGCCGATCACTCGCCAGGCGAGATCGGTCGGAGCTGTGGGTGCTGTTGCTGCGTTCACCGGCATGATTCGGAAATAGTGTCTGTCCGGGCGCACACCTCAGGCGGCGGGGACTGTACCACTGTGCAGCACGGCGAAAAGGGATCTAATTCTCTGATTGTCAATCGTCGCCCCTTCGCAGGTGACGAGGCGCCACATTGGTGGCGAGTGCCGGGGTTTTTCGCGAGAATGCTCGTTTTGCATGAACGCGGACGGGCCGCGCGGCCCGGCGAATGAGGCGATACGATGAATCTGCACGAATATCAGGCCAAGGACGTCTTTCGAAACTACGGCATTGCCGTTCCCGCCGGCCGCGTAGCTGCGAGCCCGGAAGAGGCCGTCCAGGCGGCCGAGGCGCTGGGCGGATCCGTTTGGGTCGTCAAGGCGCAGGTCCATGCGGGTGGACGAGGCAAGGCGGGTGGCGTCAAGGTCGCTCGCGACATCGACACTGTCCGCTCTGCGGCGAAGGCAATGCTGGGAACCCGGCTGGCCACCAAGCAAACCGGCCCGGAAGGTCTGCCGGTCGAGACTGTGTACGTCGAGTCCGGCTCGGAGATCGAGCGGGAGATCTATTTATCCCTGACCCTGAATCGCGAGCGCGGACGGATTGCGCTCATTGCCTCCTCTGCGGGCGGCATGGATATCGAGGAGGTTGCGGCGAAGACGCCTGAGCAGATCCTCACTGTGAACATTCATCCGGCGGCGGGCCTGCAGGCCTATCAGTGCCGGCAACTGGCTTTCGGGCTGGGATTGAAGGGCAGCCAGGTCACCGAGTTCCAGGCCATGGCTCTGGGTTTGTACGAGCTGTACCTGGAAAAGGATGCGAGCCTCGTCGAGGTCAATCCGCTGATTGTGACCAAGTCGGGCAACCTGATGGCGCTCGATGCGAAAATCAACATCGATGCGAACGCGGTATTCCGTCATCCGGACATTGCGAAGCTGCGCGATGCAAACCAGGAAGATCCGATGGAGCGTCGTGCCAGTGAGCACGATCTCAACTACGTCTCCCTGGATGGCGATATCGCGTGCATGGTCAACGGCGCGGGACTTGCGATGGCGACCATGGACCTCATCAAGCTTCATGGCGGCCAGCCGGCCAACTTCCTCGATGTGGGGGGTGGGGCCACGACTGAGCGCGTGACGGCGGCTTTCCAGCTGATCCTGTCAAACCCGAAAGTTCGCGCGGTGCTGGTCAACATCTTCGGCGGCATCGTCCGCTGCGACATCATTGCCGAGGGCGTGATCAACGCGGTCAAGAATGTTGGCGTCAATGTACCGGTGGTCGTGCGGCTCGAGGGCACGAATGCCGACAAGGCACGCGGGATGTTGGGTGAGAGCGGGTTGGCCATCACTGCGGCCACGGATCTGACGGATGCGGCGCGCAAAGTGGTCGCGGCTGCGAAGAAGGCGAACAAATGAGCATTCTGATCAACAAGAACACGAAGGTCATTACCCAGGGTTTCACGGGTAAGCAGGGCACGTTTCACTCCGAGCAGGCGCTCGCGTACGGCACGAAGTTGGTCGGTGGCGTTACGCCGGGCCGCGGCGGGCAGACGCATCTGGGCCAGCCGGTGTTCGATACCGTGCAGGAAGCGGTTCGTGAGACTGGCGCAACAGCGAGCATGATCTACGTGCCGGCTTCCGGCGCTGCCGATTCGATCCTCGAGGCGGTGGACGCGGGTATCGAGCTCGTCGTCTGCATCACCGAGGGCGTGCCAGTCAACGACATGATTCGCGTGAAGTCGGTGCTCGCATCGTCGGGTACGCGGCTCGTGGGACCGAATTGCCCCGGAGTCATTACTCCGGAGGAATGCAAGATCGGGATCATGCCGGGCTTCATTCACAAGAAGGGTGCAGTGGGCATCGTTTCGCGCTCCGGTACGTTGACGTACGAGGCCGTCTATCAGACGACCAGCAACGGCCTTGGGCAGAGCACCTGCGTGGGTATCGGTGGTGATCCGGTCCGTGGCATGAACTTCATTGATGTCGTCGAGCTGTTTGAGCGCGATCCGCGAACTGAGGGAATCATTCTCGTGGGTGAGATCGGTGGCAGTGACGAAGAGGCAGCCGCTGAGTTCATCCGTAAGTTTGTAACTAAGCCAGTGGTGGCTTACATCGCTGGTGTGACCGCTCCTCCTGGAAAGCGGATGGGTCATGCGGGCGCTATCGTGGCTGGTGGCAAGGGCACGGCTGCTGACAAGTACGAAGCGTTTGAGAACGCTGGCGTACGGACGGTGAAATCACCCGCGGAGTTGGGGACGGCAATGGCCGAGCTGCTCAAGGGGCGTCGCGCCAAGGCCGCCAGGCTGGCTCATCCGGTTGGCAGCCCGCCGCGGCCCGCGGAGCCTGCTGTTGCATCTCGTCGCAAGGCGGCTCCGCCTGCGAAGAAGAAGGCATCCGCCGCCGTTGCTGCTGCCGCGAAGAAGGGTGCCAGATCGCCCTCGAAGGCGAAATCAGCCCCCCCATCCCGCACGTCCAATCTGATCAAGAAGGCGAGCAAGGTAGTCCAGCGCATGACGCGCGCGGTCAAGAAGGCCAGCAAGAAAGGCAAAGGGACAGCCAAGGGCAAGCGCCGCTGAAGTTGTGAAACAACAGTCACTCAGGATTGCCCTCGCACAGCTCGACCTTCTGGTCGGTGATGTGCATGGGAATGCAACGCGCGTGATCAACACGGCACGCAGGTGCCGTGCGGATCTCAAAGCAGATCTGGTGTTATTCCCCGAGCTCTCATTGTCGGGATATCCCCCTGAGGACCTGTTGTTTCACCGGGGTTTTCGCCGGCAGATTGAGGATGGGCTGGCGAAAGTCCGCGCAGAGGTTCAGGACGTCTCGGTGATGCTCGGGTTTCCCGAGTACGCCGGGTCACTCATTTACAACTCCGCGGCGCTGATCCACGAAGGTATCGTTGCCGCTGTTCATCGCAAGGCGGAGTTGCCCAACTACAAGGTCTTCGACGAGAAGCGTTACTTCCAGCCTGGTGCGCAGCCTTCGGTGGCTGATGTGAAGGGTTTCCGTTGCGGTTTGCTCGTCTGCGAGGATATCTGGGAGCCTGAGTCAGCTCAGTTGGCTCGCTCCGCTGGCGCGGAGCTGTTGATCGTCATCAACGCCTCCCCATATGAGCTCCACAAGCAGCGCGAACGCGAGACTGTTGCCCGGGCTCGCGTGTTGGACGTCGGCGTACCCATGGCCTACGTCAATATGATCGGCGGGCAGGACGAACTGATATTCGACGGAAATTCATTCGTTATGAATGCCGCGGGCGAGATTGTCATGCGCGCGCCGGCTTTTGTCGAAGGGACTTTCGCTGTTGATTTCGTGCGCGATACCAAAGGGCGGGTTGTTCCGCAGTCGGCGGGCGTCGAGCCTGAATTGAGCGACGAGGCCAGCGTGTACGGAGCGCTGGTGGTTGGGGTTCGCGATTACGTCAACAAACACGGGTTTCCTGGCGTCGTCATGGGTCTTTCGGGCGGTATCGATTCGGCGCTGACACTGGCTATTGCGGTTGATGCGCTCGGTGCCGAGCGTGTGCACGCTGTGATGATGCCTTCGCGCTACACGTCCACCATGAGCTTGGACGATGCGAAGGAGCAGGCGCAGTTGCTCGGGGTCAAGTACAGCCATTTGTCCATCGAGAACATGTTTGAGGCGACGCTGGCGACTCTGAAGGATGAGTTCGCCGGTCGGCCGCCGGACGCGGCGGAAGAGAACATCCAGTCGCGTTGCCGGATGCTGCTGTTGATGGGCATTTCCAACAAGACCGGCAAAATGTTGCTGACTACCGGCAACAAGAGCGAGATGGCTGTCGGCTATGCGACGCTGTACGGGGATATGGCGGGCGGGTTTGCGCCGATCAAGGATTGCAGCAAGATGCTGGTTTATCGGCTTGCGGCCTATCGCAACGCTGCCGGGAGCGTGATCCCGCAGCGGGTGATTGATCGTCCGCCTTCAGCTGAGTTGCGTCACGATCAGAAGGACTCGGACTCATTGCCGGCGTATGACGTGCTGGATGCGATCCTCGAGGCCTTCATTGAGGAAGATCTCTCGGTCGATGAGATCGTGGCTCGTGGATTTGACCGTACGACCGTCGGGCGTGTGCTCGATATGGTCAAACGCAATGAGTACAAGCGGCGGCAGGCGCCCCCGGGGGTGCGGGTCAGCAGGCGGGCGTTCGGTCGGGACTGGCGGTACCCGATTACTAACGGGTACCGGCGGTAATTACCAGATTTTCCACCACGGCTTTTTGATGTCGGCCTGTTCCTGAGCGATGACCGAGCCGTAATTCAACTGGTAAACCTCACGGGCTTTATCCGCGAGCGGCTTCAGGTTCAGACGGTCGTAAGCCTCGATCATCATTTTCAGCGCGTCTTTGACCGCCGGCGCTCCGTCGAAGTTATCGACGCATCCCTTGGCTCGCTGTGCGGCTGCGACGTAAGCACCACGCTTCATATAGTAGTGGGCGACGTGCACTTCGTAGTCAGCCAGTCGATCGCGGAGGTAGATCATCCGCTGCAGTGAATCGTGGGCGTATTCGCTTTTCGGATACTGCTCGACGACCGTGCGGAAGGCACTGAATGCCTTGCGAGCCGTGCTGGGCGGACGCTGGCTCAGGTCCACACGGAACAGGTGCTCGATGGCGTTGGGGCTCCGCTCGAAATCGACGAGACCCTTTACGTACCAGGCGTAGTCCACGCGCGGATGCGTCGGGTTCTCGCGGATGAAGGTCTCGGCCGCGTCCGTAGCCGACTCGCCCTCGCCGGCACGGTAATATGCGTAAATCAGGTCCAGGCGGGCCTGGCGCGCCTGATCCGTAAACGGAAAGCGGGCAGTGAGCGCCTCGTACTGCTTGATCGCGGCATTGAAATCGTACGAATCCAGGCTTTTATGGGCTTTTTTGTAAAGCACCTCGGGGCTGGATTTGGTCGGATCCTTGCGGTTGGACTTGCAACCGGCTGTCGCGAGCAGCACCACACAAAGCGCGAGCACGCTGCCGCGCGCTAACTTTCCGGACAGGGATAACAAATGAGGGCCTTTCTTTGGCTTCGCGCCGTATTAATCCAGTCAGTATAGCGAATCCTGCACCAGGACTTCCGACAGGCGAGCCATCGCCCGAGTTCCGTAACCATTCCCTTGATTTGCCTCTGGATCTGGCCGGGTTGCGGCTCGACCAGGCGCTCGCGCGGCTGCTGCCGCAGTACTCCCGGTCCCGGCTGCAGGGTTGGATCGATACCGGGGCCGTGAAGGTGGACGGCCGCCAGCTGCGGGGTCGGGACAAGGTCGTGGGCGGAGAGAAGGTTCTCATCGAGGCTCGCGTTGAGCCGGACAGGCAGGTGACGGCGGAGGAGATTCCGCTCGACGTCGTATTCAAGGACCGTGCGCTGCTGGTCATCAACAAGCCGGCGGGGCTGGTCGTGCATCCCGGGGCGGGGAACGCTGCGCATACGCTGCAGAATGCGCTGCTGGCGGTCGACCCGAAGTTGGCTGTTGTTCCGCGAGCCGGCATCGTCCACCGGCTCGACAAGGACACCAGCGGACTGTTGGTTGTTGCACGAACGCCGGAAGTGCATACGGCGCTGGTTGCGGCTATTTCCGCGCGGGAAGTGGATCGGCACTACATTGCTTTGTGCACTGGCGTCATGACTGCTGGTGGCACCGTTGATGAGCCCATCGGGCGTCATCGCAGCCTTCGGACGCGTATGGCTGTTCGTGGTGATGGGCGACCGGCTGTTACGCACTACCGGGTGTTGAAGCGGTTTCGGGCGCATACGTTGGTTAGGGCGGAGCTGGAGACCGGCCGTACGCACCAGATTCGCGTGCATCTTTCGCACATCGGTTACCCGATCGTTGGTGACCCTGAGTACGGTGGACGACGGCGTTTACCCGCCGGCGCCTCGCCGGAACTCGTCGCCGCGCTGGAGGGATTTCGGCGGCAGGCATTGCATGCGGCACAGTTGAAGCTCGAGCATCCGGTGTCGGGGAAGGAAATGGCGTGGGAGGCGCCGTTGCCTGGTGACATGGAGGCGCTTTTGAAGGTTATGGAGGCGGACACGAAGGCTGCTGATGAGGGGCGGCGGCGATGAGTGCGCGTTTGGGCGACGGCGGTGTGCATGACCGGTGTCGGCCGTTTGCCGGCGGCGGTGGGGGCGGCCGAGCGAGCCGTTTGGGTGACGCGGCGAGCGCCGGGTGGTTTGACCGATGAGCCGTGCCGGGCCGGGGCTGATTTTCCCTGACTGGCCTGCGCCGGCTGGAGTGCGGGCGGCGTTTACGCTGCGCACGGGCGGAGTGAGCGCTGCTCCTTATGACTCCCTGAACATGGGCGCCGCCATTGGAGACTCGCCCGAGGCGGTTGCTGAGAATCGGCGGCGCGTGAATGAAGCGTTGCGGTTGCCCGGTGAGCCGGGGTGGTTGGAGCAGGTGCACGGGACGCACGTAGTGACGCTGAGTGGCGGAGGAACGGGCGGCGCGTCGAGGGGCGACGATGCCGGCCTGGTCGGCGCGGCCGGGCCGGGGGCCGCCGGTGCACCTACGCGGCTGGGCGGAGCGTCTGCGGCTACCGTCGCGGGGGTGGTGCCGAAGGGCGATGCTTCGGTGGCGTGGGGGCCGGGGCGGGTATGTGCGATTCGCGTGGCGGATTGCATGCCGGTGCTGTTTGCGGCCCGGGATGGATCCGCCGTGGGCGCTGCGCATGCCGGGTGGCGTGGACTTGCTGGTGGGGTGTTGGAAGCCACGGTCGAGCGGCTGGGCGTTCCGGCGTCTCACTTGATTGCGTGGATGGGACCGGCGATCGGACAGGCGAACTTTGAGGTTGGTGACGACGTCCGTACTGCATTTATAGCTACTGACCCTGACGCTGCGTCGGCGTTTGTGCCTAACGCACGTGGGCGGTGGCAGTGCGACCTGTACGCGCTCGGTCGACGTCGGTTAGCAGCGATGGGAGTTGCGGGCGTTTACGGCGGTGGCTGGTGTACGTTCGCTGACTCGGAGCGGTTTTTCTCGTTCCGCCGTAATGCTCAAACGGGCCGCATGGCCGCGCTCATTTGGATCGAATCCTGACGAGGACGCACGCTGCCCGAGGGAGCCTCTGTCGGGTGGGGGAGTGGGCGAATGGGCGTGCGTGATAAAATGCCTGGCTTGGCGTAACAAAAGCAGAGAGACCTTGCCCCTTCTCGGCTGGATAATAATGTTCACCGCGGTTGGCGGTATTGCCAGCGCCGCGTTCGCGGGGCTGTTCCTTTTGCTTCCCGAGCAGACTGGCATGCGGATGCTGCCGCACTTCGTGAGCTTTGCCACGGGTGCGTTGATCGGCGCGGCGCTGTTGGGGTTGCTGCCGGAGGCGATGGAGGCTGTTGGGCCCGGCGGCGCGCATTCCATCGGCATTGCGCTGGTGGCTGGGCTCGGCGTGTTCTTCATCATCGAGAAGCTCGTGCTGTGGAGGCACGCGCATTCTCATGAGCACGAGGACCCGGTCGTTCGTGAGATCGTCGCGCATGGCGCGACCGACGCGCTCTCCCAGGCGCCGCGTACAGCGATGGCGTTTGCTGGCGGTGCCAGCACGACCGGCCAGCACCGGCACGTCCACGGGGGGCATTCGGGCCACGAGCACTCGCATGGCGATCACGCGCCGGCGCGGTCGCAGGCCAGCGGGTTCGATGCGCACGGGCATGGTCACTCGCATGGCCACGGCCATGACCACAATGGGGCGGCAGGGGTGCTGGTGCTCATTGGGGACAGCATTCATAACGCGCTGGATGGCATTCTTATCGCCGCGGCGTTTCTGACCAGTGTGCCGCTCGGGCTGGTGACCACGCTCGCCGTGGCAGCTCATGAGATCCCGCATCGCGTCGGCGATTTTGCGCTGCTGTTGCACGCCGGTATGTCGCGGCAGCGGGCCATGTTCTTGAACATGGCAACGGGGCTCGCGTCCGTCTTGGGCGGCATCGTCGCCTATTTCGGCTTGAACCGGGCACAACAGGCGTTGCCGTATGCCTTGGCCCTGGCGGCGGCGGGATTTCTTTACATTGCCGTGGCCGGCCTGATCCCAGGGCTGCATCGCCGTGCCGACCCGCGGACGAGCCTGGCGCAGGTGCTCCTGATGGGCATCGGTGTCGCTATCATTGCCGTCGCCGAATCGCTGACTCGCCACTAGACTCGCCACTGGAAGTAGGGTGGCTGGCGGAGTTCGGGACCTCAATCGGGGATTTCCGAGGGTCCCGCTGGCTTGAACCCCCACCCCCTGACCCCATCTCCGTGGCATCTCAAAACCGTTCCCTGGTATCCCCCCATGCGGCAGGACAAACTGACGAGCAAATTTCAGCAGGCGTTGAACGATGCGCAGTCGCTTGCGCTCGGACGCGACCATCAATTCATGGAGCCGGCACACGTGCTGCTGGCCATGCTCGACAGCCAGGGCGGCAGTGTCCGGCCGTTGCTGCTGAAAGCGGGGGTGGATACCAACAAGCTGCGTTCCGAGCTGCAGGCAATGCTCGATCGGCTGCCGAAAGTCGAAGGCACGCCGGGCGAGATTCATATCTCGAACGACTTGAATCGCCTCCTCAATGTCACCGACAAGCTGGCGCAACAGCGCGGCGACCAGTTCATTTCCAGTGAGCTGTTTGTCCTCGCCGCCTTTGACGATCGCGGCTTGGCCAACGCCCTGAAAAATGCCCGTGCCGTCAAGGGTGCCCTTGAGAAGGCGATCGATGATGTGCGGGGCGGTGAGAAGGTGAACGACGCAAATGCCGAAGAAAGTCGGCAGGCGCTCGAAAAGTACACCGTCGATCTGACCGCCCGCGCCACCGCGGCGAAGTTGGATCCGGTCATTGGACGTGACGACGAAATCCGTCGCACCATCCAGGTTCTCCAGCGTCGCACCAAGAACAATCCGGTGCTCATCGGTGAGCCCGGCGTAGGCAAGACTGCGATCGTCGAAGGACTCGCTCAGCGCATCGTCAATGGCGAGGTGCCCGAAGGTCTGAAGAACAAGCGCATCCTCGCGCTCGACATGGGCGCGTTGATCGCCGGCGCGAAGTTCCGCGGCGAATTCGAGGAGCGCCTGAAAGCAGTGTTGAATGACCTCGCCAAGAACGAAGGTCAGATCATCCTGTTTATCGATGAGTTGCACACCATGGTCGGGGCAGGCAAAGCCGACGGCGCAATGGACGCCGGCAACATGCTGAAGCCGGCACTCGCCCGTGGCGAGCTTCACTGTGTTGGTGCAACCACACTCGACGAGTATCGCAAGTACATTGAGAAGGACGCCGCCCTCGAGCGTCGCTTCCAGAAAGTGCTCGTTGACGAGCCGTCGGTTGAAGACACCATCGCGATCCTGCGCGGTTTGCAGGAGCGCTATGAGGTTCACCACGGCGTCGACATCACGGACCCTGCGATCGTAGCGGCGGCGACGCTGTCGCATCGTTATATCGCGGACCGACAGTTGCCCGACAAGGCGATCGACCTGATCGACGAAGCGGGAGCGCGCATCCGTATGGAAATCGACTCCAAGCCGGAAGCGCTCGATCGGCTCGAACGCCGGATCATCCAGCTCAAGATTGAGCGCGAGGCCATGAAGAAGGAGACCGACGAGGCGTCCAAACGCCGTCTGGCCACTCTTCAGGACACGCTGACCGGTCTCGAGAAGGAATACGCGGACCTCGAGGAAATCTGGAAGTCTGAGAAGGCGACTACTCAGGGTGCTGCCGCGGTGCGCGCGGAAATCGACATGTTTCGGGGCGAGCTGGAGTCCGCCCGGCGCGCGGGCGATCTGCAGCGGATGGCCGAGCTGCAATACGGCAAGATTCCCGAGCTCGAGAAGCGCCTGCAGCAGGCGTTGGATGCGGAGAACAAGACCCCGCAACTCGTTCGCAATCGCGTAACCGAGGAAGAGATCGCTGAAGTCGTGTCCAAGTGGACCGGCATTCCGGTCTCCAAGATGCTCGAAGGCGAGAAGGACAAGTTGTTGCGCATGGAAGAGGCGCTGTCCAAGCGGGTAGTGGGTCAGGAGGACGCGCTGCGCATCGTGTCGAATGCCATCCGGCGTTCACGCGCGGGGTTATCTGATCCTCGCCGTCCCAACGGCTCATTCCTGTTCCTCGGTCCCACCGGTGTGGGTAAGACGGAGCTGACGAAGGCGTTGGCGGAGTTCCTGTTCGATACCGACGAGGCCATGATCCGCATCGACATGTCGGAGTTCATGGAGAAGCATTCCGTTTCGCGCCTGATCGGAGCGCCTCCGGGTTACGTTGGTTACGATGAAGGTGGTTATCTGACGGAGGCGGTCCGTCGGCGTCCCTACTCGGTCATCCTCCTGGATGAGGTGGAGAAGGCGCACCAGGACGTGTTCAACGTGCTGCTGCAGGTGTTGGATGACGGCCGGTTGACAGACGGTCAGGGTCGTACGGTGGACTTCCGTAACACCGTTATCATCATGACCTCCAACCTCGGCTCGCAGGCGATCCAGCAGTTGGCGACAGAGAAGAACTACGCGGCGATGAAGGCTGCCGTGATGGAAGCCGTGCAGGAGCATTTCCGGCCGGAGTTCATCAATCGTATCGACGACATCGTGGTGTTCCATCCGCTGGGTACGTCGCAGATCCGGTCGATCGTGGACATCCAGCTCGGCTTCCTGCGCAAGCGGCTGCAGGAGCGGAACATGGATCTCGCGCTCGACGACTCCGCGCGCGATTTGCTGGGTGAGGCTGGGTTCGATCCGGTGTATGGTGCACGGCCGCTGAAGCGGGCTATCCAGCAGCAGATTGAGAATCCGCTGGCGGAAAGGATTCTGCAGGGGAGCTTCGCGCCCGGCGACCGTATCAAAGTTACGGCGCGGGAGGGTCACTTGGTGTTCGAAAAGGCCAAGTGACCTCTATAATCGCCGGATTGCCTTTTAACCTCTGACAGGTCCGACAGTACCGCCATGCCGTTTTACGAATACGAGTGCTCGAACTGCAAGTTCTACACTGAGGTGATGCAGAAGATCTCTGATGCGCCCCTGACAAAGTGTCCGTCATGTGGCAAGAGCGCGCTGGTGAAGCTGGTTTCGGCGCCTAACTTCCGTCTGAAGGGCGGCGGTTGGTACGAGACTGACTTCAAGGGTGACAACGAGAACAAGCGCAACCTGGCCGGTGCCGAGCGCGATGAAGCCTCCGCTAGCTCGGATTCGTCCGCCAAGGCGGATGCCGGCGCCAAATCGGAGACCCCGAAGGCCGAGACTGCTTCGTCGAGCAGCGAGTCGAAGCCGGCCGCGCCTTCGGTGAGCACCGGCGGGGGTTCGGTGTCGAGTGGTCGCGGTGGGTCGTCCAAGCCGGCCGCTAAACCGGCAGCGAAGCCCGCGAGCCGCGTCCCGGCGGGGAAGGCCAAGGTGGCTGCGAAGAAAGGGAAGGCTGCCCCGCCGAAGAGCAAGGCTAAGTCAGCGGCGAAGAAGAAAGGACGCCGGTGAGGGCACGGCGGCAAGCCGTGCAAAACGAGGTACCGATGGCGTCGGCGCTCGACTCGAGGGTGCATTGTGGCTAACGGCACCAAGAAGTGGAGCCTGCGACGCTACCTCGTTGCGGGCATCCTGATCTGGCTGCCGATTCTCGCGACCGTCTGGGTCGTGAGCTTCTTCATTCACATCATGGACGAGACGCTGCTGCTGTTGCCGCCGGCGTACCGTCCGCAGGCCCTCATGGGCTTTGCACTTCCCGGGCTCGGGGCGGTCTTTGCGTTCGTTGTCGTTCTCCTCACCGGTCTGCTCGTCACGAACCTCGTGGGCCGGCAACTGGTCGCCCTCTGGGAAGAGCTTCTCAACCGGATTCCGATCGTCCGGAGCGTGTACGGCGGGGTCAAGAGCTTTGCCGAAAGCGTCTTTTCGCAGTCGAACTCTTTCCGTAAGGTCGTGATGATTCAGTACCCGCGGCAGGGCATCTGGAGCATCGGGTTCATGACCGCGGAGGACGTTCCGGAAATCAGCCTGAAGCTCGGTACTCAGCACTGCAGCGTTTACATATCCAGTGCGCTCAATGCCACGGCCGGGTACCTGGTGATCGTCCCGCGCTCCGAGGTGACCGAGCTGGACATGAGCGTCGATTCGGCCATGAAAATGATCATTACCTGCGGTGTGGTCATACCGACCGGGGCCACGGGAACTCATCCGACGTTACCGGCCCAGGGAGTCTGATCCCGCTGTTGCGGGGGTAGCTGGCCCTCCGTAGTATCGCGCGCCTTATGCGCTCACATTACTGCGGACAGGTCGACGACAAGCTGATCGGCCAGGAAGTCACCGTGGCGGGCTGGGTAAACCGGCGCCGGGACCATGGTGGGGTCATTTTCATTGATCTTCGCGACCGCGAAGGTCTGCTCCAGATCGTCTTCGATCCCGATGCGGCGGCCATGTTCAAGGAGGCCGAGCGTCTCCGCAGCGAATACGTCGTAAAGGTGAAGGGGCATGTTCGCGAGCGTCCAGCTGGCACCATCAACGCCAACCTTGCCTCCGGACGGGTCGAACTGCTGGCGCAAGAGCTGGAGCTCCTGAACCGCTCCGAGCCACTGCCATTCCAATTGGACGAGACTGTGGGCGAAGAGGTACGTCTGAAGTACCGCTATCTCGACCTCCGTCGCGAAGTGATGAACCAGCGTCTGCGTCTGCGTCATCGCATCACGAGGTCGATGCGCAACTATCTCGACAACAATGGGTTCATTGACCTCGAGACGCCGATGTTGACGAAGGCGACTCCCGAGGGAGCGCGTGACTATCTCGTCCCGAGCCGTACGCACGAAGGAAAGTTCTTCGCGCTGCCGCAGTCACCGCAGATCTTCAAACAGCTTCTGATGATTTCCGGGTTCGACCGGTACTACCAGATCGTGCGCTGTTTCCGCGATGAGGACCTTCGGGCGGACCGCCAGCCGGAGTTCACGCAGCTCGATATCGAGACGTCGTTCCTGACTCAGGACGCGATCATGCGTTTGATGGAGGGACTGGTGCGGCACTTCTTCAAGGAAGTGCTGAATGTGTCGCTGCCGGATCCGATTGAGCGCATGACTTACGGCGAGGCGATGCGTCGGTTTGCATCGGACAAGCCTGACCTGCGTATTCCGTTGGAGTTGGTTGACGTCGCGGACCTGGTGAAGGACTGTGACTTCAAGGTGTTCGCGGGACCCGCCAAGGATCCGAAGGGCCGGGTGGCAGCGCTACGCGTCCCTGGTGCCGGCTCGCTGCCACGATCGCAGATTGATGAGTACACGACGTTTGTTGGTCGGTACGGTGCGAAGGGTTTGGCCTATATCAAGGTCAACGAGCGGGCCAAGGGTCGCGATGGATTGCAGTCGCCCATCGTGAAGTTCCTGAGTGATGCCGCTGTTGCCGGAATTCTCGAGCGCACGGGCGCTCAGGACAATGACATCGTGTTCTTCGGCGCTGACAGTGCGAAGGTCGTGAACGACGCCATTGGCGCTCTGCGTATCAAGGTCGGTCAGGACATGAAGCTGGTGCAGGAAGGCTGGCGGCCGCTGTGGGTGATCGACTTCCCGATGTTCGAGTGGGATCCGGAGGCGAAGCGCTGGGTTGCCATGCATCACCCGTTCACGTCACCCATGAACGATGACCCGGCCGCGCTCCGCGCGAATCCCGAGGGTGCGCTGGCAAAGGCGTACGACATGGTGTTGAACGGATCCGAAATCGGCGGTGGCTCGGTTCGTATTCATCGACAGGAAATGCAGTCCACGGTGTTTGATCTGTTGGGGATCAATGCCGAGGAAGCACAGAAGAAATTCGGGTTCCTGCTGGATGCATTGAAGTTCGGCGCGCCGCCGCACGGCGGTATTGCGTTTGGATTGGATCGGTTGGCCATGTTGATGGCTGGCGCGGACAGCATTCGTGAAGTCATTGCCTTCCCGAAGACCCAGACTGCCGCGGATCCGATGACGGATGCGCCTACGGAGGTCAGTGAGGCGCAGTTGCGGGAGCTACACATTCGCGTGCGGACGCCGCCCCCGAAGACCTAAGAGGTCGGTTACCGTTTTGCGCGGTCACATCGCGCGGCGGGACCAATCAATATTCGAATTGGTAGGCAAGACCAACACTACTGCCGGGGTCATTTTCCGGCGTAGTACCTTGGGCTGACGTGTTGCCGTTACCCAGCTTGGTTTGTAGCTTCAGGTGTTTGGTGAGGTCGACATCGACTGCCAACTGGCTGGCGCCCGTGGTGCTTTCCTTGACTGCTACAAACACGCGGCTGGAGACATAGCGGCCGGCTTCTATCTGGGCGCCGCTGGTTTGTTGGGCGCCGGTGGCGGTTGTGGTGGTTTCGCTGCCGATCGACAGTCGGTCCAGACCGAGGGCTTTCTGGATCTTGGCGACGGGGTTCAGGCCGCCGCCGCCGCCCAGGCTGGCGAGCGCGGCACCGATCTGGACGACCTGCAGCGCGGTCAGCGTTGAGGCCGGCTGGCCGAACAGCAGGCGGGCGAGGATTTCGTCCTGGGGGAGATCGGGGACGCTGCTGAGCTCGATTTTGGGTGAGTCAGCGAGTCCCGTGATACGAACGGTGGCAGTCACGTCCAACACCTGTGACGAGGCCACGAAGTCCAGGTTGGGGTCGATCTTGTTCTTCAGGCCGGCGCCGCTGAATGTCACCCGGCCACTCGAGAAAGTCAGCTTGCTGCTCGCCAACGTGAAGAAACCGCGCTGCAGCTCGAAGCCGCCGCCGACGTTGGGTGAGTCGGTATTGCCGCGGACGCGCAGTTGTCCGCCCAGCTCGGCGTCGAGGCCGCGGCCTTTCACGAGGATCTGTCGCGGGGCATCCACGGTGACGTTCAACTTGATGATGAGCGGTTTTTCGGGTGGCGGCGCTTTCGCCGCGCCGGGGCGCCGTACATCGAGAACAGCGACATTCGGTGGCAGTCCACTCGGAATCTCCACGTTGGCACGGTTGATCTGGATATTGCCGGCTACTTCGAGCTCTTCGCGTGCCGTGCCTTTGACAGTCATGTCAGCGTCGAGGTTGGCTGTCAGGATGTTGTTTGCGATGGGCTGGGCGTCTTTGGCGGTGATCTTCAGGTCAATGGGTATCTTGGGCTGCAGTACGCCGATCGTGCCTTCGACTGATACGTTGCCCGGGGCCGCGCGCGCGGTCAGCTTTTCGATGCGCAGCAAGCCTTTGCTGCCACTCAACTCGCCGGTGATGTCCGAGAGGTTGACCCCCTGGACGTAATCGCGAAGGCTGCCTTTGGCGAGGCGCACGGTGCCGCCGATTTCCGGATCGGCCACCGCGCCCGTTACCGTGGTGTCGATTGCAACCTCGCCCGTCACATGTCTCCCGCGCGCTTCCAACAGAGGGTTGAGCAACCCCATGTCGAGGTTTCCGGCGAGCTTCAGGTCATATCTGCCATCGGCAGCCAGGGGCGCCTGTCCTGTCAGATTCAGCTCCGAAGCCTTGCCGGCTGACAGTTTGGCTTCCACATCAGCGGTGTTGCCTTTCAACTGCGCGGAGGCATGCAGATCGGTGCCGGGAAGGCCGCGGGCAGCGTCGTTCGCGGCACGGACGCCGGTTGCGTCGAGGGTTACGCTGCCTGTGGGGGCCGCAAAGCTGCCGTGTATCTCCGCGTTTGCTTTGAACAGCCCGCTGGCCAGCAGTCCGGGCACGAAGGCGTTGACAAGATCGGGTTTGAGTTGATCCAGTGAAGCTCGCAGGTTCACTTCCGGAGAGACCTCGCCGTCGATCTGCACCACAGCTTCCCGGGCGCCGACTTTCAAGCCCTCGATGGAGAATCCGTTGGCAAAGGACAGCTTCGTTGGCGACAACAATTTGATGTCCTGGTTGTGGTATTTCGCACCCAGGCTCAGGACCTGAAGTTGTTTTGCAGTCGCATTCAGTTGAGCAGTGGCGTCAACGGTGGCGGGTTCGCCGGCGACGGCGGGGGACTGCGCGGCTAACTTGATGTCGAGCGCGTCCATTGTGCCCGTTGCGTTCACTTGCGCGTTGGTGGTGATTCCACCGGCAACCACGTCCTTTGCATCGACCTCGATCTGCGCGTGTGATTTCCCACCGACAGGAGTTAAAGCAACTGTTCCGCCTACACTCCCTTGCAACGTGCTGCCGAGGAGCCGGTTCAAGTCATTCAACTGTCCCATGCGGAAGCGCACATTGCCTTTCGCCTGTGTGATATCGGCGCCGCTCGATATCTCACCTTCCGCGTGGGCGCTCTTCCAGTCGGCCTGTCGGATGGTGGCGTGATAGATATCGGCCTTGTCATGCTCCAACGAAACATTCAGCCGCAAAGGCGCGCCGTCCAGATCTCCATGTGCTTCCACCGTTCCACGAGGCGACTTCGGCAGGCCTTCTGCGTGAACAGTGGCTTCGAGACCGCCTTTGGGGGAGCCATGAATGGACAGGGTCGTCGTAAGGTTGGTATCCGCAGTCAGGGAACCGGTCGGCCCCTTGACCTTACCTGATAACTTCAGGGAACCCACGATGCCCGGAGATACTGTCGCGAGATCGGGCAGGTTGAGATCCAGGTTGGCGCTCAGCTCCTGCGCGTCGGTTCGCGTGGCTGTTCCGTTGCCCGTAAGTGAGATGGCCCGGCCGTTCAGTTGAAGTCGATCAATGCTGATCTGCTTGTCGGTCAGCGCCGCTGCCAGTTGCAGGCGAGTCGTGCCGCCTCGAACGAGGCCGGCCCAGGCTTCTTTCCCACCGTCGATGTTCGCGGTTGCATCGGCAGTCAGGCTCGTCGATGCCGGGGTGGCCAGCAGACCTGTCGATCCGTCGGTGTGTTTGATCTGTGCCTTGATATCGGCATCGCCACGAACCTCCTGTCCGCCTAACGCGGCGAAAGGAGCTATGTCCGGCAGACGCAAGTCGAGCTGCGCGCTCAGTTTGCCGGCGGTGACGGCATTGCCCTTCAAAGCAAAGAGGCGGTGATTGGCGCTCAGCAGCAGCGGACGCTTGGGGTCGTTCAGTTGGATGTTGGCGTCCAGAGCGAGGCGCGAATCCTGGAATAGATCGGGTCTGGGGCCGGGAATCACCAGCCCATCGACGTCTGCGCGCAGCGTCATGAGACCCGAGGAGTCGGCGGTCAGATTGGCGTCGAGGGCTGCGAACCGGGTGTCACCAGGTGCCTGTAGTTGTTTGACGAGCAGATGTCCGTCAGCGGCAGGGGTCTTGAAGGGGCCGTGAAAACGTCCGCGCAAGTCCACGCTTTGCCATGTGAGGCCCGGGTAGGGCGTCATGGCTGGAGCCGTCAGCGAATACTCCAGGTCTGCGGAGCTCTGAACGAGGTTGATCGTTCCTCGAGCTCGCCCCCGCAAAGGGCCCGCATCCAGAGTCAACTGGATATCTTCCGCGTTGCGCGGACCACTCAATCGAGCCAACAAAGAAAGCTCGCCCAAGCCTGGAACCTCGAGCAGGTTCTCCAATGGACCGTTAGCCGGCTCCTGCACTTTGAGTGTGGCATCCATCCGCGAGGGATCGAACTGAATTTGCGCTGCGTAGTCGCCATTTCCGCCGGTCCGTTGGGCTGTCACTTCCGCGGTCATGTCCTGCAAAGAGCGCAGGTGCGCAGATCCCCGTACTTTCAGTGATGCCGGCTCGCCTGCCAGGGCTTTGCCCAGCTCCAACCTGTCAACTGTCAGGCTGGCCAGGTCGGCGTGTGGGATGGACGGAGTGGTGCTCGGCTTCTTTTCCTTATCCGGAAGCGGGGTGCGCTCCATGTGCAGGAGGTCAACATGCAGCGTGTCGACTTTTATGTGGCGGAACAGAAGGTCACTCGGGGTCCAACGCAGGGAGATGGCTTCCGCATACAGCCAGATACCATCGTCGTCGGCGAGTTGGAGTCGGTCGAGGTCCAGGGAGGCGGGGAAGGAGCCGTGAATGCCTGCAATCTGGACTTTGCCGTTCGTCAGACGCGAGGTCATTCGGACAATAAGTTCCCGCCCGCTGTCGGTGTTGCCCACGATCAGCAGCGCGCCGATCACCAGGAGGATCAGCGCCAACAATCCGCCCACGCTCCAGGCAGTTATTTTCTGCCAGCGGCGCATCAGAAGGCCTGTCCCAGTCCGATGTAGATCTCGAACGAATCGTCGGGGTTCTTCTCATTCGGCCCGTGTCGCCGTTGCAACGGTACGGCCACGTCCAGCCGGATCGGTCCGATCGGCGTGTAATACCTGAGTCCAATGCCGGCTCCGGACTTGAGCTGGCCATTGAAGGGGCTCAGGTTCTGACTGACGTTGCCGGCGTCCAGGAACACGGCGGTACCAAAATTCTGGCCGATGCGCTGGCGGAATTCCACTGTGCCGGCGTTGATCGCGGTGCCGCCGATGGGGTTCCCGTTGGGAAACGAAGGCCCCACGGACTGGTATCGATAACCACGGATGGTGCCGCTGCCGCCCGCATAGAAGCGTTGGTCAGGGGGCAGGCTGAATTGACTGGCACCGACCGCGAGACCAGCCAGGGCGCGTAATGCCAACACACTGCGACCAGGTGTTTTGTTGAGGCCGATGTTATTGAGGTCGAAATACAACGAGCCGGTGCCCTGGGTGACAAAGAACCGGGTGCTGGGGTGGCCGAATGAAAAGGTAGGCGTCACGCTCACGGATACACGCACACCGTGGGTGGCATCCTCCAACGGCGAGTCCAGCCCCGTTGTGTTGAACAGGGCGGTGATCGGCAGTGACAGCAGTGTATAGCTGAAGCGCTCGTTACAGGGAGGTGGGGCGGTGGTGCCCTTTGGTGGATTGGGGTCAAACTCCTGGCAGCCCGGGTCCAGGTCATTGCACTGCCCGACGTTGCACTCGTGTTGGTTGATGTGCTCCTGCTCGATCCCCAGACCGGCACTGACCGACCAGATGCTCGAGAGCTTGCGGTTGACCGTGACGGAGCCGGTGTAGGCTGTCTGGTCGTAGGCGTCCAGGAACTGGCGGATGGAGCCTAGGGCAACTTGCATGGATTGGTTGCGTTCCAGCCAATCAGGGATCAGGTACTTGCCATTCACGTCGTAACCGACGCCATTGGAGGAGGTTCCGCCACCAAGGTTGATGGCGGTGGCTGACAGGGTCAATGAATCGGCCCCGCCGGAAACATTCCGCTTGGTCCAACTGACGCCGGTGCTGCCGCCCAGGTCGCTGGAATAAGCTCCGCTGAGGCTCACGGCATGCCCGAGGCGCTCGCGGGTGTTGAATGTGATGGGCAGGCGTCCCTCACCGTCAGGTTTGTTGCCCAACCTGACACTGACGGAAGAAAATACACCGAGGGCGAGCAGGTCCTTGCGGGCGGCCTCGACTTTGGTGGCTCCATATTGCTCGCCTGTATGGACGAGCAATCGCTTGCGGACGACGGACTCCTTCACCGTCTTCAGACCTCTGACGCGAATCTCGCCGATTTTCACGAGACTGCCGGTTTCAACGTGGAATTTGACGTCCAGTACCCGATTGGGTGGATCCTCGTAGGCGATCGGTGTATCCACCTTCGCGAACGCGTAGCCCTGATCTTCGAGGGCGGTTGCCAGCCGCTCACCAGCGGCCAGCACATCCGCGGCGACCGCCGGTGCACCACTTTCCAGTTGGAGCGCATTCTCGGCTCCCCCGGGCACCGTGCCGTCGATTTCGATCTTACGCAGGTGGTATAGCGGGCCGATGCTGAATGTGATCTTAATTTCCGCGTCATTATCCTTGGACCGTGACGTCAGTTCTTCGCCGACGCCGGGATCATCCAGTGGAAGACCGTCGATGCGGATCTCGACGTAGCTCTGGTAGTAACCAAAGCTATCCAACACGGTCTTCAGGCGTTCCAGATCGCCGCGCGCACGGCCGATGAGACCGAACGGCCCCACAGGCGCCGTCTTGCGCAACGTCTCGAGCTCAGAAGTGGCTTTCAGTGTCGAGTTCAACGCACTGTCGCCAGTTGAAGCCATCTCGACTTTGTAAGGCTGCGGATCGGCTGCGCGGGCGAACGGGATCCCGTAGAGCAGCACGAACGCGATCAGCAGCAGTACGCCGGACCTGTTACTCACTTGCGCGCCGGCGCCATGCGTTGCAGTCCCATTTCTTGCTAATGTTGTCCCGGGAGCCTGTCTGACCATTGGTCAGACAGGCTCCTACCCGTAAAGGCCACGACTGACCGGAAGTATGGGGGAAGCAGTAGTTTACGTTCATGGGCTCTGGATGTCCGGTGGTGAGTCGTTGCTGCTGCGTCGGCGTCTCTCGCGGGAGTTCGGAATGGAGGTGCATCCTTTCCGGTATGCGACGGCCACTTCGACAATGAGTGAGATCACGTCGCGGTTGCAAAGGTTCGTACGCGAGCTGCAGGTCACTCGATTGCATTTTGTCGGACACAGCCTGGGCGGGTTGGTGATTTACCGGTTTTTGGAACGGTTTCCACAGCAGCCGCCGGGGCGTGTGGTCTTTTTGGGAACCCCTTCCGTTGCCAGCCGGGCGGCGGTTCAGGCTGCTCACATACGCCTGGTCGCCTCGGCTATGGGCCGCTCGGTCCAGGACGAGCTGCTTCGACCGCGTGATCGACGCTGGAAGGCCGACAGGCCACTGGGAATCATTGCAGGAACGCGTGCGCTGGGGGTTGGACAGCTCCTTGCGAAGTTCGAGGAAGATTGCGACGGGACGATCGGCGTAAGTGAGACGCAGCTGCCGGGGGCGACGGATCACATTACGTTGCCGGTGAGTCATCTGGGAATGCTTGTGTCGTCGCGCGTGGCGCGGGAGACAGGGGCGTTTTTGCAGGAAGGGCGGTTTTCCATTCGATAGCGCGTTCGGCCGCAGCGTCGCGTGGGGCGTCAGCCGGGGCGTTATGCCGCGCCGGGCCTTGGCAGGGGCGCGTCACGCCACTCGAGATTCAACCGGGGCATCACTCCGCACAGGGCTTCGGCAGGGGCACCACACCGTCCCGGATTGCTACTGGCAGATCACGCCACGCCAGGCTTCAACAACTTCTTTAACCGGTACAACGCATCCAGTGCTGCCTTGGGTGACAGGTCATCGGGGTCGAGTGACTCGACCGCGGTGCGCAGCGGGTCTGGGGGCGCGGTGGTTGTGGGCACCTTGGAGGGGACGCGCGGCGGGCCGCCGGAGGCGAACAGGTCGCGCTGGCGATTTGGGGCGGCCGCGTCTTGCTGATCGCGCTGGGACTCGAGGGCCTCGAGATAGTGCCTGGCCTGGCTGATGACATCGCGTGGGACACCGGCCAGCTGGGCAACCTGTAGCCCATAACTTCGGTTGGCAGGTCCTTCCTTGACCGCATGCAGGAAGACGATTCCGTCGCCATGCTCGGTGGCGTCGAGGTGTACGTTTACACATCCCTCCACTTCATTTGCCAGAGTCGTGAGCTCGAAGTAGTGGGTTGCGAACAGCGTGAAGGATTTGAGTCGGGTGGCGATGTGATGCGCCATCGCCCACGCGAGGGACAGGCCGTCGAACGTGCTGGTGCCGCGGCCGATTTCGTCCATGAGGATGAGGCTGCGTGCGGTTGCGTTGTGCAGGATATTGGCGGCTTCGGTCATTTCCACCATGAAGGTGGAACGTCCCCCGGCGAGGTCGTCCGCGGCGCCGATTCGGGTGAAGATGCGGTCCAGCGGGCCGATGGCGGCGCGCTCGGCAGGCACGTAGCTGCCGATATGGGCCAACAGAACTATCAGTGCCGCCTGGCGCATATAAGTTGATTTACCGCCCATGTTGGGTCCGGTGATGATCAACATGTTGCGGCCCGAATCGAACTTCAGGTCGTTGGGCACGAATGGCGCCGTGGAGAATCGCTCCACGATCGGATGTCTGCCGCCCTCGATGCAGATGCATGACTCGGACACGAGGTCCGGGCGGCTCCATTCCAGGATACAGGCGCGCTCGGCCATGGAGGCGAGGGCATCGAGCTCCGACAGCGCCATGCCACTCAACTGCATCGGGCCCAGGCGGTCGGTGAGTTGAGTCAGGATGGTTTCGTAGAGGTCCTTTTCGCGGGCCAGTGAGCGATCGCGTGCGCCGAGGACTTTTTCCTCGAAGCCTTTGAGCTCTTCGGTGATGAAACGCTCGGCGGATTTTACGGTCTGGCGGCGGATGTAGTCCTTGGGAACTTTTTCGGCGTCTTTGCGCGTGATCTCAATGAAGAAGCCGGAGACACGGTTGTAACCGAGCTTGAGGCCTGCGATGCCGGTTCTTTCGCGCTCGCGGCGTTCCAGCTCGAGGAGGAACTCGTCCGTGTGAGTCGATATTTTGCGCAGCTCATCCAACTCTGCGTCATAGCCTTCCGCGATGACTCCGCCGTCTCTCACGAATGTTGACGGTTCTTCCGCGATAGCCGCTGTGAGAAGCCTGACGACGTCGTCGTGTTCTTCTATGCGGTTCTTTGTGTCCTGGAGCAGGGGTGAGTCTATTGTTGCGAGGCCTGCGCGCAGCGCGGGCAGGAGTGCCAGGGACCGGCGCAGTTGTGTCAGGTCTCTCGGGCGGGCGGAGCGTAGGGCCACTCGGGCCAGAATTCGCTCGATATCACCGATGCCTTTGAGATGCTCGCGGATACCTTCGAAATTACGGCCGTTGATGAGGGCGCCGAGCGCCTGGTAGCGGCTGCGCAGTGTTGGTTGATCGGTCAGCGGGCGGTTGAGCCAGCGACGGAGTTGCCGCGAGCCCATGGCAGTGACACATTGGTCGAGCAGCGCGAAAAGCGTGGCTTCCGGGTGACCTGACATGCTGACATCGAGCTCGAGATTGCGACGGGTTGCTGCATCCAGGATCAGTGCTTCCGTGCGCTCTTCAACATGAAGCCCCCGGATATGAGGAACCGCTGCTTTTTGCGTGTCCCGGACGTATTGCAGGAGGGCGCCGGCGGCGGAGATTGCGAGCGGGAGATCGTCCGCGCCGAATCCCTTCAGATCCAATGTGCCAAGTTGGTCGGTCAACAAACGCGATGCGCTGGCCAGCTCGAAATACCACGGTGGACGTGTGCGAACGGCCGTGCCATTTCTGCCGAGATCGTTGGGTTCGTTTTCGCTGATGAGCAGCTCGGCGGGCTTGAGCCGTTCCAACTCGGCGGCGAGGGCCGTGCGACCGGTTGATTCGAGAATGGTGAAGCGGCCGGCGGCCAGGTCCAGCCAGGCGAGCCCAAAACGCTCGCCGTTGCGGGCAACAGCGGCGGCCAGGGTTTCCTGGCGCTCGTCCAGCAGTGCTTCGTCGGTAATGGTGCCCGGAGTGATGATGCGGACGACCTGGCGTTCGACCGGACCCTTCGATTTGGCCGGGTCACCGATCTGTTCGCACAGAGCGACGCTTTCGCCTTTGCGGACGAGCTTGGCCAGGTAGCCTTCGACTGCATGGAACGGAACGCCTGCCATGGGGATGGGTTGGCCGGCGGATTGGCCTCTCGCAGTCAGCGTGATATCCAGCAATGACGCCGCGCGACGCGCGTCGTCGTAGAAGAGCTCGTAGAAGTCTCCCATTCGGTAGAAGAGGAGGATGTCTGGGTTCTGGCCCTTGATGCGTAAATATTGCTGCATCATCGGGGTGTGCTGGACGTCGTTCATGCGGGCGAAGGCTACATCAAGACGAGCGCTCACGCTGGCGGTAGACTCGGACGCATGATCCCTGATGCTCAGCTCTCCGAACTGGTAGCGCTCGTTGCGCGATGGGCGCTCGCTGCGAAGTACCGCATCGTCACCGCTGAGTCTTGCACTGGTGGATGGATCGCGAAGGTGTTCACCGACGCTGCCGGCAGCTCGCGGTGGTTTGAGTGTGGCTACGTGACGTATTCGAATGCCGCGAAGGTGCGAGATCTTGGCGTGGCTTCGCGGACGCTGGATGAGCATGGGGCGGTTAGCGAGCCCACAGTGCGCGAGATGGCGGTGGGGGCGCTTCGTGTTTCTGGCGCGGACGTTGCTATTGCGGTCAGTGGGATTGCCGGGCCGGATGGTGGGTCGGCAGAGAAACCGGTGGGGACGGTTTGGTTTTGTGTGGCTCGGCGTCGCGGTGGTGCGGACGCGAGCAGTGGTGCTGTGGGCAGTGATGCCGTGGGCAGTAGTGCCGTGGACGGTGGTGGTTACGCTGGCGGCGGTGCTCGCGGCATAGGATTTGGAGAGGCTGCTGTTGATGGCGGCACCGGTGGGCCGGGTGGGCCCAACTTTGCGGGTGGTTCAGGCGTTGAACTCATCGCCGAGGGTGAGCTGTTTGCTGGGGACCGGGAGGCCGTGCGACGGGCTTCGGTCAAGCGGGCGCTGGAGCTGGTTCTGCGGTTGGGCTGAAGATCCGGGTGTGAGCGCTGAACGGTGTGTGAGGTCCGAGGCGGTGGTGAGCCCGAGGCGGTGTGGGCCGTGAGCAGATGGCGTGGGCCTGGACGGCGTGAGCCCGAGGCGGTTGTGGGCCGTGAGCAGATGGCGTGGGGCTGGGCGGCGTGAGCCCGAGGCCGTCGTGGGCCGTGAGCAGATGGCGTGGGGCTGGGCGGCGTGAGCCCGAGGCCGTCGTGGGCCGTGAGCAAGATGGCGTGGGCCTCGGCAGCGCGGGAGTTAGGCGCCGTGGGAATTTAGCAGCTCGAGACCTACGCGGCGGCTAGTTGAATTCCCGCTGCATATCTGCGGCAATCCGGCTAAATACGCTCTTCCAGTCACCGGGTGACGGCTGCCGATATAACTTCACCGACGGGTACCACGGCGTGTCTTCGCGATCACGCATCCATCGCCAGTCCGGAACATATGACAACAACAGCCAGGTGCGCTTGCCGAGCGCGCCACTCAGGTGCAGCAGACTGGTGTCAACGCTGAGCACGAGGTCCATGCATTCGCACAACGCCGCGGTGCCTTTGAAGTCCATCAACTCATCTTCAAACAGGAAAATGTCGCTGTCCTCGAGTGCGTCGTAGTCTGCATCCCGGATGTCCCTCTGCAGACAGTAGTAGTCGATCCCCGCCGGCAGGTGAGGAATCCATTCGGCGAGTGAGATGCTGCGCTGACGGTCGATTGTGTTATTGGAGTTACCACTCCATACGATGCCGACTCGTGGCCGCGTCTTTTCACCCAACAACGTCTGCCATCGCGCAATCAGGTTGGCGTCCGCCTGCAGATAACTGGGTGCTGCCGGTATGGTGTCGAGAGTTGTATTGAAAGCCAGCGGCAGGCTCATGATAGGGCAGTGATAATCAAAGGACGGCAGGGGGCTGTCTTTGGCGACCAACTCGGCGGGACCTTTCAGGGTCTCGAGTACGCCGAGCAGGGATTTCTGAGCTTCGAGAATAACGGTCGCTCCCTGCGCGGCGCAGAGTGCGGCATAGCGGCCGAATTGGAGGGTGTCGCCCAGGCCCTGCTCGTTGTGGATCAACAGGCGCTTGCCGGCAAGGGGCACTTCACCCAGCCACAGCGGCTGCTCGAAATTTCGCAGTTGGCCAATCTGGAGGCGCTCGGCATGAGCCCAGCGCCATTCGAGGCCCGGCCAGCCAGTGGCGAAATCACCCAGAAACAAAGAGAGAAGCCCGCGATTGTATTGGGCATCCGCATGTTCAGCGTTGATCGCAATGGCTGAGTTGTAACTGGCTATAGCTTCGTCCCAGCGGAAAAAGTCCTGCATGAGCAGCGCACGGTTGGAATGTGCTACAGGATCCGACGGCGCCAAGGTGATTGCCTGGTCGAAGCTGACAGCCGCGGCGTCGAGCAATCCCAGGGCGCGTTGCACGGTGCCGCGGTTGCAATACGCATAGGCGTAGTCGGGCTTGTGCCTGATGGCCTCATCGTAAGCGGCAATCGCTTCGTGGGGACGGCCGAGCAGCCTGAGGGCGTTGGCGCGCTTGTAGTGCGCTTCGGCGTGTGTGGGATTCAGGGCAATGGCCTGGTCGTACAGCGGCAGCGCCTGTGCGAAGTTTCCGCTGGTCATGGCGGTGGTGGCTTTTGCGTAGATCTCGTCAAATGACGGCGAGTCAGCGGCCGCCGCCGGTCCCGAGGATTTTGGCTTGAAAAATCGGTCAAAGAGGGTCATGGGCGCAGCCTAACAGACAATGGTTTGATGGTGACAGCGCGCAAAATGCTCTGGCGGTCCTGGCTGGCATTGACCCGTCCTGTGGGAAGGTTTACCTCATTGCATGCTCCTGTACTTCAGGTGTGGTGGCGATGACGCAGGACACATTCCGTCACTGGACGTCGTCCGTCCACGTGCTGGGCACGTCTTCGTAGATCTGCGATAGGGGCAATGACAATCCGAGAGAGCGGAATTCGGCGCTGGCGTCGAGGGCGGTGATGATGGTCGGTTGCCAATTGTCGGTGCGGCGTTGGATTTCGATTCGCGGGGTCTTCTGCGCAATCAGGAGGTATTCCTCCACGGTGTCGATGTGCCGGTAGTGGAGCGCTTTTTCGCGTCGGTCGATCTTCTCTGTCGAGGGAGATAGGACCTCGATGATTAGCCTGGGTTGTTCCAGGTAGGTCTCATTAGCTTCCGGGGCGCAGGTGACCGCGATGTCGGGATAGTAGAAGATCGTGTCGCGTGCGATCTGCAGTCTCAATTTGGCGTCCAACATATAGGGTTTGCATGGAGCCCCGCGCAGATGCAAGTGAAGGGCCGTGGCGAGATTCATCGTTATTCGGTTGTGCGGCAGGCTGGCGCCGGACATTGCATACAGGGCGCCCGCAATGTATTCGTGCCGTATGGGCGTGGTTTCCTCGAAGGCGAGATACTCCTCCACGGTGAGTAGCTTGGGCTCTGGATCTGCTCCGTACGCAACGGAGCGTTCCGCTACGAAGTGTTCGGTGTGGTTGCCAAACCAGTAGGCCATGCTTTCGCGATCGATTGGCGCGAGTTGCAGAATGGCGCGTTTGATTTCATCCGGGGTGAGCATGCTGATTTCCTGAGTGTTGACTGGATGTCAGTCTAATCCCGGGAAGTGGGGTCACGTACTACACGTAACTTCTGTCTTTGCGCAAAAATAAAACAGTTTGTTTCGTGTTGGGACATCGTTCCGTGTGTGACTGATGGCGTGCGATTTGGCGTCGGGGTTTGGCGTAGTGGATGGTGTGAGTGGATGGCGTCGGTGTTCGGCGTGTGTGAGGCATCGACGGGCCGCCGCGACAATGGGCGGATGAGCGGCAATCGAGCCGCTGGCATGGGGCCTTTGGCAACGAGCCGTTGGTGCCGAGCCGTTGGCATGGTGCCGTTTGCATCGGAGCCGTTGGTGCTGAGCCGCTAGCAAGGGCCGCTGGCATTGGGCCGTTGTGGTACCCAGCTCTGCTTGCGCCCGCGGGCCGCGTCAGCGACGCTACTTCAGGCAGCGGCCGTGACGAAAATGCTCTCGCGCCGACGCGGTCGGTGCCCAAGGGTCGCGTCGCCGCCACCAAGGGAAATATTTACGCGGCACTCAGCTGCCAAAGAATCAATGTGTTCCGAGCGGATGTAATCCCCAAGCACAAAGTTCCGCTTGGAACCCGCGATGGCTGAATACAATCCGGCGCGGATGAGCGCACCCAGTGCCGGCGCCGAAGGTTATACAGTGGTTGGACTCGTGCGCTACTGTGCATCGAACCGCGCGAAATGCCTGAAAAAAAGCACAAATAACATCAAACGAACGGCGCAGTCGCGCACTGTTTATGTGATAATTCCGCCATGGAAAAAACACCGCAGCATCGCTCGTCAAACTCCGCCAGGAACTCCGAGATGGAAGATAACCGCAAGAAGGCACTCAGTGCCGCTCTGGGCCAGATTGAAAAGCAATTCGGCAAGGGCTCGGTCATGCGACTGGGTGATGCTGCCGCTACCTACGATGTGGAAGCAGTGTCGACGGGCTCTCTGGGTCTCGACATTGCACTCGGCATCGGCGGCTTGCCGCGCGGTCGCGTCATTGAGATCTACGGACCTGAGTCGTCAGGCAAAACCACCCTGACGTTGCAGGTCATCGCCGAAGTGCAGCGTGCCGGTGGGACCGCGGCGTTCGTCGACGCGGAACACGCACTCGATCCTACGTACGCCGAAAAACTGGGCGTCAACATCAACGACCTGCTGGTGTCGCAGCCCGATACCGGCGAGCAGGCTCTCGAAATCACCGACATGCTCGTCCGCTCGAGCGCGGTCGATGTCGTGGTGGTCGACTCGGTGGCGGCGCTCACGCCAAAGGCGGAGATCGAAGGCGAGATGGGCGAGATGCAGATGGGTCTGCATGCACGTCTCATGTCCCAGGCGCTTCGCAAGCTCACAGGCAACATCAAGCGGTCCAACACCATCGTCATCTTCATCAACCAGATCCGTATGAAGATCGGCGTGATGTTCGGCAGCCCGGAAACTACCACCGGCGGTAATGCCTTGAAGTTCTATGCGTCGGTCCGCTTGGACATCCGCCGGATCGGTGCGATCAAGTCCGGTGAGGAAGTCACCGGCAACATGACGCGCGTGAAAGTGGTCAAGAACAAGGTCGCTCCGCCGTTCCGCGAAGCCGAATTCGAGATCATGTACGGCGCGGGCATTTCCCGTGAAGGCGAGATCATCGATCTGGGCAGCGCCCAGGGCATCATCGAGAAGTCGGGCGCCTGGTACAGCTACAAGGGCACCCGGATTGGTCAGGGCAAGGACAACGTCCGGGTCTTCCTGCAGCAGAACAAGGAGCTGGCCCGCGAGATCGAGGATCAGGTCCGCGCAAAGCTGCTGCCCCCGAAGCAGGCGCGTAACGGTGCAGCGGATCAAGCCGATTCAGCCTGATCGAGCGGATTCGATTTGATGGAAGCGCCCCGAAATTATGGGGCGCTGTGTCCAAGCATGGGGGCCGCAGCGCTATGGACGGCCGCCGTCTTTGGGATCACCGCTGATCCGGCGCTGGATGTGATCGGTCATCTGGCGGGCGTCCGCCTCCTGGCGCATCAGTTGATCCGCCGTGTTGCAGACCTTCTTTTCCAGCCGGCTGCCCATGATGACTTCCTTGCGGCAGAACCAGACCTCGCTGCCATGAATCTCGGGTTTGTAACCGGCGGCCTTCAGTCTTTTGAGTTGTCCGGCGGCATCCGCATCGCCGGCGGTCAGAACCACCTTCGTAGCCTGATCTGAAGAGTCTGCCTTTGTATTGGTCTTGGCGGCCGTCGTCGAGGCAGCTGGGGTACTGACCGGAGCAGCGGACTGCGCCGCTGGCTCCGGTACCGATTGAGACGTTGAAGGCGTTGGTGACGGGGGTGGCTCCATGGCAATCGCCGACGACAGCGCGCCCATGGATGCAACAGCCAGGAACCCAGTGATCATGCGCATGGAATTCCGTCCTTGTGTAAAGAGCCTTTACGGCAAATCGAAATCCTTCAGCCGAGCCCGACATCCAGCCGCTCAGTGGCCGCTCGGGTTTCCCCTCATGCCAGTCCGCTGCATCTGCTCGAGCTCATCCTGACTGGTACTGGTCAGTGATTCCAACTGCTCGGCAGTGTTGCAGACCTTTCGCTGGAAATGAGTGCCCAGTACGGGTTCCCTGCGACAGAAGACTACTTCATCGCCATGCGCTTCCGGCTTGTAGCCGGCGGTACTGAGTTTTTTCAGGCGGGCCTCCGCCGCTGCGTCACCGGCGATCAGCCGAACCGGCTTCGTGCCATCCGCACTCGTTACGGTTGTCGTGGCCTTGCGGTCTGTGGGCTGTTCGGCCGATGTCGCGGTGGTCGTGGCGCTCGAATCCACGCCGGGAGACGCAGGCGCTGGAGTCGTAGACTTTGCCGCTTCCGCCACCGGAGGGTCGGTTCCGAACGCCGGCGACAGGACACCCACGGAAAGGGCCGCGAAGACACCAATGATCATGCGCATGATTCGTTCATCCTCGAGTTATTTAGTGAAATCCCTGTCCCGAACGCTGGCGCGAATCAGTTGCCGCGCGGCGATATGGTCGAGTTTCTTTGCGCCTGAGAGGCCATCTCCTGAGCCGAGTTCATCTGCTGCTCCAGGGCTTCGGCTGTGTTGCACATCTTTCTCTCAAAGCGCGAACCCAGCTGGGCTTCCTTGCGGCAGAAAACGACTTCGCCACCGCGCATCTCGGGCTTATAGCCAGCCGCTTTCAGACGCTTCAACTGCTTGTCGGCTGCATCGTCGCCAGCGACCAGCTTTACCTTGCCGTCGCTCGTCGAAGAAGTGGTCTTTGCATCCGCGGACTTGTCGGGCGTGGTGGTGGCTGACGTGCTGGATGACGTGGCAGGCGACGCGGGTGGGTCAGTCGCGAAGGCTGTTGTCGACAAGGCACCCACTGAGATTGCTGCCAGAAAACCAATCAAGTTACGCATGAACACACCCGTCCCTATGTGGAAATAATATATGAGACCCTCGCGCGCGCCGTTGTACGGAAATTCGAAGAAATCTCCACCGAATCAGAGCGTCTGCGATGCGATTATTTAAATATCAACCTTGACCGGTTTGCAAATGGGACTCAACAAAAGATCGGCCCGCCGCACAGCAGCGGACTCCGCGGACCCCGCCGCGGCCCGGAGCGTGGCTATTGGCTTGCTGGCAAGGCGAGATTACGCCACCGGGGAGCTTCGGGCGCGCCTGCAACGCAAGGGCTTCAATGCCGACGTGGTGGAAGCCACGCTCGGCGAGCTGATCGATGAACGAGCCTTGGACGACGCCCGCTATGCCGGAAACTATGTCAACTACTCAGCTTCCCGGGGCCAGGGCCCCCTGAGGATCGCCGCGGAGCTCAAAGCCCTGGAACTGCCGCCCGGCCTGATCGAGGCTGCCCTGGCGGGTGGGCCGGACTGGCGGGCGCTGGCCGGTGAGGTCCGGAACCGCAAATTCGGCTCCGAGCCGCCCGCAGACTGGCCGGAGAAGGCACGCCAAGCGCGCTTTTTGCAGTACCGGGGCTTTTCATCGGATCATATCCGTTTGGCCCTTGGCGCTGATCTCGACCTGGACTGATAAACTTGAACAAACCCTCCTATATGACAGCGGCGGACATCCGCCGCGCCTTCCTGCAGTTTTTCCATGAGCACGGCCATGAGGTCGTTTCATCCAGCTCGCTCGTCCCCGGCAACGATCCGACCCTGTTGTTCACGAACGCGGGCATGGTGCAGTTCAAGGACGTTTTCCTGGGCAAGGAAAAGCGTGACTACGTCCGTGCTGCCACCAGCCAGCGCGTGGTCCGCGCCGGTGGCAAGCACAACGATCTGGAGAACGTGGGTTATACCGCCCGCCATCTCACCTTTTTTGAGATGTTGGGCAATTTCTCGTTTGGTGATTACTTCAAACGGGATGCCATCCGCTTCGCGTGGGATCTGCTGACCAAAGCTTTGAAGTTGGATCCGGCACGCTTGTGGGTCACGGTATTTCGCGACGATGATGAGGCTGCCGAGATCTGGCTGAAGGAAATCGGGATCCCCTCCGATCGCTTCACCCGCCTCGGAGAGAAATCCAACTTCTGGTCCATGGGTGACACGGGCCCGTGTGGTCCCTGCAGCGAAATTTTTTATGACCATGGCGCGGCTGTGGCGGGCGGCCCCCCGGGCTCACCGGATGAAGACGGTGACCGGTACGTTGAGATCTGGAACCTCGTTTTCATGCAGTTCGATCGGTCGGCTGACGGAAAGCTGACACCACTGCCGAGGCCATCGGTCGACACCGGCATGGGTCTGGAACGTATTGCTACTGTGATGCAGGGCGTCCATACCGTTTATGACATCGATCTGTTCCAACGTCTGATTCAGGCCGCCGCGGAGCTGGCGGGAACGCGAGATCTTGCGTCGAACTCGCTCCGTGTGATTGCGGACCACATTCGTTCATGTACGTTCCTGGTTGTGGACGGTGTTGTACCGTCCAATGAAGGTCGTGGGTACGTACTCCGGCGAATCATCCGGCGCGCGATCCGTCATGGTTACAAGTTGGGTATCGAGGAAACCTTCTTCTATAAGTTGGTTTCCGTGCTCGAGAAGGAAATGGGGGACGCCTATCCTGAGCTGGTCCGGAATCGTGCGCAGGTCGAGCGTGTGTTGAAGCTGGAGGAAGAGCGTTTTGCGGAGACGTTGGCCAACGGAATGGATCTGCTCGAAGCGGAGATCAAAGAGACGCGCGGCACGATGATCGACGGCCAGACCGTGTTCAAGCTGTATGACACGTATGGGTTTCCAGCGGATTTGACGGCTGACATAGCGCGTGAGCGCGGGATGACGATCGACCAGGCCGGGTTTGACGCGGCTATGGAAGAGCAGCGCAAGCGTTCCCAGGACGCCAGCAAGTTCGGCGTCGTCGCCAGTGGCGCGGCGCTGATCGACTCCCGTACCCTGTTCGAAGGTTATGAAGGTCTCGAAAGTACCGGAAAGGTGGTCGCCCTCCTCAAGGGTGGCGCGTCCGTTCAGGAGTTGAATTCGGGCGACGAGGGTGAAGTCATTCTCGACAAGACTCCCTTCTATGCGGAGTCAGGCGGACAGGTGGGTGACGCAGGTGAGCTTGCAATCCCAGGAGTCCATTTCAACGTGGCTGACACCCAAAAGAGGGGCACGGCGTTCTCGCACGTTGGAAAGGTAGAGCAGGGCAAGATACGCGTTGGTGATACGCTCGAAGCGCGTGTGAATGGTGAGCGGCGTCGTGCCACTGCGTTGAACCATACTGCTACGCACCTTCTGCATGCGGCGCTTCGCAAAGTGTTGGGGACGCATGTGCAACAAAAGGGCTCACTCGTTGCCCCGGAGCGCCTGCGTTTCGATTTCTCCCATTTGCAACCTGTCACACCGGCCGAGCTGCGGGAGATCGAGCGGCTGGTGAACGCGGAAATCCGCCGCAATACCGCCGCTCAGATCGAGCTCATGGAGTATGAGAGTGCCGTAGCCTCGGGCGCGATGGCCTTGTTTGGTGAGAAGTACGAAAAGAATGTTCGCGTTCTGCGTATCGGTGACTTTTCCGTGGAGTTGTGTGGCGGCACACATGTCAGCCGTGCGGGTGATATCGGCTTCTTCAAGATCACGAATGAGAGTGGTGTTGCCTCGGGCGTGCGCCGCATCGAAGCAATCACCGGTGAGGGCGCGGTTGAGTATGTAGAGAAGAGTGACGATTTGTTGCGGGATTTGTCGACTCTTGTGCGTGGATCCCGAGAGGATGTTACGGATAAGGTACGGGACGCGCTCGATCGTATCCGCCAGATGGAGAAGGAGATACGTGCTCTCAAGGACAAACTGGCCTCGGGTCAGGGAGTGGATCTTGCTGGCGGAGCAGTCGATATACAGGGCGTGAAGGTTGTCGCAACGAAGATTGATGGGGCTGACGCCGGCGCGCTGCGAAATGCCGTGGATCAGTTGAAGAGCAAACTGAAGACGGCGGTCATCGTACTTGCGTCGGTTGAGAGCGCTGACAAAGTGGTATTGGTTGCGGGTGTTACCCCGGATGTGACATCGCGCATAAAAGCAGGTGAATTAGTTGGTACGATTGCCGCACAAGTTGGGGGCCGCGGTGGCGGCCGCCCGGATTTCGCGCAGGCGGGAGGTAACAACCCCGCGGCGCTCGATGCTGCCCTCGCGGGCGTGCAGCAACTGGTCCGCGGCAAGCTGGGTTGAATGCGGTCCCAGACCGGGTGGCACTGTAGTTTCACTGCAGTGCACCCGCAGGGACCCAGACCAAATTCAGGGTCTCCCTTATGTGTCTCATCGACGCGAATCCGTAGATTTCTATAGCGGATTCTTGCGGCTCTCCAATCCGGGCGGCCCAAGATCAAGGAGGAAGAATAAATGCTCATACTGACGAGACGGGTGGGTGAAACCGTGATGATCGGTAACGATGTCACCGTCACCGTCCTTGGGGTGAAGGGCAATCAGGTGCGAATCGGTATCAATGCACCGAAGAACGTTGCCGTCCATCGGGAAGAGATCTTCGAGCGTATCAAGCGCGAGCAGCAGGGTGAGCCGACAGGCGAAACCAAGCCGGCCGCCGAGTACGTTTCGGCCTAGATCAGCTATCGGCTCGCGCGCGGGTCGCCCGCGCGACGCCGAAAGCCTCCCCTCCCCAGCGAAACCCCGGCTTTTTACCCATATTTTCCGCCTTTAATGGCGTAGCCGGTGCACCGCGCTTACCTTTTCCCGGATGCTCCATTATCATGGCGACCCCCGCCAAGCCGCCGGGCATGCCCGGTGCGCTTTCAAGTATTTGAAAGCTAGAGCTTTTTAGCGATGCGGAGAGATGGCCGAGTGGTCGAAGGCGCACCCCTGCTAAGGGTGTAAGGGTCAAAAGCCCTTCGAGGGTTCGAATCCCTCTCTCTCCGCCAAAATTATTGCGGTAAAAACCCGCTACCCGGCGTTAGTCCACTCTAGGTCTTAGCCCGCACAAGAGAGGGATAACGACCGTAGGGTACGCACGTTAGTTTGCGTCGCTCCTGGTGCCGTGGTGGCATGCTCCTGGGGCCACCGGTTTTCCCAACACCCGAAGGTTGGCCCCGAAGGGGCGAGGCGCGCAGCGCCGAGTAATCCCTCTCTCTCCGCCAGTTTAAAAACAATGGGTTAGGGCACCCAAGCCAACATCGCGGTTTTCTACTGCCAGCCTACTGCCGAAACGACGCTTGAACCAGATGCACATAGGCTGCGGTCTGTAGACATACCTGCCGCGCAACAGCTTGTCTTCTACCGAGTTCGTTTCCTCGACGCGGCGGAAACTCGGTGGGTCGCCGCGCATGCAAGGGCAAGCCACACTTACACCCTTGCACGTAATCATGGTCGAGCGGCAGCCTCGGTCCGAACAACCAGACGCCGACGCGCCGTTCGAATCGGATGACGTCGGAAACTCGTCGACGGTGTTGGCCACTCGTTGTTGACTCATCAGATTCCAACACGCTGATGCTAACTCTCCGGCCCACGACGACGTGCCGGCTATTTGAAACCCCTGGATCCAGCCAATTGAAACCAGATTGGTAAAACGTGTGTCGTATGATTGTCCAGAAGATGTTGGTTGAAGGTTGAGGAAGCCAGCAGCACGCGCTGCCGCGAAGCAGATCTGAAAGGGTGGTTCGCATCCAGAAGATGGCAGCCCATCGACGGAGCTATTTGCGGTCCTTGCGGCCTGCGAGGGGCTTGGTGCGCGCTGGTTTCCCCTGCACATCGGCACTTTCCAACAATTCCGCTTCGGGAGCGGAGCAGACGCAGACCAATTCGGCCGGCACCTTGCCCGTGCTGATGTAGGCGTGTCCCATGCGGCTATCGATGTAAATGCTGTCGCCCGCGCGCAGCCGCTCGGGTTCGTAGAACTCGGTATGGACCTCGATCTCGCCCTTGAGGACGTAGATCCATTCCTCACCCCCATGGCGGATGAGGGGACCGAAGTCCTCCAGGTTCGTGACGCGTACCGTTGCGGTGAGCGGCACCATCTGCTTGCGGCTGAGCTCCGGCGACAGGTACGTGTAGTTGTAGTTACCGGTCACAACCTTCTTGCCGCTGCCCTTGCGCGCCACGCTGCGGCGGCCGGCGGCAAGGGGCTCGTCGATCTGCGCACCGTCCGTGAAGAGAGTGCTCATGTCCACGTCGAGCGCGACGGTGAGTTGTGCGAGCTTGTCGTAGGTGAGCCCGAGACGCTCGTTTTCCATTTTGGACAAAGCGGAAACCGAGTAGCCCGTGCGCTTGCTGAGCATGCTCAGGGTGAGCCGGCGATGCTTGCGCAACGCCTTCAATTTCGCGCCCATGCCCCGGTTTTCGCCCCTCATCGCGCCTCGCTCCGCTCAATTCGTGACTATTCTGGAGCGGTTGCCGTCACAGAGTCAAAGGGACGGCGGGCTGTCGTAACCGGCGCCGCGCAGCACTTTCCCGGGCTTCGCGCCAGTGTGCCGGCCGTGACTCACCACCAGCTGGCCGTTGACCAGAACATAGTCGATGCCGGTGGGATAGCTTTGTGGATTCTCGTATGTCGAGGTGTCCTGCAAGGTGTCGTAGTTGAAGACGGTGAGGTCGGCTTTCAGTCCCTCGCGGATGGCTCCTCTGTCATACAACCGCATCCGCGCTGCCGGCCAGGAAGTCATCTTGCGAACCGCATCTTCAAGCGTGAGGACGTGCCGTTTCTTCACGTACTCGCTGATGACTCGGGGAAAGTTTCCATACGAGCGGGGGTGCGGCAGGCCGATGGCGTCCATTGTTCCGGCGCCCTCGTTGGCGCCCGCATCGCTGCCGATGCTCATCCACGGCCAGCGCAACGCGGTCTCGATGTCCGGCTCACTCATCATGAAGTAAAGCGCCATCGCGCGATGCGGTTGCGCACCCAACACAATGTCCCATGCCACGTCCGCCGGGTCCTGATGGAGCTGCTGGCCGATATAGGCGAGATCCTTGTAGCGATATGCGTCGTATTTCGGATTGAAGGCATTCGCCAGAACCACGTGCTCCCAGCCGCCGCTCGACTCGATCAGGTTCGACCAGCCGGGCTCGGAGCCCGTGGCCACTTCCTTCTTCAGTCGTGCGCGCACCTTGGGGTCGGCTAGCAGCGCCAAGCCGTGTTTCTGGCCTTTTTCCCAGATCCAGTTCGGAACCGTGATGTCGAGACCGGTGCCCCCGGCGGTGTAAACGTACATATCGGCCGCGATGTTCACGCCACGGGCGCGCGCTTCCTCGATGAGCTTGCCGGCCGCTGGGGTCAGCTTGCCGAATTGCGGTGCGTAGGCCGCCTTGAAGTGGAAAATTTCCACTTGGACGCCTGACTCCTCGCCAATGCGGATGGACTCGTTGATCGCGTCCAGCAGCTTCGCGCCCTCATCACGCATGTGACTCGCGTAGATACCGCCGTAGCGGCCCGCCACCTTGGCGAGCTCGATGAGGTCCGCCGTGCTTTGATATGCGTCCGGAGGATAAATCAGCGCGGTTGCGATGCCCATCGCACCGGCGCGCATGGCCTCCTCGACGTGGGCCTTCATCTTTTCCATCTGCGCGGCTGTTGGTTTTCCCGCGACATCACCCATGACCTCGACACGCGCCTGCGCAGAGCTGTAGTAGGTGCCGAAGTTGAGTGAGATGCCTTGCCGCTCCAGGGAGCCGAAATATTCGGCGATTTGCGCGGACGGCACGGGCGTTCCGCCTTCGCCGGCAATCGCGGTCGTTATTCCTTCGCGCAGCTTGTTTTCCGCAAGGCCATTCTTGGGCAGCACTTCGCCCGACTGGTCCATCATATCGATCCAACCGGGCGAGACATAGAGTCCGGTGGCGTTGATTTCTTGCCGTCCGTGGCCCTCAATCCGGCCGATCTTCACGAGCCGGTCGCCCTGAATGGCAATGTCGGCAACGACCCATGGATTGCCGCTGCCGTCGATGACGCGGCCGTTGCGAATGACGACGTCGTAAGGCGGGTCCGCCGCCTGTGCCCCGGCAAAAGAAAGCAATGCGGTGCATGCCCAGGCTGCGCAGCGGACTCTCATGAGCTGTCACTCCCAATTTGTGTGCCGAAAACGGTGCCGATGTTGTTACGGTAGCACGCTAGGAAAATATTTCCAAAATGGATAATTAAGTGTACATTCGGGAAAAATGACTCCAACTCGCAGCTCACAGGTACGGCACATGAATCGCAACAGACTGGCCGCTCTGCTCATTACGGGATTGTTGATTGCGGCGCAGAGAGTCGCGACTGCGGCGGCCGCATTGCCGGTCGTCATCGATGCGCCGCTTCAGGTTGCCATCCCGGTCGCACCGATGCTCTTCCGCGCAAACGGGGCGGCTCATCTCGCCTACGAAATCGAGATCACCAACGTCAGTGAGAGTGGCTGGACGCTCCGGCAACTCGACGTCCGTGACGAAAAGGGCATCAACCGGCTCTCCGTGGCGAGCGACAAAGTTGCCGAGCTGCTCTGGCACAAGGGTGGGCCGCGACGCTCCGAGCACCCGCCGTCCGTCGTCGTGGCCCCCGGGGAGAGCGTGATCGCCTACCTCTGGGTGGATCTCGATGGCAAATCAGCCGCGCCGACGCAACTGCGGCATCATTTTTCCGTGCAGCGTGAAGGCGAGGCGCCCCGGGTGATCGACGCACCTACCACGGTTGTACGGGGTAGTGCGCGTGAAATCTCCTCGCCGCTGCGCGGAACCGACTGGGTCGCCGCGAATGGCCCCGCGAATTCTTCACAGCATCGCCGCGGGTACTTCGTGATCGGCGGAACGGCATACATCGGTCAGCGCTTTGCGATTGACTGGGTCCGCATCGGGGCGGATTCGCGGACCTTCCATGGGGACGGGAAGGATAATCGCAGCTATCTGTGCTACGGCGCGGAAGTGCTGGCCGTCGCCGATGGCGTGGTCAGCGAGATCAAGGACGGAATCCAGGAGAACGTCCCCCAGCAACCGCCGGCGGTGCCGATAACACTCGAGACGGTAGCCGGCAATCATATCAATCTCGACCTGGGCGGCGGGGTGTTCGCCATGTACGCCCACCTGCAACCGGGCTCACTGCGCGTGAAGGTGGGTGACCGGGTGGAGCGCGGACAAGTGATGGCGCTCCTCGGTAACACCGGAAATTCCACCGAGCCTCATCTGCATTTCCAACTCATGGACCGCAACTCGCCGCTGGCAAGCGAGGGCGTGCCGTATGTGCTGCTGCAGTTCACGGTGACCAAGCAGATTCGCGGCTCGCTCGGCGAGAGCATCACGATCGAGCCGCTGCCCGCGCCGCAGAAGCACCGGGGCGAGCTGCCGCTCGACATGCAGCTCGTGAACCTGGACTGAGAATCGCAACCGGCGACAAGACTGAATCTATTGGGGGAAGAGAATGAACCACAACGACAATTCCACTCCGGTGTCGGTGATACAGGCTGTTGCAGCGTTGCTGCTCGCTTCGACGGTCGCTATGGCAGCCATGCCCGCGCTGGCCGCGTCAGCCGCGGACGACCCCTCCGAAGGAAGCGTGCTGCAGGAAGTGGTCGTGTCCGCGCGCAAGCGTGACGAAAAGCTGCTCGACGTTCCTGCTCCCGTCAGCACGATCAGCGCGGACACACTCGAGCAGACTCAGTCGGTGCGCCTGGAGGACTATCTGACGAGGCTGCCCGGCGTGACTTTCGATGACCTGCGGGCCGGTCAGACCAGGATAACGTTTCGTGGCATCAATGCGGGCGATTCCAATGCCACGGTGGTGACGTACATCGATAACGTTCCGGTGACGCCGAGCGCATCGAACGCGAATAGCGCGTATGTCACGCCAAGCCTCGATCCCAGCGATCTGGCGCAGATCGAAGTGGTCCGGGGGCCGCAGGGTACGCTGTATGGCGCCAATGCCATCGGTGGCGTGCTCAAGTATGTGACCGTCAAACCCGATCCGAATCACTTCAGCGGACGAGTTGAGGTGACGGGCGACACCGCCCATGACGGAGGCCTCGGAGGTGCGCTGCGCGGTGCGGTAAACATTCCGCTGGTCGCCGATACCCTCGGACTGCGTTTGAGCGCCTTCACTCGTAAGGATCCGGGTTATATCGATGATCCGTCGCTCGGCTCGACGGATGTCAACAGCACACGCACGCAGGGTTTCCGTGCTGCGCTTCTTTGGAATGCCACCGACAAAATAACTGTAAACCTGTCGGCCCTGATCCAGGTCATGAAGTCCCAGGGGAACGATTCCGTCGACATCGATCCGTATACGAATGAGTCTCTTTACGGGGGCCTCACTCACGAGCGCTCCTGGCGCAATGAGTTCTTCAAGGCGCGTTACGGCGTTTACAACGCCGACATCCAATGGAATCTCGGTTGGGCGAACCTGATGTCGTCGACCAGCTTCTCGACCCTGACGAACGGCGCCGACAATGATGTCTCGCCCGCGTACTCCGCGTTGTTGGAAGGCGCGCTAGGCGTGGCCAACGTCGGTCTCGACAATCCGCTCCAGGTGTATGGCCGCCAGAGCACCGAGGAGCTGCGACTCACGTCGAGCACCACGGGCCCGCTCGAATGGCAGCTGGGTTTCTACTACACCCACGACCAAACCACGTACGCTCAGTCCGCGAACATGTTCGATATCGCGACGCAGACCTACGATACTCAATTCGGGCCCACCTTCGACGGCTATCACAACAACGATTACCTCGAGCGTTCCGGATTCGGCAACATCGACTATCACTTCACGAATCGCTTCGACGTCAACGTCGGTGCACGCTACAGCGTGGACGATCAGCAGCTCGAGTCGTTCTTCGAAGGACTGATCTTCGGCCCCACGGTTCACGTCAAAGGGCTGGAGCACGAGCACGCTTCGACATGGGCCGTGAATCCGCGCTTCAAGCTGACGGACGATCAGATGGTGTATGCCCGAGTCGCGACGGGGTACCGCCCCGGAGGTGTTTCTTTCCTTACGCCGGATGCCGTCGCTGCCGGCATCCCGTCGACGTTCAAGCCAGATCACTTGACGAGCTATGAGGCTGGCTGGAAGGCCGCGGTTCTCGATCGCCGGGCAACCGTGGATCTGTCCGTCTATTACATTCGCTGGAAGGATGTTCAAGAGAGCGTAACGTTAGGAGCGTTCACCTTCGGTGCAAATGCGGGTCGCGCGCATTCCGAAGGCGTCGAGGCATCCTTCACGTGGGTTCCGATCAACCGTCTCAAGCTGGCCGCCAGCGCGACGTATAACGACAATCGACTGGACGACGATGCGCAGTCGAATGTGGACCTGGCCCAAACCGGGCACCGGCTGCCGCTGACTCCCCGATTCAGCGGTCAATTCGACGCCGACTACAACTTCCCGCTCGCCACGAATCTGGATGGATTTGCGGGCCTGTCAGTGTTCGCCACCATGGCGCGGCCGAACAGTCTGTCGCTCGGCTACGATCCGCAGAAGGCCTCGGGCGAGGGCGCGATCAACAACTTCGGTGTCATTCCGATCTACGACCCGAACACTGGAGCGATTACCGGTTACACGCGCAATTTACTACCGGGATACGCGACGTTGGATCTGCGTGCCGGCGTCATTCGCGGGCCGTGGACTATCCAGGCGTTCGTCAAAAACGTGACGGACACGCGCGCGTTCGTGGGCTACGGTGGACTCAACAATCCGAGCTTCGGAAACTTCTCCAATCAATGGACTGCCACGGTGCTGCCGCCGCGGACCATCGGGCTGACGGCCTCGATGAAGTTCTGAAGCCGCAGGGGGAGGGCGTATGGACAAGAAGAGATATATCGCGGTTGCTTGCGCTGCGATAGTCGTGTCGATGCCGCTCTCAGCGGCCGCAACGAACACGCCAGCACGGCGTGCTGTCGAGGCGGATATTGCTCGTCTAGCTAAGGATGCGGGCGGTGAGGTCGGCGTGTTCGCGCGCCACACTGAGTCTGGCTCGACGCTGTCGCTCGCCAGCGATGTGCGATTTCCGATGGCGAGCACCTTCAAGGTCGCGGTCGCGGGGGCCATTCTGGCCAAGGTGGATGCCGGCTCGCTCACATTGGCGCAGCTCGTGTCCATCAACCCCGAGCGCGTGCTGATGTCGGAAGGGATTGCGGAGATCTTTCCGTTTGAAGGCATTTCCGTCTCCGTCCATAACCTGATCGAAACCATGCTCACTCGCAGCGACAACACGGCGACGAACGTGCTGACCGCGTTGGCCGGCGGACCCGCCGCCGTGACCGACTGGGTGAGGACGCAGGGCGTGCAAGACATGCGCGTGGACGGTGACACCAATGACATCGTGAGGCGCTTCTTCGACATACCACCGGGGCCCGTGCCCCTGAACGAGCAATTGAAGTCGCTCGTCGCCACCCATCCAGAGATTGACGAGAACACGACGCGACCCAATCCGCACTACGACGATGATCCACGCGATACTACGACCCCTGAGGCGATGGTTGCGCTGTTGTCGCGCATTGCGGCTGGCCACGTGTTGAGCCCCCGTAGTACGGACGTCCTGCTGGGCGCGATGCAAAGAAACATTACGGGTCTGAAGCGGCTGCGCGCCCTGTTGCCGCCGGGTACAGTGGTCAAGGACAAGACCGGCACCATCGGCGGCACTCTCAACGATGTTGGCATCATCGACCTGCCGGATGGCCGGGGTCACATCATCGTCGCGGTCTACATCAAGAAGAGCCCGAAGCCGTTCGGGGCGCGTGAGCAGGTGATCGCGCAGATCGGACGCTCCATATACGACTACATGTTGATTGAGAGCGCGGCCTCCCAGGAGACAAAGCATGAAGGTCACTAGGTCGCTTGCCGGGTGCCTCGCTTTGGTGGGACTGCCGCTCGCAGTCGCAGCACAAGCGCCCGCCGGCTTCGAGCCGTTGACCGTGCCACCATGGGCCGAGCAATCGAGCGCGGAGGTCATACGGGCCCGAGAGGGCCGGGTGGAGGGTCCGGACTTCACACCGGTGCTGAACAAGACCGCCGCACGAATCAAAATGCGCGATGGGGCCGAGTTGTACACGGAGATTTACACCCCGCGCGATCAGAAGGAGCCTCTCCCCATCATCCTGGTGCGCTCGCCGTACGGGCTGCGGCCCGATAAGTACGGCTATGCCGCCTGGCTGCGCGAATACCCCCATCTGATTCGCGATGGCTACATCTTCGTATTTCAGGATACCCGTGGGCGCGGAGCCTCTACAGGGAAGTACGTATCGCTTGGGCCGCGGATCCGCCACAACACTTCGCGTAAAGCGACCGACGAGTCGTCGGATACCTACGACACGATCGACTGGATGATCGCCCATGTCCCGAAGAACAACGGTCGGGTGGGAACTCTGGGTATCTCCTACGGGGGCTTTCTCACTACTCGCGCGCTCGTCGATCCGCACCCGGCGCTGAAAGCTGCCTCCCCGCAAGCGACCTGCGCCGACATGTTCGTTGGCGACGATTTCCATCATAACGGAGCATTCCGACTCGACTACGCCTTCAGTTGGATCGGCAGCATGGAGCGGGGGTTGGACCGCTCGGCGAGCTTCGGTAGCTACGACCATTACACGCAGTTCCTCGAGCTCGGCCCGCTCTCGAACATCAATAAGCAGATCTTCCACGGTCAGGCGCCAAGCTGGAATGCCTTCGACCTGCATCCGAACGACGACGACTTCTGGAAGGAGGATATGTGCGGGGTGCTCCCGTACATCCAGTCTCCGGTGAAGGTGCCCACCTTGACGGTCGCCGGATGGTTCGACGCCGAAGATCACTACGGCGCGTTCGAGACTTACAAGCAGTACGAGAAGGGCGATACCCAGGGGATCAACAATCTCGTGGTGGGGCCGTGGTACCACGGCGGTTGGGCCATGAGCCCGAAGGGAGACGCACTGGGCGCGATCCGCTTCGACAGCAATACGAGTCAGTATTATCGCGAGCAGATCGAGGCACCTTTCTTCGCGCATTGGCTCAAGGGTGTCCCCAAGGTCGAATTGCCCGAAGTGCTGTCATTCCGTACCGGCAGCAACCGGTGGCAGCAGTATGACGCGTGGCCGCCGAAGCAGGGAGTCCAACAGGGTAAGTTGTATCTCCAGGCCGCCGGTGGTCTGGCTTTCGCGCCGCCCCGCGAGCCGGCTGGGGATCACGATCAATACGTGTCGGATCCCGACAAGCCGGTGCCCTTCGTGCCGCGTCCGATTACCCGGAACGGTTGGCCGCAGTGGCAGATGTACGATCAGCGATTCGTCGACGGGCGTCCCGATGTTCTCGTGTATCAAACGGACGTTCTGCAAAAGGACATGACCGTTACAGGAGAGCCTGTCGTGCATTTGTTCGCGGCGACGACGGGCTCCGACAGCGACTGGGTGGTGAAGCTGATCGACGTCTACCCGGAAACGATGCAGCCGGAGAATCTCGGCGGCTATGAATTCATGCTGGCCGAGGAAGTGTTCCGCGCGCGGTACCGCGATAGTTTCAGCGTACCCGAGGCGGTGACGCCGGGGCGTGTGACGCCCTACGTTTTCAGCCTGCGCTGCCGCGACCATACGTTCAAGGCGGGCCACCGGATCATGGTCCAGATCCAGAGCAGTTGGTTTCCGCTCATCGACCGTAATCCGCAGACCTACATACCGAATATCTACGAAGCGACCCAGAGTGACTTTCAGGTCGCGACGCAGTCCGTCTACCGCTCCGGCGAGACCGCCTCGTATGTGAGCTTGCCCGTCAACACGCAACCGGATGCATCGGATGCCCACGTCGGCCAATAGCCAGCGGCAGACGTATGCCAGCAACTTCCAGAGGATTTCATGATTGAACTTACCTTGCCGCAACCCTACCTGCTTTTCGTCGGCGACATTTCCGAGCCGCGTCTCGCCAAGACAGCATTCGGGCTCTGTGATTGGGCGCGCGACCGTTGCGTAGGGGAGTGTGCCCTGTCACCCACAGCGGTCACGACCGGCTTGCCGCGCATGAGTCCGGCGCAAGCCAAGGAGTTGGGCGCGCGGAGCCTGGTCATCGGGGTGGCGCAGATCGGAGGCAACCTCGCGGCGGCTTGGGTTCCCACGCTGGTGCAGGCGATGGAAGCGGGGTTGGACATCGTGAGTGGAATGCACACTCGCCTCGAGTCTGTGCCCGAGTTGGCCGCCGCCGCCGCGAGGATGGAGCGCAAGCTGATCAACGTGCGCCAGCCGCCGCCGGGCCTGACAACCGGTAACGGACGTAAACGGACCGGTCGCAGGCTATTGACGGTAGGGACCGATTGCGCGCTGGGCAAGAAATACACCGCGCTGTCGCTCACTCGAGAGTTCAAGAAGCGCGGCGTGTATGCGGACTTTCGTGCGACCGGGCAGACGGGAATTCTCATAGCCGGTGGCGGCATCCCCATCGACTCGGTGATTTCCGATTTCGTCGCCGGAGCGGCCGAAGTGCTGTCGCCCGATGCCGATCCAACTCATTGGGATGTGGTAGAGGGTCAAGGATCGGTCTTTCATCCTTTGTATGCTGGAGTGTCTCTGGGACTGATGCACGGGACCCAGCCCGATGTGATTGTCATTTGCCACGAGGTGGGCCGCGATACCGTGCTCGGCCTTCCCGATTATCCGACGCCGCAGATTCCCGAGGCGATCGAGCTCACCTTGCAACTCGCTCGACGCACCAATCCGCGGGTGCGTTGCGCGGGCGTATCGTTGAACACGTCCGGGCTCGATGCAGCGGGCGCCGCGGAAGTGCTTTCGCAGCAGAGCAAGGCCCTCGGTCTACCGGTCGCCGACCCGCTGCGTTCGGGGGCTGCGCTGGATCGTTTGGTCGCCGCCTGCCTGGACGGATGACAACATGCAAACTCGTGGTACTGGCCCAGTCACCCTGCGGCTCGCGATCGAAAAGTTTCTCTTGAAGGAGCCCTTCCACATCACCGGTCACACCATGGTGGACAGTGAGGTGCTCACGGCCGAGGTCGAAGCGAATGGCCTGGTGGGACGTGGCGAATCCGCCGGCGTCTATTATCACCCGGGCGACAACCCCCACGACAATTTCAAGCTGCTCGACGCGCAACGTCAGCGAGTGGAAGCGGGCTTGGATCGCGCGGCCTTGCAGACTTTAATGCCGCCGGGGGGCGCTCGTAACGCTTTGGACTGCGCGCTGTGGGATCTCGAAGCGAAGCTGAGCGGACGACCGGCCTGGCAGATTGCGGGCCTGGAGCTGCCAAAGCCGCTGCTCACTACCTTCACGGTGGGCGCCAATAATCCCGACAAGATGGCCGCGGACGCCCGCGCCTACACTCAGGCGAAGGCGATCAAGTTGAAACTGACAGGCGAGCCCGCCGATGCCGCTCGGGTGCAGGCCGTTCGTTCGGCGCGCCCGGACGTCTGGCTGGGAGTTGATGCGAACCAGGGTTTCACCCGGGAGTCACTCGCGGCGCTGCTTCCAACTCTCATCGCCGCCGAAGTGAGGCTCATCGAACAGCCCTTCAAGATAGGTCAGGAAGCGTTGTTGGATGGGTTGCAATCGCCCATTCCGATTGCGGCGGACGAAAGTGTGCAATCCCTGGGCGACATACCGAAGCTGCGCGGCCGTTGCAGTGTCATCAACATCAAGCTCGATAAATCGGGTGGTCTTACGGAGGCGCTGCAGATGGCGCGCGAAGCGACGCGCTGCGGAATGGACGTCATGGTGGGGAACATGGTGGGCACGTCGCTCTCCATGGCACCGGCATTCCTGGTTGGGCAGTTGTGCAAGGTCGTAGACCTGGACGGGCCAGTGTTTCTCAGCCAGGACCGTGCGACGCCCGTTCTATATGAGAACGGCATGATCTCGTGTCCGCCGGACCTGTGGGGATCACCTGCGTGGGGGCGGTCATCATCTTGCCCGTAATCCGTCATTTGCGCAGCGATCGAGACGCCATCATTGCCGGCGCGCTCGCGGGACCCCTCGCCATGCTGCCGGCGATCATTTTCTTCGTCTGTATGTGTCCGTTCTATCCGCAGATACTCGGGGAGGCATTGCCGTAGCACCGCCCAGCGCCAACTGAAACCGGTCCCGATTGAATTTGACCTGAGTGGTGATGTCGATGTCGTATTTGCCACCCTCGGCAATGAGCCGACTCCCTTTGGCACCGAGTAGCTTGACCGCTCTGACGAAAGTGAGCTGCGACAACCTGTCGAAGAGCGTCAGCTCAGCGCTCGTTTTCGTTAACATGCGGTATTCAGTAGTCTCATGCCTGTCACTCCGTTGGAATGAATTCCACTTCACAGCCAACGGCTTGCACCTCGGAGATCCGGCTTGGGTCGAGAATCTTTACTTCAGATTCGCCGGCAAAGAACGTGGTGATCCGGATGTTGTTCAAGGGAGTTCTTATCACGACATGGTTCGGGCCGAATTTGCGCACACCCATCACCGGGTCCAGGGAATAGGACTGCTGGGCCGCGTGCCAGAGGTCCTTGGCGAACCCTGGCGATTCAATGTCGAGTCCGGCCTGCGCCGCCAGCGTGTCTCCGAGCCACGTTCCATCGCGCAGACCGCCGGTTTCACACCTCTTGATGCGGTCGTGAATGGTGTTGAACGATAGTACGGAGTCCGACAGCATGTTTGCCTGGAGGCCCAGGTACCTTCGCCATATCTCCCGGTTCGCAAGAGAGAGACTCTGTTGCTGGAACCGCAGGCAACGGAAGAGGGTGGCCTGCCCTATACCGCGATAGAGCAGGACTTCCCCGTCCTCGACGTGTGGTTGATCCTCGAGCGAAATCCATTGATAACTGCCGTGTTGAATCAGCAGGGATCCGTCGATGTTATAAAGCTTGCGGACGTAGCGATACGCCGCGATGGGCGTTCTGACTTCATCGTCCGAGAGGGCGCCGAGCTGGCAATATCGTTGCTGCGCTGCCCCGCGGCCGCTGCGCGCGTTTGCCCAGAAGTCGAAGAGGAAACGCGCACTGTGCTCGAGGGGGCTGCCGAAGTAACGGTGCTCGCGCAGATTGGTCTGCGGGTTGAAGAGTTCCGGGAGGATCCAAGTGTACTGAAAGAAGTAATCTCCGTCGGGAGGCTCAACTGGGCTGTACGACAAGGGTCCCTCGGCAGCAAGCCAGGGAACCAGATGTTTGGAGTTCACGACGGTGCGGGTGGGAAAGCGGGTGCGCGCGGCCATAGTGGAGATTTATGCTGATGGGCCCAATAGCATCTCGATGGCACTGCGAGTTTCGGGGCTCAAGGCCGAGAGTTCGTCATCGGTCAGTAGTCCTTCAGAGCGAATTCCGGTCAGCATCGTTAGCGCCTGCGAACGCTTTGGATCATTGAAGAGGCGCGCGATGTCGCGGTCGCCCTGCTCAACGATCCTGTAGATGTCGACGTATCGCTGATGGGCGCTCTGCATGCGGCTCTTTGTCACCTGTTCGATTTCCGCAAGCACGCGTTCGCAGAAGCGCTCGAGCGCGAGCGGATGCAAGCGTCTCAGTACCTTCCAGTCGGCTTCCGCGATTGTGTGTGCCACAGGCGTACCTTACTCACCTTCAAGCTCCGCTGGAGGAACCTGAGGGAGTGTATCCATCGGAGTTCGGCGTCGGCTGCGCGGTGAACATCCCACACGACTCGCCGCGGGTCAACAATCCTGCGAGATACGGGTCGTACTCTCCGACGAGTAGGCGAGCTGGCAAGATAGGGACCAGAGGCCGCACATCGCTGTAGCATCTGGAGTAAACGGTGTTGGCTCACCGACGCCAACAGCGCGACTCGCCCCAAATACGAAAGGAAGTTGCGACGGGATGATGGGCGTACCACGGCTGCCGTGGATCGGCAAACGTCAACGAGGTGTTGCTCATGAAAAGACCGAAATACTATGTCCGCGTAATGCGCCCGATTTTTCAGCGCGCGATTCTCACCGTCGAGGCCACGTCTGACGAAGCGGCTTTGCATTCAGCTCTGGAACAGGCCGAGCGGCTCACGGAAAGAGATTGGTCGCGGCTTGGAGCCGAGCGAGAGCAACCACTGATTGAGATTGTTTTACCCGAGGAAGAGAAGGAGGGGCACGGTCAGACAGATGCTCTGGATTTCTTGAGTGAAATCCGGCATGTCTACGCTTTGTTGCAAGCCGATCTCGAGGCCGGCGAAGGCGCTTTCATCGCGCCCACTTGGCTCCGGCGCCAATCAGCCCTGATGGTTGCCGACATCACTCAGGATTGGAGTGAGGCGCTGGCGAGCATCTCCGATGCAGGTGCCGCCGCGTTCTACAATTGGCTGAGTCGGCAGGGGCATCCGGCCAACGTGGTGGATTTCTTGGCGGAGCGCGACAAGCGGCGCGGAAAACCTCCACAAGGCCAAGATGCTGACGACTAACGGGCTAGGCGAGGACGCATTCATGCGCTGAATCGTAAGCACGCAGGAAGCGCTGCGTGTTGATGGCTCAAGACACCGTGCGTTGCGGAGATTCAAAGGGGGCCCTCGAGGACTGGGCATCGGCCGGGAGCGACGGTTCCAACAATTCAGCGCTTCTCGAAGGTTGATTACATGCGCAAGGAGGTGAAAGTTCAGCGGGCAGTCAAAAGCCGTAAAGCCTCTTCCACTTTTTTTAGGAGATTGGGCGGCACCGTGCAATAGCGAAACATGAAGTGAGCGTTTGAGATCGCGCGGATCTGGTCGATGAGCAGGTCCGTGTCATGCTTCAAATCAGCCGTCTTCTGAATGCGCACTCGCAACGGGAAGTGATCTCCAGGGGGCAGCGCGTCGTCCACTTGACTTGTGCCTGGAACGACAATGGTCGTCGGATGGCCGGCTTTGTTGAGCGCGTCGGTTTGGATAACGAGTGCCGGCCGTTCTTTCTTGCCAGGCTCCTGCCGGTGCGTCTGAGGCTCAAAGTCGATGGCCCAGACCTCACCCCGCCGAATGGCCTTGGTCATTCAAGGCCGTCCGAGGTGCTGCTCTCCATCGACCGAGCGGTGGAAGCGCTGTGAGTGGCGAGCCGGCGCGAGAGATCGGCAATGCGCTCCTCCATTAACCGCTGCTCGAACTCCTCCATTGCTCGACGTGCGTACTCGGATTTGCTCACGCCCAAGCGCTTGGCAGTTGCCTCTATGCTAGCGGCCAAGGTCTTGGGGATACGAAGGGAAAAGGAGGTGAGGTCGTCCATATGAGCACTAAGTGAGGTGGCGTACGACAAATTGTATTACAAAAGACCATGCTGTCAAGTAGTACAGGACCGCGTCACACTTCCGCTGCGCTGGGCTGGAGGCCCTCGAGCGGGGGCGGCGGCCTACAGCCAGATCTATTGCCAGCGAGGGGGATTTGGAGGGATCCAAGGGGACTAGCGTTTCCAAGGAAATCAGTAAGTTAAGTTGCTGATTCCTAAGACCTCTCTGTCGGGTCAAAAGCCCTTCGAGGTTCGAATCCCTCTCTCCGCCAGTTTAAAAACAAAGATTTAGGGTACCTAAACCAACACCGCGGTTTTCTACTGCCAGCCTACTGCCGAACCAGCGCGTACACCTGTGCATGTAGGCTTCCGGCTGCAGCCATGGGCTACCTCGCCAGCGTCCCGCTTTGTAACAACCGCGCTTCTTCGCCGCGGCGGGGACGGAGTGGATCGCTATGCCTGTAAGGGCAAGCCACACTTACACCCTTGCACGTGAGGGATGTCCGAACGGCAGCAGCGATCCGAACAACCAGGACGCCGGCGCGCCGTTCAATCGGCGCAATTCGGAAAGCTCAACGATGCTGGTAGCCACTCGTAGCTGGCGCACTGGATTCCAACACGCCGAACGCTAGCTCACTGGTGTACCACGACGTGTCACAGGCTTGCGCTTGCCAGCACCCTTTGATTTACGAGCCCAAAGCGCGCTCAACGGCACTGCCAACAGTTGGTCTCCAAAAGGCAGCACGTGTTCGCCGTCGTACAGGACTATCCCAGCGTGGAATTGAGATCCCAGCAGTTCGCGCAAGCGTTTGATGCCGCGGAAGTCTCCTTCGTGAACGGAGTTGGCTGCTTTTACCTCGATATCAACGTATCGGCTACCACGCTGCACGATGACGTCGACTTCGTAGCCGTCCTTGTCTCTCAAGTGATGGAAGGCCAGGCGTTCTGCATGCGCGGTTGCTTGCCTTTCCAGCTCATCGAAAACAAACGTTTCCAGTAACTGCCCGAGTATAGCTCGCTGCTCATAGAGTTCAGCGGCGCTGCAGTGAAGCAGATTGCATGCCAGGCCTGTATCTCCGAAGTGTAATTTCGGGGATTTGATCAGTCGCTTGGCGCGATTGTTGAACCAGGGCGGTAGATATTCCACCAGGAACAAGCGTTCGATCAGGGTGAGATAGTTGCGAATCGTTGGGCGGCTCAGCTCGAATTCACTGGCCAGTTCGCTCAGGTTTGCAAGTCGAGCCGTCTGAGTCGCGGCGAGCGCGAGCAACTTTGGTAGCGCCTCGAGGCTGCCGATGTGAGCCAGCTCGCGTACATCGCGTTGGATGAGTCTTTCTATGTAGTCGACGTACCACGCTTCCCCCGATAATGACGATTCGGTCGGTTGATAGCGTGACATTCGCAAGCAGCCGAGCCGTCAGGTCGGATCCCGTGCAGACCGCAATGCGTATGCCCTTCAGAAGGAGTACCAGTCGAGCCGCGAATCGGCTGTCCATCAGGATGAAATCGGCGGCGCTATAGTGTGCGCGGAAGCAGGGATCCTCGTGGTAGCGGACGAGGTGATCAACATTCGGAGTCACTACGTACCCGTACCGCTCGCAGCCATAATTCCGTGCTATGCCCATGAATTCGAGCAGCCCGAAGTCATCCATTATGGTCTCGGGTTCGCGCGAGGCAACTTCTTCGGTGAGGTCGCGTGATGGGGTGCAGGCGCCGGACGAAGATCGGGTTGTTGTCACGGCGTATCGCGACCTCAGGCGGCAAGCAAGGCTCTGAGCAATGTAAGTAATTCCTCGGCCTTGATGGGTTTGCTCGCAATCCGCAAGTAACTGTCGCGCGGCAGCTCGCGCACTGCCGAGGAGGTGTCTCCCGTCATCAGTACGGCCTTTAAGCGGACACCCAGTGTCGCACGCAACGCGGCAATATCCTGGGTGCCGGTCTCGCCGTCAGCCAGATGATAGTCGGTGACCAACAGATCGATACTTTTCCCACGTACCTCGTGCATGGCCTCAGCTAGAGAATCAACTGCCGTCACCCGGTAACCTTCCGCCTTCAGCAGCATGCGCGTGGCGTCGCGTACAGCCGCGTCGTCCTCCACCAGGAGGATGCTGACTTTACCAATTTGCGGCTGAGCTGCGGGAGGTTGGTGAGCGGCGATGCGCACCGGGGCGGTCGAACCGTTGCCTGATGGCAGTACAAGTGAGAAGGCGGAGCCCTTGCCCACCTCGGAATGAACTTCGAGCCGCAGATTGAGGAGCTTTACCAGGCGCTGGACGATGCTGACCCAGACCGTATCCGTCACGTGACGTGTTGGTTGCCACTCCGACCTGATAGAACTCATCGTAGATGTAGGCGAGCTGATTGGAGGGGATGCCTATGCCGGTATCGAGTACCTCGATGCGGATCAACGCGGCTTCGTGCAGACAGCGCAACTGAATCCAACCTTGCCGGGTGTACTTGATGGCATTCGAGACGAGATTCGGCAGGATCTGCTCCACCAGAGACGGATCGCTATGCACGCAGCCTGTGCACGGCTCGATCCGCAGGTTCAGGCCTTTGTTCGCGGCAACCGATGCGAAGTCACTGCGCAGCTCTTCAAAGAGCGCGGCGACCGTGAAGTCGGTTGGCTCGGGCTTGATGGCTCCGGACTCGAGCTTACTGATGTCCAGCAGTGCGTTCAGGAGCCGGGACATCGCGCCGATGGCTTGTTCCTGCTGCGAGAGTGCGTCAGTGGCATCCGGGTCCCTCACTACGCGCCGCAGGGTGCCGTTGAGAAGTGAAAGTGTCTGGAGGGGTTGACGCAGGTCGTGGCTCGCGGTCGCGAGAAAGCGGCTTTTGCCCATATTGGCGCGATCGGCGATTTCGCGTGCCTGCTCCGCCGACTCGCGCGCCACAACGAGCTCGGCTTGGACGCGCTTGCGATCGGTGACATCGCGGATGGCCGCAGCCACCAGCACGTGATCACCCTCCTCGATCGGACTCAGGCTGATCTCGACAGGAAACTGCGTTCCATCCTTACGTCGTCCGTAAAGCTCGAGGCCCGCTCCCATCGGCCGTATGCGGATGTTGTTGACGTACTGCTCTCTGTGCCCGATGTGTCGGCCCCGATAGCGCTCGGGCATGAGGTGCTCGATTCTGTGCCCGATGATTTCGCCGTGGGGGTAGCCGAAGAGCGCCGATACCTGACGGTTGGTATACCGGATGGTCCCGAAACCATCGATGATGATCATCGCGTCCGGGGCGGCTTCGAGTGCTTTCTGGGCGAGATTGGGTGGTGCGGATAACATAGTGGTGCAAGTGTCGAATGTTTCTTGCGTTGATCCATGGGCAATTGTGACCGCTCCCCACCACCAGCGTACTGCAGGTCTACTTCGATGCCAGACTGTGTTCCAGAGCAAAATCGCCTGCTGGCTGCGCTGCCGGCAGCGGAGCGCGGCCGCATCTTTCCGCATCTGGATCTCATCCCGCACCGGGGCCGCCATACTGGCACGCCGAATACTATAGCTCAGGTGCCGCTCAATGTGTGGTACCGCACATTGGCCCAAGCGGCAAGCGCAACGCGACGCAAAGCGCCGTATGGGCAGTGCGCCCGATGTATCGGCGCTATTGAGGCAGTATGAGTGGCGTGTTGGCTTTGTTGGACTTGCGCGCTTTGCGCCGTGTGAGCGGGCGAATGCTCCTTTGCGTACCAGACTCCCATGGTCGAGCCCGAAATCCCCACAATCCGCCGCGTGGCATAGATCGAGCCCCGGGGACAAGCGCGTGTATCATCCGCCGCCGCTTGGCGACTTCGGTCGGACTCCCAAATTCTGGTGCCAGCGATGGCTGGAGGGGACCAGCCGACAGGCAGGATCAGTAACCTAACCTACTGATTGCGCCAGCCTCGTGATCGGATCTTGATTCCGCCATCCGTTGGAATCCCACCGCGGACCCAGTAAGGCGACGACAAAAACTCTGCAGCCCTGTGGGGCATTTCTATCCGCCTCCGCCTACTGGCAGCTCTATTGCCAGCGAGGGGGAGCCCTTCGAGGGTTCGAATCCCTCTCTCTCTCTCTCTCTCTCTCTCTCTCTCTCCGCCAAACTTACTTCGGTACGAGCCCGCTATCCGGCGTTAGTCCATTCTAGGGCTCAGCCCGCACAAGAGAGGGATAACGACCGTAGGGTACGCCCGTTGATTCATGTCTCCAGTTGATCCGTGGTGGCGTGCTCCCCGAGCCATCGGTTTTCCCAACACCCGAAGGGCTCTCTCCGCCAGTTCAAAATCAATAATTAGATGGCCTCAGGCGACACCGGCAGTTTTCTACTTCCAGCCATCGGGGGAATGTTGCATGCGTTCAGCCACCCCGAGCATTAGACTTTCAGATTCCAACACACTGATGTTAGCCTGCCATCGATTCTCAACGCAGGCGATGGCCGTACAGGTCTTTGAGGGCCCAGAGAGTTACAGGGTGACCGTTCGCACGGGCGGCGGTTTGGAAAGAGAACCCCTCGGCATTCCTGCAGAGGCTGGTCGAACTGGTCGTCCAGAACGCCGGCATTACGGACGCGCAACTCGTCACGCCCGTCGAACCGCTCGCGCGCGGAGCGAGGCTTTACGTGAGGCTGCGCCCAGAAGATCACATGCTCCTGCGCGAGCGTGCAGCGGCACGCGGAATGGCGGCTGCCACTGCCTTGGGTAGGCTTGCCAACGGCACCGGATTGCGGTTAACTAAATTAACTCGGGCAAACGATGAAGATGCTGCATGCAATTGCGCACGCGACGAGAAGAAGGGGGCACTCCTCGCCCCGCTCAGTGGGGAATCGACAGTGAGTACGGCCGCCTACGGGATGTACTGATCGGGCCGATCGACCATTTCGAATGGCAGCCGGACAGCAATGCGATTGTCCGCCGTTCGACTCGGGTGGGTCTGCGGTTTGACAAGGCGGTGGCTCTGCGGCAGTACGCGGAAATGATTTCAGTGTACGTACAGGCGGGCGTCACCGTGCATCGCCTGGCTGCTGACGCCGGGTTACCTTATCAACTCTACGCTCGCGACAGCAGCGTGATGACGCCGTGGGGTGCTGTGATCATGCAGCTCCAGAAGCCCTACAGGCGAGGCGAGTACGCGGCGTGCCTTCGCTTCTACCTGGAAGCCGACATTCCCATCTATGACATGATTACCGCCGGCAACATCGAAGGCGGGGACCTGATGGTCCTCGAGCCGGGAGTGGCTTTGTGCGGCTATTCCGGCGAGCGCTCAATCTCGCCCGCCGTCGAGCAGATGAAGTCCTGGTTCGAAGCAGAGGGTTGGGAATTCAAGACCTACGCGTTCGACTCACACTTCCTGCATCTGGATGTGCAGATGGGGATGTTGGCACCTGGCCTCGCTGCGGTTTGCGTCGAGGCCGTCGAGCCCGAGCTGGTGGATTGGCTGAAAGCCCGTCGCATTCGCGTGCTGGAGGTCAACTATCACGACGCCATGGAAATGGGCTGCAATCTCGTATCGCTCGGGTCTGAAAAAGTCATCATCCCTTCCGACAACAAAAAGCTGATTGCGGCCTGCCGTTCGGAAGGGCTCACCGTTCTGGATCCCGACGTGTCCATGATCAGTCTCGGCGGCGGCTCGTTGCATTGCATGTGTCAGGCCCTGCGGCGGGATCCGGCGTAGAGCTCAGCGGCAACCGCGGCGGGTGATGTCGACTACTCGTCCGCGACTTGCAACGCAACCCGCAGTAGGACATCGGCGCCGGCTGCAAGGTCTTCGGCTTTCGCGCTTTCAGCCTCGTTGTGACTGAGCCCGCCTGCGCAGGGAACGAAGATCATCGCTGTCGGCGCAAACTGTGCCGTGTGCAGCGAGTCGTGTCCGGCGCCGCTGACCATCCGGCGACGACTCAAGCCCAGCTGTTGAGCAGACTCATCCACCAATCCGACCAGGCGTTCGTCGAAGGCAGTGGGCGGCATGTGCCAGATCTGTTCCACCCGCGACTGGATCCCGGCTGCCTCGGCCCGAATGGCGACCTCGTGTTTGAACTCCTGGATCATCGACTCCAGCACACTCTCATTGGGATGACGCAGGTCAACGCTCACGACCAGCCGTTCTGGAACCGTATTGCGCGAACCGGGAGAAATCTTGATGTCCCCCATGGTTGCGCGCGACCAAGGTGCATACGCTGCGGCGATCCGGTAAGCAGCTTCGATGACTGGCACGGCAGCGCGCCAGGGATCCCGACGATGCTCCATGGGCGTCGAGCCGGCGTGTGCCGCCGTGCCTTCGAGAATGACATCGAGCCAGTAAGCGCCTTGAATACCGGTTACGACACCGATTCGGGTGTTGGATTCCTCGAGAATGGGGCCTTGCTCGATATGAGCCTCCAGGGCGGCTTGCAAGGGACGCTTGCGTGCCAACACCGTACCCGCGTACCCGATTCGTTCCAACTCGGCTCCGAGCGTCGCTCCGGTACGGTCCTGCCGGGACTGAGCGAAACCGAGGTCGTAGATACCCGCCACGACACCCGAGCCCAGCATGGCAGGTGCAAATCGGCAGCCTTCCTCGTTGGTCCAGCTCGCCACTTCGATCGAGCGGCGCGTCCGCACCCCCGTTTCGTTCAGCGTTCTCACAACTTCGACTCCGGCCATGACTCCGTACACGCCATCGAAGCGGCCCCCGGTCGCTTGGGTATCCAAGTGGCTGCCAATGAGTACGGAGGGTGCCTGAGGATCTTCACCTCTGCGAATGGCGAAGATGTTGCCGATCTGATCCACATTGATTTCGCAGCCGGCTTCTCGTGCCCAACGCACAAACAGGTCGCGCGCTTCCCGATCCGGTTGGGTCAGGGCCTGCCTGTTACAGCCACCCTTGGCCGTGGCGCCGATCTCGGCCAACCTCATGAGGCTGTCCCACAGCCGATCGCCGTTCACTCGGGTCTGTGACGAAAATGCCATCATGGGTGCGGATTCCCGGCTCGGTTAGTCTAATTAACCCAACGAATCTTGCCCTACCGGCGTTGCCCTTTCAACGCCCAGGTTCGCACGCCAACAGCCCGATACTCGTTGCTTCACAATGAGGCGACTGGAGGCTCCGCGGCACCACTTCAGCGCACGCGGCGCGGGCCGCCGGTTGCAAGTTGCATCCGGATGCGATCGTAGGTTAATTTAGTTAACGGTTAATCCAGTTAACGCAAAACGGTCGTGTGACCAAAAATGGCTCGGTGGCGCTGCTGCGCGCCAACCGCTCCTGGGGTGTTGAGTGTCGGCAGCTTAGGTCACGAGTGAGTGACTGAGTCGTCCTGGCGGCCTGTTTTCTTCGGAGAACTTCTATGACGAGTTTGCCATCCGTGCCCGCGCGAGTGTCCTTGGTCCCAGCAGCGATGCTGCTGTTGCCGGTACTTTTGTATACCCCTCTGCTGGCTGCGCAGCAGGCAACTGGCAGGGTCGTGCAAGATCAGGATGCCGAATCTTCATCTGGTGGCGGCCTGGAGGAAGTGACCGTAACGGCGACACGCCGCACGGAGACCGAGAGCAAAGTCCCTATCAGCATTACGGCGTTCACGAAGGAGCAGATGGACTCGCAGGGCTTGCGCCAGGTGGACGACCTCGTACGATTCACGCCAGGGCTCAATATCAACCACGCTGGTAATGGTGGCAACGATGTCTCAATCCGCGGCATTTCCTCCGGCGCGGGTGCCGGCACGACCGGCATCTACATCGACGACACCCCGATCCAGGTACGTAACATCGGCTACAACCCGGGAACGACGTTTCCAGCCTTGTTCGACCTCGAGCGCGTGGAAGTACTCCGAGGGCCGCAGGGCACGCTGTTCGGCGCGGGCTCGGAAGGCGGCACGGTCCGCTTCATCCAGGTCACACCCGACCTGCACAAGGTCTCGAGCTACGCTCGCGCGGAAGTAAGTAACACGCAATCAGGCGCTGTGAGCTACGAGGCCGGATTTGCGTTCGGCGCGCCTCTCATCGAGGACCATCTGGCCTTTCGCGCCAGCGCCTTCTATCGTCGCGATGGCGGGTATGTCGACGGCGTGACCGGGACGTGGACTACCAACGCTGCCGATGGGAGCCTCTACGGCAACTCAATCAATTTCGAGCCGACCGCAGCGCCACGCAAGGATATCAACTCCTCCGGTGTGGATGGATTCCGCGCTGCGCTGAAATATGCGCCCAACGCGGCGGTGACCGTGACGCCTTCAATTTCGTATCAGAGACAGAACTTCAACAATGGGCTGGATACCTTCTGGCTGGCGACCTCCGATCCCGGCGCCGGACGCTTGACCCGGGCCGTCTTCGATGCCGGAGATCCTGCAACCAATCCGGCCTTGAACGCCAACACTGCGCCGAATGCCGACATCGGCAACGATCGATTTTATCTGCCGGCCTTGCTGGTCAATGTAGCAGCAGGTCCTGTGGACATCGTGTCCAACACCTCGTATTTCAACCGTGATGAGTACCAGTGGTCCGACGACACGCCTCTGTACGAGTGGCTCTATGGGATTTCACCAGCGGCTCGTCCCGGGGACAAGTCCGCGTCGCTCTACACCAACTCGCAGCGCAATTTCACGGAGGAGTTGCGAGTGCAGTCTTCCGACCAGAATTCGCGTGTCGATTGGGTGGTTGGGCTCTTTTACTCCCACGAACGTCAAACCGCGGGTCAATCGATTGTCGAGAATTTCCTGATCAACGCACCGGTGCTGGAGATCACCGGTCTACCCCCGGAAATAGCGGGGGTGGCGGGTGGGTCGCCCTTCGGTCCCGGCAGCAGCGCTTCCATCAACTACTTCGGCGTTCCGCTGGTGCCGGGAATGCCCTCATGGACGGCGGATATCGCCACGCTCGACAAGCAGGAAGCCGCATTTGCGCAGGCGAACCTGAAGATCACCCGGCAGTTGAAACTGACCGCGGGTGTGCGGGTCTCACGCAACGAGTTGACCGTGAATGGAACCTATGGCGGTCCCGAGAATAACAACAACTATGCCTACGCCGGCCCCTGTCCGGCGGGTTTGAATGCTGCCGGCACGGCCTGTGTCGATTCCTATCCGGTGACCCAGAGCAAGCGCAGCGAGACGGCCACGACGCCGAAGGTTGGCCTGGAGTTCCAGTTGGACGATGCCAATCTCTTCTACACTACAGCGGCCAAGGGCTTCCGGCCCGCCGGTGCCTCGCTGCTGGTCCCGGTGAGCCAGTGCGGGCAGGACCTGCAGGATGTGGGATATGTTGACCCGAACATACCTCTGGCCGCCGTCAAGCAGAGCGACTCCAAGCAGCCCACGGTGTTTGCGTCTGACTCGGTGTGGAGCTACGAGGTCGGCAGCAAGAACCGGCTCCTGGGCGGGCGCGCACTGGTGGATGCCAGCTTCTATCGAATCAGCTGGTCGAACATCCAATCCAACGTGGCGCTGCCGTTGTGTGGCTACTCGTTCGCCGACAATACCGGTCATGCCACTTCGCAGGGATTCGACATCGGCCTGCGGGGCACGCCGGTACGGGGATTGGAACTGGGCGGCACGTTCGGCTACAACAAGACCACTTTCGACGAGGATGCCCGCACCCCCAATGGGATCCTCCTGTACAGCAAGGGAACCGGAGTGCCCGGAGTTGGCGCTCCCATGAGCTTCTCGGCCTCCGCGCAGTACGACTTCAATCTCTTGCAGAAGCAACCGTTCTACATACGCGGGGATCTGACTCACAGCAGCACTGAAAGAGCTGCGGGTACGACGAGCCCAACATCCTCCACCTACCAGCCCCTGAACAGGTCCGTGGAGGCCTACTCCGTCCTGAACGCCCGCTTCGGCACTCATGTTCTGGGGGGCGGCGATCTATCGCTGTTTGTCAACAATCTGACCAACTCCCACCCGGACCTGGGCCTGATCCGCGGTGGAGCGATCGGCGGATATCCGTCTGTCTGGACCGGTACGACCTTGCGGCCCCGGACGTACGGAGTGACTTTTCTCTATCACTACTGACACCCGCTGCCGAAAGTGACCCCCGCTCGCGGGGGTCAGGGTCGTGCGGTAATGTGCCTCAGAGCTGTGTCCCAGAGCATCCGTTCAACGTTGCGCTGGCTGGCGGAACTGGCCGGCGAGATGATCAACAGATCATCCGGAAACACCAGTCGTATCAGCAGCACGGACTTGATCAAGCGGTAGAAATCGATCGCCGCGACATCGCGAAAGTCCCCGGATTTGATGCCGGCTTCGAGCAGGGTACGCAACCGCCGGTGCATCGGTGCAAGCGGGCCCGCGCTCAGGTTGGATCGAAACGGACCGCCCGCGGCCAGGCGGATGTACTCCATGCCTCCCTGGGGAGTCGCGAAATCAATCAGCGACAGTCGGACATAGGCCGGATGCGCCAGGTGAAAGCGGGCGAACTCCTCGACAACCTGTTGCAATGTTTGCGTCGGTTGGGCGAGGGCTTGCGGCGCGTAGCTGAACTGCTGTGACAGCAGTGTGATGTAGCGGCGGGAAACGGCGACCAGCACGTCGTCCCGACTCTCATAGTGCTTGTAAATCGCTGGGACGCGTACCTCCAGCGGGTCGGAAATATCCTTGAGGGCAAAGCCAAACACACCCTTGCTGGCAATGAGGCGCTCGGCCTCGTCAAGAATTCGCTCACGCGTGGGGGCGGGCGGACCCAGGGGGACACGGGTGCGTTTGGTCCGAGCAGACTTTGTGGCGGCTGGCATTGGACGACTGTCGCAGGGTGTGCGCGGATTGACAAGCTGCGGCAGCTCGGGGGTGCATGTCTCGGGCGCTATCGCTCCAACAACGCGCTATAAACGAGGGTAGGGAATTCGCTCCGAAGGGCCCCCGCCGCCGGGACATTGTCGTCAACGTGCTGCGTCATGGCGATGACTACCATGTCCTCTTTCGGATCGATCCAGAAGTAAGTGGAGGCGTACCCGGCCCAGAAGCAGGTGCCGACGGAGGTCATATAACCCGCTGCGACTGGATCCTTCATTACAGCAAATCCCAGACCAAATCCCATTCCGGAGGGTTTGCCGTCCTCGCCCCCCAGACCGATCGGACCCAAGTGGTCATGCATCATGAACTGAACGGTCTGAGGGCTCAGGATTCGCATCCCATTGAGCTCTCCCCCGTTGAGCATCATCTGCCCGAATTTGAGGTAGTCGTCCGCAGTCGACACCAGACCGTAGCTGCCGCCTTTGCGTTTGTGGTTGACGGTGTAGCTGTTCACCGTCCAGGGCTCTGAAAGCCAGAGATCTCCCGGAGAACCGTGAGCATCGTCAATGGGCGTGAGCTTGCCGTCCTTCATCCAGTAAACGGTGGCCAGGCGTCGCGCTTTGTCAGCCGGAACCCAGAATCCCGCGTCCTTCATCCCCAGAGGTTTGAACAAACGCTCTTCCAGGAAGCGATCGAAAGGCATTCCGGACAGCACCTCCACGAGGCGTGCCTGGACATCCGGCGCGACGCTGTATACCCATTTTGTGCCAGGCTGGTATTGCAGCGGTTCCTTCGCGAGTTTCTCCATCATCTGCGAAAGGGAAACGTCCACGCCGAAGAGATTTGCTTTCGCGTATTCGGCATCCAACGGCGTGGTCTCGAGCGCATGAGTGAACCCCGCTGTATGGCGCAGTAGATCCTGTATGGTGGGCTCATGCTGGAGGGGTACGGTATCTTTGACATCGCCATTTGGATTGCGCAGCACGCGAAGATGCGCGAATTCGGGGAGGTATTTGGAGATGGGGTCCCCCATCTGAAACCGGCCCTCCTCATACAGCATCATCAGAGCTGCGGAAGTCATCGGTTTGGTCATCGAGTAGAGACGGAAGATCGTGTCCCGCTGCATGGGCGCGTGTTTCTGGAGGTCAGCGGACCCCAGTGCGCGGAAGTGCACGACTTTTCCATGACGGGCAATGAGCATGACGATTCCGGCCAGCTCGCCTCGTTGCACTTTGTCAGCGTAGAAGTGATCGAGGTTTTCCAATCGGGCCGCCGAGAATCCCAGTTCCGATGGGGCTCCGGTGGTCAGCTCGTCCGGTGTTGCAGCGCTGGCAGCCGCGGCAACGACGAGCAACGCGGCCAGGCAGGAAAGCGCTCGCCTCATGGGAATAGTCATAGGTCTTGCTTCGACGGCGGTTGTTCCCAGGGTTAGTTAATCAACTTAACCGCAAGCCGGCGGGTTGTCAAACAACCAGCATTATTGCCCCCATTGTAGCGGTTAACCACCGCGGCGGAGGTGGCAGCGCGCTGCCCATTGTTGAGTCCCTCGGGCGATGATTTGCACCTTTCCAGCGCACGGTTGCGATGACAGTCGAAACTCTGGCGCGGCGACGTTTGAGCGGTTAATCTTATTAACTTCGTGGCCGCCCGCACCGGTGCTCGGTCACGCGCGCGGTCAGTCAATGAGAGGGTGCTGTGATGAAGCCTGCTGGACTCATCGGATCGTGGGTGGGACTTGTCGCCGCGGCCCTTGGCCTGGGCACCGCGGGTCTCGCCGATGCAGCGAACGGGGCGGCGCCCGCGGACCTGGTGCTTCAGAACGGCTTCGTTTACACCGTCGATGATCAGAACAGTGTTCAGCAGGCGATTGTCATCCAGGCAGGGCGTATCGTTTATGTTGGCAACGATCAGGGCGCCCGTGGCTACATCGGCAAGCAGACGAAAGTGATCGATCTGCACGGCAGGATGGTCATGCCCGGGTTGGTCGATACGCACAATCATGCGATTGCCGGCGGCTCTCAGTTGCTGGACTGCGACCTGAACTACGCGCCGCTCACCGTCGCACAGTTCCAACAGAAGATTCAGGCCTGCCTCGATGAAACCCATGGGAAGGAGCCGGATCGGTACCTCACCGTTGTGGGATGGTATCGGCAGGCGATGCAGCCGTCAGGCACTCAGGTGACCAAAGCCAACCTGGATGCGCTGAAAACGCACCGTCCAATCATCGTCCGCTCAACCGATGGGCACACGACACTCGGCAACTCCCGGGCACTCGCGCTGGCCAAGATCACGCGTAATTCACTCGACCCCCACTCGGGCCGAATCGACCGCGACGGGGCCGGCGAACCGACTGGCATCTTCGAGGATGCTGCCGAAGGCGTCATCAGCCAACCGATGCCGGCGCTCACCGCAGCTGACACTCTAAAGGCGGCCGAGGCGGCGCTCGCCGCTCTGCGCAAAGACGGCCAGACCGCGTTCATGATGCAGGGCCCGAGCAAGGCTGACATCGAGGCTTGGTCCACGCTCCAGAAGCAGGGGCGCCTGACAGCCCGAGCCTACATGGCACCCGATGTCGAGCCGGATGCGATCTCAAAGCCGCAGCTGGCTGTCCAGCGCATTCTCGATCTGAAACGCGAGTTTGATACGGGCCCGATCGGGTCGCGCGCCAACTTGTGGGTGCGAAATTCCGGCGAGATCTTTCAGGACGGGGTACTTCAGTGGCCCGCGCAGACCGCCAGCATGTTGCAGCCCTACCTCATCAACAAGGGAACAGAGCAGAACCCCCACTGGGTGCCGGGGCCGGCCAGCGGTCCTGATCCCTACATCCCCTTGCCGCAACTCAAAGCCCTGCTGTTGGCGCTCGCTCGGGCTGGAATCGAGCCGGAGGTGCACGCCATCGGCGACCGGGCCGTGCGTCACACGCTCGATGCTTATGCATTTGTTCGCCAACAACTGAACGGCCGGGACGTGCGATTGCAGATCGCTCATGCGGAGCTCGTCGATCCATCCGACGTGCCCAGATTCAAAGTGCTGAACGTCATTCCGGACATGGGTTTCCAGTGGGCGAAGCCGTCTTTCGATTCAATCGACGCGGCAAAGGACTATCTCGGCCCGGCACGTTTCAACCGCGTAGAGCCCGAAGGCTATCTCAACCAGGCAGGAGTGCGGATCGCCCAGGGCAGCGACTGGCCGGTCGATCCGCTTTCCGACTGGTTCGACATGAAGGTGTTGATTACGCGCGAAGGGACGATGGGAGGCAAGTATGCCGGACCTCTCGGCTCGGGTCCGGGCGTGCCGGTGAAAGATGCCATCCGTGCGTTCACCATCAACGGGGCCTACGCGCTCCATAGCGATCAGGATTTCGGCTCCCTGGAACAGGGCAAGCTCGCGGACCTGATCGTGATCAACCAGAACCTGTTGCAGATTCCGGTCGCTCGAATCCCCGATACCCAGGTCCTCATGACTCTGGTTGGGGGCGAGACGGTTTTCCGGGATCCATCCTTCTGAGCGTTCGGTACCCCATGTTTCACAGAAAGTTGAGCGTGAGTTCCTCGTGCCATCGCCTGCTCCTCACCTTGATATCGGCCATGTTGGTGACGGCGTGCTCCCAACAGCGCGGCCCGCCCGACGGGGGACCCCCGACCGAGGAGAAGCTCCTCAATCTATACATCTGGAGCGACTATCTCGCGCCAGACACGATCTCCAACTTCGAGAAGAAAACCGGCATTCAGGTTGAGGTCAGCAACTACGGCAGCAACGAGGAGCTCGAAGCGAAGCTCTCATCCGGCCACTCGGGTTATGACATTGTGGTTCCGTCGGCTCCTTTCCTCGAGCGGCAACTCAAAGCGGGACTGTATCTCGCGCTGGATAAGAGCAAGTTGCCGAATCTGAAAAACATGGACCCCGAGATTCAGAGGCGCCTGGCGCAGCACGATCCGCAGAACGCACATGCAGTGCTGCATATGTGGGGTACCGGAGGCATCGGCTACAACGTCGACAAGGTGAAGGCCGCCATGCCGAACGCGCCGCTCGACAGCTGGTCCCTGATTTTCGACCCGGGGGTGGTCAAAAACTTCCAGAAGTGCGGCATCACGGTGACCGACTCGGCATCCGAGATGTACGCAATGGTCCTCATTGCATTGGGTAAGGACGCGAACAGTCAGAAGCCCGAGGATCTGGCGGCCGCGACAGATGCTCTCCTACGACTGCGTCCGTTCGTTCGCTACGTCGACACGCAGAGGATGATTTCGGATCTCGCCAACGGCGAAGTGTGTCTGGCAGTGGGCTACAGCGGTGACATTCTGCAGGCCGCGAGCCGCGCGAAGGAGAACGGGACCGGCCAGAAGGTGGCGTACTCCATTCCGAAGGAGGGCACCATCATGTGGTTCGACAGTTATGCGATTCCCGCTGATGCGCCTCATCCGGACAACGCGCATCAGTTCATCAACTACATGCTTCAGCCCGAAGTGATCGCGGCGGTGACTAACATCGTTCACTACCCAAATGGCAACAGCGCCGCGCGTCAGTTCGTCAGCAAGGAGATTCTCGAGGATCCGAGTATCTATCCGCCGCCGGAGGTCATGGCGAAGTTGGTTCCTGTCCTCGCTGTCAGCGAAGAGAGCACGCGGCTGATGACCCGGGGCTGGCAAAAGTTCACGACCGGGCACTGATCAGGTCAGATTCAAAAAATCGGGGGAGAACGTAAGTTGAATAGATACAAGTGGTTCTGGGTATTGCTATGCGTGCCCTTGGTGGCGGGAGCACAGGCTCCAAACACGCGCGCTGATCGCATCTTCGTGAATGGCAAAATCTGGACGGCCGACGATGCGCGCCCGACTGCCGAAGCGCTCGCTGTCTCCGGCGACAAGATCGTAGCAGTTGGATCTGTCCAGGAAATCGGCGCGCTGGCGGGGCCGAAGACGGTCACCGTGGATCTCGGTGGCCGCCTCATGGTGCCGGGTTTCCAGGACTCCCACATGCACTGGCCAGGTCCCTCCATCAACTCCGTCAAGCTCGATGGGATCGAAACGCTGGCAGCCTTCCAGAAGACGCTCCGGGACTTCGCCCAGTCGCATCCGAAGCTTGCGTGGATCACGGGCGCCGGATGGGTCTACTCCGGGTTTCCGGACCAGAAGGTCGACAAAAAATACATCGACGCGGTGATCTCGGATCGTCCGGTGTACGTGTTGGAACGCGACGGCCACATGGGCTTGGCCAACACGAAGGCCCTGCAGCTCGCAGGTATCACTCGGGACACGAAGGACCCTCCGAACGGACACATCATGCGTGATTCCAACGGCGAACCCACTGGCGAGCTGAAGGAAGCCGCGCAGTCCCTGGTCAGGGGACGGGTCCCACGCGAGACTCCAGATGAGGTGTATCAGAGTTTCCTGAAACATATGGACGAGGCCGCCTCAGATGGGCTCACGGCGGCACAAAACGCGTCCTGGTCGCCGGGCGACGAGCCGATCTTTGAGCGCGCACTCAAAGAAAACGCCTTCAAGCTCCGCATTCGGTTTGCGCCTTTGATCCTGCCGCAGGATGGCGGATCCCCCAAGGGTCATAACCTCAAAACACCGCTGACCGAAGCGGATCTCACCGAGTACAAACGGTTACGCGATTCGTTTAAAGGCCCGGTCATGGAGTTCGGCTCCATCAAAGGATTCCTGGATGGCACGGTGGATGCCCAGACGGCGGCGATGTTCGAGCCCTACGTCGGGACACACAACACCGGCATTCCCTTTTGGGAGCAGGACGATCTGAATAAAACGGTAGCGTTGTACGACAAGGAGGGTTTCCAGGTTCTGCTGCACGCCATCGGTGACAAGGCCATCAACATGGCACTCAATGCGTTTGAGTATGCCGCGAAGACGAACGGCACCCGAGGGCGGCGACATCGGGTGGAGCACGGTGAAGTACCGCGTCTATCCGATCTGCCTCGGTTCAAACAGCTCGGCGTCATCGTATCGACTCAGCAGTTGATGGCGAGGCCCGACGCGACGGAATTGAACAACTACGCAGTGCTCCTGGGGCCAGAACGAGCCTCGCACGCGCTTGCTTTCAAGCTCTATGACGACGCGGGCGCCGTGCAGGCATTCGGCAGCGATTGGGGCGGGTTCGACATGTCGCCTTTGCGCGGCATACATGTGGCGGTGACGCGCCTGACGCCGGAAGGAACACCGAAAGGCGCTTGGTATCCGCAGAACCGTGTCAGCGTGGAAGCAGCTCTTCGGCACTACACTCGCGACGGTGCATACGCGAGCTTCGATGAGGAGAAACGCGGCACGCTGACTCCGGGCAAGCTTGCGGATCTCGTCGTGCTGTCAAAGGACATACTGACGATTCCGCCAATGGACATCCTGAAGACGAAAGTGCTGCTTACCGTCATGGGGGGCAAGGACACTTACCGGGACAAGGATTTTCACTGAATGCGGTGCCTCCGCAAGAGAGTGTTGCGATGACCGGCATCGCAGGCGCGGACATGGCGCTGCTGCAGACGGGCAGTCCGCGCGCGCGAGAAGCAGCCTGGAAGCTTTCGTCGACGAGTGCGTATATCCGCATCGAAGGGGTATCGAAGAAGTTCGGCGAATTCACGGCTGTTAACGAGGTCACGCTCGACATCTTCCGCGGGGAGATCTTTTGTCTGCTGGGCGGCTCGGGTTGCGGCAAGACCACATTGTTGAGAATGCTTGCGGGATTCGAGCCCGCCACCACAGGTCGGATTTGCATCGACGGGCACGACATGGCTGGCGTGCCGCCCTTCAAGCGGCCGGTGAACATGATGTTCCAGTCATATGCCTTGTTTCCGCACATGACTGTCGAAAACAACATCGCGTTCGGGCTCGAGCAGGAAGGTTTGCCTAAGAACGACATTGCGGAACGCGTGGCCGAAATGCTTGCGCTCGTGAAACTCGACGAGTTCGCGAAGCGCAAGCCTCATCAGCTCTCCGGTGGACAGCGCCAGCGCGTGGCACTCGCGCGCGCCCTCATCAAGCGTCCCAAGTTGCTGTTGCTCGATGAGCCGCTCGGCGCGTTAGACAAGCGGCTGCGCGAGCACACGCAGTTCGAGTTGGTAAACATTCAGAAGCGCCTCGGCGTCACCTTTGTGGTCGTGACACACGATCAGGAGGAGGCAATGACGTTGGCTACCCGGATCGGCGTAATGAACCAAGGTCGCATCGTGCAAGTGGGTACGCCACAGGAAATCTACGAGTTTCCCTCGACCCGATTCACAGCCGAGTTCATTGGCAACGTGAACATGTTCGAAGGCAAGGTCATCGAAGACGAGCCGGGACACGTACTCATCGAATCGCCCGATCTCGGTGGTCGCATCCACGTGGGCCATGGAATTGCCTCCGCGCCCGGCGCTGCGGTATGCGCGGCTGTGCGCCCAGAGAAGATGATCTTGAGTCGGGAGGCGCCTCGGGGGCCATTCAATG
>Ga0268264_10000196_pt1 | contig 123687 bp, 126 predicted proteins | sample KBSSwiS32_FD_190357 | JGI IMG/M metagenome (GOLD analysis project Ga0268264, IMG submission 190357) | Switchgrass rhizosphere microbial communities from Kellogg Biological Station, Michigan, USA - KBS Switchgrass S3-2 (SPAdes) (version 2) | ecosystem: Host-associated > Plants > Roots >... | reverse complement strand
TGTCCCGGGCGAACAACGCTAACCGTTGGCCGGGGCTGGCCAGGCGGCGAGCGCGGCCGTAGGCGAGGGTGCCGAGGTGCTGGTCGAACACGACCGGCAGGGCTTTGGCGTCGACCCCGAGCCGCATCGCGGCCTGGACGCTGAGGTGGCCGCCGTGGTGGGTGGTGGCTTGCCCGGCGCGGGTTTCGAGTTGGTCGAGGGTCATGCTGATGATGAGGGTGGTCGGCACTCCGGCGGTGGCGGGGAGGTCCCCGGCCGCTAACAGGCGTTGGGCGGCGTGTTCGAAGGCGTCATGGCGGCGTTGATCGATGCTGCGGTCATCCGGGATCGGGTCACTACCCGGCTCGACCAAGACTGGTTCGGACTCGAAAGTGGTGGGGGCGGGGATGCTCATGAGGGGGTGCAGCACGCTCTGCCACACCGCTAAACAGGTCGGGGTGAGCCGGCCGCGGAGTTCCCCGCAGCCGTCGGGCAGCTCCCGCAGGCTGATGCCGCGGTGCCGGTCGGCTTGCCGGTCGCGGGGTTGGTCACCGTCGGGGTGCAGGTGGGCCAGGATCCGGGTGCCGAGCTGTTTCAACGTGACCGAGTCACTCCCAGCCACCGCATACCCGGTCAGCTCGGCATCGATCAAATCACGGTAGGTGGGCTGGTCCGATTCCGGGACCAGCCGCACCACGTCCGCGATCACTTTCGTTTGCGCGATCGACACCGAACCGGTCCGGGCCGCGTCCGCGGCGACCGGCAGCAGCGGCGGCAACACAGCCCCGCTCACCGCCCGCCGCGTTCCGAGCATGGACACGGCCGCTGTCCGGGCCCGGGCCTGGGACAAGGTCGAAGCAGTCAACTGGGCCAGCAACGACCCGGCATCCCGGTAGCCACGAGACTCGGCGATCCCACGACCGATCACCTCACCCAACACCCGGTGATCCACCGCCGCCAACCGCCGCGTCACCCGATCCGCCGCCCGCACCACATCCAACAGCTGATCCTCGGTCAGCCGCGACACATCCGCATCCAACAGCTCCGAGATCGCATCATCGATCCGCGCCAACGACCCGTCCACGGGCTGGTCCTCGGTCGCTGTCATGACCCAAACCTACGACAGAGGTACGACACTTTCTGCCGACACGATAAGCCGAAACGCCCCCAAATCAAGCTACGAAACGTGCCTCGGCTCTGTGCGCCGACGCAATTCGGCCTTACGGACCGCGGTGAGAGCGCGTCCGGGAAGAGGTTACGTGCGCGCAGGAAGTCGATCAGATGCTGATCGAACAGCCACGGTTATTCCAGCTAGCAGGCATGGCCGGCTCCGTCCCGAAACTTGAACTGTGCTGAGGGCATTCGCTCGACCAGATCGAGCGTTCGCGGGTAGGTTGCGTCCTCGCTGCCGGCCAGGCGCTGCCATGGCGGCCTCTCGTCAGCTTCGCTCTAGGCAATCTAGCCGGGCGTATTGGTCAGACGAATTTTGGTTACTAGCGTGGGGTCGATGACGGGACTCGACAATTCCTCGGCCAGCCTGACCGATCGGCTGCGACGCTACCTGCAGCAATCGCGCGAGAGCGTAGTTGCTTCGCTGGACGGCGTCAGCGAATACGACGTACGGCGCCCGGTTATGCCGTCCGGGACGAACCTGCTGGGCTTGGTCAAACACCTGGCTGGTTTGGAATTCATGTACCTGGGTGATTGTGTCGGTCGGCCGGCACCGGTGACGCTGCCTTGGGTCGAGGACGAGTCGATCTGGGATGACGCCGATCTGTGGGCGACCGCTGATCAGTCACGGGCCGAGCTGCTGGAGCTGTATCGCGAAGCCTGGCGTCACTCGGATCGAACGCTGGAGGAATTGCCTTTGGACGCACCGGCAAAGGTAACGTGGTGGCCTGCGCATCGGCGTGACACGGCCTTGGGTGAGCTGGTGATCCGAATGGTGGCCGAGACCGCGCAACACGCTGGCCACGCTGACATTCTGCGCGAGACCATCGACGGGAAAGCCGCGTTCACTACTGTGTCGGACCGAGGTGAGCAGTATTGGACCGCTCATGTGGCCCGCGTCCAGGCCGCCGCTGACACTTATCGGTGAGCGACTCGTTCAGCGACCGATCAGGCTTGTTGAACGACTTTCTTCAGCCCGTCCAGCACCATCTGCCAGTTGTCCGACGCGTGCTTCTGTTCCTCGGCGTCGCCGTTGTTGTCCTGGCTGAGCACCACGTGGGTTTGGTTGCCGTTCTCGCTCAGTTCGTAGGTCACCGCGTGATAGTTCTCAGGCGTGTCTGGCTTGCCGCCCATCGGGCTGTAGTGCGTGACCTTTAGCCGCTTCCCGGCCTCGACCGCGACCACTTTCCCCTTGTCCTGATACGGCTTTCCCTCGTATTCACCGCTCCAGGTGATGGGGCTGCCCGGTTGCCAGTCGGTCTCGACATCCGTGCCGAACATGTACTGCTTGATTTCGGCCGGATCGGTGAGCGCTTGCCATACGCGGTCAGCGGGGGCCTCGACGTAAATCTCTGCTTTTGCGACTAAATTCGCCATTCACCCATAGTACCCGCAAGGCGCGCGGTGCGGGGCCTATGAGCTTCCGTCGCCGGGATCGGTGATCGCGCCGTGCAAAGGCGGTTCCTTCGGCGTGGCCGAGCCGAACAGCAACATGACCCAGCGCAGCCGCGGATCGGCGTCGATGAATACGGCGCGCACCAGCAAGGTCGCCGGCACCGCCAGCAGCGCGCCGAGTGGACCGAGGACGAAGCCCCAGAAGGCCAAGGCCAGAAAGGTGGTAGTCGCATTGAGGCCGACAGAATCCCCGACGAAGCGCGGCTGGATCAGCACCTGAATGACCACGTTCAGCACGGTGTAGATGATCAAAACCTTGAAGAAGCCGGCCCAACCCTGATCCAGAAGGGCCAGCAGAGCCGGTGGGGCCACTCCGAGCACGAAGCCGATGTTGGGCACGAAGTTGGTCAGGAATGACAGCAATCCCCAAGTGAGGGCCAGCGGGACGCCCAACAGCCATAACGCACCGGCGTCCAGGACCGCGACGATAGCTCCGAACAAGGCCGAGACCAGCAGGTAGCGCTGGGTGCCTCGGGTGAAATCGGCCAGGACGCGGGCGGCTTCCGGTTTGAGGGCGAGCAGGTGCGCGCGCCGCCGAACGACGCTGAGTGCGTCCGCGGTCATGAAGAACAGCAATACCACCAGGAACGCCAGGAAGCCCAAGGTCGAAACGACCGCCGAAAGCACCGAGCGCAATACCGTGACCAGGGAATTTATGTCGATCTTGTTGAGTGAGGTTTGAGCGGAGTCGGTGTCGATGCCCCAGTGCTTGAGCTGATTGAGGATGTCGGTCGTGAGTTCGCGGACCCGTGGCTCGTAACGGGGCAAGGTGGCCACGAGCTGCACGATCGACAGGGCTAGGCCGCCGATCAGCACCGCCAGGATCGCGTAGGCGGAAAGGATCGTCAACGTCACGGCCGCCCATCCCGGCCATCCGCGACGCAACGCCCAGCGTCCCACCGGCAGCACGGATACGGTCAGGACCAGCGCCAACAGGACGGACCCGGCGAGCGAACTCATCGAACGTATTCCAGCGACGGCGATAACGGCCGCGGCCGCACCGATCAGGAGCACGACGCCGGCCGGCAATGATCGGTTGGCTCGTAGGCCTTCCTCACCGTCAGCAACGCTCATGCGGCGACGCTAGCACCGCAATTACTTGGATCCGGCGAACCGAGACTAGTGCGCGGTCAGGGAGATTACGCGGCACACCCGAGCTCGGCTGGGTCGCCTAGCCCTACAGCTCAGTATTTCGGGTGCGGCTACCGTGACCTCGATCCGAACCCGGACCACGGCTCCCGGTGTGCGGACCCGGACGTCCACCCACGATGTTTCGCCGCTGACATCGGCGATTACTTCATCGATCACCTGCAGGTCGTCGGGCCGCAGCAGGCTCAGCTCGCGGTAGACGTAGGCCTTGGCCGTCTGGGCAACCGGAGTCAGGCCGACCCAGCCACGCAGGTGATCGACCCAAACCTGACCACGATCGGTGTACCGGATCAGATCCTCAGCCGAGTCCGCACTTACTCGTCCGTAGACAACGCCATCGGGAATCACCAGTACGTTGGCGGCGAATCGGTCTCCACCCAGGTGGGAGCATTCCCAGGTGCGCTCGGGTTGAACGCGGCTGAGCACGGCCGCGACCGCCCGTCCCTCGACCGCGCAGCAGACGTCATGCGTTCCGTGAGCGCACACCAGAAACGTGGGCCGAGGGAGCGGTGTACCGGCGCCGGCGGGAAGGTCGCCGTCGAGCAGTGGCAGGAGATCGGTCGGCGAGCGATACGTACTCCAGTGCAGCGTCCGACTGGTGCTCCGACAGTCGACGAACGCCCACCGCCGGGTATCAGTCGCGGGTTGGCGGCCATGCCGTCGGACGGCCAGCACCCGCACCCCGCGCTTACCTAGCTCTTCGGTCAGCCGCTTTGCGATGGCCGGATCGAACTGGGAATCGGCCAACCCGTCTATTCCCCAGCCACCGGGTTGCTCGACCAACAACAGTTGACTGGCCGGAAAGGCGGTCCCGAGCATGGGATCGTGTCGTGCGGCGGCGCCGATCGCACACCGAGGTCGATCCTGATCAGCGAACGGAGGAATGCTCACGCGCGGACGGGGACGAGGACGGCATTACTCAACAGAACCCGTACCAACTCAAGCTGGGCCACGGCGTCCAGGCCGCCAAGTTCGGCCGGCGTCAGGACCGAGCCCGACAACAGCTGTTCCAGGGCCGTTTCTGCCGCCTGATCGAAGGAAAGCTCTCGATCGAGGTAGCGCAGAAGAACCTCCGAATCGTGGCTGTGCAAGGTGACGTGCAGATGCGGGCGGCGCTGGACGGCGGTTCGCGGCGTCAACTCGCTGATGACCTCGGTCTGGTCGAACACCGACAATGGTGCCGGACGGGTATCTCGGCGAAGCTCTGAGCCGACCCGGTCGGCGATGCGCCGCAGGTCATCGACTTCGACCTCGGCCAGCCGTTTAGCCAGTCTTTCCAGGCTGGACTGTGCGAATGGGGCCAGCACCGTTAAATCAGCCAGGTCGGCAGCCATCGGCAGCGATGCCCGCAACTGCTCGTCATCGGCGGCCATTGCTAACACTTCGCGCAGCAGTGAGTGCGCGGTGACCGGGTGGATGCCGACGGTCAGATGAATCGACAGATCGTGCTCCGCCGCAGCGGAATGTAGGTAGCCACGTGGCAGGTACAGCGCATCGCCGGGGTTGAGGGTGAGATCCAGCAACGGCGACTCGCCGGCCCGCGCGCTCACTTGCGAGCGGTACTTTTCCCAGCTCTGATCAGGTAGAGGATGCTTCAGTATCGGTTCGTGGATCGTCCAGTGCTTTGGACCGGCAATTTGTAATACGAATACATCGTGGGTGTCGTAATGAGCCGCGAAGCCCTGGCTGTGCGGCGGGGTGATGTAGGCGTTGATCTGAACCGGATGGCCGAGTTCGTCGGCCAGGACGTTTGCGAAGTCGATCAGCGGTGGCCACGTCCGATGCAGGCCTTGTAATACCAGGGTAGAGCCGTCGGCCAGTTGCGTGACGACCTTGTCGTCAGCCACCTGATCTGCGATCGTCGCTCCGATGCCGCCGGATCGGGTGAAGGTCTGGGCATTGAGGACTGAGCCTTGTTTCGCCATCCGGATAAAGGGTGTTCGCAATCCGCGACGCGTGATGAGCTCTTCGGCGGCCGCTCGGCTGAACAGGTCGTCGTAGCCGTCTGCAGCCGCAGCCGGGCTGAATAGCGGACGCTGATCCCAACACTCTTTCGCGAAGGCCACGGCATCGACTGAGATGCAGCGCCGCAGGGCGGAGCCGGTGTGCTCGGCTCCGCCCGCCGGTTCAATGCTCATGCGCCGCCGTCGGCACCGCCGTCCGCGCCCCCATCGGCACCGCCATCAGCGCCGCCGTCGGCACCGCCATCCGCGCCGCCATCCGCGCCGCCGTCCGCACCGCCGTCCGCACCGCCATCGGCACCGCCGTCCGCGCCGCCATCGGCACCGCCGTCCGCGCCGCCGTCGTTAACTCCTGGAGTGCCTGACGCTCCGCCGTCCGCGGGACCCTCGTTGCTGTTGTCGCTCTCGGTCATGTGACTCCTTCAATGGGTTGCCCGTACGGGACTGCCCTTTCACCGATCAAGTGACTGGGCGCGCACCCGCGGGTGCTCGGCCGCTGTTTGGCCCGCCATTCACGCTAGCCTGCAGACCGCATCGGCAACAGTGCTACGAGGCGATTCTCAAGCAGGCCAGGTAACCTCGGAGCAGGCTCAGCAGCAGCCTTCATGGCTCGTGGGGCGGTTTCATGAGGCTGCGTAAGGCAATTCCTAGTGCGCCTGGATGGCGAAGGGTGCGGTCCGGCCACGGATTTCGCTACCTCGATGAGAACGGGCATTCGCTGCCGAGCGCTGACGTTGCCCGTTGCCGGGCATTGGTCATCCCACCGGCGTGGCAGCAGGTGTGGATCTGTCCGTACGCCAATGGGCATATCCAGGCGATCGGTATCGATGCTCGAGGCCGCCGCCAGTACATCTATCACCCGCAGTGGCGCGTCAAGCGCGATCTGGCCAAGCATGATCGGGTTCTCAAGATCGCGCGCCGGCTCCCCGACGCCCGCCGACAGGTCGAGGCCGATCTTCGTCGCGATGGTATGCCGATCGAGCGGGCGCTGGCTACGGCCTTTCGACTGTTGGATCTCGGGTACTTCCGAATCGGCAGTGACACCTACGCCACCGAGAACGGCTCTTATGGCTTGACGACGCTGGAGCGTCGACACGTTCATCGTCACGGCAAACTGTTGCTGTTCGAGTTCACGGCCAAGTCGGGAATTAGCCAACACATCGAAATTATCGATCCGTTGGCATTGGCCAGCGTTGAGGCGATGCGCCGGCGACGCGGATCCGGTGAGCAGCTGCTGGCCTATCGCAACGGCTCTCGATGGGTGGGCCTGACGGCCGGGGAGGTTAACGAGTATTTAAAAGGGCTACTGCGGGGGGAGGTGTCGGCCAAGGACTTTCGGACCTGGCACGGAACGGTACAGGCCGCGGTCGCGCTGGCCCACCTGGATGCGGGCACACCGACGGCGCGGAAGCGAGCGGTCGCCGAGGCTATGCGTGAAGTCGCCCATCATCTGGGAAATACCCCCACGGTGGCTCGCGCGTCCTACGTCGATGAACGGGTCATCGACCGCTACCTGGACGGGACGACGATTGCGTCGGCTTTGGACCGGATCGAGAAGCTGCCGCTGGGTGATGTTCGCCGGACCGAACGCACGGAACGCGCAGTTCTCCGTCTGATCAAGACGGGATGACCGGCCTGATCAAGACGGGATGACCGGCCTGATCAAGACGGGATGACCGGGTTTTTGACAGCCTGTGGATAAGTTTCGGGTCGGGTCGCCGAGATCCCGCAGAATCCACTCATGGCTCCGCTACCCGCACCAGGCACCACCATCCGAAGCGAAACCGACCTGCGTGAACTGTGGCAACAGTTGTTGGGCTCCGCCGATTTCTGCCGCCACACGCTCTGGTTGATCCTGCTGGACGAGCGCGGCCAGGTGCAGCCTTTGCTGTTGCCGATCGATGATGTCCCCAGCGCCCCTGACCCGAAGATCTTGCGCAGCCTGAGCCGGGTCCTCGACGGCATGGTGGACGGCCGGGTGGCCGATTCGGTGGCCTTGCTGATGTCGCGTCCGGGGACGGCGGAGCTAACGGAGAACGATTGGTCGTGGGTGCGCGGGCTGGCCCGTGTGCTGAGGCCCGAGATCTCACCCTGGCCTCTGCACCTGGCCACCCATGACGGCATCAGCTGTCTGCCGTCGGGCGATCCTTCGAATGAACCGACCGACTAGATCGCGCGCCGCTGGGGGGTGCTGTTCGCGACCTCCGAACCGTCGCGGTTGACCACATCACCCAAGGCCTCATCAATGCGATGCAAGACGTCGGCGTCCAGACGCACGCCGGCCGCACCGACATTCTCGACGACCTGCTCCGGGCGCGATGCCCCGACCAGCGCGGCCGACACGTTGTCGTTCTGCAGCACCCAGGCCACGGCGAGCTGAGCCATCGTGAGGCCGAGGTCATCGGCGATGGGTCGCAGATTCTGAACCCGGCCCAGGACGTCATCGTTCATCCAGCGCTTGATCATGTTCGCGCCGCCGCGCTCGTCGGTAGCCCGGGAGCCCTTTGGGGCCGGTTGGCCCGGCCGGTACTTGCCGCTCAGGACACCTTGAGCGATCGGGGACCACACGATTTGTCCGAGGCCGAGTTCACGGCAGGTCGGCACGACTTCATCTTCGATGATCCGCCACAGCATCGAGTACTGCGGTTGGCTGGACACCAGGTTCACGCCGAGTTCGGTGGCCAGTCCGTGGGCCTGGCGAATCTGCTCAGCTGTCCACTCGCTCACACCGATGTAGAGCGCCTTGCCGGAGCGCACCACGTCGGCGAATGCCTGCATCGTTTCTTCCAACGGGGTGAACAGGTCGTAGCGGTGGGCTTGGTACAGATCGACGTAGTCCACCTTCAAGCGGCGAAGGGAACCGTTTATGCCTTCCAGGATGTGTTTGCGCGACAAGCCGGTGTCGTTCTTACCCTTCGGATCCGGTCCGACCGGCCAATAAACCTTGGTGAATATCTCCAGCGACTCGCGGCGTTCGCCCTTCAAGGCCTCGCCCAGGACCTGCTCGGCCCGCCCGTTGGCGTAGACATCGGCGGTATCGAAGGTTGTGATCCCATTGTCCAGTGCCGCTTGCACGCATTGGGTGGCGACGTCGTTTTCGACCTGGGAGCCGTGGGTGAGCCAGTTGCCGTAAGTGATTTCGGAGATGCGGAGGCCTGAGTTGCCCAAATATCGGAATTCCATGTCTCCACTCTGGCATCATCATCGCGAGATTTCAGTTCTGTGGCGCTGAGTTTCTTCTGATGATCAGGTGAACGGTTGAGGTGTGTGTCGATTTCGGCGCGTGTCGTTCGTCGAGATGGTGTGGGGCCGTCAGATCCAAGCCATCCAACGAGGAGTGCACGATGACCGAAAGCATTTGGCCAACTATTCACGCCGACCGGCAGGCGTTGGCCGAGGACCTGGCCGATCTGAGCAACGAGAAATGGGCGACGCAGTCGCTATGTCCCGAGTGGGACGTGCACGACGTGCTGGCTCACCTGGTATCCGCGGCCAAGATGACCCCGCCCCGATTTGCCGGGAAGTTCGCTCGGGCCGGCTTCAATTTCAATCGCTTCACCGCCAATCAGGTCGCCTTGGAGGGTGCGGGTGGCCCGGCGGCCACGCTGTCCGCCTTCAAGGCCGCCCAGAACCGGCAGACTGCACCTCCCGGACCGAAAGACACGTGGCTCGGTGAGGCGTTCGTCCACGGCGAGGACATTCGTCGTCCGTTGGGAATCAAGCACGAGTATCCACTGCCGTGGGTGGCCCGGGCGCTGACGTTCTACTCGCAGAGCAACACCATTATCGGTGGCAAGAATCGCTTGGCCGGATTGAAGGTCCAGGCCACCGACACCGACCTCACGATCGGTGACGGGCCGTTGGTTGAAGGTCCGGTGCTGTCGCTGCTGCTCGCCGCGAGCGGTCGCAAGATGGCGCTGGACGAGCTGTCCGGTCCAGGGACGGACGATCTTCGCATCCGCCCTTAGATCCTGATACTCCCGTTTCGTGGGCTCGAACCGTCGGTATCGGCCGGATTTCGAGGGTTCGAGGCCCGAAACGGGAAGCTGATGAGTAACTGTGACAGATTTGGGTATAACAACGCTGATCAAGTTGTGAGGTAGTGCGCCCGGCCGGCGCACAGATGGCCAGCAAGCGCCATCCAGTAGGCCCTGCTGGAAGACGAGCTAATCGACACAGCGAGCCGAACGAGCCAAACCGAAGATTTCGAATCGAATGTGCAGCGCATGCTGTGCGGCGACGAAGAGGCCTTCCGGCAAATTTATCGCGCGCTCCAACCGGGGCTGTTGCGCTATCTGACCGTCCTGCTGGGGCCTAATGACGCCGAAGACATGGCTTCGGAAACGTGGGCCCAAGCCGTCCGCGATCTGGCCAGATTTCAGGGCGACGCGGACGGATTTCGGGGCTGGATAACGACGATCGCTCGACACCGGGCGATGGACCTGTTGCGGGCCAAGGGCCGTCGGCCGGTCGCCGACCTGCCGATCGAAGACTTCGGCGATCGCGCGGCCCGAGAAGATACCGAGGCCGACGCTTGGGAATCGATGAGTACCGCGGCGGCGCTGAGGCTCATCCGAACGCTGCCGGCCGAACAGGCCGAGGCGATTCTGTTACGCACGGTGATCGGCTTGGATGCCAAATCGGCCGCGCGCATCCTTGGACGGCGCCCGGGCGCGGTTCGCACCGCGGCCTATCGAGGCCTACGTTCGCTGGCCCGACAAATGGATGACTCGAGCCGAGGCGTGCCGGGTGCGGCGAAGCAGAGCGTCATGGTTTTCGGTGACACTCCTCGCCGTGCGAGCGCTGAGGAGTTGACATGAAGATCAAAGCAATGCCAACTCGACTGGCCCGAGCGCTATGGCGTAACGGCTTTCGTTCAGCTCGGTGTTTGCTGTCGCGGCGGGAGGCGGATCGCGTGCTGGACGACCCGGCGATGAGTGGGCATCGAATTGGTGCGCTGTTGCGGGCCGCGAGCGCACCGGCGAGGCGAGTCGAGCTTCGAGGTGAGCAGGCCGCAGCACGGCTATTCGGTTCCTCGATGCGTCTGCTTGCGGTCAGTGCATGGCTAGTCCATCCGGCGCACGTGTCGTGATGGTCGACTCAAGGAAAGGACGCGCGACATGACGATCGGAGTCAGCCTGCTGCTCATCGCAGCCGGCGCGATTTTGAAGTTCGCCATTACCGACAACGTCAACAACGTAGATCTCGGGACTGTTGGCGTGGTGTTGATGATCGTCGGCGCGGTCGGGTTCGTGATCGCTCTTGCGTTCATGGCCAGCCGACGGCGCACCGACATCATCCACACTCCCGGCCGCACTACCTACGTCGAACCGAACGACCCGTCCGATCCCCGCCTTTAGGAGGTAACAGCAATGATTATTTTAGGAATCATCCTGCTCATCATCGGTTTCGTGGCGAGCATCCCGATCCTGTGGACGCTCGGCATCATCCTGGTCGTGATCGGAGCCATCCTGTTCCTGCTCGGTGCAGCTGGTCGCGAGGTCGGCGGGCGTCGTCACTATTGGTAGTCCACATGTGAGACTTCCGAAACTCGGTTCGTCGGCAGGGCGGTTCCAAGGTTATTGCTTGGAGCCGCCCTGATCTGACTTCTGGGACCCCGCCTCTAACGCATCGCCGGCCGGCAACTCGTGGTGGCCACCGAACTGCTGTCGCATGGCCGACAGGATCTGGTTGGCGAAATGGTCTTCACCGCGGGAGGCGAAGCGCTCGAACAACGAGGCGGCCAGCACCGGGACCGGGACGCCGACGTCGACCGCGGCCTTGACGGTCCACCGGCCCTCGCCGGAGTCCGAAACTCGACCGGCCAGACCGTCCAGGCTGGGGTTGGCCTGCAACGCAGCCGCGGTCAGGTCGAGCAGCCAGGACGAGATGACCGATCCGCGACGCCAGAGCTCCGCGACCTTGGCGGTGTCGACATCGAACTGGTAGTACTCGGGCTCTTCCAAAGGTGCCACCTCGGCCGAATGTTCGGCCTCGCGGATCCCGGCATCCGCGTTGTGCAGAATGTTCAAGCCCTCGGCGAAGGCCGCCATGATGCCGTACTCGATGCCGTTGTGCACCATCTTGACGAAGTGGCCGGCACCGGACGGTCCGCAGTGCAGGTAGCCCTGTTCCTCCCCGGCCAGCTCGCCGCTGCGCCCGGGGGTGCGATCGATTTCGCCCGGGCCGGGAGCGATGGTTTTGAGCAGCGGTTCGATCCTCGCGAACGCCGAGTCGTCTCCGCCGACCATCAGGCAGTAGCCGCGCTCGAGCCCGAACACCCCACCGCTGGTTCCGACGTCGACGTAGTGAATGCCCTTTTCCCGTAACGAGGCTGCTCGCCGGACGTCATCGCGATAGTTGGAGTTGCCGCCGTCGATGATGATGTCGCCCTCATCGAGCAGCGCGGCCAGTTCTTCGACCGTGCGGCCGGTGATGCCGGCCGGGATCATCACCCAGGCCACCCGCGGGCGTTGCAGGGCGGCGACGAAATCCTTCAGCGTCGAAGCGCCCGTTGCGCCTTCGCCTTCGAGTTGGCGGATGGAATCGGCGTTGACGTCATAGACCACGCATTCGTGGCCTCCGGCCATCAGGCGGCGCACGATGTTGGCGCCCATTCGTCCCAAGCCGATCATTCCGAGCTGCATTGTTTCTCCTGGCGTCAGGCCGCAATTCGCGACCGCTAAAGGACTGCTAATAAGTCAAAGTCGAGTATGATCGTAGAGCTTGACAGTGAGCATCCCGCCTGAACGGGGACGCCAAATGTCGACTATCTCCCTCCGGCGCTTCGACGAACCGGCCTGGCTCTTAGGTCCGGATCCTCGCGACAGCCGCCCGCAACGCATTTCTGCCGCGAACGTGCGCGCGATGCAGATCAATCTAGGCAAGACCTTCGGGCCGTATCTTGGTCAAGGCACGGTCGCGGCCGCGATTGCCCGCAGCCTCAAACGCTATCCGGATGACGCAGATCGGGCCGAGGAAGCAGCCCGACGCGATCTGGCTGAGATCATGATGGCGTTCTGATCTGGTAGCGCATGACTCGGCAATGTTGGGGCGGCCGGTGAACGATTGCACAGATAACCCCGACTGGCGCGCACGGTGATTCTGCCTGGGGCAGCGCCCTATGTCATGACCGGACTACGTCAATCGGTCTCGCACGCCCTGCTCGGCGTAGTGATCGCGGAAGTGCTTTCTTCCGGCTCTGACCTGGGTTATCCGATCGATGAATCCGCGCAGGTGTAAGCCGATCCAGCCGCTGGCCGCTCGGCCGAGCAACGCGATGTGCAGAGTGGCCAGGGGCGGGATCGAACCGCCGACCTACCGCTTTTCAGGCTGCGGCTCGAACGTCCCGTGCTGACCAAACCGGCCTATTTGCTGGCTTGTCGTGCCCAGCATAGGTGGCTCATGCGACTACGGAACGCACCAGTTGCTACCACCGTTGCTACCAGCAGTCGAGCCCCGGCTGCGGACGGCCGGGCAGTGCTAGGTGGTCCCGTACCGAGTGAGGTGGGCTCGAGAATTTCGGTCGTCAAATACGCGATCCGAGGTTTGGCCAGGGTGACGAACCGGAAGTCGTCGAGCGCCGTGCCCCTATGGGTCAAACGTGGTCTGACAGCCGGAACTTCCGAAGGACGGTCGAGTTCTCCGTGTTCGAACGATGGCCTCCGCTTGGCGTCGGACGGGCCCCGCCGGCGATCCATGTGTCGTGCTGATCCTGGCCGCAGGCGACATCGGCAAGGACCTGTCCTGTCGAGACAGCAACTAGCTCGGCCATCGCCGCCGGGAGGCCCTCCTTCTCGATCTGGGTCCTGAGATCGTGGAAGTACCTCATCAGGGCGTCCGCACGCATCGCTTCTTGCAGCGGTCCATAGAACTCATCCCATCGCTGGACCCGGCTGCTCAGTTTCTGAAGGACGAAGGTCGACCGCCTCATCTCGATCACGGCAAGGCGAAGAGCGGCGAACTGGTGTGTCGCATTCGCGCCACCTCCAGTTGGTGCAGCCGCTGATGAGCGGCGTGTAGTGCCGCCCGTGCCTGGTTCAGGATTTGGCTTTGGGTCATATTCGCGACCCGGTGTGCGGGAAGCTCCGGGATGTGCGGGAAGTCAGGGAAAGTCATCGGCGGTCCCGCAGGTCTGGGTACAGACATCCACCCAGTAGCCGGCGTGATCACTTGCAGGCTTCGACCGGCCGGGGACGTCGCCGGCCATGAACCCAACCCATCGCGCCAGCCTTGGCGGTTCCACACAGATGGTCGATGGAGCCTGCGCCATCGTGCGACGACGGGCTGTCGGCCGTGTAGATGTCCAGTCCGTGCCGCTCCGGGAAGCCGACAAGGCGGTCTCGACCGCGCCAGCCGCCCGTCAGATAGCCGGTCATGCCTTGGTTGAAGTCGCCTCCCAGCAACAGGGTGAGGTTGGGGTATTCGAGGCGCAGTCGGTCGATTGCCGAGTCGAGACGGTCCACAACCACGGTCGGTGGTGGCTGACATGATGAGCGGTATGGGACACCTCGCGCGCGACCGGCTGATGCCGTAGCGCCAGGTCGCACTCCAACTCCGGGGCTGCGGGCTGGCGCTCCTCAGCCAAGGCGGAGTCCCAGCATGTCTCGTACTGATGCCCATAATCCGTTGTGGGTCAGCCTTGCACGCGGCGATCTCGCTGCACTCGCCAATCACGACCACCGTGATGGGGCCTGCGACCTCCCCGATCTCCGCTCACTCGGGCGCCTCGACTTTGAGCGTCGCATCGGCGAGCGCACGAAGTGTTGGTGGGAGTTCGCCTTCACCGGCACGGGTGTGTGCTCATGCTGGATGTGCCACGCCGGGCCTCAGCGGCGCGCTGACCGACGTGCTGCTCGGCACCGCGACCGCTTCGTGCTGAACGCGGCGGTCGGTCTCTGGGTGACTGGTGACGAAATGTCGTTCGACGAGGTCGCGGAGCCGGGGCGCAGTAGTGGTGGTGATCATTGCACGATCGTCGGCACAGGCGAATAGGGTTGGCCCCACCTCGGAGGGATGGGCCGGCATGGCAGATGAAGGTAAGTCGCTCGTACCCGTGTGGACCTTGACGACGGTCGGCGACACACAACTGCCGGCGCTGCCTGACACCGGCTCAATGACGCCCGCGCGGCTCGCCGAGATGCGGTCTGCGCTCGCAGCCTTCACCGCGTCGCCGATCGTCACCCTGGAGGCGCGCCCTTTGCCGAAGTCAGTTGAGCGCTCGAAGGGCATCCCGCTCGATGCGGTGAGCCCGCTCGCCCAAGAACTGTCGCGCCTGGTTTCGCAGACAGCGAAGTCCTCACCCGTGCTCGACAAGGTCGCCGAGTCGGGTGAGGTGGTGTACCGGATGGTCGTGCCCGCCAAGGTCGCGAGTCAGGTGGGTACGGGCATGGTCAAGCCGATGGCCTCCAAGGCCGTCGCGGGAGGTGTCCACAGCGCCTTGCGGAACTCGACGGGCGTGGTCGCCCAGGCAACCTTCGTGCCCGTCGAGGCTGCGGCTGCCGGAGCAGCGACAGGCGCGGCCGGAACGGCTGCGGCCGGTGCAGCCACGGCTGGCGCACTGACCATCGCCGCCCCGCTCGTGCTCATGGCCGTGGCGGTCGGAGCCAGCGCCTACGCCGACCAGCAGCGTCAGAAGGCGATCGAGAACATCACCGAGCTGCTCGAACGGCTGCACGACGACAACCTGGACCGGGAACGCAGCGAACTGGATGGCTGTCGTGACGCCATCGACAAGGCGACCGCGCTCCTGCTCGACCAGGGCAAGGTCGGCGCTTCGCTCGGATTGGATTCGGCGGTCCACGCCATCGGCAAGTCGACGGAGATGGCAAACCGTCGGCTGCGGAAGTGGCAGAGCGCGTTGGACGCGCTACCGGACGGCGCCGTCGAAGTAGGCGCGTTGCAGGCGACTTTCCGCGGTGTTGATGAACCCGGAGGCGAGTTCCGGGCACACCTCGAACTCGCCGCACTAGCGATCGCGTTGAAGCGGCGGGTGATTGTGCTCCAGGCTGTCGAAGCTGCCCAAGGTGACTCGGCGAACCCGTTCGAGCATTTCGTGCGCAGCCTGAAGACCGACCAGCAGCGCGCCGACGAACTGGAGGCTGGCATCGCGTCGGTCTTGCTGCGGTTGTCGGCGCTGGAGCTGCGCTCGCCGAATCGCCTGCTCGACAAACTGATGACCCGCGGCCAGGTCGATGAGTTGCTGAAGACCGTCTACCTGCTGCGCGAACTCGGCGAGGGCGTCCAGCTAGGAGTGGCTGCGACGGACGTGGTAATCGAGATCGAGCAGCATAAGGACGGCACGCTGCTCGTGTTGCCGATGTCGGCCGCCTGAGCAAGTCCGACGTGCGACGACGCATGGCCGAACCGACCTTCCACTCACCCTTGATGGGTGACTCGCACAGACTCACAACGCCACCGGCGCTGGCGAGTTGGGACAAGGCTGGCTCGCCGGTGCAGCTCCGCTCGGCGTTCATCGACGACGTGCACCGCATCGTCGAGGCGCGCATGGCCAAATCTGTGGAAGGCGACGATCGACTCGCTCGGAAAGCTGCTTGGTCGGACGCCGGCGCCGGCGAGTGGAACTCGAGAGACGGGCGCATAACGGACCTGCGGCAGCACTGTACCGTCGACCCGGCGATCGGCAATGAGGTGCAGATCGCGCTGCGGACGTCACCAATCAAGGAGCCCCAGTTGACCGAGCCAATGCCCGAGATCCCATCCGGCGACTCCGCGGCGCAGCGTGCGGCGGAGATGGCAGTTCTGGCGCTACTGAAGACCGAGCTGAGCGTCGACTACTTGGCGCCAGAGGTGGTTCACCTATCCGACCAGACGCGTGTCGAGATCGACGCGGTCAACCTCGATCCGCCGATTCTGGTCGAGATCTGGGCCCATCAAGGATCGCTGCGCGGCGGCCAGCCTAACAAGGTGATGGTCGATGCGATGAAGCTCCTCTACGTTGAGGCGGTGAAGGGCATACCGTTCCGCAAGATCATCTGCTTCACCGACGGAGCGGCGCGCAAGCCGTTTCTCGGCAAGAGCTGGCGCGCGGCCGCCCTCGCCCATTACGGCATCGAACTCATGCTGATCGACCTACCGGCGGACGTCCGCGAGACGGTCGTGCAGGCCCAGAAGGACCAGTTCCGGTAGCACTCGACCAAGGCGCGTGAGCTGAGCAACCGTCTCATCGCGCGACTCAACGAATGGAATGCAACAGCGCGAACCTTCGGCGCGACGAGGTCTAGCGAGACACCGCGATGAATTGTCACGGTCCACGATGGCTACCGCGCCTCGCGGATAACTGGCCGGCCGAGATACGTGTAGACGGTCTGGCGCGGTGTTCGCGGCGGAGGCCGTCAGGGTCGCGATGCCGACCACCGGCTCGCCAGAGTGGATGCAGCCGGCGACAAGAGCATCAGCGTCTGCACCGGGGCCGGTGACGAACGTGGCCATGAGGGCTGTGCCGAGGCCGAGCGCGTCGGCCGCCGCCCAGCCGTCGATGCGTCGTCATGCCCCTCCTGTGCCGCCGGTTCGCTAGCAGGTAACGGGTATGAGGACGGCGCGTCGACACTGACCGTCAGCGAGCGAGCATCCGATCGATGAATCGGTCCTCGCCTGCGCAGGGCATGGACAGGGTGCGTTAGGTGCGAGGCCCGGTGTGGGCTCGGCACTGCCTCCAGATTGCGTGGTTCCCTCACGGGAGCTTCTATGCCACTGGTCCCGAACCGGATCGACTTTTCTCGTCCGATGCTGTCCACCGAACTGAGACCAGTTGGTACCACGTTGTTCCAACTCACGAGAAAACCCCGTACTGGCTATGTCCCAGCAAATACGGGGGTCTTTGGTGGCCAGGGGCGGGATCGAACCGCCGACCTACCGCTTTTTCAGGCGCCCACCTACGTGCGTTGTACGGACCCTTTGAAAATAAGGGAACTCTCCGTCGGTGGTCAACCAGGAACGTGTCAGGCGTTAGGTCGTGTGGAGCAGTATCCAAGCCCGACTACGGATTATTCCTGCCTAGTAGCTGTTCACCGATTGCTCGAAGTCGAACCAGCTCGGAGCTTTCCCACGCGAGCTTGTTGCTTTCCGGCCCGAGCGGTGCCTGGTATTTCCCACCACCGGCCGAATATGTGGAGTTGGTGGCGTCCCCAGACCAGACCTGCAGCTGCGCGACCCGTAGTCCTGGCCGCAGGCGTATCGGCACACTGCCGGTGTTTACAAGCTCCAAGGTGAGGCACCCGGCAAAGCCAGGTTGGACAGCCACTGCGGTTGCCACTAGGAGGCCGAGCCGACCCCAAGAGCTGCGCGAAAGGACCTGTGCACCTAAGTGCGCAGGCAGGCGAATGAACTCGAGCGTAGAGCCAAGCACGAATTGACCTGGATGTAGGACAAGGCTGTCGCCGAGCGGAACGAACCGAACATTTTCGGCGGAGGTTGCAGCGATCGATTGGGTTTCGTAGGGGTCGATTACCGCTTCGGTGTGTCTTTCGACCTCGATGAATTCAGTACCTAGGCGGAGGTCGATACTCCCTGGGCCGACCTGTGAGCGATCGAGCAAAGGTGATACGACGAGCCGATCAGCCACGACTGCGGTCTCTAGCTCGGCAAGTAGCTGCTCATGGAGCAGAAGTGCCATGTGTCCTCCACAGGCGAGCAATACCGGACAGCTCGACGCTCTTAAGCAGGAAGCGATTCAACGTGGGGTCGGATGCGATGGCGGGCAGGTTGGCAGGACCGCCATCACCGCGAATACGAATTTCATGAAGCCAAGACGAGGCGACCAGAAGCCACGCGGTGAAATCGTCGCCAGACGGTGCCGAAGGGGGAATTCCCAAGTCTAGGTATGAGAAAAGGTCATTTTTGTGGCGCTCGAAATCCTCGGCGCGGAGGCGATTAACGGCGATCTCCTCGGCAAGTTCAATCATCGCCGGTTGCGCTATGGCCATGGCCGCGCGTAGTGCAGTTTCGCGCGGATCGCCTGCGAGGTGTGGGTTGGCCGCAGACTGCACGCACCAATCAAACGTTGTGGGCACGAGTCCACCTAAGACCGACGTCCACCCGTAGCGATCAAGAATCTGAAGCGTGAAAGCTAGTCGATCGAGCGGGTACGGATGTGAGCCAATTCCTGCCTCGCCTGCTGCCGGAAGGAAGACGGTGGATGCGAACAGGAACGCCGGCCCGGTCAGGGTTGCTGCGAGGCCGTCGCACATCAACTCGACGAGCCAACTATCGAACAGCGTGCCGAGCTCCTTGGGGTTGGCGCCTGCACTAACACCAATCTGCAATGCAGCTTGGATGGCTACAAGATCTAGCCGGGCGCGCAAGTCTCGGCCGACGGTGCGTCGCCAGCAGGTGTGGCCAACCTCGTGGGCAAGGATTGGCGAAAGAAGAGCATTGGCAGGCTCCAACCCGGGCACATTGAAGACAACCGGGTGCGGCTCAGGATGGGCAGCGGGATTGAGGATATGTGGGGCGCGCTCGAACACCGGAAACGTGCTGTACATGTTGCTCGAATCGAGGTGCAAGATCGGATCGGCGCCCGAAGGAAGCAGATCTCGAATCAGCTCGTCGATCAGGTACAGCAGTCCGACTGGAACATCGGTTCGCCCGACGTCACCTGCATACGCCGAAAGAAGCTGATGGAGCACGTTGGCTTCGGATGCGAGTCGCTGCAAGTCCCTAGCGTGAACCCGCTCTAAGGCCGGCAGATACGGACCACCCGTGACGATGGTGGACGCGCGGCTTTTGAGTTGCTCTGCGGTCACTCGGATCGCGCGTGTAAGGCTATCGCCGTGGCCCGCGCTGCGGGGCAGTCCGCGAAGGACTCCCTCAGCCCGATCAGCCGCGACTGCCGCTAGAAATTCGAGCTCAGCGCCCATAAAGACCGGTTGGGATCGCGTAGCAGCGAGCCCGACGCGGCCAGCATGGCGCGCGCCATCGACTCGAATACTTCGAGCACATGGGTCACAGACTCGGTGGGCAACGTGCCGGCCTCGGTTGCATCGATAGCCGCCTTGAGTTGTTGCAGGGCTCGAGCCTCTGCAACGGGATTCCCGGCCGAACCAAGTGCCGAAACGGCAACATCAGTCATCTCTGACCCAAACCCGAAGAGTCCAGGCTCATTACTCTCACCAATGAGCGACAAGTCCAGCGGATGTTCGATTTGCCGACTCAGTCGATCAAGCCATGTTGAGGCTGCGCGGAGCGCCGCGCGATCAGCGTCGGTCAACTCTGAAGATGACAGTCGATGAGATGCGGCCATGACGATTGCATCGGCGAGGCGACCGAGCGAGGTAGCGGCATCGATCGAGTAGAGCCGTTCGGCATCAGACTGCGTGTCGATCATCCGTCCTCCTAGTTCGAACACATGTTCGAATATATCCGGTCGCGCCAATGCCTACCACACGGTTGCGGTAAATCTTGGGAACCCAAACCTACCTGTCGCGTCAAAAGCCTACTAAAATAGGCACATTGAAATAGGCATCTAACGCTATGACACGCCGAGAGGTTCGCTATGCCGAGATCAGCTGCTCGACTGCGGCCAGTCGCTGCAGCTGAGGGGACCCAATATAATGTGCACATTGGGAAACGGCTCCGTGCGCTCAGATTGCGTCGCGACTGGTCCATCGAAGAAGCCGCAAGCAGGGCTGGACTGAGCCGGAACACCTTGGGCAACTTGGAGTTGGCGCCGATTCCCAATCCGAGATTGGCAACCCTCCTTGCCCTCATGGAGGCGTATGAGATGCGTGGCATCGAGGAACTGCTCGGTGATCTTCCGTCCAGAGCGCTGTTGCAAGCTTGGGTAGCGCAAGGTCGTCCAGGAGTCCGCTGAGCGCCACGCGTGGTTATACGCTGGCCTGCTCGAGAGACTCCTGACTCCGAAATGGGTCGTCACGCAGAGCCCAGACGAGTTCGTATCTACGCGCTCATCGGTGCGGTCTTCTGTGCCAAGCGTCTCTACGGTTGAGCGAGCGCATGACCTCGGCGAATGACTCGGCGATGGCATCCAGGTCGCGATCCTGGACGCGGCCGCGATCGATCTGCAGTGCCAGTTCACTCAGAACAGCAGCCCACTCACGACCGCGCGGCATGGCTTCGGATCTGACTTCATGGACCACCACGCGGTCGACCACCTCGACTGCCGACCGTCCTCACTCGGCCGCGCGACGCTGTTCCCAGGCGTGGGGCCGGCACGAATCAGAGCACCACTTCGGCCTCCTGCCGACTCGAATCCAGACGAACTCCTTGGCACACCAGCCGCACTTCAATGGCATTTCGCGGCCGCCCTCGCTGCCCATCACGACCGCTCCAGGCGGCGTTCATTTCGTGACAACGAAACGAGTGCCTCCTCTAGTGCCAGAAGGGTGGTGTCTCGTTGAGGTTCATTTTGGAGCTGAATCTGGATGGTCTTGCTCCGATGTGTATCCGCTGGTCCGTATTCCCTTGTGAGAGTGGAGGTTGGTCCTGATGGTTGATGCTGTTCGGAGTCTGCAGGCCAGGGCTGCGGTGCATGCGTCCGTGGGCGAGGACCGACGATCGCGCCGGTCGCACTGCGAGCGCGCGCCAGGCGTTCCGCGATCGCTTCGAGCGCGAGGTCGACCCTGACGGCAAGCTCGACCCGGCCGAGCGGGGCGATTCGTGCCGAGTACGCACGCAAGGCCTACTACGCGAATCTCGCTGCCCAGTCGGCGGCCGTCAGGCGCCGCCGAAGCCGCGCCCGAACTCCGTCAGCGGCGAGACCGCCTAGGCGTTCGGTCGTCACAGCCGGTCTCCCAACTCGATTCGGTCGTAGGACCGGCGCGCTCGGGCCGACCGCGCAGACGCCCCGTAGCGCGTCAGCATCTGCCGTGAGGTCCAGCCGGCCAGCTCCATCAGGTCGCCCTCGGCGCCGCCCTGGTCCAGCCAGAGGTGCGCGAACGTCTGCCGGAACTGATGCGGGTGAATGTGCCCCAGACCCGCCTGCTGAGCACGACGCCGCAGGATCATCGCCATCCTGTGGTAGCTGATGCCCGAATCGGCGCACGTCGACAGACAGAGCTCCGGCAAATGGGCATTGCGATGCCGGGCCCGCAGCCGCAGATAGCGATCCAGCGACTTGGCCGTCTTCGCGCCGAACCGCACCCGTGAGCCCTTGCCGGTGACCACGGCCTCGCGTTCGTACAACCGGACGTCGTCAAGCCGGAGTCCGACGACCTCGCTACGACGAATGCCCGTGTCGATAAGGAGCCGCAAGATCGCCTGGTCTCGTCGATCGACGGACGACGTGCCGGCACACGTCGCCAGAAGCCGCTGAAGGTCCGCCAGTTTCGATCACCGGGACCGGCGGCGGCGCGGGCCTCGGCCCGGACAGGTCCCGCATCGGACTCACCGGGATCTCGCCCTCGAGCTCCGCCCACTCAAGGAACTGCTGCAGCGCCGGCCACTGCACCGAGGCGTTGCCTGCGCTCGTCCGGTCGATCAGGTCGACAGACCAGGCACGGACGGGTCGCGGGTCACTCGATCCCATGACACGGCCGCCGGGTCCGCCACTGCGATCCACGCAGCGAACTGGCGCACCGCGGCGATGTAGATCCGGATGGTCGATCGGGCCTTCGCCTCGGCCGGCAGATGCAGCTCGAACGACCGTGTCAGGTAGTTCAGGAACGGCAAGGACATCGCGCTTTCTTCCTCTGTCCGCACACAGAGGAATACGCAGGCGTCAGTTCATCATGCGTTGTTCGACGCCAAAAAAGTTGTCAAGCTTGTGGCCAGGGGCGGGATCGAACCGCCGACCTACCGCTTTTCAGGCGGTCGCTCGTACCAGCTGAGCTACCTGGCCGTACCGGCTCGGAGCCGATACATCGCCCGTCCGATGTACTCGTGACGGGCTTCGGAGAGTCTACAGGTTCACGGTCGAGCCGAATCGGGCCCAAGGTCCGGATGATCGAGCCCCAGCCGGACTGCTACGTCGGCCAGGTGATCCTCGAACAATTCCTCGGCATCGCTGAGTGCGAAGGAAAGGTGCCCGAACACCTCGGTACATACCGAGCCGTAGAGGCGTTCCCAACAGGACAGGTACATGAGGGCGGTATCGACGTCGACCGGGTCGCCGAGTGCGGCCAGGTAGCGCTCCACCTGCTGACGAAGCGAGGTCGGTATCGGACGTCGCCAGACCAGAGGCACCGCACTCGTCTGTGATAGCTCTACGAACAGTTCCAGCCACAGTTGGCCGAACCGGTGGCCTCGCAGGCCCTCGGCGTCGGAACCCGCTGGCGGCGAGTGACCTACCCCGGGTATCGGCGCCCCGAAGAGCAGCCCAAATTCGGCGGGGTGGTCCAGAGCCCACTGCCGGTACGCCCTCGATGCTCCAACAAAACGAGCGGCAAGTGGTTCGCGTCGCCGGCGTTCGAGGCTGGCGTACAGATAATCGGCCAGCTCGTCGTAGAGGTCATCAACGAGAGCGTTGAGCAGTTCTTCGCGGCTGTCGAAGTAGCGGTAGATCGCGGGCGCGGTCATGCCGAGCTTGGCGGCGATCGACCGTACGGTGACTGCTTCGATCCCGCCCTCGAGCAGGAGTGCACGGGCCGCGCCGGTCAGCTCGGACTGGGTGGCGGCTCGCATTCGGTCTCGCCGGCTGCCGGCTGATAAGGGCTTGACACTGCTCACGCCGGTAAGGATAGTAGTATTCGCAACGGTGAACAACGTTAACAGTCGAGATCAGCGTTAAGGAGGCCACGGATGTGGCGATGGTGGAGTGAGCGAGTCGTCAGCTGGCGTAAGCAGGTCCTGATCGTCGCCGCGGTGGGGGTCGTTGCGGCCGCGGTTTGGGGCACCAGCGTCTTCGGGCATCTCGGCGACGGTGGATTCGATGATCCACACGCTCAAAGTTCCCGCGCGACCCACAGCCTGCACGCCGCGCTGGGTCGAACCGACGCCGACCTGATCGTCCTCGTGACCAATCCGACAACGACTGTGGACGAGGCGTCCTATCGCGCCGCCGTGACCGCTGGATTGGCCACGCTCCCGGCCGGATCGACGACCCGCACCGTGAGTTACTGGACGACCAACTCGCCGGCCTTCGTGTCAGCCGATCGACATTCCACCTACGTGGCGATCACCCTCACCGACCCGGACGAACGCAAGGCCTCCTCGGCCTACGATCCTTTGCGCAGCGCCTTGTCCAGTCGCGGCTACACGGCCCAGGTCGGCGGCCTGGCCGTCGTCAACGACGAGATCAACACCCGAGTCGGGCAAGACATCGCCCGGGCCGAGTCGTTTTCGATGCCCATCCTGCTGGTGTTGCTGATCGTCATCTTCGGTGGCGTGGTCGCCGCCAGCCTGCCGTTGCTGGTAGGCGGAATCTCGATTCTCGGTGCCTTCGCCGCCTTGCGCACGATCACCCTGTTCACCGACGTCAGCGTGTTCGCCGTCAACATCGTGACGATCATGGGACTCGGGCTGGCTATCGACTACGGCCTGTTCATGGTCGGACGCTTTCGGGAGGAGATCGCGCACGGGCACGACGCGCGAGAGGCCACCCGCCGCACCGTGCTGACCGCTGGACGAACCGTCGCCATCTCGGCCATCACGGTGGCCGTGGCTCTATCGGGTCTGACGATGTTCCCGCAGATGTTCCTACGGTCGATGGGATTCGGCGGGGTGGCGGCCATCCTGGTTGCGGCGGTCGGTGCCGTCGGGGTGTTGCCAGCAGTGCTGGCCACCTTGGGCCCGAGGATCGAAAAATGGCCGGTACGGATTCCGGGCCGGCGACGCCGAATCGTCGAACTGGAAAGGGGATTCTGGTATCGACTCGCTCACAGCGTGATGCGGCGGCCGACCGCCTACCTCCTGGCCAGCGCCGCGGTTCTGCTACTGCTGGCCGTGCCATTCCTGCACGTCACGTTCGGCGGCATCGACGCCCGGACCTTGCCGACGAGCAGCCAGGCGCGCCACGTCAGTGAGACCCTGCAGGATCGCTTCCCCGGCAGCGATGCCAACCCGGTCATCGTCGCCGCGCGCTACACCGACGACGGCGCGCTCAACGACTACGCGGCCAAGCTGGCCAAGCTGCCCGGTGCCAGTTCGGCTGAGGTGATCGCCCGGAAGGACGGGGTAGCCCGCATTGACGTCGGCTACCCGGGTCAGACGCTGGCTCCGAGTACCAAGACCCTCGTGCGCGAGGTTCGCCAGGCGGCCCCTCCCGACGGCGTTCAGTCCGCGCTCGTCGGTGGCGAAACGGCCCTTCTGGTCGACCGACTGGACGGCATTGGCTCGCGCCTGCCGATCATGGGAATCGTCGTCGGACTGGCGAGCTTCGCGCTCTTGTTCTTCGCTTTCGGATCATTACTGCTGCCGATCAAGGCCATCGTGCTCAACATCCTGTCGCTGGGGGCCAGCTTCGGGGTCGTCACCTGGATCTTCCAGGATGGCCACTTCGCGAGTTGGCTGAACTTCACGTCGACCGGTTCAGTGGAGGCGACCCAACCGATCCTCGTGCTGGCGATCGTGTTCGGGCTGAGCATGGACTACGAGGTATTCCTGCTGTCTCGCGTCCGCGAGGAGTACGACCGCACCGGCGACAATCGGGCCGCCGTGGCGGCCGGCTTGCAGCGAACTGGAGGCATTATCACCTCGGCCGCATTGCTGATCATCGTCGTGATCGGATTCTTCTCCGCCTCTCAGATCACGTTCATCAAGCTGATCGGCGTCGCCATGGCAACCGCGATCGTGGTCGATGCACTGCTCGTCCGGATGATCGTCGTCCCGGCCGCGATGCGTCTGCTGGGTGAGGCGAACTGGTGGGCGCCGTCCTGGATGCGGTCGCTGTACCGCCGTTACGGCTTTCGCGAATCAGGTGAGGACAGTCCGAGTGCGGTGACGGCGGAATCGAATCGATCCAGGATCACCTCGGCCACCAAGGGGTGAGCCCCGATGGGATCACCGATCACGGCGCCCCGCTCGACCGCGAGCCCGTGCAGTACGTCGTTGAAGTAGCCCGGGGCCAGCAGGTAGTTGGCAACATCGTCGCCCGGCTCGGCCGCGGCCAGCGGGTCGGGGTCGGTCAGTTGACCGATCGCAACCGAGCTCGTGGTGAGGGCGGCCAGTTGCCTTGCGACGGTGGCCAGCTCGCCGCGGGCCGCGGGATCCGATGAGCCGGCGGCGATCAGGACGCTTCGCCGGCTGGCCGCCGATCCGATCCCGCCTCGCTCACGGGCTTGGTACAGCCGCTCATACACGACGTGAGCCAGCCGGGGATCCGGGCCGAGCGGAGCCGTGAGGATGGTCGCCTCCCGCCCGGCGATGATGGCCGGGATGTCGGTCCGGACGTGGTAGCCGGTTGACAGCAATATCGGGACGATGACGGCCGGTCCGTTCACCGAAGCCAGCGTGTCGGCCAGCGAAGGCTCGGCCCGGTCCAGCCAGCACAGCCGCACCCCGAGCGCAGGGCGTTGGCTCCTGACCAGAGCCAGGAGTCGGGTGATCTCATCGATTCCCGCGGGGTCCACGGTGCCATGGGCAACCGCGATCAGCAGAGGATGGCTGATGCCGGGATGACTGGCAATGCGACCCCGACGGGACTTGAACCCGCGACCTCCGCCGTGACAGGGCGGCGCGCTAACCAACTGCGCTACGGGGCCTCGTGTGCCTTCGGCAGCGAGCTACCGACGACCTGCGAAACCTTACTACGTACCCCCAACGGGATTCGAACCCGTGCTACCGCCGTGAAAGGGCGGCGTCCTAGGCCACTAGACGATGAGGGCGCGCTGTACAACTGACGCCGCACAACCGCTCTATGTTAGCCCCGCTGGAAGGCTAGCTCAGCATAGGGGACGCCTCGCTGGCCACCAAAACCGATAACGGCCGTCGGATCAGGACTTGTGCGCTTCGTCGGCCAGCAGCTCGTATCGGGGGTTGGCCAGGGCGAGGTGGCCCTTGTATTCACCGACGGTTCCGGTGACCCGGACGTGGGTGCCCGGTTCGATGCCGGGGATCCGGGTACGTCCGAAGAACAGCAGCCGCATCCCCCCGGTTTCGTCGAAGACCTGCGCTTCCAAGGACTTGCCGGCAGTGGTGCCGACCTGAACGATTTTTATCCGTCCCTCGATGGTGACTCGCTGCTTCCACTTCACCGCCGAGATCGGCATTACCCCGTTTCCGTCCGGGGCCACCTCGGCATCGGTGGGCTGCGAGCGCTGCGGCGCGGCCGGATGCTCCTCGTTGTCGCCGGGTGGCCGGACGACGCCGTCGGTCAGCGGAGCGGAGTTGGCGGCAGCGGTTCGCCCGGCTTCGAGTTCACGTTCCTGCTGGGCGTCCAAGGTGGTGTCGAAGGGAACAATGGTCGCCGAAACGTGGGGCAGCCGGCCGACGGATTCCGCGATCCGATCGGCCGTGCGGTCATGCAGAATGCGCTGCGATAGGCGCTTGAACGTGCGGCGGGGCAGCAGGATCGTCACTTCGGCGCGATCGCCGACGACCGCACTCAGCGCGGTCTGGCCAACGGCGCGAATCAGCCTTCGGTCCGGGGACTCGACGATTTCCAGCGGCACCCGGTTGCCGAGCCCGCGTGAGATCCACTCGCGCTGCAGCTCGTCGGCAGCGTCGCTGTCAAGCATCACGTGTACGGCTCGCAGCTCCGTCGGGCGCAGGCTGCCCGCGTAGCGCAGGGCGCGGATCACGGCCAGATCGAGGCGGTCGACCAGGACCAGGACGACGTGCCGCGCGTAGTTGGGAGCCGCCATGACGCCCTGCTTGTTCGCGGCCGTCACGAGGTTCAGCGCGCGCGCTTCATCTCGGTACTGCTGGTTGAGCCGCATGAGCAGCAGCCAGAGCAGTGGTCCGATCACCAGGACCAGCCAGGCTCCTTCGGTGAACTTCACGACTGCGGTGATGATCACGATCGCCAGTGACAACGCTCCACCCGAAGCGTTGATCCACCACTTCTTCTTCCAGCCGATTTCCTTGTGGATGGTGTGGTATTTCGCCATTCCGAAGCCGGCCAACGTGAAACCGGTGAACACACCGAGGGCATAGAACGGCACCAGCTTGTCGACATTGGCCTTGCCGATGATCAGCAGGACGATGGAGAGTCCGGTCAGGATGAAGATGCCGTTGCTGAAGGCGAGTCGGTGCCCGCGCCGAGTCAGCTGACGCGGGAGGAAGGAGTCCTCGGCAACGAAGTTGGCCAGGAACGGAAAGCCGGTGAACGGGGTGTTGGCGCCGGTGAAGAGGATCAGCGCGGTCGCGATCTGCACGATGACCAGGCCAACCGTTCCGAAGACCCCACTACCCAGTGCCGCCTTGGATACCTGCGAAATGACGGTCGGCGAGCCTTCCTGAAACGGCGCCGCATGCGTCTCCATCGACAGCCAGCCGACCCCGATGACGAGAAAAGCCAGCATGCCGGACATGATCCCGAGCGTTCGACGGGCATTGGGCCCTGGCGGTGACTTGAACGCGCTGACGCCGTCAGAGATCGCTTCCAGGCCGGTGAGCGAGGACCCACCGTTGGCGAACGCCTTGAGCAGGTAGAAGATCGCCAGCCCGGACAGGATCGGGTGTCCTTCGTCCACTATGGGTAGTTGGTGGTTCCCGCTGATCACCCGATCGGTCGCGTACTGCGGCAGGTCACCGAGAACCTCTCGGACGATGCCGACGATGATCACTACCGACACCGCGCTGAAGAAGAAATACGTGGGAAAGGCAAAGGCCTTGCCGGCCTCGCGGATGCCGCGCAGGTTACCGAAGGCCAGCAGGACGACGATGAGGATGCACAGTTCGAGCTTGTACGGCAGTAGCGCGTGCACGATCGACGTGATCGCGGCGACCCCGGCCGCGGCCTGTACCGCAACGGTGACGATGTAGTCGATCAACAGGGCAACCGCGGCAATCTGGGCGGTCTTATAGCCGAAGTTTTCCCGGCACACGACGTAGGAACCGCCGGCGCGCGTGTAGACCATCACGACTTCGCGATAGGACAGCGTCATCAAGGTCAGGATGACCAGGATCACGGCCGTCATCGGCGCCAGAATGTGGAACCCCGCGAGGCCAAACACCCCGAGCAGCACGATCAGCATCTCTTCGGTCCCGTAGGCCGAGGAGGAGATGCAGTCGCTGGAAAGCACGCCCAGGGCCAGCCGCTTGGACAGCTTCTCCTCGTGCAGCTGGGACGTGACCAGCGGCGGGCCCAACAACACTCGCTTGACGCGGTAGCCCAGGCGTTCGGGCAAGGAAACGGAGGCCATCAGTGCAGGTGCTGCCACCTGATCCGTCAGCTTGTTACGGACGGGTTGCACATCGGTCATGCGGCATACGCTACGACGGACGGACCGCTCCCACCGGCTCACCCCCGCCGAGTACGGCCTCAGTGCCTAGATCATCCAGCACCGCCGCGGTGACACCGAGGGCCCGCAGGCCCACCACAACCACCCGTTCGGCCGCGCGCGACGCGCCGTCGTCGATCTTGAGAGCAACGGCTCCACCGTCTGGAAGAGCAGCTCCATAGACGCCCTCAGCGCCGTCCTTGGCGATCAAGCCGGCCACGCCCTGCATCAGTCGGGTCGGACCGCGACCGATGCCGGCCACGAGTTCGGGATGGTCGCGCATCGCCTCGGCCACGCGCTGCTCGGGGGAATGAACGGCGGCCGTAGCGATACGGCTGAACGCCCGAGCGATGCCGACAAGGCTGATCGCGAACAAGGGGGCGCCGCAGCCGTCAACGCCGGTTGCCGCGATCGGCTCGCCGCTCAGATCGGCCACCGTGTCCGCCAGTCCCCGTTGCAGAGGATGCGACGGATCGAGGTAGCCCGAGACCGGCCAGCCATTGGCCAGGCAACAGCGCAACATCGCCGCGTGCTTTCCCGAGCAGTTCATGGCCAGTCGGGATTCGTGGGCGCCTGAAGCCAGATACTCGCGAAGCTCGGCGATCCCGATCGGCAGGTCTGGCGGGCATTCGAGATCCCGTTCGGTCAGGCCGTCGGCCGACAGCATCGCGTTGATCAGCTCGCGGTGTTGCGGTGAACCGGAGTGGGACGCGCTCGCAAGCGCGAGCTCGCTCGATCCGAGGACGGTACCGCGGCGTAGCAGCCCGACGGCCTGCAGCGGCTTGAGGACCGACCGTCCGAAGATCGGCTGGTCCGGATCCCCGACACTCAACCGTCGCTCTCCGTCCGGATCGAGAACGACCAGATGCCCGGTGTGGGCCGATTCGACGACGCCGCTGCGTTCGAGCTCAACGAGACGTCGGCCCGGTCGGATAGTGATCATCCCGACGATTGTGGCCGGTCACCTTCGCCGACGGGACGCATTCCGAGCAGTTGTACCTGTGCGCCGCGGGTGTCATTGCTCAGCACGGCGGTAATCCAGCCGCCGTGACGGCCGTGCTGAAGCAGGGTGTCGACTTCAGCGGCCAGCTCGACCGGTTCGAACGCGCGGTGCTCCCACTCGATGCGAGCCCGGTGACCGGCGCGGGCCAGGGGCATGATCGAGCCGCCGTCCGCCAGCGCGTCGCGGCTCTCTTGCAGCCACCTGATCGCATCGTCCAGGGCCGTGACCAGGCCGGGATTGCCATCGCACCAGGTCGCCACGAGGTCCGGTCGGGTGCGCGCCACCCGGCTGCCCGACAGGTAGGAACCGGCGGCCAGGGACAACCCCAGCTCACCGCCGTGCAGGCCGGTCAGAGCCAGCGCTTCGGCCAGGACATGGGGCAGGCCGATAACTCGGGCCACGGCCGCGTCCTGCTCGTCGGCGGTCGTCGGGACCGGCTTGGCGCCGAGGTCGCACAGCAGCACAGCCACGGCGAGCCACGCGGCGAGGTCGGTGTCGTGTTCCAAGGTCAGAGACCAGGGGGCATCACGGAAAAGCAGCGGGTCAGAGGCCAGGAACCCCGACTGCTCGGTGCCGGCCAGCGGGTGTCCGCCAACGAATCGGACATCCGGGACGCGCTTGCGAACCCGCTCCAAGACCGGGGTCTTGAGCGTCCCGACGTCGGTAAGGATCGCGTTGCGGTCCAGCGCCGCGGCGATCGATTCCAGAGCATCGTCGAGCTGCGGCAGGGCCATCGCCAGAACTACCAGGTCAGCGCCGGTGACCGCGTCGGCGGCCGAGGCCGCCAATTCGTAGCCTGCCCCCCGGGCGGCCCCGGCCTCGGTCGGGTCGGGGTCATAGCCGATCGTGGGGAAACCGCCACGGGTGAGTGCCTGCAGCATCGAGCCGCCGATCAGGCCAAGCCCGAGAACGGCGATCCGACGAAATGTGTAGGGCACCTGGCGACGGTAGCGGCCCGAACGCCGTTGGCGAGAGTCCAGATCAAGGAGCGTGACCTAACCGAAGCCTCGTTGACACTGGATAGGAACGAATTGAGCCTCGACCATGATCTTGGCAACATTTCTGGACGATGCGTCGGCTGTATTTGCCGTCGGTCGTGGTTCACCGCTTCACGGACGGCCGACTTGACCCCAGGTGAGCGTCTGCGAGGATCGGGGTTGCACACAGGCATCCGGCTTCATCGATGAGGTAGGGACTCGGTCATGACGCAGCGTGGATTCGCAGTCGCGGCTTTCCGGGACGCCGGCCGCTGGCGGTGCGAGGCCCTACCGCCGGCGATTCTCGACGACCTGGGAGTTTTGCTCTCCGCCCTGCGGGGTCAGCCACCCGAAGGGGGCCCGTTCGTGGTGGCCAGTGTGGATGACGAGTTCTTTCTGGTCGCCCGCTCGCGGGGCAGTCGGATCGACCTGCTGCTGTCGGATCTGACGGCCGCGGTGGAATTTCCGCTCGCGGCCCAGGTGCTGGATCGGCTCGGCGAGGACCCGCCGGAAGAAGATGAACTGGACGAGGTCTGGCCGGTCGGGGAACTCGACGTCTTTGCCGATCTCGAGCTGCCCGAAGACGAGATGGAATCGATCCTTGACGATTTGGACGCCTACCCGGACGAGATGCTGGACACCGTGATCAGTCGGATCGGGATGGAAGAGGAGTTCCGCCGGGCTCGTTCGGCGGGGCGGGTGCCGTAAGGACCGTGGATGAGTCATTTTGCTTTCGTGCTGGCCGGAAAGGGCATCGGACGCTGGTCGGCGTCCGAGGTCGATCTGGGTCTATGCGAATCGATCGATGAGGTGGTCGACCTCCTGCGCGATTTCGACGAACCGATCCGAGTCCTGATGCTCGAACAGGACGATGAATACGCGGTGCTGGTCCGCCTCGATGCCAGCGCCGAGGCGGCTGACGAACCGATGCGGGTGTTCCTGTCCAACGGGCATGCCGCGGATGACTATCGGTTGGCCGGCTTGTTCGCGGAGGACCTGAGCGAAATCGGTGGCGATCCGTTGGACGGGGACGAGGACGCTCCGGCCGGCGTGCACGACGCCGCGCCGTTCGGCGACGCCGAATTGCTCAAGGACCTCGGTATGGACCCGGGCGAGTTGATCGAGCTGGCCGTACACGAGGGCACGCTGCCGATCGATTTGATTGACACCGTGTGCGAGCGACTCGGTGGTTCAGGCGAGTTCGAAGCCATTCGCGGGTGATACCGCCGGCGTCCGATCTGGACAGCCTGGCGATGGGCTGGGCTTTGGAGCAGGCCCGGCGGGCGTCAGATTCGGGCGACGTTCCGGTCGGTGCGGTGGTCCTCTCCGCGACCGGACAAGTGATCGGAGCTGGACGCAACGAGCGTCAGGCCGGCGCGGACCCGACCGCTCACGCTGAGATCGTCGCGTTGCGTGCGGCCGGGGGCGCGCTCGGGACGTGGCAGCTGGCCGGCTGCACGTTGGTCGTCACCCTCGAACCGTGCACCATGTGCGCCGGAGCGCTGGTGCTGGCGCGGATCGACCGGCTGGTGTTCGGCGCGTGGGACCCGAAGGCCGGCGCGGCTGGCTCGTTGTGGGATGTCGTGCGGGATCGACGGCTCAATCACCGTCCCGAAGTGATTGCCGGAGTGCGCGAAGCCGAGTGTCGGGCGTTGCTGACCGGGTTCTTCTCTGAGCTGCGGTAGCGGCCGAAACAGGTCAGGTAGAGTCTCGCCCGGTGGCGTGTCCGAGTGGCCGAAGGAGCACGACTCGAAATCGTGTGAGGTTAATACCCTCCGTGGGTTCAAATCCCACCGCCACCGCCACCTAGACCTCGGTTCAGCGGGCCGTTCGCGGTGCCTGAAAGCGCAGAACTCTCTGCCGAAATTACGAGGGTGCGGATGTCCTGCCGGTCCTAACCTGATGAGGCCACCTCTGGTCTTTGACAGGAGCATCATGGCCGAACCGCGAACACTTGAAGCCGAACTCGCCCGACTATGCCTGCTGAGCGATCATGCGATCCGCGCCGAGCTCATGTTGTGGCCGCCGCCGCAGGTACTCGATCTGCGAGATCACGTACGGGATAACGGTGGCCCGTATGGGCAGCAGCGGGTAGCTGACGTAATACGGCGAGTCCGAGGCGAACGAGCCCGGGAACCACTGTTTGCCTACCACGAGCTCAAGCGCTTCACAAACGAAGACGCGCTGATGATGGCCTTCGTTAATCTGGGCCCGGATTTTGCGCAGGCGGTGTATGACGAATGCGGAAACGACCCAACCGAGGACAGAGATCGAATGCGTTCTTTGCTCGATACGCACATGAACGCCCTCGTTGCGAAATCGATAGACAATGACGAATTCGTACCTATACCCGATGATTATTCGGAAGAAGAGTGACACGCGGGCCACCATCGTGAACGCGGCAATGCCAGTACTGAAAACGATGATCTCGTGTTATCGACCGAAGACTCCGATGCGGAGGATGAGGAGCAGTCGTCCGACAGCATTATCGTCGGCGATCCGAATGACGGCGGGTTCGACTGCTAACAACGCCGACCGGGATCTCACGAACGAGGTCGGGCCGACTAACTGGGTGGGACGCAGTGCTCGACCGAGGCCACCAGCCCGTCCGCATAGCGTTGTTTATCAGCGGCGTTCAGGCCGGCCATTCCGGAGCTGTTTCCGCCGGCTTCGTTGTAGATCCACGGAACCTTCGACAGCAGCTGCACGATCCAGATGTTGCCGGCCGGTAGTCCGCGCGAACCAAGGTCATAGCCCACGTTGCCTTGTAGAGTGATGGAGTGCCCTTCGGCGGCAGACCGTTGGCTCTGAAAGATCTGGCCGTATTTCTTACTCAAAGCGGCCACCGAGCTATCGCTGAAAACGACTCGCTTTCCGGCGGGGGTATCGCGGTAGTCGCCGACAGCTTGGTAGTAAACGATGTTGTTGCCCTGGCCGAATCCGATCCCGCCGTTGGACCCGGCCTGATCGTGAATGCTCAACGCCAATGCGGCGTGAGCACTATTGGCAATCTGGGCCCGTTGCCCCAGCGATGTCGGTTGCGTGGCGCTGCTCTTGGTCAGGATCACCCGATACCCGACGGCCTGCAGTTTCGCCTTTACCAGCAGGGCAACCTCGAAGACGTCACGCATCTCGGGCTCGTTTTCGTAGTCTGAGACATTCAGGCCGGTCGCGGGGTCAGTCGCGGTGATCGTCGGGCTATGCCCGGGGTCGATGACGATTACCGGCCCGGTTCCGGCCGGGACGGCCACCACGTTCGGCGTCGGGGTGGCTGGCGGGGGGTGCGTCACCGTGCGCGCCGGGGTCGAGCTGGTGACGGTGGGTCGTCTGGATGCGCTCACCGAGTGCGAGGCGGAGGGGGTAGTCCGGGGAGCGCTGGTCGTGGCGGTTGTCGTATTGGTTTCAACGCTTACCGGCGCGCTAACCGGCCGAGCCTGACAGCCGGCCAGGGCCAGCCCACACACCGCGACCGCCGAACCCGCCACACCGATGCGGGCAGCGAGGATTCGACGCACCCGCCAACGGTACGGGACGCGCATCAGCCAAGGCGAGCTCACCCGCGGGTTCGGTCGCAGTGTCGAGTGGATTCCGTCCAGAGAAGGTGGGCTATCTGCCTCAGGCCGTGTGGTCTGGTGATCATGCGGAGCCGGAGCCGGCGCCGGCCAGCGCCTGCTTCATACGCTTGACGGCGAGAGCGACGACTTCTTGGGTGGCTCGCGACAGTTCGGCATCCCGGCGATGCACGATCGCAAATTCGTCAAACATCCGCGGACGAAACCCGATCCATCCGAGCTGGGGCGACAATCGCTTGCCGAGGCCGTTGAGCACCCCGCGGGCGGTGATCGTGTCGGCCAGGCCGGTCGCCGCGACTTCCAGGGCGGTCTCGATGTCCTCGACCTCGATCCGGGGCCGCAGCGTCCCACCCACCGACTGGACGAGGCGAGCGAGTTGGCGCCGGGTCGAATCCTCGTTTCCCCAGCTGGCTTCGGACAGAACCAGGTCCGCCTGCGCCAGATCATTAGCGGAGATCGACTTGCGAACCCGATCCGGCTCCGCACTGACATAGACGACCTCGTCCCGGATAACGGGCGTCACGCTGAGCCCGTCGTCGGCGATCGGCAGGGCGATGATCGCCGCTTCCAACCGGCCTCGGCGCAGATCGGCCAGCACCTCCATCGAATTCTGCCCGATGAGTTCGACGCGGACGCCAGGATGGGCCCGCAGCATATCGATCACGAGATCACTGCCCAGGTACAGGCGTGCCGTTCCGAAGACCCCGAACCGGACCGTTCCGGTGATGACATCGCGCACCGAGATGACCGCACGCTGACCTTCCTCCACTGCCGTCAAAGCCCTTTGCGCGTAAGGACGCAGGATCTCGGCGGCTTCGGTGGGGACGACCCCCCGCCCGGCTCGGACGAACAGCGCCGTGCCGAGGGATTGCTCCAACAGTCGTACCTGTTCGGACAGCGACGGCTGAGCCAGCTCGAGCTCGACCGCGGCCGCAGTGAAGGATCCCAGGTCCAGGGTGGCGAGATAGCAGCGGAGCTGGTGCAGGGTAACCATAGGTTTCTCCTGTTATATCGCAAGGAAACAAAGCCTACCTCGATCAGTGCGGGGCGCTTAGCGTCACCCTGTGAGCACTAGCGACGTTGCCCTCGGCGCCTCGAGCGTTTTGGAGCCTGCTTCGGTGTCGCCGCGTCGAGCGGGCCCCGGCGTCGGGTTGTGCCTGATCTCGGCCTCCATGTTCGGGATCGCCGCCGTGTTCGCCAAGGAGGCGTTCGCCACCGGCGTGAGCGTTCCCGCGTTGCTGGCCACCCGCTTCGGCATCGCCGCCGTCCTGTTCTGGCTGGTCGCTGCCGGGCAATCTCGTCGGCGTCGGTATCGGCCGTCGCGGCGGTTGTTGCTGCGCTGCGTTGCCCTCGGAGCGATCGGTTACGCGTTGCAGGCCGCCTGCTATTTCACCGCTCTGACCAAGATGAACGCCTCCTCCGTCGGTCAGCTGCTGTACGTCTACCCGGCCCTGGTCCTGTTGATTGCGGTCGGGTTGCGGCGGGAATCCTTCGACGCCGCCAAGCTCGTCGCCCTGGTGACGTCGGCGGTAGGCCTGACCGTGCTGCTCCGGGCCGGAGGCTCGGTGGGAGCGATCACGACCACCGGTGCGCTTTTGGCGTTGGGAGGAGCTGGAACCTACGCCGTTTACATTACGATCGCGCACACGATTCCGGCCGAGCTCGACGTGTTTGTGCTGTCGGCGCTGGTGTGCGGCTCCGCTGCGGTGAGCACCCTGACGTTCGGCTTGATGACCGGCAGCCTGCGCGGGCCGGACAACGTCGCGGGCTGGGGATGGCTCACGCTGCTCGGGGTGTTCTCGACCGCGGTGGCGGCCGGCACGTTCCTCGGTGGACTGCGCCTGGTCGGCGCGTCAGCGGCGGCGATCCTGTCGTGCTGGGAGCCGGTGGTCACCACCCTGTCCGCAGTGATCGTGTATGGCGATCGCTTGACTGCCGGTCAGATCGTCGGCGGCGTCCTAGTGCTGGCTTCGGTCGTGGTAGTGAGGGCGCGCTATGACCGGACCCGAACCGAGCTCGGATCGTAGGGCGGCTTCAACGACAGACCCACCGGCGTGCTGACCCCGGATACGTTGACGGCGAATCCGGGCCCGGCCAGGTAATCAGCTGTAATGGGCAGGCGGTCGGGATGGCGGACGTAGGCGAGCCCGACCGCGCGACCAACGCTCGCGCACCAAGCGGCTGAGGTGACCTGTCCGATGGCCCGGCCGTTGAGGGTGACCAGTTCGCCGCCCCACATCATGATCTCGGCGTCGTGCACCGTAAAGGACACCAGCCGTCGCGCCGGCCCCTCGCTGCGAGCCTTCTCCAGGGCGATACGCCCCAGGAACGGAATATCTGTTTCCAGTTTGGTGGCAAACAGCAAACCGGCTTCGACCGGATTGAAATCCGGCGTGAGGTCAGTGCCGAACGCTCGATAGCCTTTCTCTAGTCGCAACGCATTGATTGCGTAGTAGCCGGCGTTCACAACCTTGAACTGGGCACCGGCGTCCAGCAATGATTCGTACACGCCGACCGCGAACTCGTTCGGCACATGCAGTTCCCACCCGAGCTCACCGACGTAGGTGATTCGGGTCGCCCGCACGGTGGCCGTTCCGACGCCGACTTCGCGGCTGCTTCCAAAGGGGAAACCCTCATTCGACAGGTCCGCGGTGGTCAAGGCGGAGAGCAAATCACGTGAGTACGGGCCCATCACGCCGAAGACGGCCGTCGAGCCGCTGACGTCGGTGACACTGACCCGGAAGTCGTCCGGCGTGTGTCGTCGCAGCCAGTCCTGATCGCGGACGGGCGACGCCGAACTCGTGATCAACAGGAATTCGTCATGTCCGGTACGGGTAATGGTGACATCGGCTTCATAGGTCGCGCGCTCGTTGAGCATCGGCGTGTACACCGCTCGACCGACCGCGACGTCGATGTCGGCGGCGCAGAGCCATTGCAGCAACCGGACCGCGTCCCGGCCGGCTACTAGGAGCTTGCCGAACGAGGTCTGGTCGAACACGGCAACCGCGCGCCGGGTCGCAAGCTGTTCATGGTTGCACCACTGCTGCCAGTCCGGGATGCCCCAGCTGTAGTTGAGGCGTCGGGGCGCCGTTTCGGCCGTGCTCGGCGGGCCGCTCGATGCGAACACGTTGGGTCGTTCCCAACCCATTCTAGAGCCGAGGAGCGCGTTGGCGGCAACCAGCTGCGCATATACCGGAGATCGCCGGAACGGCCGAGCGCTCTCGAATTCGCGGTTGGGCCACGGCAACGCATAGTGCAGGCCGAGCACCTCGGACACTCGCTCGCGCAGCCACCGGTTGTTGCCGTTGAAGGGGGCGAAGCGCCGGATGTCGACCACGACCAGATCCTGACCCGGCTCGCCCGCGATGATCCATTCGGCCAGCGCCTTTCCGGCGCCGCCGGCCGAGGCGATGCCCACCGAGTTGAACCCGGCGGCGACAAAGAAATTCTTCACCTCGGGAGCCTCGCCGAGAACGAATTGATTGTCGGGCGTGAAACTTTCCGGGCCGTTGTAGAACTTCTTTATTCCGGTAGTGGCCAGGGCCGGGATCCGCCGAACAGCACTGTCCATCAGGATCGAGAAGTGATCCCAGTCCTCGTCGAGCAGCTGGAACTCGAACGGGTAGGGCAGCGCATCAGGCGCGACCCACGGCTTGGCATTGGGCTCGAACCCGCCGACGACCAGGCCACCGACCTCCTGCTTGAAGTAGGTGTAGCCGTCGGGATCACGCAGGATCGGCAGCTCCCGGTGGACGCCCTGGATCTGTTCGGTGACGACGTAGAAATGTTCGGCCGAGTGCAGTGGCACCGTGACCCCGCAAAACTCACCGACGGCCTTGGCCCATTGGCCGGCACAGTTCACGACGATGTCGGTTTCGACGTGCCCCAGATCGGTCTGGACGCCGGTCACCCGACCCCGCTCGGTCGCGATCCCGGTGACTCGCACTCGTTCCAGGATCTGTACACCCCGCATTCGGGCGCCGCGCGCCAGTGCGGCGGTCAGGTCGGACGGATTGACGGTGCCATCCCCGGGCAGCCAGATCGCCCCGACGAGGTCACTGGCTTCGAGTAGGGGATAGCGCTGCTTAGCCTCGTCCGCGCTGATGATCTCGCAGTCCAGATCGAACGCTTCGGCGGTCGCGGCGGTGCGTTGAAGCTGGATCAAACGATCCCGGGTCCGAGCCACGACCAGCCCGCCGCATTGCTGGTAGCCGGTGGCCAGGCCGACCTCATCTTCCAGCCGCGCGTAGAGGTCGGTCGAATACTGGACGAGGCGAGTACCGCTTTCGGTGGCCCGTAGTTGTCCGACCAGGCCAGCGGCATGCCAGGTGGTGCCGCTGGACAGACGCCCCTGCTCGATCAGCAGGACGTCGGTCCGTCCGGCCTGAGCGAGGTGATAGGCAACGCTGACGCCGATTACTCCGCCACCGATGACCACGATCTCGGCGCGGTCCGGTACCTGCACGCCGCTCCCCTACCAGTCGGATGCTGCACCCTGGGTGACGGAAAAAGTCTAGAGGTTCAGCGGCTGGGCGGCGAGAGGGCTAAACATGTTGCCGCACCAATGAATTGCATCATCAGGAACACACGCCTCAGAAGTAGCGGGCGGGCGGCCGGCCAGTACTCCGGCGCCGACGCGCCCGCTAGCTGAGCAGCTGAACGGCTAGGCGGCGAGCGGCGCGGCACCGACGACGAAGTCCTCGGTGACCAAGATCTGCGCGGCCCGCAGCGGCCCGTCGCATACCCAAGCTGAATACTCATGGCGGACCGCCGCATCGAGGACGGGCCGCCGGTGTGGGCGGGCTTGCAGGACCGCACTCAATGCTCGCACCAGCAACGGTCCGCGCCGTTCGAGGGTGATGTGGGAGCTGACCAGTGCCCAGGCCGGGCCATCGCCGTCGGCAATGACGCCGAGCAGCCGGGTATCGAAACGCCGAGCGATGGCGTCGGGCAAGTCGAGTTCGGCCAGCAACGGATCGCTCCAACCGCGGGCTTCGGCCTCGGGTGCGAGGGCAACCCGCACTTGTTCAGGACCGAATTCGGCGGCCAGCGCGCCGGAGGTGTAGGCGGCGGCCAGGCCGCCATGGACTGATGCGTACTCGAAGGACAGAGTGTCCATCTGCGTGCCCCTTTGCCTGTATCGCCGGCCCCGTCGGGCTGGGATGACAGAAATTGGACCGCAGGTGTGTGTCGGGTACATGACGACGCCGTGTCATCAGCGCAATTTCGTCGGTATGACGGGCAAACCGTAATACTGACTCATGGTCTCTGGACGGCAGGTCGGTGCCCGGCTCGTAATTACGACGTCCGAGCCGGTCGATCTGGTGTTGCAGATCGCGGTTGCGGACATGGAGCCGGCGGTGCTGTCGGAGACCTGGCAAGTGAGCAACGGACGAGGACCGATCACCTTGACCGAACTAGCTGTTACCGGTGAAGGACGTCTTCATCTGGCTCGGTTGGACGCCGGCCGGCTGACGGTGACCTATGACGCTGAACTGATCGGCCTGGCTGATCCGATGCCGACGACCGATATGGATCGCATCAAATATCTGCGGCCGAGCCGCTACGCCGAGTCGGATCGCTTGTCGGCGGTGGCGCGCTCGGAATTCGCTGGCATCGCTGGCGCGCACGACCTGCTGGCGGCGGTGTCGTCGTGGGTGGGTTCTCGTGTGTCATACGTTCCCGGTAGTAGCGCACCTACTCATGGTGCGGTCGATACGTTCCTATTGGGTCAAGGTGTGTGTCGGGACTATGCGCACCTGGTGATCGCGTTGCTGCGGGCGCTGGATGTTCCGGCGCGGTTGGCCGCGGTTTATGCGCCGGGCCTGAATCCGATGGACTTTCATGCGGTGGCCGAGGCGTTGATCGGCGGCCAGTGGTTCGTGGTGGATGCGACTCTGTTGGCGCCGCGGGAAGGCCTGGTCCGGATCGCCACCGGTCGGGACGCGGCCGATACAGCATTTCTTTCGACTTATGGTTCGGTCGTCAGTCTTGACGAGCTGCAGGTTTATGCCGTTATCGACGGCGACCTCCCGACCGAGGACGTAACGTCACTAATGCACATTCGCTGACCGGCTCGGGCTCCGTCCGCTCCGTCCGCCGGTCGGCAGCCCGGCCGCCAGTTCGCCAGTTCGCCAGACCTTGATCATCTGTAGGTTTTGGTTCACCTACACAGGAACGAATATCGACTCGCCGAAAATGGACCTGCGAGTTTCCTCTGCAAACCTGAGTCCAAGGGCCTAGTCGCGGTGGGGAATGCGGTGCATAACGCAACCGATCACACACTCACCTTTCGGACGACATCGGGCAGCATCAATCAGCAGAAGATTGACGTGGGGCAGGTTCTCACTCCGGACTTAATCGCGCGGTACCACAAGCCAGCGGGATGGCGACCGTAGTCACCGATCAGGTGCGGTGGATGGGGTTGTGTCGGGGTTTCTGTTGGGGGTCGATGTGTTTTGGTGGGGTCCACCAGACGGTGTTCTCGTGGAGGTGGGCTGTCCAGCCATGTTTAGGGGCCTGGTTGTTGTGGTAGCCGCAGGTGATCGCCAGGTTGTCGAGGTTGGTGGGGCCGCCGTCGGCCCAGTCGGTGAGGTGATGGATTTGGGATTGGGCGGCGGTCTTCCGGCAGCCGGGGAACGTGCAGCCTTTGTCTCGTGCAAACAGGGCGAGCCGTTGGCCGGGGCTGGCCAGGCGGCGAGCCCGTCCGTAGGCGAGGGTGCCGAGCTGCTGGTCGAACACGACGGGCAGGACTTTGGCGTCGACGCCGAGGCGCATCGCGGCTTGGACGCTGATGAGACCGCCGTGGTGGGTGGTGGCTTGCCCGGCGCGGTCTTCGAGTTGATCCAACGTCATGCTGACGATCAGGGTGGTCGGGACACCCGCGGTCGCGGGCAGGTCACCGATCGCGAGGAGGCGTTGGGCCGCTTGTTCGAAGGCATCGTGGAGTCGTTGACCGATCGTGCGGTCATCCGGGATCGGCTCACTCCCCGGCTCCGCGACGGCTTGCGTGGCCGGTTCAGTCTCGAAATCCGGGGCGGTGCCGGAGTTGTCGCTGGGGCTGGTCAGGAGTGGATGCAGGGTCGCCTGCCACACCGCCAGACATCCCGGAGTGAGCCGGCCGCGGAGTTCACCGCACCCGTCGGGTAGCTCCCGCAACGAGATGCCGCGGTGCCAGTCGGCTTGCCGGTCTCGCGGTTCGTCCCCGTCCGGATCGAGGTGGGCCAGGATCCGGACGCCGATTTGTTTCAGCGTGGCCGGGTGATGTCCCTGGATCGCATAGTCGGTCAACTCGACATCGATCAGGTCCCGAAACTTCGGCTGATCCATCGTGGGCACCGCCCGGACAGTCTCAGCGATGACGGTTGCCTGCCCGGCCGATACCAGGCCGTCACGGGCAGCGTCCGCCGCGACCGGTAACAACGGGGCCAGATCCTCACCCGTCAGCGACCGGCGCGACCGAACATTTGCGCTGATGCCACCCGCGCCCGAGCCTGCGACCGGGTCGAGGCCGTCAACTGTGCCAACAATGTCGCCGAATCGCGATAACCACGAGTGTCGGCGATGCCCCGGTTCAGCGCTTGACCCAACAGCTGGTGATCGACCGCGGCCAGCCGCAGAGTGATCTGATCCGCCGCCCGCAGCAGTTCGAGCACCTCATCATCAGTCGGCCGGCTCCAATCCGAACCCAGCAGTTCGGATATATCAGCATCGATTCGCGACAGCACGCCACCGATCGAAGGCGTTTCAACGCTGGGATCGGTGCCGGTCATAAAGCAAAGCTATCGAATGGGTCTGACACTTTCACCGGTAATCAGTTGGCGAAAGAAAAGCGCGGAATGCCCGCGCAACATAATTCGCATCATGAGAACTCTCATCTCGAATTTGTCGCAACGAGGGAGAGCCGGTCAGAGCGAGGCCCACGACGGATGTGGGCCCCGGCTGCCTACGCGGCTGGTCGGCGACGTAGGCAGCTGGGCCTCCAGCGGCCTGGACTGTTGGCGGAGGATACGGGATTTGAACCCGTGAGGGTTTTACCCCAACACGATTTCCAATCGTGCGCACTAGGCCACTATGCGAATCCTCCGCAGGACACAATACGGGCTGGCGGAGTCCGCTCCAGCCACGGGTGCGTCTAGCGGTCATCGGCTGCCGCGCTGCCCGCCCCGTCCGCCCCGTAGACTCCTGCAAGACCCCTCGCGTGGCGTCCATCTTGTGAACCTCCCCAGGGCCGGAAGGCAGCAAGGATAAGCAAGCTCTGACGGGTACGTGAGGGGTCCTTTGCTGCCCAGACCAGCTAATGGTCCGAGCTGTTAAAGGTCTGAAACAGAACCATTGACGAGGCAGTCCTCCACCCACGACAATCGGCCAAACATGATGCCTTGGCGGCCATTGGAGCGATTTCGGAGGTTTAGCGATGACTCGCACGGCTCCGCCGCACCGCACGCCGCCGCCTCGCACGCCGCCGCCTCGCACGCCGCCGCCGAACCTTCCAGCGGTGGTCCTGCGTCCGCTGCGGGCCGCCAACCCGTTTGAATCGACCGTCGAGCGGCTGGCCGCCGCGATCCGCCTGGGCGTGTACGACTCCGGCGAGCAGCTGCCGCCCGAGCGGGAGCTGGCCGTACAACTCGGCGTCAGCCGCATCAACCTGCGCGAAGCTATCGCCGCCCTACGCGAGGCGAAGCTGGTCGAAACTCGACGCGGGCGAGGCGGCGGCACCGTTGTCACGTACGAGGGTCATATCGCTGACGGGCCCACCGACCCCGACCGCCTGCTCGAACGGGGGCCGCAGCTGCGCGACGCCCTCGATTTTCGCAGCGTGGTCGAACCCGGCGCGGCCTACCTCGCGGCCAACCGCGACCTGTCGGCCGACGAACGACGCTGGCTGACCGATTCCGAACGAGCCGTCCGGCAGGGATACCAATCGAGTCCGGCGGCGCACCGTGTCGCCGATTCGCGGCTGCATCTCGGCATCGCCGCTCTGAGCGGTTCGCCGATGCTCATTGACGCTGTGACCCGTGTGCGGGCCGCGCTGGACGAAATGTTGGCCTGCATCCCCGTGCTGCCTCGCAACATCGAACATTCTCACACCCAGCACGCCGCCATCGTGACCGCCATCCTGACCGGTGACGCCGAGACGGCCCGCGACGTCATGCACGAACACTGCCAGGCCACATCAGCTCTAGTGAGGGGACTGCTCGGATGAGCGATTACACCGTCGAGCAACTACGGACCGACATCGGCGAGAACACGATCGACACCGTGCTGGTGGCCTTCACCGACATGCAGGGACGCCTGCAGGGTAAGCGGATTCACGCCCAGTTCTTTCTGGACTCGGTACTGGAACACGGCACTGAGGGTTGCAATTACCTGCTCGCGGTGGACGTCGACATGAACACCGTCGACGGCTATGCCATCTCGTCCTGGTCCACCGGCTACGGCGACATGATGTTCGACCTGGACCTGTCCACGCTGCGCAAGCTGACCTGGCAACCCGGCACGGCGATGATCCAATGCGATCTGTCCTGGCTGGACGGACGGGGCGCGGTCCGTCCGTCACCGCGCCAGGTTCTCTCGGCCGTGACGGCCCGGGCGGCCGAAGCCGGGTACGTTGCCTATGCCGGCACCGAACTAGAGTTCATTGTCTTCGACGATTCATTCGAAGCGGCCTGGGATTCCGGCTACCGCGGTCTCACGCCATCCAACCGTTACAACATCGACTACTCCGTGCTTGGCGGCAGCCGGGTGGAACCGCTACTGCGCGACATTCGCAACCACATGTACTCAGCCGGTCTCACGGTCGAATCCGCCAAGGGCGAGTGCAACCTGGGTCAGCACGAGATCGCCTTCAAGTACGACGAAGTAGTCCGCACCGCCGACAACCATTCGGTGTACAAGAATGCGGCCAAAGAAATCGCTGCCCTGCATGGCAAATCGCTGACCTTCATGGCCAAGTTCAATGAGCGCGAAGGCAACTCCTGCCATATTCACATGAGCTTGCGCGGGCCGGACGGTGAAATCGTCTTCGAGGACGAAGAGCTTTTCGGCCAGTTCGTGGCCGGTATCCAAGCGACGCTGGCCGAGTTCACCCTGCTGTACGCGCCGAACGTCAACTCCTACAAGCGATACCAACCCGGCTCGTTCGCACCGACCGCCATCGCCTGGGGCCGCGACAACCGCACGTGCGCCCTGAGGGTGGTGGGTCATGGAGCCGGCCTGCGAGTCGAGAACCGGGTGCCGGGTGGTGACGTCAACCCTTACCTGGCCCTGGCCGGGATGTTGGCCGGCGGACTGCACGGCATCGACAAGGGTCTCAGTCTGGAACCGGTGTTCGAGGGAAACGCCTATGACAGCGACAAACCTCGGGTACCCACAACATTGCGTCAGGCCCGTGACCTGTTTGCCGCCTCGGAGCTAGCGCGCCAGTACCTCGGCGACGACGTGGTCGATCACTATCTCAACTACGCCGATGTCGAACTGGCCGCCTTTGACGCCGCGGTCACCGACTGGGAGCGGTACCGCGGATTCGAGCGGCTCTGATGATCCTCGAGCACGATATCGTGAACCCGGCGACCGGGTTGGTCGAGGCCAGTATTGCCCTTGTTTCGCTGGAAGAAACCGATGCCGCTATTGCCCGTGCCCACGCGGCGGCACCCGCCTGGCGCGCCGTGGCACCGGCCGATCGGGCCCGGTTGTTGCGTCGATTCGCCGATGCCGTGGATGGGGCTCGCGAAGAGCTCGCTCAGTTGGAGGTCCGCAACTCCGGTCACCCGATCAGCAACGCCCGCTGGGAGGCCGGCAACGTCCGCGACGTGCTGACCTACTTCGCGGGTGCTCCGGAGCGCCTGTTCGGCCGGCAGATACCGGTGGCCGGCGGAATCGATGTCACCTACAAGGAACCGCTGGGCGTGGTCGGCATCATCGTCCCGTGGAACTTCCCGATGCCCATCGCCGGCTGGGGATTCGCGCCTGCCCTCGCGGCCGGAAACACGGTGGTCCTCAAGCCCGCCGAACTGACCCCACTGACCGCTATCCGTCTCGGCGAACTCGCAATGGAAGCTGGGCTACCCGAAGATGTGTTCATCGTGTTGCCGGGCCAGGGCGCGGTCGTGGGCCAACGATTCGTGACTCATCCCGCGGTGCGCAAGGTGTGCTTCACGGGTTCTACCGTCGTCGGGCAGCAGATCATGCGGGGCGCCGCCGACCAGGTTAAGCGAATCACCTTAGAACTGGGGGGAAAGAGCGCCAACATCGTGTTCGCCGACTCCGACCTCGAGAAGGCGGCGGCCACCGCCCCCTACGGGGTCTTCGACAATGCCGGGCAGGACTGTTGCGCTCGTAGTCGGATCCTCGTGCAGCAATCGGTGTTCGATCGGTTCCTCGAATTGCTCCAAACAGCTGTGCACGGGGTCAAGGTGCTCGACCCGGCCGACGAGAGCTCGGAGATGGGACCGCTGATCTCGGCTAAGCAACGCGAGGCGGTGTCCTCTTATGTGGAAGGGGATTCCGTCGAGGTGCTGTTTCGCGGATCAGCGCCGGACGGGCCGGGTTTCTGGTACGCACCGACCGTCGTGCTGCCCCGCTCGACTTCGGATCGAATCTGGCGCGAAGAGGTCTTCGGACCGGTCGTCAGTGTGCTTCCTTTCACCGACGAAGCCGACGCCATGGCCAAGGCCAATGACACCGAATACGGGCTCTCCGGATCGATCTGGACCCGTGACTTGGGTCGCGCATTGCGAGTGAGCCGGGGTGTCGAATCCGGAAACCTGAGCGTGAATTCGCACTCCTCGGTGAGGTACTCGACGCCGTTCGGCGGATTCAAGCAGTCCGGAATCGGACGTGAGCTGGGGCCCGAGGCGCTGGATGCTTTCACGGACACCAAGAACGTCTTCTACTCCCACGACTAGTTTCATCAACAATCGAAAGGGCATCGGTATGGGCACGCGCCTGGAGGGCAAGACCGCGGTGATCACCGGTGGTTGCGGGGGGATCGGCCTGACAACGGCGAAGCGATTCCGCGAAGAGGGAGCCAACGTTGTCATCGCCGACGTGGACCCAACGTCGGGGGATCAGCTCGCGGCTGAGATCGGGGCGTTGTTCGTCCAGGTCGATGTGACTGATGCCGACCAGGTCAATGCGATGTTCGGGTTGGCACATTCCACTTACGGAAGCGTGGACATCGCGTTCAACAACGCTGGGATCTCGCCCCCGGACGACGACTCGATTCTCGACACCGGGATCGAGGCCTGGCGGCGGGTGCAGGAGGTCAACCTCACGTCGGTCTACCTGTGCTGCAAAGCGGTATTGCCCTACATGCTGGAGCAGAAGCGCGGATCCATCATCAACACTGCATCGTTCGTGGCCGTGATGGGAGCGGCCACCTCGCAGATCTCATACACCGCGTCCAAGGGCGGGGTGCTGTCCATGTCGCGAGAGCTCGGAGTCCAGTTCGCGCGCGAGGGCATCCGGGTCAACGCGCTGTGTCCGGGGCCGGTCAACACTCCGCTGCTGCAAGAGCTTTTCGCCAAGGATCCCGAGCGGGCCGCCCGGCGGATGGTGCACATCCCGATGGGACGCTTCGGGGAAGCTAGCGAGATAGCCAATGCCGTGCTGTTCCTGGCCTCCGACGAATCCAGCTTCATCACCGCGTCGCAGTTTCTCGTCGACGGCGGGATCTCCGGCGCCTATGTCACACCGCTGTAGGGGGCACCGGTGCGACCCGTAATCGGAATCACCTCCTACATCGAACCAGCTTCATGGGGACACTGGAGCTCAGTGCAGGCCGGGCTGGTTCCCCATGCCTACATAGCGAAAGTCGAAGCGGCCGGCGGAACCGCATTGATCATTCCGCCCTGGGACCAGGCCGACACCGACTGGGCCCGGTCCGTTATTCGCGCCCTGGACGGCTTGATCCTGGCCGGCGGAGTCGACGTGGATCCGGCGCGCTACGGGGCCGATCGACATGCCTCGGTGCAAGAGTCCCGGCCCGGGCGCGATGCCGCTGAGATCGTCCTGGCCCGCACCGCCATCGATTCGGCCTTGCCGTTGCTCGGGATCTGTCGTGGCATGCAGGTCATGGCGGTCGCCGCCGGGGGGACGCTCGAGCAGCATGTTCCCGACCGGGTCGGGCATGACCTGCACGCGCCGCGCCCCGGTAGCTACGGACGCCATCCGGTCCGGATCGACCCGGGGTCGCGATTGGCGACGGTTCTGGGGTCCTCGGCCGACGTGCCGAGCTCCCATCACCAGTCGGTACTCACCCATCCGGGCTACACGGCGACTGCGTGGGACACCGGGGACGGGACGATCGAGGCGATGGAGGCGCAAGACGGGTCAGGATTCTGCCTGGCCGTTCAATGGCACCCGGAGGTGGCCGAGGATCTGCGGCTGTTCGAGGCGCTCGTCCACGCCGCGGCGCGGCGAGCCGCCGGAGCTGAGCGAGCCGCCGCTGTGGAGCCGCCTGCGTCAAACCCGGGCTAGTCCCTGAAGGCTTTGGCGAGCCGGAGCCGGACGATCTTGGCCAGCTCCGTCCGGACGGCCGTCTGCTCGGCGACCGGGTCGTTGTGCAGCCGCCGTTGCAGGGACGCCAGCATCGACTCGAAGGAAAGTCCGGCCGTGGAGACCAAGAAGACGTGCCCGAAACGCTGCTCGTAGGCGAGGTTGGCTTCGGCCAGACGGCGCGCCGTGTTGTCGCCGATTCGTCCGCCGATGCGTGGCTGATCGATTCGAGGCTCGACGGCCAGGGCCTGAGTGATGTCCTGCCAGCTCAGGGCAGCCAACGCGCTGTCGGAGGCGGCGGTCAGGCGATCCAGGCTGAGATATGGACGGCCTTTGACGAGTTGGCCGACCCAGCGCCGGCTGGCGCAGCAAGCCACGAGTTCGGCGGCAGCGTCGGAGGAGGGTGCCGCGTCGAATTCGTCCAGCGGCACCGGTCGCTCTTCGGGCAAGTCCACCCCGTCACCCCTCCATATGCGCCCAGAAGGTCACGCTAGCGCCTTCGACGTGGTGGCATGGATCGAGGCAGCGGATTGGCCGTCCCAGCTGTCAGCGGGCCCGGCTAAGGTGGCGCAGTGGCATTGGCGCTCTATCGCAAGTACCGGTCGGCCTCCTTCGCGGACGTGATCGGTCAGGAGCACGTGACCGTACCCCTGAGCCAGGCGATCGCCGCTGGGCGAATCAACCACGCTTTCCTCTTCTCCGGTCCTCGCGGCTGCGGTAAGACGTCGAGCGCGCGGATCCTGGCCCGATCGCTAAACTGCGTGCAGGGACCGACCCCGACGCCCTGCGGGGTCTGCCAGTCCTGCATCGATCTCGCCCCGAATTCCTCGGGCAGCATCGACGTGATCGAGATCGACGCGGCCAGCCACGGCGGCGTGGACGATGCCCGCGATCTGCGTGAGCGGGCCTATTACGCCCCGGTCCGTGACCGGTACAAGGTCTACATCATCGATGAGGCTCACATGGTTACTACGCAGGGATTCAACGCCCTGCTGAAACTTGTCGAAGAGCCGCCGGAATTCTTGATCTTCATCTTCGCCACTACCGAGGCCGACAAGGTGCTGCCCACAATCCGGTCGCGCACGCATCACTATCCGTTCCGGCTGATTCCGCCCTCGGCCCTGCGGGCCCATCTGGAACGCATCTGTGCCGCCGAGGGCGCGGTCGTCGAGCCGACCGTGTTTCCGTTGGTCGTCCGCTCGGGTGGCGGATCAGCCCGTGATTCGTTGAGCATTCTCGATCAACTGCTGGCCGGTGCCGGACCGGAAGGCGTCACGTACGCCATGGCGGTCGGGTTGCTCGGGGTCACCGACTCGGCCCTGCTGGATGACATGACCGATTCGCTGGCCGTGGGGGACGCGGCCGGGGTGTACGCCACGATCGACCGTGTCATCGAGGCCGGGCACGATCCGCGCCGGTTCGCCGCCGACCTACTCGAGCGCTTCCGGGATCTGATCATGATCGACGCCGTACCGGATGCGGTGGACAAGGGCTTGGTCGATTACCCGGCCGATCAGGCCGAACGGATGGCCGATCAGTCCCGCCGAATCGGCACCGCAAGCCTGGTGCGCTGGGCCGACATCGCGCACACCACGCTCACCGACATGCGAGGCACGACGTCGCCACGTCTCATGCTGGAGCTGTTGTCGGCCCGCATGCTCCTGCCAGACGCCAGTGCTGACTCGATGGCGATGTTGCAGCGGGTGGAACGCCTCGAACGCCGCCAGGGCATGGCCGAACCCTCCATCCAGCCCGCTCAGCCCGTCCAGCCCGTCCAGCCCGCTCAGCCAGCTCAGCCAGCTCAGCCAGTGGCGCCGGTCGAGGAACTGGCGCCGGTCGAGGTAACGCCGGTCGATCAGCTGCCGCCGGTTGAGCAGGTGGCGCCGTTTGAGCAGGCGGCGCCGGTTGAAGAAGTGCCGCCGGTTGAGGAAGTGCCGCCGGCCGCGACGGTGGAGGCGGGAGATTCCGCCGGACTGCGACGGCTATGGCCCGATGTGCTGGAGCAGGTGAAAACCCGCAGTCGCCGGACCCGGGCCCTGCTCGACAACGCGTCGGTGGCCAGCGTCGACGGGACGGCCATCAAGCTGGTGGCCACGTCGCCTCCCATTGGCAAGATGATCTCCGATGACAGCAACCTCGCGGTGCTTCGCGAAGCGCTGGCCTCAGTCGTCGGTGGCGGGTGGCAGATCGAAGTCAGCACCGAGGCCGGTGACCGTCCGGCCCGTCCGAGCGTCGCGGCACCAGCTCGCCCGCCCGAGGCGGCCCGGACCGCAGAGCCGACACCGCCGACGCCGGATCGATCCGGTGATCAGGACGGGGTGGACGAGGACTCCGATTCGATCGACGCCGACAACGACGGCGGTGATCCCGAAGCCGCTGCGATCGCATTGCTGCAGAACAGCCTCGGGGCTCGTTCGATAGACGGCTAGCGAGCTGGCGGACATATACCCTGTCAAGAGTTGGGTCAACCACAAGATGATCTCTGAGTGAAAGGCGATCAACCGTGCGACCAGGCGGCCAGCCGAACATGCAGCAGCTACTGAAGCAGGCGCAGAAGATGCAACAGGAACTCGCCGCCGCTCAGGCCGAGCTGGCCGACATCGAAGTGTCGGGATCGGCCGCCGGAGGGCTGGTCACGGCCACCGTCTCGGGAACCAGTGAATTGCGATCGATTGTGATTTCCCGTGACGCGGTCGATCCCGATGACATCGAAACACTGCAGGACCTCGTCGTTGCCGCCGTGCGCGATGCGAGCCACAACGCCAGCGAACTGGCCTCGGCCAAGCTCGGCCCGCTGACTGGTGGCATGGGCGGACTAGGTATGCCAGGCCTGTGATGCCTCAATGATGTATGAGGGTGCGATTCAGGACCTGATCGACGAGCTGGGACGGCTGCCCGGCGTTGGTCCGAAAAGCGCTCAGCGCATCGCCTTCCACATCTTGTCCACCGAATCGGCCGACGTCGATCGGCTGGCCAACATCCTCAAGCGGGTCAAGGCGGAAGTGAGGTTCTGCCGGATCTGCGGCAACGTCTCCGAGGCCGACGAGTGCCGAATTTGTCGAGATCCGCGCCGCGATCTGTCACTGATCTGCGTGGTCGAGGAACCGAAGGACGTCGTGGCAATCGAACGCACTCGTGAGTTCCGCGGTCGATATCACGTGCTGGGCGGAGCAATCAGCCCGATCGACGGCATCGGCCCGGACGATCTGCGCGTCAAGGAGCTTCTGCAACGGCTATCGGACGGTGCGGTCACCGAGCTGATCCTGGCCACGGATCCGAACCTCGAAGGCGAAGCCACCGCGACCTACTTGGCCCGCATGATCAAACCGCTCGGGGTGACCGTCAGTCGGCTGGCCAGCGGGCTGCCCGTCGGAGGCGATTTGGAATACGCCGATGAGGTGACCCTCGGCCGAGCGTTCTCCGGCCGTCGGGCGGTCGACTGAGGATGTCGTTTCCCGACCCGCCCGCCGACCAACCTCTGTACGGACCCGAACCGGCGCCAGACATCTTCCGCACGACTGAGACGCATTATCAGAGCGCATGGCCGACGCAGGAGCTGTCTACGGCCGCCTGGACGCCGCCGCCCGTGATCGGCAAGCCCCGACGTCGCCGCAAGCTGTTGGTGCTGGCAGTGATGGTGGGCCTCGGCGCGGCGACGACCGGCGTGCTGGCCTACCGAGATATCGCCAACAGCAACAGCCCGTCCACGATCGTCGGCAACTACTACGCGGCGGTGGCCAGTGGTGACGCGCCTGAGGCGTTGGCCTATGCCGAGAACCCGCCGTCGAGTCCTTACCTGACCTCGACCGTCCTCAAGCAGCAGCTCGCGTTGGCGCCGATGCGCGATGTGCGAGTGGGGACGGTCGCGGTCCACGGCGATTCGGCCACCGTCGATGTCAGCTATCACCTGGCGTTCGCGGACACGACCCATGATGTGTCGGATCAGGTTGCCCTGCTCCGACATGGCTCGTCTTGGCGATTGGCGGCGGTCGCGGCCCCGATTGCCGTTTCGCCATCGACCGAAAATGCCGATCGAGTGATGCTCGCGGGGCGGCCGCTGAGGACGACCATGCGAACGGATCTGTTTCCGGGGGCGTTACCGGTGACGACGGATACCGATGCGATCGTCGTCCGGGGCGACCCGGCGGTGTCGCTGGCCAACGCCGGCGCCGCAACCGAACTCCAGGTCGAGGTCGCGGTGTCGCCGGCTCGGCGCAGCCAGGTGATCACCGCCTTGACGGCCGCGCTGAACAAGTGCCTGGCGGCGAACTCCACTGACGTTCGGTGTCCGTTGCCCAGCGTCGATCGACCCGTTCCTGGTTCCCTGCACGGTAGCTTGGTCACTCCGTTTTCGGCCGACTCGCTGTATGTGACGCCCGCGGACGAGGGCCGCGGGATTCTGCAGGTCAGTGGCGAGGTTCAGGTCAAGGCGTCCTGGAAGGCCTGGAACTTCAACAATATTGCCGTCCCCGATTCGGAAACGGTGCCGGTCAAGGTCAAGGCGACCACCGCGCTGGACCAGCCAGACACGATCTACTGGACGGTCCCGTGAGTTCCCGAGGCGGTCCCCCGGGCCATTGGGGGCGGCGGGCCAAGGCGATCGTGTGCAGCCTGCTCTGCGCGGCTGCCGTCGCGCTCCTCGTCCCTAGTCCCGCTCAGGCAGCGCCGGGGCCACCCGACGCGCCGGAGTGGTGGTTCGACACCTGGCATGTCCCGTCCCTGTGGGCCACTGGCGCGGACGGACGTGGATTGACGGTGGCGGTGGTCGACACCGGGGTCCAGGCCGACATCCCGGAGCTGGCCGGCCGGGTGCTGCCGGGTGCTGACTTCATCGGCAACGGTACTGATGGACGCACCGACTTTGACGGCGAAACCTTCTCTCACGGGACGGCAATGGCTTCGATCATCGCCGCGCGGGCCGGGGCGTTCGGCATCCAAGGGTTGGCCCCCGGGTCCAAAATCCTGCCTATCGCCCTCCCGCTGACCGGGGTGATCCGTAATGGCACGCCGACTCGCGGAGCCACGGCCAAATCGGTCCGGTACGCGGTCGATCACGGAGCCAAGATCATCAGCATGAGTCTGGGCGGGATTCGGATCCAGTCCGAGGACTCGGACCCTTGTCCGCAAGACCTGCAGGACGCCGTCATCTACGCCCTGAACAAAGGGGCGTTGGTGATAGCGGCGTCAGGAAACTCGGGCGACCAAGGCAACCCCGTCGAAGAGCCGGGCGTGTGCCTGGGTGTCGTGTCGGTCGGGTCGGTCAATTCGGCCCTGACGGTGTCCAGCTTCTCCTCCCGTCATCCGTACCTCACTGTGACGGCGCCGGGTGACACGATCCCCACCCTGAACCGCGATCCCGGACGGGCGTTCCTCGGCGGCGGAACGTCGCAGGCGACCGCGATGACATCGGCCGCGATCGCGCTGGTGTGGTCGAAGTATCCGAAGGAATCGAATCGCCAGATCCTGTCCCGTCTCCTGAGCACGGTGACTGACCGCGGCCCCAAGGGCCGAGATGATGCTTATGGCTTAGGGGTAATCAACCCCGAGGCCGCAATGAAGTCCACGGCCACGGCCACGACTCCGAATCCGGTCTTCGATGCGGCGCGCCCGTTGATCGATCTCGCGAACCTGAAACCGGCGACTCCACCGACCAAAGCGGCCGCCGGTAACCCGACGGCCCCTTTGGGTGATGTCAGCGTGGGCACGGTGGGCAGCATCCTCAGCGCCCGGCTGCTCGCTTACGCGATCAGCTCGATGGTGCTGATCCTGCTCGCCCTCGTCCTGCTGGTGTTCGGCTTGCGCCGCGTCGCACCGCGACCCCTCTGATTGGCTAGCCTCGCGGCTGATTGGCTAACCTCGCGGCGCACGTAGTTGGTCTCGGCAACCTACAGATTTGAACGGGCCACCCGGTTCACGGCACTGATTACGGCGCGCAGAGAAGCGCCGACGATCGACTCGCTGATCCCGACGCCCCAGAGCACCTTGTCGCCCACCTCGATCTCGAGGTAAGCCGCTGCTTCGGCGTCCCGCCCGGAGGTCAGTGCGTGCTCGGCATAGTCCAGGACCCGGACGTTCACGCCGCCCAGACCCATGTCGACGTCGGACAACGCCGAACAGAAAGCCGCGATCGGACCGTTGCCGGTCCCGGCGATGTCCCAGGCCTTGCCGAACGCGGTGACCTTGGCCGACACCTGCTCCACGCTGTCGTTGGACGAGGCCGAGAACGACTTCAACTCGAAGGCGCCGGCCTCGAGGTACTCGGTGGCGAAGATGTCCCACATCTGGGCGGCGTCGACTTCGCCGCCCTCGTCGTCAGTGTGCCGTTGAATGACCTGGCTGAACTCGATCTGCAGCCGTCGGGGCAGGTCGAGGGAGTGCTCGGTCTTCATGATGTAGGCGACCCCGCCCTTGCCCGACTGCGAGTTGACCCGGATCACGGCCTCGTAGCTGCGGCCGACATCCTTCGGATCGATGGGCAGATAAGGGATGTGCCAAGGCAGTTGACCAACCGGCGTACCAGTCTCTTTTGCTTCGAGCTCCAGGGCGTCAAAGCCTTTCTTGATCGCGTCCTGGTGGCTGCCCGAAAAGGAGGTGTACACCAGGTCACCGGCATAGGGATGCCGCTCGTGGACGCCGATGCGGTTGCAGTATTCGGCGGTGCGGCGGATCTGATCGATGTCGGAGAAGTCGATCTCCGGATCGATGCCCTGGCTGTACAGGTTCAGTCCGAGGGTGATCAGGTCGACGTTGCCGGAGCGCTCGCCATTGCCGAACAGGCATCCTTCGATTCGGTCGGCGCCGGCCAGGACAGCCAGTTCGGCGTCGGCCACGGCGGTGCCGCGGTCGTTGTGGGTGTGCACCGACAGGCCGATGAATTCGCGCCTGGTCAGGTTGCGCGACATCCACTCGATCTGGTCGGCGTAGACGTTGGGGGTGGACCGTTCGACGGTGCAAGGCAGGTTCAGGACTATCTCGCGGTCCGCTGCTGGTTGCCAGACGTCCATGACGGCTTCGCAGATCTCGAGGGAAAAGTCGAGCTCGGTGTCCATGAAGATCTCCGGGGAGTACTCCAACCCGACCTCGGTGCCGTTGAGGTAGTACTCGGCGTTCTTTATGATCGCGCGAATGCCGTCCGCCGCCACGGCCTTGCATTCCTCGCGGCCGTCTCCGCTGAAGCCGAACACGACCTTGCGGAAGACCGGGGCGGCCGCGTTGTACATGTGCACCGTCGCTCGGTGAGCACCGATCAGGGACTGGACGCTGCGTTCGATCAGCTCTTCGCGAGCCTGGGTCAGGACGGAGATGGTGACGTCGTCCGGTACCCGACCGGTCTCGATGAGCTCACGGACGAAGTCGAAATCGGTCTGGCTGGCCGCGGGGAAGCCGACCTCGATCTCCTTGTAGCCCATGCCCACCAGAAGGTCGAACATGGCCCGCTTGCGCGCGGTGTTCATCGGGTCGATCAGGGATTGGTTTCCGTCGCGAAGATCCGTGGCCAGCCAACGGGGAGCGTGGCTCATCGTGCGGCTTGGCCACTGCCGGTCGGGCAGCTCGACGGGCGGGAAGGCCGAGTAGCGATGAAAGGGCATCCGCGACGGTTGCTGAGTGGTCCGCCGAGGGTGCGGGAATGATTGCACTGGGGAAGTCATGGCACTGCTCCTGTGGATGGGCGAGTTCAACGATGGGAACTGGCCGGCGCAGCAAACGACCCGCGACGAGGGGCCGACCGGGTCTTAGAACCCCAGAGCCTCGTCGCGGCGGCCAAGAAGGAGCAGCGCGCGCATAGTGCAGGCAGCTTATCGCATGCCTCGGTCGTGGCCCATGCGTCGCCGGTTACGGGTCGCCGTGGGCCGCAAGAGCACTGGTTCTCGTCAGTAAATCCGTCAATCGGCTTACATTTTCGTCGTCCAGAAGGTAGAACGGACACTAAATCCGTAGTCGGTCACCCAAGTTTCCGTGAGAGGCTTCCATGGCCCGATCGATCTCCAATTTCGTCAACGGCGAGTTGGTTCCGGCGATGTCGGGAGCCACCCTGGACATCACCAATCCCGCCACGGGCGAGGTGTACCTGACCTCCCCGTTGTCCGGCGCCGAGGATGTCGACCGCGCGTACCGGGCGGCCGCAACCGCCTTCGAAACCTGGCGTGACACCACTCCGAGCCAGCGCCAGCAGGCGATGTTGAAGTTCGCCGATGCGATCGAGGCTCGCGCGGACGAGGTCGTGGCCACCGAAAGTGAGAACACCGGCAAGCCGCTGGCCCTCACCATGTCCGAGGAACTGCCGCCGATGGTCGACCAGCTCCGGTTCTTCGCCGGCGCGGCCCGCGTGCTGGAAGGCAAGTCGGCCGGTGAGTACATGCCCGGTCACACCTCCTACGTCCGTAGGGAGCCGATCGGAGTGTGTGGGCAGGTAGCTCCCTGGAATTACCCGATGATGATGGCGGTCTGGAAGTTCGCCCCGGCGCTGGCCGCGGGCAACACCATCGTGCTCAAGCCTTCAGACACCACGCCGGCCTCGTCGGTGCTGCTGGCCGAGATTGCGTCCGAGTTCTTCCCGCCCGGGGTGTTCAACGTGGTCTGCGGTGACCGGGACACCGGCCGGGCGCTGGTATCGCACAAGATCCCGCGGATGGTGTCGATCACCGGCTCGACACGGGCTGGTTATGAAGTCGCCCGCTCGGCCGCCGAGGACCTCAAGCGTGTCCATCTCGAGCTCGGCGGCAAGGCTCCGGTGATCGTGTTCGACGATGCCGACATCGAGGCTTCCGCCGAAGCGATCGCTATGGCCGGCTACTTCAACGCCGGCCAGGACTGCACGGCCGCCACCCGCGTCTTGGCCAAGGCCGGTTTCGCCGAGGAGTTCGCGGCTGCTCTGGCCGAGCAGGCCAAAAACACCAAGACCGGCGCCGCGGATGACGAGGATGTGCTCTACGGCCCGCTGAACAACGCCAACCAGCTGGCCCACGTATCGGGTCTGGTGGACCGATTACCTGATCATGCCCAGCTGCTCGCCGGTGGCGCGCGTCAAGGCGATCGGGGTTTCTTCTTCACGCCGACCGTCCTGTCCGGACTCCAGCAGAGCGATGAGCAGATTCAGACCGAGATCTTCGGTCCGGTCATCACCGTGCAGTCCTTTACCGACGAGGACGAGGCGCTGCGTTGGGCCAACGGCGTCGAGTACGGGCTGGCCTCCTCGGTCTGGACGAAGGACCACGGCCGAGCGATGCGGGTGTCGCGCAAACTGGATTTCGGGTGCGTATGGGTCAACACCCACATCCCGCTCGTGGCTGAGATGCCGCACGGCGGCTTCAAGCATTCGGGTTATGGCAAGGATCTCTCGATGTACGGGCTCGAGGACTACACGCGGATCAAGCACGTCATGCACAACATCGATTTCTGAGGGCTGGGAGCGTGTCATGGCCGCCATCGAACAGCGCCGAGTGTTGGACACCGCGATCCCCGGGCCCCGGTCGGTCGAGCTCCATCGGCGCAAGGCCAATGCGGTCGCCGCCGGCGTCGGGGTCGGCCTGCCGGTCTACATCGAGCGGGCCGGTGGCGGGATTCTGGTCGACGCCGACGGTAATCAGCTGATCGATTTCGGTGCGGGTATCGCCGTGACCACGGTCGGAAACTCCGCTGCCCGGGTGGTGGAACGGGTGCAACGGCAGGTCGAGGATTTCACCCACACCTGCTTCATGGTGACGCCCTACTCGGAGTACCTCGAGGTCGCTGAAGCGCTCAACGACCTCACGCCCGGCGATCATGAAAAGCGATCGGCGCTGTTCAACTCGGGCGCCGAAGCGGTCGAGAACGCGGTGAAGATCGCCCGCTCGGCGACCGGGCGGCCGGGGATCGTCGCCTTTGATCACGCCTACCACGGCCGGACCAACCTCACCATGGCGTTGACGGCGAAGAACATGCCCTACAAGCATCGCTTCGGGCCGTTCGCGAACGAGATCTACCGGATGCCGATGGCTTACCCGTACCGGTGGCCGACCGGGCCCGATCGTTGCGGCGACGAGGCGTTCGAACTCTTTGTCAGCCAGGTGCACAGCCAAGTGGGCGAGCAGAACACGGCCGCCGTCATCATCGAGCCGATCCAGGGTGAGGGCGGGTTTATCGTCCCTCCGCCGGGCTACTTGGCGCGGGTCGCCGAATGGTGCCGCGAACAGGGCATCGTCTTCATCGCCGATGAGATTCAGACCGGTTTCTGCCGAACCGGGGACTGGTTCGCCTCCGACTTCGAGCAGATCGTGCCGGATCTCATCTGCACGGCCAAGGGCATAGCCGGTGGGCTTCCGCTGGCGGCGGTGACGGGACGAGCCGAGCTGATGGACGCGGTGCACGCCGGCGGGCTCGGCGGTACCTACGGCGGCAATCCCGTGGCCCTGCGCGGCGGCGCTGGGGCGATCGAGACGATGCGGGCTGAGAATCTGACCGACCGGGCCCGACAGATCGAGGCTATGTTTCTGCCGCGGCTGCGGGAGCTGGCCGAAAAGTTCGAGGTGATCGGCGACGTCCGGGGCCGCGGCGCGATGCTGGCGGTGGAGCTGGTCGCCGGAGCGGACGACAAGACCCCGAATGCGGCCTTGACCGGCCGGGTGAACGCGTACTGCCATTCCCAGGGGCTCGTCACGTTGACTGCCGGTACGTACGGAAACGTGTTCCGCTTCTTGCCGCCGCTGTCGATCGGCAACGAGCTGGTGGCTGAAGGCCTGGACATCCTCGAAGGCGCATTCGCCGCGTCGGTCTAGCGTCTGTCCGGGCGGTCAATCCGCTGGAGTCGGGTCGGTAGACTCTGGGACGCACCGTTTCTGGTGCCCAATTCAGCAATCTCGGCGATGGAGGCCGCGCGGTGGGACTCGTAGTCCAGAAGTATGGCGGGTCCTCAGTTGCCGACGCCGAACGAATCAAGCGGGTGGCCGAACGGATCGTCACCGCCCGCCGTGCCGGCAACGATGTCGTAGTGGTCGTGTCGGCCATGGGTGACACCACCGATGAGCTGATCGATCTGGCCGAACAGATCGTCCCGGTACCCAGCGGTCGCGAGTTCGACATGCTGCTCACAGCCGGCGAGCGAATCTCGATGGCCTTGTTGGCTATGGCAATTCAGTCTCTGGGCTATCCGGCTGAGTCGTTCACCGGATCCCAGGCCGGCGTCCTCACGACATCCGTTCACGGCAAGGCCCGCATCGTCAACATCACCCCCGGGCGGGTCGAGCACTCGATCGAGGCCGGAAACGTTGCGATCGTTGCCGGATTCCAGGGCGTCTCGCCCGACACCAAGGACATCACGACCCTCGGGCGAGGTGGCTCGGACACAACCGCCGTCGCCCTGGCCGCCGCCCTGAAAGCCGACGTCTGCGAGATCTACACCGACGTCGACGGGGTGTACACCGCGGACCCGAGGATCGTGCCCAATGCCCGCCGCCTGGACACCGTGACCTATGAAGAGATGCTCGAGCTTGCGGCCTGCGGGGCCAAGATTCTGCACCTTCGCTCGGTCGAATACGGGCGCCGCTACGCCGTCCCGATTCACGTTCGCTCGTCGTTCTCGACCCGCACCGGCACCATGGTGACCGGCTCAATGGAGGATCTTGCCGTGGAACAGGCCATCATCTCCGGTGTTGCTCACGATCGCAGCGAGGCGAAAGTCACGGTGGTCGGCGTCCCGGACAAGCCCGGTGAGGCGGCCGCACTATTCCGCGTACTGGCCGAAGCCGAAGTCAACCTGGACATGATCGTTCAGAACGTCTCCACCAAGGGCACCGGACGCACCGATGTGTCCTTCACACTGCCCAAGACCGACGGCCCGGTCGCTATGCAGGCGCTGAACAAGGTGCAGGCCGCGGTTGGGTTCGAGGACCTGCTCTATGACGACCACATCGGCAAGCTGTCGCTGATCGGGGCTGGGATGCGGTCGCACCCCGGTGTGTCGGCCTCGTTCTTCGCGGCCCTGGCCGAGGCTGGCGTCAACGTCGAGATGATCTCGACCTCAGAGATCCGGATCTCGGTCGTCCTGCGCGACACCGAGCTGGACGTCGCGGTGCGCGCCGTCCACGACGCCTTCGAGTTGGGCACCGATCAGGAACAAGCCGTCGTGTACGGGGGAACGGGCCGATGACTGCCGCGAACGAGACCAGCGACGGGCTGCACGTCGGCGTCGTCGGGGCGACCGGACAGGTCGGCAGTGTCGTACGAAGGCTGCTCCTCGAGCGGCAGTTCCCGCTGGCGTCCATTCGGTTCTTCGCCTCCGCGCGTTCGGCCGGATCGACTTTGCCCTTTGGTGATAGGCAGATCATCGTCGAGGACGCCGCCACGGCGGATCCCGGTGGACTGGATGTCGCGATCTTCTCGGCCGGCGCTGGAACCTCGCGCCAGTTGGCACCGAAGTTCGCTGCGGCCGGTGTCCTGGTAATCGATAACTCCTCGGCCTGGCGGATGGATCCGGACGTGCCGCTGATCGTGTCCGAAGTCAACCCGGCCGAATTGGCCAATGCCGGCAAGGGAATCATCGCCAATCCGAACTGCACCACCATGGCCGCGATGCCGGTGCTCAAGCCGCTGCACGACGAAGCCGGTCTCGTCCGCCTGATCGCCGCGACCTACCAAGCGGTATCGGGGTCCGGTCTGGCCGGAGTCGAAGAGCTCGATGAGCAGATCCAGAAGGCGGGTACGTCCGCCGCCGCGTTGACCCACGACGGCAGTGCCGTGGACCTGGGCGCGCCGAACAAGTACGTCGCCCCCATTGCGTTCAATGTGTTGCCCTTGGCCGGCTCGATCGTCGATGACGGTGCTCTGGAGACGGACGAGGAGCAGAAGCTGCGCAACGAGTCACGCAAGATTCTGGCCATACCGGAACTGAAGGTGTCCGGCACCTGCGTCCGGGTCCCGGTCTTCACCGGCCATTCGCTGTCCCTGCACGCCCAGTTCGCGCGTCCGATCTCGGTCGAGCGGGCTACCGAGCTGCTGGCCGCGGCGCCGGGCGTGGAACTGGCAGATGTGCCGAATCCGCTGCTGGCTGCCGGTCGCGACCCCTCCTTCGTCGGACGCATCCGCCAAGACGCGGCGGTGGACGGGGGAATGGGGCTGGTGCTGTTCGTGTCCAATGACAACCTGCGCAAGGGTGCGGCGTTGAACGCCATTCAGATCGCGGAACTGGTCGCGGCCAGCCGGTCCTAGATCGGCGCCCCGTGGCTACGCGGCGAGCTTGTTCAGCTTCGACACTTTCACTAAACGGCGCTTGCGGACGGTGTACTTCTTCGGCAGCGTGCCTTCAGCCAGCATCCGGATCGGACAACGCTGACAGCGTGGTTTGTCCGAACAACACTTCTTCTTCGGCTTCGGCACATCGGTTAGGTTAGCATTGCCTAAATCGCATGCCAAGATGCTCGGGACGGCAAAATCACCTACCAGTACGATCGAGGCTTCGCTCAAGACCTCTCTCGACAGGAAGACACCGATGGCTGCGGCCCGCTTCGTAGATCAGCTCAACATCCAGATCGGCAACGAATTCGCGGCGCACCAGCAGTACGTGTCGGTAGCCATCTACTTCGATGGCCGGACCATGCCCCAGACGGCCGCGTTCTTCTATCGGCAGGCGCGGGAAGAGCGTGATCACGCCATGATGATGGCTCAATACCTGCTCGATGCCGACCAGCCGGTGACGATGCCCGCGGTCGAGGCACCGGTCAGCGAATTCGCCGATCTGGTGGCGCCGATCGAACTGGCACTGGCCCAGGAACGGCGGGTCACCCTGGAAATCTCGCGGTTGATGCAGATCGCCCGCGAAGAGAGCGACTTCGCCAGCGAGCAGTTCACCACCTGGTTCATCAAGGAACAGGTCGAGGAGACGGCCAAGATGAGCGACCTGCTGGCCGTGGTGAAGCGCTCCGCCCACAACATCGAAGCGATCGAGGATTACGTCCAGCGCGAGCAGAGCGCGCGTGGAGCTGATCCGATGGCTCCCCGGATCGCCGGGTCAGGCGTCTGAGCGGGCCCGCTAGTCCGAGCCGACCGGCAACGGGCCACTCCACGGGGCCGGCTCGATCTCGGAGAGCACGCGCGAGCGCCGACGGCGGTTCAAGTGATCGATGTAGAGCGTGCCCTGAAGATGCTCAGCCTCGTGCAGCAGGCAGCGCGCGAAGTATCCGCTGCCGGTAACCTCCAGCGGCTGGCCTAGAAGATCGACGCCTGCGATCCTCACCTCGTGCGGACGGTCCAATGAGGCGAAGGGGCCGGGGACCGACAGGCATCCTTCATCGCCCTGATCGACCTCGCGGCTCACGGACCGAATCACCGGATTGACCAGGTGCCCGATGCGTTGCGTCCCCTCGTCGTCGAAGCAGTCGAACACGAAAACCGCCTGGGCGACCCCGATCTGTGGGGCGGCCAGGCCGACGCCCTCGGCGACGTACATGGAGGCGAACATATCCTCGATCAGCTGTGCGAGCTCCGAGTCGAACTCGGTCACCCTCGCGGCGGGCGTATGCAAAACCGGATCACCGACGATGACCACTGGACGGGCAGTTCCTGGCATAGCCCGCGAGTCTAACTTCCGTCGGAAGCGTCGGAAGGCGCGAGCCCGGGGTCTCGCAACGCGGCGCCGGCGCATACCGGGATGAGCAGCAGCAAGTTGGCGCTGGCCACGTTCTGTCCGCATTCGCGGGTAGCTCCGGGGCCAGACGAACCGCTCGTCCGCGCCGGTTGCACTATCCGGACGCGGGCATCGGAAGGGATGTTCGCCCGGATGAAGTCGACGAACTGATCCGCCGGACCGTGAAACAACGGAATCCGACCGTTGATCTTCGGCGCGTTCTTCGATCTGGCGAGAGCGCCGCGTTCGTCTCGCAGCGAGAGGTAGCCCTATACCGATCCGGCGATGATGGCCAGAGCGAGCACGAGCACCAGAATCATCCGGATCGCGGCCCGAACCGGCCGGGACGCTACCCCGATGGGCACTGCATGCCCGCGAGTTCGTCGGCGGCATCCTGATCGCTCGTCGCGGGCTGAAGGGTCATCAACTGGCAGTGCAGGATCTGCGTCGACGTCAGGCGGTGCTTGACCAGTTCGGCCTTCCAGGCCCGAGTTTCCGCGGCGGACAGGTGAATCCACACCAGCCAGATCTTGGTCCCGCCGCGGGCCTGGAGTTCACGCTGCGCCACGTCCAGGGCTTGGCTGATGGTCGGGTCGTCTCGTCCGCTGGCCACGACAATGCCCGAACTGGTGGGATAGGTGACCGCGAAACCGATTCCGTTCCCAGGCAGCTTCGACCATTGGGGGGTGTCGTGATGCCAGTAGTAGCCGAATCCGTAGCCCGAGGCGGAGTTGAGCAGGATCACGTCGTCGGGCTGCCGCTGCTGGCTGACCAGGCGGGTGGAATGGTAGACATCCTCGCGCGGAATGGGATGCTCGCGGATGTCCGTGTGCACGTTGAACACGAACGCACTCGCCGCCAGCACCGCCACCGCCGCGCCCACCGCGACCTGTCGCCGGGCGATAACCGAGCAGACCCCGGCGACTCCGACGGCGATGAGAACAGCGAACGAAGTGGTCAGGAAATGGGAGGTCCGTTCGTCGAATAGGGGATACTTTTTGGCGGCGCTCAGGGCCACCACCTGGAGCAGCATCAATGGAATCGTGGCGGCGACCGCTGGCCGGCACACCCGGAACAGCACGACGACGCCGACGATCATCAGGATTCCACCTAGTAGCAGCGGTCCGGCGCCCAGATAGGTCGCCATCTGCGCGCCGCGCCGATGCAGGTAGGTCAGCACTCCTCCCAAGCCATGGTTGACCGGCAGATAGAACGGGCGCCAGTACGCGGTCAGCGCATCGTTGATCCGGGGCGCGTACACGATCGCGAACTCGGCCAGCAGGACGGCGCCGGTGATCGCGCCGGCGATCACCGCTTCCAGCAGCCGTCGCCAGTCGCGTTTGGCCAGTTGGACGAATACCAGAGCGGTGAAGGCTGAGGACGCCACGAACATGCTGACGGCGCTGACCCCGATGCCGACAACGGCACTCGCCCCGAGGGCCGCAAGTCCGGTACGGGTCCAGTTCCGTTCGACTCGCGAGACCAGCAGCAGGACGATCAACGTGAGGCAGGCATCCGCGGTGTACTGCTTGAGATCGTCACGGGCGAGTGCGGACGGGGTGAGCAGTACGGCCGCCGCGGTCAGGATCCCCGCCAACCGCGACCAGCCGATGGACTTCCAGGCCAGCGAGCGGCCCAGATAGTAGGCGGTCGGTCCGGTCGCGGCCGTGAACAGCAGTGGAAGCATCCGCAGGCCGTGTTCGCCTCCGAACACCATCGCTCTCAGCAGCAGCGTCCATCCCAGCGGCGTGACGGCACTGACCTCAGGGGTGGAACGCAGCGGGAGTCGGGTCGACACCGCGACCCAGGTCTCGTCCACCCAGAACGGCTTGGACAGCATGTAACCCACGTCGTGAACGATGAATGCAGCGAGGAAACATAGCGCGGCCAGGCCTGGATCGATGAGCCGTCTGATGAGCGAGGATGAATCCTTGCTCAGTTGGTCGAGAGGGTCTTCGGTGTCAGCTGTGCTTGGGGGCGAGTCGCTGTCTGATGAGGATGTAGATTGCTTCGACTCCGTCACGCCAGGTCAGCTTCTTTCCGGCCTCTCGACTGCGGGCAGCGTAGGTGATCGGGACTTCGTAGGGACGAATACCGCGGCGCAAGATCTTGCCGGTGATTTCTGCTTCCATGCCGAAGCCGGCCGACCGAATATTCATCGATCGATAAAGCTCACGTGGCATCAATTTGAAGCAGGTTTCGAGATCGCTGATGTAGCAATTGAAAAGGATGTTCGCGGCGGTTGTGACGCCCCGGTTCCCGAGTACGTACAGGTAAGAATAGGCGTTGTGGCTACCGAACGTGCGTGTTCCGTAGACGACCTCGGCCTCACCGCCGAGGATTGGTTGCAGCAGGGACGGTATCTCTTCCGGTGAGTACTCCAGGTCGGCGTCGCACATGATGACGTAGTCGCCGCTCGCGAGTTCGGCGCCCTTGCGGATGGCCGAGCCCTTTCCTTCGTTCTTTTCCTTCAGATGAACGGTGACGCGCTCGTCGTGTTCCCAATCGGCGTAGAGGGAGCGGGTACCGTCGGTACTCCCGTCGTCAACTATCAACAGCTCGATATCCACTGGATAATGGACGTCCAAGACCCTTTTCACGGCCATGGTCAACGTCGCGACCTCGTTGTACACCGGCATCAGAATGGAGAGCTTCACGGTGCGGAACTATACTGCCGTCAAGGGAACACGCCCGACGGCAAACACCGATTGACCAAACGGAATTCGGTGGCTAGTCTCCCAGCGCCGGGCTAGCGGGATCACCCGGCCATCCCACAGCGACAGCAACGGCCCCTCACTCGGAGCCATCCGCAACAGGCGCATGCCGACCAACCAGGCCGGTAGCCCGGGCAGGTTCACGTAGCGAACGTCCTCGACCTCCAGGCCCGCAGTCTCGTAAGCCTGGGTCAGGCTGGCGCGGGTGAAGCGCTGAACGTGTCCGACCAACCGGTCGAAGCGGCTCATCGCGAAATTGAAGGCGGGGACGAACATCACCACCGCGCCGCCGGGACGAACCAGGCTGTGGGCGGCTCGCAGGGCGGCGACGTGATCGGGAATGTGTTCCAGAACGTTGAAGGCCACGTAGGACGAGTGCCGTCGTTGCGGAGGATCGATCACGTTGATCTCCGCCACCTCTACTCGAGGATCGTCGGCGAAACGCGAGCGGAGCTGGGTGAGCCGGTGCGGATCGATCTCCGTCGTGGTGATGCGCGGGACACCGGAATCCAGCCAAGCCTGCGCGTAGTCGCCGAGCCCACTGCCCAACTCGATCGGCGAGTCGCCGAGATGGGGCCGGGCCAGGTCGGTGAGCCAGCGGTTGTAATTCACGGCCGAGGCCAGCGACTCCAGGACCTCGGATTGGGCTACGGTGTCGCCGAGCAGTTCCGAAGACCGGGTCGTGTCCTCGTCGCTCTGCTGATCGATATTGTCCACGCGAGCACTCTACGTACAGACTGAGCTGCACCGCACAGCGCACGCCGAGCAGATTGGGAAGCCCCACATGACCGACCGCCGAATTCTGGTCACTGGTGGAGCGGGCTTCATCGGATCCCACCTGGTCATCCGGCTCCTGGACGCCGGCCACGAGGTGCTGGTCGTGGACAACTTCTATTCCGGGAGCCGCTTGAACCTGGAAGCCCACCTTGCCAATCCACGCCTAGAGCTGCTGCGGCACGACATCACATTCCCGCTCTACGTCGAGGTGGACGAGATCTACCACCTGGCCTGCCCGGCCTCGCCGGTGTTCTATCAACGTGATCCCGTGCAGACGACCAAGACGTCGGTTGTGGGCTCGATCAACATGCTCGGTTTGGCCAAGCGAATCAAGGCCAAAGTGCTGTTGGCCTCGACGTCGGAGGTGTACGGCGATCCGAGTGTTCATCCGCAGCCCGAAGGCTACTGGGGCAATGTCAACCCGATCGGTCCGCGGTCCTGCTACGACGAGGGCAAGCGCTGTGCGGAAACGCTGTTCTTCGATTACCGCCGCCAGCACGACCTGCCGATCAAGGTGGCCCGAATCTTCAACACCTATGGCCCCAAGATGCGTCCGGATGACGGTCGGGTGGTCTCGAACTTCATCATGTCGGCCCTGAACGGAGAGCCGATCACCGTTTATGGGGACGGGACGCAGACCCGTTCGTTCTGCTACGTCGATGATCTGGTCGAAGGCCTCGTTCGGTTGATGAAGACGAAGCACGAGGTGACCGGTCCGATCAATATCGGCAACCCCCGCGAGTTCACCATGCTCGAACTGGCCGAGCAGGTGATCCGGCTGACGGCCAGCAGCAGTGCGATCGAGTTTCGGCCGCTGCCAACGGACGATCCGACCCAACGCCGGCCAGTCATAGATCAGGCCAGGTCGGTTCTGGACTGGTCACCGACCGTTGAACTGGAGCAGGGTCTGCAGCAGACCATCGAGTACTTCCGCAAGTTCGCCGACGCCTGAACGCACAATTGGGCCGCCGTGAGGTTCAGAAGCGAAAGCGGGTCAGGCCACCCGGTTCTTCGGACAGCACCACCGTCGCCGAGCGCGGTTCGATCCGGTAGACGTTCCACGGTGGAGGTCCCTGAGCGGGCGCGTTGAAGGGAGCCGTCAGACCTTCACCGCTCTCGTCGAGTTCGGCGGGCCAGCCGCCCTTGTCGGCATACGCCTTCGCGAGACGGGCGATGGCGTCGGAGTCCCGGACGCGCGTCGCTTCACCTTCGAACACGACGTCGGCATCCTTGATCGACATGGCGATCGAGCACCGCCCATCGCGCTCGACGTTGTGCCTCTTGCGAGTGCCGGTTCCGGTCTGGAACCAGAACGTGCCGTCCAACCACATTGCTCCGACCGCCGTCACATGCGGACTGCCGTCGTCGTTGACAGTGCTCAACCAGGTGGTTCGTGAGTTCAGAGCGTCCGGGGCGGGTCCCGAACCGGCGTCCAGCTTCTCGACGATGCGGGACCAATCCACTGGCGGAAGCCCGTCCGCCTTACCGAGGTTGATGGTTTCCATAGGCCGACCGTAGTTTCGCGAAGCGGCGATGCCAACCCCGCCGGATGGACGAGTCGGAATTCGATGCGCTCAGGCGCTGAGGGTTGGTCGCCCTTTTTGTTGGTCGGGGTGGCGGGTTCGACGACCACCACGGCGGAATCGCCGCCGGCGAGCAGCAGCTCGCGTGCGTGCGGCAAGCTGGCGCCGTCCTCGTTGACGCACCACACGAAGCCGCCGCCGAGCCCGACAGAGAAGTGCATCATCTCGGGCCCGGGGCACCCGGGTAAGGACATCCTCGCGGACCAGTAACCAGCGACTGTCAGCCTTTCCGGGCGGTAACGAGCCACGCGGACGCGGGCAGCAGGACGCCGTCTGGGGTCGCGCGGCTGTCGAGCACCGAACGCATGCGGGCCAACCGCTCCTCCCGTCCCTCGTCGCCGACCTGTTCGAGCGCGCCGCGGACGAAGCCGTCCGAGTTCAGGAACTCGTATGCGGCGTCTGCGTCAGCACCCATGTCGGCCATGTCGTCAACCGAGGCGAGTTCGATGTCCGCGTATCCTGCGGCGGACAGTAGGTTGCGGACCCGATCCGGGTCCGCCCAGGAGCGCGGGCCCACCGGCGGCGGTGGCGGCAGCTCGGGTGCCAGCGCTCCGCGGATCGCGCTCATCCACTCGTTGCGGGAGAATTCGCGCCAGGCCAGCAGGGCGAGCCTGCCGCCGCTCGAGAGCCCGTTTCCGATATTGCGGAATGCCGCGACGGGATCGGCGAAGAACATGCACCCGAACGAGCTGGTCGCCATCGTGGCGACACCCGGTTCGAACGTGTAGGCCTGCGCGTCGCCGTGCACGAACCGCACGTTGGTGACGCCGTTCGCTGCAGCGCGCCGGCGCGCGTTCTCGAGCATGGGCCGGGACAGGTCGATGCCGAGCGCGGAACCGGACGGGGCGGCTCGGGCGAGGTCGCAGGTTTTGGCCCCGTTGCCGCAGCCGATGTCGATCGCCCGCTCGTCCTCGGCAATCGGAACCTGCTCGCGCAGCCGTCCCCAGAAGCGGCGCGTGGTGCGTTCGTACGAGGCCGCGTTATCGGCCCAGTAGGCACCTTCGGCGCCGTCCCACGCCTTCGCCATTTCGACATTCACAATGTTCGCCACGGCATACACGTTCACGGTCACACGACGCGAAGTCAACGGGTGAAACGGTTCCCACCAAACGCGGACGTAGTCGATCTGGGCGGTTGCCGGCGGCGGGGATCTTTGGTCCGTCCAAAGCCGGCGCCTTCGCCGACCACGTCGCCGAGCCGACCGACGCCGTTATCACCGAGCCTGCCGCGCCGAGGTGTTTCGCCGACCAGCCATTCGTTGAGCGCATCCAGCCTGCAGGTCCTCGATGTCGAACGACACGAGGACGTTGCAAACCCCAGCTCATGGCTACGTGGTCTCGGATCCGATGCCCGAACCCGGGTACCGGATCCTCGAAGGTACAGGCCGAAGACGCGAGGTCAAGGCGGGCTACGCCCACAGCGACACGCGGGACCGCACGAACACAAGCTCGTCAACGACGACAGCGTCACCCACGCTTGACCCGGACCCACAGCAGTTGCTCTCCGATGCCCGCGCCAAGCGAACTGGCGGGGTCGTCGTTCTCGGCCCAATGGGGCGGACCCTCGGAGGTATCGCTAGGGTGATCGAGTCCACGGTGACTACGCGTGGGGGAGGCGCGAATGGTAGCTAGCCCAGTCCCGGGTGAGTCCGATGCCTCCTGCGAGCCGCCGCCTCAACCCCTTGCACGTCCCTTTCTTCGGGGGCAAGGCGAGCGCGAACGGCAGTTTGCCCGCCTCGAGCCCGATGCCAGCCTCGAAGGAGACGCGGTCTGATACCGCTCAGCTGGTCGTCAGGACCGATCCTGCAACTACCCGAGGAAGCCGGGATTGAGTACTGGTCGTCCACGGTTCGCTGGGGCTGGTCTGCCAGGCGTGGTACATGTTGTTTTGGCGTCGGGTTGGTGGGCGTTGGCGTCGAAGTCTCGCGATGTCCGAGATCAGGGCCCGAATCGTCGCTGCTGCCTGATACACAAAGGACGGCAAGCGAGAGGGAGACGGCTTCATGAGCGCCGACGGACTGTTTCACATTGATGGCGATGACGACTTGGTGGCCATGACCGTGACGCCGTACTTGGCCGAGGACGTTTTGCAGCGCCTGCTCGAGTCGCATGCAGATCTCCTCGCCGGCGGCCAGATGACGCCTCACGCCGCACGTCGATGGCTGCTGATCCAGCGCGAACAATCCGTTCCAGACAGCGATGGTTCGAGCGGCCGCTGGAGCATCGACCACCTGTTCGTTGACCAGGACGCCGTCCCCACGCTCGTCGAAGTGAAGCGGTCTTCGGACACGCGCATTCGAAGAGAAGTAGTGGGGCAGATGTTGGACTACGCCGCTAACGGCGTTCGCTATTGGCCCTTGGACAGGCTCCAGGGCGCCTTCGAAGCCACCCAGAGGGACCGGGGCGATGACCCGCAGGACGCGCTTTGGGAGTTGTGCCAGAACCGGTCCGTTTCCGTGGATGAGTTCTTCGAGCGCGTTGGTGACAACCTTCGATCTGGACGCATCCGTATGGTTTTCGTCGCCGATGTAATCCCCGACGAGCTGCAGCGCATCACCGAGTTCCTTAATGAACAGATGAATCCTGCCGAAGTCTTCGCGGTCGAGGTGAAGCAGTACAGGGCGATTGGGTACCCGGGATCCGTGATCGTGCCAACCGTCTACGGTCGAACCGCGGCCGCCATCGCGAAGACACCCACCCGCGCTGCCCCGGACCGGTCAGCCGCGTTGGCGGAATCGAGCCCGAGCACTCACGAGGTGCTTAAGCGGATCACGGACATGGCTGCCCAAATGGGCTTCCAGCTGCGGGAAACTCCCGGCGGCCTGCTCTTAAAAACCGCGGGTGGCGAATCGATTGCCAACGTGTGGATCGGTAAGTACAACTCAGTCGACGTCCCGTTAGAGCAGCTGCGCGACCGAGGACAGACGGCCGAGGCAGACAATCTGCTGATACGTCTACAGGCGATGACCAGCAAGAGGCTGACGCACAAAAACCCGGCGCTCCCCTCGTCCGACGCGGTTCACAATTGGCCCGCGCTGGCGGACATCTTTAACCAGATCGCGGGCCTCTACGCCTAACCATTCAGCCGCCAGCCCAGCGAACGTAGCCGATCACTGGCATGGCTTCAATTGCGCGCGGCAGCGGTGCGCCAACCTCGGGAGATACTTGATCACATGTCAGACGAGCGATGCGTCCACGATCTCCTGCCCGGGGAGTGCGGAATCTGCCAACCTCGAGCTGGATCGATCGACCTCCACTCCCATGGCCGTCCAGCCAGCGGAACCGGCTATGCCGAGGAAATCATCGACACCGTATACATCGACGACCGGTCGTACGGGCTCGTGCCCAGTGCTGGCCAGGCTTACGTGTTCGGCGCGGGCCGAGTTCTGCACCACCGGGCGGAGTGCTCCGAGGGCGGGGACACCCCACCCGAACGAATCAAACGAATCCCTGATCCTCGCGGCGATCTCTGGCGGCGAATCGTCGAGCGCAGCGAGGACCTCAGCCCGGATCCCGTGGTGAATCTTGACGGCAAGCCCGTAGCAAGCTGCTGCACGGTTTGCGCCCTCCGGCCCATCGAGTCATAAGGGCGCTGGTGCCAGCATGAGGGGACCCATCGGTGACGATGACGGCGGTGGTGAGAAGAGCTGCGTGAGACACCAGGCCCACGACCGCCCCACGCTCGCCGCTTTCCTCGACGGCGAGACCCGGCAGGTTTGGGCGCGGCATCGTGTCACGCTCGAGCCGATCTACATCGAGCAGGGCACCGCCGAGGCCGTCCGCGAGGTGGCCAGGCGTGACTGGTCCTGCATCGTGCCAGTGTGCAGTGCCCCCATCTCGACCCGCGGCGGTTCGAAGCGGGATCACTTCTTTCACCGGGCGGTTGCCGACCACCCGGGTGGCCCAGAAACGCTGAACCACCTCGCCGCCAAAGCGATGCTCGCGCAATGGGCCGCAGCCCAGATCGGTCACGCGGGGACCGTCCGCGAAGAGCAGACAATCAAGAACGGGGTCGACCTGTACCGACGCCCGGATGTGCTTGCAACGTGGAACGACGGCCGCCGCGTGGCACTCGAAGTCGAGTACAAGTTGTTCAGGGACCAAGATTGGGCTGCCAAACAGCGCGACTTCGATCGGGAAGGAGTCGTCTGTTCGTGGCTTCTCGGGCATACGAGGATCAGGCTTGATGAGGATCTGGACCCGGAGGCCGGAGGCGCACGGTTAGTGCGAGTGCTGTTGCTCGGCCAGGCGCTAGCGCAGGCGGGTCACTGGGTACTGATTGTAAACCCGCTCACGCGACAGGTCGGCACGCTTGTCGGCGATGACCGCCTGAACCACCGGTGGGCTGGTCATTGGGCGTATGCAGGGCTCGGGCTCGACGAGTTGGCCGACTGCGAGCTTGATCCTGAGCGGGGCATGGTGACGCCGACAATGCGGCGCATCGACGAGGCGGAAGCTGTGCGAGCGCGCGCACAGCAACAGCGTCAACTGGAAGAGCAGACACGACAGAAGGAGGCGAGCCGTCCCGCCGGGCGATGGGCGCAGATCGAACAGGCGAATCGCAAGGCCTGGGAGGCCTCGCCCCTCGGGAGGGTCCTCGAACAGCGCTGGGGCAACGTGCCCGAAGTGCTTACCTGCGACGGCCACTCGCCTTGGGGGATCCATGCGCTGCCGATTCACTGGCATGCCGTCATCTATGAAGCGCTGGTCCATAACCGCGAACCCGGTTTCACCTTCGGTCCTCACGACTGTTGGAAAGCTCTCCACGAGGCTGGAATCAACACGAACTGGGATCGGGCCAAACGGTTCAACTCTCTGGCCGGTTTCCTTGACGTGGTTACGCGCGCAGACCTGATCCGGCGATCGAGCGAATACCAGTGGAAGGTCATCGCCAATCTGGACACGGTTGTCGAGTCGCGGCGACAAGCGGAGGGTGAGGCGATGAGCCGGCGCCTGGAGCGCGCGGAACAAATTCGCCGCGAAGAGGCGGTCGCTCGAGCGGAGCGAGCAGCCAAGATGGCGGATCGAGCCCGTCGAGACGCCGAACGCCTGCAGAACGCGAAGGACCACGAAGCGGCCTGGCAAGTGTCCGACCTCCGCGCTCAGATCGTGTCCCGATACGGCGCGGTACCGCGCTGCGTTGCGTGGCCGAACACCTTCAGGGCCGGGGTGATCGCCGCCGCGCCGGAGCACTGGCGCGCCATCGTGTGTGTCGGTCTCGTTGAGGACCAGACACCTGGAACCGAGGTCAATGTTGACAAAGCGAAGGGGCTGATTCGCTCAGCGGGGATCGACTTCATTGGGTCTGAGGCGGAGGTGTCGCGAGCAGTGAGTAATTACCTGATCAACTTGCGGCAGCGCCGAATCCTTAGCCCCGGCCCAGATGACTTTCATTTCACTGCGACAGGCGCAGGGCTGGCGTGAACGCGATTAGCCGGCTTCGTCGCGCACGGTGAGTGCCAGCACCTGCCGCCCAGTGTTGGGTCACTCACTCGCGTGCTGCGCAGTCCCGATATTTCCGCGGGGTCAAACGGGGGTCAAATGATCTTGAAGGCTTCCCCTAAGCGACTACAGCCCCCGTAAAACGGGGGCTGTGTTGGTCGGGGTGGCGGGATTTGAACCCACGGCCTCTTCGTCCCGAACGAAGCGCGCTACCAAGCTGCGCCACACCCCGAAACAACCGGTCCAGCATAGCCGACGGGCCGATTGCCCCGATCCTGGTCCGAGCGGGCCTGATCATCTGCAGGTTTTGGTTACCTGGGGCCCCAAAATCTACAGATGATCAACGATTGGTTTGGGCTAGTCGGCCAGACGGCGAGGGGGCCATCGGCCGGTCGCGAGGCAGCAGGGTGAGCAGCACGGCCTCGGGACGGCAGGCGATCCGCAACGGCATGAACGGGTTGGTGCCCAAGCCGGCGCACACGTGGAACCACATGTGCTCATCCCAACGATGCAGCCAGCGGGCGCGGTGGACATCGATCCCGCTGTTGGTCACGATCGCCGGTCCGAACGGCACTCGGATCTGCCCTCCGTGGGTGTGCCCGGCCAGTACGAGGTCGTAGCCGTCCGCGGCGAACGCCGACAGCAACCGGGGCTCGGGGGAATGCATGACCCCGATGCGGAGGGCGGCCGATGCGTCGGCCGGTCCGGCGATGAGCGGGTACCGAGCTCGACGTAGGTGCGGATCATCCGTCCCGGCCAGCGCGATCTGAACTCCGGCGACGGTCATTCGGGTCCGGACGTGAGTCAGGTCCAGCCACCCGGCACCGGCCATCTCAGCGGCCAATTCGGTCCAGGGCATCCGTTGCCGCCCCTGCAGGGAGCGGCCCTTGTCGGGCCTGAAGTACAGCAGCGGGTTTTTGGGTTTCGGGACGTAGTAGTCGTTGTTGCCGGGCACGAACACTCCCGGAAAGTCGAAGAGCGGGCCCAGGGTTTTCATGATCGCGGGGATGCCGTTCGGGTCCGAACTCGTGTCGCCGGTGTTGATGACCAGATCTGGCTGCAGCCGGGCCAGGTCACCGATCCATTCCTGCTTGCGATGCTGAGCCGCTGTCAGGTGCAGGTCTGAGATGTGCAGGACGCGGACGGCGGGCGTACCGGGATCCAGTACCGGAACCGCGAAACGGCGCAGCGTGAACAGGTTGCGCTCGATCAGGCCGCCGTAGCCGGCCAGGGCCGCTGCGGCCGCGCCGAGCCCGGCGGCGATTCGCAGTACCCGTGACATTTCTTCACGATACGTGCGTGGCAATAAGAATTCGGGCCATCCAACTAATCTGAACCGCATGACTGGGCTGAAGGCACAACTCAAGGACGATCTCACCGCCGCGATGAAAGCCCGTGATGAGCTCACGACAGCCACCATCCGGATGCTGCTGACGGCGGTGAGCACGGAGGAGGTCTCGGGCAAGGCCGCGCGTGAACTCAGCGACGAGGAGATTCTCCGGGTCGTCAACCGGGAGGCCAAGAAGCGGCGCGAGGCGGCCGAGGCCTTCGAGGCCGCCGGACGCGCCGAGCAGGCCCAGCGGGAAAAGGACGAAGAGATCGTGCTGGCTCGCTACCTACCGGCCCAACTATCCGATCAGGAATTGACGGAATTGATTCAGTCGGTCGTGGCCCAGGTCGGTGCTACCGGGCTGACCGGTGGCGCTCAGCTGGGTGCGGTCATGAAGCAGGTGACACCGCAGGTGGCCGGTCGAGCCGATGGCAAGCGCGTCTCGGACGAGGTCCGCCGCCAGCTGGCGAGCTAGCCGTCCGCTGCGCCGTGGGACCCATGCCGAACCCGACAAGCCGAGTCTTCACGATATGCTCGAGTCTTGATTGACTCAGGAATAGAAGTACGCGAGGCTGGTGTCGTGTCACCGACGACGGCCGAGCGCGAGCACCTCCTACGCGAGGCCGACCTCCGAGTGACCCGGCCCCGGATGGCGGTGCTGTCGGCCGTCTACAACAATCCGCACGCCGACACCGACGCGATCATCGCCGCGGCGCGGCAGTCCCTCGCCGAGGTTTCGCATCAGGCTGTCTACGACGTGCTGCGGGCCCTGACCTCCGCCGGCCTGATTCGGCGGCTGCAGCCGCCCGGTTCCGTCGCTCGCTACGAGGCCCGCGTCGGTGACAATCACCACCACGTGGTCTGCCGCTCCTGTGGGGTGATCGCCGACGTCGACTGCGCCGTCGGTTACGTTCCGTGTCTGACGGCCGCTGACGACGCCGGGTTCGAAATCGACGAAGCCGAGGTCACCTACTGGGGTCGCTGCCCTTCCTGCGCGGCGGCCTCGAATTCCACTCCATCCGAACACACTGCACCAGAGGAAGGGACATCGTGACGAACGAGGTTGACAAGCTTCAGTCCGCGAGCACCAGCGAGAGCGAGAACCCGGCGATCCCCGCGCCGGAGCAGGTCACCGGCCGGCGGCCACAGAGCAACCGGGACTGGTGGCCCAACCAGGTCGACCTCTCAGTGCTGAACAAGCCTTCGGGGGATTCGGACCCGCTAGGCGCCGAATTCGACTACAAGGCTGCCGTCGCAACGCTCGACGTCGACGCTGTCAAGCGCGACATCGTCCAGGTCATGCGCACGTCCCAAGACTGGTGGCCGGCCGACTGGGGTCACTACGGCCCGCTGTTCATCCGCATGTCGTGGCACGCCGCCGGCACCTACCGCATCGCCGACGGCCGGGGCGGCGGTGGTGAGGGCGGGCAGCGTTTCGCACCGCTGAACAGCTGGCCGGACAACGCGAATCTGGACAAGGCCCGCCGGCTGCTGTTGCCGATCAAGCAGAAGTACGGCCGCGCGCTGTCCTGGGCGGACCTGCTGCTGCTCGCGGGCAACGTCGCCCACGACGACATGGGTCTGAAGACCTTCGGCTTCGCCCTCGGCCGGGCCGACAACTGGCAGCCCGGCGAAGTCTTCTGGGGGCCGGAGGACACCTGGCTCGGCGACGAGCGCTACGCCGATCAGCAACCGCTGGACCTCGATGAGGGCCACCTCGCGGCGGTGACCATGGGTCTGATCTACGTGAATCCCGAGGGCCCGAGGGGCAGCGCCGACCCGGTGGCGTCGGCTCATGACATCCGGGTGACGTTCGGACGTATGGGGATGACCGACGAGGAGACGGTCGCGCTCATCGCCGGCGGCCACACGTTCGGCAAGGCGCACGGCGCGGGCAACCCCGAACTCGTTGGCGCTGAGCCCGAAGGCTGCCCGGTCCACGGCAATGGCCTCGGCTGGATCAGCCAGTACGGCACTGGCAAGGGCGCCGACACCATCACCAGCGGACTCGAAGGCGCCTGGACCCCGACGCCGACGACGTGGGACAACAGCTTCTGGGACACGCTGTTCACGTTCGACTGGGAACTCACCCAGAGCCCGGCCGGCGCCAAGCAGTGGCAGCCGACCAACCCTGAGGCGCAGGAGCTCGTGCCCGACGCGCACATCGAAGGCAAGAAGAACCCGCCGATGATGGCGACGACCGACCTCGCGCTCATCCGCGACCCGGGCTTCCGTGCGATCTCGGAACGCTTCCGCGCCGACCCGGCTTACTTCGCCGATCAGTACGCGCGGGCCTGGTTCAAGCTGTTGCATCGCGACATGGGCCCGAAGATCCGCTACGTCGGCCCGGATGTGCCGGCCGAGGACCTCATCTGGCAGGATCCGCTGCCCGCCGTCGACCATGACCTGGTGGGTGCGGCGGAGATCGCCGACCTGAAGCAGCGTCTGTTGGGCTCGGGGCTGAGCCTCTCGCAGCTCGTGCACACCGCCTGGTCCGCTGCGGCGTCCTACCGCGGAACGGACAAGCGCGGCGGCGCGAACGGCGCTCGGCTGCGCTTGGAGCCGCAGGTGAGCTGGGCGGTCAATCAGGGGGTACAGGACGTGCTGCCGGTACTCGAGCGGGTCAAGGGCGAGTTCGAGCAGACCGGCAAGCGCATCTCACTGGCCGACCTGATCGTGCTCGGCGGCACCGCGGCGGTCGAGAAGGCGGCAGCTGACGCCGGTGTGACGCTCACCGTGCCGTTCCGCCCCGGCCGCACCGACGCCTCGCAGGAGCAGACGGACGTCGACAACTTTCGGTGGCTCGAGCCGCGAGCTGACGGCTTCCGCAACTGGATCTCGCCGGGCAGCAAGCTCGAGCCGGAGACGCTCCTGGTCGACCGGGCGTACATGCTCGAACTCTCGGCCAAGGAGATGACCGTGCTCGTCGCCGGCCTGCGGGTCCTCGGCGCCAACACCGGTGGTGTGACGCACGGCGTCTTCACCGACCGGCCGGGCGTGCTTTCGCAGGACTTCCTCCGCAACCTGCTCGACCTGGACATCTCGTGGCGGACCTCGTCGACCGACGGCGTCTACGAGGGCCTGGACGCTGAGGGCAACGTCGTCCGTACGGCTACCGCTGCCGACCTCGTATTCAACTCGAACTCGATCCTGCGCGGGATCGTCGAGGTGTATTCGGCCGACGACGCGAAGGAGCTGTTCGTGCGGGACTTCGCCGCGGCGTGGGTGAAGGTCATGGAGCTCGACCGGTTCGATCTGCACGCTTGATGAGGTTGCCCGCCAGCTGGGACGAGGTTCGCCGCCAGCTGGCGGGCCAGTCGTGTGGGCGCTAGTTCTGCCCGGGCGGCGCTGGTTCTGCCCGGGCCCTAGTTCTGCCCGGGCGCTGGTTCTGCCCGGGCGTTAGTTCAGCGCGGGCCCGGGCGGACCGGTGTGTTGTGGCCGCGGCTCGGCGAGGTAGCTCCGCCGGTTCGACCGGTGCTCTTGGACGGCTTCGGCGCTGGTGCCACCTGCAGCGGCTTACCGCTGGACAGGCAGACGTTGATCGTGTCGCCCGGGGCGGCCATCGCCGGACCCGCCATAGCCACCACACCCTCTTGGTAGGACGAGCCGCAGGTCTGCGTTGTCATGATGGCGACCTTGAACCCGTTCTGGGTCAGCAGGGCGGTGGCATCGGCGGGCTGCATTCCCTTGACGCTGGGAATCGCGGTGGCGTTGGGGATCTGGGTCGGGTCTGGCCATTGCCATTGCTGCTGGCCAATGCTGGGTTGCAGCGCGTTTCTCCACAGCAGGGCAGAGATCGCACCGAAGGCATTACCGGCGAAGCCGAGATGGTTGGGCGCGTCCAGGATGTCCTTGGTCGGTGAATCGGGGTTGTAGATGGCGGTCGTGGCCACCAGGTTCGGTGTCATTCCGACGAACCATAGGGCCGAGTTGTTGCCGGAGTCCTGGCCGTTGATCGAACCGTTGTTGGTACCGGTTTTGCCGGAAACCTGGCCGCCGGGCCAACCGCTGAAGGAACTGGCCGCGGTACCGATCCCCGAGGAGGTATCACCCACCATGATTCGGGTGACGTCGCGAGCGGTGTATGGATCGAGCTTGCGGCTGCACCCTGGACGCTTGAAGGGGACGGGCTTTCCGGTGACCCCGGTAATGCTCAGGACTGGCGTCGGAGGGCACAGCACACCGTCGTGGGCGGCCACTCCGTAAGCACTGGCCAGCTCCATCGGGCTAACTGGGTGCTGACCGAGGGTGAAGGTCGCTTCCTGCCCGGCCACGATGTTGTCGCCGAGCGACTTTCCGTTGCCGTTACGCGGATCGGGCTGATTCAGCGTGCCGTAACCGAGGTTCTTGGCGTTGGCGATGATGTAACTCAGGTTGCAGTCAAAGAGCTGATCCTCGACGCCGACGAAGAACGTGTTGGACGATTCGACGAGGGCATCGTGCAGGCTCAACGTTGCGCTGTAGTTACCGGCGTTGTGGTAACCGCCGACCGGATCGCTGTTGGGCGGGCAGTTCTTGGTGTGGTAGTTGCTGGCCGTCGTGATGCGGTCGTTGTCAGCCATGCCGAGCCGCAAGGCCGATACCGCAGTGAAGTATTTGGCCGTCGATCCGGAACCTGAGGTGGCATGGGTGAAGATCGGATTTGTGGTTGCGTTGTTGCTGCCCGAGCCGTAGACCCGCGACGTAGCCATGAACCGGACGTAGCCGGTGGTCGGGTCGATGCCCGGCATGATCGCGGCCGAGGGACTTCGCTTGTTCGCGGCGTCGTAATCCAGCGACGGTTTCATGTCGGCGGTGAGCGAGGCCTGGACCTGGTTCTGCTGCTTCGCGTCGATCGTGGTGACGATCTTCAGCCCACCCTGGTTGAGCTGAGCCTCAGAAATGCCGGCGACGTTGTTCAGCCAATCCTCGGCGTAGTCGCAGAAAAAGCCGACGTTGACGATTGTCTTATCGGCAAAGGAACATCCGCGGGCCGGCACCGATCGCGGCGCCAGCTTGATGGGGCTCGCCTTGGCGGCGGTGGCCTGGGCGGGGGTGATGTAGTTCTGGTCTTGCATGTTGGTGATCACGAGGTCGCGGCGAGCGCGAGCGTCGGGCACTTGGCTCGGGACGAAAGGATCGAGCGAGGACGGGCTTTTGACCAGGCCGATGAGCAACGCGGCCTGGGCGACAGTGAGCTTGGCGGGGGTTGTGCCGAAGAAGGTCTGCGCCGCGGTCGCGATTCCGTAGGAGTTCTCACCGAAGAAGGCAATGTTGAGGTACTTCTCAAGAATTTGATTCTTGTTGTACTTCTTCTCGATGTCCAAAGCGCATTGGGCGTCGGAGATCTTGCGGTCGATGTTCTGGTCGATCGCGGCCAGCGCGGCTTGCTGATTGCCCTCGGTGATGGCCTGGTAGTAGTTGGCCTGCTTCACGTACTGCTCGGTCAGCGTCGAGGCGCCCTGGGTGTCGCCGCCTGAGGTTTTGAGGGCACTGCGGATCAAGCCGCGGACGTCCACGCCGTGGTGGTCATAGAAGCGTCGGTCTTCGGTTGAAACCAGGGCTCCGATGGCGATCTTGGGCATCTGGGCAAAGGGAATGACGACCCGGTTCTGGTCGAAGAAAGTCGCGATCCGGGTTGTGCCGTCCGAGGCGTACATCGAGGACTTCTGTTGGACCGATTCGTCGGGAAGCTTGCACACGGTGTTGAGGAACTTGTCCGCGCCCGCCTTGGCGATCAGTCCCATACCACCGACATAGGGCACCAGAAGTCCAGCGGCCAGCACGCCGACGATCACGATGAGAGCGCCGAGTTTGACGAGTTTGCTCAGAATGGTCAGTCCGGATGCACGAGCCACGAGGAGTGAGTCTACGTGGTGGACGGCCTACACCAGACCTTCACAGCAGCTCACCAGGTGTCGTTCAGGCCCGGATCAGCGGGCCATCAGCAGCCGATCAGCTGAGGGGAGCGCTGCCGAAGGTCGCGTTGAAACGGTCGCACCAGATGACCACGCTGCGGAACCGCTGTAGGTCGAGGCCGAGTGGGACTGCGTAGTTCTGGTTGCCGGTAGTGGCTTTCAACTTGCCCAGCTTCACGTAGTGACCGTTGTCAATCGCGTGATCCGACGATCCGGCTGGCTGATCGGACAGGATCACGTGGACGTCCGGCCCGTCCGAGGTGTCGAAATCGGTCAGGCGCAGGACCCGCGAGGAATCGCTGAGGCCGAACACCGTGGCTGTACCGACCGTCCGGTGCTCGCCCGACCGGAAGGGCCCGGACGCCAACGTCCGGGGCGCCGCCGCCGGGCTGGTCGGTGTGGTGCTGGACGCGGATGGTGCGTTCACCGGCGATGACGGCATCGAGGTCCGGATCGGCTCGGGGAAGGCTTCGTCGATCCTCGAATGGGTCCACAACTTCCACGGCTGAAACAGCGCGCCACCGACCGTGGCGATGCTTAATCCCGCAACTATCGCTATTCCGGCGAGGGCTGTTCGTCGACGCATCAGCCAAGCTAACACGGCTCTGACCCCCGAAATTCGGCCATTCCGGCATAGGCCAATTAACAATCAAGAAAAGCTTCAAATTGGTGTCGGAGTCTTGGCATCCGTGGTATGCGCGCAGGTACGGTGCGGCGGTACTTGTGATCTAGCGCACACGTGGAAGGCCCTTGAATGACTGCGTTACCTACGACATTACCGACGACGTTAGCTACGACGTTAGCTACGACGTTTTCGACGAAGTCACCGACGACGTTACCGACGAAGTTACCGACGACGTTACCGACGACAGACACCCTCCGGATCAGCAGTGACCCCGAGTGGGCCAGCAGAGGTGCCTGCCGAGACGGCGATCCCGAAGAGCTGTTTGTCGTCGGAGCCGCTCAGAACAAGGCGAAGTTGATCTGTATGAGCTGCCCGGTGCGGATCGACTGCCTGGCCGACGCTCTGGACAGTAGAGCCGAATTCGGCGTCTGGGGCGGAATGACCGAACGCGAGCGCCGCCACCTGCTGCGCCGCCGCTCCGATATCAGTTCCTGGCGGCGATACTTCGAATCCGGCGATGCCGACGACGAGTTCGAGACACTCACCCAGGTTGCCCCGCAAAACGTTCGCTACCTCCGGTCGCGCCGCCCCCGCGAACGCCTCAGATAGTGCCCAGGGCGTCGCCCACTCGCCGTAGCCCGTCCAGGTCGTGAACGTCGGACGGCAACGCCGGTACCACGCATTGCGCGACATCGGGATGAGCCGCCGTGAATCGGCCGATCATTGAACGGTCGTGCTGAGCCGCGGTCGCCAACTCGACCTGAATTTCCAACGCGGCCGTGGCCAGCTGAGATGCCGACGTGGGTGGGCTGACCTCGCCCAGTCGTTCTGCGGCCGCGGCCGCTCGCTGAGCCGACAAGCCACCGGCCGCCTGACGCACCCGGTTGAGGATCACGCCAGCTAGGGGCATCTGCTCGTCCTGCAGCCGCTCGACGAAGAAGGACGCCTCCCGCAGGGCATCCGGTTCGGGCGAGGCGACCACGACGAACGCGGTGCCCGGAGCCTTCAGCAGTTCATAGGTCAGCTCAGCCCGTTCCCGGAAACCGCCGAACATGGTCTCCAACGAGGCGACGAACGATGAGACGTTTCCCAGCAGATCGTTGCCCAAGATCTTGGTCAGGACCCGGGTGAACACACCGAAGGACGCGCTGACCACTTTCAGCAGACCGTTGCCGCCGGCCCGGGCCGGGGCCGTGAGCAACCGGATCATCCGACCGTCCAGGAACCGTCCCAGGCGTTGCGGGGCGTCCAAGAAATCCAGGGCCGAACGCGACGGTGGGGTATCGACGACGATCAGATCCCAATGGCCGTTCTCGACCAGCTGCTTGCGCAACTGGGACAGCTTTTCCATCGCCATGTATTCCTGCGTGCCGGCGAAGGAGGCCGATAACGACTGGTAAAAGGGATTGTCGAAGACCTGCTGAGCTTTCTCCGGCGAGGTATGAGCGGCCACCACCTCGTCGAAGGTGCGCTTCATGTCCAGCATCATCGCCAGCAGCGCCCCGTCCCCACTGATGCCGTCCACCCGGCGCGGGGTGTTGTCCAGCTCCGTCAAACCCAGCGACTGAGCCAGCCGGCGAGCCGGATCGATGGTCAGCACCACCACCTGGCGGCCCCCCTCGGCCGCTCGCAGAGCCATCGCGGCGGCGGTCGTCGTCTTGCCGACCCCCCCGCTGCCACAGGTCACAACGACCTTCAGTTCGGGGTCCTTGAGCAGCGCGTCGATGTCCAGGACCGGCGGCGTCGGCCGCGTCCGGCTCACGCCGGACCGATCCCGACGGAGCCGCCGGCCACCGGCGCCATCTCCTCCGCGAGTTCGAACAGCGTCCCCAGGTCCATCGGCGGAGCGAGTTCCGGCAGCCGCAGCACGGGCAAATCGATCTCGGTCAATTCCACCGCGGCATCGGCCTGCACCCGCTGGCGTTCGGCGTACTCGTTGAATTGGCGACGCAGGGCGGGAGCCAGGGCCGGGTCCAATCCAGCCTCCCTGAGGCCGACGGCCAGTGTCTTGGTGCTGCCCTTCAGGCCCGCGGTGGCCAGCTCCGGACGAGCGCGATTCACAATCACGTGACCCAGCCGATAGCCGGCCGCGCGCAGATCGTGGGCGGCGTCGATCGACTCCTGGACCGGCATCTCCTCCAACAGGGTGACGATGTGTACGACGGTCAGATCCGAGTGCAGCAAGCTGGTGACGCCGACACTCTGCTTGTGGATGGGACCGAACTTGGTGAGATCGGCGACCTCGTTGGTGGCTTGCAGGAACTGGGTGATCCGACCGGTCGGCGGGGCATCGAGGACCACGGCATCAAAGGCGGGCCCGCTGGCCGTGGACCGCGACACGGCCTCTTTCACCTTGCCGGTCAGCAGGACATCGCGCAGGCCGGGCGCGATCGTGGTGACGAAGTCGATGGCGCCCATCCGGCGAAGGACCCCTCCGGCTCGCTTCATCGAATAGAACATGTCCAGGTATTCGAGCATCGCGGCCTCGGCATCGACGGCCAGGCCGATGACTTCGCCACCGCGCACGGAGGCCAGGCGGGTTTCGGCGTAGGGAAGGTGGGCTCGGTCGAACAGCTGCGCGAAGCCTTGCCGGCCCTCGACCTCGACCAGCAGCACTCGCTTCTTGTCCGCGGCCAGGGCCAACGCCAGTGCCCCGGCCACGGTCGTCTTACCGGTGCCACCCTTGCCGGTCACCACATGCAAACGCGGCCGCGCGGCATCACTGGGCATACCCGTCAGCGTACAAACTTCTGCCGAGTAGGTTCGGCAGGATGACTTCGGTACTCGAACGGCTCACTGAGCTCGGCGTGGAGCTTCCGAGCGTCTCGGCGCCCCTGGCGTCCTACGTCCCCGCCGTACGGAGCGGCAACCTCGTCTTCACCTCCGGCCAGCTGCCGTTCGTGGCCGGTGCGTTGCCGGCTACCGGCAAGGTGGGCGCCGAGGTGGCCGTGGACGAGGCATCCGGCTACGCAAGGATCTGTGCTCTGAATGCGTTGGCTGCGGTCCACGCTTTGGTGGGCCTTGATTGTGTCGTGCGGGTGGTGAAGGTCATCGGATTCGTGGCCTGTGCGCCCGATTTCAGCGGGCATCCGAGCGTCATCAACGGAGCGAGCAACTTCTTGGGCGAAGTATTCGGTGACGCCGGAGCGCACGCCCGGTCGGCGGTAGGCGTCGCCTCGCTGCCGATGGACGCTCCCGTCGAGGTCGAGATCACCGTCGAGGTGCGCTGAGGTGGACCAGCCCCTACCTATTCGCGAAGCGGCGACCGTCATGATCCTGCGTGACGGTGACTCCGGACTGGAAACCTGGATGATGCATCGCCAGAGCACGATGGCCTTCGCGGCCGGCATGTGGGTGTTTCCCGGCGGATCGGTGGATCCGGCCGATGCCCTGGAGGGGCCCGCGGTCGAGGCTACTGCGGCAGGCTTCGGGATTACCCCGGGCCATGCCGGCCGAATCGTGGCCGCGGCCATTCGTGAGATCAAAGAAGAGGCCGACCTCGACCTCGATCCTTGCGACCTGCGGCCCTGGGCCCGGCTGCTGACCCCGGTGCACCAACCGCTTCGCTACGACACGTACTTCTTCGTCGCCAGGTTGCCGGACGGAGCCAGCGCCGCGCACGTCAGCAGCGAAGGGGTAGAGGCCGACTGGATCGGCATCGAGAACGCCGTGGCCCAGTGGCGCGATGGCCTTCGTCCCATCATGCCGCCGACGATTCGCTCCCTGCTGGAGGTGTCGCGGCACGCCACGGTAGCCGAGGTGCTGGATGCCGCGATCGCTCGCGAACTGGGGCAGATCGTGCCGACGCTGAGCCAAGAGCCGAACGGGGCCCTGATGGTGGACTTCGGCGATGGAAACCCGATCGCGCTGCCGAAACTCCGCCGGGCTTGATCATCTGTAGATTTTGCTTGCTCTGACCCCCAAAATCTACCGATGACCACGACGCGGGGTCAGCGGGCCCGACGGGCGAGCCGTTCTCGGTCGAGGATGACCACGCTCTTGCCTTCCAAGCGAAGCCAGCCACGCTGCGCGAAGTCGGCCAGCGCCTTGTTCACAGTCTCGCGGGAGGCGCCGACCAGCTGAGCCAGTTCCTCCTGGGTGAGATCGTGGGTGACGCGCAGCTGGCCGCCGTCCACCGATCCGAAGCGCTGGGCCAGTTGCAGGAGCTGCTTGGCAACCCGCCCGGGAACGTCCACGAAGATCAGGTCGGCCAGCATGGTGTTGGTTCGCCGGAGCCGCCGAGCGACCACTCGCAGCAGTTGCAGGGCGATCTGCGGGCGTTCGGTGATCCACTGGGTGAGGGCGGCCTTGGGCAGGCGGGCGATCTTGGCATCGGTTACGACCACGGCCGTAGCCGTTCGAGGTCCCGGGTCGAATAGGGACAATTCGCCGAATTGGTCGGCTGGGCCCATTACCGCGACCAGGTTTTCACGGCCGTCGGAGGACTTGCGGCCGAGCTTGACCTTGCCGTTCAACACAATGTAAAGGCTGTCTCCGGGCTCGCCTTCGTTGAATAGCGTCGTTCCCCGGGGCGCGTCGAATACCTCGAATTGACTGCCTAACGCCTCAACGTCGGCCGCCTCGACCCCCTGGAACAGCCCCGCTCTGCGTAGCACCTCGTCCACGCCAGCTCCTGTCAGTCAATAAGTGTTAATCGTCAGATCCTAATGAAGCGGGATTCTAGGGTGCCCAACTAGTTAAGCTCCCCGCGACCCGCGAATAAAGCGCAGTCGACCCCGAAATCGTCGGATTGCCGACTCTGTTCCCTCACGCACAAAGGTGTCGAGTTCGTCCGGATTGGCCCGATCGAGAAATTCTTCGACGTCACGCTCTACGGCGACTCGCGTCAGCGGTTCCTCGATGCGCTCCATCACCAGCATGAAGATCATCAACGCTACCGGAAACAGCAGCACCAGGAAGAAGGCCATGATGTTGTCATTGTGCCCCAATAAGCTGTCCGACGTGGCACAGCGCGCGGTCCGGACCGCATCAATCACCCCCCGTCCCGCCGCTGCGCAAGCCGCGAGCTCGACCGCGAAGCCGCCTTCGACCGCGAAGCCGCCCGCAACGGAGACAACCCGTATCGAGACGCCGCTGGCCCTGACCCGCCGCGCCCGGCGGATCAACGCTGAATTGGCGCTGCTGTACCCGCATGCGCATTGCGAACTGAACTTCAGCAGCCCCTTGCAGCTGTCGGTCGCGACCATCCTGTCGGCCCAATGCACAGACAAGAAGGTCAACGAGGTCACGCCGGCGGTGTTCGCCAGATACCCGGACGCGGCCGCCTACGCCGCCGCCGACCGGGCCGAACTCGAGAATCTGATTCATCAGACCGGCTTTTTCCGCAACAAGTCAAATACCCTCATCAGGCTCGGGCAGCAGTTGCTGGAGCGCTTCGACGGCGAGGTTCCGCGCACCCTCGACCAGCTGGTCACGCTGCCCGGCTTCGGCCGCAAGACGGCCAACGTCGTCCTGGGCAATGCCTTCGGTGTCCCGGGAATCACCGTTGACACCCATATGTTGCGGCTGACATCGCGTTGGCGGTGGACGGCTAACACCGACCCCGTCAAGGTCGAGTTCGATGTGGCGGCTCTGATCCCGAAGAAGGATTGGACGTTGATGTCGCACCGCGTCATCTGGCACGGCCGCCGGATGTGTCATGCCCGACGGCCGGCCTGCGGCGTCTGCCCGCTGGCCAAACTGTGCCCATCGTTCGGGATCGGAGAGATGGATCCGGTGGCTGCTCAGAAGCTGGTGAAGAGCCCCAGTCAGATGCATCCGGAGTGGACCGGGTGACGGCGGCGAGCGAGGACGGGTCGAGTGTGAATCGGCTCATGAAGAGGTGGTGACCGTTACCCCCGGCTGGTTGCGTCCGCTGGTCAATGCGCTCAGCACGGTCGAGGCCGCCGATCTGTCGCGCTTCGTCCCACCCGCGGACGGGAGTGGACGCCACTCAGCGGTATTGATCCTTTTCGCCGGTCACAGCGCGGACGACGGCGAGCTGTTGCTGCTGCTGCGGTCAGCCACCATGCGCAGTCACGCCGGACAGGTTGCTTTCCCGGGCGGAGCGACCGATCCTGAGGATTCTTCTTCCACCGCGACCGCGTTGCGCGAAGCGGCCGAAGAGGTCGGCCTCGATCCCGACAGCGTCGATGTCCTGGCCGAACTCCCGGCCGTGTTCTTGCCCCCGTCCGGCTTCGTCGTGACGCCGGTGATCGCCTATTGGCGCGAACCGCATCCGGTGCGCGTCGTGGACGTTCGTGAGGTCGCCGGCGTGGCTCGGGTCCCGATCAGTGATCTGGTCGACCCGGCCAACCGATTCATGGTGGCTCATCCGTCCGGTTTCACCGGCCCGGGATTCGAGGCCTCCGGGCTGTTCGTGTGGGGATTTACCGCGGGTCTGGTCGACCGGCTATTGCGTCTGGGCGGTTGGGAACGGCGTTGGGATCACCAGCACGTACGCTCGCTCCCGGACTGATCACCCTCAGGCCCAGCGAGTACCTTCGCGGAGTGCAGCCTTTGCGACGTCGCCCTCGGTGGGCGTCCGTCTGTGTCGACCGACGCCCCGTGGCCGCTGTCGCGCTGGTGAGTGCGCTGGTCCTGACCGGATGCCAGGACCAGTCCGCGATCAATCGCAATCCACACGACGGCACGAGCACCGCCGCTCCGGCTGATGGCGTGCAGACGGTGCTGATCACGACCGGTGATGACTATCGATTCTCGCCATCCTCAATCACCGTGCACCCCGGCAAGGTACGAATTACCCTGCAACACAAGGGCAAAGGCGCCCCGCATGATTGGCAGCTGCAGGGCTTGCCGATCGCGCAGGTGCCGCTGATCTCGGCTGGTCAGTCGGCGTCGGTCGATTTCGTGGCTCCCTCGCCCGGGACGTACACGTTCATCTGCTCGATCCACGTCAAGCAGGGCCAGACCGGCACCCTGACGGTGTTACCCAACTAGCGGCCGCCGTGAAACCTGATCTGCTGGACCTCGTGTTGGTCTTGGCTGCGGCCGGATACGCAGCCGGTGGCTTCCGCAACGGCGCGGTGCTCGGTGGGTTGTCCTTCGCCGGTTTCTTCGGCGGTGCGGCGTTGGGCGCGCAGTTCGCCCGCCCGCTGGGGGATCGGTTGGCACAAGGCTCGGCGCAGGTGCCGGTGGCCATCGTTTGTGTGTTGTTCTTCGCGATGCTGGGCCAGCTCATCGCGGTGTGGGTCGCCGGACGGATCCGAGTACGAGTTATTTCTGGGCCAGCTCGCAAGATCGACAGCGTGGTGGGTGCGCTGTTCTCCATCGTGGCCGTGTTGCTGGTCGCCTGGATGGTGGCGCTGCCGCTGGCCTCGGCGCCGTTTCCCACGGTGGCCAATCAGGTTCGTCGATCGGTGGTCATCCGATCGGTGGATGATGTCTTGCCAGACAGCGTCCGAAACGTCTACAGCTCGCTGCGACGATTCATCGACCGCAGCGGATTCCCGCAGGTATTCGGTGCCCTGCAGCCGACCCGGATTGTCGATGTCCCACCGGCGGACCCGGCCTTGCTGCGATCGCCCGTGGTCGCTTCGGCTCGCCCGTCCGTACTGAAGGTTCAAGCGGTGGCGTTGTCGTGTGATCGAGGCATCGAAGGGTCGAGCTTCGTGTACTCGACCGATCACCTGCTGACCAACGCCCATGTGGTCGCCGGCTCCAACTCGGTACAGGTCGAGGTCGGCGGCCGTCGCCGGGATGCCACGGTGGTGCTGTTCGATTCCGCCCGCGACGTGGCCGTGCTCTACGTGCCTAATCTGGGCGTGAAGCCGCTTACCCTGTCGCCGGTCGCCGCCACGTCGGGTCAGGACGCGGTCGTGCTGGGGTTTCCGCAGAACGGGCCGTTCGACGTCCGTCCCGCTCGCGTCCGCGATCGGGAAAAGATTTCCGGACGTGACATCTATGGCGCCGTGTCGGTCGACCGCGACATCTACACGATCAGGTCCGTGGTGCGGGTCGGCAACTCCGGCGGCCCACTGATGGCGACCAACGGTTCGGTGCTCGGGATCGTGTTCGCGTCGGCGCTCGATTCACCGGATACCGGGTTTGTGCTCACGGCCAACGAGGTTGGATCGGATGCGCTGCAAGCCCGCTCGGCCACGAATCCGGTTGCCACCGGTCGGTGCAGCTAACCGAGCTTGGCCCACCGGATGAGCTCGGCCGAGACCCGTTCCGGTGCCTCGTGCTGCGGAAAGTGACCGACCCCGGTCAACAGCCGCCATTCGTAGTCGGCGCTGACGTGGCGCGAGGACCCCTGAGCCGTCCGCGGCAGCACGCAGCCGTCGAAGTCACCGTGCAGCTGCAACACCGGCATCCGCAGGGGTTGGCGCATCGACTCGGCATAGCGACGCCCGTCCGGACGAGGCAGTGAGCGGACCGCCCAGCGGAAGAATTCGAGCGAGCAGTGCGCCACCGGATGGATCCGCATCGCTTCGGCATAGCGTTCCACGGCGTTCCGGTAGCCGGGGGTTCCCCGCCAGCGGGGCCCGGACCAGGTGTCGAAGAGTTCGGCGATGAAGGTCGAATCCCTGGTGAGCAGGCGCTCGCCGAAGCGAGGGAGCTGGAACTTGGTCAACGCATAGGAGCTGGCGTGTCGTTGTCCCTTGCGATCGGACAGAATGGCCTGCCGCAGCCGCAGCGGGTGGGCCGCACCGAGTACGGCGATCCGGCGCACGACCTGCGGTGAATGGGCGGCGATCGTCCAGGCCAGCAGACCACCGACATCGTTGCCGACGATCACCGCGTCCTGCTCGCCGAGGGCGGTGACCAGAGCGGCCACGTCGGCCGCCAGGGTCGTGGCGTCATAGCCCCGCGGCGGCTTATCGGAGCCACCATAGCCCCGCAGATCGACGGCGACGGCCCGGAAACCGGCGTCGGCCAGATCCACCAGCTGCTGAGCCCAGGTCCACCAGAAGGTAGGCATGCCGTGCAGGAGCAGGACCAACGGGCCCGAACCGACCTCAGCGACGTGCAGAGCGATTCCGTTGGCGCGGATCGTTCGATGCGTCCAGGGCCCTTCGATGAGGACGACGGCTTCGTCGGGTCGGGTCACTGCTACCCGTGATTCGTTGCCTGTTTGAGTGCGGCCACCGTGCTCTTGGTGGTGTCGATCGTCTGCCGCGGCGCTTTGACGCGTTTGACCTTGCGGACCCCGAGCCAGGTCAGAACAGCAGCGACAATCACCAGGAATCCGAACACGATCAGGTAGGCCGCCCAGCGCCAGAGGTGAAGGGCGACAAGGCCCTCAGCCAAGGCAATGAGCCCGAAGGTGAGCGAGAAGAGGAGCAGAACCGCGGCGCCGGCAAACATGCCCGCGCCGGTGCCGGCGTTCTTGACCGAGGATTTAACTTCCAGCTTGGCGAGTTCGATCTCGCCGTGCAGGAGCGTGGAAAAGCTGGCGTGTGCGTCGGCAACCAGAGAACCGATCGTGGGCGGGCTGGCGTGCTGGGGGTGCTTGAGCTCATTCGCCGTCACTGATCAAACCTTTCGTCTCCACCCGCGCGCTGCTCGGCGGCATCGTTGCTCTCACCTGACGCCCATCATGCCGCAATCGGGGCGACTCTACGCACTCCTGAAGACCACGGCACCGGAGGAGGTACAGATACCGCCGATCAAGAGGAGGACACGCGTCCGTAGCTCCACCGCGCGAATGAGCAATGAACACCGCGTTCTTCTCGGAAGCAACCGCTTTTAAGCGGCGAATCCTTGAGACCCGTTAGTCCTCGGGTTTGGCGGTGGCCAACCCTTTCTGAATAAGGTCCATAACCGAGGAATCGGCCAGCGTCGTCACGTCCCCGACCGAACGGTTTTCGGCGACGTCACGCAACAGCCGCCGCATGATCTTGCCGGATCGAGTTTTCGGTAATTCGGGAACGACCATGATCTGGCGGGGTTTGGCGATCGCGCCGATCTCGGTGGCCACATGCTGACGGAGATCTCCTACCAGCTGGTCGTCGCCGATGACCGCGCCGCGCACGATCACGAACGCGACGATGGCCTGACCAGTTGTCGGATCGGTCGCGCCGACGACCGCTGCTTCGGCGACCGACGGGTGCGATACGAGCGCTGATTCGACCTCGGTGGTGGAGATCCGATGCCCCGACACGTTCATGACATCGTCGACCCGTCCGAGCAGCCACAGGTCGCCGTCGTCGTCCTTCTTGGCGCCGTCGCCGGCGAAGTAGTAGCCCTCGTCGGAGAAACGTGACCAGTAGGTGTCGCGGAAGCGTTCCTCGTCGCCCCAGATGCCGCGCAGCATGGACGGCCAAGGCTCGGTCAGGACCAGGAAGCCACCGCCTCCGTTGGGAACCGGGTGACCCTGGTCGTCCACCACATCCGCCCCGATGCCGGGCAGCGCCCGCATGGCCGAACCGGGCTTGGTTGCCGTGACTCCGGGGAGCGGAGAGATCATGATCGCTCCCGTCTCGGTCTGCCACCAGGTGTCGACCACCGGTGCTTGATCCCCGCCGATCACCCGGCGATACCACATCCAGGCCTCGGGATTGATCGGTTCGCCGACGGATCCGAGCACGCGCAAGGAGGACAGGTCGAATCCGGCCGGGATCTGTTCGCCCCACTTCATAAAGGTGCGGATCGCCGTCGGCGCGGTGTACATGATCGTCACGCGGTACTTGGCCACGATCTCCCAGAACCGACCCTGATGCGGGGTGTCGGGCGTGCCTTCATACATGACCTGGGTGGCTCCGTTGGCCAACGGCCCGTACACGATGTAGGAGTGTCCGGTGACCCAGCCGACGTCCGCCGTGCACCAGTACACGTCAGTGTCTGCTTTGAGATCGAAGACCGCGTGATGAGTGAACGCGGTCTGGGTCAGGTAACCACCGGTGGTGTGCAGAATGCCCTTCGGTTTGCCGGTGGTTCCCGACGTGTAGAGGATGAACAGCGGATGCTCGGAGTCGTGCGCTTCGGCCTCGTGCTCCTTCGGTTGAGCGGACAACGCCTCGTCCCACCACACGTCCCGACCGTCAGTCATGGCCACGTCGTTGCCGCCGCGCTTGACGACCAACACTTTCGACACCGTCGTGGGGCCCTTGGCCAATGCCTCGTCCACGATCGGCTTGAGCGCGAAGACCGATCCTCGGCGGTAGCCACCATCGGCCGTGATCACCAACTTGGCCTCGGCATCGATCACCCGGTCATAGATCGCCTGGGCCGAGAAGCCTCCGAAGATGACCGAGTGCACCGCGCCGATCCGAGCGCAGGCCAACATCGCCACTGCCGCCTCGGGAATCATCGGCAGGTAGATCGCCACCCGGTCACCCTTGTGGACCCCGAGTGCGGTCAAGGCATGCGCGGCCTGAGCGACCAGGGTGGCCAGTTCGGCGTAGGTAATGGCTCGGGTGTCTCCCGGCTCGCCCTCGAAGTGGATCGCGATCTTCTCGCCGCGACCGGCCGCCACATGGCGATCGACGCAGTTCACCGACGCGTTGAGGGTGCCCCCGACGAACCATCGGGCGAAGGGAGGGTTGGACCAGTCCAGGGTCTGCTTCCACGGCGTGGACCACTGCAGCCGACGGGCTTGGGTGTCCCAGAAACCCAGCCGGTCCGCGGCCGCCTCGTCGTAGGCCTCCGGCCCGTAGTTCGCGTTCTCGCTGAACAATGCGGACGGGGGAAAGCGGCGATCTTCATGCAGCAGGTTTGACAACCCGTCGTTAGGCTCGTTCATACTCTGGTGCCTCCACATCTCGTCCTTTTCTACCTGGAACGTAGCGTCCGGCGTCGGAGCGGTCGATGCCGGTGTGGTGGCCGATGTCGGATTAGCTACCGTTCCACGGTGACTTCGGACCCGCTGGCCGGCTTGCTCGAACTCGACGGCATCGCTGATGCGGTCCGGCAGACCCGTGAGTCGGTCGACAAGCTGCTGGCCCATCGCGTGCTTCGTCGGCGTTCGTCGGACGTGTCGGCCGAGTCGTTGTTGCGGGGCGCCTGGGCCTCAGCCGCCCTGGCCGGTTCGACCGTGTCGCTTGAGGACGTGCGCGCCGGCCGGGCCGAGGACCCGATCGTGCTCGGATCGCTGCGGGTATCGGCGGAGCTGGCTCCGTTGTCCGAGACATGGGGGACCGCGCATCGTCAGGTGCTGGCCCGGCTGCACGCCTTGGCGGCGGCGGACCTGGTTGCTGCCGAGGAGCTCGGTCGGCCCCGTCCGGACCGCGAAGTGGCCCATCGGCTGGATACGCTGGCTGACGTTCTCACCCAAACGCAGGCTCCGGCTGCTGTGCTGGCGGCCATCACGCAGGCCGAGATCACCAGCCTCGACGCTTTTGCGCCGGTATCCGGGGTGGTCGGACGCGCCGCGGCTCGGCTAACGCTCATCGATCGGGGCTTGGACCCGAAATCTTTGGTAGCGCTGGAGGTCGGCCAGCTGGAATGCCGGCCGGCGCTGGACGGTGCGCTGGATGGCTACCGGCAGGGGGAGCCAGAAGGCGTAGCCCGATACGTCCGCTGCTTTTGCGAATCGATTCAGCTGGGGGCCCGGGAAACGCTGGCGATCTGCGAAGCCATCCAGCGCGGTTGATGGACTTCGCGCAGTGAGCGCGGCATAGTCGAGGGCACCGCTGCGGCGTTCCGGCCGGGCGATGCCCTCGTGCGGGCAATCGGGTTACCAAGCGTGCACCTAGACAATGTCTGGCGCGGGCCGGTAGGTCCGCGTCGTTCAGCCGTTAGCGTGGCTTCATCGCCGCGTGGGTGCCCGGTCGTCCACTAGCGGTATCCACGACCGGTGGGGGCTGGACCGCCATAGCCGATCGAAGATGCCGTGCCCCCATTGAAGCCCTGTCTCCTTTATTGTGCAAGGGATAACTGAAACGTACTTGCGGCCTTATGCTCCGCTTACGGCCACCGCGTGGTGGCTCGCGATCAGTCAGCGTGGGCGCGCCGGGAGTGGCTGTACCAGGCGATGGCCACTGCGCCGGCCACGGCACCCGCGGCGGCGACGCTGGTCGCCCGCGACGGTGGCTTCAGTCCGGACAGTCTTTCGCGCAGCGGGACAGCGTTCGTGAAAGCCAGGATCGTCCATTTGTTGTCCAGTGCCAGGCGCCGCAGCGCCTTGTCAGGGTTGACGGCGAAGGGATGACCGACCGCCTCCAACATGGGCGCGTCGGTGATCGAATCGGAATAGGCATAGCAGTCCGACAGGTCATAGCCCCGCTGCTCGGCCAGCTCGCGCAGGCCGTCCGCCTTGTTGCGCCCATAGGCGTAGTACTCGATTTCGCCGGTGTACTTGCCGTCGAGGACGACCATGCGAGTCGCGATCACGTGGTCGGCGCCGACCATCTCGCCGATCGGACGGACAACCTCCTCTCCCGAGGAGGAAATGATCACCACGTCGCGTCCAGCGGCCTTGTGCCCGGCGATCAGTTCGACCGCCTCGTTGTACACCAGCGGATCGATGATCTCGTGCAGGGTCTCGTTGACGATGTCGCGAATCTGTTGCACATCCCAGCCCGTGCACATCGCGGTGAGGTAGTCGCGCATGCGATCCATCTGGTCTTCATCAGCACCGGCAAGGGCGAACACGAATTGGGCGTAGGCGCTGCGGAGCACCGTGCGACGGTTTATCAACCCACCTTGGTAGAACGGCTTGCCGAAGGCCAAGGTGCTCGACTTGGCGATGATCGTCTTGTCGAGATCGAAGAACGCTGCTGACGGTGCCACGCTGCCGACAATAGTCAGGATCCGCTGCGCCTCTGGCACGACATCCCGCGGACGTTGGCCCACCCGTGATCATCTGCAGGTTCTGGGGGTCAGAGCAACCAAACCTACAGACGATCAACTATGGGTGATCCACAGGCTTGGTGGTTATCCACATTCTTGGGCGACGGTCCCGTTCGGCGGGCCAGCTCGGGGATGGTGTGAGCATGAAGTCTCACGCGGTAGTTGGGGTCCTGTCCGGTTGTGGTGGGGCCGGGGCCAGCGTCCTGTCGGCGTTGCTGGCAGCGTCCGTCTCGGCAGCGGCTGTGGACGGCACCAGCGGATCGGGCCACGTAACGCTCATCGACTGCGATCCGCTGGGTGGCGGGATAGACGTGTTGCTGGGCTGCGAGCAGGTGGCCGGTCCGCGCTGGCGACAAGTCCGAGTCAAGGGTGGGCGCTTGGACGCCGCGGTTCTGGAGCAGAGCCTGCCCCGGTGGGGCCAGGTCGCTTTCCTGGCCGCGGATTCCTCCGCGATCGAACCCCCGGCCCTGGAACAGGTGATCGGGGCGGCCCGCGAGCTGGGTCCAGTCGTACTCGACATTCCGCGGTGGCCGGGGCCGGTTCGTTCGACCGCTATTGCTCACAGCGACCTTCTCGTCCTGGTCGCTGTCGCCGAGGTTCGCGCGATCACGGCCAGCCGCCTGATCATCGACGATCTACCGGCGGATCGAACTGTTGTCGCGGTCCGCGGGCGCTCCCGATCCGTCTCCTCGATCCACATCGGTGAGTTGCTGGACCGCCCGGTCATCGGTGAGGTCTCCTACGACCCGGCGCTGGCCCAGAGCGGGGTGCTCGATCAGCGGCGGATCGGACGGGCCTCGCGACGCTTGCTGCACAGCATCGCCGAACTGATCCAGGATGACGACACCTCGCTGGCCGCATGACGGCCGCATTCGTCGACCGTGTTCGATCCCGGCTGGCGGCGACCGACCTTGACCGCGACCTGAGTCAGGTCGCGCGCGAGGAATCACAACTGCTGACCGACGCGGTGGTGCTGTCGGAACTATCGGCCGAGCTCAGCGCCGAGCTGCGCGGTGCCGGCCCACTGGAACCGCTGCTCGCCCTGGCGGGCGTAACCGATGTCCTGGTCAACGCGCCCGATCAGGTGTGGATTGATCGCGGATCCGGCCTGGAGCGGGCGAGTGTTCGTTTCGCCGACGACGCTGCCATTCGTCGACTGGCCGTTCGGCTCGCGGGGCAAGCCCACCACCGCCTCGACGACGCCGCCCCCTGGGTGGACGCGGTACTGAACGACGGGACGCGCCTGCACGCGGTGTTGCCGCCGTTGGTCCGACATCCGACGATTTCGTTGCGGGTGTTCGGTCGACGCGAGCTCAGTCTGTCCGATCTCGTCGATCGAGCCGCGATGTCCTTCGAGGTCGCCGAGCTTCTTACGCGCTGCGTGGCCGCCCGGATGACGAGCATCGTCAGTGGCGCGACGGGAGCGGGCAAGACAACCTTGCTGGCCGCGATGCTCGGCACGGTTGGTCCCTGCGAACGGATCCTTACCATCGAGGAGGCGCCGGAGCTTCAGATTCGTCATCCGCACGTGGTGGCCCTGTTGAGCCGTCCGCCGAACGCGGAAGGACGCGGCGCCGTGGAGCTGCGTGACCTTGTGCGGCAAGCACTGCGGATGCGAGCCGATCGGCTGGTTGTCGGCGAGTTCCGCGGTGCCGAGATCGTGGATTTGCTGGCTGCGCTGAACACCGCGCATTGCGGCGGAGCAGCGACCGTGCATGCGAACTCGGCCTCGGACGTTCCTGTCCGGCTGGTAGCGCTGGCCGCCCTCGCTGGCATGCACTCCGCGGTCCTCACCGACCAAGCCGCGAGTGCCCTGGACGTGATCGTCCATATCGCTCGAGATCGCGATGGGATTCGTCGGGTCGAGCAGATCGCGTTGTGGTCCGCACCGGATCGCCGAACGGGGCCAGTCCCGGTGTGGACGCGGGATCGCGGCCTCGGGCCCGGTGCGAGCGTGTTGGCCGATCAGTTGGCCGCGCGCGGCCACAGCGCAGCCCTGTTGGGCGCACCGCCGTGAGCGGGTCAGTCGGATGGGTACTGGTTGCGTTCGGAGTACTCGTGTCGAGCCCGGGCAGCCGAGCAACGCTCAGGCTGGAATGGTTGATTGACCGTGGGCGCGGTGACCCCACCCGATCACCGGCGGCTCTGCTCGGCCGATGGCCGGGCCGACGGGTGTCTCGCCCGACAGAGCTGGGCGTCGTCGTCAGGGCAATCACCGATGAGCTTCGGGCGGGGGCGAGTGTGGCCACCGCCCTGGGCTGGGCGGCCCGCGGCTACCCGCGGTTTCAGGACGCGTTCGCTGAGGCCGCCCGGCGAGCGCAGCGTGGTGATGACCCCGCCCCAGTTCTGGCCCGGCACCTCGCGTTGCGTCCACTAGCGGTGGCAATAGACAGCGCCGGTCGAACCGGAGCGCCGGTGGTCGAGCTGTTGCAGGGGATCCAGGCGGGATTGCGCTCCGAACACGACGTGCGGGTCGCTGTGCGAACGGCGTTGGCCGGCCCTCGTGCGTCTGCCCTGTTACTGGCTTTCCTTCCGTTGATCGGGGTCGCGATGGGGCTCGCGGTGGGCGCGGATCCCTTCGGCTTCTGGCTTGGCACTCGAGCTGGTGTCGCCTCGCTCGGTCTGGGGCTCCTGCTGGACGCCCTGGGAATCTTGTGGACGGCAGCCCTGGCCCGGCGAGCCCAGCTGTGATCACCGGCGGTGCGGGCCATGCGGTCTACCTGCTCTGGCTCGCGATCGGGATGGCCCTGCTACCAATGCCATCGCGGGCGGTCCGGGGTGCCGCCCGCCATCGCCGCGGGCGGTGCGGTGCAGGTCGAAGCTTCGTCTGGGCGGTGGTTGCCGGTGTCGCCGTGATGGTCCTCATGCTCCTGTCCGGTGGCATTGCGGCAATACTGGCGCCGGTGGTTGGTCTCGGGGCCGCGGGCGCGTTCGGAAGAGTTCACTCCCGCCGGGGACCTTCGAGGCCCGAGCCGGCGGTTATCGCGTTCGCACTCGACTTGGTCTCCTCGATGCTCGTTGCCGGGTCGACACCCGACCAAGCCCTGATCGAGCCCGCCGCCGCAGCCGAACTGGCCGGCTGGAGCGAACTGCTGGCCGCCGCCAGCCCACTTGCGCGCATCGGACGGCTACTGCAGCTTGGTGCTGATCCGAACGTCGCCTGGGGCCAACTCGCGCCAGTCCCCGGGTATGAGGCGGTCGCCGTGGCCGGCAGTCGCTGCGCCCACAGCGGAGCTCAATTGGCCGCGACGCTGAGCCGTACCGCGACCGAGCTGCGCGCAGCCGCCCGAGCCGGCGCTCTGCGGCGAGCGCACCAGGTGGGCGTGTGGAGCCTGCTGCCCCTAGGGCTGTGTTTCCTGCCGGCGTTCATCTGCATCGGGGTGGTCCCCGTGGTAGCTGGAGTGGCCGGCCAAGTTTTGGCGAACGTGCCTGGCTAGCTCGCCTCGGTGCAACACCCACCCTCGAATCGCCATGCTGCACACGCAGAGCAGACCCAGCAGGAGAAACATTTTTACACCCGCGCGGCTTCGCCGCTGAACCTCGTACGCGAGTCCGGCCGCAATCATCAGCCCGATGAACAGCTGCACCGCGATCAGCCGATCGATCGGCAGTCGAGTTCGCTTCTCGGAGTTGGTTTCGCCGGTGTCGCGGTTATGAATACTGATGTTCAACCAGGGCTGAGCCGGGTCGAGCTCGCTGAGCTGGGGCCAGAAGTAGGTCGGCCTCACCCGGCCCACCAGTCGGTCGCCCGGGCCGGCGTGAAATGGGACGTCGAAGCTGTCGAAACGTCCCACTCCCGCCCACAATTGGTGATAACCCGGTTCCACCCGAACCGTAAGCGGCTTGAACAGGCGCAGCTCACCGATGAATTCGTCGTCGAGATGAAGCTGGAAGGCCCGCAGGGCAGCCTGACAACGGATGGGTCTGCGCACAGTCAACGTGCATCCGGGTTCAGCCACATCTTCCTTCAGTCGGGGTGAGCGGTTTGATCTTCTGCCTGAGACTAGCCCGTCGCCGGCACCCTTGCCGAGCCGCCGAAGTCGGGCAAGACTAAAGCGATGGCTAAAGATCTCAGTGGCAAGAAGCGCAAGAAACTCAGCAAGAAATCCTTTGCGCTGCCCGGCAAACGCAAGTATCCGATCCCGGATAAAGCGCATGCGAGGAACGCACTTGCGCGAGTGGCGCAGCACGGAACGCCGGCCGAGCAGAAGAAGGTCAAGGCCGCCGTGAAGAGGCGCTTTCCCAGCATCGGTCGAAAGAAGAAGAAGTCCTGAGCTAGGCCCCGGACGAACGAGTCCTGAGCTGGGCGCCGGACGAGCGAGCCTGACGACGCACCGGCCGGTCAGGGCGGGCCGGGGGAACGGCGGACTCCATCACAAGCTCGGCGCGCTCCCAGGACCGGTGCAGCCCCAAGGCCCGAATGATGTTGTCGGTAAAGGGTTTTCCGACGGCCTCGTCGACGTACACGCCGGGAGCATCGAGCGCGATGCCGGCCACCGTCAGTCCGGCCGCGCCGTCTCCCCAGGCACCGAGCGCTTTGCAGTGCCGGTACGCCTCCTGCAGCAGAATTACCGTTTTGACGTCCCGGCTCGGCGTGGTGCCGTCAGCAACGAGGATGGCGTCGAACTCGATGGACCGCGCGGTAAGGGACGTTCGTTGCACCGTAACGCTGCTACGCCCCTTCTTCAGGACACCGCCGACCGGAGCGATCACCAGTACATCGACGCCCGCGCGCTTCAGTGAGCGGCTGAGCGCATTAACGGCGGCGAGGTCCGATCCACTGTCGGCCAATACTCCGACCCTGCGTCCGGCCACCGGGCCCGGCTCGACAACGATCATGGACAGCGCACCGGAAGGGGTGACGTTCTCGATGGGGGTGCCTTTGGGTGCGGGTAGTCCGAGACCGGCCGCCACCTGTTGGCACAGCCCAGTGTTGACGTTGGCCAGGACCTGCAATTCGCGTTGCTTGATGGCCTGCTCGTAAACGTGGCCCAGTTCAAAGGTGAAGGCCTCCACGATGTGGGCTTGCTCGATCGGCGTCATGCTGCTGTAGAAAAGGGCGGCCTGGGAGTAGTGGTCGGCAAAAGATGCCGGCGCTGCTCGCACGACCGAGCCTCGCACCGTCCGCGGCACCTGGACGTAACCACCGTTCGCTTCGTCGGCGAGCAGCGGTTGACCACCGTCGAGGCTGTTGGGGCGGTAAGGCGCCACGCCGGTATGAACGGCGCTCTGGTGCATCCCGTCGCGAAGCATGTCGTTGACGGGGCAATGCGGCCGGTTGATCGGCAGCTGGGTGAAGTTCGGACCGCCGAGCCGGGTGAGTTGGGTGTCGAGGTAGGAAAAGAGCCGTGCCTGCATCAGCGGGTCGTTGGTGACCTCGATCCCCGGCACGAGGTTGCCGGTGTGGAAGGCGACCTGTTCGGTTTCGGCGAAATAGTTGGTCGGGTTGCGGTTGAGGGTGAGGCGGCCGATCAACTGGACGGGAGCTAGTTCCTCGGGCACGATCTTGGTCGGGTCGAGCAGGTCGATGCCGTGAAAGGTCTCAGATCCGTCGTCGGGCATGACCTGAATACCAAGGTCATATTCGAAGTACGCGCCGGCCTCGATCGAATCGGCGAGGTCGCGGCGGTGGAAGTCAGGGTCGCACCCGGCGGCAATCTGGGCTTCCTCCCAGACCAAGGAGTGCACTCCGGCCAGAGGTTTCCAGTGGAACTTCACCAGGCTCGTCTCGCCGGCCTCGTTGAACAGACGGAACGTGTGAACACCGAAGCCCTCCATCGTCCGGTAGGAGCGCGGGATGCCGCGGTCGCTCATCGCCCACATCACATGGTGAGTCGCCTCGGTGTGGAGCGAGACGAAGTCCCAGAACGTGTCGTGTGCCGTCTGGGCCTGCGGAATCTCGCGGTCCGGGTGTGGCTTGGCCGCATGGATCACGTCGGGAAACTTGATGCCGTCCTGGATGAAGAACACCGGCATGTTGTTGCCGACCAAGTCGAAATTGCCTTCCTCGGTGTAGAACTTCACGGCGAACCCGCGTACGTCACGCACGGTGTCGGCCGATCCGCGCGAGCCCGCTACGGTCGAGAAGCGCACGAAAACATCGGTGCGCTGCCCACTGGCCAGGAACCTCGCCTTGCAGACCGAAGCCGCCGTGCCGTAGGACTCGAATACCCCGTGAGCGGCCGCACCGCGAGCGTGTACGACGCGCTCGGGAATCCGCTCGTGATCGAAATGGGTGATCTTCTCGCGGAGGTGAAAATCCTCCATCAGGGTCGGACCTCGATCACCGGCCTTGAGCGAATGATCTGTATCCGGCAGGCGAACCCCATGCGCGGTTGTCAGAAAATCTCCCGGTTGAGCCCGGCGGTCGGCGCTGGCTAGAAGCCCTTCGTCCCGTCCAGTCGGGCTCGTCATCTTGGGGGCGGACTGGTCGGCTTTACGACGAGGCGGCATACAGCTCTCCGGGAAACTTGACGTTCCGCGTGCTGCTTACGCTTCTGGCCACGACCATACGCACATTCGGCAGCCGGCAACACCGCTCGCGGCAAAGGCGCATCGGATCGGGGATGATGACAAGATGCCAATCAGCGACCCAGCTGGTCTCGCCGCCTTCGTCGGTGACCTGCTGCGTAAGAACAAACTCAGTATCGCCACCGCCGAGTCATTGACCAGTGGCGCGGTAGCGAGCTGCCTGGGGGCGGCCCCGCAGGCGAGTCAATGGTTCGCCGGCGGAGTGATCGCGTATTCGGAGCACGTGAAATTCGGGTTGCTCGAGGTACGGCCGGGCCCGGTCATCTGCGCCTCCTGCGCGCAAGAGATGGCAACCGGTGTTCGACGTTTGCTGAAAACTGATCTGGGCGTTGCCTTGACCGGCGTTGGCGGTCCCGACCCGGTCGAGGATCAGCCTGTGGGCACCGTCTTCATTGCCGTCGCCGACGAGGGTTCGCAACGGGTGGTCGAGCATCGCTTCAACGGCGCGCCGGAAGAGGTCATCGCGCAGGCGGTACAGGCGGCCCTGCTGATGGTCCGCGACCAGCTGGTGAGCATGACGTCGTCTAACGGCGGTTGGTGAGAACCAGCCCTTCCTCAGTGAGTCGGACCGCTTCCCAGGGCACGACCAGCAGCCGACGGTGCAGCCGTCGCACGATGAGTCGGATCAGCCAAGGGCCCTGTTGATCGCGGCGATCGTAACCGAGCATTGACCCGACTCGTCGCTGGCTGACAATCAGTTCATGCACACTCGGTGCTGCCATCGATCCGCGAAGGGGGCCGTCCTGGACGCAGCGCAGATCGATCACCCTGCCCAACGTTGTTCCCGAGGCGTCGAGGACTGGGCGCCCCAGCAAGTCACTCGCTCTCATGGCGACTTCCCGGAATTCGGGCGATCACGTAGTGGTCCACCCACTCCTCCAGAGGGGTGACGCTGAGCTCGGATCGGTTGCGGGCCAACACGATTGAACTACCAATGTCGGTGACGTGCGCGAAGTCGATGCGCGGTGGACTCGCCTGTTCCGCGGTGGCGAGCCTCTCGGCAATGGACACTATCCAACGTCCGAGCCGGCCGCCGATTCGGGGCCCGAGGGCCCGCGGGCCGACCAGGATCGCTGTCACGTAAGGGCGTCCTGCTTCGTCCAGCTCCAATTCGAGGTCATCCACTTTGCAGATGAGGCGACCATCCGGACCCTGCACCTGACGGTCCAGTAAATGAAGTTGCAGATCCAGTTCTCGGCCTGCGGGCATGGTCACTGACCTGCTTTCGTGAGGAGCATCAGTGGAATTGCCGCGACGGCGGCGACCACGATTACGCCTAGGAACACCGTCGCCAAGGTGTTGGATATGCGTCCGTTCACCTTGTCGCCCATGTAGTCGCGGTCATTGGAAATGACCAGGATGGGGAAGTACGTCAACGGCAGGGCGATCGCTGAGAAGACCACCGAGTATTCGGTGATCGTCACGGGGTTTACTGTCGTGAGGACGCCGCCGATGGCAATTATCAGTGACAGCAGAACGATAACGTGGAACCGTGCGGCGTCGCGGGGTCTGACGTACTTTCCCCATTGCCAGCCGAAGTACTGAGCCACCGTGTAACCGCAGGACAACCCGGTCTCCAGTGCGGCGCCGAAGGTCGCGGCGACAAAACCGAGGATGGCGATCGCCAGACCGATCTTGCCCAACGCGACCGCGACCGGGAGGCTGACTCCGCCCAAGCTGTCGACCTGAATTCCTCGGGGCAGCAAGGTCAGTGCTGCCACCGCCGCGATGCTCAGAGACAACAGCGCGCCCAAGGGGAACCCGATGAACACGTTGGTGCGGGACGTGATGATGTCCTTTGCCGACCATCGTTCCTCCACGCCGCCGGAGGAGAAGAAGAACACCTCGTACGGGGTCATCGCGGCGCCGAACAGTGCGATGGCGTAATAGAAGTAGGGCAGCAATCCCTCCTTGTGTGGTTTGTGGGGAGCAACCACCTGGTGAACGAGCCCACTCCAGTCCGGGTGGAGCTTCCACAGGGCCACGGCGAACACTACGAGGGCCAGACCGACCAGCCCGAACGCGTTCTCCAGGAGCGAGAACTTGACCCGCCACATGATCAGCCACGCGGCCAACCCCACCAGGGGCACCCACAGCAGGTAGTTGACGCTGGTGACAAGCTCGATCGACAACGCGATGCCGCCGATTTCGGCGGTGAAGGTGAGCAGGGTGACGAGGAATGAGGCCACCAGGTTCGCCAAACCGAAGCGGGGCCCGAGACGTTCACGAACCAGGTCGAACGTGCCCCGACCGGTCACGGCCGCGACCCGTCCCGACATTTCCGCATACAGACAGATGCCGACGACTCCACCGACCGTTGCCCAGGCCAGCGAAAGCCCGAACCGGGATCCGACGAGCGCGTTGGTTACCAGGTCTCCGATATCGACGAAGCCGCCGATGGCGGTCAGAATCCCTAACGTGACCGCGAACAGGCGCTTCATGCGCTCGGCTCGTCACTGAAGGCTTGCAACTGTCGCGACACCTTGCTCAGGTCGGTAGCCGTCGCCTTCAGTTCGTCGGCGTCACCGCGTCGGGCCGCGATCCGCATCTTTTCCAAGCCGTCGGCTCCGGCCGACAGGATCGGATCAAGCTTGTCTTTCAGCGCATCGGCTTGTGGTGTGTCTGGGGGCTGGATGGAGTCGAAGGTGGCCTGAACGGAGTTGAATCCGTCCTCCGCCTCAGACAACATCACCTCCAGCGTATTGCCGAGCATGTTGCCTCGGGCCGACGTTTCCACTGCCAATCGCGCCGTTTCCAGCTGTGACAACGCATCCTCGGCCGTGTGACCGGCTTTGCCGGCGTAGCTTGACGTCGACGTGGCCGGACCTACGCAGCCAGCGAGAAGCACCGTCGTCGCGATGACCACGACGCGTGTCTTCATCGCCGATCACCGCGCAGCACCGTGAAGGCCAGGGCAAGCAACAGAACGCCAAAGCCCAGCCAGGCACCCAGAACCGCCAGACCGTCAGTCATGTCATCCCCGCCAGCGGAGAAGCTGCTGTGTGCTCAGCTGCCGTCTTGCGTTCAGTCAATTTAACATCGGAATGTGGCGGGCGCGCGATCTGGTCATCCACAGGTCTTCGGGGTCCTCCACAGATCTGGCGCGGACCGACTTTATCCTTCCGGTATCGGCCACTCTTGAGCCAACGCCTCCCAGTTGTGGAGGACCGCAGCCACGGGAGGCCACGCATGCCGTCATTCAGAGGACTCATCCGCCGGGTATCGGCACGGTGGAAACCGATGATCAGTGATTCGGGAATGACTACCGCTGAATATGCCGTTGGGACGGTCGCGGCCGTCGCTTTTGCCGCAGTGCTCTTCAAGATCGTGAGGAGTCCGGCCGTGCAGGATGCGCTCACCAACATCGTGACCTCGGCCCTGAACGTGACGTTGTGACAACACCATGCTCGCGGCGGCGGCATCGAACGCGGCGGCGGCATCGAACCTCCCAGCCGCGACGAACTGGTGAGGAGGGGATGGTCACCGCGGAGCTGGCCACTGCTCTGCCTGCGCTCATGGTCCTGGTGCTTGCCGCGTCGATGATGATCGCTGTCATGCAGGCGCGGCTGCGCTGTGCTGATGCCGCTCGGGAGGTCGCGCGCGCGGTGGCTCGTGGTGACACCGCCTCGGCCGACAGGCTCGGTCGAGCAGCCGCCGGGCATGACATCAACATCGGCATTCGTCCGGGACCGAGCGAAACGGCCATAGCAGTGAGGATGAATCTTCGTCCTCTGAGCTGGCTCGGCTCGGTCACGATCACCGAGACCGCAGTCGTGGCCACCGAGCCGACGCCGTGAGAGGTAGTCGATTCCACGGACCTGAAACAGGATCGGCCAGCATCTGGGTCCTAGCCGCCGGAGCGATCGTGTTCGCCTGCGCCACAGCGGCAATGGTCCGCGGGGCGGCCGTGTTGACTCGCCACCGCGTGGAACGTACCGCTGATCTCGTGGCGCTGGCCGCCGCCGAGCAGATCGGGCGCAGCGCCGATCCTTGCCGGGCCGCCACTCGGATCGCCCGGTCCAACAAGGTGGAACTGCTCAGGTGCGAGGTGAATCTCGATGCGTCGAGACGATCCGGTGACGTCCTGGTCACGGTGTCGGTGACCAGTGGAATGCCGATCGTCGGAGCGCGAAACGTAGCGGCGTCGGCTCGGGCCGCAAGGCTCGAGCCCGCCGGTTCAGCCGCCGGTTCAGCCCCCGGTTCAGCCGCCGGTTCAGCCCCCAGTTCAGCCGCCAGATCAGCCGCCAGACAAAGGATCGGGCAGGCGTTGGAGTATCAAACCCAACACGACCAGGGCCCCCGCTTTGTCCAACGGACTGTTGCCGTTGCCGCACTTGGGCGACTGCACGCACGATGGGCAGCCTTCCAGGCACTCGCAGGCGGCGATGGCATCGCGAGTAGCCGTCAGCCAATCGCCCAGGACCTCGAAACCGTGGGCCGAGAACCCAGCACCACCGGGATGGCCGTCGTAGACGAACACAGTTGCCCGTCCCGTATCCGGGTGAAAGGCGGTGGACACGCCACCGATATCCCAGCGGTCACAGGTCGCGAACAAGGGCAGCAACCCGATGGCCGCGTGCTCGGCCGCATGCAGGGCACCCGGCAGGTTCCTCTGGTCCAATCCGACCGTGGCGCACAGTTGCTCGTCCAGGGTGTACCAGACCGCCTTCGTCACCAGCTGATGCAAGGGCATGTCAAGCGGAGTCTCGTCGATGATTTCGCCACTGAGCCGCCGTCGCTGATATGCCACCACCTGATGCGATACCTCGACCGCGCCGAAATGCGTACTGGCCCCTTCGAACATCCTCGAGACCTCGACCGAAGAAACGGCGATATCGGTCAGCTCCCGAGCCGTCGTCGTCCAGTCCGGATCCTCGGCGTGCACCAGGGCCGATCCGGCTTCGAGATCCAGGGCATCTACGACGTAGCTGCGTCCCTGGTGCAGGTAGACGGCACCGGGGTGAACGGTGGCCGGCGCCGTGGCCCAATCGACCGTTCCCAGCAGGGTGCCGCTGGCCTCGTCCACCACGGTGACCGGCTGCCCGCCGCCCCCGCGAATATCGGTCGTGGGCAAGTCGCGCCCGGTCCAGAACCACCCGGTCGGCCGCACCCGAAGCAGTCCCCGCGCCACCAGAGCGTCCAGCACGGCAAGCGTGGCCTCGCCGCCGAACAGTGCCACGTCGGCCGAGGTCAGCGCCTGCTCAGCTGCGGCACAACACAGCTGCGGACCCAGCACGTAGGGGTTGGACGGATCCGTCACCGTCGCCTCGATCGGACGATCGAACACCGCTTCGGGATGGTGTACGAGATAGGTGTCCAACGGGTCGTCGCGAGCCACGAAGACCACCAGAGAATCCTGGCCCCGTCGCCCCGCCCGTCCGGCCTGCTGCCACAGCGAGGCGAGAGTGCCCGGGAACCCGGCCACGATGACCGCATCCAAGCCGCTGATGTCGATGCCCAGCTCCAAGGCGTTGGTCGTCGACACTCCCATAAGCTCGCCGCCGGCCAGGGCCGCCTCGAGCTCTCGCCGTTCCTCGGCCAGGAACCCACCCCGATAAGCCGCGATCCGGCCGGCGAGGTCGTGCGCACCTGCCTCATCCAGATGCCGCTTCGCGCTCAGGGCAGTCAGCTCCGCTCCGCGGCGAGAACGAAGAAACACCAAGGTCCGGGCCCCCTGGATCACCAGGTCAGCCAGCAGGCTCGCCGCCTCAGATCCGGCCGCACGCCTAATCGGGGCCGAATTCTCGCCCCGCAAGGACGTCAACGCCGGCTCCCACAACGCGAAGGTGCGGCGTCCGCGCGGAGCGAGGTCCGTGTCCACCGCGGTCACCGGCAGTCCAACGAGCTTGGAGGCAGCTCGCGCGGGGGAGCTGGTCGTCGCCGAGGCCAGGATGAACACCGGGAACGCGCCGTAACTGGCACAGACTCGCCGCAGTCGACGCAGGACCAGACACACATGCGATCCGAACATTCCGCGATAGTGATGACATTCATCGACCACCACGAAACGAAGCCGACGAAACAACGGTGCCCAACGCTGATGATGGGGCAGCAGGGAGCGGTGCAGCATGTCCGGATTGGACAGCACCACATTGGCGTGCTGGCGAATCCAGTCTCGCTCCTCCATCGGGGTATCGCCGTCCAGGGTGCTCGGCCGCACCCCGGACAACTCACCGTCGTTTCCGATGAGCGTCGTCAAAGCGCGCAGCTGGTCGTTGGCCAGGGCCTTGGTCGGCGACAGATACAGCGTCCGCGAGCGCGGATCCTCCAGACATCCAGCCAGCATCGGAAGCTGATAAGCCAGCGACTTGCCCGATGCCGTGCCGGTGGCAATCACCACGGACTGACCGGACCAGGCGTGCTCGGCCGCCTCGATCTGATGCGGCCACGGATCAGCTATACCGGTCCTGCGCAACGCTCTCACCAGCTCGGACGGGACCCACCCGGGCCACGGGACCGACGTAACCGGACGTTCGGGCACCTCCCGGACGTGGGTCAGCGGCGGGGTACTGATCCCGCCCGGATCGATCCCATCTGGCGGCGGATCGGCGCCATGATGCGGTCCGCGCGCCCGGGACCCGGTCAGCAATCGAGCGAGCAAGTCGGGGCCGGATCCACGCCCGGGGATCGCGCCGATCGTGCTCATAGAGTGCAGTCCCCCTCACAGAAGGGTTGCCGTTGGGAACCTGTGGCACGATGATGCCCGTCGACGGTTCAGCGGCCTCAACCGCATGGCTGACGCCAGTCGGGTCTCGGTGGCGGCGGGTGGAAGGGAATCTCGGAGTGGATCTGAGCTTGAGTCAGAACGTCGTCGACTCACATACCGTGATCGAAGTCCGTGGCGATGTTGATGTCCACTCCGCCCCCGCCCTGCGAGATCGTTTGATCCAGGCCCTGGACGGCGGCCAGCCGGTCGTCATCCTCGACCTCACGCAGCTCCAGTTCATCGATTCCACCGGCCTCGGTGCGCTCGTGGCCGCTCAGAATCACGCCAAGGAGACCGGTACGAGCTTCCGGGTGGCCTGCGCCATCGAACGGGTGCTGAAGCTGTTTCGCATCACCGAACTGAACAAGGTTTTCGCGATCTACCCGACGGTTCCACTGGCCATTGCCGCCGGGGAAGAATCCGCCGGTTGATCGTCGAGAGTGACCCAGACCACGTACGCGCGGCAGGGACTTCCCATAGACTCCGCCCAGCCGTGCAGCGACTGGGCGGCGCCGACGCTTCACTGATGTCCGGTCTCAGGTTGCATTACGCGCAAGCGTCCGAGGGCACACACGTGCCCGACAGTGTCAAGGATGACTGAAGGGGTCCCGCATTATGGCTTCGTCCCACCTGTCCTCCGTGAATGTCGCTGCCTCAGCGCTTTCATCGGGTGACAAGAGCCTGGTAATGGTGATCGGCCTCGTTGCCATCATCGCTCTGGCCTTCTCATTTCTGCTCTTCCGCGAAGTGCTCAGCGCGGACCAGGGCACGCCGAAGATGATCGAGATCGCCGAAGCGGTTCAGGAAGGTGCGCAGGCTTACCTCAAGCGCCAATTCCGGACGCTGTCGGTCGTCGTAGTGATCGTCTTCGTGGTCCTGTTCTTCCTTCCCGCCGATGACACTGCCCAGAAGATCGGGCGCTCGATCTTCTTCCTGGTCGGGGCGGGCTTCTCGGCCGCGATCGGGTACTACGGCATGTGGCTGGCCACGCGAGCCAACCTGCGGGTAGCCGCTGCCGCTAACGGTGAGGGACGCGAACGCGCTATTCGGATCGCCTTCCGCACCGGTGGCGCTGTCGGCATGGCGACGGTCGGGCTGGGCCTGCTCGGCGCGGCGGTTGTGGTGCTCGGCTACAACGACCACGCCCCGAAGGTCCTGGAAGGCTTCGGCTTCGGCGCCGCCACCCTGGCCATGTTCATGCGTGTCGGTGGTGGCATCTTCACCAAGGCGGCCGACGTCGGCGCCGACCTGGTCGGCAAGGTCGAAGCGGGTATCCCCGAGGACGATCCCCGCAACGCCGCCACGATCGCCGACAACGTTGGTGACAACGTCGGTGACTGCGCCGGTATGGCCGCTGACCTGTTCGAGTCCTACGCCGTGACCCTGGTCGCCTCCCTCATCCTCGGCTCGGTCGCCTTCGGCACCAAGGGCCTGCTGTTCCCGCTCATCGTCCCGGCCATCGGTGTCATCACCGCCATCATCGGCGTGTTCATCACCAAGGCCCGGGCCGGCGAAGGCGGCCTCACCACGATCAACCGCAGCTTCTACATCTCGGCCGGAATTTCGGCCGTCCTCTGCGGGATCGCCGCCTTCACCTTCCTGCCCAGCCACTACTCGAAGTTCAAGGGCGTCTCGGCTGACATCGCGGCCAACAGCGGGAACCCCGCGGTCACCGCGTTCGTGGCCGTCATCATCGGCATCGTGCTGGCCGCCATCATCCTGTGGCTTACCGGCGTCTACACCGGCACCGAAGGCAAGGCCGTGCAGGACGTCGGCAAGAGCTCGCTGACCGGCGCCGCCACCGTCGTCCTGGCCGGTATCTCGGTCGGCTTCGAATCGGCCGTGTACACCGCCCTGGTCATTTCGGCCGCAGTATTCGGAGCCTTCCTGCTCGGTGGCGCGTCCATCTCGGTCGCACTGTTCGCGGTGGCGCTGGCCGGCTGCGGTCTGCTCACCACCGTCGGGGTCATCGTGGCCATGGACACCTTCGGCCCGGTGTCGGACAACGCTCAGGGCATCGCCGAGATGTCGGGCGACGTCAGCGAAGAGGGTGCCCGCATCCTGACCGAGCTCGACGCGGTCGGTAACACCACGAAGGCCATCACCAAGGGCATCGCCATTGCGACCGCCGTACTGGCCGCCACCGCACTGTTCGGCTCCTATCAGGACGCGATCAGCCAGGCCATCGGCAAGGTCGGCGACGTCAGCAACTCCTCGACGTTCGTCAAGAACTCCTTCGCCTACGAGATCGTCAGCCCGAACACCCTGGTCGGTGTGATCATCGGAGCCGCGGTCGTGTTCATGTTCTCGGGCCTCGCGGTGAACGCCGTGTCGCGGGCCGCCGGCGCCGTTGTCTACGAAGTCCGGGCTCAGTTCCGTGACCACCCCGGCATCATGGACGGCACGGAACGGCCGGAATACGGACGCGTCGTCGACATCTGCACCCGCGACTCGCTGCGGGAACTGATCACCCCCGGTTTGCTGGCCGTGATGGCCCCGGTCGCAGTCGGTTTCGGTCTCGGCGTCGGCCCGCTGGCCGGCTACCTCGGTGGCGCCATCGCAACCGGAACCCTGATGGCCGTCTTCCTGGCCAACTCCGGTGGGGCGTGGGACAACGCCAAGAAGCTGGTCGAGGACGGTAACCACGGCGGTAAGGGCTCGGACGCCCATGCGGCCACCGTCATCGGTGACACCGTCGGTGACCCGTTCAAGGACACCGCCGGGCCGGCTATCAACCCGCTCATCAAGGTCATGAACCTCGTCTCGGTCCTGATCGCCCCGGCTGTCGTCCAGCTGTCGGTCGGCAAGGACGCCAACACGGCGCTGCGGGTCGTCTTCGCGCTCGTCGCGGTGGCGATCATCATCGTGGCGATCGTTGTGGCCAAGCGTCGGGCGTCCTCGCTCAATGTCGATCCGGCCCTGGCGCACGTCACCGAACGGGTCGGCTAACGCCTAGCCCCCAGGGGCGCCGGCTAACGCCTAGCGCCCTAGACACTTGATCATCTGTAGGTTTTGGGGGTCAGAGGAACCAAAACTTACAGATGATCAGGGGTGGTGGCGGCGGCTAGCGCCGGAACGGGCCCGGCGTAGGTCAGAATCACTGGATGCAGTTCTCGCTCTTCGGTGCCGAAGCCGCTGATCCTCTTATCGCGGATCTGGACGGGCTGCTGCTGGCCGGCGGCGACTGGGTTCGCACCGAAGGACACGGTCGGGCCCGGCTGTCCGTACTGGTCGCCGATGAGTGGCGGGCCCGGGCCCTGCGCGAGGAACTGGCCGAGCGACACCTCGGATCAGATACCGCCGATGCCCCGAACGGACTCATCGCCGTCCGAACCGAACTGAGCCCCTCCCTGGTCGAGCAAGCCAGCCGTTGGACCCGAGGAGCCTCACTGCGACTGCCGGCCGACCTGGCGCTGTCGGCGTCCGGCCTGAGATTGTGGGCCATCGCTTCCGGAAAGCGGGACGACCTCGGCTACCTGCTCACGGTGCCCGAACTCCACGGTGAACTGCACCGGGCCGCCGGCGCTCAACTCGCCCGGCTCAACCTCACCGCGGTCGACATCGGATTGCGGGGCGGCCCCGGCTGGCGCATCACCTCGGCCAAGCGGCTCCGACGGCTGGCCGAACTGATCGGCGAACCCCCGTCCGGCGGCGAACAAGACTGGCCCGCTACCTAACCAACCGCGATCGCGGCCCGGCCCGTCGAGCTACTGCTTGCAGCAACTACTGGATGCAGGCCGAGTCGGCCGCCGTGCGCACCTGCGGATCGGATTGGGCGTGCCCGCCGTCGGTCGAGGTGCCGGGCGAGGATGGGTTCGCCGGCGCGGCCACCCCCTGAACGTGGGCCTGATCCGGGCCGAGAATCAGCTGCACGGAGGTCACCGTGTGCGTGAGGACCGGGATCGCCCCCGGCACCGCCGCGAGCAGCGTCTTGGCATGGGACTGCATCCCCTCCGGGTAGCGGATCTGGGTCGTGACACTGCTCGCATCGGCCTCACTGGCCACGGCGCGGAACCCGAGACCGGTCAGGGCCGTAGCGGCGGTCGCGGCCGAACCGTTGGCCCGGCCCCCGTTGAAGACGGTCACCGACACCGTCGAACGCGCGACCACTGCCGCCTTTTCATACTTGCTTGGTTGTCCCACGAACTTGGCGATGAAGGCCGGCAGCGCATCCTGATCGATCTGCTCGCCGAGGTAATTACCGGCCGAATCGGTCGACTCACCGAGCATCGGAATCGTGGCCAGCGCCAGTTTGCCGGCGGTCAATGACTGCATCTGGGACGCCACCGTCAGCAGCTTCGTACCTTGCAATCCGGCGTCCACCGTCAGCGACGAGCTCACTGAGGAGATTATTCGCTGCAGCTTGAGTGGATTGGCCAGATTCGATGGCGTGCCGAGCTTGCGGAACAGGGCGGCGATGAAATAGCGCTGCCGCTCGATACGGGTGTAGTCGCTCAGGCCGGGTCCATGGCGCTGCCGGACGAAGGCCAGCGCCTGCTTGCCCTGGACGTCGTAGTTCCAGCCCTTCTTGAGGTCGATTCCGCTGTAGCCGTTGGGGTGGGTGGTGTCAGCCTCGGTGCTCGCGTTTTGGGCTTCGCACAGGTTGATGTCGACCCCGCCGACGGCCTTGCTGATCCGGTAGAAGCCCAGCATGCCGACTTTGATGAAGTGATCGATACGGAGCCCGGTGATGGTAGTCAACACATCGGCCAGGGCCTGCGGTCCGCCGCCGGCATCGCCGCCGCCCAGCGAATAGGCCGAGTTGATCTTGCCGCTGCCGCCGCCGGGCAGCTTCACGATCGAGTCACGGGGAAAGGACATCAGCGAAGCGGACCGTCCGTCGGCGGGCAGGTGCAACACCATGATCGTGTCGGTGTTGTCGCCCTCGCTGTAGTCGGTGCCGATGTCGGCGAGCTCGGCCGGGGTCGCGCCGGCCCGCGAATCATCACCGACGATGAGGATGTTCTGCTCGGAGCCCGCCGTCGGACGGAGAGAGCTGCCGCCCTTCGGAGTGAACGGCACGACGGTGATGGCGCTGCTGAACGATCGATAGCTGGCCCAGGCCAGTCCGCTGCCGACTAGCACGGCCACCGACAACGCGGCGGCGAGAACCTTCACGCCCCAAGCGGCCCAGTGGCCCACCGATGGCCTCGGACGGGCAGGCCGACGCCGCACAGGAGCCGAGTCGGGCGTGGCCATTGTATGAAAGTACCGGCCGAGCATTAAACCTGGGCAACACACTCGGCTAGCTTTCAGATGTGGAACGCCACGATCACCTGCGCTTTCGCCATGTTGTGGTCATGGGTGTCGCCGGTAGCGGTAAGTCGACCGTCGGCACCTTGCTGGCCCACCGACTTGGCCTGAGCTTCGCCGACGCCGATGACTTCCACTCCGAACAGGCCAAGGCCGCGATGGCCGCAGGTCATCCGCTGACCGACGCCGACCGGGCGCCGTGGCTGTCGCGACTGGCTGAATGGCTTGGTTCGCAGCCGGAGGGGGTCGTCCTCGCCTGCTCGGCCTTGAAGCGGTCATATCGTGACGTGTTGCGCACCGGGGCGAACCCACTGTTCTTCCTCGAACTCGCGGTTGAGGAGGATGTTGTCTTTCAGCGTGTCCGACATCGCAGTGCCCATTTCATGCCGACGTCGCTGCTGGGGTCGCAATTTGAGACCTTGGAGCCACTTCAGCCCGATGAAATGGGGGCAGTGGTGGATGCCAGCCGACCGCTGGAGGAGCTGATAGACGTGGCCGCCGGGATCGTGCGAAGCCAGTAGTTCAGCGGCCCGGTCCGTACCTTCTGTGGCCTTGCTGGCCGTGAGCTTGCCATGGTGGGGTACGGTCCGCCGGGAACGTTGTGTAATTAGCAGGGGCATCAGCAGGGAGTCGCAGTGGCAGCAGCGCGGGCCAAGAAAGAGCCCACGGGCAACAAGCTGGTGATTGTCGAATCACCGGCGAAGGCTAAGACGATCGCCGGATACCTCGGGCGGGGCTATACCGTCGAGGCGTCCATCGGCCATATCCGTGACCTGCCGCGCAACGCGGCCGACGTCCCCGCCGCCTACAAGGGACAGCCCTGGGCCCGACTCGGCGTGAACACCGAGGCCGATTTCGAGCCGCTCTACGTGATCTCACCCGATCGTCGCCAACAGGTCAGCAAGCTCAAGGCATTGGTGAAGGACGCCGATGAGATCTACCTGGCCACTGATGAGGACCGCGAGGGCGAGGCCATCGCCTGGCACCTGGTTCAGACCCTCAAGCCGACGATCCCGGTCAAGCGCATGGTCTTTCACGAAATCACCCCGCAGGCCATCGAGCGGGCGGTGGCGTCTCCGCGGGAAATCGACGCCCATCTGGTCGACGCGCAGGAAACCCGCCGCATTCTCGATCGGCTGTACGGCTACGAAGTCTCTCCGGTGCTGTGGAAGAAGGTGCTGCCCCGGCTCTCAGCCGGACGGGTGCAGTCGGTCGCGACCCGGATCGTGGTCGAGCGTGAACGCCAGCGGATGGCCTTTCACACCGCTAACTACTGGGACATCGAGGGCACCTTCGCTCCGGTCGTGCGCAAGGACGGTGACGCCGGCGCGAACCCGGCCACGTTCACGGCCCAACTGGTTGCCCTCGGCGACGAGCGGATCGCCACCGGGCGTGACTTCGACGCCGCCACCGGCCGGGCGTCCAACGACGTGCTGCACCTGGACGAAGCCGGGGCCCGCGGGCTGGCCGCGCGCCTGCAGAATTCCGATTTCGCGGTCACCCGGGTCGAAGAGAAGCCCTACCGCCGCCGTCCGTACCCGCCGTTCATGACCTCGACCCTGCAGCAAGAGGGCGGACGCAAGCTGCGCTGGTCCTCCGCGGTCGTTATGCGAGTGGCTCAGCGGCTGTACGAGAACGGCTACATCACTTATATGCGTACGGACTCCACCAACCTGTCGGAAACCGCGCTGACCGCGGCCCGGGCGCAGGCCCGTGACCTGTACGGCGATGCCTACGTCCCGGCCGAGCCGCGGCACTACTCACGCAAGGTCAAGAACGCTCAGGAAGCGCACGAGGCGATCCGTCCGGCCGGTGATTTCTTCCGGACCCCGGGCGAGCTGGCCTCGCAGTTGTCATCGGACGAGTTCCGCCTGTACGAGCTGATCTGGCAGCGGACGCTGGCTTCTCAGATGGCCGACGCGGTCGGGACCACGGTCTCGGTCCGGCTGGCCGGAACCTCGGTCGCCGACGAGCGCGCCGAGTTCGCGACCTCGGGCCGCACGATCACTTTCCCCGGCTTTCTGCGGGCCTACGTCGAGGACACCGACGAGCCGGCCGAGGGCGCCGCTAGCCCTGGTTCGAGCGAAGGCCGCGACGACAGCGAACGGCGGCTGCCCGTGCTGGCTCGCGGCGACGATCTGAGCGTGCGCCAGCTCGAACCGAGCGGGCACTCCACGAACCCGCCGGCCCGCTACACCGAAGCCTCGCTGGTCAAGGCGATGGAAGAGCTGGGCATCGGGCGCCCGTCGACCTACGCCTCGATCATGCAGACCATCCAGGATCGGGGCTACGTCTGGAAGAAGGGCCCAGCCCTCGTCCCGTCGTGGGTGGCATTCGCGGTGACGGGACTTCTGGAGGGGCACTTCGGCCGCCTCGTCGACTACAACTTCACCGCATCGGTGGAAAACGACCTGGACTCGATCGCCGGCGGCGCCACCTCGCGGGTCGACTGGCTACGCAAGTTCTACTTCGGATCCAACCCGGGCGCCGAACGAGATGCCGATCAGGCCGACCGGATTTCGGCTCAGGGCGGTTTGAAGAAGCTCATCGCCGAGCGGTTGGAAGATATCGATGCGCGTGGCGTGAACTCGATCCAGCTCTTCGGACCCGATTCCGACATCGTGGTCCGGGTGGGCCGCTACGGGCCGTACGTGCAGCAGGGCGGGGCCGAGTCCGAACGGCGCGCCTCGGTCCCCGAGGATCTGGCGCCCGACGAGCTCACCCCGGAGAAGGTCGAGGAGTTGCTCTCGGCCCCGTCCGGTGACATCGAGATCGGCGTCGACCAGGACACCGGCCGCGAGATCACCGGCAAGAACGGCCGTTACGGCCCCTACGTGACCGACGGGGAACGCACCGCGTCGCTGTTCAAGTCGATGTCGTTCGAGACCCTGACCTTGGCGGATGCAGTACAGCTGCTCACTTTGCCCCGCGTCGTCGGCGTGGACGCCGAGGGCAAGGAAATCACCGCACAGAACGGCCGCTATGGCCCGTACATCAAGCGCGACACCGACTCGAGGTCCTTGGAAACTGAGGATCAGCTGTTCTCGGTGACCCTCGAGCAAGCGCTGGACATCTTCGCTCAGCCCAAGACCCGAGGTCGTCGGGCCGCGGCGGCCCCACCGCTGAAGGAACTGGGCCCGGATCCTGTTTCCGGTAAGCCGATGGTCGTCAAGGACGGTCGATTCGGGCCCTACGTCACTGACGGCGAAACCAACGCTTCGCTGCGCCGCGACGATTCGGTCGAAGAGATCACGGCCGAGCGCGGGTCAGAGTTGCTGGCCGATCGCCGCGCTCGAGGTCCGGTGAAGAAGGTCGCCAAGCGCGCGGCCAAGAAGGCACCGGCGAAGAAAGCTACGGCCAAGAAGGCGCCCGCCAAGAAGGTCGCAGCCAAAAAGGTGCCGGCTAAAAACGCCACCTGACCGGTCGCTGGCAACCCCGGCGGGTTAACTGGCTTGGAACTCCAGGCGATTGCCGAACGGGTCGAAGGTGTGGAAACGGCGGATGCCGGGGATCTCATCCGAGGCGAAGGTCTCATATCCAGCCCGGCCCAAGCTGTCGGCCAGCGCGTCCAGGTCGCTGACGGTGAAGGCTGGATGCGCTTTGCGGGCCGGGATAAACGGATCCTCCACACCCAGGTGCAGGACGGCGAAGGCGGCGCTGAACCAACAACCGCCCCGACCGGCCAACGCCGCCGGCTTCGGTTTCTCGATCATGCCCAGCAGGTCACGGTAGAACGCCCGGGCCTCGTCCTCGCTACCGACCGGAATGGCTACTTGGACGTGATCGATGCCTGTGATCATGAACGGCCGCCGGGCTTGCGGGCAACGGCAAAAGTTCTCCGGAATGGCAGCACTGTGCCGTAGGGTCTGGGCGGGTAGGCCTGGCGCAGTGCGGCTGAGTATTCCCTTTCGAATTCGGCCTGTTCGTCCCCGGACAGGACGGCGAGGATCGGCCGCAGACCGGTACCGCGCACCCATTGCAGTACCGGGTCGGCGCCGGGCAGCACGTGCAGATACTCGGTCTGCCAGACGGTCGCCGACAAGCCGGATTCGTTTAGCAGGTCCAGGTATTCCCTCGGTTCGGCGACCGCGTCGTCGTGACGCAGCACATTGCCCACCCGGCCGCGCCAGCGCGGTGACCCGGCGACTTCACGCATGAGCTGGTGCGATGGGGAGTCAAAATTGGCCGGCACCTGGAAAGCCAGCCAGCCGCCGGGGTTGAGCTCACCGGCCCAACGCTGAAGTAGCTGGCGATGGGCGGGTACCCACTGCAGTAACGCATTGCTGAGGACAACATCCAGGCCGGAGGCCGAAAAGTCGTTGACGTCACCGAGGGCGAACGTGACGTTTCCAGCCGGCCGGGTCCGCTCGATCATCTCGGGTGAGGAATCGATGCCGTGGATCTCGGCGGCCGGCCAGCGATCGGCCAGGGTGAGCGTCTGGCTGCCCGGTCCGCACCCCAGATCGACCACCCGGGCGGGTGACTCGGCTTCGATCTGGCCGACCAGATCGAAGAAAGGCCGGCTGCGCTCGTCGGTGTAGCGGGCGTACTGGCGCGGATCCCATTGCACTGGTTGGTCTGATCGCTGCACGATCTCCTCCATATTCGCTTGACCTCAAGAGACTATATCTTGATGTCAAACTAGTTTGCTAGGCTCGTAAGCATGAACGATGAGGTGGATGAGGTCGTCAGCGGCTGGCGAGTGGCCCGTCCGGATGTGGACGTCGAGCCCTTACAACTGCTCAGCCGGGTCGGACGATTGGCCCAGATCCTCGACGACCGCCGGGAACGAGCGTTCGCCGTCCACGGGCTGGCCACTCACGAGTTCGATGTCCTGGCCGCGCTGCGTCGCCGCGGCCCGGATGGTGAGCTCACTCCCGGCGAACTCAGCGAGATCACCCACGTGACGTCCGGGACGATGACCAATCGGCTCGACCGCCTCCAGCGACGGCGGCTGATCGCCCGCCGTCGCCATCCCGAGGACGGTCGTCAAAACTTGATCCGGCTGACCGCGGCCGGCCGGCGGCGGGTGGACGGCGCGCTCACCGAGCTGCTCGACTACGAACGGGCCATCGTCGACGCTCTGAACGATCGTGACCGGGCGGCGACGGTGCGGGCCCTGCGGACGTTGTTGGCGGCCGGCAGCCCACCCGATTCCTGACGGGGCTCGCCGCGTCCCAAGGCTTCGGCTGAGCGGCAGCCAAGGCTTCGGCAGGGTCGAATTGCTCCGCGCGGCGCCGACTACAGTTCGGAGGCGTGCTGATCGCGTTCGAAGGTGGTGAGGGTGCCGGTAAGTCGACCCAGATCGAACTGCTGGCCCAGGCCCTTCGGGCCAATGGCACCTCCGTCACCGTGACCTATGAACCGGGTGCCACCGCGGTCGGCGCTCAGATCCGCAAGCTGCTGCTGGAAACCGATGCTCCGATTGCCCCACGCAGCGAGGCCCTGTTGTTCGCGGCCGATCGGGCGCAGCACGTGGCAACCGTCATTCGTCCGGCCCTGGAGCGCGGCGATGTCGTGATCACCGACCGGTTCATCGACTCCTCGTTGGCGTATCAGGGTGCCGGGCGGGTGCTGTCCACCGAGGACGTGAAACGGCTGTCGAGGTGGGCCACCGAGGGCCTGGTGCCGGGCCTGACCGTGCTTCTGGACGTGCCGGCCGAGGTCGGGCTGGCCCGGGTCGAGCGCCGCCGCCAAGGCGGTCAGGATCGACTTGAACGGGAGGCGCTGGACTTTCACGAGCGGGTTCGAACCTCGTTCCGAGCACTGGCCGAGTCCGAGCCCGACCGGTATCTCGTGCTGGACGCCACTCGCGATCCCCATGAGCTGGCGAGCGCCGTGCTCGCGAGGGTAACGGCGGTACTTGATCAATGACCGTATTCGATGCCCTGATCGGTCAGGACGCGGCCGTCACCGAACTCAGCCGAGCCGCTCGCGCGGCGGCCGACCTGGTGGCCGGGCGGGAGGTCCCGCCGGGTGCGATGACCCATGCCTGGCTGTTCACCGGCCCGCCGGGGTCGGGGCGATCGGTGGCCGCGCGGGCATTAGCCGCGGCGGTGCAGTGCGAACGCGCTGACGAGGCCGCCGGGCCGGGCTGCGGAAGCTGTGGGTCGTGTCGGATGGTCAAGGCGGGCACGCACCCCGATGTGCAATCGATCGTTCCCGAGGGCTTGTCCATCGGCGTCAACGAGATGCGCGCTGTGGTCGCGATCTCGGCCCGGCGGCCCTCGTTGGGACGCTGGCAGGTGGTCATCATCGAGGACGCCGACCGCCTCACCGAAGGTGCGTCCAACGCGTTGCTCAAGCAGATCGAAGAGCCGCCGGAGCGGACGCTGTTCCTGCTGTGCGCACCGTCGACCCATCCCGATGATGTGATCGTGACCGTCCGCTCGCGCTGCCGCGTGGTCGGGCTGCGCATTCCACCGGCCGATGCGGTAGCCGCGGTACTGCGGGCCGGCGGTATCGATGCGCAGACGGCCCTGTGGGCCGCGCAGGCCGGCCAGGGCCACGTCGGGCGAGCCCGTCGGCTGGCTCGCGACGAGAACGCACGCGCGCGGCGGGCGGCGGTGCTGGCGATACCGGCTCAGTTGACGTCCCTCAATGCCTGTTTCGAGGCGGCCGATCATCTGGTGAGCGCCGCCGAAGCCGAGGCCCGGGCGCTGACCGACGAGCTTGATGTCTCCGAGACCGACGAGCTGCGGATTGCGCTCGGCGCCGGCGGAACCGGCAAGGGTGCGGCGGCTGCCGCTCGCGGTAGCGCGGGCGCTCTGAAGGATCTGGAGCGACGGCAGAAGTCCCGGGCGACCCGGCTGCAACGCGATGCCCTGGACCGCGCGCTGGTCGATTTGGCCAGCTTCTACCGCGATGTTCTGCTCGTCCAGGCCGGCTCGGCCGCGGCCGCGGCCCACCCCGACTTTGCCGGCGAGGTGGCTCGGGTCGCGGCTCGGATCGATCAGGCGGCCGCGTTGCGGCGACTCGATCAGGTGCTGGCTTGCCGCGAGGCCATCGAACTGAATGTGAAGCCCAGGATCGCCGTCGAAGCTCTGACTGCCTCGCTGCGGCTTCCCGAATCGGGTTAGTCTGCTGGACATGGCCATGATGTGCGCGGTGACGTTCACGGACAAGGGCCGCCTGTATTACGCCGATCCGGGGCCCCTGACGCTCGCGGTCGGGGACCGGGTGCTGTATCCCACCGACGACGGGCCCGAGGTCGCCCAAGTGATGTGGGCGCCGTCCTGGGTGTCGGAGGACGTTGGCGGCCTGCCGGTGCTGGTGGGCCTGGCCAGCGAGCAGGATCTTGAGGCGCTGGAAAGCGGACGCAAGAAGCGCGCCTACGCTCGGGTAGCTTCCCGTCGTCTGATCCGCGAACACGAGTTGCCGATGAAGGTGGTCGGAATCGATCACGTGCTGGCCACCAACCGGACCGTCATCTACTTCACGGCTCCCCATCGGGTCGACTTCCGTTCGCTGGTGCGCGACCTCGGGGCCACGCTCAAGGGACGCGTCGAACTCCGTCAGCTATCGGCCCGCGACGAAGCTCGAGTGATCGGCGGCATCGGCTCATGTGGTCGCGAACTGTGCTGCTCGACGTTCCTGGTCGACTTCGAACCGGTGTCGGTTCGGATGGCCAAAGACCAGGACTTGCCGCTGAATCCGCTGCGCATCTCGGGGGCCTGCGGACGGTTGATGTGCTGCCTGAAGTACGAACACCCGCTGTATCAAGACTTCGCCGACAAGGCTCCCGCGATCGGATCGTGCGTGTCGACTCCGGATGGCGATGCGACGGTGATCGGGCACAGCGTGCCGAGCGACAGCGTGGTGCTTCGGATGAATTCCGACGGCAGCCGTACCAGTTGCGCCATGGCGTCGGTGTGTTCTTCCCGCAAGGCCCACGACGAGTTCTACGGCGACGGAACCGTGGGCTCGGCGAGCGTCGGCTCAGACGGTCGCCCGTCGAAACACCCAGCGACGTAGCAGCACGAAACGCAACACGGTGGCGAGCAGGTTCGCGATGATCAGAGTGCTCACCTCGATCATCGACGACGACGGCCTGCCCGGGCCCGCGGCTAGGTGCAGGACAGCCAGCGAACTGCTGGTGACGGCCAGGGCCAGTGCGAAGACAGCAAGGCCTTGTAGCTGATGTTGTCCGGCTTTGTGCCGTCCCGCTATGCCGAAAGTGATACGCCGATTGGCGGCAGTGTTAGCCACGGTCGTGAGCAGCAGGGCGATAAGATTGGACGTCTGCGCACCGATCTCAGGCCTCATCACGATAAAGAGAATGAGATACGCCAGGGTGCTGGCCACGCCGATCGCGGCGAAGCGAACCGCTTGACGGAACAAGCCGGCCGGGACGCCGGCAGGTTCGGCGACCAACGGTTGCCGTCCTAGTTGGGCCCGGACCTCGGCCAGCGGCAGGCGTCCGGCGGCCAGGGCTCGAGCCAGGCGCGCGATGCCTCTGAGATCGGCGACGGCGGTAGTTATGAGGTCGACCCGCGAGTCCGGATCATCGATCCAGTCCACCGCAACCTCGTGGATGCGAAGGCCGCTACGCTCGGCCAGCACCAGTAATTCGGTGTCGAAGAACCAGCCGGTGTCCTCGATCAGAGGCAGGAGTTGCCGTCCGACATCGGCCCGGATCGCTTTGAAACCACACTGGGCGTCGGAGAATCTCGTGAGCAGCGTCGAACGGAGAATAAGGTTGTAGCAGCGAGAGATCAGCTCGCGCTTGGTGCCCCGAACCACACGGCTGTGGCGCGACAGGCGTGAGCCGATCGCCACATCGGAATGACCCGAGATCAACGGCGCCACCAGCGGCAGCATGGCGTTTAGATCGGTGGACAGGTCCACGTCCATGTAGGCCAGCACCGTCGCGTCGGAAGCTTGCCAGACCGCGTGCAACGCTCGCCCGCGCCCCTTCCGTTCGAGCCGGACGTAGCGCACGCTCGGCAGCTCCTCGGTCAGTCGGATAGCTTGCTCGGCAGTGCCGTCAGTGCTCGCATTGTCGGCGATCGTAATGACGAACCGGTACGGGAAAGAGGTCCGCAAGTATTCGTCCAGGCGTCGTACGCAAGGCTCGAGGTCGTCCTCCTCGTTGTGGACCGGAATCGTCACGTCCAGCATCGGGTGCGCTGTTTGCGCCGATGGCTCAAGGGAGTTCGTGATCGCGAGCTGAGTCATGATCCTAGAGTCGGGGACGATCCTGGCGCCTCGTTGTGGCAATCCTGTGGCAACCCTTTGAGCTCCGACCCTCCGACCTCCGTCGTGGCTTCTCTGTCTGGTTTCGGCTTATCGTGTCGGAGGAAAGTGTCGTACCCGTGTTCTAGGTTTGGGTCATGACAGCGACCGAGACCGAGCCCGTGGACGGGTCGTTGTTGCGGATCGATGATGCGATCTCGGAGCTGTTGGATGCGGATGTGTCGCGGCTGAGCGAGGATTAGCTGCTGGATGTGGTTCGGGCGGCGGATCGGGTGACGCGGCGGTTGGCGGCGGTGGATCACCGGGTGTTGGGTGAGGTGATCGGTCGTGGGATCGCCGAGTCGCGTGGCTACCGGGATGCCGGGTCGTTGTTGGCTCAGTTGACTGCTTCGACCTTGTCCCAGGCCCGGGCCCGCACCGCGGCCGTGTCCATGCTCGGGACCCGGCGGGCGGTGACCGGGGGCGTGTTGCCGCCGCTGCTGCCGGTCGCCGCGGACGCGGCCCGGACGGGTGCGGTGTCGATCGCGCAGACGAAGGTGATCGCGGATGTGGTGCGGCTGGTGCCGGAATCGGACCAGCCGCAATACCGTGATTTGATCGATGCCGAGTTGACCGGGTATGCGGTGGCGGGGAGTGATTCGGTCACGTTGAAACAGCTCGGCACCCGGATCCTGGCCCACCTGCACCCCGACGGTGATCAACCCCGCGACCGGCTAGCCGACCGGCACCGCGGCATCAGCCTGCGGGAGTTACCCGACGGCTGCGGTGAACTCCGCGGCCGGCTCACCCCGACCTGTTTAGCGGTGTGGCAGAGCGTGCTGCACCCCCTCATGAGCATCCCCGCCCCCACCACTTTCGAGTCCGAACCAGTCTTGGTCGAGCCGGGTAGTGACCCGATCCCGGATGACCGCAGCATCGATCAACGCCGCCATGACGCCTTCGAACACGCCGCCCAACGCCTGTTAGCGGCCGGGGACCTCCCCGCCACCGCCGGAGTGCCGACCACCCTCATCATCAGCATGACCCTCGACCAACTCGAAACCCGCGCCGGGCAAGCCACCACCCACCACGGCGGCCACCTCAGCGTCCAGGCCGCGATGCGGCTCGGGGTCGACGCCAAAGCCCTGCCGGTCGTGTTCGACCAGCACCTCGGCACCCTCGCCTACGGCCGCGCTCGCCGCCTGGCCAGCCCCGGCCAACGGTTAGCGTTGTTCGCCCGGGACA
>Ga0268264_10000195_pt1 | contig 123899 bp, 106 predicted proteins | sample KBSSwiS32_FD_190357 | JGI IMG/M metagenome (GOLD analysis project Ga0268264, IMG submission 190357) | Switchgrass rhizosphere microbial communities from Kellogg Biological Station, Michigan, USA - KBS Switchgrass S3-2 (SPAdes) (version 2) | ecosystem: Host-associated > Plants > Roots >... | reverse complement strand
CGTGCCCGGCCTGCTCGGCCCGCTGCTCACCCGCCCCGAGGTGCAGCTCGTCAAGGGGTTCTACGAGCGGCCGATGGGCTCGGGGGAGAGCGCGGTGCCGTTCGAGGGCGGGCGGGTCACCGAGCTGGTGGCGCGACCATTGATCCGGCTGCTCTTCCCCGAGCTCGGTGGGCTCCACCAGCCGCTGGCCGGTGAGTGGGCGGTCCGCCGCTCTCTCTTCGAGACACTCAGCATCCCGACCGGCTACGCCGTCGAGCTGGCGGCGCTGGTCGACACGGTGCGCGCCCACGGGCTCGACGCGCTGGCCCAGGTCGACCTCGGCACCCGCGCCCACCGGCACCAGAGCCTGCGCGACCTCAGCGGCATGGCGACCCAGATCCTCGCCGCGGCGCTGGCCCGCGCCGGCGTCGAGACCCACGGGGAGCGCGAGCGGGAGCGGCCCCCGGCGGTGAGCCTCCGGTGAGCCGGCGATGACGCTGCGGCTCGGGCGCCACACCTTCACCGACGACACCACGCTGATGATGGCGATCGTCAACCGCACGCCGGACTCCTTCTTCGACAAGGGCGCGACCTGGGAGGAGGACAAGGCTTTCGAGCGGGTCGCCCAGGTCGTCGCCGAGGGCGCCGAGATCGTGGACATCGGCGGCATCAAGGCGGCGCCAGGGGCCGAGATCGGCGAGGAGGAGGAGAAGGCGCGCGTCGTCGACTTCGTCGCGCGGGTGCGCGAGTCCTTCCCCGGGCTCGTGATCTCAGTCGACACCTGGCGGGCGTCGGTCGGCGACGCGGTCTGCGCGGCCGGCGCCGACGTCCTCAACGACGCGTGGGGTGGCGCCGACCGGGAGCTGGTGGACGTCGCCGCGGCCCACGGCGCCGCGATCGTCTGCACCCACACCGGTGGCGTCATGCCCCGGACTCGGCCCTACCGGATCGAGTACGACGACGTGGTCCACGAGGCGATTCGCGACACGGTCGCCTACGCCGAGCGTGCGGTCGCGGCCGGCGTGGCCCGCGAGTCGGTGGTGATCGACCCCGCGCACGACTTCGGCAAGAACACCTTCCACTCCCTCGAGCTCACCCGGCGGCTGGGTGAGATGGTCGCCACCGGCTGGCCGGTGCTGGTCTCGCTCTCCAACAAGGACTTCGTCGGCGAGACCCTTGACCTGCCCGTCGGCGAGCGGCTGGCCGGCACGCTCGCCGCCACCGCGGTCTGCGCGCTGGCCGGCGCCCGGATCTACCGCGTCCACCAGGTGGTCGAGACGCGGCAGACCGTGGACATGGTCGAGACCATCGCCGGCCGCCGGCTGCCGCGGCGAGCCATCCGGGGGCTGCAGTGACACGCGTCGTGCTGGTGCCGGGCGTGCTGGCGCTGCTGCCGGAGTACGCCGGGCTCGAGGACCCGGTCGCCGAGCTCCGGTCGGCGGCCCGCGACGCGGTCGCCTGGCTGGGCCGCGAGGTCACGGTGCTTGCCGGCGCCCAGGGCGCCCGGGTGGCGGCGTACCTCCTCGAGGCGACGACCCGCTTCGGCGGCGAGCCGTCCTACCTGGTCGTCGGCAACGGCTCTGCCAAGCGCACCGAGAAGGCGCCCGGCCACTTCGACGAGCGCGCCGAGGCCTTCGACGCCGCGCTGGGGGCCTCGCTGCGTGCGGGGCGGCCCGCGGTCGACGTCGAGCTGGCCCGCGAGCTCTGGGCCGACGTCGACGCGATCGTCGAGCTCGCGGAGCTCGCGGACGGCCTCGGTGACGCGCGACTGCACTACGACGACGCGCCGTTCGGCGTGCAGTACTGGGTGTTGGGGTGGGACGCGTGACACCGGTGGGCCTGACCCGGTTGAGCGAGCTGAGCGACGCCGAGCTCGACGAGGCCTACGCCGTCCCGTCGCGGCCGTGGTTCCGGGTCAACATGATCAGCACCCTCGACGGCGCCGCCACCGGACCGGGCGGTACGAGCGGCGCCATCAACAACGCCGCCGACAAGAGGGTCTTCGACACCCTGCGACGCCTGTGCGACTGCGTCGTCGTGGGGGCCGGCACCGCCCGGGTCGAGGGCTACCGCGACCTGACCCGGCCACTGGTCATCGTCAGCCGGAGCGCTGCGGTTCCCGGCCAGCTGCGCGATGCGCCGGCCGGCCGGCTCCTGGTGGCGACCTGCGCGGTGGGCGCCCACCTCGAGGAGGCTCGGGCGCTGCTCGGCGACGACCAGGTGCTGGTGCTCGGCGAGGACGAAGTCGACCTGGCCGCGCTCAGGCGCGCCCTCGTTGAGCGCGGGCTGAACAGCATCCTCGGCGAGGGCGGGCCCCACCTGCTCCGCGACCTGCTCGCCGAGGGCGTCGTCGACGAGCTCGACCTGACCCTGGTTCCGCGGCTCGTCGCCGGGATGCACCCGCGGATCACCGACGGCCCGCCGGTCGACGCCGCCCTGCGGCCCGCGCTGCTGCTCGACGGCGACGGCACCCTGCTGGGCCGCTGGCTGGTGCAGTCACCGGACCTGTAGCGCAGGGACCTCAGGCATCGGGCGTCGCGGGGTCGGGGTGGAGGGCATGTGCGGCGCGCGCGGCACGGTCGGCCGCGTCGCGCTCGTCGTAGTGCGCGGGCGGCGGGAGCGTGAAGACGAAGGCGTTGCCGACCGCCTCGTAGCGGATCGTGCCGTGGTGGGCGGAGACCAGGTCGCGGGCCACCGACAGGCCGAGCCCGGAGCCACCGGCCGCGCTGGCCGCGGCACCGCCTTGGCTGTAGCGCTCGAAGAGCCGGGGGACGAAGGCCGCGGGGACGCCAGGCCCGGCGTCGGACACCCGGACCACGACGCCTCCTGCCATGGCCGGATCGGGGCCGACCACGATCAGCACCGGCTCGGCGCCGTGCTTCTGGGCGTTGCGCACCAGGTTGGCCAGGATCTGCTGGAGCCGCAGCGGGTCGGCGTACGCAGCGAGCCCGGGCGGGCACTCCAGCTCCAGGTCGAGGTCGGGGAAGCAGGTGGCGCACTCGGAGAGCTGCTGGTTGACGTCGAGCAGCTGGGGGGTCACGACCAGGTCGCCGTGCTCGAGCGTGGCGGCGGCGAGGAGGTCCTCGGTGAGCAGCGTGAGCCGCCGGGTCAGCATCCACGACCGGTCCAGCATCCGCCTCGCCAGCGCGCTCTCGAGGTCGTCGTCGCGCAGCATCTCGAGGTAGCCCTGCAGGCCGGCCAGCGGCGTACGCATGTCGTGGCTGACGACCGCTCCGATGTGGTCGCGGAGCCGGGTCGCCTCGACGAGCTCGGCGTTGCGCTCCTCGAGGCGGTGGGCGACCTCGCTGGTGTGCTCCAAGATGAGCGCGCTGTCCCGCAGCACCGCCAGCATCACGAACGCCGACGCGGCCAGCCCGAGCAGCCGGGCCAGGTAGTAGGCGATGCTGAACCGGTCCTCGTAGAGCGCGGTCAGCCAGACGTCGCCTAGGAACGCGACGGCGGCCACGACCGCCCAGGCCTCGAGGCGGTGGGCGCTGCCCCGCTTGGCGACGCCCCAGACGGCCAGCGCCACCGCCGCGACGTTCAGCACCACGACGGCTGCGAGGGGGAGGGTGTCGAGCCGGTTGGCGGCGCCGTCGGTGATGGTCGGGAGCCAGCCCGGGGCATTGTTGACGAGCAGGGCCACCGCGACGGTGAGGGCGGCACCGACCACCCAGGACAGCGCGCCGCGGATCGCGCGGCCCGTGCGGTCGGCAAGTCGGTGCTCCAGACCAGCGGGCCAGGGCGCCAACGCCAGCCCGATCAGGGCCGGCGGCACGACGTGCCGCGAGACCCAGAGCCACTGGAGGCTGTTGTAGTCGGCCGCGAAGCTCGGGTGCTCGGAGAAGATGCCGGGAACGGCGACGGCGATCTCGAGCGCCGCGCCGGCCGACCACAGGTAGGCCCAGGAGAGGGCGAGGAGGCGCGGCGAGCCACCGGCGCGGTACTGGCTCATCAGGAGGCCGACGGTCAGCAGGTCGCAGCCGAAGATGAGGGTGAGCCAGACCGCCGAGAACGCCGGCATGGCCGGCAACGCGACGGCGCGCCAGGGCAGCGCCAGCAGGATCATCGCCGGAATGGTCGCAGCGATGACCAGGGGCACCCGCCCCCCGCGGGACGTGAACCCGACGCCCTCCAACGTCGTCACGCCCCCAGTGTCGGGGCAGGACGCCGACCGGGGGCAGCGGCACGAGGAAATCCGTAGCGAACTGGTCGAAAATGACCCCAACGGGCTAGTACGGCCTCCGGGGGCTCCGCGGCTCGGTCAGGAGGGTCGGTGCGGGTCGTGGTCACGGTCACGGCTCGCGGCGCAGCGCCGTCCGCGCCTCGACGAGCGAGGGGCCGTACCAGGTGAGCAACCGGCCGCTCACCAACCGGCTCTCGGTGTGCGGGAAGGCTTCCGGGCCGTCGTCGGCGGTGAAGACGTAGGGCTCGTCGGGCAGCAGCACCAGGTCGACCCCGGCGCCCTCGATCTGCGCCGGCTCCACCTTGGGGTAGCGGTCCGTACCGCCGGCGAAGGCGTTGGCCCAGCCGAGCCGGCGCGCCAGGTCGCCGGTGAACGTCGCGGCGCCCACCACCATCCACGGGTCCCGCCAGACCGGGATCGCGACGGTTCGGGTGACCTCGGGGAGCGGCCCGCACCAGAGCTTCTCCACCTCCCCGAGCCACGCCGGACGCGGCCACCCGAGCACCTCGTCGAAGAGGTGCTCGTAGGTCGCGGCCGCCTCCGGCACGGTCTCGATCCTGGTGACCTCGACCCGGACGCCCGACTCGCGCAGCCGGCGTACGTCGAGCTCGCGGTTCTCCTCGCGGTTGGCGATGACCACGTCGGGCCGCAGCGCCCGGATGGCGTCGAGGTCGGGGTTCTTGGTGCCCCGGACCCGTGCCTCCAACGTGTCGTCGAGGTCGGCGGGGTGGGTGCACCAGTCGGTCGCGCCGACGACCGCCTCCCGGCGTACGGATGCCAGGGCTTCCGTGATGCTCGGGACCAGGCTGACCACCCGGGTGGCCGGGCGCGCGCCACTCATGTAACTGACCGTTCGGACTTCTGCCATGCGCGTGTACGCGCAGGCCAGTGTGCTGAACGGTCAGTTACATGAGTCGGGGGCGCGATCAGACATTCCTCCGGTAAGCGCCGCCGACCTCGAAGAACGCCTCGGTCACCTGGCCGAGCGAGCAGACCCGGGCCGCGTCCATGAGCACCGCGAAGACGTTCTCGCCGTTGGTCGCCGCCTCCTTGAGTCGCGCCAGCGCCGCCGTCGCCTCCTGCTCGTGCTCCTTGTGGAACTGCCGGACCCGGTGCAGCTGCGACTCCTTCTCGACATCGGTCGCGCGAGCCAGCTCCACGTGGTCCGGGGTCCCGTCGTCGCCTCCGGGGCGGCGGAAGGTGTTGACGCCGATGATCGGCAGCGAGCCGTCGTGCTTGCGGTGCTCGTAGAGCATCGACTCGTCCTGGATCCGGCCGCGCTGGTAGCCCGTCTCCATTGCGCCGAGCACGCCGCCGCGCTCGTTGATCGCGTCGAACTCCTTGAGCACGGCCTGCTCCACGAGGTCGGTGAGCTCGTCGATGATGTAGGAGCCCTGGAGCGGGTTCTCGTTCATCGCGAGCCCCCACTCACGGTTGATGATCAGCTGGATCGCGAGGGCTCGGCGCACCGACTCCGTCGACGGCGTGGTGACCGCCTCGTCGTAGGCGTTGGTGTGCAGTGAGTTGGCGTTGTCGTAGATGGCGATCAGCGCCTGCAGCGTCGTGCGGATGTCGTTGAAGTCCATCTCCTGCGCGTGCAGGGAGCGACCGCTGGTCTGCACGTGGTACTTCAGCTTCTGCGAGCGCTCGTTGGCGCCGTACTTGTCGCGCATCGCGACCGCCCAGATCCGGCGCGCGACCCGGCCGATCACGGAGTACTCCGGGTCCATGCCGTTGCTGAAGAAGAACGACAGGTTGGGCGCGAAGTCGTCGATGTCCATGCCGCGCGCGAGGTAGGCCTCGACGTAGGTGAACCCGTTGGCGAGCGTGAACGCGAGCTGGCTGATGGGGTTCGCCCCGGCCTCGGCGATGTGGTAGCCCGAGATCGAGACCGAGTAGAAGTTGCGCACCTGCTTCTGGATGAACCATTCCTGGATGTCGGCCATGCAGCGCAGCGAGAACTCGGTCGAGAACAGGCAGGTGTTCTGGCCCTGGTCCTCCTTGAGGATGTCGGCCTGCACCGTGCCCCGGACCGTGCGCAGCGCCTCCTCGGGGTCGATGCCCTTCTCGCGCGCCTGGTCCATCGCGGTGTTGAGGAAGAAGGCGAGGACCGTCGGCGCCGGGCCGTTGATCGTCATGCTCACCGACGTGGTCGGGTCGAGCAGGTCGAAGCCGTCGTAGAGCTCCTTCATGTCGTCCAGCGTCGCGACGCTGACTCCGGAGGTGCCGACCTTGCCGTAGATGTCGGGGCGCTCGTCGGGGTCGCGCCCGTAGAGGGTGACCGAGTCGAACGCCGTGGACAGCCGGGTCGCGGGCTGGCCCTCGGAGAGCACCTTGAACCGGCGGTTGGTGCGCGCCGGGTCGCCCTCGCCGGCGAACATCCGGGCCGGGTCCTCGTTCTCCCGCTTGAACGGGAAGACGCCCGCGGTGAACGGGAAGCGGCCGGGGACGTTCTCGCGCCGGAAGTACCTCACCAGCTCGCCGTGGTCGGCGTACGCCGGGAGCGCGACCCGCGGCACCCGGTTGCCGGACAGCGACTCGCGGCCGGGGTGCTGGGCGTACTCCTGGACGACCGAGGGCCAGGCCTCGAGCTGCTTCGTGGTCTCGCCGTCGAGTGCCGACCGGGCCTCGTCGAGCTTGGCGGGGACGCCGCCCAGCTCGTCGTCGGCCAGCTCGGCGGCGACCGCCTCGAGCCGTTGCACGCGGCGCGCCTGCTCGACGAGCTCCTCGGTACGGGCGTGGTAGCGGCGGACGGTCTCGGTGATCTCGGAGAGGTAGCGGACCCGGTCGGCCGGCACCACCTGGCGGAGCTTGGAGGAGTGCCGGACGTCGACGTGGGGGAGCGCGCCGTCCTCGAGGTGCAGGCCGTGCTCGCCGAGGAGCCCCTTGAGGTGCTGGTAGAGCGCGGTGACGCCATCGTCGTTGAACGTCGCCGCGCTGGTGCCGAAGACCGGCATGTCCTCGGGCCGCTTGCCGAAGGCCTCGCGGTTGCGGACCAGCTGGCGGCCGACGTCGCGCAGCGCGTCCTCGGCGCCGCGGCGCTCGAACTTGTTGATCGCCACGACGTCGGCGAAGTCGAGCATGTCGATCTTCTCCAGCTGGCTGGCCGCGCCGAACTCCGGCGTCATGACGTAGAGGCTGGTGTCGACGAACGGCACGACCGCGGCGTCGCCCTGGCCGATGCCGGGCGTCTCGACGACGACCAGGTCGAAGCCGGCCGCCTTGAGCACGGTGATGACGTCGGGCAGGTAGTCGGGCAGCTCGTGCGCGCCGCGGGTGGCCAGGCTGCGGAAGTAGGTCCGGTCGCCGTCGAGGGAGTTCATCCGGATCCGGTCGCCCAGCAGCGCACCGCCCCCCTTGCGGCGGGTGGGGTCCACGGCCACGACCGCGACGCGGAGCTTGTCCTGCTGGTCGACGCGCAGCCGGCGTACGAGCTCGTCGGTGAGGCTCGACTTGCCCGAGCCTCCCGTGCCGGTGATGCCGAGCACCGGCACGCGGTGCTGCCCGGCGGCGCTGGCGAGCGCGGCCAGGGTCTCGGCCGGGAGCCTGCCCTCCTCGACCCCGGTGATGGCTCTGGCGATGGCGACGCGGTCGCCGCTGATCACGGCGTCCGCGGTCACCTGGCGCTTGTCCCAGAGGTCGAAGTCGAGGTCGGCGACGACGGAGTTGATCATCCCTGGCAGCCCCAGCCGCTGGCCGTCCTCGGGGGAGAAGATCGTGACGCCGCTCCTGCGGAGCCGGTCGATCTCGTCGTGCACGATGACGCCGCCGCCACCGCCGACGACGTGCACGTGGTCGGCGCCCCGCTCGCGCAGCGACTCGACGAGGTACTCGAAGTACTCGATGTGGCCACCTTGGTAGCTGCTCACGGCGACGCCCTGCACGTCCTCCTCGATCGCGGCGTCCACGACCTCCTGGACGCTGCGGTTGTGCCCGAGGTGGACCACCTCGCAGCCCTGGCTCATGAAGATCCGCCGCATGATGTTGATCGAGGCGTCGTGCCCGTCGAACAGGCTCGAGGCGGTGACGAGGCGGACCGGGTGCTTCGGGACGTGGAGCTCGCTCATGATGTGTGGACCTCAATTGGTTGGACGTCCTAGTAATTATGACACGGACAGCGTGGACGCTGGAAGGGGTCACCGGATCTCTGGTGACCCCGCCCCCGCTCCGGCGGCGGCTCAGTCCACGGTGTCGCCGGCGCCCTGGCGGAGTACGCCGAGCAGCGCGGTGAGCTCGGAGAGCTGGGTGGCCGAGAGGCCGGGCTTCTCGAAGACCTCGGAGTTGAGGCCGTCGGTGGCCTTCTCGACCACCGCCCGGCCGGCGTCGGTGATGGCGGCGAGGACAACCCGGCGGTCCTCGTCCTGGCGCTGCCGCTCGACGAACCCCTGCCGCTCGAGCCGGTCCACGGCGGAGGTGACCGAGGTGGGGTGCACCTGGAGCAGCGAGCCGAGCCGGGTCATCGGCATCGCCCCGGCCGAGGAGAACGACAGCAACCGCAGCACCTCGTAGCGGGCGAAGGTCAGCTCGAGGGGCCGGAGCACGGCGTCGATCCGCTCGAGCAGCAGCTGCTGCGCGCGGACCAGCGAGGTCACCATGACCATCCCGTCGGCGGCCTCAGCCCATCCGTGCCGCACCCACTGCCGGTGCGCCTCGCGGATCGGGTCCCGCTGCCGTTCGGTCACCCGCAGCATCGTAGGGAGTGCGCGGCCGCAGGTTCGGGAGCAGCCGCGTTGTGAGCGGGGGAAGCGTGGCGGCCACGGCGACCAGCAGGAGGGCAGGTCGCGACCCGGCCTGGCTCGCCAGGGCCGGGGCGACGAGGCTCCCCACGAGGCAGGCGCCCACCATCACGGAGTCGGCGAGTCCGAGGGCGCCGGCTCGGTAGTGGTCCGGGACCGCCTCCTGCAGGGCGCCGGTGACCCGGCTCTCGATCACCACGCCGGTCGCGCCGGCGAGGGCGAGCAGCGGGAGGGCCGGCCAGGGCACGGGCGTCGCGGCGACCGCGGCGACCGCAACGCCGATCGTCACCAGCCCCCTTGTCGTGGTCATCCCCCCGAACGTCAGCGCCAGCCGCGCCAACGCCGGTGCCCCCAGCGCGCCGAACCCCAGGCAGGCGGTCGCCAGGCCGAAGCCTTCGTCGCCGTGGCCCCACGACTGCTCGGCCAGCGGCAGCAGCAGCATCCCCGACGCGGTGACACACACGTTGAGCAACGCGGCGACCCCCAGAGCCGCGACCGCGGGGCGACAGGCAAGCACCTCGCGGATCATGCCGCCGACGGCGTCCGGTGCCTGCTCGACCGGGCTCGGCAGGCTCACGCCCCTGGCGAGGCCGAGCCCGAGCGCGGCGAGGGCCACGGAGACCACGAGCGTGCACGGCCGCAGCGACGGGGTCAGTAGCAGTCCGCCCAGCGCCGGCCCGACCATCCAGGCACCCACCTCGACGGTCACCAGCAGCTCCGTGGCGCGGACCCGGTCGGAACCGGCCAGGGCCGGCAGCGCGGCCCCGATCGCGGGGTAGGTCGGCGTGCTTGACAGCACGGCCAGGGCCGCGGCGAGCACAGCGATCCCGGTGTGCTGGCCCGCCACCGCGATCGCGGCCGCGACGAGGAAGGCCAGCCGCAGCGCGAGGGTCGTCCGCACCAGGCGGTCGCGGCGGACGTGGTCGCCGACCGACCCGGCCGCCCACGAGAACAGGACGTACGGCGCCATCCGGGCGGCACCGGCCAGCCCGATGGCCCACGCGCCGTAGGGCCCGCCGCCGTAGCGGTCCCACACCAGGACCAGCAGCAGTGGCCAGGGCAGCCCGATCGCCACCGAGCTGCACGCGTAGGCGGCGAGCAGCCTGCGCACCTCTCTCACAGGTGCACGACGGTGGACAGCGGCGCGAAGCCGTTGAAGCCGACCGTGGAGTACGACGCGGTGTAGACCCCGGCGCAGTGGAACCGGACCCGGTCGCCCTCGGCCAGCGCGAGCGGCAGGTCCACCATGGCGTCCTGGTAGAGCACGTCCGCGCTGTCGCAGGTCGGGCCGGACAGGACGCACGGTCCGGTCGGGCCGGGCACGTCGGTCGCCAGCGGGTAGCGGATCGCCTCGTCGAGGGTCTCCACCAGTCCGGTGAAGACGCCGGCGTCGAGGAAGACCCATCGAGTCCCGGCCCGGTGCAGGACCCCGATCACACTGGTGACGAGCACGCCAGCGTCGGCGGCGATACCGCGGCCGGGCTCGGCGATCGTCACGGGGCGGCGCTCGCCGAACGCCACGGCCAGGTGCCGCTCGATGGCGGCGCCGTAGGCCTCCGGAGGCGGACACCCGTCGTCGAGCCGGGCCGGGAAGCCACCGCCGATGTCGAGCAGCCACGGGTCGAGCCCGTCGGCGCGCAGCGCCTCGAAGACCGAGGCGGCCGCGGAGATCGGTGCGCCCCAGGCCTCCGGGTCGCGCTGCTGGGAGCCGACGTGGAACGAGACGCCGTCGGCCCGGAGCCCGAGCCGCGCGGCCTCGCGCAGGATCGCCACCGCCTCGCCGGTCGAGCAGCCGTACTTGCGCGACAGCGGCCAGTCCGAGCCGGCGCCGGAGGTCACCAGCCGGCACAGCACGCCGCTGCCCGGCGCGGCGTCGGCCACCTTGGCGACCTCGCTGGGCGAGTCGACGACGAACAGGTCCACGCCGAGCCGGGCCGCGAACCTGACGTCCTCGCGCCGCTTCACCGGGTTGGAGTAGACGAGGTCGGCGGGTCCGGCGCCCGCCATCAGCGCGGCGGTGATCTCGGCCGGGCTGGCGACGTCGAACCTGCAGCCGGCCGCGGCCAGCGCCGCCAGCAGGGTCGGGTCGGGGTTGGCCTTGACGGCATAGTGCAGCGCGGTGCCGCGCAGCGCCGTGGCCAGCCGGCGGTAGGTCGTCACGGCGTGGGTCACGTCGAAGTCGAGGTACGGCGTGGCCCGGGTGCGGGCGTGCGGCGGGGTCCCGAGACCGTCCACCGCTGCCGGGGTGGTGGGCAGCAACAGGTCGGTCATGCCGGAAAGGAGCGAGCCCGGCGTCGGCGGATATGGCCCGGAGTGACTATGGCCGACCCGACGCGGTGGCGGATCGGGGGCTTTCGGCGTTCTGCCGCGCGGAGCCGCGCGGCCGCCCACAATCGGCTGTGACCCCCGTCCGGGCCTCGGGCCTCGCTGCAAGGAACCACACGTGTCGGGCACCCGCCACCCCGCACGCACGCGCCACCTGACCGTGCTGGCCGTGCTGGCTGCCCTCACGCCGCTGACGGTCCTGCTCGCGACGCCGGTTCCGGCGACAGCCGGGTCCGCCTCGGCGCCGACCCGGGCGTCGAGCACCGCCTCGACCTGGGCGGCGACCACCGCCCGCCCGGACCCCCGCCGACCGCGGACCGTCGCCCCGGACGCCTACGCGGGCTTCACCCTCGACCGCAGCCGCCTGCTCGGCGAGCTGTCCTCGGGGACGGTCGAGGTGCCCGACCCCGACGGCCAGCTGGTCGCCTTCCGGGTCGCCCCGACCCGGGTGCTGGAGCCCGGGCTGGCCGCCGCGCACCCCGAGCTGCAGACGTGGGCTGGGTCCGCCGTCGGCGGCCCGGGAAGCATCCGGCTCGAGGTGACGCCGGGCGGCGTACACGCCTCGGTGCGTGGCGCCGGGCCGAGCTGGTACGTCGACCCGGCGTACCGGACCTCCGACGGGCTCTACCTGTCCTACGCGGGCGCGGCGCTCCCGGCGCCCCAGCGCGGCCTGGTCGAGCCGAAGCTGCCCGCCCGCGACACCGCGGCGGCGCCCGCGCGGCCCGTCGTACGCTCGCTCGGCGAGGGGCCGGGAGCCTTCGCCAGGCTGCGCACCTACCGGCTCGCGCTGCTCTCCGACTCGAGCTTCGCGGCCTACACCGCCCCCGGCGCCAACAACGCGGCCTCCGACGCGGCCGTGCTCGCCGCCAAGACGGTCCTCGTCGACCGGCTCGACCAGATCTACGGCGCCGACCTCGGCATCAAGCTCGTGCTGGTCAACGGCACCGACACCAAGCTCAACCTGTGGACCGCCGCCGAGGTCACCGGTGCCAACGGACCGTGCGGGCAGTCGGCGTGCTTCCCCAGCGGGCTGACCGGGTGCACGTCCCCGGTGCTGGACCGGCAGCAGTGGGTGATCGGCCAGCTCATCGGCGCGCGCAACTTCGACGTCGGGCACCTGGCCCTCGGCGTCAACGGCGGCGGCATCGCCTACCTCGGCGTCGTCGGCACCGACCGCAAGGCCTCGGGCTGCACGGGGCTCACCGCGCCGTCGGGCGACGCCTACACCGTGGACTACCTGGCGCACGAGCTCGGCCACCAGTTCGGCGCCGACCACACCTTCGACGGCACCCAGGGCAGCTGCGGCTCCACCGGCCAGCGGGCGCCCCTGACAGCCGTCGAGCCGGGCTCCGGGTCGACGATCATGGCCTACGCCGGCATCTGCGGCGCCGACGACCTGCAGAGCCACAGCGACCCGGTGTTCTCAACCGCGTCGGCCGTCGAGGTGGGCGCCTACGTCGCGGGACCACCCGCCCCGGTTCGCGAGGTGCAGTCGGTCTCGCTGACCGGCTTCGACAACTCGGACTCCTTCCAGCTGGTCTTCGGCGCGAGCCACACCACCACGATCCAGCGAGGAGTCAGCTACACCAGCAGCGCGATCGCCAGCGCGGTGCTCGCCGTGCTGCCCTCGGGCTCGACGGTGTCGGTCAACTCCTTCTGGAACGAGGGGAGCTGGGACGACCGAGGGTTCACCCTCTCCTACACCCTCTACAACGGCGGGTTCTGGGTCGACGTGCCGGAGCCGACGGTGGCGCCGGTCGCCGGCGCTTTCACCGCGGCGGTCAACGACATCTACGCCGGCGGGCCGAGCAACCCGGGCGGGACCGTCACCACCACGAGCAACCACAACCCGACGGTCGACGCCGGCGCCGATGCCACCATCCCGGTCCGGACCCCGTTCTCCGTGACCGGGTCCGCGACCGATGTCGACGGCGACGCGCTGAGCTACCTCTGGGAGCAGACCGACACCACCGGCGCGGACGTCGGTACGGCACTGGGCACGCAGCCCAAGACGGCGGGGCCGCTGTTCCGGGTCTTCGGCACCGCTTCGTCGACGTTCGCCAACCACCCGACCACCACCGGCGTGACCCGGAGCTTCCCCGACCTCGACCAGGTGCTGGCCGGCAACACCAACGCCGACACCGGCAGCTGCCCGGTCGGCGGCAACCAGGTCGACTGCCTCTCGGAGTGGCTGCCCACGGCGGCGTACACCCCGAGCGCGCTGCACCTGCGGCTCACGGCCCTCGACTCCTCGGCGCAGGCCGGTGGCGTCGCCTCCGACGACCTGGTGCTGACCCTCGACAAGACCCACGGGCCGTTCCGGGTGACGAGCCAGGCGACCAGCCCCGGGACGCCGTACGCCGGTGGCAGCCTGCAGACCGTCACCTGGACGGCCGGCACCAGCACGCTCGCAGCGAACGTGAAGGTCACCCTCTCGACCGACGGCGGCGCCACCTTCCCCTACGTGCTCGCCGCGAGCACGCCCAACAACGGCTCCGCCCAGGTCACGCTCCCCGACCTCAACGCCGGGGCCGCGCGGATCAGGGTCCAGGCGCTGGGCAACTACTTCTACGACGTCAACGACGCGCCGTTCGCGATCCAGGCCAGCGGGAGCGGGACGCCGCCGCTGGTCGTCGACCACAGCTCGGTGCCGGCCACGTGGAACACGCAGTACAGCGACCCGGCGACCGTGTCGTTCTCGGCCACGGGTGGCGCCGGCGCTCGGACCGCCGCTGCCACGACGCTGCCGGCCGGCCTGTCGCTCTCGTCCGGTGGTGGCCCGTGGACGATCAGCGGCACGCCCACGGTGCCGGGCAGCTATCCCGTGACCGTGACCGTCACCGCGGGCGCCGAGCAGGTGCAGTTCGACGTCCTGATCGTCGTCGCGGCCGAGGACAGCACGGTCGCCTACACCGGGCCGCCCTCGGTGGTCGGGCCGGACCCCGACGCCGACGCCGTGCCGGTGACCATCACGGCCCAGGTCACCCAGGCGGCCGACGGAAGCCTCGGCCCGATCGGTGCCGCCACCGTGACCTTCACCGACGCCGACAGCAGCACCGTCCTGTGTGCCACCGCTCCCGTCATCACCGCCGGCACCGGCCCGGGCACGGCGACCTGCTCCTTCGACGCCGACCTGTCGGCCGCCGACCAGGTGACCTACCACGTCGCCCTGTCGGTCGGCGGCTCCTACCGGGGCAGCTCCGCAACCGCCGCCGCGGTGACCGTCGCGCTGCCCAACCAGCCCGACCCGGTGCCGCCCGACACCACGATCACCTCCGGACCCGCCGGCTGGCTGTTCGCGACCCAGGCGACCTTCGGCTTGGCCTCCTCCGTGGCGGGCTCCGCCTTCACCTGCCGGCTCGACGGGGTGCAGGTCGGCTGCGCCGGTGGTTCGGTGACCCTGACCGGGCTGACCCAGGGGTCGCACCGGCTGTCGGTGGCCGCCGAGGACGCCGAAGGCGACCCGGACGCCACCGCCGCCACCCGCGACTTCGCGGTGCCGGTCGACGACACCCGCCTGGCGCCCTCGAGGCACTGGCAGCGCAAGCGCTCGGGGGCGGCGTACCTCGGCGGCTACGCGCAGGCGCGCCACCAGGGCGCGACGCTGAGCTACAAGGTGAGCGGGGCGCAAGAGCTCGCGCTGCTGGTGCGCACCGGGAGGCGGGCGGGCTCGGTGAAGGTCTATCTGGGCAAGGCGCTGCTGGCGACCGTGCGGACCGCGGGCCCGACCGGGTCCAGGACGGTGCGGATCGGCCACTTCCCTACCCCCCGCAGCGGCACGGTCCGGATCGTCAGCACCAGCTCGGCCACCGTCCGGATCGACGGCCTGGGCGTCTCGACGTACCCGTTCTGAGAGGGTGCTCCCCGTGCGACTGGGGATGACGCTGCCGGTCATGGAGCCCGACCTCTGGGATGCGCCCGGCACCCTCGAGCAGTGGAGCCTCGCGGTGGACCAGGGGCCGTTCGCCTCGCTCTGCTTCGGCGAGCGGATGGCCTTCGACAACCCCGAGACGCTGACGCTCCTGGGTGCGGTGGCGGCCTGGACGTCGCGGGTGCGGCTGGTCACCACGGTGGTGGTCCCGCAGCTGCACGCCCCTGCGCGACTGGCCAAGGCGCTGGCCACCGCCGACCGGCTGTGCGGTGGGCGGCTGACCGTGGGGCTCGGGGTGGGCGGCCGGGTCGAGGACTACCGGGCGGTCGGGTCGGACGCGTCGCAGACCATCGCCGAGCTGGCCCGCCGCGCCGGGATCCTGCGCGACCTGTGGGCGCGCCGACCACCGGCCGACGACGTGAACCCGATCGGACCGCCCCCGGCCCAGGCCGGCGGCCCGCCCCTGCTCGTCGGGACGATGGGGCCCCGGACGCTGCGCTCCGCGGCCGCGTGGGCCGACGGCCTGGCCGGTTTCACCCTCGACCTCGACGTGGCGGCCATCTCCGCGCTCCACGACGTCGCCCGCTCGTCGTGGGCCGAGGCGGGACGCCCGGCACCCCTGCTCACGACGTCGTTCTGGGTCGCGCTCGCCGACTCGTCCTCGTCGGTGCCGGACGCCCGCGCCCAGGTGCACCGGCACCTGCGCCACTACATGAGCTGGCTCCCGCCCACGCTCGTGGATGCGATGGCTCCGACGACCGGGTTCGCCGGCACCGCCGCCGAGCTGCGCGACCTCCTGCACCGGATCGAGGATCTCGGCACCGACGAGGTGCACGTCATCCCGACCACGTCCGACGTCGCGTTCGTGGAGCGGGTGGCCGCCCTCGCCGACCGCTTGTAACTGACCGTTAGGACTTCTTCCATGCGCTTACACGCGCTGGCCAGAACTCGTAACGGTCAGTTACATGAGAGCGGAGGCGAGGGCAGCGACGTCAGCGAGATCGGCGTCGTAGCCGGGGAAGTAGCAGCAGACCCGGTCGGCGAGGTCACCGAAGCGGCGTTTCAGCTCGGCCGCGCACTCTTCCGGGGTACCTCGGACGGCGAGTGTGTCGACCATCGCGTCGTCCACGAGGTCGATCATCGCCATCACATCGCCGGTCTTCGAGAGCGCGTTGAGCTCGGGCTGGAGGTCGCCCCAGCCCTCGACGTCGAGCACGGGGCGGTACGCCGGCGTGGAGCCGTAGAACGCCAGCAGGCCACGTACGCCGAGCGTCGCCGCGGCCAGCTGCGCGGGTGTGCGCCCGAGGGCGAGGATCGCCTGCGGGTAGACGGCGAACGGCGCGGGATCGGTGCGCCCCGCGAGGCCTTCCTCGATGGCGGGCAGGGTGCGCTCGCGCAGGTGTCGATGGCTGTGGAAGGGCATCACGAGCAGCCCGTCCGCGACCTCGGCGGCGGTGCGCGTCATGACCGGCCCGAGCGCGCCGAGCAGCACCGGCGGCGGCCCCCACTCCAGCGGTCCGGGCACGAACGTCGGCGGCATCAGCGTGTGCCGGGTGTGCTCGCCGCGGAAGTCCAGCCGGGTGCCGTCCTGCCAGGAGCCGAGGATCGCCTTGACCGCCAGCACGATCTCGCGCATCCGCGCCGCCGGTGGCGACCACGTGGCGCCGTACCTGTTCTCGATGTGCGGCCGGACCTGCGATCCGAGCCCGAGCCGGAACCGCCCGCGGCTCATCCGCTGCAGGTCATGGGCCGCGTGCGCGAGGTGCATCGGCGAGCGCGGCATCGCGATGGCGACGTTGGTCATCAGGTCGGTCTCGACGCCGGCGGCCGCGGCCGCCGCCAGGGGCAGGAACACGTCGTGCGGCCCCTCGAAGGTGAAGAGCCCCGAGGCGCCCGCGGCCACCAGCTCACGCGCCCGCTCCGCGGCTCTCTCGGGAGGTCCGTCGAGCTGCAGGTCGAGGAGCACGACCGCATTCTTACCGACCGTCCCGGGCCAGGCCCCGACACGCATCGCGCGCTCCACCACAGGACCGGCTACATGTTCGCCTTACGCGCTCGGCTCGCCGTCGGCGCTCCTTCGTCGCGCGACGGGCTCGCCTCGCAGAACACGAACAAGAAGCCGGTCCGTGACTGTTGGTCGCGGAGATCGCTGTCGTACGGGACCGGCTACTTGTTCGCCTTACGCGCTCGGCTCGCCGTCTTCGCCCGGTCGTTGGCGTCGAGCACCACCTTGCGGATCCGCACCGTCTGCGGGGTGACCTCGACGCACTCGTCCTCGCGGCAGAACTCCAGGCACTGCTCCAGCGACAGCTTGCGCGGCGGCACCAGCTTCTCGAAGTTGTCCGCGGTGGAGGAGCGGATGTTGGTCTGCTGCTTCTCCTTGGTGATGTTGACGTCCATGTCGTCGGCGCGGGAGTTCTCGCCGACGATCATGCCCTCGTAGACCTCGGTGGTCGGCTCGACGAACAGCACGCCGCGCTCCTGCAGCGACGTCATCGCGTACGCCGTCGCCGCGCCCTTGCGGTCGGCGACCAGCGAACCGGAGTTGCGCGAGCGGATCTCGCCGTGCCACGGCTCGTAGCCCTCGGAGATGTGGTGGGCGATGCCGGTGCCGCGGGTGTCGGTGAGGAACTCGGTGCGGAAGCCGATCAGCCCGCGAGCCGGGACCAGGAACTCCATCCGCACCCAGCCGGTGCCGTGGTTGGTCAGCTGCTCCATCCGGCCCTTGCGGCTCGCGAGCAGCTCGGTGATGGTGCCGAGGTACTCCTCCGGTGCGTCGATGGTCAGCCGCTCCATCGGCTCGTGCACCTTGCCGTCGATCTCACGGGTCACCACCTGCGGCTTCCCGACGGTGAGCTCGTAGCCCTCACGGCGCATCTGCTCGACGAGGATCGCGAGCGCGAGCTCGCCGCGGCCCTGCACCTCCCAGGCATCGGGCCGGTCGGTCGGCAGGATCTTGAGCGAGACGTTGCCCACGAGCTCGGAGTCGAGCCGGTCCTTGACCAGCCGTGCGGTGACCTTGTGACCCTTGACCTGGCCGACCAGCGGCGAGGTGTTGGTCCCGATGGTCATCGAGATCGCGGGCTCGTCGACGTGGATCAGCGGCAGCGGCACCGGGTGCTCGGGGTCGGCGAGGGTCTCGCCGATGGTGATGTCGGGGAACCCGGCGACCGCGACGATGTCTCCGGCGCCGGCCTCCTCGCCGGGCTTGCGCTCGAGCCCCTCGGTGACCAGCAGCTCGGTCACGCGGACGTTCTTGACCTCGCCGTCGCGGCGGATCCACGCGACGTTCTGGCCCTTGCGGATCGTGCCCTGGTGGATGCGCAGCAGCGCCAGCCGGCCGAGGAACGGGGAGGCGTCGAGGTTGGTGACGTGCGCCTGGAGCGGCGCGCCCTCGACGTACGTCGGCGCCGGGATGGTCTCGAGGATGGTGCGGAACAGCGGCTCGAGGTCGGTGCCGTTGGGCATGGTGCCGTCGGCGGGCTTCTCCAGCGACGCGATGCCGGCCTTGCCGCTGGCGTAGACGACGGGGAAGTCGAGCGCGTCCTGGCTGTGGCTCTCGTCGAGCAGGTCCATGAACAGCTCGTAGGTCTCGTCGACCACCTCGGCGATCCGGGCGTCGCCGCGGTCGACCTTGTTGACCACGAGCACGACCGGCATGTCGGCGTTCAGCGCCTTGCGCAGCACGAAGCGGGTCTGGGGGAGCGGGCCCTCGCTCGCGTCGACCAGCAGCACGATGCCGTCGACCATCGACAGGCCGCGCTCGACCTCGCCGCCGAAGTCGGCGTGGCCGGGGGTGTCGATGATGTTGATCGTCATGCCCTGCGGCGCGGACGGCCCGGTGTAGTGGACCGCGGTGTTCTTGGCGAGGATCGTGATCCCCTTCTCGCGCTCCAGGTCGCCCGAGTCCATGACCCGCTCGCCCACGCTCTCGGCCTGGTGCTCGGTGAACGCCCCGGCCTGGCGCAGCATCGCGTCGACGAGGGTCGTCTTGCCGTGGTCGACGTGCGCGACGATCGCGACGTTGCGTAGGTTGGCGGTTTTCAGCTCGGGCACAAGGGTCAACGTTACGGTTCCGGAGCCTCCGGACACGCATCGGCGCAGCCCCCACGATTCGTCTGCTCGCCGACCTGTTATCTCGCGCTCGGCCTCTCAGACGAATCGTCGGCGGCGGTGGCTACGGTGGCTGCATGCCCAACATCGCGACGAACACTCGGGTCGAGCGCGACGAGCTGCTGGACTTCGTCCGGACCCGCCACCACCTGCTCCTGGTCACCACCCGCGCCGACGGGCGGCCGCAGGTCTCACCGGTGACCGGCGGCGTCGACGCCGACGGCCGGATCGTGATCTCGACCTACCCCGACCGCGCCAAGGTCACCAACCTGCGCCGAGAGCCGCGGGCGAGCGTCCTGGTCCTGTCCGACGACTTCGACGGACCCTGGGTTCAGGTCGACGGCAGCGCCGAGGTCCTCGACATGCCGGACCCGGAGGCCGAGGAAGGACTGGTGGAGTACTTCCGCTGCATCAGCGGCGAGCACCCCGACTGGGAGGAGTACCGCGCCGCGATGCGCCGGCAGGGCAAGTCGCTGGTCCGGATCACCCCCGAGCGCTGGGGGCCGATCGCGACGGGTGGGTTCCCGGCCGATCGGGTGCCGTCGTGAGCTCTGCCTGCTTCGTCCCGCCCTACCTGCTGCGCCAGATCGCCCTCAACCGCCCGGAGCAGGCGGAGTGGGTCGAGCAGATGCTGGCCCACGACGACGCGGTGCGGCTCCAGCGCACGGCGGCGCCCGCGGCGCCTGCGGCGAACGGCCCCGCCTGGGTGGTGCACACCGCCCGCAACGGCAGCACCCTGCCCGGCGACGTCGTGCGCACCGCGGGCGATGGCCCCAGTGGTGACGTCGCCGCCGACGAGGCGGCGGACGGCGTGGCCGCGACGCTGCAGATGTACGCCGAGGTCTACGACCGTGACTCCTACGACGACGCCGGCGCGACGGTCATCTCCACCGTCCACTACCAACGCGACTACGACAACGCGTTCTGGAACGGCGAGCAGCTGGTCTTCGGCGACGGCGACCGCAAGACCTTCGACCGGTTCACCAAGCCGGTCGACGTGCTCGGCCACGAGCTCACCCACGCGGTCACCGAGCGCACCGCCGGGCTGGTCTACGAGGGCCAGTCGGGCGCGCTCAACGAGTCGCTGTCGGACGTCTTCGGTTCCTGCGTCAAGCAGCGGCTGCTCGGCCAGGACGCCGTCGCAGCCGACTGGCTGGTCGGGGCGGGGCTCTTCCTGCCCGGCGTCAAGGGCCGCGCCCTGCGCGACATGGCACACCCCGGCACGGCCTACGACGACCCGGTGCTCGGCAAGGACCCGCAGCCCGGCCACATGGACGACTACGTCGACACCACCGACGACCACGGAGGCGTGCACATCAACTCCGGGATCCCCAACCGCGCCTTCCAGCTCGCCGCGGTCGCCGTCGGCGGCTCGTCGGCCGACGGTGCCGGCCGGATCTGGTACGCCGCCCTCACCGGCGGCCTCCCCTCGCGTGCCGACTTCGCCACCTTCGCCGCCGCGACCGTCGCCGCAGCCGGCGCTCACGCGGCCGCGGTGGAGGAGGCGTGGCGCACGGTCGGCGTCACCCCGCAGACCGGCACGGCCGGTCCCGGCCAGCCGCCACCGGCCCAGGGTCGGCTGAGCCGCCTGGTGCGCGTGCGGCGTACGGGCGGCTTCGCGGGCCTGGTCGCGGACGGGGCGGTCGACCTCGACGCCGGCAACGGCCGCGCCGAGGAGCTCGCCGCGCTGGTCGATCGCATCGACCTGCGCGAGGTGGCCGGCGGGAATCCCAAGCCGGACATGTACGTCTACGCCTTCGACCTCTGCGGGGACTGCGCCACCGTCCCGGAGCAGCACCTCACGTCCGACCTCCGCCGGGTCGCCGAGCTGGTTCTCGACCGGGATACGTCGAGGTAGTCCGTCACCTTTGGCGAGTGAATCGGACGTTTTCCACACCCAAGGGTGACGGACTACGCCGCCGTGGCCGTCAGGAGAGCGCGCGGTCGAGGGCCGCCTCGACGTGCAGGGTGGTGCAGGGGAAGACCGGGAGGTCGACGTCGGCCTGGTGGATGAGCAGCTCGAGCTCGGTGCAGCCGAGCAGCACGCCCTGCGCGCCGGCGTCCCACAGCTGGTCGATCAGCTCGACGACCCGGCGCCGGGTGCGGTCCAGCACGTGGCCGTGCACGAGCTCCTCGTAGATCGCCGCGTTGAGCCAGTCGTGCTCGGACTCCGGTGGCACCAGCACCTCGAGCCCGTGGCGGGCCATCCGGTCGGTGAAGAAGCCGTCGGACATGGCCACCGTCGTACCGATGAACGCGACCCGGTCGACGCCGGCCTCCCGGCACGCGTCGGCGACCACGTCGGCCAGGTGCAGCAGCGGGATGTCGACCGCCGCCTCGACCTGGTCGGCCACCTTGTGGAACGTCGTGGTGCACAGCAGCAGGAAGTCCGCGCCACCGCGCTCGACGTTGCGCCCCGCCTCGGCGAGCAGCGTGCCGATCTGGTCCCACCGCTCGGCGTCCTCGAGCTCGGTCAGCTCCGCGAAGTCGACGGTGCTCATCACCAGCCGCGGTGAGGCGAGCCCACCCAGCCGCTTCTGCACGCCGAGGTTGAGGTCGCGGTAGTAGACCGCGCTGCTCTCCCAGCTCATGCCGCCGACCAGGCCGATGGTCTTCATCCCGCTCGCCATGGGGTCACTCTTGCACGGGCCGGGTGCGCCCCGGAGAGCAGCGCTGCCGACGTCCGGAAAAGCTAGGACCCGCCCGTTTGATGCCCCATCCAGGCGGCGATCTGGGAGCGGGCGTGGAACCCCACCTTGACCAGGATGTTCTGGACATGGGTCTCGACGGTCCGCGTCGAGAGCACCAGGCGCTCGGCGATCTCCTTGTTGGTGAGTCCCTCGGCGACGAGTCCGGCGATCTCGATCTCCCTTCTCGTCAGGCTCGTGGTCGGCGTCCCGTGGGTCTCTGCAGAGGCCGGAGCCTCGGGCGGCTCCCCGCCGGCCACTGCCAGACCGTCCTCGAGGAGCTGGCCCTGTCCCCGGGCGCGCTCCGCTTCGAACGCCCCATCCCCGAGCGCCGTTCGGCACCGCTGCTGCGCCTGTTCGGCCATGGTGGCCCACGGCTCGATGGAGAACACCGACCGGCCGGCGTCGCTCCAGTGCGACTCGCAGACCCCGAAGAGGTACGCCGCCACCAGTGGGTTGCGGCCCGCCTCGGCCACCGCGAACTGGTTCAGGACCGTGGCCCACAGGTGGCGGTCCGGCACCTGCGACGCGCTGATGAGCGCCTCCTGCAGCGCCGCGTCGGCCCGGTCCCGCTGCCCCTGCAGCTCGGCGAGGAAGGCCGCGGAGTTCAGCGTGTAGCTGAGCATCCACGTCTCCCCGGCCGCGCGGCAGATCGCGGCTCCCTGGGCGAAGGTCTGCGCGGCGCGGTCCGCCTGCCCGAACATGCCGAGGGCGATGCCCAGGAAGAGACAGGCGTACGCCGCCTCCTCCGACTGCTCGCCGTAGTCCCGCTCGGCGACGCCGAGCGACTCCTCGAGGATGCGAAGTCCCGTGGCATCGCCTCGCTGCGCGGCCAGCGCCCCGACGTTGAGGCCCACTCGCGGCGCCCACTCCGGCGCGTAGTCATCCACGAGGTCCTTCGCAGCCAGGGCGGCCGCCGCGGAGGCCGGCAGCGACCCGTGGAGTCCCGAGACCCACGAGAGGGCCGAGAGCGCCCGCACCCGCGCGTTGCTGGGTGCCGGGTCCGCCTCGACGAGCTTGGCCAGCCAGGTCGCCCCCTCTCGGCCCGGCCCGGCGTTCCAGAACTGGCACAGGTCGGCGGCGAGCCGCTGCCCGAGGCCGATGTGCTCGGGCTGTTCGAGGGCGAACGCGAGGGCGGCTCGGACGTCGGGCAGGGCGGCGGAGACACGCCTCAGCCAGTCGCGCTGGTCGGGGCCGAACCACTCGCGCGCGAACCCGTCGGCCAGCCCGGCGTACCACCTCAGGTGTCGCAGTCGCAGCTCGTCCTCGACCGCGCGCTCGCTGCCGGACTGCTCGTCGTGGAGCAGCTCGCGGCCGTACTCGCGCAGGACCGAGAGCATCCGGAAGGCCCTCTGGCCGGCGTGTTCCTCGGCCATCAGCACCGACTTGTTCACCAGACCTTGGAGCGCCTCGACGACATCGTCAGCGGTGAGACCGTCGCCGGCGCAGACCGCTTCAGCGGCGTCGAGAGAGATGTGGCCCGCGAACACCGTCAGGTGCAGCCAGAGGCGGCGCTCGGAGACGGTGCACAGGTCATAGCTCCACTCGACCGTCTGGCGCAATGTCCGACGGGGGCCGCGTCCGTCCGGCCGGCTCAGCAACCGCGCGGGCCTGGCCCGGAGCATGGCGATCAGCTCCTGGGGGGACAGGATGCGCAGCTGCGCCGCGGCGAGCTCCAGCGCCAGCGGCAGCCCGTCGACCCACCGACAGATGTCCATCAGCGGACCGGCGTTCTCGGCGTCGACCTCGAAGGACTGCATCGACGCGCGCGCCCGGTCGAGCAGCAGCGCCATGGCCGCGGAGCTGGCCTCATCGAGCCCGTGGGTCGATGTGGCGGCGGGCACCGGGAACGGCGAGACCGGGTAGAGCATCTCGCCAGGGACGCCGAGCACCTCCCTGCTCGTGGCCAGCACGCGCAGACCCGGCGCCCGACGCAGCAGCCCGGTGACGAGGGGGCTGCCGCCGGTCAGGACGTGTTCGCAGTTGTCGAGGACCAGCAGCAGCTCGCGCTCGCGCACGAACGCTGCCAACGCCTCCGCGGGGCTGCGTCCCGCCTGTTCGGGGACGTCCAGGGTGCCGGCCACCGTCTCCGCCACCAGGCTCGGGTCGGTGACCGCGGCCAGCTCCACGAACCAGACGCCGTCGGGGAACGTCCGGTGCACCGCCTCCGCGACGCGCAGAGCCAGCCGGGTCTTCCCGACCCCGCCGACACCGGTGACCGTGACGACCCGCCCGCGACCGAGCAGCTCGCGGACCTCGGTCTGCTCCTGGCGCCGATCGACGAACGAGCTCAGCTCGGCGGGAAGATACCCGGCCCCGTGTCGCCCTCCCATTGCCTCACGCTAGTGCGCGTCGGCGGGTTCCGCGCGCCCCCGTGCCCACACCTCCCCGGATGAGCCGCACTCAGCGGACCGGGGGCGACCCCGGGTCGGGCACAGGCACTCGGAAGACCTTGTGCTGCGCCGCCTGCGCCCGCGGCCGGATCACCAGCTCGTCGATGTTGACATGGGAGGGCCGGGTGGCCATCCAGGTGATGGCATCGGCCACGTCCTCGGCGGTCAGCGGGTTCGGTACGCCGCGATAGGTCGCCTCGGCCAACTCCTGGTCGCCGTCGAACCGCACCAGCGCGAACTCGTCGGTCTTGACCATCCCCGGCGCGATCTCGCAGACCCGCACCGGCTGGTCCCACAGCTCGAGCCGCAGCGTCTCGCTCACGACCTGGGTGCCGTGCTTGGCCGCGGTGTAGCCGGCCCCGCCCTCGTAGGCGATCCGGCCGGCGGTCGAGCCCACGTTGACGATCACCCCGTCACCGCTGGCGATGAGCGCCGGCAGCAGCGCCTTGGTGACCTGCATCAGCCCGATCACGTTGACCTCGAACATCCGGCGCCAGTCGTCGGCGTCGGCCTCGGCGACCGGGGCCGCCCCGAAGGCACCGCCGGCGTTGTTGACCAGGACGTCGAGTCGCCCCCCGACGGCCGCGGCCAGCCCGTCGACCGATCCGGCCTCGGTCACGTCGCATGCGACGGGCGTTCCTCCGATCTCGGCCGCGAGCGCCTCGATCCGGTCCAGTCGTCGTGCGGCGCAGAACACGTGGAACCCTGCGCCGGCGAGCATCCGGGCGGTCGCCGCTCCGATGCCGCTGCTGGCCCCGGTGACGACGGCGTTCCGGGACCCGGCAGGATGGCTGGCCGCGGGGCCGGCGGGACTCAGGCTCATGGCCGCCATTGTGATGGCACACTGTCTGGTCGTGTCACTGACCACCCTCGCCCGCGTGGCCGGCGTCCTGGGCGGCCTGTGCTGGATGGGCCGGGCGATCCTCGACGACGGCAACGGTCCCACGTCCGCGATCGACGCCCTGCACTACGGCGGCCTGGCCCTGCTGGTCCTGGCCCTGCTCGGGATCGGTGGCGGTCTGGTGTCGGGCCTGATGGCGCTGCGGGTGCTGGTCGCGGTCTGCGTGGTGGCGCTCGCGGCTGCCGTGGTGTCGTTCCTGCACAACCAGTACTCCGACCGCGCGGTCGACGGGATCCTGGGTGGGCTGATGGTGATCTACTGCGTGATCGGGATCCTGGCGCGCCGCCGCCGCAACCGCCGCGACGACGACAGCGCCGCACCCCGCCGCTCGTCGGGGTCGCATGCCGCCTGACGCCGCGACGCAGAGGTGGGAGGCGGGGCCGCCGGGTGGGTGGCGGGAATGACCAGGGCCGGCCCGAGGTTGCTGTCGTGGGGCGAACCGTCCCCACTCAGGGATTGCTCGGCGGAGGTGCGGATGGACGGGCTGGAGCGGCTGGCCATGATCAGCCTGCACACCTCACCGCTCGACCAGCCCGGCACGGGCGACGCGGGCGGGATGAACGTCTACGTCATCGAGCTCGCGAAGCGGCTGGCTCGGCGTGGGGTCGAGGTCGACATCTTCACCCGCGCCACGAGCTCGACCCTCCCACCGGTCGTCGAGGCCTACGACGGCGTCCACGTCCGGCACATCCACGCCGGACCCTTCGAGGGGATGACCAAGAACGACCTCCCCGCGCAGCTCTGCGTGTTCGCCAGGGAGGTGCTCCGCACCGAGGCCTCGCAGCCGGTCGGCCACTACGACCTCGTGCACAGCCACTACTGGCTCTCCGGCCAGGCGGGTGCGCTGGCCCGCGACCGGTGGGGCGTGCCGCTCGTGCACTCGATGCACACCATGGCGAAGGTCAAGAACGACGCCATGGCCGACGGCGACGTGCCGGAGCCGATGGCGCGGCTGATCGGCGAGGAGCAGGTCGTCGAGGCGGCCGACATGCTCATCGCCAGCACCGACCTCGAGGCCAAGCAGCTGATCGAGCTCTACGACGCCGACCCGGCCCGGGTCGAGGTGGTCCACCCGGGCGTCGACCTCGACGTGTTCCGGCCGGTTCCACGCGCCCAGGCCCGGGCGGCGGTCGGGCTGCCGGCCGACGCCGACGTGCTGCTGTTCGCGGGCCGGATCCAGCCGCTCAAAGGTCCGGACGTGCTGCTGCGGGCCGTGGCGGCGCTGCTCGAGCGGGAGCCGGGGCGGCGCAGCCGCACCGTCGTGCCGATCGTCGGTGGGCCGTCCGGCTCGGGCCTCGAGAAGCCGCAGGCCCTCGCCGACCTCGCCGCCCAGCTCGGGATCGCCGACGTGGTCAGGTTCGTCCCACCGGTCACCCAGGCCGAGCTGGCGCAGTGGTACGCCGCCGCGACGCTCGTCGCCGTACCTTCCTACAACGAGTCGTTCGGCCTGGTGGCCGTCGAGGCGGAGGCCGCCGGCACCCCCGTCATCGCGGCCGCCGTTGGCGGCCTGACCACGGCCGTGCGCGACGGCGAGAGCGGGCTGCTCGTCGACAGCCACCGGACCGGCGACTGGGCCGACGCGCTGCACCGCGTGCTGACCGACGCGCGGCTGCAGGACCGGCTCGAGGCCGGCGCCCGGCGGCAGGCCTCGCTGTTCTCCTGGGACGCCACGGCCGAGGCCACCATGACGGTCTACGAGAAGGCCCGGGCCTCCCTCGCGGCCCCGGTGTCGTGACCGATCCCGTCGAGAGGCTGCGCGCCTACCTGCGCGCCAACGACCTGGAATTCGACGAGCCGGGGCCGGGCCAGCTCGCGTTCACGCTGCCCGGTGAGAAGAAGCTGCAGACCGCCGTCCGGCTCGATGTCGGCCCGCACTCCCTCGGCGTGCACGCCTTCGTCTGCCGCCGCCCCGACGAGAACCACGAACGGGTCTACGCGTGGCTGCTGCAGCGCAACCTGAGGCTCTACGGCGTCGCGTTCGCGATCGACCGGCTCGGTGACATCTACCTCGACGGCCGGCTGCCGCTGGCCGTCATCGACGACGACGAGGAGCTCGACCGGCTGCTCGGTGCGGTGCTGACCACCGCCGACGAGTCGTTCAACACGATCCTCGAGCTCGGCTTCACCTCCTCGATCCGCAAGGAGTGGGAGTGGCGCACCCTGCGGGGAGAGTCGACGACGAACCTCGAGGCGTTCCGCGGCTGGCTGGAGGCCGAGGACGACTCAGGCAGCGAGCAGCACCAGCACGAAGCCGACTAGCGCCGGCAGCGCCTGCACGAAGAGGATCCGGCTGCTGACTGTCGCGGCGCCGTACGCCCCCGCCACGATCACGCAGGCCAGGAAGAACAGCTTGGCGTCGGTCTGGTCCGACACCAGGCCCCAGACCAGCCCGGCCGCCAGGAAGCCGTTGTAGAGACCCTGGTTGGCCGCCAGGGTCTTGCTCTCGGTCGCGAACGCCGGCTCGAGCCCGAACGTCCGGCGTCCGGTCGGGGTGTCCCAGAGGAACATCTCGAGGACCAGGAAGTAGAGGTGCAGCGCAGCGACCAGGCCGACCACGATGTCCGCGACGATGTCCACGGACGGATCATGGCAGGGTCGGGCGGCGTCAGCGACGCCGCAGCACCCGCCACGTCGCCTTGGCCGGGGTCGGGTCGGTGTTGCCGACCGCGTCCGTCGCGCGGACCTGGACCCTGTGCTTGCCGGCCTTGAGGTGCTTGAGCTTGAGCTTCGCTGCGCACCGCTGCCACTTCTTGTGGTCGACCTTGCACTCGAAGCTCGACCCGGGCTCGGTGCTGGTGAACTTCAGCTTCGCGGTCGTCGCCCTCGTGGTGTGCGGCCTCTTCTTGATCTTCGTGTCCGGTGCCTCGTCGTCGGTCGTGATCGTGAGCGTCGGTGCGCCGAGCAGCCAGCCGGTGTCGAAGCTCGCGGTGTCGTCGACGACGTAGAGCAGCCAGCTGCCGTTGGCGGTGCCGCCGTTGAAGGCGGCCATCGTGGTGCCGAGCGGCGCGCTACCGGCAGGGTCCGGGAACTGGTCGCCCGTCCCGTAGTTCCGCGGTCGGTAGCTGCCGCTCGTGCACAGCCCGTTGATGCTGGGCGCGTCGCCGGCCGCCTGGTCGTCGAAGACGAGCGTGACGTCGCTGGCGGTGTTGCCGCAGCCGTCCGACATGACGACGACGTGCTGACCGCTGGGTGAGACGAGCATGACGTCCAGGTCGGCCGGCTCCGTGTGGGTCAGCCCCGGCAGGGTGAGGTTCACGTCGCTGACCGGCCCTGTCATCCCGCTGACGGGGATCGGGTACGGGTAGGGGCCCGCCGGTCCGGAGCCGTTGGTGCTCTGCGGGCCGGGGAACACCATCGCGGCGTCGGCCGTGGTGGTGATCTGGAGGCTCCAGCCGACGAGGCTGCCGGCGTTGCCGCCGGTGTCGTCCTGGATGTAGAGGCTCCACTGCCCGGTCGCCGTCGCGCCGTTGAACGCCGACAGGGACGCTCCCACCGGCGGCACCGCGAAGGAGTCGGTGTTGTCGACGTTGGTGGGCCGGTAGGTCCCGGTCGAGCAGCTGGTCGCGTCGGGCATCGCGGTGGCGGCCTGGTCGTCGAGGGTCATGGTGGCGCTGGTGAGGTCCGAGGCGCCGCAGACGTCGGACATGAGCGCGACTGCGACCGTCGAGAACAGGCTCGAGGTGTGTACCAGCTCGATGTCGACGTCGTCCGGGAACGTGTGGCTGAGACCGGTCAGCACGACGTTGACGTCGGTGATGGTGGTCGCGGTGCCGTAGACGTTGACCGTGGTCGACGCCGGCGTGCTCGCGCCCACGGCGTTGATGGTCATCGTGGTGGTGTTGCCCGGCGTGTACACGGCCGCGTCCGTCGCGGGCGCCGCGAGGACCAGCGCCGAGCCGACCAAGACGGAGCCTGAGAACGCCGAGAGGCGTCGCCCCATCTTCATGCAAGGAACCTGTCGCCGAACGCGTGCCGGGTCAATGGCCCAGCCGGGCCATGGCCAGCGAGGTCAGGCGGGTACGGGTGGCTCGTCCGCCAGGGTCCTCGGCTTGCGTCGCGCGACCGCCACACCGACCAGCGCGAGCACGCCCCCGACGTAGGCCATGCCGGGTGGTGTCTCGTCGAGGAAGAACCAGCCCATCACGATCGTGATCGGCGGGACGAGGTAGGTCGTCACCCCGAGGCTGCTCGCCGACATGGTGCGCAGCGCGTAGGCGAAGGTCGTGAACGCGATCGCGGTCGGGAAGACGCCGAGGTAGGCCACCCACCAGACATCGGACGCGGAGGCCGCCCGGGTGTCGTCGACCAGCTGCCCGACGAAGGGCAGGCACACGACCGCGCCGACGGTGCAGGCGAGCCAGGTGACATGGATGGCCGGCAACGACGCGACCAGCGGCTTCTGCAGGACCAGGCTGACCGAGTAGACGACGGCCGAGAGCAGGCACAGGAGCACGCCCAGCACGCTGCGGTCGCCGTTGGAGTCGCTCGACGCGGTCGCGATCAGGGCGACCCCGCCGAAGGCGAGGGCGAGGCCGAGCCCGAGGAAGAGCGTGAACCGCTCGTGGAGGAAGGTCGCCGCCAGCAGCGCGACCAGCACCGGCGAGACCTGGATCAGCATCACGGCCGTGCCCGCGTCGACGTGGTGCTCGCCGGCGTTGAGGGCGACGTTGTAGATGCCGAACCAGAGCACGCCGATCACCACGATCGAGACCCACTGCCGACCGGTGGGCCGGGGCAGGCCGCGGCCCAGGGCGACCACGCCCAGGCAGAGCGAGGCGACCAGGAGCCGCCCGAGCGAGAGCGAGCCGGGGGAGAAGGTGTCGGCGAGATGGCGGATCGCGACGAAGGCCGAGGCCCACAGCAGCAGCGTGACGCCGACCGCCGCCAGCGGCAGCCAGGCGGGCGCGGTCGACCTCGGCGTTCCGGCGGCGCCTGCGGTCTTCGGTGCGGGGGTGGTCGCGGTCACCGGCCCAGCCTAGGAACCGGCACCGACGGGTGACACGCGGTTATCGGACGTCGTTCCGCGACATCGCGCCATGGGCGCTCGGCTGGTCGACACCGGGAACGGGCCGCTCGACCAGACCATTGGACAACCCGCAATTATGATAGTTACTATCAAAACCTAGTAACTATCAGATCGGAGTAACCGCCATGTCTGGATCCTTCGGCCGCTGGTGGGCCCTCTGGGCCACCGCCCTCTCGCTCCTCGTCGTCGGCCTCGACATGACCGTGCTCAACGTCGCGCTCCCCGTCATCGCCAGCGACCTGCACGCCTCCACCTCGCAGCTGCAGTGGTTCGCGGACTCCTATCTCCTCGTCCTGGCCGCGGTCATGTTGCCCGCCGGGATGCTCGGCGACCGGATGGGCCGCAAGGGGCTCACCGTCGGCGCCCTGGTGGTGTTCGGCGCGGGCTCGCTCTGGTGCGCGTACGCCGGCAGCCCGGCGGCGCTGATCGCGGCCCGCTGCGTGCTCGGCCTGGGCGCCGCGGCGCTGATCCCGCTCGCCATGTCGGCGGTGGTGGTGCTCTTCGAGCCCGAGGAGCGGCCGAAGGCGGTGCTCGTCCTGAGCCTGTCCACGATGGTCGGCCTGCCGCTCGGCCCGATCCTCGGCGGTGTGCTGCTGCAGTCGTTCTGGTGGGGGTCGGTCTTCATCATCAACGTGCCCGTGGTCGTCGTCGCCCTGGCCGCGGTCGCGCGTTTCCTGCCCGCTGGTGGGGTCGAGCAGGAGAGCCGCGGGTTCGACGGGCTCGGCGTGGCGCTGGCCGCGGTCGGCCTGGTGGCGGTGACCTATGGCGTGATCGAGGGACCGGAGCGGAGCTGGACCGACCCGGTGACCCTGGCGTGCTTGGTCGGCGGCGTGGTCGTCCTGGCTTCGTTCCTGGCCTGGGAGCGGCGGCTCACCGATGCGATCCCCGTCTTCGACTACGACGTCTGGGCGCACCCGTCGTTCCGCTGGGGGTCGGTCACCGCCGCGGTCGCGAGCATGTCGTTGTTCGGGGTGTTCTTCACGATGCCGCAGTACTTCCGCCTGGTGCTCGGCGCCGACGCCCTCGGCACGGGGCTCCGCACGCTGCCGCTGGTGCTGGGGATGCTGGTCGCGATGCAGCTCTCCAACCGGGTCGGCGCCCGGGTGCCCGCGGGGGTCATGGCGGCGGGCGGCTCGCTGCTGGTCGCGGCGGGGATGGCGGTCGGCGCGACGACGGAGCTTGGCGACGGGTTCGGCCGGGCGGCGGTGTGGACGGCCCTGGTCGGGATCGGCTTCGGTGCCGCGCTGTTCGCCGCGCAGACCGCTGCGCTGATGAGCCTGCCGCGCGCCCGCGCGGGCACCGGCTCGGCACTGGTGCAGACGCTGCGCCAGGTCGGCAGCGTCCTGGGCATCGCCATCCTCGGCGCGGCGCTGAACGCGCACTACACAGGCGTCGGCGACACCTCCGCGCACTTCGTCGACGGGATGGATCTGGCGCTGTGGGTCTCGGCCGGGATCTCGGTCGTCGCGGCGCTCGTCGCCGCGGCGCGGCTGCCCCGCGCGCGGGCCGAGGCACAATCGGATCGTGACGACCTCGCCCGGGCTGCGTGAGCGCAAGAAGGCACGCACCCGGGCCACGATCCAGCGCGAAGCGCTGCGACTCTTCCAGCACAACGGCTACGCCGCGACCTCGGTCGAGGCCATCGCCGAGGCGGCCGAGGTCTCGCCCAGCACCTTCTTCCGCTACTTCCCGACCAAGGAGGACGTCGTCCTCTCGGACTTCATCGACGGCGCCACGATCGAGCGGTTCGTCGACGCCCCGGCCGAGCTGGACTTCTTCGACGCCATGGCGCACGCGATCCGGGTCGGCATCGCGGAGCTGCCGGCCGAGGACTTCGAGCTCGAGAACGTCCGCAACAACCTCATCCGCACGGTGCCGGAGCTGCGCCGCGGGCTGATCGCCGAGATGGTGCGGCCGATGCGCATGCTCGCCGAGGCGATCGGGCGGCGTACCGGCCGCGAGGTCGACGACGACGTCCGGATGTTCGCCGGCGCCGCGATCGGCGCGCTGCTCCTCGTGACGCCCGAGGCGGTCACCGAGACGCCCGTCGACGACCCGCACGGGCTGGTCGAGGGGATCGCCGAGCGGCTGCAGCGGCTGCGGCCGCTGCTGACCCTGCCGGACCCGGACTAGAGATCGAGCTTGTAGCCCAACCCGCGCACCGTGACCAGGAACTTCGGCTCGCCCGGGTCGGGCTCGAGCTTGGCGCGCAGCCGCTTCACGTGCACGTCGAGGGTCTTGGTGTCGCCGACATAGTCGGAGCCCCAGACCCGGTCGATGAGCTGGCCGCGGGTCAGCACCCGGCCGGGGTTGCGCAGGAACATCTCGAGCAGCTCGAACTCCTTAAGCGGCAGCCGCTGCTCCTGCCCGCCGACGGTGACGACGTGGCGCTCGACGTCCATCCGCACCGGCCCGGCCTCGAGCGTCGCCGGCGACAGGTCGGGCTCGGCGCCACGGCGCAGCACGGCACGGATCCGGGCGACCAGCTCGCGAGGGGAGTAGGGCTTGGTGACGTAGTCGTCGGCACCGAGCTCGAGCCCGACCACCTTGTCGACCTCGTCGTCCTTGGCGCTGACCATGATCACCGGCACGCTCGAGGTCTGCCGGATCGTGCGGCACACCTCGGTGCCGGGGATCCCCGGCAGCATCAGGTCGAGCAGCACGATGTCGGCACCGTTGCGGTCGAACTCGGTGAGGGCGGCGTTGCCGTCGGCCGCGATCGCGACCTCGAACCCCTCCTTGCGGAGCATGTAGGCGAGGGCCTCGCTGTAGCTCTCTTCGTCCTCGACGACGAGTACGCGGGTCACTTCGTAACCTCTTTCTGAAGGGGCTCGAGACTGTGGCCAGTCTCGTGGGAGGCCCCATGGTGTGGCAGGTGCTGGGGCAGGGTCAGCGTGAACGTCGACCCCTGGCCCTCCACGGACCACACCCGGACGTCGCCGCCGTGGGTGGCGGCGACGTGCTTGACGATGGAGAGCCCCAGGCCGGTGCCTCCGGTGGAGCGGTGCCGCGCCGGGTCGACGCGGTAGAACCGCTCGAAGATCCGGTCGATCTCGTCGGGCGGGATGCCGATGCCCTGGTCGACCACCGAGATCTCGACCGCCCCGTCGTCGGCCTTGGTGGTGACGAGCACGGTGGAGTCGGGGGTGGAGTAGGACACGGCGTTCGCGACCAGGTTGGCGACGGCGGCGGTGACCTGCTCCTCGCTGCCGAAGACCTCCAGGCCGGGGGTGCCGCCGGTGACGATGTCGATGCGCTTGGAGTCGGCGTCGATGGCGCTGGTGTCGACCGCGACGCCGATGACGTCGTCGATGCTCACCGCGGTCGGGGTCTCCAGGGGGTCGTCGGCCTGGAGCCGGGACAGCTCGATGATCTGCTGGACCAGCCGGGTCAGCCGGTCGCTCTCGGTCAGCATCCGGCCGGCGAACCGCTTGACCGCCTCGGGGTCGTCGCTCGCATCGGAGACCGCCTCGGCGAGCAGCTTGATCGCGCCCACGGGCGTCTTGAGCTCGTGGCTCACGTTGGCGACGAAGTCGCGGCGTACGGCCTCGACGCGACGCTCCCGGGTGCGGTCCTCGACGAGCGCCAGCACCAGGTGCGAGCCGAGTGGCGCGACCCGGGCGGTGACGTGCCGGGCGGGGGCGGCGGGACGGTTCATGAGCAGCTCGGTCTCGCGGATCTGGCCGTCGCGGCGTACCTCGTGGACCAGCCGGTCGAGCTCCTCGGAGACCAGCTGGGTGCCGCGCACCAGACCCAGGGCGTACGCCGGCGCGGAGGCCTTCACGACCGTGTCGGTGTCGTCGACGATGACCGCGCTGCTGCGCAGCACCGACAGCACCGTCGCGACCTCGGGAGGCACCACCGGCTCGGCGGGGACGGCGTGGGTGGACTGCTGGCGGTCGCTGATGTGCCACGCGAGCACGGCTCCGCCGGCGACGACGGCTCCGAGGACGGCGGCGAGGAACGCCTGTGTCGTCGGGTCCACACCTTGATGGTAGGGCTGAGGTCGCGACTCGTTCGCTTCGTGAGGGTGGGGGGCACCGAACGTTCATGTCCAGTTCACGTCTTCACCCCGGCTGGTCATGTTCTCGACCTAGGTTTGACCCATGCGTGAAGCCTTCCACGACCAGCTCGAGTCGATCTTCGAGGATCTCGCCGCGATCTGCTCGCAGGTCGAGGAGGCCGTCTCCAGCGCCACCGAGGCCCTGCTCCAGGGCAACGCCGAGATCGCCGAGCGGGTGATCAGCGCCGACGTCGAGATCGACCGGGCTCGTGAGCGGGTCGAGGACACGGCGTTCTCGCTCCTGTCGTTGCAGCAGCCCGTCGCCGGCGACCTGCGTACCGTCGTCGCCGCCCTGCGCATGGTGACCGAGCTCGAGCGGATGGGCGACCTCTCGGTGCACGTCGCCAAGATCGCGCGGCTGCGGGTGCCCAACATCGCGGTGCCCGAGGAGATCCGCCCCACCGTGAGCCGGATGGCCGAGGTCGCCGAGAACATGGTCAAGGCGGTGCACGCGGTGATCACGTCCCGCGACGTCAACGCCGCGCTCGAGGTCCGCCAGGAGGACGAGGAGATGGACCAGCTGCGGCGCCAGAGCTTCACCGAGCTGCTCTCCGACAGCTGGTCCTACGGCGTCGAGGCCGCCGTCGACGTCGCCCTGCTCGGCCGCTACTACGAGCGCATCGCCGACCACGCCGTCTCGGTCGCCAGCCGCGTGGTGTTCGTGGTCACCGGTGAGTACCCGCAGGCGTTGCGGGCCTGACCCCTCTGTTCCTCCGTAGCGCAGGAATCCCAGGTTAACCTGGGATTCCCGCACTTCTCGGGCGTTGCATTGCCCAAGAAGTGCAGGAACTGCCCCAGAAGTCGCCGGCTCATCCGACCGACGTACGCCGCGGCCACAAGTGGTCGCGGACGCGCTGCTCGGCGAGACGGACGCTCGCGAGATCCTCCCAACCCAGGTGCAGGCCGCGGAAGCCCGTGAGTTGGTGGACCAGCTCCTCCCGGCGACGTTCACGCGCGATCACGTCACCCGGTGACTCTTCAGGTTGCAGGAGCTGGAGGTACTTGAACTTGCCGTTGGTCTCGACGTACGCCCCGAGCTCGGGCCACGCGAAGTCGAGCTCGGCGACAAGGTGTCCGGCCGGGGTTCGGACCTGATACTGCGGAGTCGGCGCGGGCAGGCCCGCCGTGAAGCAGAAGCACCAGAACCGGGACTCGAGGACGCTCGCGATGCGCGGGTGTCCAAGCCGGATGACGATCTCCGTCGCGCGGGAGTCCGGCCAGTGGTCCATGGTCGCCTCGTAGCGGTCACGGACCGCCTTCGCCGTGGTCAGCTCTCGGTGCAGGAAGTCGTTGAGGACGGCCACAGCCGGCTCCAGCGGCGCCAGAGTGCTGACCTCGAGCGACAGGCGGGCCGGTGCCATCACCGCGAGCCCGTGCCTCATCGCGACGTCGCCGTCGAGGATCAGCCCGCAATGCTGGTGCACACCCGCTTCTCTGCGGCCGGTCTTGCCGTCGGTGCGGGTGATGTGGGCGTGGCTGAGGTCCAGCCCCCAGGTTGGCCCCTCCCAGAACCGGACTCCGCTGGTGTGCGACACGACGACCTCGGTCTCCGCCTGCTTCACCACCGCCCGCGTGATGACCGCGTGGCGGTCCGGTGCGTCGAAGGAGCGCCAGGCGCTCGCGTCGACGTACGCGCCTCGGCGCGGGCGCACCAGCTGCCCCATTCGAACCTGCCGGGCGAGGGCGCGATCGTTCCAGCCCTCACGGAGGAGCTCGCGGCGGAGCTCGACTGGAATGTCGAAGGGGTTGAAGTCGTCCATGACGCACACGATGCGGGCGCCGAGGGCCACCCCGGGCGCCTCCCATGGCACCTTGTGGACAGCCACGCCCGCGGTGCTGTCTGTGGAGGGTCAGTGGCTGGCTAGGGACAGACTTCTGGGGCAATGCCTGCACTTCTCGGCCATTGCAACGGCCCAGAAGTTCCGGAATCCCAGGTTAACCTGGGATCCCTGCCACCACCGCGACCAGGGGGAGGGGTCAGCGGCCCTGGTTGGCGACGGCCGCGGCGGCTTCGGCGGCGGCGTCGGGGTCGAGGTAGCGGCCGCCCGTGACCAGTGGGGCGAAGGAGTCGTCGAGCTCGTAGACCAGCGGCATGCCGGTCGGGATGTTGAGGCCGGCGATGTCGGCGTCGCTGATCTGGTCGAGGTGCTTGACCAGCGCGCGCAGGCTGTTGCCGTGGGCCGCGACCAGCACGGTCTTGCCGGCCCGCAGGTCGGCGGTGATGTCGGACTCCCAGTAGGGCAGGAACCGCGCGATGACGTCCTTGAGGCACTCGGTGCGCGGCATCTCGGGGCCGAGGTCTGCGTACTGCGGCAGCCCGGCCTGCGAGAACTCCGAGGAGTCCTCGATCGGCGGCGGGGGTACGTCGAAGGAGCGGCGCCACAGCATGAACTGCTCCTCGCCGTACTCCTCGAGGGTCTGCTTCTTGTTCTTGCCCTGCAGCGCGCCGTAGTGGCGCTCGTTGAGCCGCCACGAGCGCTTGACCGGGATCCAGTGCCGGTCGGCCACGTCCAGCGAGATCGCCGCCGTCGTGATCGCCCGCCGCAGCAGCGAGGTGTGCACGATGTCGGGATTGAGCCCGGCCTCCTTCAGCTGTTGGCCGCCCCGCTCGGCCTCGGCGCGGCCCTTGTCGCTGAGAGGTACGTCGACCCAGCCGGTGAAGAGGTTCTCGGCGTTCCACGTGCTCTCGCCGTGGCGGAGCAGGACCAGGGTGTAGGGCACGGCGCTCAGTCCTCGCCGACGGCGACGCAGTCGTACGGCGCGGCCGCGCTGCTGGACGCCGAAGCGCTGGCGTCGTCGCTGGGGCTCTCGCTCGAGGTCGCCGAGGGGCTGGCCGTGCCGTCGGTCGGCACGTCACCCGGCGACGGGGACTCGGTCGGGCTCGCCGACTCGCTCGCCTGCGACGCCGAGCTGTCGAGGCCCGCGTAGTAGTTGCACGCGTAGACGATCGGCACCCGCATGGTGACGGTGTCGCCGGAGTCGAAGGTGAGCGTCAGCTGCTCGAACTGGCCGGCATCGAAGTCGCCACTGACCGTGATCGGGTCCTCGTCGGCCAGGTTGACGAAGCCCCGGGCCGGGATCTCGATCGACAGCTCCGACGGCTCGATCGTCAGGCTGGCCGAGTCCCCGGCACCCGCGACCCCCGTGAGCGTGAAGTCCTTGTCGGAGAGGTTGTTGCTCAACGACGCGATGAAGGTGCCGGAGTCGGGCTGGGCGGCCACGATCACGGCCGCGAGCACGTCGACGTCGCCGTCGCGGTCATTGGTGCCTGCGGCGGGCGTGTAGACCCGGTCGGTCGCCTTGTCGAAGCCACATGACCCGAGGAGTGGCACAGCGAGGACGAGGGCTCCCGCCACCAGCCGGAGCGAGCGTCGAGACTGCATGGCACAGAACCCTAATGGACGCCGTTCCGCGGCTCAGAGCGGCTCCTGGGACAGCCCCACATAGGTGCCCGCGAAGGCCAGCGCGACGAGCACCAGCACGGTGTAGGCGCTGGCCACCCACAGCAGCCGTGAGGCGCCGATCTTCAACCCCAGCTTGAGCGGCAGGTAGGTCCAGCGGTCCTCGTTGTCGGGCACCAGCCCCCACAGCGCGGTGAGCAGGTGCACCCCGATGCCGAGCAGGGCGGCGAGGCCTGTGACGAGCAGCTCGGGCGGCGCGCCCTTGACCTGTCCACCCCAGCCGCCGTAGGAGAGGAACGCCGGGTAGAGGGCATACGACGCCGCCCACGGCAGCCACGAGAGGAAGCCCTTGCGCAGCCACACCCACTGGCCGAGCAGGCCGATCCCGAGCGAGATCAGGTACGCCGACCCGGCGTAGAGGCCGTTGGCCACCGACAGCGGCACCACCAAGAAGATCGCCAGGGCGAGGCAGAACCACACGGTGCCGGGATCCAGCCGACCGTCGGCGACCGGCTTGCCCGGCCGCTCGTGCCGGGCGTCGCGCTTGCGGTCGACCAGGTCGTTGAACCACCCGAGGATGACCTGCCCCACCAGCACGGTCGCCAGGATGAGCAGCAGCTCGCGGCTCGGCCGGCCGGCCAGGGCGGCGGCCACGGTCATGCCGACCGCGGTGACCACGGCCTGGCGCGGATGTGCGGCGCGGGCCAGCAGGAACGGCGTCCAGTCGCGCACCCGGAACCGCACCGGCGACTGCTCCCCGTCATGCTCATCCTGCTCGGGCTCCGGTGCTGGCTCCGGTGCTGGCTCCGGTGCTGGCGCCGGAGTTGGCTCGGGTGTTGGCTCGGGCACGGCGGCTGCTGCCGGTGCCGCAGCGGCGGCTCCGGCAGCCTTGTCCACGGCCGCGACGGTGGGCTCGACCACATCAGCAGCCCCACCGGCCTCGTGCCCGGCCGCCCTCCCGCGCCCCCAGCGACCCTCTCTCGCCATGCCCCGCAGTATTGACCACGCGAGTCCGCGAAGGGGGCTTCGGTGCCGATGACCTGCGATTTCACCTGTGGAGAGGCTGAGAGAACCCTGGGTGGGACGGCTTCAGGCGGCCCCCTCGCAGCACGAGGAACCGCGATTTGTCAAGTACCGATTGTGCCCCTGACCTGCGGAAACGTTGATCGGAGACGCCCATCGTCGTGTTAGACTGGTCACCTAGGAAGGGGAACTTCACATATGACTTTCACCGTCGGCGAAACGGTTGTCTACCCGAACCACGGGGCCGCGATCATCGAGGACATCGAGATGCGGACCATCAAGGGAGAGGACCGTGAGTATCTCGTACTCCGGATCGTCGCCCAGCAGGACCTCGTGGTGCGTGTCCCGGCCTGCAACCTCGACCTGGTCGGCGTCCGCGACGTCGTCGACAAGGCCGGGCTCGACCGGGTCTTCGACGTCCTCCGCGCGGCACACGTAGAGGAGCCGACCAACTGGTCGCGCCGCTACAAGGCCAACCTCGAGAAGCTGCACAGCGGCGACGTGATGAAGGTGGCGGAGGTCGTCCGCGACCTGTGGCGCCGCGAGCGCGACCGCGGCCTGTCCGCCGGCGAGAAGCGGATGCTGGCCAAGGCGCGCCAGATCCTGGTCTCCGAGCTGGCCCTGGCCGAGCACACCAACGAGGACAAGGCCGAGGCCATCCTCGACGAGGTGCTCGCCTCCTGAGCGACGCTCAGTCAGAGCAACACATCGACCCGCCCGAGCACGAGCTCGGGCGGGTCGATGCGCTTGTGGACGCGTTCGTGGATGCCTTGGGGACGGTGGTGGAGACCGGCCGGGGGTCGCTGCCGTTCGCACTCGTCCACGGCGAACCGCTCGTGGCGGCCGCCGCTTGGGCGATGGGCGAGGCCGGGGTGCACCTGGTCGACCTCGGCACCTCCTGGGCGGCCATCACGGACGCGGCGACGCCGTTCGTCCTCCACGACCCGCTCTGCCCGCTCACGCCGCCGGAGTTCATCGCCGAGTGCGTCGCCCGTGCGGCAGCGCGGGGCGCGGTGGTCGTCGGCGTACGGCCGGTCACCGACACCGTGAAGGAGTACGCCGAGGGGCGGGTCGGTGCGACCGTCGACCGCAGCGCGCTGGTGCAGGTCGTGTCCCCGGTGGTGCTCCCGGCGGCCGTGGTGGCCGCACTGGACGGCGCGCCGACGGGCGACTTCGAGGCGGTCGTGGCGGAGCTGGCCACCCGGTTCGCGGTCGAGACCCGCGAAGCGCCCGCCCAGGCACGCCGCGTCGCCGACCAGGACGATCTGCGGGTCCTCGAGGCGTTGACCGAACCCTCGAAGCGCTACGGCGTGTAGCCGAGGGCAGCCAGCTGTCCGGCGAACCGGCTGAGGAGCTGTCTCGCTGGCTCCGTCTCACGGCAGCAGGACGGATGCAGACAGCGGATCGGTTGTCACAGCAGCCGTTCGGCGACCGTGACGTCCTCGGGGAACGTGACCTTGAGGTTGGTCGCGCCGCCGTGGACCGCCACGACCGGCAGCTCGCAGTAGCGCTCGAAGCAGGCCGCGGTGTCGGTGCTCTCGAAGCCGTCGGCGGCGGCACGCCGATGGGCGTCCAGCAGCGCGGCGGCCCGGAAGGCCTGCGGTGTCTGTACGCCGGCGAGCCCCTCGGGCGCGGGGCGCAGGTCGCGGCCGAGCAGCCCCGGCAGGTCCACGACCGGCAGCGCGCCACCGTGCTCGAGTGCCGCCGCGAGCGTGGCCCCGAACAACCCCGCCCCGGCCAGCGGCCGGGCGCCGTCGTGGACGGCCACCACGTCGACCAGGCCGGCGTCGATGTCCTCGGCGAGCGACCGCAGGCCCGCCCACTCCGACGCGTGCCGGGTGGCGCCACCACGCACCAGCCGCACCTCGCGGTCCCCGAGCAGCGGCGCGACCGCCGCGCCGACAGCGTCGTCGTCGCCGGCCCGGACCACCAGCACCAGGCGGACGACGTCCGGCACCGCGAGCGCCGCGCGCACCGAACGGCCGAGCACGGTGCTGTCGCCCAGGGGGAGCAGAACCTTGTTGGTGTCCGCACCCACCCGCCTGCCCGACCCGCCCGCGAGGATGACGACGGCCGCGGGCATGAGCAAACTGTTACATGCCCGTTGCACGGCGAGCGTCAGGGGAAACACGCCGTCCCTAGGTTCGGCGCGTGGCTCCCCGACCCGACCCGATCGAGTGGCAACCGGTCTGCCGGCTCGCGGAGCTCGACATCGAGCGCGGCGTCGCGGCCCTCGTGCACGGCCAGTCGGTTGCGATCTTCAGGACCAGCGAGGACACGGTCTACGCCGTGGCCAACCACGACCCGTTCGACCGGCACGGGACCCTGGCCAGGGGCATCGTCGGCGTCACCGGCGACGTGCCCTTCGTGGCCTCACCGGTGCACAAGCACGGCTTCGACCTGCGCACCGGCCAGTGCCTCGACGACGCACACGTCTCCGTCGCGGCCTACGACGTCAAGATCGTCGAGGGAGTGGTGCTGGTCGGGCATCGGAAGACGGCAGCGGCGTAGGGGCATCCGCGCCGCGCAGCAGCCCGAGCGCGATCGCCGGGTAGGCGATGACCGAGAGCAGACCCGCGCACACCAGGGCGGCGGCGGTGGTCTCGCTCATCGTGCCGGTGGCCACCCCGATCTGGCTCGCGGTGACCAGGAACGGCAGCGACGTCGCCTGGAGCAGGCCCGCCGCGACCACCGAGCGCCGGTCGTGCTGGCGGGCCAGCAGCAGCGCCGGCGTGCCGCGGACCACGAGCAGCGCGACGGCGAGGACCGGCACCCGGGCCAGGGCCGAGGGGTGGTCGAGGAGCCCTGCGAGGTCGAGGCGCAGCCCGCTGGCGACGAAGAAGACCGGGATCAGGAAGCCGTAGCCGAGCGCCTCGAGCTTGGTGCGGAAGTGCGGGTGGGTGGTGGTGTCCTTGTCCACCAGCCCGACCACGGCGCCGGCGAGGAAGGCGCCCAGGATCGTCTCGAGCCCGAGCTTGGCCGCGAGGGCCACGAAGCCGACCAGGAGCAGCACCGCGGCCCGCACCCGGATCTCGGCGGTGCTGTCCTGGAGCCGGGTGACCACGGCCGACAGGCTCATCGAGTGCGACACCGCGAGCGCCACCACGCCGGTCAGGGCGACCAGGGCCGCGAAGAGAAGCAGCAGCGCCACCCGGGTGCCCGTGCCCGACTCGCTGGTCGAGAAGAACAGCGAGAGCAACACGATGGCCGCGAAGTCGGCGACCGAGGCCGCCGCCACCACGGACTGCCCGAGCCCACCGTCCAGCTTCCGCGCGTCCTTCAACACCGGCACCACGAGCCCGAGCGAGGTGGCCGACAGGGCGACCGCGAGCAGGACCGGGCTGCGCACCCAGCCCACGGCGCCGAGCGCGCCACCGATCGCGAGGCCGAGGACCAGCGTGACGGCGTACCCCGCCAGGGCGAGCCGCAGCGCCCCGCCGCGGAGCCGGTCCAGGTCGATCTCGAGGCCGGCGAGGAAGAGCAGGAAGGCGAGGCCGAGGACCGCGACGATCGAGACGGCCAGGTCGGCGTGGACCCAGCCCAGCACGCTGGGGCCGACGACGACGCCGGCGACGATCTCGAGCACCACCGCGGGCATCCGCAGCCGGGGCACGAAGCCGAGGGAGAGCGGGGCGACCAGGGCGATCAGGGTGACGATGAGCAGGTTCGTGAACCCGACGTCGGGCATGGGTCCTCCTGGGACGGTGGAGCGCGGGAGGCGAGCGGGCGGTCAGCGCCGCAGGTCGCGGAAGGCGTCGAGCAGGGTCGACTGCGCCTCGGGGGAGAGGGTGTCGACGGAGACGGTGCCGAGCAGGTCGAGGGTCTCGCGCATCTGCTCGAGGTAGCGCTCGCAGGCGTCGCACTCGCGCAGGTGCGCTTCGAAGCGCCGGCGGTCCCGTCGGCCCAGGGTGCCGTCGAGGTAGCTGGTGATCACCTCGACCAGCTCCTGGCAGGGCATCTCGCGCATCTCAGCTCACCCCCACGTAGGCGGCGATCCCGGCGCGGGCGGCCGTGCGGGCACGATGGAGCAGCACCCTCTGGTTCGCCTGGGAGATCCCGAGCAGGTCGCAGACCTCCTCGGAGGTGTGACCGAGGACGTCGCGCAGGGTCAGCACGATCCGCTGCCGCTCGGGCAGCTTCTCGAGCACCGCGCCGAGCTCGCGGCGTACCTCGCCGGCCAGCACCGAGCCCTCCACGGCGACCTCCTCCGGCCAGGCCGACGGTGCGGCCCGCCAGTGGCCCGGGTAGGGCTCACCGGCCGACTGGAACAGAGCCGGGTCGAGGCTCGGGCCTGCGTCCTCGCCGGCAAGACTGCTCCACGGCAGGGTGCGGTGCTCCCGCACGCCACGGGTCTTCGCGATGTTGACCAGGATCCGGAAGGTCCAGGTGCGCAGCGACGAGCGACCCTCGAAGCGGTCCAGCCCCTTGAGCACGGCCAGCCAGGTCTCCTGCACGACCTCCTCGGCGGAGGCCTGCGTGGAGACGAAGCTGCGAGCCAGGGTCAGCATGGGTCGCGACCAGTCGGAGACGATGCGCGAGAACTCAGCCTCGTCCCCGGCCCGCAACGCGGCGACGAGGTCGCTGTCGTCACGGGCCACGCAGGAACCCTAGTGCCTGGAAGTGTCACGACCGGTACTCCGGGTTCTCGAAGTCGAAGTGCGTCCCGGCGTTCCACTCCGAGCGCTGGTTGCCGTAGCCGGGCACCCCGCCGGCGTCCTTGAGCATCTTCCCGAGATGCATGAGGTTCCAGGTCATGAAGGTGGTGTTGCGGTTGGTGAAGTCGTTCTCCGGGCCGCCGCTGCCTGGGTCGAGGTACGACGGGCCGGGGCCGGCCTCGCCGATCCAGCCGGCGTCGGCGTTGGGCGGGATCGTGTAGCCGACGTGCTGCAGGGAGTAGAGGACGTTCTGAGCGCAGTGCTTGATGCCGTCCTCGTTGCCGGTGATCAGGCAGCCCGCGACCCGGCCGTAGAAGAGGTACTGGCCCTTGTCGTTGAGCTCGCCGGACAGCGAGTAGATCCGCTCGATGAACTGCTTGGTGACGCTGGAGTTGTCGCCCAGCCAGATCGGGCCGGCCACGACCAGGATGTCGCTCGCCAGGATGCCCGGGTAGAGGTCGGGCCACGCGTCCTCGGCCCAGCCGTGCTCGCGCATGTCGGGGTAGACGCCGGTGGCGACCGGGTGGTCGATGAACCGGATCTCGGTGACGTCGACGCCGTGCTTGCGCATGATGTTGGCGCTGGCGTCGACCAGCCCCTGGGTGTGGCTCGGCTCCGGGCTGCGCTTGAGGGTGCAGTTGACGAAGGTGGCCTTGAGGCCGGTGAAGTCGTGCTCATCGGTCATGCGGATCTCCTGTGGGTGTGGTGGTTCAGAGCAGCTCGGCGTCCTGCTCGATGCAGAGCAGGGCCGGCCCGTCGTGGGCGAACAGCTCGGCCATGGCGGCGTCGAGCTCGTCGCGGTGCGTGACCTTCAGGCCGCGCGCGCCGCAGAGCTCGGCGTACGCCGCCCAGTCGGGGTTGGTCAGCGAGGTGTGCCAGACGGGGTAGTCGGCAGCGAGCTGCTCCTTGCTGATCTTGCCGAGCGCGTTGTTGTTGAGCAGCACGTGCTTGACCGGGATGTCGTGGTGCACGGCGGTGGTCAGCTCCATGGCGTACTGCCCGAAGCCACCGTCGCCGGTCACCGCCACGACCGGGCGGGTTGGGTCGGCGGCCCAGGCGCCCATCGCGGCGGGGTAGCCGAAGCCGATCGAGCCGAGGTAGCCCGACATCAGCACCGGCTGCCCCTTCGACTCCAGGTAGCGGCCCAGCGAGTACGCGTGGTTGCCGACGTCGACGGCGACCACGGCGTCCTCGGGCAGGTGCGCCGAGAGCGCCTCGAAGACGGCGGCGGCGGAGACACCGCGGCCCCGGTCGTCGGCGACCCGGCGCGCCTTCTCCGCACGCCAGATCTCCCACCGCTCGGCGACGTCGGCGCGCTGGTCCTCGGCCATGGGGTCTGCGGCCGCGACGGCGGCAGCGAGGGCCAGCACGACGGTCGCGGCGTCACCGAGCAGGTCCGCGGTGACCGCGTCGAACCGGCCGATCGCGGTCGGGGTGTCGTCGATCTGCACGATCCGCTGCCACGGCGCGATCCCGGTGTGGTTGGAGAACGACGCGCCGACGACCACAAGGAGGTCGGCCTCGTTCATCAGCCAGCTGGCCACCGGGGTGCCGCTGCGGCCGAGCACGCCGGCGCCCAGCGGGTGGGTGTCGGGGACGAGCCCCTTGGCCTTGAAGGTCGTGAGCACCGGGGCGCCGAGCTGCTCGGCGAGGGCGGTGACCTCCTCGCGGGCGCCGCGGGCGCCGTGGCCCACGATGATCACCGGCCGCCGGGCGGTCGCCACGAGCTCGGTGGCGCGGGCCAGCGCGTCGGCGTCGGGGCCCACGGGCCGCCGCGAGTAGCGGCCGTCCGGTGACCCGGCTGTCGCCGTGGACGGCAGCGCCTGGACCTCGTCGGGCAGCACCAGGTGCGCCACGCCGCGGCCGTCGCGCGCGTGCTTGACCGCCAGCGCGGCCAGCTCCGCGTGGTCGCTGCCGGACTGCACAGAGGTGGTCGAGATCGCGACGTCGCGGAAGACCGCGCCCAGGTCGAGGTCCTGGAACGCGCCGCGGCCCTGCACCTTCGAGGGCACCTGCCCCGAGATCGCCACCACCGGCGCGCCGTCCAGCTTGGCGTCGTATAGGCCGGTCAGCAGGTTGGTGGAGCCAGGTCCCGCGATCGCGAAGCAGGCGGCGGGGCGGCCGGTGAGCTTGCCGTAGGCGCTGGCGGCGAACGCCGCGGCGCCCTCGTGGCGGATCCCGACGAAGCGGAGCTCGCCGCGGTCCTCGGCCTTGCGCAGCGCGTCGGCGAAGCCGAGGTTGGAGTGGCCGACCATCCCGAAGACCGTGTCGACGCCGTGCGCCACCAGGGTCTCGACGAGGACGTCCGCAACCGTGCGGGCGGGCGACGCCTGGTCGGGCAGCCGGACCCGGACGCCGTCGGCACCCTCCTCGACCTCGTAGGCCGGCACCCGGTCGTCGAGGTGCTCGGCCAGGGCTCCGGGCGGCGCCCCGGTCGAGGGGTCGTAGTCATAGCCGTGCCACGGGCAGCGGAGCAGCCCCTTCTCGATCGACCCCTCGCCGAGCGGCCCGCCCTGGTGGGGGCAGTGGTTCTCCAGCGCGCCGAGCCGGCCCCCGCACCGGGTCATCGCGATCGAGCGGCCGTCGACGACGACGCTGCGAACCCGCCCCTCCTCGGGGACGTCCTCGGGGCTGACGGCATGCCAGCTCTGCGCCCCGGTCTGGGGTGCTGCGCTCTGCTGCGGGTCCATGTAACGCTCCTGCTCGGGGTCGAGACCGATGCAGCACAGTGCCGAACCGATCGCACGGCGTTACATGCCAGTTCACCGACAGAGCCCACAGACAGAGGAGTCCGCATGGACCTGACCCAGACCCGCACCGCCCTGCACGGCGTCGCCGAGCTGCTGCTCGCCGGCCCTCAGTACGCCGAGAGCGGCACGATCCGGCTGCGCGTCGTGCCCGGTGGCATCGCCACTGTGGCGGCGCCGGAGCTGCGGCTCGAGGGCACGGAGCTGGTGGGCCCGGCCGGTCGCCACCAGCTCTCGGGCACCTACGCCGAGATCGCGGCGGCCGCCGGCGTCACGCCGCGAGAGCTCGGCGACGTCTACAAGGACCGCGCCGAGGTGGGTGCCGACGACCGCGTCGAGCTCGACCCGGCCGCCCTCGCGGCACTCGTCGACGCGCTGGCCGTCGGAGACTCGGCACTGCGGGCGTTCGCCCCCGACGAGACGCCGGTGCTGTGGCCCGAGCACCTCGACATCGCGATCTCGAAGGACGAGGTCAACTACGGCGTCTCGCCAGGCGACGGCGCCGTCCCGGAGCCCTACGCCTACGTCGGTCCGTGGACCTCACGCGAGGGCGAGTTCTGGAACCAGCCATTCGGGGCGGCGCGTCCGCTCTCAGCCCTGGGTGGTGCCGACGCCGTGACCGAGTTCTTCCGGGAGGGCGCGCGCCTCGCCGCCGGCTGACCCGGTGCCTCGACGGTCCAGGACCCGCCGGCCGAGCAGCCACGCGGCGAGCGGGATCGCCATGAAGTAGTAGGCGGTGAGCTGGTCGAGGCTCGAGGTGGCCGAGTGCGTCGTCACGCTCCAGGTCAGGATCACGACCGACAGCAGGATGTAGCCGACGAACAACAGCGGTCGGGCGGGCTGTGGCATCCACCGGCTCGACGACGATGTGAAGCTCGAGCCGCTGAGCAGCGTCCACACGATGCCGAACACCACGACCACGACGGCAGAGAGCCCGACCAGCCGGCCGAGGAACGAGATGTAGTCACCCTGGCTGGTCACCAGCCACGAGAAGACCAGCACGGTCAGGGCGGTCACCAGCAGTGAGCGGTCCACGCGGCGCCACCGGGCGAGGAGCACCACCAGCACCGCGAGGGTCACCACCACGTCGACCGAGCGGTAGGAGAAGCCCAGCCCGAGGCTGGAGTTGGTGAGAGCCAACGCGACCCCATCCCAGGCGCCGACCACGATCAGCCCAGAGCCCAGCTCGTCGCCGAGACCGCCGTGGCTGCGCCGCATCAGCACGATGCCCACGACCACCGCGAAGCCGGATGCGATGAGCAGGCCCCAGCTGTTGAGCCAGTTGGCCGGGAAGTCGGTCGCCCAGGCCAGCGCGCCGTCGTCGCCGGTGTGGGCCGCGACCAGCAGGCCGAGGGTCAGCAGCAGGCCCTGGATCGTGAACGGCGAGGTGAGCAGGAGGGCGCCGCCGAAGGTGAGGTCCTCCTTCGCCTCCAAGCTGTCCTCGGAACGGCGGAACCGGGTGACGACGAGCGCCAGCACGCCGAGGAGGACCACGCACAGGGCCGCCCGAGCGACGGCCTGGGGCTGATGGGAGAGCGTGGCGCGCCAGTAGTCGAGCTGCCGCAGCACCTCGCCCCACAGCTTGACCGAGGCCACCGCCACCACGGCCAGCAGCAGCCAGCGGCGGCGCAGCCGGGCGGCCGGCGCGGCCACGCTGGTGGACACATCCAGGGCGAAGTCGACGACGGCCACCGCGGACACGAACACCAGCGGCGCGACGAGCAGGTCGAGATTCTGCAGGGCGGCCGAGGTCAGGGACGGCGTCACGCTGTCGCGGCCGAGGTCGAGGAGCACGGCGTGCGACCAGAGCATCCCCCCGAAGAGGGCCACGACACCCGCCGTGCACAGCACCCGGCCGCAGCGCACGACCCAGCGGTCGAGCCGCGGCCACCGCGTCGTCAGCGCTGCCACCGCGAGCGCGACGGCGGGCGTCCAGAGCCCGAGCCGCAGCACGAGCTCGCTGTGCACCAGGATCCAGCGTCCCGAGCCGATGTCGAAGAAGGCGTTGACGGAGAACGTCGAGCTCAGCAGCAGGTACGCCGCCGCGACACCGAGCCGGACCAGCGCGCCGCCCCGTAGCCCTCCCCAGGTCAGGGCCAGCCACGCGACCAGGAAGCCCATCAGCGTGATGCCGAGGACACCGGCGGGGACGAACAGGGTCGAGGCGCCGCTGTCGAGCGGGAACAGGTCGCCGCGCCGCCACGCACCGGCCAGCACAGCCGAGCCGAGCAGGGCCGCGAGGGTGACCACGCTGATCCGAGCGACCTGCCGCTCCGAGCGGGTGAGGCCCAGGAACCGCAGCCGCCCCTCGCGCACGGGGTCGCGGAACGTCGTCACCCACAGCGGACCCAGGGCGACGCCGACGGCGCGCCCCGCCCGTCCCCGACCGGGGACCCGCGCCGCGACGGGGCCTGCAACGGGGCCGTCGACGCGTCCGGCGACGGGTCTGGCCTCAGCCATGCGGGCTCACCTCCACGATCTCGTAGTCGACGCTGGTCACCGGTACGAGCAACCCGCCCTCGAGGCTCGGGGTCACCGACGGGACCACCCAGCTGACCTGGCGCTGCGGCTCCCACGAGCCGAGGAAGTGACCTGACGCCAGGTCGAGGGCGACGACCCGGCAGTCGCGCTGGTCCCAGTCGTCGTCCGGGCCCGCCACGGCGACGTAGACGCGGCCGTCCCGGACCGAGGGCGCACCGGCGGCCCGGCCCTGGAGCGTGAGCGACCAGACGCTGCGGCCGGTGTCGGCGTCCAGTGCCTGCACCGTCCCCGTCCCGTCGATCCAGACGACGAGCCCCTGGCCGACCGCGGGTCCGACGTACGACTCCGGAGCCCCCGCCACGAACCACCGCTGTCGGCCGGTCGCTGCGTCCCAGGAGCCGATCCCGGTCGTGCCGTCGGTGGCCTGCACGCCGGCGACCACGCTCCCGCCGGACTCGATCGGCGGGCCGACCGCGACCTGGTCGGGATGCGACCAGACGGTCTCGCCGGTGGCCGCGCGGTAGCGGGCCAGGCCGACCCCGTAGACGATGTCTCCGTCGCTCAGCACCAGCGGGCGCCCGGGCAGCAGCCCGCTCTCGACCGGGACCGACCACCGCGGCTCGCCGTCCGCAAGACCGACGGCGACCAGGCTGCCCTCGGACCCGGCGTAGACCGTGTGGTCGGCGACCACGGGCACCGACCCGAGGTAGTTGTCGCCGGTGTCCAGCGTCCAGACCGGTGGCCCGCCGTTCTCGGGCACCGCCACCAGCTGGTTGTCCACGTCGGCGACGACGAGCCCGTCGGCGAGCACGCCGCCCGAGGCGACCCGTTCGGTGTCGTGCGCGAGCGTCGACGCACGGCCCTGCGGATCGACCCGGACCAGGTCGCTGTCGTAGCCGGGGACGAGGAGGTCGCCACCGGGCAGCGGCGTGACCGGCTCGGTGGGAACCGCGGGGATCCGGCGCGGTCGCACGTCCAGGAGCACGCCATCACCCGGACGGCCGTCGACGGGATAGCCGTAGAGGGTCGCGTAGGCGAGCGCCCCTTCGCCGCGGGAGGCGATGACCAGGTCGCCGTCGACCAGGCCGAGCGGCTCGGTGACGTACGGCTCCTGGTCGGCCACGGGTCTCGGCAGGTCGAAGGCCCGGACGGTCCGACCGTCGTGGCGATCGACGACCGTCACCCGGCCGGTCTTGCTCACGCTGACGACCTCGTCGCCCACGACCACGGGCGGCACGTAGGACTCCGGGACGATCCGACGCCACAGGCGGCTGCCGTCACCGAGGTCGAAGGCGGTGAGCTCGCGGTCGTCCACGGCGGTCACCACCAGGCCCTCGGCGGCGGCGAACGCCGCGTCGGCCTGGCCGTGGGACCGGCTCTCCCAGGTCAGGCTTCCGTCGTTCTCGTCGAACGCGTAGACGACCGCGTCGTCACCCTGGGCGAGGACCTGTCCACCGACCACGGCGGGCCCGGTCAGGGCGCCCTCGGACACGGTCCGCTGCCACGTGGTGCTGCCGTCGAAGAGGTCGAGCCCCGTCAGGTTGCCGGCCCGGTCGCAGGCGTAGACCCGGTCGTCGTCGACGGCTGTCGGCGCGCTCACCCGATCGGCGAGCGTCGTCGACCACAGCTCGGTGCCATCGTCGAGGCCCAGCGCTGTCACCGCGCCGTCGTCGGTCGCGACGACCACCGTGGACCCGGCCACGGACGGCGTGGCGGTGACCACGTCGTGGAAGTCGTGGACCCAGCGAGCGGCGCCGTCGGTCAGCGACAGTGCCCAGAGCCGCCGGTCCGCGCCCGAGACGAGGACCGTGTCGCCGGCAACCGTGGGCGCCACCAGAACCGGCGGGGGGAGCCGGACCTGCCAGACCTGTGCCCCGGACCGCACGTCGGTGGCAGCCACCCAGCCGGCCGCGTCACCGGTGACGAGGACAGAACCGCCCGCGGCCGTGGTGAGCACGATCTGGGTGTCACGCGTGATGCTCCAGGCGAGGTGCGGATCGAGCTGTCCCGCGACCGCGTTGGTGCGCTGCTCGGTGAGGCCGGGACCGGACGCCGGCGGCGCCGGCGCGGACGTGTCCGCTGGAGGCTGGCCCTCGGCGTACCAGTTGCCGCCGACGCCGTGGAAGGCCACCAGCTCCTCGGAGCTCTCGAACCCGGTTTTCGGATAGCTGTCGGTGCTCTTGACCGGCCCGATCCCCGGGCAGGTCCACTCCTCGACCGTCTCCTCCGAGGTGGGCGGGTCCTCGCCGATGGTGGGGATCGTCGTGACGGTCCGGGTGCAGCCCTGGAAGGTGTGGCCACCGATGCTCACCGGCCCGCGCTCGGCCACCTCGGTCGTGAACCGGAAGTCCTGGTCGGAGTAGGTGCCGTGGTAGCCGAACTCCGTCCCGGGGTGCGCCACCTCGTAGACCTTGGCCGGCGGGTCGAGTCCGAGGTAGCGGTGCGTCCCGGTGGCCACGCCGTACTGCACGATGTGGTCGCCCTCGGCGTGGAACCAGCTCGTCGTCTCACGGGGCCCGGTGCCCGGGTAGTCGGTGTAGGTGTCGCGCACCCGCGCCGCCCCCTCGACCACCGAGCCGGCGGCGAAGAACTCGCCGCGGGAGACCACCTGCCGGGTATGCGTGCCGGACGGCTTGCCGTGGTCGGAGACGGAGTAGACCCACGTGGTGCCGCTGTCGAGGGGGAACAGCTGCCTGGTCGTGGCCTCCAGGTCGTGCGGCGTCGCCACCTCGGCGGCCATGGTCAGGCCGGCGCCGACCACGATCAGCGCGGGCAGCCAGGACGCGACCGCACCGGCTCGTCCCATCCCTACAGCCCGTCCGGCACCTCGGCCGTCAGCACGTCGTCGCCCCCGAAGGCGGCGTCCTGCCACACCAGCCGGTTGCCCGACAGCGACGGGAAGCCCTGCTGGCCGCCCTCGGGGACCAGGTCGTAGATCTTCCCCGAGGACAGCGAGGCCAGGTAGAGGTCGGTCTCGGGGAACGGCGAGTCCCCGCCCGCGACGCCTGCGGTCAGGGCGCCCTTCTGCTCGGCCCACACGACGTAGGTGCCGTTCATGGTCACGCCGAACGGCGAGGCGTTGCCGCTGAGCTGGAAGCTCTGCCCGGCGGTGTTGAACAGCTCCGCGTGGCCGCGGTCGTCGACCGCCACGAGGTTGGTGCCGTACGCCGCCACCGAGATCACCGCGCCCGGGAGCTGGCCGATCTGCGAGACCTGGCCGCCTGGCTGCCAGACCAGCACCTTGCCGCTGTCGGTGCCGATGCCGACCACGCCCGCGCCGGTGCCCAGGCCGATGATGGAGTCGCCCTGCAGCCCAGCGACCTTGGTCTGGCTGAGCTGGCCCTGCGGGTCGACGTAGAAGACCTTGTCGTTGGCGCCGACCCAGGCGGCGCCGTCGTCGGAGCCGGCCAGCCCGGCCGCGAGGGTGGCCTGGAACGGCACCTGGTCCAGCACCGATGCGGACCCGTCGGCGCCGTAGCGGTTGATGTTGCCGTTGAGGTCCAGCGTCACCAGGGCGTCGCCGGCGAAGCCGACGTCGGCGACGTTGGAGCTCCCGCCGAGGCTCGGGCCCGCGCCGCCGAGCTTGGCCGACGCGAGGTAGCCGAAGTTGTCGCCGTCGCCGCTGACGTCGAGCCAGGCGACGCTGTCGTGGCTGACGACCGGGTGCAGCTGGGTGGACGGGGACGCCGAGACCGTGTCGCCCGCCAGCTCACCCGTGTCGGGGCAGCCGGCGCAGATCTTCTCGGCGTCGAAGACCTGGCGAGCGGTGCGGAGCACCACGGGGTCGAGCTGGGAGTCGATGATCACCTGCTCGATCGCGGCCCGGGCGTCGAGGAAACCGGCGGTCGGGCCCAGCCGGGTGGTCAGCGTGGCGTAGACGACCTTGTCGAAGGCCTGCGCCAGCGGGGAGTTGTTCCCCGGCATGTTGTCGATCTTGGCGAGGTCGACGCGGATCTGCCACAGCGCGTTGTTCCAGATCGCCGAGTTGAAGTGGACCCCGCCCTCGTCCTGGCTGCTGAAGCCGAGCAGCTTGAGCCGGTAGCCCGGGTCGAGCGCGCGCAGGTAGTCGTCGAAGTCGTTGCCGTTGAGCATGTAGCGCAGGGAGAGGCTGCCGTCGGGGTTGCGGATGCAGAAGTAGGTCTCCTCGGTGTAGCCGGTGCAGCCACCCTCGAAGATCGCGACGCTGTCGGTGCCCTTGACCCGGTTGCCGATGACGTTGCCGAAGTAGTCGGAGAAGCTCTCGTTGAGGGCGCCGGACTGGCCGGTGTACTTCAGCCCCGCCGAGGTCGCGGTCACGCCATGGGTGATCTCGTGGCCGGCGGTGTCGATCTCGACCTCGGTCACCTCGGCCCGACCCTGGCTGGTGGTGCACGGGTTGCCGTAGGTCATCTGCGGCTGGCGCAGCGAGCTGCTGAAGAAGGAGTTGCAGAAGTCCGAGGGCCCGTAGTGGACCGAGGAGACCATCGAGCCGCCCTGGCCGTCCCAGGAGTTGCGGCCCATCGACTGGTAGTAGTCGTAGACGTCGCGGCTCAGCGCCTGGGCCGCCATCTCCTCGGGGTCGCGGATCGTGGTGTCTGGGCTGACCACGAGCTTGCCCGGCAGCTGGCCGGTGTTGGTGACCTTCGAGGCGTCGTACGTCGAGATGCCTCCGGTCCGGGTCGCCTGGTTCCACGAGGGCGTCGTCGTGTCGAGCAGCGCGACGCCCTTGCCGGTCTGCACCCCGTGCCCGGTCAGCGTGCCGCCGATCGGGTTCGGCCCGGTCACCTCGACCGACCCCGGGTCCGGGTCCGCCGGAGTAGTCACGGACATTTGGCCGGTCCGTACCCCGGTTCGGTCGTCCAAACGTCCGTGACTACCCCGACGAAGCGAGCCCTCGAGGTGCACGCGGTGCAGGTACGCCGCCGCGGAGGCGGCCCACGGCAGGGCGACCCGGCCCTCGCCGGTGACCTGCTCGACGCTGAGGATGTCGCCGTTCCCGGCGTCGATGTAGTAGTTCGCGGCGGCCAGCGGGGTGGTGCCGTCGCCGTCCGCGGCCACCGGGACCAGCCAGGCGAGCACGCCGGCTCCTCGGGGCATCACGACGAGCGACGGCGTCGCCTGCGCGGTCCCGCCGGCGGCCTGCTCGGCGATGGCCTGCGCCTGCTCGGCCGGGACGGTCGGCGCCGTCGAGACCGTGAGTCCGGGGAAGACCCGGCCCCGGACCCCCGTGACCCGGCCGTCGCGCTCCAGCAGGACGAGCGAGCCGTCCTGGACCGGCACGTCGCCGACGACCTGGGTGGCCTTGGTCGAGGTCAGTCCCGGAATCGTCACGCTGTCGGGCTCGCCCAGCCGGAGCGCGGAGGAGTCCACGCCGAACAGCGCCGGTCCGTAGGCGTCCATGAACGCCGACGCCGCACCCGGCCAGGACCCGCCGCTCAGCTCCGCGAGATAGCCGGTGACGTCGTCCTGCCGGGCGGTCCAGCCGGTGCCCGTCTCCCTGCGCAGCTGGTCGATCGCCCGCTGCAGCGAGGCGATCCGGCCCTGCACGTCCGAGCCTCCGGCGGCACCGCCCGTGCCGGTGTCGCCCCGGTGGTCGTGGACCCAGCTGTCGGAGACGACGAGGGTCACCGGCTTGCCGGCCGGCCCGTGCCCGTCGTCGATGCCGTCGATACCGGTGTCGCAGCCGGTCGCGACCAGGCCGAGCGCGACCACCAGCGGGATGAGCCACCAGCGTCGAGCGGACCTCGTGAGCACGGACCTGGTTTCGGGCAGCAGGGACCCACGCGCGCTCTTCATGGCTAGCCGATGGTCCGGGCCGGGTCGTGCCCAAGTCAATGACCCTTGTGGGCTCGCCGAAAGATAGTCCGAATTCATCACGTCGGGTGCTCCACCTGCGGCCCAAGACCTGACAGCATGCCCGCAGCGGTGCGTCCGTCGCGACGCGAAGCTCCGCTGGACCCGACCTGAGCTGAGGAGTGATCCACGTGGCGTGTCCTACGTGTTCGTCCGACAACCCGGAGGTGGCGAGCTTCTGCTACCGGTGCGGGACGTCGCTGCGCGGGGGTGATGCGAACCGCACGGCCACCTACGCCGTGCAGTCGGCCGAAGGGGTGGCCCAGTTCGCGCTGATCTCGACGGTCATGCCCCACACCTCACGCCACTCGGCCGACAACTACCGCTGGGCGATGATCCTGTCCGGGGTGCTGATCCTGGGCGCGACGGCGCTCGGGCTGCTGCCCATCGCGATCGCGGCGGCGGCGTTCCTGGTTCCGTTGACCTACCTGGTCTACATCGACGACGTGAACCTGTGGGAGGAGGCGTCGGCGGCTGTCGTGGTCGGGCTCTTCATCGCGACCGGTGCGCTCGCCGTCCTGGTCTCGCTGTTCTTCTTCGACTGGGTCTTCGACGGCCAGTGGGCCCAGATCGCGGGCAGCGGCCGCGCCCGGGGCGGCGTCGGCTCGATGTCGTTCCCCGGCCTATTGATCTTCGCGGTGCTGCTGCCGGTGATCGCCGAGGTCGCCAAGAACCTCTTCGCGGTCCTGCTCGCGGCGCGGCCCCAGTTCGACGACATGATCGACGGCCTCACCTTCGGCGTCGCGGCCGGCACGGCGTACGCCGCGTTCGAGACCTGCGTCGTCTACGCGCCGGTCTTCACCTCGCAGACCTTCCAGACCGACCAGGGCATCTCCTCCTGGCTGGTCGTGGTGCTCAACGTGATGGTCATCAAGTCGTTGATCTACGGCACCGCGACCGGGATCGCGGTCGCGTCCTTCTCCGGAAAGGGAGAGGGCTACGACGGGTTCACGCCGGCCTACTACGCCAACTTCGGCCTCGCCGTCGGCGCGAACGTTGCCTACTGGCTCGGGGTCCGGCTGATGGCCTACCTGCCGTTCGGCAACGCGATCGGCCTGATCTGGGGCTTCGCGATCCTCGCGGCGCTGGTGCTGAAGATCCGGATGATGCTGCAGGTCGCGCTGCTCGAGGCCGCGGTCGAGGCGGCCGCCAAGGGTGACGGGTCCGACGACAAGCGCTCCACGTTCGTGGAGACCTTCTGCCCCGAGTGCGAGAACGTGCTGCTGACCAACGCGTCGTTCTGCATCGTCTGCGGCACCTCGGTCCGCTCGAGCTCGAAGCAGGCGAAGGCCGCGATGGGGCGGACCACGGTCGGCGCCGCGCCGCCCGGGACCCTGGCCCTGCCGCCTGCCGAGGAAGACGCCGCACCGGCCAAGGACGGTGACGCGTGAGCACGCCGAGCACCCCGCCCAGCACCCCGCCGACCATCCGGCCGGTGAAGTCCTCCCAGGAGTACTTCAACAGCAGCCGGCTGAAGGTGATCGGGCTGATCACGGCGGCGACCGTCGCGGTGGGTGCCCTCGGTGGGCTCGCCGGGGTCGTGTTCGACCCGAAGCCGGTGGGCAAGGACCACGTGATCCAGCCCGGCAGCGACACCCCCCGGCTCGGTTCCCAGTCCCTGGGTGGCCCGGGTAACTCCTCCCCGCGGGGCCACAACGCGCGCTCGCCGTTAACCTCGCGGGTGCCGAGCTCGGACGAGACGGCGTCGCCGAGCTCGGTGGGCAGCGTGGTGCCGGGTACGGGTGGGCTCACCGGTTCGCCCAGCGACGCCTCCGAGGCGCCGACGCCGAGTGACGGTGGCGGCACCGTCTGCGAGGGCGGCTGCGGCACCACGATCGCGGCGACCCAGGTCGACATCTACGTGCCACCGAACTGGCATGTCGACTTCCAGGACGACAACCGGGTCTTCCAGAGCGACGACAACGGGAACTTCTCCTTCGCGTTCAGCTTCGCCTCCGGCGACCCGTCCACGTCGGCCGGAGACGTCATCACCCAGAACCTCGACAACCTGCTGCCCGCGGAGAACTACACCCAGCTGCAGACCTCCGACGTGCAGACGCTCGACCCGTTCGGTTCGGTCGTGTCGCTGGCCGGGATCGAGTACGAGGCGCTGTGGGTCGACAACCAGGGCTCGATCAGCATCCACGGCCAGATCTACGTCGGGGTGCGCCAGGATGGCACGGTCCTCGGCATCCTGATCGAGCACGTTCCGGCGGAGGACTTCGAGTCCGCCTTCGCGGACCTGACCCCGATCCTCGACAACTCCTTCAACCGCTTCGGGGGACTGAGCTGACCAGCAGCCACGCCGACGCCGCGATCGGGAGGTTCTAGGGCCTTAGGGTGCCACCGCGATCACGAGGGCCGTGGCCAACGCCGCCACGCCCTCGCCGCGGCCGGTCAGGCCTAGGCCGTCGGTGGTCGTGGCGCTCACCGAGACCGGAGCGCCGATCGCGGCGCTCAGCACGCCCTCCGCCTCCTGGCGGCGCGGACCCAGCCGTGGCCGGTTGCCGACCACCTGGACAGCGGCGTTGCCGATCCGGAACCCTGCCGCCCGCACCCGGCGGGCCGTCTCCTCGAGCAGGGCGCTGCCGGACGCACCGGCCCACTCCGGCTGCGCCGTACCGAAGTTCGAGCCGAGGTCGCCGAGGCCGGACGCCGACAGCAGCGCGTCACAGATGGCGTGCGCGGCGACGTCCGCGTCGGAGTGGCCCTCGAGCCCCCGCGGCTCCTCCGGCCAGGTCAGCCCGGCCAGCCGCAGCGGCCGCTCGCCGCGGGCGTCTCCGCTGGCGAAGCGGTGCACGTCGACGCCCAGACCCACCCGAGGAAGGACTGCCTCGCTGCCCGGCTCGCTCACCCGCCGCATCATGCCCCGTCCGGCCGCTGGGCCGTAACGAATGCCCGCATGTGGGAGACAATCGCAGCGTGAGGACGTTCCGCGGGGCCTGGTCTCTCGCCGGCCTCGCCGCCGGGGCCGCCGGGCTCGGCACCAGCTACTTCGTCGCGATGGCGATGACCCTCAAGGAGTCGCCGGTCATCGCGGTCGCCAACCTGGTCATCCGGCTCACGCCGGGGTGGCTGGCGCACTACCTCATCGAGCAGGTCGGCCGGCTCGACAAGCCGCTGCTGGTGCTCGGGATCTTCGTCGTCCTGGCCCTGGTCTTCGCGTGGGCCGGACGGCTCGCCAGGCGCAGCTGGTGGGCGCCCGTCATCGTCTACGGCGTGCTGAGCGCCGTCGGGGTCGTGGCGGTCTCCCAGCAGCGCGGCGCGAGCAACGTCGACCTGGTGCCGGTGGCCGTCGGCTTCGTGACCTGGCTGGTCGCGCTGTCGATGCTGACCGAGCCGCTGCGCCGGCTCGACGTCGCGGTCCACCACGTGCCGACCCCTCACGAGGTGGACGTGCTCGAGCCGGTGCCGCCCGGTGACCACACCCGCCGGGGGTTCCTGGTCAGGACCGGCATCTTCGCTGCGGGTGCGGCGGTCCTCGGGGCCACCGGCCGCGCGGTCGGCCGGGGGCGCCGTCACGTCGAGGAGTCGCGGCGGCTGCTGCGCCTGACCCAGGTCACCGGGCCGCGGGTGCCGGCGGCCGCGCGCACCGGGCTGGCCGGGATCACGCCCTGGCAGACCTCGAACTCGAGCTTCTACCGCATCGACACCTCGATCGTCGTGCCGGCGATCGAGCCCAAGAACTGGACGCTGCGCATCCACGGCGAGGTCGACCGCGAGCTGGTGCTGACCTACGCCGACCTGGTCAAGCGCCAGTTCACCGAGGCCTGGATCACCATCAACTGCGTCTCCAACCCGGTCGGCGGCGATCTGGTCGGCAACGCGTGGTGGAGCGGCGTCCGGCTGGCCGACCTGCTGGCGCTGGCCGGGCCGCACCCGGGTGCCGACGCTGTGCTCCAGACCTCAGACGACGGCTGGAACTGCGGTACCCCGCTCTCGGTCCTGACCGACGACCGCAACGCCATGCTCGCCGTGGCGATGAACGGGAGCCCGCTGCCCCTCGAGCACGGCTTCCCGGTGCGGACCATCGTGCCCGGGCTCTATGGCTACGTCTCCGCCTGCAAGTGGGTCGTGGACATGGAGGTCACCCGGTTCGACAAGATCTCGGCGTACTGGACCGACCGGGGCTGGAGCGAGCAGGGCCCGGTGAAGATCGCCTCGCGGATCGACGTCCCGCGCTCGGGCGCGAAGGTGCCGGCCGGCTCGGTCGCGTTCGGCGGTGTCGCCTGGGCCCAGCACACCGGGATCGAGGGTGTGGAGTTCTCGGTCGACGGCGGGGGCTGGACCACCGGCGAGATCGCCGCGCTGCCCGACAACGACGACACCTGGGTGCAGTGGCAGGGGACCGCCGACGTCGAGAAGGGCGACCACACCGTGCGGGTCCGGGCGATCGACAAGACCGGCCAGGTGCAGACCGGCGTCGAGCACGACGTGATCCCCAACGGCGCCACCGGCTGGCACTCCTCGGACTTCACCTGCACCTGAGACCTGAGCCCTTGGGTCCTGGGCCCCGGGTCCTGCCTGCGTCATGATCGGACCCGTGACGGACTTCGGCTCGCGGCCCGGCTGTGCCCTGGTGGTCGGCGGCAGCGGCGGCCTGGGGCTCGCGGTGGTCCGGATGCTCGCCTCGCGGGGCGCGTCGGTGGCGCTCACCTACCGCTCGAACGCCGACGCCGCCGATGGGGCGGTGGACGCCGCGCGCTCGTGGGGCGTCCATGCCTCGGCGTACGCCCTCGACGTGACCGACCCGGCCGAGTGCGCGGCGGTCGTCGCCGCGGTCGCCGAGGCCTACGGCGGCCTGCACACCCTGGTGCACGCGGCCGGACCGCACGTTCCGATGCAGCACCTCTCGTCGGTCGACCCCGCGGCGTTCGCCGACCAGCTCGGCCAGGACGCCGCCGGCTTCTTCAACGTCGTGCACGCCGCCCTGCCGCACCTAAGGGCCGCCGAGGGATCGGTCGTGGCCGTCACCACCGCCGCGACCGCCCGCTACCCCGTCCGCGACGGGCTCTCCTCGGGGCCCAAGGGTGCCGTGGAGGCGATCGTGCGCGCGCTGGCCGCGGAGGAGGGCCGGTTCGGGGTCCGCGTCAACGCCGTGGGCCCCGGCATGCTGACCGACGGGATGGCCGCGCGGCTGATCTCCTCCGGCGAGTTGTCGGAGGAGGCACTGGCCGTGGCGCGCCGCAACATCCCGCTCCGCCGGTTCGGAAACGCCACCGACGTCGCCGAGGCGGTCTGCTTCCTCGCCTCGGACCGGGCCGGCTTCATCTCGGGTCAGAAGCTGGACGTCGACGGCGGCTACGGCGTCTGACGTACGACGCTCCACTACGTGGGGTGGTTCGCTTCCGGGGCGGGTCCGAGCTGCCATCGCGTGATGCGGTCGCCGTGGGGGGTTCGGCCCGAGTCCATGGTCGGGACGAAGCCCACGGCGGCGTACAACCGTTGCGCCCGCGTGTTCCCGTCCCGCGTCCACAGGCTCAGGCATGGCCACGGCAGCTCCGCGATGGCGAGCTCCATCAGCTCACGTCCGACGCCGCGCCCCTGGAAGTCGGGGTGCACGAACACCATCGTCACGTGACCGCGACCGAACACGCGCCGCCCCGCGCCGTCGTCCTCGCGGAACGGCTCGGCAAGGACCACACCGACGACGCGACCGTCGCGCTCGGCCACGACCAGCCGCGCCTCGGCATCGGCGAGCTTCACGCGGACGCGCTCGATGCGGTCGCGGTCAGGAGTCTTGCCCTCGGCGACGCGAGCGGCGCGCCAGACGCTCAGCGCCTCGTCAGCTGCGGCCACCGGGCCATGGTTCCCCACGATCCTCGATCCGCCCTCACGTGCGTCGGTGGAAGGTGTACTTGCCGGTGGGCAGCTTCTTCATGTCGTAGTTCTGGTCGTGGGCTCGGGTGCTGCCAGGGCCAGATGGCGATGAGGTCGGCCAGGTCGGTGCGTCCGCCGTCGGCCCAGCGGGTTTCGTGGTGGATGTGGCCGGCGGGCTGGTCGCAGTCCTGGACTTCGCAGCGGCCGCCGGTCTCGATGGTCTTGGCGATGCGTTGGGCCTCGGTGGCGTAGCGCTTCTTGCGGCCCAGGTCGAGGACTTGGGATTGGCCGCCGAGGACGGCGGGGATGATCTCGGCCTCACAGGCCAGCCGCCTGGCCAGGCCGGGGGAGATCGCGGTGCCGGTGTCGAGGTGGGCTGCCTTCCAGCCCGCCCATCAGGGTGTCGAGCTGCATGGTGACCACGACGGTGGCGTTGAGGCCGCCGGTCTTGGGGAGGCGCTTGTCGGGTTGCCGCAACCGCTCCAAGTCCGCGGGCCGGTCCCAGCACCGACGTGCCAGGTTTCGAGATGGTCGCTGCGCGACCTCCTCAACCAGCGACCCCGGCGGCGGTCACCAGTTGCCGGGCGAGGTGGGCAGCGGGTGGGCGTCGTCGTGGATGACGTAGGCGGTGCCGCTGGAGCCGCCCAGCCAGGCGGCCTCGAACTGGGCGCGGTCGTAGGTACGGCGCACCCCGCCCGCGGTCGAGGCGGCGGGGTCGTTGACGACCACGTCGCCGGTGGCGGTGAAGCCGACGATCACCAGCAGGTGGCCGGCGGTGGAGGAGATCGGGGCGCCGTCGAGGCCGCCGGCGGAGAAGGACACCGACGCGATCACCGGGATGCCGGCCGCGACCAGCTGTTCGGCCTCGGTGAGAGAGCGCAGCCGGGTGACGAGGGCGGAGAGCCCACGGGATGCGGCGTAGGCCGTGTTGAACGGCCAGTTGCCGGTGCCCTCGTAGGCCGCGTCATAGGTGCGCCGAGCGACCTCGTCGACCCAGGGGTCGGTGCGCGATCCCACCCAGGCGTACGCCGAGGGGGCCGGCAACCGGCCGTAGTAGCCGAGCACCATCGCGGTCGAGGTCGGGGAGCACCAGGCCTCGCCGCCACCGCCGTACTGGGAGAACTCGCCGCGGTGCACCATCTGCGAGTACGCGGGGACGTCGAGGACGACGCCCGCGCCGACTCCCGGGGTCGAGACCGCGGGCACCCCCGAGGGGAGCCGCGAGGCCACCGCGCCGACGAACGACACCGACGGCGACGCCGTCGTGGCGCCGGCCCGGCGCATCAGCCGCACCTGCAGCTGGTAGGACGCGGCAGCAGAGCTCGCCTTCCAGGTGTCGACGTCGACGCGCCCGGTCGCGTCGGACTGACCCGGCACCGACGTACGCCGCACGTGCCGGTCCGACGAGGCCCAACGCCCGAGGACGAGCCAGCGGCCGCCGGCCACCTTCACGCGCACCTCGACCCAGCTGTTGCCGGGCGTCATGGCCGACCAGGAGGCGACCAGCTGGGTGAAGTCGAAGCCGGGCGAGACGACTCCGGAGGTCCACGACCCGACGTCGTAGGTGGTGCCTCGGTAACCGCGGTGCTTGGCGGCGTCCTTGAGCACCAGCGCGCCGTGCCGGACGCGCACCCCCGACCTGGTGCCCGCCCGCAGCGTCGAGCCGCCCTCGAAGCGGGTGAAGCTCACCTGCCGGGCTGACGCCCGTGTCGCGCCGGAGAGCCCGGTGGCGGGTGACGAGGGCACGGCCACCAGCATCCACGCGATGAGCCCCAGGAGGCAGGGCAGGGTGCGGAGGAGAGGGCGGGACATCCCCCGAGGTTAGGTCACTCCAGCCAGTCCAGCCACTCCTGTCACAGGATCGCTTGTCCACTTTTCCCTCGACTCGCGCTCGTTCCCGCGTACGCTGCGACCTGGCCGGCACCCGCCAGGGAGGGCGCTGCTAGAGGGAGTCCGCGCATGACCCAGAGCCTGTCGGGCGTTCTGCTCGTCGAGGACGACGAAGGTGATGCGTTCCTGGTGCGCGAGTGCCTGCGCGAGGCCGGGCTGGCCGACGAGGACGTGACCTGGTGCCGGACGGTTGCCGAGGGCGTCGAGGCGCTGCTCGAGAAGCCGTCCTGCGTGCTCCTCGACCTCGGCCTCCCCGACGCGGTGGGGCTGTCCGCGCTGCACACGGTCGTGGCGGAGGCGACGGCCACGCCGGTCATCGTGCTCACCGGCCGCCACGACCGGATCGGCGTCGACGCGGTCGCGGCGGGTGCGCAGGACTACCTGGTCAAGGACGACATCACTCCCGAGCTCCTGGACCGGACGATCCGCTACGCCGTCCAGCGGCGCCAGACCCAGCTGACCGAGGTGCAGCTGCGCGAGGAGCGGCTTCTGGCCGCGGAGAACTCCCGGCTCGAGCGGGGGCTGCTGCCGAAGCCGCTGCTGCGCACCGACTTCGTCCGCTGCGCCAGCCACTACCGTCCCGGTCGAGCGCGTGCGGTGCTGGGCGGCGACTTCTACGACGTGGTCGAGATGCCCGACGGGCGGGTCCGGGCGGTCATCGGCGACGTGATGGGCCACGGTCCGGACGAGGCCGCACTCGGCGTACACCTGCGGGTCGCGTGGCGGGCCCTGGTGCTCGCCGACGTTCCCGACGACGAGATCCTGGTGGCGCTCTCGCGCCTGCTCGAGGCCGAGAGCCCCGGCGGCATCTTCGTCACCGTCTGTGACGCGACCTTGGACCGCGACCTCGGGTTCAGCGTTCGGGTCGCGGGCCATCCGCCGCCCCTGCTCTGCCTCGACGGCTCCGCCAGCTATCTCGACGTCTCGTTCGGGCCGCCCCTCGGGGTCCGTGACGAACACCCGTCGCCGGACTGGCCGGTCACCCGGAGCAGGCTCGCGCCCGGCTCGGCCCTGATCCTCTACACCGACGGGCTGCTCGACGCCTACCGCCAGCTCGACAGCCTGACGAGCGTCGGTCTCGACGAGCTGCTGGAGATCACCTCCGAGGCACTCGCGCTGGGTGACGAGCTCGACGACCTGCTGGAGACGATCCTCGCGCGGGCGCCGCTGCGGGCCACCGACGACACCGCCCTGGTCGTGCTCCGCGTGGGAGACGGCGTGGACGGGAGCGTCGTCGGGGGCGGGGGAGCTGAGGAGCCGACGTCGTGACCGAACGGGTCTCCTGGAGCCTGCGCGAACGGGTCACCCGGGCCATCGTCGCGGTGCTGTTGCTGCTGATGGTCCTGATCGTCTCGGTCGTCTACTTCATCAACCAGGCGAAGTCCGCCGGTGACGAGCTGGTCGACCAGTGGGACCCGGCCTTCCAGATCAGCCAGAACACGCTGACCGCGATGGTCAACCAGGAGACCGGTGTCCGCGGCTATGCGATCGGCAAGGACGAGGTCTTCCTCGAGCCTTACAACCTCGCCGAGCTGCTCGGCGGCTCGGCCCAGAGCACGCTGCGCAAGTACCTGCTCAACTACCCAGACCTGCTGGACAAGCTGCACGCGCTCGACGACGCCATCGACGTGTGGCGTACGACGGTCGCGGAGCCGATCATCGCTCAGGTGCGCGCCGGCGACGACTCGGTCGTCCAGGCCGCCGCAGCCCCCAAGGCGAGGGAGCTGTTCGACGACGTCCGGATGGCGTCCAACCGGCTGACCAACGGCATCGACGACAAGCGGGATGCGGTCACCCGGCAGCGGGAGCGGGCGTTCACATTCGTGTGGTCGGTGATCGCGTTCGGCGCCGTCGTGCTGGTGGTCACCGGCCTGCTGCTCGGCCGCGGGCTGCGCCGCCAGGTGCTGGCCCCGATGAGCGGGCTGATGGCACAGACCCGGAAGGTCGCCGACGGCGACCTCGAGCTCGCGATCACCCAGGACGGCCCCCTCGAGATCCAGAACCTCGCCGCGGACGTCGACCTGATGCGCGAGACCCTCGCGTCGCAGATCGAGCGGATCGAGCGGGCGCGCGTGCGCATCCAGCAGCGCAGCGCCGAGCTCGCGCGCTCCAACGCCGACCTGGAGCAGTTCGCCTACGTCGCCTCGCACGACCTCTCCGAGCCGTTGCGCAAGGTGACGAACTTCTGCCAGCTGCTCGAGCGCCAGTACGCCGACCAGCTCGACGACAAGGCGCGGCAGTACATCTCCTTCATGGTCGACGGCGCCAAGCGGATGCAGGCGCTGATCAACGACCTCCTCGACTTCTCGAGGGTCGGCCGCTCCACTGAGCGGTTCGTCCCGGTAGACCTCGGCCGGGCGCTGGCGCGCGCGATCACCAACCTCGAGGAGCCCATCGCGCAGGCTGACGCCGTCATCGAGCACGAGAACCTGCCGACCGTCCCCGGCGACCCGACCCTGCTGGCAGCGCTCCTGCAGAACCTCGTCGGCAACGCGGTCAAGTACCGCGACCCGGACCGGCCACTGAAGATCCGCGTCAGCGCCCAGCAGAAGGGCGACAACATCCTGCTCACCGTCGACGACAACGGGATCGGGATCGACCCGAAGTACGGCGACCGCATCTTCACCATCTTCCAGAGGCTCCACCTGCGCGACCAGTACGGCGGGACCGGGATCGGCCTCGCCCTGTGTCGCAAGATCATCGACTTCCACCGCGGCCGGATCTGGCTGGCCGAGAAGGCCGATCCGGGTGCTAGGTTCCAACTCACCCTGCCTCTGACGCAGGCTCCCCTCGAGACGGTGGACGACGATGAACCCGCGCTACGCGCTGCGACCTGACCAGGCGCTCTCTGTCCTCCTCGTCGAGGACGACCCGGGCGACGTCCTGATCGCCCGCGAGGCGCTGGCCGCGGGTCGGCTCTCGACCGACCTGCACGTCGTCAACGACGGCGACGAGGCGCTCTCCTACCTGCGCCAGCTCGACGGCTACGCCGACGCGACCCGGCCCGACCTGATCCTGCTCGACCTCAACCTGCCCAAGAAGTCGGGTCACGAGGTGCTGGCCGAGGTCAAGCAGGACCCGCAGCTGCGCCGGATCCCGGTGGTCGTGCTGACCACCTCGCAGGCCCAGGAGGACGTCGCGAAGAGCTACGACCTGCACGCCTCGGTCCACGTCTCCAAGCCGGTCGACTTCGACCACTTCACCGCGGTCGTCAGGCAGATCGACGACTTCTTCGGCAACGTGGCCGAGCTGCCTGACTGATACCCCCGCGAGTTTCGGCCCGGTTGTTTACCCCGGGCAAGCTTCGGCCCCAGCCCACGACGGACAGCTTGCTGGCTGTTTACCCCCGCGAGTTCCGACCCCGAGTCCACGACGCACACCTCGCTTCGCTCGGCCGCTTCGCGGGGCTTCGCCGGTCCGTCGTGGCCATCGGGGCCGATCGCGGGGCGCGCTCGCTCCGCTCGCAAAGACCGGGTCGCTGCGCTCCCTCCGCTCCCATTGCGGATCCACCACGTGAGCTTCGGGGGGCGCGCTCGGACTGTTGGCGAATCGGCCAAGCCGGGCTGGCCTCTCTAGAATCGGTAGGTGCTCAGGCTCTACGACACCCAGACCCGCGAGGTCCGTGACTTCGTGCCCCTCGAGGAGGGGAAGGCGGGTCTCTACGTCTGCGGGCTGACGGTGCAGTCGGAGCCGCACGTCGGGCACGTGCGGAGCGCGGTGAACTTCGACGTCCTCCAGCGCTGGCTGCGCCACCGGGGCTACGAGGTGACGTTCATCCGCAACACCACCGACATCGACGACAAGATCCTCGCGAAGGCGGCCGAGCAGGGGCGGCCCTGGTACAACCTCGCCTACGCCATGAAGCGCGAGCTCGACCGGGCCTACGAGGCGCTCAACGTCGCGCCGCCGACCTACGAGCCGGCGGCGACCGGTCATGTGCCGGAGATGCTCGAGCTGATCGGGCAGCTGATCGAGAAGGGTCACGCGTACGCCGCGCCGGACGGCTCGGGCGACGTCTACTTCGACGTCCGCTCCTGGCCGGCGTACGGCGAGCTGACCCACCAGAAGATCGACGACATGGAGGCGGCCGAGGACGCGACTCCCCAAGAAATTGCACAGCGCAAGCACGACCCGCGCGACTTCGCCCTCTGGAAGGGCTGGAAGAAGGAGTCGGAGCCGGAGACCGCTGCGTGGCCGAGCCCGTGGGGACCGGGACGACCGGGCTGGCACATCGAGTGCTCGGCGATGGCAGGCAAGTACCTCGGCACGGCCTTCGACATCCACGGCGGCGGCGTCGACCTGCGCTTCCCCCACCACGAGAACGAGCAGGCCCAGTCGCGCGCGGCCGGGCACCCGTTCGCGTCGTACTGGATGCACAACGCCTGGATCACCACCGCCGGCGAGAAGATGAGCAAGTCGCTCGGCAACAGCCTGCTCATCCCCGAGGTGCTCAAGCGGGTGCGCGGGATCGAGCTGCGCTACTACCTGGTCGCCGCGCACTACCGCAGCCACGTGGAGTTCAGCTTCGAGGCGCTCGAGGAGGCAGCTGCCGGCTTCCAGCGGATCGAGAACTTCCTCGACCGCGCCGGCGCCGGCGCGCCCGGCGAGGTGCCCGAGGCGTTCGCGGCGGCGATGGACGACGACCTCGGTACGCCGGCCGCGGTCGCGGTCCTCTACGACACCGTTCGCGAGGGCAACCGCCAGCTCGCGGCCGGCGAGGACGCGAGCGCGACCGCGGGGCAGGTGCGGGCGATGCTCGACGTGCTCGGCCTCGACCCCGACGACCCGGCCTGGCCGAGCAGCGGCGGTGGCCAGGACGAGAAGCTCACCGGCGCGGTCGATGTCCTCGTCGCCGGGCTGCTCGAGCAGCGCCAGTCCGCGCGCGCGGCCAAGGACTTCGCCACCGCCGACGCGATCCGCGACCGGATCAAGGCCGCCGGCATCGAGGTCGAGGACACCCCCTCCGGACCGAAGTGGAGCCTTTCCTGATGCCGGGCAACAGCCAACGCAAGGGCTCGATCCGCAAGACCGCCAAGAAGCCGACGGCGGGCTCGGGCGGCCGGGTCAAGCGCGGCCTCGAGGGGCGGGGGCCGACCCCGAAGGCCAAGGACCGGCCCTACCACCAGGCGCACAAGGCCGCGCAGAAGAAGGCGGCGAAGGTCGCCAAGGCACGGCCCAAGCGCCGCGCCAGCGGCGACGCCGAGTGGGTGGCCGGGCGCAACTCCGTGGTCGAGACGCTGCGCGAGGGCGTGCCCGTCAACGGCGTCTACGTCGCCGAAGGTGCCGAGCGCGACGGGCGGCTGCGCGAGGCGTTCCGGCTGGTCGCCGAGCGGGGGATCAGCCTGCTCGAGGTGACCAAGGGCGAGCTCGACCGGATGACCTCCGGTGCGGTGCACCAGGGGCTGGCGGCGCGCATTCCGGCCTACGACTACGCCCACGCCGACGACCTCCTCGAGCGAGCCGCGGAGCTGGGGGAGGCCCCGCTGATCGTCGCGCTCGACCAGGTGACCGACCCCCGCAACCTGGGCGCCGCCGTACGCAGCGCCGCGGCGTTCGGCGCCCACGGCGTCGTCATCCCCGAGCGGCGCGCGGCGGGCATGACCGCCTCGGCCTGGAAGACCAGTGCCGGTGCGGCCGCCCGGATCCCGGTCGCGCAGACCGTCAACCTGGTGCGTGCGCTGAAGAGCTACCAGGAGGCCGGCTGCATGGTCGTCGGCCTGGCCGCCGACGGTGACGTCTCGCTGCCCGACCTCGACCTGTCCGACGGGCCGCTGGTCCTCGTGGTCGGCTCCGAGGGCGACGGGCTCTCCCGGCTCGTCGCCGAGACCTGCGACCAGCTGGTATCGATCCCGATGGCCAACCAGGTCGAGTCCCTCAACGCCGGGGTCGCCGCCTCGGTCGCGCTGTACGCCGTGGCGCAGGCGCGCGGCTAGGACGACGCCGTGCCCGACCGGGTCCGCCGGCGGATCGTCGTCAGCGTCGGCTACGCGCTGACCTGGTCGGTGCTCACCGTGCTGCTGGCGAGCTACCTGTTCCTGCACAGCAGCCGCAGCACCACGCTGGCGAGCCACGACGCCACCATCCGGCCCAACCTGTCCGGGCACGTGATGCTGCTGACCGGCCCGGTGCTGCCCGACGTCCGGGTCCCCTCCGGCAGCCGGATCGGCGTCGCGGTCACGCTCGGCAAGACCGACGCGCCGAGCACCGCCGACCTGGTCGACCGCTACGCCCTGATCGCGAGCCAGCCGGACGGGCCCAGGGCGCGCGTGGCCGAGCAGATCGCGGACATGGTGGTCGACTCCGCGGTCAGAGGTGGGGCGCTGGCGGTGGTGCCGATCGTGGTCTGGGTCCTGGTCGGCCGCGACCGACGTCGCGCGCTGTATGGCCAGCTGCTCAGCCGGCGGGCGGTCGCGGTGGTCGGCACGCTGGGGCTGGTCGGCGTGCTGGTGGCCCAGCCCTGGGCGCGCCACGAGGAGCGGCTCGACCAGGAGGAGGGCTGGGAGCCGCTCGCGAAGTTCCTCGGTCCCGACGTCCCTATCCCCGCCGAGCTCGACAAGGTCGAGGTGCGCGGTGACGTGACGACGAGCCAGACCCGGCGGCTGATCGAGAGCGCCGTCGGCACCTACCAGGCCGGCAAGACCTTCTACCGCGACGCCGCGGAGGCCGCGGCCCACCTCGACCTGCGCCAGCCCGAGGAAGGCGAGACCGTCGTGCTGCTGGTCGCCGACCGGCACGACAACATCGGCATGGACCGGGTCGCCCGGGCGGTCGGCGACGCGGCGGGCGCCGAGGCGGTCTTCGACGCGGGCGACGACACCTCGACCGGCAGCACGTGGGAGGCGTTCTCCCTGGACTCCCTCGACGCGGCCTTCGACGACGGGCCGTACGCCGACAGCCGGTGGGCCGTCACCGGCAACCACGACCACGGCCCCTTCGTCGGCAGCTACCTCGCCGACCACGGCTGGACGATGCTGGACGGAGACGCGGTCGGCGGGCCGGCCGGCACCCGGCTGCTCGGGGTCGGCGACCCCCGCTCCAGCGGGCTGGGGAGCTGGCGCGACGAGAGCGGGCTGACCTTCGACGAGGTGGGCGACCGGCTCGCCGACGCGGCCTGCAAGGCCGATGACGAGGGTCACCGCATCACCACGATCCTGGTCCACGACGCCAACATGGGCGACGCCGCGCTGTCCCGCGGCTGCGCCGACCTGGTCGTCGGTGGCCACCTGCACGTGCAGAGCGGCCCGACCGAGGTCATCGGCGGCAACGGCGCGGTCGGCTACAGCTACACGACCGGCACCACCGGCGGCGCGGCGTACGCCATCGCGCTCGGCGCCGCGGTCCGCCGGCCGGCGGGGATCACGCTCCTCACCTACCGCGACGGGCACCCGGTCGGCGTGCAGCCGGTCACCCTCGACACCACGGGCGTGTTCACGGTCGGTCCCTACGTCACCCTTGCCCCGACCGCCGGCAGCTAGCCCGGTGGGCAGCGCGCAGCCCGCGTTCGAGCCGTACCCAGAAACCCGTTCAACGTTCAACGGTGTGGCCCGCGTCACCTTTGCTCCCAGCGCTCGTTGACGGGACTGATACGTGTTCTAGTTCTGCGCCTGGGAGGACCCCGTGCCCCGTCTTGCTGCGCGCTCTCGCGTTGCCCGCACCCTGTGCGCCGGCGGCGCCGTGGCGCTTGCCCTCGTTCTGGCCGCGTGCGGGTCCCAGCTCGACCCCGGCGACGTGGCGAAGGCCACCGGGGGCAGCGGCGGCACGGCCCAGAACGGCGAGGTCGTCCCCGGCACCGGGGCCGGCGGCGCCGACACGACGACCACCGGCGACACGACGACGGCCGGCGGCACCACCACGGGCACCGGAACGACCGCGGACGTCGGGACCACCACCGGTGGCGGCACCTCCGGCAGCGGCACCACGGGCGGCAGCGCCAGCGGCGCCGGTGGGGGCAGCGGCTCCTCGGGCGGGGGCAGCGGGGGCAGCGGCGGCACGGGCGGCGGCGACAACAGCGCCGACGGCGGCAACGCTGGCGGCGTCAGCTGCGACGGCTTCAAGAACGGCCCGGGCGTCACCGACTCCGAGATCACCATCGGCAACGCCTCGGACATCTCCGGGCCGGTGCCCGGCCTGTTCGAGTCGAGCCAGGACGCCGTGAAGGCCTACGTCGCCTACTTCAACTCCACCAGCGACATCTGCGGCCGCAAGCTCAACCTGGTCACCTACGACAGCCGCACCGACGCCGGCGCCGACCAGCAGAACTACGCCAAGGGGTGCGACGAGACCTTCGCGATGGTTGGCTCGATGTCCGCCTTCGACTCCGGTGGCGCGGCGACCGCCCAGTCGTGCGGGCTACCCGACATCCGCTCGGCCGCGGTCACCAAGGAGCGCAACGCCTGCACCACCTGCTTCCCCGCGCAGTCGGTCAACACCGGCGAGTGGGAGAACGCTCCGGGTGAGTTCGTGAAGAAGAACTACCCCGACGCCGTCGCGCACGCCGCGCTGTTCTACCTCAACGCCGGCGCCGCGGCGGAGAACGGGCCGGCCGAGGCCAACGCGATGACCAAGCAGGGGCTGCACTTCGACGTCGTGCAGGGCATCGACGTCGCGGAGTTCAACTACGCGCCGTACGCCCAGTCGCTCAAGGACAAGGGCGTCAAGGTGGTCTTCTTCGTCGGCGCCTCGCAGCAGTCCGCTCGGCTGGCCCAGGCCATGCAGTCGGTCGGCTACAAGCCGGAGCTCTACCTCCGCGACCCCACCGACTACCTGCCCAGCTTCGTCGAGACCGGCGGCTCCGCGGTCGACGGGACGGTCGTCTTCCTCAACTTCGTGCCGTTCGAGGAGGCCAGCACCAACAAGGAGATGCAGCTCTATGTGAGCTGGCTGCAGCAGGTCAGCCCCGGGGCCGACCCGACCTTCTTCGGCGTGTTCTCGTGGTCGGCAGCGCGGCTGTTCGTGGAGAAGGCGGTCGCCCTGGGCGGCAACCTCAGCCGGGCCACGCTCATCGACTCGCTCCGCAAGACCGACAACTGGACGGCCAACGGCATGACCGCCCCCCAGCACGTCGGGTCCAAACGCACCGGCGACTGCTGGCGGTTCATCCAGCTCAGCAACGGAACCTGGTCGCCGGTCGACGGCACCAAATACACCTGCGCCGGCACCACCCAGGGCTAGGACCGCGACCATGAGCTCGTTCATCGCCTACACCCTCTTCGGGTTGTTCACCGGGGCGGCGTACTCCATCGCCGCCAGCGGCCTGGTGCTCACCTACGCGACGACTCGGGTCTTCAACATCGCCCACGGCGCGCTCGGGATGGTCCTGTCCTTCGTCTTCTGGGACTTCAGCGTCCGCCAGGGCATGCCCACCCCGCTCGCGCTGCTCCTGGTGCTGTTCGTCGTGGCCCCGGCCATCGGCTGGTTCATCGCCCGGTTCGTCGCCCGCGGGCTGGGGGACGTCCAGGCCAGCGTCTCCCTGGTCGTCACCGTGGCGCTGCTGGTCGGTGCGATCGGGCTGGCCCAGCAGGTCTACCCCGAGGAGTCCCGGACCGTCCTCCCCTTCTTCGCCGGCACCACGTTCAGCCTCGGCGACGTGTCCATCACCGCCCACCAGGTCATCACGATCGTCGCTTCGGTCCTGGTCGCGGCGGGACTGTTCGCGCTGCTGACCAAGACCCGCATCGGCACGGCCATGCGCGCCTCGGTCGACAACCCCGAGCTGCTCCGGCTCTTCGGCGGCCGGCCCGACCAGGTCGCGACGCTGGCGTGGATGATCGGCGTCTCCCTCGCGGGGCTGGGCGGGATCCTGCTGGTCTCGACGGTCGGCCTGGACTACTACCAGCTGACGCTGCTGGTCATCAACGCCTACGCCGCCGCCACCCTGGGCCGGCTCACGAACCTGCCGCTGACCTTCGTCGGTGCCATGGGGCTGGGACTGCTCTCGTCGTACTTCCCGGGCTACGTGCATCTCGACGGGGCGCTGGCCCAGCTCCAGCACGTGCTCCCGGCGCTGTTCCTCTTCGTCGTCGTGGTCGCGCTGCCGCAGACCCAGCTGCGGGTCGGGCAGGTCAAGGGCATCGTGTCCGCGCCGCTGCCCGCACTGCCCCGTACGCTGGGCTGGAGCGTCGGGCTGCTGCTGTTCGTCGCGCTGCTGGCCGGTGCGATGGGCGAGGCCAACCTGCTGCTGGTCGGCACCGCGGCGACGTTCGCGATCGTGATGCTCTCCCTGGTGCTGCTGACCGGCTACGGCGGGCACGTCTCGCTGGCCCAGCTCACCTTCGCCGGGGTCGGTGCGCTGACCTACGCCAAGCTCGACGAGCCGAACCTCTACGGCCTGCTGGTCGCGGTGCTCGTCTCGGCCGCCGTCGGGGGCCTGGTCGCGCTCCCGGTGCTGCGTCTCACCGGGCTCTACCTCGCGCTCGCCACGCTCGCCTTCGCCTCCATCATGGACAAGGTCGTCTTCCAGGCCGACTGGGCCTTCGGCTACAACGGGCTGCTCCCGGCCGGCCGGCTCTCGCTGCTCGGCCACTCGGTCAGCTCCACCGGCGGCTACGTCTTCCTGATGGCGGTGTTCCTGGTCGCGATGGCCTGGGCCGTGCTGCTGCTGCGCCGCGGCGTGGTCGGCCGGCTGCTGATCGCCACCCGCGACAGCCCGGCCGCCTGCGGGACCCTCGGCCTGGACCTGCGCTGGTTCCGCGTCGGGCTGTTCGCCCTGTCCGCGGGCATCGCGGGGCTGGCCGGCGCTCTCTACGCCGGGCTGCGGCAGAACATCGGCGCGGGCGACTTCATCTACTTCAACAGCCTGCTGCTGCTCCTGTGCGCCACGGTGTTCGGCGTCACCTCGGTCAGCGGTGCGGTGCTCGGCGGGGTGGCGCTGATGGAGCTGCCGGTGCTGCGCAGTGAACACCCCTCGGTCGCGGGGCTGCTGTTCATCGTGCTCGCCGTCGGCGCGGTCATGCTCGCCAAGGACCCCAACGGCCTGGCGAGCCAGCTCTTCAAGCTCGGCCGCTGGGTCCAGGACCGGGTCGGCCCGACGATCCGCGCCAACCTGCCCTCGCTGCCCGGTCCGGGCCAGCGCGACCCGGCCGAGGAGACCTTCGACGACGTCGTCGACGAGGGGGTGCCCGCCCATGCGCACTGACCCGCTCCTGATGGTCGACGACGTCGTCGTCCAGTTCGGTGGCGTGACCGCCGTCAACCACGCGTCGTTCGTGGCCGAGTCCGGCCGGGTCACCGGCCTGATCGGCCCCAACGGCGCCGGCAAGACGACCTGCTTCAACGTCATCAGCGGGCTGCAGAAGCCGACCCGCGGCAGGGTGCGGTTCAACGGCCGCAACGTCTCGCACACGCCGGTGCACCGCAGGGCCAAGCGCGGCATGGGCCGGACCTTCCAGCGGCTGGAGGCGTTCGGCTCGCTCACGGTCCGCGACAACGTCCGGGTGGCCCACGACATCCACGCCGGGCTGCTGGGCCTGGTCCGGCCGGCCCGCGGCGACGTCGACGGGCTCCTCGAGCGGGTCGGCATCTCGGCGTACGCCGACGAGCGGGCCGACTCGATCCCGACCGGCGTGGCCCGGCTGCTCGAGCTGGCCCGCTGCCTGGCCGGCGACCCGCAGCTGCTGCTGCTCGACGAGCCGTCCTCGGGGCAGGACGAGTCCGAGACCGAGACCTTCGGTGAGCTGCTCCGCGATCTCGCGGCTGAGGGCCGGGGGGTGCTGATGGTCGAGCACGACATGAGCCTGGTGATGTCGGTGTGCGACCAGATCCACGTCCTCGACTTCGGCGAGGTGATCGCGAGCGGCACGCCCGCCGAGGTGCGGGGCGACCCCAAGGTGCAGCAGGCCTACCTCGGCTACTCCGACGAGGGCGGCGCCCACGCGGCGGTCGTCGACGACGAGACCCGCACCGATCTGCAGCCGGTCGAGGCGACCCAGACCATCCCGGCTGTCGCGGGGGCAGACGCATGAGCGTTCCCATCCTCGAGGCGTGCGACGTGCACGCGGCGTACGGCCGGATCGAGGTGCTCCGCGGCGTCGACCTGACGATCCCCAAGGGCGCGGTCATGGCCCTGCTCGGCCCCAACGGCGCAGGCAAGTCGACGCTGACCAAGATCATCTGTGGCCAGAAGAAGCCGACCTCGGGCGACGTCCACCTCGGCGGGGTCAACGTCCGCGACGTGCGGCCCGAGGAGCTGGCCCGGGTCGGGCTCTGCACGGTGCCCGAGGGACGCTCGGTCTTCCCCAACCTGAGCGTCGAGGAGAACCTGCGGCTGATGTCGTACGCCGGGGTCTCGGCGCCCGCCGTCCTCGACACGGCGTTCTCCTACTTCCCGCGGCTCTACGAGCGTCGCGCGCAGCTGGCCGGCACGATGTCGGGCGGCGAGCAGCAGATGCTCGCCATGTCGCGGGCCCTGGCCTCCGATCCGGCGCTGCTCATCCTCGACGAGCTCTCGATGGGGCTGGCCCCGCTCATCGTCGACGAGCTCTACGAGACCGTGTCGCAGATCGCATCGAGCGGCGTCTCCATCCTGTGCATCGAGCAGTTCGCGCGCACGGCGCTCCGCGTCGCCGACTACGCCGCGGTGATGAGCCACGGCCGGGTGGTCGCCACCGGCGAGCCCGCCGAGATCCTCGAGACCATGTCCGACGTCATCCTCGGAGGGGCAGCATGAAACGAACACTCATCCCGATGGTGGCGGCCGGACTGGCGGCCGGCTCGCTGTCGTTCACCGTCGGCCCGTCGTACGCGGACGAGACGTCGTCCCCGTCCCCGAGCGCCTCCCCGAGTGCGTCGCCCACCTCCTCGCCCACGTCCTCGCCGAGCCCGTCCCCGACGACGAGCACGACCACGAGCACGACCGCGAGCAGCGGTGCCTACAGCGGCTACAGCAGCACCGGTGTCGCGACGCCGGTCAAGATCGAGATCTTCGAGCCGACCATCCCGATGCCGACCGTCCCGCAGGGGGAGTTCGACTTCGGCTACACCAAGGTCAAGGCCAACTCGGCCGGCACCAGCGGCCGGGCCAGCTTCATGTGGCCCGGCGACGGCGTCGGGGAGGGGCTGAAGGTCTTCTTCGAGCAGCTCGGGCTTCCGGAGCAGCTGGTCGAGCACGGCTACCCGGTCCAGGTGAACTCGCAGTACCCCTCCGAGACCACCAAGCAGAAGAACTCGCCGTTCCCCGGCACCTCGATGACGACGACGTCGGGGCAGGGCCAGGCACGGGCGACCGTGGGGTTCTCCAACGACTGCAACGCCGGCGACGGCGCGGGCGACGACTCCGGCGACCCGTCGGACGGCGGCGGTTCGGGACTGCCCGGTCTCGACGGTCTCCCGCTGCTCGGCAACCTCTCCGACATCCTCGGCGTCCTCGGTCTCGGCCGCACCTCGGCGAGCCAGCACCGCGGCTCCGGGTCGGCCCACTTCTCCAAGTCCGGCGACGGCAGCTCGTCCGAGACCACCGATCCGGCCGACACCGACGTGTGCCAGCTGCCCACCGCGCTGGCGCTGCTCGCCGACGTCAACGGCTACGTCGCCGACACCCAGTCGGTCTCCGACGGCGCCAAGGTCACCGCGACCTCCCGCACCGCGCTGGGCGACGTCCGGCTGCTCGGCGGCATCGTGACGATGTCCGGGCTCACCTCCACGGTCGTCTCCAGCAGCGACGGCACGACGGGCACGTCCCAGGGGCGGGCCGACTACGGCACCATGACGATCGCCGGTCAGACCTTCGGCATCGGCCCCGAGGGCTATGTCGCCCAGGGGACCCCCAGCCCGATCCCCGGCCTGCCGGACGACCCGACTGCGGCGCTCGCGGCTCTGGGCATCTCCGTGCAGCTGCCGAAGCCGGTCTACAAGGCCGACGGCGACAAGGCCTCGGGCACGGTCGAGGGGCTGATCGTGACGATCGACCTCAAGACCCTCAGGCCGGTCCTGTCCCAGATCAACCTCGGCCCGATCCTCGACCAGATCCCGTTCCCGCCGGATGCGGCGCCGCTGAAGAGCCTGCTCGGCGCCATCGGGAACCTCTCTCCGAAGATCGTCCTCCACCTCGGCTACACGACGACGGCCGTCGACACGGTGCAGCCGCCGTCGATCCCCGAGACGGTGCCCGACAACGACCCGGGCGCCGAGCCGAGCGCGAGCCCGTCGGGTGGCACGACCAGCGGTGGGGCGACGGGCGGTGGCGCCGGAACCGGTCTCGGCGGCGGTTCGGCCGCCCTGCCCGCCGCCGGAACCGCCCCCAGCGGCACCGACACCTCCTCGACCGAGGCCGTCAGCCCGGTCTCCTCCAGCCCCGGCCTGCCTCCGCTGTTCTCGATCCCCGGGATGCTGCTGTTCGCGGGCCTCGGTGGCGCCCTGCTCGCCGGGAGCTACGTCCGCCGGCTCGGCGCACTCGTCCTCGGTGCCGGCGGCGCCTGTCCCCACGGCCTCGAGTCCGGCCTCCCCGACCTGCGAAAGGTGCAGTGAGATGACTGCGATGTCCACCTCGACCCAGCCGCCCGCCAGTGGCTCCCGCCTCGGCGCCGGGACCGCCCTGCCCAAGGCGGGACGCAGCGGCAGCGGTGCCGCGCCGTTGAAGAACGACAACTCCCGGCTGTTCCAGACCGTGCTGTTCTGGGTGGGCGCGTCGTTCCTGCCACTGGGCCTGGTCGTGGTCATCCTGGGCTGGTACGGCGTCGCCAACACGCCGTTCGGCTACGACCAGCAGTCCTACATGATCTCCGGCGGCTTCGGCGGCCTGGCGCTCACCTTCGTCGGCGGCTTCCTCTACTTCGGCTCGTGGCTCGCGCGGATCGCCGAGGACAACCGCGAGGCGTCCCGGCGCCTCGCGGACACCCTGCTCGTGCTGGCCGACGTCACCTCCCGGTCCGCCGCCCTCAGCGACCAGGGGGTCGACGTCTCGGCGATCCCGGTGACCGCCGGCGACGGGACCACGATGCACCGCCGCGACTGCGCCCTGATCGCCCACCGCGAGGACCTGCGCCCGGTCGGCGAGCACCAGCAGGACCTGATCGCCTGCCGGGTCTGCAAGCCGTAGCTCAGGCGTCGTCGGTGACGGCGGCGGGCGCGGAGGTGATCGCCTCGTCGGGCTTGTTCTTGAGCACCGTCGCGATGTAGTCCGCGGCGGCGTCGAAGGTGTCGATGTCGTGGCCGGCGCGTTCGGCGAGGTACCAGCGGTGCGCCAGCACCTCGTGGAAGACCTCGGCGGGCTCGAGCTTGCCCGAGGCGTCCGGGGGGATCATCGCCATCACCGGCTCGTAGACCTGCTCCAGCCACCGGTTCGCGACCAGGTGCCGGTCCTCGCGGCCGAGGTTGTGCGAGGTCGTGTACGACGCGATGTCGTTGAGCAGCCGCCGGGCCTGGGCGTCCTCGACGTGCAGCCCGGTCAGCGCCTGCAGCTCGCGCTGGTGGTGTCCCGCCTCGACGACCTTGGGCTGGATCCGGACCGTGTCGCCGTCGAAGTCGGTGACGATGTCGAGCTCGTCGACGTCGAAGCCGAGGTCGTTGAGCCGCTCGACGCGCTGCTCGAGCCGCCACATCTCCGAGGCCGAGAACTCCTCCTCGGCGGTCAGCTCGTTCCACAACGCGTGGTACCGGGTCTCCAGCAGCTCGACGATGTCGTGAGCCTCCACCTCCTGCCCGAGCGACTCGCTCGCCTGCAGGTCGAGGAGCTCGCCGAAGATGTTCTCCGTCGCGATCGTCAGGTCGTACTCGCGCATCGACGCCGACAGGCTGGGCTTGAGCTCCCCGGTCTCGGCGTCGACGAGGTAGGCCGCGAACCCGCCCGCGCTGCGCCGGAACAGCACGTTGGAGAGCGATACGTCGCCCCAGAAGAAGTCCGCGAGGTGCAGGCGGACCAGCAGCACGACCATCGCGTCGACCAGCGAGGGCAGGCTGTCGTGGGCCAGCCCGTGGCTGAACAGGCTGCGGTAGGGCAGCGAGAAGCGCAGGTGCTCGGTGAGCAGCGCGCTCGGCAGCGGCTCGCCGTCGGCGTCGACCCGTCCGGTCACCACCCCCTGCGGCACGACCGCCGGCAGGTTCATCCGCTGGAGGTCACGCAGCAGGCGGTACTCGCGGAACGCGATCTCCTCGACCGTCTCCTTGACCGCGTAGACCCGGTCATGCAGCCGCACGATGCGCACGACGTGCCGCGACAGCCCGCGCGGCAGCGGGATCACGTGGGGCTCCCCCCACTCCTCGAGCGGGACCGACCACGGCAGCGTGACGATCGCCGGATCCGGTCGGCTCGCGACGATGCGCAAGGCCATGGGCTTCACGCTAACGCCGCCGTCGGGGTAGTCCGTCACCTTTGACGGGTTTCTGCGCGGCTGGCAACAGCCAAAGGTGACGGACTACCCCACCCTCGTCACCAGGGGCGGCGGGCCGGGTCGAGCAGCACCGCGCCGGGACCGCGCGCGGCTAGGTCGTCGCCGGGGTTGGTCAGCGAGCAGGACTTCAGGCTCAGGCAGCCGCAGCCGATGCAGCCGTCGAGCCGGTCGCGCAGCAGCTCGATGCGGCGGATCTGGTCATCGAGGCGGGGCCGCCAGTCGCGGCTGAGCCGGTGCCAGTCGGCCTTGGTCGGCGTACGCCGGTCCGGCAGCGTCGCGAGCGCTTCGCCGATCTCCTCCAGGGTCAGGCCGATCCGCTGGGCGGTCTTGATGAAGGCGACCCGGCGCAGCGTCGACTGGGGGTAGCGGCGCTGGTTGCCGGTGGTCCGCTCGGAGGCGATCAGGCCGCGGCTCTCGTAGAACCGGATCGCGGAGGTCGCCACGCCGGAGCGCTCGGCGAGCTGACCGATGGTCAACGCAGTCATACCTCAACATTACTCGAACTTCCTCGGCCGCTTGCCAGGAACTAGAACAGGTTCTAGTCTGCGCCGGTGACCGACCCACGCATCGTCGTCGTCACCGGTGCCGCGTCCGGCATCGGCCACGCGACCGCCGAGCTCTTCCGCGACCAGGGCGACACCGTCTTCGGGCTCGACATCGCACCGACGGTGCCCGAGGGCGTGACCTACGTCGAGTGCAACGTCGGCGACAAGGCGGCGGTCGACGCCGCCATCTCGACCTGCGCCGCCAGCGGTCGGATCGACGTGCTGGCCAACGTCGCGGGCATCGTCCAGTTCGGCCGGTTCGACCAGATCAGTGAGGCGGAGTACGACCGCGTGCAGGCCGTCGACCTCAAGGGGCCGTTCTTCCTGATCCAGGCCGCGCTGCCCCACATCCGGGCCGCCAAGGGCAACATCGTCAACGTCTCCTCGGTGGCCGGCAACAAGCCGCAGGGCTACTCCGCGGCGTACTCCGCCGCCAAGGGCGGGCTCACCCAGCTCACCAAGGCGCTCGCCCTCGAGCTCGCCCCCGAGGGCATCCGTGTCAACGCGGTCTGCCCCGGCACCGTCGACACCCCGCTCGTCCAGCACGTGGCGACGATCTTCCCGCCGGACCTCGACCCCCGGGTGATGGACCGGCTGATGATGATGCTCCCCGGCCCCGCGATCAGCCCGGCCGAGATCGGCCAGTCGATCGTCTACCTGGCCTCGCCGGCCGCGCGGATGATCACCGGCTCGATCCTGGCCTTCGACGGTGGGATGAGCTGAGCCCCGGCATACGATGTCCGGCGCATGCCGGTGTAGCTCAGTTGGTAGAGCGCCTTCCTTGTAAGAAGGACGTCGCGGGTTCGATTCCTGTCACCGGCTCTGTCGGTGGGGTCGCCCACCATTGCCCGGTATGAGGAAATGTCTCGGGTGTGCGCGCGTCCTGACCAAGCGATGGCTGGCGACGGGCGAGGCATTTGCCGGAACTTATGCCGGCCACTACATCCGCGAATACATCATTCGGGACCAGCGCGGTCGATGTGCCATCTGCGGGATCTTCCACGAGTGGAACGGGCGGTCGCTGGTCTTCGTCCTTGATCACATCGACGGCGACTCCACCAACAACCGCCGCGAGAACCTGAGGCTCGTCTGCCCGAACTGCGACTCCCAGCTACCCACCTTCAAGAGCCGCAACAAGGGCAACGGGCGCCACTCGCGGCGACAACGCTACGCCGAGGGCAAGTCCTACTGACCTCGCCTGAGAGACTCGGGCGGTGACCTCCCCGACCGGCCCGCTCGCCGAGCTCGCGCGGGCCTCCGGCGTGATGACCGACTACCACGACTGGCGCGGCCAGCGGGTCGAGGTCAGCGCGGAGACGATCGAGGCGGTCCTCGCCGCCCTGGGCGTCGACACCACCGACCCCGAGCGGGCCCTGCGCCACAAGGTGGACGAGCCGTGGCGGCGGATGCTGCCGCCCAGCGTGGTCACGGTCGCCGGGGAGACCCGCTGGGTGCCCGTCCACGTGGTCGACGGCGACCCGGTCGAGGTGTGGGTCGAGCTCGAGGACGGCAGCGAGCGCCGGGCCGACCAGGTCGACCACTGGGTCGAGCCCCGCGAGGTCGACGGCACCCGGCTCGGCGAGGCGACGTTCGCGCTGCCGGCCGACCTGCCGCTGGGCTACCACACCCTGCGCGCGCGCAGCGGCGACACCGGGGCGAGCGCGCACCTCGTCGTCACACCGCGGTGGCTCGGGCTGCCCGAGCAGGCGCGCAAGCGCCGCCAGTGGGGGTTCGCCACCCAGCTCTACAGCGTCCGCTCCGCCGGCAGCTGGGGGCTCGGCGACCTCACCGACCTGACCGACCTCGCGGTCTGGTCGGCTGCCGAGCTCGGCGCCGACTACGTCCTGGTCAACCCGCTGCACGCCGCCGAGCCGCTGGCGCCGCTCGAGCCGTCGCCGTACCTCCCGAGCAGCCGCCGGTTCTTCAACCCGATCTACCTGCGCGTCGAGCGGATCCCCGAGTACGCCGCCCTGCCGCCGGCCGAGCGGGACGCGGTCGACCGGGTGGGCGCGCAGCTGCGGCCATGGCTCACCGCCGAGGACCCCGTCGACCGCGACGCGAGCTGGACCGCCAAGCGCGCCGCACTGCGGATCGTGCACGCCGCGCCCCGCACCGCCGGTCGGGAGCTGGACTTCGCGGCGTACCGCCGCCGCGAGGGCGAGGCGCTGCGCGACTTCGCCACCTGGAACGTGCTCGCCGAGGACCACGGCAACGACGTGCGGACCTGGCCGGAGCACTACCGCCGCCACGACGGCCCGGCCGTGCGGGCCGTCGCCGAGGAGCACGCCGACCGGGTCGAGTTCGAGTGCTGGCTGCAGTGGGTGCTCGACGAGCAGCTCCAGCAGACCCAGGCCAAGGCCGAGGGCGCCGGGATGGCGCTCGGGGTGATGCACGATCTCGCGGTCGGCGTACACCCGGGCGGCGCGGACGCATGGCGGCTGCAGGACGTCTACGCGCAGGGCGTCCAGGTCGGCGCTCCGCCCGACCCCTACAACCAGCTCGGCCAGGACTGGAGCCAGCCACCGTGGCGCCCCGACCGGCTCGCCGAGCTCGGCTACCAGCCGTTCCGCGACCTGATCGGCGCGGTGCTGCGGCACGCGGGCGGGGTGCGGGTCGATCACATCCTGGGGCTGTTCCGGCTCTGGTGGATCCCGGTGGGTGGCCCGCCCGACCGGGGCACCTACGTGCGCTACGACCACGAGGCGATGATCGGCGTGCTCGCCCTGGAGGCACACCGGGCCGGCGCGGTGGTCGTCGGCGAGGACCTCGGCGTGGTGCCGCCGGAGACCCGCGACTACCTCTCCTCGCGCGGCGTGCTCGGGACCTCAGTGCTGTGGTTCGAGTACGACGACCAAGGCGGCCCGCGGCCGGCCGAGCGCTGGCGGGAGTGGAGCCTGGCCTCGGTCACGACCCACGACTTCCCGCCGACCGCCGGCTACCTCGCCGGTGACCAGGTCCGGCTCCAGCACCGGCTCGGCATCCTCGAGGGCGACCTCGACGAGGAGCTCGCCGCGGCGCGGGCCCAGGTGGACCGCTGGCTTGAGGAGGTCCGCGGCCGGGGGCTGGTCGAGAGCGACGAGGTCGAGGCGATCGTCCGCGGGCTGCACCGCTACCTCGCGCTGACCCCGGCCCGGCTGCTCTGTGTCGCGCTGACCGACGCCGTGGGCGACCGGCGTACGCAGAACCAGCCCGGCACGACCGACGAGTACCCCAACTGGCGGGTGCCGCTCGCCGGCCCCGACGGCGTACCCATCGCCCTCGAGCAGGTCTTCACCTCGCAGCGCGCCCGAGCCCTGGCCCGCGCCGTCGATTCGTCTGCGCGCTGACCTGGAGCCCACGCGGGGCGGGCGCAGACGAATCGGGGCCGAGGAACCCGCCGAACGGGCTACTGACGCGGGTGCAGCCGGTGTGCCACGCTGCGCGTCGAACCCGGGAGAACCCGCTCGGACGAAAGGCACGACGATGACCCAGACCAACCCGCCCGCAGGCTGGTACCCGCAGGGCAACCAGGAGCGGTGGTGGGACGGCAACGGCTGGAGCGACAACTTCCGGCCGCTCGGCTCGGAGCAGGCCCAGCAGCCGGTCCAGCCGGGCTACGCGCAGCCCGGGTACGCCCAGCCGGGCTATGCCCAGCCCGCCTACGGTCAGCCCACCTATGGTCAGCCCCAGCCCTACCTGACCGAGCCGGTCAAGAAGAGCCACACCGCGCGCAACATCCTGATCGTCTTCGCGGTGCTGTTCGTGGTCTTCGTGGGCGGCTGCATCGCGGTCGTGGCCGTGGTCGGCAACAAGGTCAACGACGCGGTCAACGACGACAGTCTCGGCGGCCCCAACAACCCCCTCACGATCACCGAGGGCCAGGCGTTCGAGGTCAACGGCTTCGACTACGGCGCGGGCTGGAAGATCACCAGCGAGCCGGTGAGCGGGACCTGGCAGATCGACGGCCTGAAGATGACCAACCACCGAGGCAAGGCCGACCGGCTGGACGTGAAGATCGACCTGCTGAACGCGAGCGAGGTCGTCGCCACGGCGTTCTGCACCGCGGGCGACGGCGTGAACAAGATCCCCAAGGACACGACGGTCACCGTCGACTGCACCTCGAGCGACCCGTTGCCGGACGCCTACGACAAGATCACCATCAGCGACATCATCTAGCGCGAGCTCCACGACACCACGACCAGGAGGCACCCCATGGTTCAGCTCGTTCGTCGACCCCGTTACGCGGACGTGGTGGGCACCCTCGCCCTCATCGTCGCCCTGAGCGGCACCGCGTACGCCGCCGTGGAGCTGCCTCGAGACTCTGTCGGCGCGAAGCAGATCCGCGACCGGGCAGTCCGGTCGTCAGAGATCAAGGACGGCCAGGTGAAGGCTGTCGACCTGGCCAACGGCAGCGTGGGGACCGTGACGCTCCAGCCCAGCTCGGTCAGCGGTGCGGCGGTGCAGGACGAGTCGGTGACCTTGGCGGACATCAAGGGTGCCGACGTCACCGGACCCATCTCCGTCAGTGTGGGGGCCGCGAGCTGTGGGGGTCTCAACCTCCAGGTCGTCGGTCTGGAGACCGGTCAGAGCGCGTTCCTCAGCCTCGTCGGTCCCAGCACGTCGGACCTCATGTTCGGTCCGTTGCAGGTGACCGCCACGGGCCAGGCGACGACCCGGCTGTGCAACTTCGGGAGTGCCTTCAGCGGGACTCTCACGGTGCACGTGGTCAGCTTCGGCTGAGCGCCGCTCAGCCGATCCCACGAGCCGGCCGCGGCGACCAGTCGCGGTGCAGGGCCAGGGCACGCCAGGTGAAGCAGGCGGCGATCCCGGGGAGTAGCACCGCCGCGGTCGGCCAGCCCTGACCGTGGGCGAACGCCGCCCACGCCGCACCGACGAGCGCGGGCGTGGCGTACCAGCCGCCCTGCAGGACCACCGGGACGCGGTTCGCGAGGACGTCGCGCGCGATGCCGCCGCCCACGCCGGTGATCATGCCGAGCAGCGCGGCGGGGACCAGGTCGAGCCCCGCGTCGGACGCCTTGAGCGCCCCGGTCACGCAGAACAGCGCCAGCCCGGCGGCGTCGAGGGTAAGGATGAGGTTCTCCCAGCGCGCCACGATCGGGTGCCAGAGGAACGTCGCGACGCCGGCCAGCGCCGCGGCCGCCAGGAACTTCCACTCGACGAGCCCGGGGGGCGGCACATCGCCGAGGAGTACGTCGCGGAGCAGCCCGCCCCCGAGGCCGGTCGCGCCCGCCAGCACCAGCGTCCCGAAGAGGTCGAGCCGGGCCCGGACGGCGACCAGGGCTCCGGAGACGGCGAAGACGAAGGTGCCGGCGAGGTCGAGGACGACCGGGAGGTGGATCACCGGGCTACCGCAGCTGCCGGGCGGTGAAGGTCGCGGGCGGGTCGGCGATGGCGTCCTGGGCCGCCACCAGCTGGATCTCCCGGGTCCCGGCCGCGAGCGTCGCCTCGAGGACGGCGAACACCGAGGCGGTGGTGCGCTCGAGGGCGCGCGCCGGCGAGCCGGTGGTGGTGAGGTGCGCCAGGTAGAGCGCGGCGGTGACGTCGCCGCAGCCGTTGGGAGAGATCGGGAGCAGGGGAGTGGTGACCGCCCAGGCGCCTGCGTCTGACACGGCGACGACCTCGAGTGAGTCCGATGGGACTTCGTCGTGCAGCACCGAGGTCACCAGCACGTCGCGCGGGCCGCGGGCGCGGATGTCGTCGACGGCGTCAAGCACCTCCGCCAGCGTCGTCGTCGTACGGCCGGCGAGGAAGTCGAGCTCGAAGTGGTTGGGCGTGAGGATGTCGGCCTGGGGCAGCACCGTGTCGCGGAGGAACTCCGGGATCCCCGGGCGCACGAACATCCCTCGGCCGACGTCGCCCATCACCGGGTCGCAGCAGTAGACCGCGCCGGGGTTGGCCGCCTTCACCAGCTCGACGGCCTCGAGGATCACCGCGCCGACCGCCGGGTCGCCCTGGTAGCCGGACAGCACGGCGTCGCACTCGCCGAGCACCCCGCGGTCGCCGATCCCGGCGATCACCTCGCGGACATCGGCCGGGTCGAGCAGCGGGCCACGCCACGCGCCGTAGCCGGTGTGGTTGGAGAAGTGCACGGTCAGCACCGGCCACACGTCGTGACCGAGCCGCTGGAGGGGGAAGACCGCCGCCGAGTTCCCGACGTGCCCGTAGGCGACCGAGGACTGGATCGACATGATCTTCACGTCTGCATTGTGCTGGCAGCCGTACTTCTGCACCGACCCTGTCGCTTCTGCGGTGAGATCTCGGTACAGAAGTGACGGGGTCACCGGATATCCGGGGACCGCGACGGACCACCTACCGGCGCAAACTAGAACAGGTTACAGTTCTCGCCATGGCGAACAAGGCTGCGTACGCCGACGAGGCGGACTACGTGGTGGTGGGCTCGGGCTCCTCGGGGGCGGCGATCGCGGGGCGGCTGGCCCAGTCGGGCGCCAGCGTGATCGTGGTCGAGGCCGGCAAGACCGACGAGAAGTTCCTGGTCAAGAAGCCCGGCATGATCGGCCCGATGCACTCGGTCCCCGAGATCAAGCGCACCGTCGACTGGGGCTTCTACTCGGTGCCGCAGAAGCACATCCTCGACCGCAAGATGCCGGTGCCGCGGGGCAAGGTGGTCGGCGGGTCGAGCTCGATCAACGGCATGGTCTATGTGCGCGGCAACCGCGCCAACTTCGACGAGTGGGCCGCCGAGGGCAACGTCGGCTGGGACGCCGACAGCGTCAACGCGGCGTACAAGCGGATGGAGGACTACGAGGGCGGCGAGGACGCCTTCCGCGGCGCGGGCGGCCCGATCAAGGTCACCATCAACAAGCGGCCGCAGGAGGGCTCGCTCCAGTTCCTGCAGGCCACCGCCGACGTCACCGGCTGCCAGGTCATCGACGACTACAACGGCGAGTCGCAGGAGGGCGTGGCCCGGATGCAGCAGAACGCCGCCGGCGGCCTGCGCTACAGCGCCTCCCGCGGCTACATCCACAACCTCGCGCCGAGGACCCTGCAGCTGCAGTCGGAGACCCTCACCCGCAAGGTCATCATCGAGAACGGGCGCGCGGTCGGGATCGGGGTCCAGGACATCAGCAAGAAGGGTGGGGGCGCGGTCCGTACGATCCGGGCCGGCAAGGAGGTCATCCTCTCCGCCGGCTTCGTCGGCTCGGCGCAGCTGCTCATGCTGTCGGGGATCGGCCACGCCCAGCACCTCAAGGACCACGGCATCGACGTCGTCGCCGACCTCCCGGTCGGGGACAACCTGCACGACCACATGTTCCACGCGCTGACGTTCCAGTGCAGCGCGAGCAAGAACAAGGGGACCGCGCCGTACTTCGCCCGCGGCGTCGCGCGCGAGCTGCTCAGGCCGGGCACCACGTTCATGGCGAACTCCGTCTTCGAGGTGCTCGCCTTCCTCAAGACCTCGCAGGCGGGAGCGATCCCGGACCTGCAGCTGCACCTGCTGCCCTGGGCCTACGTCTCGCCCAACCAGGACGAGCCCATCCGGCACGACGTCGACAAGCGCACCTCGCTCACGGTGCTCAGCACCCTGATCTACCCCAAGAGCCGCGGCACGCTGCGACTGGCGTCCAAGGACCCGACGGCCCCGCCGCTGATCGACTTCCAGTACCTCTCCGACCCCTCCGACCTCGAGGTCCTAGCCGAGGGCTCCGAGATCGTGCGCGAGATCTTCGCCGGCTCGGCGTTCAAGGGCTCGATCAAGGCCGAGACGCACCCGGGCGAGGAGCTCACGGGCCAGGCCCTGCGCGACGCGATCCTCAACCGGGCCACGTCGGTCTACCACGGCGTCGGCACCTGCCGGATGGGCGTCGACGAGCTCGCCGTGGTCGGCCCCGACCTCAAGGTCCGGGGTGTCGAGGGGCTGCGCGTCTGCGACGCCTCGATCATGCCGTCGATCACCGGCGGCAACACCAACGCACCCGCGATCATGATCGGCGAGATGGGCGCGAGCATCGTGCTCGGGAGGAACTGACATGTCCCTGCAGCGACCTGCGTCCCTGACCGACGCGTTCCTCGAACGGCTGGTGGCGCGCGTCCCCAGCAGCAGCGGCGGCTCCTGGAAGCTCACCGAGGTCTACACCGGCGAGCTGCTGGTCGAGCTGCCGCAGTCGACGCCGGAGGACGTCGTCGCGGCGTACGTCAAGGCCCGTGAGGTGCAGAAGGAGTGGGCGGCGCGGCCGCTCAAGGAGCGGCTCGCGGTCTTCAAGCGGGCGCACACGCTCTTCATCGACAACGCCGTCACCACGACCGACCTGATCCAGGCCGAGTCGGGCAAGAACCGGCGGATGGCGATCGAGGAGACCTGCGACCCGGTGATGGTGATGAGCCACTACCTCAAGCGGGCGCCGCACCTGCTCAAGTCGGTCAAGCGCGGCGGCCCCGTGCCGCTGCTGTCCACCTCGACCGAGATCCGGCAGCCCAAGGGGATCATCGGGATCATCGCGCCGTGGAACTTCCCGTTCGCGACCGGCATCTCCGACTCGATCTCGGCCCTGATGGCCGGCAACGGGATCGTGCTCAAGCCCGACAACAAGACCGCACTCTCGCCGCTCTACGGCGTGCAGCTGCTCGAGGAGGTCGGGCTGCCTCGCGGCCTCTTCCAGGTCGTCTGCGGTGAGGGGCCCGATGTCGGCCCGGCGCTCATCGACAACGCCAACTACGTCATGTTCACCGGCTCGACCGCGACCGGCCGGGTCATCGGCGAGCGCGCGGGGCGCAACCTGATCGGTGCCTGCCTCGAGCTCGGCGGCAAGAACCCGATGATCGTGCTCGAGGACGCCAACCTCGACGAGGTCGTCCAGGGCGCCATGTTCGGCGCCTTCGGCAACACCGGCCAGATCTGCATGCACATCGAGCGGATGTACCTGCCCGCCTCGAAGTACGACGAGATCCGCGACCGGCTCGTCGCGGCCACCGAGGCGCTGAAGCTCGGCGCGTCGTACGACTTCGGCCCCGATGTCGGCTCGCTGGTCTCGCCCGACCACATGGAGCGGGTCAAGTCGCACGTCGACGACGCGGTCGCGAAGGGCGCCACGGTCCTGACCGGCGGTCGGCCGCGACCCGACCTGGGGCCGGCGTTCTTCGAGCCGACCATCCTCGAGGGTGTCACGAAGGAGATGCTCGCCGGCGTCACCGAGACCTTCGGCCCGGTGGTCGCGCTGCACCGCTACTCGACCGTGGACGAGGCCATCGCGCTCGCCAACGACACCGACTACGGCCTCAACGCCTCGGTCTGGGGCGGCGACGTCGACGCCGCCTGCGCGGTCGGCCGCCGGATCGAGTCCGGCAACGTGAACATCAACGACATCCTCGCCACGGCGTTCGCCTCCAAGGGCACGCCGTCGGGCGGTGTGAAGCAGTCCGGCGTCGGCGCCCGCCACGGCGACCAGGGGCTGCTGAAGTACACCGACGTCCAGAACCTCGCGGTGCTCAAGAAGCAGGTGATGGGCGCGCGCCCGGGCCAGGACTACGACAAGTACGTGAAGGGGATGCTGTCCGGGCTGAAGATGATGCGGAAGACCCGCATCCGCTGACCGGCTCGGTGGCATCTGCCTAGCCAGCGTCGCTTGTAACTAACCGTTGCGACTTCTTCCATGCGGTTATAACCGCATGGAAGAGCAACGAACGGTTAGTTACAGCGAAGTCCGCCGGCCCGGCTCAGGCGCCGCGCTGACCGCGGATCTCGCGAGCCTGACGCGCGAGTCGCTCGGGCAGGCGCTCACCGAACTGCCGGACGGTCTCTTCGTACTCCTCGCGTAGCCGGACCATCGCGGCTGCGCGCCGAGGCGGCCAGCAGTCCTCCCAGTAGATGTGCGAGGTGCCGAGACCTTCACGGTGGAACTCACGGTCGCGCTTCTGGGCCTTCCAGGCGATCTCGCTCGGCCGCTCGGTCGCGACACCGCCCTCGGCCGGCGTCAGGAACTTGATCTTCCCGTGCGTCTCGAACACGTGGCACCCGACCCGGATGTCGCCCCAGAGCACACGGCCGTCCGCGACCCGCAGAGGGAACTGCAGGTCGGTGGCGCCGATCCCGAGCTCCTCGACCAGCATCCGGCCCAAGGTCTCGATCACCGTCTGCGCACCGACCCGAGCGAACTCCACCGCCCTCCTGGTCCGCACGATCTGGGGCCAGTTGGTCATTGGTGCGTGGGCCTCCCGCAGTTGGTCCTTGGTGACTCCGAGGCGAAGAGCAGAGTCGCAGGCGATCTCGCCGTAGGGCTCCCCGTTCTCGCGCGCGATGTCGACGGCGGTCCGCGCCAGCTCGAGGACCTCCAGCCCATCGACCTTCACGACCTGCTCGGGGCGGAAGCGGGCGTAGTGGTGCTTGACGTCGTAGCGCGTCCACGCGGTCGTCGATCCGCGCCGAGTGATGTGGGTGTGAGGTTCGGGTGGCGCGAGGATCTCCAGGCCGAGCTCGTACGCCGCGGAGTCGTGGCTGACGACGAAGCCACGGTTGAGGCACGCGATCGCGGCGCGGGTGCGCAGCCGCGGCTGCTCGCGGTAGGGATCCAAGGACCGCCACAGCTCGCCGTCGACGTAGACGCCGCGGCGTAGCGGGACCAGGGCTCCGATCCGGACGAGGTGTCGGAGCTGGGTCGAGGTGAGGCCACCGTCGCGGGCCTGGGCCCAGGTGAGCAGGCCGTGGTTGGCGCCCATCACTGCGCGGAGCTCGTGGTTCATCACGAGATGTGTTCTGCCCCGCTCGCTGCTCTGACACCGACCCTGGAGCAGATCTGTGGAGAACCGCTGGCCAGCCGAGGCCCGGGTGGGTCGCGTGGCTCGGCCGGCGGCTGTAACTAACCGTTGCGACCTCTGCTATGCGGTTATAACCGCATGGAAGAACAACGAACGGTTAGTTACAGCTGCTGGGAGCGCGGCCTGAGTGGAGCGCCGCGGCCGCTCAGGCGACCTGCAGGCTCCGCTTGGACAGCCCCATCCAGAAGCCGTCGATGACCTGGTCGCCGGGGATCTCCGGGTCGGTGGCCGCGCCGAGGGTGACGAACAGCGGCGTGTAGTGCTCGACGGTCGGGTGCGCGTAGGGCATGCCGGGCGCCTGCGACCGGTACGACGCCAGCGCATCGACGTCGCCGCGGGCCAGGGCCTCGCCGGCCCAGGCGTCGAAGTCGGTCGACCAGCCGGGTGCCTCGGCGTCGATGCGGAACTCCTTGAGGAACGGCAGCCCGTGGGTCAGGAAGCCCGAGCCGATGATCAGCACGCCCTCGTCGCGCAGCGGCCGCAGCCTGCGGCCGAGCTCCATCAGCCGGTCCGGGTCCTGGGTCGGCAGCGAGAGCTGGAGCACCGGGATGTCGCCCGCGGGATACATGATCCGCAGCGGCACCCACGCGCCGTGGTCGAGGCCGCGGCTGGCGTGCTGGTGGACCGGCTCGGTGCTCGGCATCATCGCGGCGACGCGCTGCGCCAGTGCGGTGGCGGGCGGGGTCTCGTAGGTCATCCGGTAGTACTTCTCGTCGAAGCCGCCGAAGTCGTAGACCAGCGGCGCGCCGTCCGCGCTCAGCATCACCGGCGCCGACTCCCAGTGGGCGCTCACGATCAGGATCGCGGTCGGCCGCGGGAGGTCCTGGGCCCAGGCGGCCAGCTGCCCCGACCAGACCGGGTCGTCGAGCAGCGGCGGCGCGCCATGACCGATGTAGAGCGCCGGCATGCGGGAAGCGGTGCTGTCCATGTCCACCTCAATGGTTTGACATTCAACTTTATTCCATCGAGGCCGGTGGCCGCACCTACGACGCGAGGTCGGTCAGCAACGCTAGCTGCTCCTGGCTGCCCAGCGCGATGAGCACCGCGCCCGCGGGCGTGCGCAGCTCGCCCGGAGGGTTGGGCTCGAGCTGCGCGTCCGGCGCGCGGCGTACGGCGAGCAGCAGCGCGCCGGTGCGCTCCGGGATGGCCATCTCGGCGACCGTCCGTCCGGCCAGCTCGGAACCGGCCGCGACGGCGAGCTGCTGGACCCGCCAATCCAGGGCGTCGTCGTGCATCACGACGTCGATGAACTCCGCGACGTCGGGCTGCAGCGCGAACGCCGCGAGCCGGCGGCCGCCGATCCGTTGCGGGTTCACCGCCCGGGTGGCGCCGGCGAGGTGGAGCTTGTGCTTGGAGTCGGTCGTGCGGGCCCGGGCCACGATCACCAGGTCCGGGCACATGGCCCGCGCCGAGAGGGTGGCGTAGACGGTCTCCGCGTCCGTGTCGAGGGCGATGACGACCGCCCGAGCACGCTCGATGCCGGCGGCGCGAAGGACGGCGTCGTCGTTGACGTCGCCGACCAGGTAGGGCAGGTCCGGGTCGAGGTCGGCGAGCCGCTCCGCGTCCGCATCGACGACGACGAGCCGGTGACCGCCCGCGTGCAGGAACTCCGCGGTCGACGCGCCGACGCGCCCGTAGCCGCAGATGACGACGTGGCCGCGCAGGGCGGCGATCCTGGCATCCATCCGACGCCTCTCGATGTGATGGCTGAGGTGGCCCTCGATCACGGCTTCCATGAGGACGCCGAGGGTGTAGAGCGCCGTGCCGACCCCGAGCAGGATCAGCGCGATCGTGAACAGCTGCCCGCCCGTACCCAGCGGCCGCACCTCGCGGAAGCCGACGGTCGTGACGGTCGTGACCGTCTGGTAGACCGCCTCCAGCAGGGTGAACCCGAGGAGCAGGTAGCCGACGGTCCCGAGCACGGTGACGCCGACCAGCGCCACCAGCGCCAGCCTGATCCGGCGCAGACTGCTCACCTCGTGAGGCTAGGTGCGCGAACGCCGCGGGCGCCCGGGCCGATGGTCCCGTCCCAGCGGGACCAACCGACCGGCTCAGGCGAGGTCGGGCAGTGCCCAGTCGACGGGCTCGGCGCCCTGTTCCTCGAGCAGCCGGTTGACCCGGGAGAAGGGCCGCGACCCGAAGAAGCCGCGGCTAGCAGAGAGCGGTGAGGGGTGCACCGACTCGACCCACGGCACCGAGCCGAGCATCGGCTTGAGCGACTGCGCGTCGCGACCCCACAGGATCGCCGCGCACGGCCCGCCGCGTCCGACCAGGGCCGAGATCGCGCACTCCGTGACCTCCTCCCAGCCTCGGCCCCGGTGGGAGGCCGACGCTCCGGGACGGACGGTGAGGACGCGGTTGAGGAGCATCACGCCCTGGTCGGCCCAGCCGGTCAGGTCGCCGTGCCGCGGTGGCACGATACCGAGGTCGTTGCGCAGCTCGAGATAGATGTTGACCAGGCTCCTCGGCAGCGGCCAGACGTCCTTCTCCACCGCGAAGCTGAGCCCGATCGGGTGGCCCGGGGTCGGATAGGGGTCCTGGCCGACGATGAGCACCCGGACGTCGGCCAGCGGCCGCTGGAACGCCCGGAACACCCGGTTGCCGGCGGGCAGGTAGCCGTGGCCGGCGGCCAGCTCCAGGCGCAGGTACTCGCCCATCCGGCCGATCCGGTCGTCCACCGGGGCCAGCGCGGCGGCCCAGTCGGGAGCCATCAGCCCCTTCTCGACGAGCCCGGCCAGCGCTGACACGGCGCCAACCTACCGACCCAGCCGCGCTCGCTTCGGCAGGTACGGCGGCAGGCCGGTCTCGCCGACGTCGACCGCCAGGATCGCCTGGTGTGCTGGGTCCCCGGCGACCGCGGACTGGTTCGCGACCAGCAGCCGAGTGCCGAGGAACGTCGCGCTGCACGGAGTGTCGAAGGGGATCGGCGATCCGTTGTCGCCGGTCAGCGGCAGGTCGGGGAAGCGGTCCAGCTCGGTGCCGTCGGCGTCGAGCTCGACCAGCTGCGCCTGCAGGCCGGCCAGCGCGACGTAGACGTGGCCGGACCTCCCGACCCCGAAGCCGTCGGGCAGGTCGCCGGGCTGCGAGGTCCACAGGGTCTGCAGGGCGCCGGGGTGACCCCCCTGCTGGATCGGCAGTCGGTAGAGGTGGCCCTGGCCCAGACCGTCGGGTGCGGTCTGCTGGGTGATCAGCAGATCGCGGCTGGCCTCGCGGTAGACGATGCCCGTGGTGCCGAACCCGACCTGGCCGTCGAGCGCCGTCGAGGTGAACCACGGCCGCGCCGTACCTCGGCGCGAGACCTTCCACAGCTGGCCGTGGGCGTAGTCGGTGACGTAGAGCGCCCCACCCGGACCCCACGTGGCGTAGTTGGGCGTCGCGCCGGGCAGGGTGGCGACCGTCCGCCAGTGGCCGGTGCGGACGTTGAGCGTGCGGACCGTCGAGGTGGAGGTCTCCAGGACGACGAGCCGGCCGCCACGCGTCTGGTTCGCCACCTGCACGCCGTGCTCGGCGCCGAGCACCTGCCCGGGAACCGGCCACGCGTGCAGCAGCGTCCCGTCGGCGGACCACTCGAAGACCTGTGAGGGCACCCCTGTGCCCTGCGGGTCCTGGTAGCTGCCGGCGTACACGCGACCGTTGCGGTGCACGAAGGCGTACGCCGGGAAGCCCGGCTCGGGCACCGGGGCGAACACACTGGTCGTCCAGTGCCCGTCGACCGCGCCGGCCGGGACCGTCGGGACCACCGCGACCACCGGGGCCGCCAGCAGGAGCGCGAGGAGCGCGACCACGCGTCTCATCGGAGCGTGGCCAGGACCTCGGCGGCGGCCCGCTGGCCCGAGCTGACCGCGCCGTCCATGTAGCCGGACCAGTACGTCGCGGTCTCGGTGCCGGCCCAGTGCACCCGGCCGAGCGGGCGCCGGATCGAGGCGCCGTAGGGGACCAGCGTGCCCGGGGCGTGCAGCGCCGTGGGCCCGCCGCGGGTCCACCGCTCCTGGGTCCAGTCGTGCTCGACGTAGTCGACGGGATGGAGGGCCTGCTCCCCGAACAGCTCCGCGAAGCCCTGCAGCACCGCGGCCCGACGCTGGTCCTTCGCCATGGTGCCGTAGGTGCGCCACGTCGAGCCGCCGACGAACGCGAGCAGCACGCCCGGCCCGCCCGACGGGGGCGTGTTGTCGAACACCGCACGGGCGGCTCCGTGGTCGCTCACCCCGAACCCGGTCAGGCCCTTGGCGCGCCAGAACGGCGTGTCGTAGATCGCGTCGCACTTCATCAGCTGACCCATGCGCAGCGAGGTGAGCAGCGCGCGGCGGTCGGCGGGGAGGCCGGGGTGGAAGCCCAGGTCGAGGACCGTCGGGGGTGGCGCGGCGACGATCACTCGCTTCGCGACCACGGTGCCGCGGCCGGTGCGCACGTGCACCTCGCCGTGCTTCTGCAGGATCCGGTGCACCGGGGCGCGGAGTGCGACCGCGTCGCCGAGCTGCTTGGCCAGCTTGAGGGGCACCCGCTGCGACCCCCCGACGAACCGGCGCTCCTGGGCGCCGTTCGCGGTGTCGGAGTTGCGGGAGAACGTGCCCTTGTTCTGCTCGTCACCCGAGCACGCGACGTACCAAAGCGTGAAGAGTAACGAGAGCTCGCTCGGGTCGGCGCCGAAGCCCGGCTGGGTCCAGCAGGCGAAGAGGTTCTCGACGCCGCTGCCGTTGACGGCGTTGGCGTGGATCCACTGGCCGAGGCTGACCGAGTCCCACTCGTGCGCGCGCGGGTGGTCCCACGGCGCCGCCACGTCGATCTCGGCGGCGAAGGAGTCGATCTGGTGCAGCAGCACCGCCGCGTCGGCCAGGATCGTCGGGTCCGGCGGCACCGTGCCGGGATACTCCAGCCGGCCGAGCAGCGAGGAGACGTAGACGCTGTTGCCGGTGTTGTACTCCAGGAAGGTCGGGATGCCGAGCTCCTGCGCCAGGGCGGCGATGTGGTTCTGGGTCGGGCCGATGAAGGCGCCGCCGGACTCGATGACCTGCGGGCCGTGCTTGCTCGCGGTGAGGTGGTGGTTGAGCACCCGGCCACCAACGCGCTTGCGCGCCTCGACGACCAGCACCGAGCGACCCTGCCGGGCGACCTCACGAGCGGCGACCAGGCCGGCGATCCCGGCACCGACGACGACGACGTCGACCTTCGCCGGCAGGGCGCCTTGCCTGGTCGCGCCCAGGACGGCCGCCTCGGAGTCAGCGGTGAGGGCGCCGGTGCCGAGGAGCGCCGTGGCGGCCGTGGCGCCACCGAGCAGGCCGCGGCGGGAGAGGGGAGGGTGGTCGGTCATCGAGGGCTCCTGTGTGGGTTTCGAGACGCGCTCGGAAAACCTGAATATGGCTCAGGTTCGGATTCGTAGCCTACACTGGCCGGCATGTCGATGGCACGGTCCGTGGCGGACCCCACGTCCGCGGCCGGCGCCCCTCGGCGGGTGCCGACCCAGGAGCGCAGCCGGCGGCGGGTGGCCAAGGTCCTCGACGCCGCCGCGCGGATCGTGGTCGAGGACGGCGTCGAGGCGCTGACCACCCGTGAGATCGCAACCGCAGCCGGCGTTCCGGTCGCGACGCTCTACCAGTACTTCGCGGACAAGGAGTCGGTGCTCATCGCCCTGGCGCAGCGCGACATGGACGAGATGGACGCCGAGGTGGCCGAGGCGATCGCCGCCCTCGAGGGGCCGACCGTGGCGTCGGTGGTGCGCGCCACGATGGCCGCCTTCGTCCGCGTCTACCACCGGCGCCGCTCCTTCGTGGAGATCTACCTGCGCGGCCGCACCAACGTGGCGGTGCACCGGTTCGGCAGTGAGCACAACGAGCGGATCGCGGCCTCGCTACGCGACTACGCCGTCGGCGCCGGGCTGGTCCGCGAGGAGCTGACCCCGGCGCGAGCCCGGCTGGCGGTGGAGGTCGGCGACCGGATCTTCCAGCTCGCCTTCGAGCACGACGACGAGGGGGATGCCGACCTGGTCGAGGAGGGGATCGTGCTGGTGACCGCCTACCTCGAGCGCTACGCCACGCCCGCCGGACTCGGGCCGGAGACGACCGACACACAGGAGAACCCATGAAGGTGGCCACCGTCGGGGTGCACGTCCTCGACACCCACGTGATCGGCATCGAGTCGATCCCCGATCGTTCCGAGGGCCAGCTCGTCTCCACGATCCGGATGTCGCCGGCCGGCACCGCCGGAGGCACGGCGGTGGTCTTGTCGCGGCTCGGCGCCGAGGTGTCGTCGTACGGCGCGGTCGGGACCGACCCGATCGGCGACACGCTCCTCGCGCTGCTGGGAGCCGAAGGGGTCGACACGTCGGGGCTGGTGCGCAAGGGCGACCAGCAGACCTCGGCGTCGGTGATCCCGGTCCGCCCCAACGGCGACCGTCCGGCGTGGCACTGCATCGGCGCCAACGGCGCCTTCACGCTCGAGGACCTGCCGCCCCTGGACGGGTTCGACTTCGTGCACCTCGGCGGGCCGGAGTTCCTCGGCGGTGAGGCGGCCGGTCGGCTGCTCGCCGCGGCGCGCGAGGCCGGGGCCACCACCTCGCTCGACATCCTCGCGCCCGGCGACCCCGACATGCTGGCCTGGGTCGCGGACGCGCTGCCGCACGCCGACTATCTGCTGCCCAACGACGAGCAGGTGCTCGGCTTCACGGGCGCAGCCTCGTTGGAGGACGGTGCCCGGGCGCTGCTGGCGCGCGGCGTGGGCTGCGTCGCGGTGACCCAGGGCGCGAAGGGCGCGCTGGTCGTCACCGCCGACGACGTGGTCGAGGTGCCGGCCTACGACGTCGAGGTGGTCGACACCACGGGCTGCGGCGACGCGTTCTCGGCCGGCTTCTTGCGTGGCCTCTCGCTGGGCGCCGACGTCCGTGAGGCGGCTCGGCTGGGCTGCGCGACCGCCGCCCAGGTCGCCCAGGGCCTCGGCACCGACGCCGGCTCCTACACACTGGAGTCGGTCCGCGCGTTCGAGGAGTCGGCGTCGGCCCGCTGACGCCGATCCGATGAGGGGAGCCCGATGAGAGCGGTCGCGTGCGAGCACACGAAGCTGTCGGTGGTCGAGCTGCCCGACTCCACGCCCGCCAAGGGCCAGCTGGTCCTCGACGTGCTGCGCTGCGGGATCTGCGGCTCGGACCTGCACGCGCGCCAGCACTGCGATGGCCTCGCCGAGGTGATGGAGGAGCTCGACTACGACGCGTTCATGCGCACCTCCTCGTCCACGGTGCTGGGCCACGAGTTCGTCGGCAGCGTGCGCGAGCGCGGCCGTGGCGCGCGGCGCGAGTTCCGCGAGGGCGCGCACATCGTCTCGTTCCCGCTGGTCCGGCACGGCCGCGACGCGCACCCGATCGGGCTCTCGCCGCTCGCCCCGGGTGGCTATGCCGAGCGAGTGCTGGTCGAGCAGGCGATGTCGTTCGTGGTGCCCAACGGGCTCGCGCCCGAGGTCGCGGTGCTGACCGAGCCGATGGCCGTGGCGCTGCACGCGGTGAACGCGGCCGACATCTCGCGCCGCGACGTCGCGATCGTGCTCGGCTGCGGCCCGGTCGGTCTCGCGGTGATCTGCTGGCTCAAGGCGCGCGGCGTACGCACCATCGTCGCCTCCGACCTCTCGGCCGGGCGGCGGGCGCTGGCCGAGCGGTGTGGTGCCGACGTCGTGGTCGACCCGACCGAGCAGTCGCCGTACGCCGTCGCCGACGCCAAGCACGTGACCTCCGCGCCGGACCTGTTCCGGTTCGCGGTCGGCTCGATGGACCGGCTGCGCCGGGTGCCGGGCTGGCAGCACGTCTTTCGCGTGGCCGACGCGGTCGGCGCGGCCACCCCGTCGGGACCGGTCGTGTTCGAGTGCGTCGGCGTGCCCGGGATGATCGAGTCCGTCGTCTCGGCCGCACCGATGGCCTCGCGGGTGGTCGTCGTCGGCGTGTGCATGGGCGGCGACACCTTCCGGCCGTCGATGGCCATCAACAAGGAGCTCGACCTGCGGTTCGTGCTCTGCTACACCCCGCTGGAGTTCCGCGACACGCTGCACGCCCTGGCCGATGGCAAGGTCGACGCCTCGGCGCTGGTGACCGGGACCGTCGGGCTGGACGGAGTGGCCGCCGCCTTCGAGGCGCTCGGCGACCCCGAGCGGCACGCCAAGATCCTCATCGACCCCGCCTCGGACGCGACGTCTCCGGGCTGACCCGGGAGTCAACCCCGTGGTGCCTCCAGGTGCCGTGGCGCCGGGCGCGCCGTCGCTGTCGCCCGGGCCCACAGGTCCTCCATCGCGGCGTTGAGCTGCTGGAGGCGGGTGAGGGTGTTGTGGCAGCCCGTCGTGACGGTCCGGATCAGGTCGAAGCACACGTCACTCGGAAGCAACAGGCACGCGTCGTCGGCCGGAGGAGTGTGGCGCAGCAGCAGCGCGTCGCGCAGCGGCCGCATCGTGCCCACCCCCGGGTTGGCCTCGAGCAGCTTCGTCCAGGTCGTGTCCGGCAGCGTCATCTCGATCGCTCCGCCCGGCGTCGGGGACCACGTCACCAGCCGGTTCTCGTGGGGAGTGCGGAACACGAACGTGAGCCCGGTCGGAAGGTTCAGCGGCTCCTCCTCGACGCCGGCGCGGAAGACCCGGAAGTAGTAGTAGCGCGAGTCGTCGGCGTGGCGGTGGGAGTGGCCGTTCGTCACGACGAAGAAGACGTGGTAGCACGCGTGACAGACACAGACGCACGCCGCGGTCTCCTTGGCGACCAGATGGGTGTGCTGCTGTCCGGTCAGGCCGGCTGCGCACATCGCGCACCGCTCCAGGCAGGGATCCGGCCTGAGGGTCGGCAGCACGGGATCGCGGAAGGCTGCGAACCGGGTCCACGCGACGCCGATCACCTGACGACCCCGAACAAGCGCGTCGGCTCGGTCGAACTCATGGGCCACCCGCCGCTCAGGGGGCAGGGGCCGGGCCCGAAATCACAACCAACGAGGCCGGTCGGCCTCGTAGGAACACCTTGACGGTACTCCCTCAAGGTCGCCTTGTCATATAAGCGCGCCGAACGCCTAGGCTTGGCGCGTGTCCCGCCGCGCGAGCGTCGACGACGTCCACGCCCTGGCCGGCGCGATGCCCGGAGCCACGCGCTACCCCGAGCGCGACCGCGCCGTCTACCAGGTCGGCGGCCGCAGCTTCGTCTTCTTCCGGACGCCGCGCCCCGACGCCGTCGACCCGGAGACGGGGGAGCGCTACGACGACGTGATCGTGTTCTGGGTCGGGTCGGAGGAGGAGAAGGCGGCGCTGGTGCTCGACGAGTCGACGCCGTTCTTCAGCACGCCGCACTTCGACGGGCACCCGTCGGTACTGCTCCGCGGGTCGCGGGTGGGCGAGCTCTCCTACGAGGAGCTGAGCGAGGTCGTGCAGGACGCATGGCTGGCCCGCGCCGGCAAGCGCGCGCGGGCGGCGTGGCTGGCCGAGCACCCAGCGGACTCCTGAGGTCCGTCGGCGCCTCGGCCCAGGTTGGTGCATGGGGACGGCGAGCCCGGAGCACGCCATCGATGTCGTCGCTCATCACCCGTCTCCCGGTCTCAGCTCGTCCCAGAGCTCCTCCGGGACGTCAACGGTGAACATCGCCAGGTTGTCGTCGACCTGGGCAGCGCCGCGGCAACCGACACCGACCTGGGTGACGGCCTCGTGGCGCAACGGGAACTGGAGCGCGGCCGCCCGCAGCGGCACGTCGTACGCCGCGCAGGCGCGCTGCACCGCGCGCGCCCGGTCGAGGAGCTCGGCGGGCGCCTCGGTGTAGTCGTAGGTGGCCCCGGCCACCGGATCCGCGAGGAGTCCGGAGTTGTAGACGCCGACCGCCACCACGCGCACCCCCCGCTCGAGGCATCGGGGCAGCAGCAGCGCCTCGGCGCTCCGGTCGAGCAGGCTGTAGCGACCGGCCACCATGACCTGGTCGACGTCTGTCTCGGTGACGATGCGGAGCAACGGCTCGGTGAAGTTCATGCCGGCGCCGACGTGGTGGACGACCCCTTCCTCCCTCAACCTGACCAGCGCCGGGATCGCTTCGGAGACCGCCTCGTCGAGATGGTCGTCCGGGTCGTGCACGTAAAGCGTGTCCACGCGATCGAGGCCGAGCCGCCCCAGGCTGTCCTCGACCGAGCGGAGCACACCGTCCGCGCTGTAGTCCGGGACGCGTCTGTTCCTGTCCCCGCCGAAGAATCCCTCGGCACCCTCGGTGTCCTCGTCGGTGGGCACCAGCAACCGGCCGACCTTGGTGGAGAGCACGAACTCCTCGCGGGGTTTGGTCGCCAAGAAGGCTCCGAGGCGGCGCTCGGAGAGCCCCGCACCGTAGTGCGGAGCCGTGTCGAAGTGGCGCACGCCGGCATCCCATGCCCGGTCGAGGGTCTCCTGGGTCTCCTCGTCGGTGAGGGCGTCATGGAGTCCGCCGAACTGGGCGCCGCCGAGCACGAACCGGTCGCGGACCGGATTCGTCGGCGCCATCAGGATCCCTCCGTCCTCTCCTCGCCCTGCGGCCGCACCACACCGATGCGGAGCAACAGGTTCGCGTAGAGCCGTGTCTCACCACTCACGACGGTCACCGCGACGTCGCTGTCCGAGGCCGCATCGTAGAAGGCCATCCGCTCGACCTGGCCGAGCTCGCCAGGACCTCCGGCCAGGCGCAGGACGTCGCGGAACTCCTCCCAGATCGCTGGGTCGTGGTCCATGGCGTAGGGGCCCTCGACGTTCGGGGACATCACCCGGGCCTCCTCCACGGGGACGGCGTCGCACACAGCGCGGAGCACGGTCACGGCGTCCACGACCCCGGGGACCAGGTTGAGGTGCACAACGGCCGCGCGAGGACCGCGCGCGGTGGCGGCCGGGTAGTTCGCATCGGCGATCAGCACCTTCGAACCGTGACCGGCGCCGGCCAGCGCCGCCAGCAGCTGTGGATGCAGCATCGGGGTGCGCATCATCGGACCTCACCGCGGTCCTCGAACGGCAACCTGTGGGTGCGGACTGCGGGTGTGCCTGGGTCCCGGAAGCTGAGATGCACGTCGGCCCTACTCCTGTTCCTTGCCGGGGCTCGGTCAGCGAGCCAGGCTGCGGGAGCTCGCGGAGCCGTAGCGGCGGCTCGGGTTCGCGCCGATCGCGTCGGGGCCGGCTGACTGCTCGGCGGCCTTCTTCGTCGGGGTCTTCTTTGCCGGGGTCTTCTTTGCCGGGGTCTTCTTTGCCGGGGTCTTCTTGGTAGTCGCCTTCTTCGCGGCCGACTTCGTCGCGGCCACCTTCGTGGCCGCGGCCTTCTTCGCCGGTGCCTTCCTGACCGGCGGCTTCTGCTCCGGTGTCGACCACTCACCGACCCACTCGTCCAGCACCCGCCACGTCGTGCCGCGGGCGGCGCGGCCGGTGAGCATGCCGAGGTGGCCGCCGGGGACGATCTCGAACCGGACGTCGACGGAGCCGGTGAGCAGTGGGACGACGGCCTTGACGGCGTTCACCGGCGCGATGCCGTCGGTGGCGCCGGCGAAGACCAGCACGGGTGCGGTGATCGCGGCCAGGTCGATGGTGCGGTCCTCGAGCTCGAACCGGCCGGTGTTGAGCACGTTGCTGCGCACGAAGCGGTGGTAGAGCTGCCCGAAGCTGCGGCCCGGGTAGGCGATCATGTTGGCGGTGAACCGGTCGACCGCCTCGATCTGGGCCAGGAAGTCCGCGTCGTCGAGCCGGGCCGCAACCGCAAGCGGCTTGGTGATCAGCTTCTGGAACGACGAGAGCTGGAAGGCCCAGCGCACCAGCGGCTTCGGCGCTCCGCCCAGCAGCTGGTAGACCGGCGTCAGCACCCGGCCCTCGGTGATGGTGAGCAGCGGCCGCAGCGGCGCGACCAGCGGCACCTGGCTGACGTCGACAGGCGAGCCGACCACTGTCACCGACGCGATCGGCAGGTCGAGTCGGTCCGCGGCCGCCAGCAGCGCGAAGATCCCGCCCAGGCTCCAGCCGACCAGGTGCACCGGGCGGCCACCCGCGTGCCTGCTGACCTCCTCGATGGCGGTCGGCACCACCTGCTCGACCCAGTGCTCGATGCCGAGCGCCCGGTTGCGGAACGACACCTCGCCGTACTCCACGAGGTAGGTCGGCCGGCCGGCCTCGACGAAGTGCTCGACCAGGGAGCAGCCCCGCCGCAGGTCGAAGCAGAGCGCGGGGGCGGCCAGCGGTGTCACGAGCAGCACCGGGTCGCCGTGCTGGCGGGCGGTGGCCGCCGGACGGTAGTGGTAGACCTCGCGCAGCTCACCCTCGTCGATGAGGGTGCGCGGCATCGGGCGCAGGTCGGCGAGTCCCCCGTAGAGGACCTTGTGCGCCACGTTGCTGGCCGCCGCGACCACCTGGTCCGGCTTGGGCACTAGATCCATGGGGGAACCGTAGCCGCCCGCCGCCCGCGCGGGGAGCGACGGTCAGCGGCTCGGACGCTGGACAATCGGCACCATGAGGTGGACCCGGGTGGCGGCCGGCGCCGCGGCGGCGCTCGGCGCGGTCGCCGCGTACGACGTGGTGCAGAAGAAGCACGCGATCCTGCGCAACTTCCCGGTCATCGGGCACCTGCGGTTCACCCTCGAGCGGTTCGGACCCGAGCTGCGCCAGTACATCGTGACCTCGAACGACGAGGAGCGGCCGTTCAGCCGGGACCAGCGCACCTGGGTCTACGCCTCGGCCAAGGGCGAGAACAACTACTTCGGCTTCGGCACCGACAACAACGTGGAGAACGCCGAGGGCTACCCGATCATCAAGCACCGGACCTTCACCGGTCCTGGCGCGCTGACCGGCCGGCATGCCGGTGAGAGCGTGCCACTGCCGATGGCCAAGGTGCTCGGCGCGGCCCGGGGCCGTCCCAAGGCGTTCCGCCCGGCGTCGGTGGTGAACATCTCGGGGATGAGCTTCGGGGCACTGTCCCGCAACGCCGTCGAGGCGCTCAACCGCGGTGCGCTCGCGGCCGGGTGCCTGCAGAACACCGGCGAGGGTGGGCTGGCGCCCTACCACCGCAACGGCGGCGAGCTGATCTTCCAGATCGGCACCTCCTACTTCGGCTGTCGCGACGCTCAGGGCCGCTTCGACCTGGCCCGGCTCAAGGACCTGGTGGCGTCGGCACCGGTCCGCGCCATCGAGGTGAAGCTCTCCCAGGGCGCCAAGCCGGGGCTGGGCGGGATGCTCCCGGCGGCCAAGGTCAGCCGGGAGATCGCCGAGATCCGAGGCATCGCGCCGGGTCAGGACTGCGCCTCGCCCAGCCGACACCAGGTCTTCCACGACACCGACTCGATGCTCGACTTCGTGGAGCTGCTCGCCAGTGAGACCGGACTCCCGGTCGGCATCAAGTCCGCGGTCGGCAACCTCGAGTTCTGGGACAAGCTGGTCGAGCAGATGGCGGGGCTGCGCGGCTCCGGGGGGCGCGGCGTCGACTTCGTCAACGTCGACGGGGGCGAGGGCGGCACCGGGGCGGCGCCGCTGGTGTTCACCGACTCGGTGGCGTTCCCGTTCCGGGTGGGCTTCGCGCAGGTCTACAGCCGGTTCGCACTGGCGGGGCTCACCGACGACGTGGTCTTCCTCGGAGGCGGGAAGCTGGGCCTGCCCGAGAACGCCGTCGTGGCCTTCGCGCTCGGCGTGGACGGCGTCCAGGTGGCGAGGGAGGCGATGTTCGCGCTCGGGTGCATCCAGGCCCAGCGGTGCCACACAGACCGGTGCCCCACGGGTGTCGCGACCCAGGACCCCAGGCTGATGCGCGGCCTGGATCCCGACTCGAAGTCGGTGCGGCTGCACAACTACGTCGTGGCGCTGCGCCGCGACCTGCTCAAGGTCTCCGAGGCGGTCGGCGTCTGCCACCCCGCTCTGATCGGGCCTGACGACGTCGACCTGGTCGACGGAGTGCGGAGCAGCGAGGGGATCCGCGCCGTCTACGGCTACGAGCCCGGGTGGGGCGAGCTCGGCGCGGCGCTGCGCGAGGAGCTGATCGGAATCATGGCGGGCCTGCTGCCGGAGCCGGAGCAGCCGCCCACGGCCTGACTTTCGAGCGGCGGGTCGTCAGTCGGCGCGCGCGGGCCGCACCGGCTTGCCGTGCGCGTCGCGAACCTCGGCGAGCGCCTCCATGAAGCTGGCCGCCCAGGCTGCCACGTCGTGGCTCGAGACGGTCTTGCGCAGGGCCCGCATCCGCCGGGTGAGCTCCTTCTCGTCGGCCCGGTATGCCTCGAGGAGGGCGGACTTCATGCCGTTGATGTCGTAGGGGTTGACCAGCCACGCCTGCCGGAGCTCGGCGGCGGCCCCCGCGAACTCCGAGAGCACCAGCGCGCCGGCGTCGTCGTACTGCGAGGCGACGTACTCCTTGGCGACCAGGTTCATGCCGTCGCGGTACGGCGTGACGACCATGATGTCCGCGGCCCGGTAGAGCGCGGACATCTCCTCGCGCGGGTAGGAGGAGTGCAGGTAGCTGATCGCCGGCCGGCCGATCCGGCCGAGGTCGCCGTTGATCCGGCCGACGAGGCGGTCGATCTCGTCGCGCAGGATCTTGTATTCCTCCACCTGCTCCCGCGACGGCACGGCGACCTGCACGAAGACCGCGTCGTCGACGTCGAACTCGCCGTCCTCCAGGAGCTCGGCGTAGGCGCGGAGCCGCGCGTAGATGCCCTTGGTGTAGTCGAGCCGGTCGACGCCGAGGAAGATCTTGCGCGGCTCGCCCAGGGCGCCGCGGATCTCCTTGGCGCGTGCGGTCACCTCGGGCGTCTGCGCCATCGCCTCGAAGCCGGCGACGTCGATCGAGATCGGGAACGCCGCGGCGCGGACCGTGCGGCCGTCGGGTAGGTAGACCAGGTCGCGGTGGGTCTTGTGGCCGACTCGCTGCCGGACCAGCCGCACGAAGTTGGCCGCGCCGCCGGGCATCTGGAAGCCGACCAGGTCGGCGCCGAGCAGTCCCTCGAGCAGCTGTCGGCGCCACGGCAGCTGCTGGAACAGCTCGGCCGGCGGGAACGGGATGTGCAGGAAGAAGCCGATGTGCAGGTCCGGCCGGAGCTGGCGCAGGAGCTGCGGCACCAGCTGCATCTGGTAGTCGTGCACCCAGACCCGGGCGCCCTCGTTGGCCAGCTCGGCCGCCTGGGCCGCGAACCGCTCGTTGACCTCGACGTAGGAGTCCCACCACTCGCGGTGGAACTCGGGCTTGGCGACCAGGTCGTGGTAGAGCGGCCACAGGGTGCCGTTGGAGAAGCCCTCGTAGTGGCCCTCGATCTCCTCTGCGGTCATCGACATCGGGTGCAGCGCGAGGCCGCCGTCCTCGAACGGCTCGAGGTCCTGCTCGGTGCCGCCGGGCCAACCCATCCAGACCCCGTCGTTGGTCCGCAGCACGGGCTCGATGGCGGTCACGAGGCCGCCGGGCGACGGCCGCCACGTGGCGGTGCCGTCGGGCAGCTCGACGCGGTCCACCGGCAGCCGGTTCGCGACGATCACCAGGTCGTGGCCCACAGCTCCACCCTAGGCATCCGCGAGGCGGCGTACTCCACCCCCCGGGGGAGTACGCCGCCAACCGGGGGTCGGGCTGGCCCGACACCGGCTGTCGGGCTGGCAGGATCGTGGCCGAGGCCCCTGCGCGCCGAGCATGGAGCCATGACGGACCCCCTCACCCTGCCGATGACCGACACCTCCCTCCGGGCGCCCGCGTGGCGCGAGCCGAGCCGCCCCCGCGGCGTGCGCCGGTTCGTGCTGGAGTCCGGCTACGCGCTCTCGGCGTTCTTCCTCGCCCTGCCCGCCTTCATCGTCGTCATCACCGATCTCGCGCTGGGGATCGGACTCGCGGTGCTGGTCGGCGGGGTGCTCCTGCTCTGGGTCGCGGTGATGGTGGCGCGCGGCTTCGCCCGGTTCGAGCGGATCCGGCTGCGCGGCATGCTCGGCAAGCCGGCCGAGACCCCGGCCTATGTGTGCCCCCAGCCCGAGGACAGCTTCTGGCGCAAGGCGCTACTGCCGCTTCGCGACGCGCAGTCCTGGCTCGACGTCGTCTGGTGCCTGGTCGGGCTCGTCACCGGGAGCATCGCCTTCGCCCTCACCCTGGCCTGGTGGGCGGCCGCTGTGGGCGGGCTGTCCTACTGGTTCTGGCAGCGGTGGATCCCCTACGACCCGCACGACAACACGACCCTTGCCGAGCTGCTCGGCTTCGGCGAGGGCCGGCACCCCGAGATCGTGCTCAACCTCGTGCTGGGTGCGGTCGCCCTGCTCACCCTGCCGCTCGTGGTGCGGTTCTCCGCCGCCCTGCACGGCAGCCTCGCGCACGTCCTGCTCAGCAGCCGAGCCGAGCTCCAGCAGGAGGTACGCCGGGTCGAGGGTGGGCGCGACGCGGCCCGTGCCGCGGAGGCGGCGTCGCTTCGCCGGCTCGAGCGCGACATCCACGACGGGCCGCAGCAGCGGCTGGTCCGGCTGACCATGGACCTCGGCCGCGCGCGGCGCCAGCTGGCCGAGGACCCGGCGCGAGCGTCGGAGACCATCGACGCCGCGCTGCTGCAGGCGCGCGAGACCGTCGACGAGCTGCGTTCCCTCTCGCGTGGCATCGCACCGCCGCTGCTGGTCGACCGGGGCCTGACCTCCGCGCTCGGCGAGCTGACCGTGCGCAGTGAGGTCCCGGTCGAGGCGACCGTGGACGTGCCCGACGACCTGCCGCCCCACCTCGAGACGGCCGTCTACTTCGTCGTGGCGGAGGCGCTCACCAACATCGCCAAGCACAGCGGCGCGACCCGCGCCTCGGTCGGGGTCTGGGTGGAGAACGGTGGCGTGGAGGTGCGGGTCGAGGACGACGGCGTGGGTGGCGCTCACCCGGCCAAGGGGACTGGGCTGGTCGGTCTCCAGCAGCGCGTGCTCGCGGCGGACGGGCGGCTCGAGGTCACCTCGCCCGAGGGCGGTCCGACCGTCGTCTCCGCCTGGCTACCCCTGGGGCCGCGGTGAGGATCGTCGTCGCGGACGACTCCCTGCTCCTGCGCGAGGGGCTCCAGCTCCTGCTCGCGGAGGCGGGCCACGAGGTGGTCGCCGCCGTCGGCGACGGTCCGGCGTTCGTGGCGTCGATGCTCGAGGAACGACCCGACGTGGGCGTCGTCGACGTCCGGATGCCGCCGAGCCACACCGACGAGGGGCTGCGCGCCTCCGTCGAGGTGCGCGCGGCCTGGCCGGCCGCGCGGATCATGGTGCTCTCGCAATACGTCGAGGTCTCCTACGCCGACGACCTGCTCGCCTCGGGTGACGGCGGCGTGGGTTACCTGCTCAAGGACCGGGTCAGCGACCTGGACGACTTCCTGCTGGCCGTGGAGACCGTGGCCGAGGGCGGCACCGTGCTCGACCCGCAGGTGGTGGCCCAGCTGATGAACCGGCGCCGCGACCCGCTCGAGGGGCTCACCCCCCGCGAGCGGGAGGTGCTGGGGCTGATGGCCGAGGGCCGCTCCAACGCCGCGATCGCGGCAGGGCTCGTGGTCACCGAGGGAGCCGTCGAGAAGCACACCCAGCGGATCTTCGCCAAGCTCGGGCTGCTGCCCGACGACGCCCAGCACCGGCGGGTCCTGGCCGTCGTCCGGTTCCTGCAGGCGGGCTGACGACCCGGCTCAGTCGCCGGCGTAGTGGACGCCGACCTGGGCGCGCAGGGCGTCCATCTGCCGCAGGATCGTCAGGGTCTGGGCGTGGGGGACCAGCGGGCTCTCGAGCAGCCCCTCGGCCAGGCAGCGCTGGAACTCGATCGCCTCGTGGCTGAAGCCACGGCCGAGCACCGGCTCGCGGCCCGTGACGGTCTGCGGCTCGGCGTCGCCGTCGTCGGTCATGGGCGTGAAGGACGCCGAGCGCGGGTGGAAGAACTCCTCCAGCACCAGCCTGCCGCGGTCGGTCGCGAGCTCCGCGCGATGGGCCGACCACGAGGTCAGCGAGGCGGTCATCGTGGCGAGGGCGCCGCCCGGGTAGCGGCCCACGATCGCGATGTCGAGGTCGTAGCCGGACGCCGACAGCGACGCGGTGGCGGTCAGCCCGTGCGCCTCCCCGAGGAACAGGTGCGCGAGGGTCAGCGGGTAGACGCCCATGTCGAGCAGCGCCCCGGCCCCGAGCGCCACGTCGAGCAGGCGGTCCTCGGGCGGCAGGTCGGCGACGAAGCCCATCTCGGCGTGCAGGTGGCGCGGGGCACCGAAGGCGTGGTCGCGGATGCCGTCGCGCACGGCCAGGATGACCGGGTGGCAGGCGGTCCACATCCCTTCCATCAGCAGCCGCTCCCGCTCGAGCGCCAGCGCGAAGAGCCGCTCAGCGTCCGCGGCCCGTAGCGTCAGCGGCTTCTCGCACAGCACGTGCTTGCCCGCCTCGAGGGCGGCCGTGACCTGCTCGGCGTGCAGCGCGTGGGGCGAGGCGACGTAGACCGCGTCGACGTCGCGGTCGGCCAGCAGCTCCTCGTAGGAGCCGTACGCCGCCGCGAACCCGTGCTCCCGCGCGAACGCCGCGGCCCGCTCGTGCGAGCGGGACCCGACCGCCGCCAGCTCGGCGTCCGGCACCAGCCGGAGGTCCTGTGCGAAGGAGCGGGCGATGCGTCCGGGACCGAGGATCCCCCATCTGGTCGGCATGCGGAGAAGTCTGGCGGCGGCGTCAACCCAGGCTCGCCGGATCCCCCCGCACCACGCCGACGGCGTTGAATGACACTGATGTGATTCGTCGCCTACCATGACCGCATGGACGCGGCGAACGTCGGACGCCCCGACGCGGGACAGGCGCAGGAGTCCGTCCTCAGCGACCGCGATCGCGAGATCCTCGAGTTCGAGCGGCACTGGTGGAAGTACGCCGGGGCCAAGGAGACCGCGGTCCGCGAGAAGTTCGACATGTCGTCGACCCGCTACTACCAGGTCCTCAACGCGCTCATCGACCGGCCCGAGGCGCTCGAGTCCGACCCGCTCCTGGTCCGGCGGCTGCGCCGGCTCCGCGCCGCCCGCCAGCGGCAGCGGTCCGCCCGCCGGCTCGGCTTCGAGATCTGAGCCGATGAGCCGTCGGCGGCGCGACCAGCGCGGCGTGGTCTTCCCCTCGCCGGTGGTGATCCTCAGCGTGGTCGCCGTCGCCATGGCGGCGGTCGCCTTCGTGATCACCCGCGACACCGCGCCCGAGGACAAGCAGATCAGCACGGTCGCCCAGCCGGAGGCCACCCCGACCCCGACCCCCCCGCCGACGTCGACCAAGCCCAGCATGCCGCCGAAGCCCCAGGTCGACCGCTCGAAGATCTACGTCGTGGTCTTCAACAACTCCAACGTCACCGGACTCGCCGGGCAGGTCGCCGCGAAGGCGACCCAGATCGGCTGGCAGGTCGTCGGCTCCGACAACTGGTACGGCACCATCCCGGCGTCCACGGTCTACTACCCCCCGCGGCTCGAGCGGGCGGGCAAGCTGCTCGCGCTCGACCTGGGCATCCAGCGGACCGCCCCGGCGGTCGACCCGATGCGGCTCGACCGCCTGACCGTGATCCTCACCGGCCCGCTGGACTAGTTGTCGACCACCTGTCCTCACGCCGTTCCCGGGGGCCCGCGGGCGGTGCCGCTCGCCGTGTGCTGGGGTTAGCACATGGAGTTCACCTCGGCCGAGGGCGAGCAGCGCTACGCCGCCCTGGTCCGAGCCGCGGCCGAGACGGTCGTCGGGCTGGACTTCGACGGAACCCTGGCGCCGATCGTCGACGACCCGGAACAGGCACACATCCATCCCGACGCCGGTGAGGTCCTGGTCGAGCTGGCGGCCCAGGTGCTGGCGATCGCCGTGGTCACCGGCCGCCCGGCCCGGCAGGCGCTCGACCTGGGCGGGCTCGAGGCGGTGGGCAACGCGATCGGTGACGCCGGCAAGGAGCTCTACCTCTTCGGCCAGTACGGCAACGAGCGCTGGAGCTCCACCAACCGCCGGGTCATCGGGCCGCGACCTCCGCACGGGCTCGCCTCGTTCATCGCGGACCTGCCCCGCCTGCTCCGCCGGCTGGGGGCCGCCGACGCGCACCTGGAGGAGAAGGGGCTGGCCGTCGCCGTCCACACCCGCCGGCTCGCCGACCCCGAGGCCAGCTACGACGCGCTGCTCCCCGCCCTGCGCGAGCTCGCCTCCCGGCACGACCTCGTCGTCGAGCCGGGCAAGCAGGTGATCGAGGTCCGGTCGCCGGGGGTGCACAAGGGGGTGGTCGTCGAGCGGCTCGTCGAGGAGCTGCACGCGGGCGGCTTCGCGTTCGTCGGCGACGACCTCGGTGATGTCGAGGCCTTCGAGGCCGTCGCGGGCCTGGCCAAGGACGGCCTGCCGACCCTGCTGGTCTGCTCGGCTTCCGACGAGGAGAGCGCCCTCGTGCCGCTGTCGGACGTCCTCGTGCACGGGCCCGAGGGCGTCCTCGGGCTGCTGCGCCAGCTCACCGCGGACGCAGCCGCCCTGCGCGCCTGACCCGGACCCGCCGCGACCTGCCCGAGCACGAGATCGGGCAATGTCCGGCGCGACGGGGACAAACCCGGGACGATTTCTGAATGTTCGCGCTGCGCCGACCTGTCCGCGCGATGGTGCCGTTGGGGGTGGCTGTCGCGGCGTACCCGCTGCTGCCCTCCGGGCTGGTGCGCGACCTCGGCTACCTGGCGATCGCGCTGGTCGCCGTCGGCGTCGCGGCCCGGGCGTTGGCCCGGCAAGGGTCGGCGCGCGGCCGCGGCTGGCTGCTGGTGCTCGGCGGCTACGCCGGCTGGCTGGTGGGTCGCGGGCTCGCCACGCTCGACGCCCACGGCATCCTGACGGTCGGCACGGCCGCGACCGACGCGGTCCGGCTCGCGGCGTACGCCGTCCTCGCGGCCGGCCTCGCCCTGATGGTGCGGCGCCGCCGCGGCCGGTGGGACACGCTGCCGCTCCTCGACGCAAGCATCCTGGCCTTCGGGCTGGCGGTCGCGGCCGTGGTGTTCGTGGTGGCGCCGATCGTGCGCGACCCGGGCCTGTCCGTGAGCCAGACGCTGACCCAGGGCGCCTACCCGCTGGCCGACGTCCTGGTCCTCGGCCTCCTGGCGAGGCTGTGGCTGGGACCCGCCGCGCAGTCCGCCGCGTCCTGGCTGCTGAGCGGGGCCGTGCTGCTGAGCGTCCTCGGCGACGCCCTGCACGACTACCGCACGGTCGTGCACCCGCCCACCGGCTCCGCCGTCGTCGAGGCTGTCGCCTGGCTGGCCGCCTATGTGCTGCTCGTGGGGGCGGCCCGGGTCGCACCGGTCCCGGAGCCGCCCGAGCCCGCACCCGGCGACATCGAGGTCGTCCCGACCCGCCGGCGACTGCTCGCCGTGGCGCTGGGGCTGACCCTGCCCCCGGTGGTGCTGCTCGTCGAGGGACGGTGGAGCGGCCACCGCCTCGACTGGCCCGTGGTCGCGGTCGGCTCGCTTGCGATCGTGCTGCTGGTTTCGGCGCGCCTGGGGGGGCTGCTCGAGCGCGGGCAGCGGCTCCGGCTCCGGCTCGCGGCGCTGGCGCGGACCGACGCGCTCACCGGCATCGCCAACCGAACGACCTGGGACTTCGAGCTCGGGCGCGCGGCCGCGAGCGCGCGCAAGCTCAACGCGCCGCTCACCGTGGCCCTGCTCGACCTCGACCACCTCGAGACGTTCAACCGGTCCCACGGCCACCAGGCCGGCGACCGGCTGCTCCGTGAGGCCGCCGCAGCCTGGACCAGCCGGCTCGGGCCCGGCCAGATGCTCGCGCGCTACGGCGGGGACGAGTTCGCCCTGCTGTGTCCCGGCGTGTGGGCCGACGACGTGCGGCCGCTGCTCGAGACCTTGCGGACCGCCACGCCGGCCGGGCTGACGGTCTCTGCTGGGATTGCCACCTGGGATCCCCTGAGCGAGCCGGACACGGTGGTGGCGATCGCCAGCCAGTTCGCGACCGAGGCCAAGCGCGCCGGACGCAACCAGGTGCACGTCGCGCCGCGGCCGACGAGCCGGACGCTGCTGCCGCGGCCGACGATGCTGTGGCAGCCGATCGTCGACCTCAAGACCACCCGGCCCGTGGGCGTCGAGGCGCTCAGCAGGTTCGCCGGAGAGGACGCACAGTCGGTGTTCGACACCGCGGCGAGCGTGGGCAGCGGACCCACCCTCGAGGCGGTCGCGATCAGCTATGCGATCACGAACCGACCCGAAGGTCTCTGGGTCGCTGTCAACGTCAGCCTGGAGGCGCTCGGCAGCGTCCAGGTGCAGCGCGCCCTGGGCGGGAACCTCGAGGGCGTGGTGCTCGAGATCACCGAGCATCCCGGGGCCCAGGTGCACGACGTGACGGCCCTGCTGCGTGACTATCGGGCGCGCGGAGCCACGGTCGCGGTCGACGACTGGGGTCCGGGGTTCTCGAACATCGACCGGTTCGTCACGCTGCGGCCCGACATCGTCAAGGTCGACCTCTCGCGGCTGGCGTCGCTGGACGCCGAGCACGTGCGGGCCGGCATCCGCCTCGTCACCGGTTGGGCGGAGACCGTAGGCGCCATGGTCTGCGCGGAGGGCGTCGAGACGGAGGAGACCTGGCGGCAGGTCTGTGACCTGGGCATCCATCTCGGTCAGGGCCACTTCTTCGGTCGCCCGATGCCCCCCGAGGAGCTGCTCGAGCTGCCTCGCGACACCGTGCCCCCACGGCTGGCGGCAGTCCTGGCGCCGCGGCGTCTGCGCTGAGCAACCGACCCGGGATGTCGCCCTCGGCTCCTGACCTCCGTCGCCCCGGAGCCGCTCGCCGGCATCGGGGCCAGGACTCGACCGCACCAGTCATCCGTGCCAAGTTCGGCCGTTCGCCCACGCGAGCGGCCCGGGCTACCGACCATGGGGGGGTGCCTACCTCCGTACGCCCCGTGACCGTCATGGTGCCGCTGGCCGCTGCGGCGGGTGGATACGTCCTGCTGCCGTCGGGGCCGCTGCGCGACGCAGCGTTCGCCGTACTCGGGCTGGCATGCGTGGTCACGGCCTTCGTGGGGCTGCACCGTCATGCGCCGCGTCGGCGGCTCGGTTGGCGGCTCGTCATCGCCGGTTTCCTCGGCTGGGTGGTCGGCGACGCGCTCTTCTCGCTGCAGAGCGCGTGGGGCGTCACCGCCTACCCGGCGCCGGCGGACGCCGCGTACCTCGTCGCCTACGGGCTCATGGCCGCCGGTCTGGTGGTGATGGTGCGCCGGCGGGTCAACGGCGACCTCGCCGCGCTGCTCGACGCCACGATCCTCGCGACCGGGACGGCGGTGGTCGCAGGTGTCTTCGTGGTCGCGCCGGTCGCCTCGGACTCGAGCCTGACGGCGCTCGGCAAGGCGACCAGCACGTTCTACCCGGCCGCGGACATCCTGCTGCTGGCGATCATGGTGCGCCTCTGGGCCACGCCGAGCGCACGGACGACGGCGTTCCGACTGCTGATCTGCGCGCTCGGGCTCATCCTCGCCGGCGACGTCTACTACACGACGACCACGATCGTGACCGGGAGCGTCGAGTCCCAGCTCGCGAACGACCTGGTCTGGTTCGCCGGCTACATCCTGATCGCCGGCTCGACGTGGGACCGCTCGGTCCACGACCTCGCGGAACCGGCGCCCGGCCTCGACGACGTCTCGGACCCGAGCAAACGGCTGGTGCTGCTCACCGGTGGGCTCCTGCTCCCTCCGCTCGCTCTGCTGGGCGACGGGCTGGACGGCGACGTCTCGGAGTGGCCCATCATCCTGGCCGGCTCGGTGGTGCTCTCCGTCATGGTGCTGGTCCGCATGGCGGGCCTGCTCACCGTGGTCCGCGCTCAGGCGGTGCAGCTGTCCGCCCTCGCCCGGTCCGACGCGCTCACCGGCGTCCCCAACCGCCGCAGCTGGGACCACCAGCTGTCCCGGGCCTGCCGGGCGGCCGAGGACCAGGACCGCCCGCTGTCCCTGGCCGTGCTCGACCTGGACAACTTCAAGGCCTACAACGACGTGCACGGCCACCCGGCCGGAGACCTGCTGCTCAAGGAGGCCGCGGCCGCCTGGGTCGAGCACCTCAGCACCGACGAGGTGCTGGCCCGGGTCGGGGGCGAGGAGTTCGCCCTCCTGCTGCCCGACCACGACGCGAGCTCGGCCCGCGCCCGCGTGCTCGAGCTGCTCGCGAGCACGCCCCGCGGACAGACGTTCTCGGCCGGGGTGGCGACCTGGCAGCCCGGGACCGAGCCGGGAGTGGCGTTCGCCGCAGCGGACCGCGCCCTCTACGAGGCCAAGCGAACCGGCCGCAACCGGGTCTGCCTCGCGCCGCACGTGCCCGCGGGCATGGTGCTGCCCAAGCCGCGCATCGCACTGCAGCCGATCGTCATGCTGGACACCGGCGACATCGTCGCGGTCGAGGCACTGAGCCGGTTCAGCGGCCACGACACCCTCGAGGTCTTCGAGCAGGCGCGCGAGCTCGGCCGGCTGGCCGAGCTCGAGGCGACCGCGATCGGAGCGGCCCGGCGCGTCGCCCTGCCGGGTCTGCTGCTGGCGGTCAACGTGGACATCGCCTCCCTGCCCTCGCCCTGGATCCGGACCTCGCTGGCCGGGGACCTGAACGGCATCGTGCTCGAGGTCACCGAGCACACGCACACCCCGGTCGACCCGCAGGTTCTCGGTGACGTCCAGGCCGCGCTGCGCGACTACCGGGAGCGCGGCGCGATGGTCGCGGTCGACGACTGGGGGACCGGCTACTCCGACATGGATCGCCTCGAGCTGCTCCAGCCCGAGTTCGTCAAGATCGACATGTCAATCGTGCACGACCTCGACTCGGTCCGCCACCGGGCGCTGCTCGAGTCGGTGCTCGCCTGGTCGACGCGCCGCCGCGCCCAGGTCTGTGCCGAGGGCATCGAGTCCGAGGAGCAGCTCGAGCGGCTGCGCCGGCTCGGCGTACACCTCGGGCAGGGCTACCACCTGGCCCGACCCGAGCTGGCGCAGGAGCCGGCGACGGGACGCGATCAGGATGGTGTTCGCCCACAACGAACGCCGGAACAGAGGCTCACCACCGGAAGTTGAGCCGGTATGACTCAACCCTCGCTCCCGGTGCTCTTCTTGTCCGACCTGGTGGTCCTGCCAGGCATGGTCGTGCCGATCCCGCTCGACGAGGCCGCCCAGGCGGCGGTCGACGCCGCCCGCGCCAGCTCCGGCAGCGAGCTGCTGCTCGCGCCGCGCCTCGAGGACCGCTACGCCTCCTACGGCGTGGTGGCGACCGTCGAGCGCGTGGGCCGGATGATGGGCGGCGGCGCCGGAGCCGTGCTGCGGGCCGGCCGTCGCGCCCGCATCGGCAGTGGCGTCACCGGACCCGGGGCGGCCCTGTGGGTCGAGGTCGAGCCGGTTGAGGAGACCGTGAGCGACCACGCCCGAGAGCTCGCCGAGGACTACAAGCGGCTGGTCGTCGCCGTGCTGCAGCGGAGGGAGGCGTGGCAGATCATCGACCAGGTCCACCAGATGACCGACCCGAGCCTGATCGCGGACGCCGCCGGCTGGGCGCCGTACCTCTCCGACGAGCAGAAGCGCGAGCTCCTGGAGGAGCCCGACGTCGAGACCCGGCTCGAGACCCTCATCGTCTGGACCCGCGACCACCTCGCCGAGGCCGAGATCGCCGACAAGATCGGCGAGGACGTGCGCGAGGGGATGGAGAAGTCCCAGCGCGAGTTCCTGCTGCGCCAGCAGCTCGCCGCGATCCGCAAGGAGCTCGGCGAGGGCGAGCCCGAGGGCAGCGAGGACTACCGGGCGCGCGTGGAGGCTGCCGAGGTCCCTGACGACGTGCGCGCCGCGCTGCTCAAGGAGGTCGACAAGCTCGAGCGGTCGAGCGAGCAGAACCCCGAGGCGGCCTGGATCCGCACCTGGCTCGACACCGTGCTGGAGCTGCCCTGGTCCGTGACGACCGATGACGTCAACGACGTCGCCGGTGCCCGGGCCCAGCTCGATGCCGACCACCACGGCCTCGACGAGGTCAAGGAGCGGATCGTCGAGTACCTCGCCGTCCGTGCCCGTCGCGCCGAGCGCGGCCTCCAGGTGATCGGTGGCCGGGGCTCCGGCGCCGTGATCCTGCTGGCCGGCCCTCCCGGTGTCGGCAAGACCTCGCTCGGTGAGTCCGTGGCCCGGGCGATGGGGCGGAAGTTCGTGCGGGTCGCCCTCGGCGGCGTACGCGACGAGGCCGAGATCCGTGGCCACCGGCGCACCTACGTCGGGGCGCTGCCCGGCCGGATCGTGCGGGCCATCAAGGAGGCCGGCTCGATGAACCCGGTCGTGCTGCTCGACGAGGTCGACAAGATCGGCTCCGACTACCGGGGCGACCCGGCGGCGGCGCTGCTCGAGGTGCTGGACCCGGCGCAGAACCACACGTTCCGCGACCACTACCTCGAGCTCGACCTGGACCTGTCCGACGTGCTGTTCATCGCCACTGCCAACGTGGTCGAGCAGATCCCCTCGGCGCTGCTGGACCGGATGGAGCTGGTCACCCTCGATGGCTACACCGAGGACGACAAGGTCGCCATCGCCCGCGACTTCCTGCTACCGCGGCAGCTGGAGCGGGCCGCGCTGACGCCGGAGGAGGTCTCGATCTCCGATGCCGCCCTGCGCGAGCTGGCCGCCAACTACACCCGCGAGGCGGGCGTGCGTCAGATGGAGCGGCTGCTCGCCAAGGCGCTGCGCAAGGCCGCGACCAAGATCGCGGTCGGCGAGACCGACCACCTGGCGATCGACGAGCCCGACCTCAAGGAGCTGCTTGGGCGGCCCCGGTTCACCCCGGAGTCGGCCGAGCGTACGGCGGTCCCCGGCGTGGCCACCGGCCTCGCGGTCACCGGTCTCGGAGGCGACGTGTTGTTCATCGAGGCGAGCGCCCACGACGGAACGGCGGGTCTCACCCTGACCGGCCAGCTGGGCGACGTCATGAAGGAGTCGGCTCAGATCGCGCTGTCCTTCGTCAAGGCACACGCAGTCGAGCTGGGTGTGGAGCGGTCGTTCTTCGAGGACAAGGCCATCCACGTGCACGTGCCCGCCGGCGCGACGCCGAAGGACGGCCCCTCCGCGGGCATCACCATGGTCACCGCGCTCACCTCGCTCGCGACCGGCCGCCCCGTCCGCTCCGAGGTCGGCATGACCGGTGAGGTCACGCTCAACGGCCGGGTGCTCCCGATCGGCGGGCTGAAGCAGAAGCTGCTCGCCGCCCAGCGCGCCGGACTGACCGAGGTGTTCGTGCCGCTGCGCAACGAGCCCGACCTCGACGACGTGCCGACCGAGGTGCGCGAGGCGCTGACCGTGCACATCGTGGGCGACGTGCTCGACGTCGTCCGCGGCGCGCTGACCCCGGCGGCGCAGGCCCAGGTGGAAGACGAGGCCACCGCGGCCGCCTGACGCCGCCGGACCGATGGTCCCCGACGTTCCTCACCGGCTCGCCGCCCGCGAGCTGTTGGGAACGTCGGGGGCTATCCCGACGTCGCGACCAGAATGTGGGACTTCGGTACACATGCTGAGACGCGAGCCCGTACAGTGGTCCTCATCATCCAGAGGGACTGAGGGAAACGGCCCTGCGAAGTCCCGGCAACCGCCGCGTCAGCGACATCGGCGCGGACCTGGTGCCAATTCCGTCCGGAGCGGCTCACGCCCGGAAAGATGAGGAGATCACATGAGCACCGCTGTCGCCGAGACGAAGACCCAGAAGAAGCCGCTGCGCGAGGGAGCCTTCGGTCACGCCAAGGCCCTGTCGTGCCGCGAGTGCGGCCACCAGGTCGAGCTCGGGCCGTTCTACGCCTGTCCCGAGTGCTTCGGCCCGTTGGAGATCGCCTACGAGTTCCCCCAGGTGACCAGGGAGGAGATCGAGGCCGGCCCGCGCAACATCTGGCGCTACAAGGCCCTGCTGCCCGTGCCGACCGACATCGAGCAGAGCCCCAACACCGAGCCCGGGTTCACCAGGCTGCTCAAGGCGCACAACCTCGGCCGCGAGCTGGGGATCACCAACCTGTGGGTGAAGGACGACTCGACCAACCCCACCAACTCCTTCAAGGACCGGGTCGTCGCCTGTGCGCTCAGCGCGGCCCGCGAGCTCGACGCCAAGGTGTTCGCCTGTCCGAGCACCGGCAACCTCGCCAACGCGGTCGCTGCCGCGGGTGCCCGCGCCGGCATCAAGACCGTGGTCTTCATCCCGAGCAACCTCGAGCAGCCCAAGCAGGTCAACTCCGCGGTCTTCACCGAGCAGCTGGTCGCCGTCAACGGCAACTACGACGACGTCAACAAGCTCGCCTCCGAGATCGCCGGCGAGGAGGAGGGCTGGGCGTTCGTCAACGTCAATGTCCGCCCCTACTACGCCGAGGGGTCCAAGACCTTGGGCTATGAGATCGCCGAGCAGCTCGGCTGGCGGCTGCCCGACCAGATCGTCATCCCCGTCGCCTCCGGCTCGCAGCTCACCAAGGTGCACAAGGCCTTCCAGGAGCTGATCAAGCTCGGCCTGGTCGACGACAAGCCCTACCGCGTCTACGGCGCGCAGGCGGCCGGCTGCTCGCCGGTCTCGGTGGCCTACAAGGCCGGCGTCGACGCGATCCGGCCGGTCAAGCCCGACACGATCGCCAAGAGCCTGGCCATCGGCAACCCTGCCGACGGCATCTACGTCCTCGACATCTGCCGCCAGACCGGCGGCGCCGTCGAGGACATCACCGACGACGAGGTACGCGCGGGCATCGTGCTGCTCGCGCGCACCGAGGGCATCTTCACCGAGACCGCCGGCGGGACCACGGTGGGGGTGCTGAAGAAGCTGGTCGAGACCGGTCAGCTCGACCCCGAGCTGGAGACCGTCGTGATCAACACCGGCCACGGCCTCAAGACGCTGGACGCCGTGGCCGGCAGCGTCGGGCCGGCTGCGACCATCGAGCCGACGTACGCCGCGTTCACCGCGGCCGGCATCGCCTGACCAGAGGAGACCGCACCAGTGACCGCCCACGTCCGCATCCCCACCATCCTGCGCACCTACACCGGAGGCGAGTCGGAGGTGACGGCCGAGGGGGGCACCCTCGCGGAGGTCCTCGACGACCTCGAGGCCAGCTTTGCGGGGATCAAGGGCCGGATCCTCGACGACAACGGCGAGCTGCGTCGCTTCGTCAACGTCTACGTCGGCAACGACGACGTCCGCTTCCTCGACAACCTCGAGACGGCGACGCCGGACGGCACCCAGATCTCGGTGATCCCGGCCGTCGCGGGGGGCTGACTTTCTACCCCGGCGAGCTTCGGCCGGCTTGATACCCCGGCGAGCTTCGGCCTGGATGTCCCCGACGACGCGAGCTTCGCTCGCTACAGCCCCGGTCGCTCGCTGACGCTCGCTCCGGGGCTGTCGTCGGGGCCACCAGGCCGATCGCCGGGCGCCTCGCTGCGCTCGGAAAGACCGGGTCGCTTCGCTCCCATCCACTGGCCGATGACTGAGTTCAGGTGGGTGCGCTACGTGACCCGGTCGCCAGCCACTGGATGGGAGCGAAGCGACCCGGTCTTTCGCGGCGAAGCCGCGCGCCCCGCGATCGGCCTCATGGCCGCGGCGACATAGAAGGAGCGAGCATCAGCGAGCGAACTTCGATGCGAGCGCAGCGAGCGTCGCCGCGGACTGAGGCCGAAGCTCGCGGGGGTAAACAGGACCGTGTTGACCGTCTCAGCGACCGGAAAGCGTCGCGCTTGTCAGCTGCGCAAGACCGGTCGCTTCGTTCCCTCCCTGCTTGCGGCGGGAGGAGGCTGGCCGCGGCTCACGGCGGTTGCTCGCGGTTGGCCGGTCGTTCACTCTCACCTGTCACAACTGTCGGGTGCGTCGTACCGCTGCTGTCTCCGCGGCCGCCGTGGCCGGCTTCGTGCTGGCGGGCCGGCTGCTGCTGAGCCGCCAGGCAGCGGTCGCGCGCCGGCTGATCGGCAAGCCGCTCGGCGAGGTGGCGCTGGACGCGGACAAGAAGTACAAGAAGAAGTACGGCGACCCGCTGGACCTGCTGCTCGTGGGTGACTCGATCGCGGCGGGCCTCGGCGCCGAGCTGCCCAAGGAGACCCTGGGCGCCCGGCTGGCGACCCGACTCGCCAAGGCGACCCGCCGGGCCGTGCGGCTGCGGACCGTCGCCCGGGTCGGGGCCGAGTCCTCGATGCTGGCCGACCAGCTCGCCACCCTTCCCGCGTCGTACCGGCCCGACCTGGCCGTGATCGTGGTCGGCGGCAACGACGTCACCCACCGGGTGCCGGTCTCGGAGTCGGTGCGCCATCTCGAAGCGGCGATCGCCGCCCTGCGCGCCCGCGGCGCGGAGGTCGTCGTGGGCACCTGCCCCGACCTCGGCGCGCTGCGGCCCGTGCCGCAGCCACTGCGCACCCTCGGCTCCCGGGCCTCCCGGCAGCTGGCGCTGGCCCAGGAGGCCGCTGCCGTCGCCGCCGGCGCGCACGCCGTGTCCCTGGCCCACGTCGTGGGGCCGTTCTTCATCACCTTTCCCGACGAGATGTTCAGCCTCGACCGGTTCCACCCCAGCGCCGCCGGCTACAAGCGGACCGCGAAGGCACTGCTGCCCTCGCTGCTCGCCGCGCTGGGGCTCGAGGAGGCGGTCCCCTTCGGCCACCGGCGCCCCGAAAGTGCTGGTCACGGGTCTTTCCATTCCCCGACGCTCGGCCCCCTTGCCACTTGATACTTGTCTGACTGAGGGAGCGGGCGGAGGGACCAGATGACGACCCACCGGACCAAGCTGCGCGACGTGCGCAGCTGGCCGTTCGGCATGGCCTTGTGCGTGCTGGGGTTCGCCCTGCTCGCCTGGGCGACTCCGGCGGCGCTGGCCGGCGACTGGAAGGTCGCGACGGCGGCCGTTCTCGGCATCCCCCTGGTCGTGGTGGTCGCCCGGTTCCCGATGGTCCTCGACAACGAGGACGGCGGTATCGAGATCGGCTTCGACTCGATCGTGCTGATCTTCCTCGCCTGCACCCTCGACGTGCGCCCGGCGCTGGCCATCTGGGCCGTGGGTGTCCTCGCGACCCAGGCCGCCTCGGGGAAGAGGCTGTCGGCGGTGGTGTTCAACATCGGCGTCGGCATCGCGGCCGGTGCCGTCGCCGCCGGTGCCCTGCAGCTGGTGCGCGGCGCGTCGGCCGGTACGCCGCGCGAGCTCCTGGCGGTGGTGATCGCGGCCACGACGTACTTCTTCACCGACTACGTGCTGTCGGCCATCTCGGTCGCGATCGACTCCGAGACCCCGGTCGGCGGCCACCTGGTCCAGGCCAACACCTGGCTGGCGGTGGCGTGCTTCGTGCCCTTCGACCTGCTCGGCTACCTCGGCGCCATCGTGCTGCGCACCAACCCCTGGTGGGTCTTCCTCCTGCTCCTGGTCCCGCTCGTCACGCTGCTGATCAACACCCGCGCGATCGTCCACGGCCGGGAGAACGCCCGCCGGCTCAGCGTGCTGTTCGAGGCGGCGGTGCGGGTCCAGTCGCTGCACGAGCCGAGCGCGATGATCGACGGCCTCCTGGTCGACGCGCGCCGGCTGATCCGGCTGCGAGACGTCGAGGTGCGTGGCACCCCGCCGACCGAGCACGAGATCGGCGCGCAGGTGCGCCGCGGCAAGGACGCGCTCTGGGTCATCGCGCCCGCCCGTGACCGAGCCCGCTCGACCGTCGGCGCCGACCAGCACGCCCTCGACGCCCTCGCCGTCATCTGCGCCGAGGCGTTCGCCCGGCTGCAGCTCACCGACGAGATGGTGCACTACGCACGCCACGACCCGCTGACCGACCTGCCCAACCGCGGCATCCTGCTCGACCGGGTGGCGCAGGCCCTGCATCGCGCCCGGCGCCGCGGCGTCGTGGTGGCGCTGCTCTTCGTCGACCTCGACTCCTTCAAGCCCGTCAACGATCTCTTCGGCCATGCCGCCGGTGACGCGGTGCTGATCGAGGTCGGCGAACGGCTCGTCGAGAACACCCGCGACACCGACACGGTCGCTCGCCTGGGCGGCGACGAGTTCGCCGTGCTGCTCGAGGACGTCACGGTGGGCGAGGTCGTCGAGATCGCCGACCGGATCCTGGTCTCGCTGGCGGCCGGCGCCGAGGTCGCGGGCCACAACGTCCCGCTGGCGGCGTCGATCGGCATCGCCTACGGCGACGGCAGCGAGACCGGCGACACCCTGCTGCGCCACGCCGACCTGGCCATGTACGAGGCGAAGGGCCGTGGCAAGGCCCAGTCCGTGGCCTACGAGCCTTCCATCGGCCGCGCGCGGATGGAGCGGCTCGAGCTCGCCGACGAGCTGCGCGAGGCCATCGCGCGGCGTCAGCTGCGGGTCGTCTACCAGCCCGTGGTCGAGGTGCAGACCGGGCGCATCGCCGGCGTCGAGGCGCTCGTCCGCTGGCGGCTCAACGGCAGTGACATCCCCGCCGACTTCTTCGTCCGCATCGCGGAGGAGACGGGGTTGGTCGGGCCGCTGGGCGAGCTGGTCCTCGACATCGTCGGCGCCGACGCCCGCGCCATGCGGGAGGCGGCGCAGGACCCGCTCTCGATCAGCGTCAACATCTCCGCCCGGCAGCTGCTGGAGCCCGGGTTCGTCCGCTCCGTCAGGAGCGCCGTCCGGGCGACGGGCAAGACCAGCCTGGTCCTGGAGATCACCGAGCGGCAGGAGATCGCCGAGGACGCCGCGCTGGAGGTGATGCGGACCATCGCAGACCTCGGTGTGCGCTTCGCGGTCGACGACTTCGGTGTCGGCTTCTCCTCGATCAGCTACCTGCGCCACCTGCCGGTGCACGTGGTGAAGACCGATGCCGCCCTCGCCGAGCACATCGACACCGACGAGCGCGCCCTTGCCGTGCTGCGCGCCGTCACCGTGATGGCGGAGGCCCTGGACCTCGACGTCGTGGTCGAGGGCGTCGAGCGGGAGGCGCAGCTGGCCGCCGTGCGCGACCAGGTGGGGGCACCGTACGTGCAGGGCTACCTGCTGCATCGGCCGATGCCGCTGGACGCGCTGCTCGACGTCCTGCGCGACAACCGGGAGGCCGACGGGCCGGAGCCCATCGGGCCAGAGGACCGGCTGACACCGATCGCACTCTGAGGGACGCCCCCCGACGGGGCGCCCGTTCAGTGCACGACCTGCGGGCCGAGCCTGATGTCGCGATGGACCTTGAACGCCGGGCCGGTGGGTCCGTGCTCGGCGGGGACCAGCAGCGAGATGGTCGACTGCCACCAGGCTGGCCCGTCGTAGTCGTCGAGGTCGGCGAGAAGCGCCTCGAGGTAGGCCTCGGTCGTCCGGTCGTTGATCCTGCCGACCCGCAGGTGCGGTCGGAACACCCGCCGGTCCACGAACAGCTGCAGCCCCTGGGCGGCCCGGATCACCCCGGCCTTGATCGCGTGCAGCGCGTCGACGTCGCCGCAGAGGTTGGCCCAGGCCCCGTCATCGCCCGGGGGCTCCAGCATCGTCCCCCCGTGCAGGTGCAGCCGAGGCGTCTGCCAGGTCGCGGCCTGATCCTCGAGGGTGGCGATCAGCCGGTTGGCGTCGACGAGCGCGACGTGGCCGAACTTGGCGATCGGGATGTTCATCCGCAACGGCGAGAGGAGGTCGAGCCACGGGCCGCTGGGCAGGGTGGCCACCGCCTGGGCGACCTTGCGCCGGCCGAACTTCCGGCCGGCCCACGCGGCGTGACGACCGGGGGGTCCGGTGTCCTCGACCGGCATCCGCGCCGGCTCCACGCGCGCCACCCGGTCGATGACGTCGTCGAGAACCTCGCGCGGCGGCACCAAGGCGGCGAACAGGTGCATACCAGCATTGTCCCCCGGATGCCGGAGGTGTCAGCCCTTTGGGAGGGCGGCGCGCCGCTCCTCCAGGTGCGCCCGCTCGGCCTCGTTGCCGCAGCGTTCGATCGCCGTGGCGTACGCCGCCCGCGCCGGTCCGGGGCGTCCGGCCCGCGCCAGCAGCTCCGCGCGGGCGGCGGGGAGCCGGTGCCCGGGCAGCTCGTCGTCGGTCAGCCCCTCGAGGGCGGCCAGCCCCGCGAGGGGTCCGTCGGCCTCTCCGACCGCGACGGCGCGGTTGACCCGGACCACCGGTGACGGGGCGAGCAGCAACAGCTCGTCGTAGCGGGCGACGATCCGTGACCAGTCGGTCTCCGAGGCGAACGGCGCGATCGCGTGCTCGGCCGCGATCAGCGCCTGGAGGAGGTACGGCGCGGGCGCGGCGTGCGCGAGCGGGGTGAGCAGCTCCACCGCCTCGGCGATCTCGGTGCCGACCCAGCACCGCCGGTCCTGGTCGGGCAA